>ERZ857955.20-NODE-20-length-228806-cov-34.185888_pt1 | contig 228806 bp, 188 predicted proteins | sample MGYA00519956_ERZ857955 | MGnify/ENA primary metagenome ERZ857955 (study PRJEB31778, sample SAMEA3449378) | human gut metagenome | biome: human gut; feature: human-associated habitat; material: faeces | place: United Kingdom | collected 2010/2012 ...
AATAAACACTTCGTTCCTTTCTCCTTTTCCCCACCAAATTTTCAATTTGTCGGGGCCCTGAATGGAATTTCGTTTTATAGCACGGCACGGTTTAGCCACTTTATCGACAGTCTAAAAGAGCCTTCCTTGCGGAAGGCTCTTTTTTTAATTTATTATCTTAGATATTAGCCAAGTTCTGAGAAGTACTTGATTGTTCTAACCATCTGAGATGTGTATGAGTTTTCGTTATCATACCAAGAAACAACCTGAACCTCATAAGTGTCGTCAGCAACCTTAAGAACCATTGTCTGAGTTGAATCGAAGAGTGAACCGTATCTCATACCAACGATATCTGAAGAAACGATAAGGTCTTCATTGTAGCCGAATGACTCTGTAGCTTCAGCCTTCATAGCTGCGTTGATAGCGTCAACTGTAACTTCCTTGTCAGTCTTAATAACTGCTGTAAGGATTGTAGTTGAACCTGTTGGAGTAGGAACTCTCTGAGCAGAGCCGATAAGCTTGCCGTTAAGTTCAGGAATTACAAGGCCGATAGCCTTTGCAGCACCTGTTGTGTTAGGAACGATGTTTACAGCACCTGCACGAGCACGGCGAAGGTCACCCTTTCTCTGAGGACCGTCAAGAATCATCTGATCGCCTGTGTAAGCGTGGATTGTGCACATGATACCGCTCTGGATAGGAGCAAAATCATTAAGAGCCTTAGCCATAGGAGCAAGGCAGTTAGTTGTGCAAGATGCAGCAGAAATAACTGTATCTTCAGCTGTAAGTGTGTCATGGTTTACATTGTAAACGATTGTTGGAAGGTCGTTACCTGCAGGAGCAGAAATAACAACTTTACGAGCACCTGCCTGAATATGAGCAGAAGCCTTTTCCTTTGATGTATAGAAACCTGTGCATTCGAGAACTACGTCTACGCCAAGCTTGCCCCAAGGAAGGTCAGCAGCATTAGGCATTTTGTAAATAACAATTTTCTTGCCGTCAACAACAATATAGTTGTCTTCGCCTTCACCTTCGTGGAAATCAACAGTGTGACCCTGAGCAACATAGTTACCCTGTGATGAGTCATACTTAAGAAGATGAGCAAGCATCTTTGCACTTGTAAGATCGTTGATAGCAACTACTTCGTAGCCTTCTGCGCCAAACATCTGACGGAAAGCAAGACGACCGATACGGCCGAAACCATTAATAGCAACTTTTACCATTGGAAATTACCTCCGAATATAATTTAAAGTTTTATTGCTTTTGTGCATTATTTATTTTATACTGTTTGTCATCATTAATCAAGAAAAAAATGCAAATTTTACACTTTATACAAAAACAGTTAAATTTATTAGCACCTTATAGTTAATTTTTTAACAAACTTCATATAATAAGGAGTATATATTACCTTATTTATACCCTTAGTGTTGCAATTTGAAAAGAAATTTGTTAAAATTCATATTAATAAAAGCAAAGGACGATATATATGTTTGTAGATATTGCTAAAATTAAAATAAAAGCGGGTGACGGCGGCGCAGGTGCGGTTGCCTTTCACCGTGAAAAATATGTTGCCGCAGGCGGACCTGACGGCGGCGACGGAGGCAAGGGAGGCGACGTTGTATTTGTTGTTGACGATAACCTTGCAACTCTTGCAGATTTCAGATACAAAAGAAAATATGTTGCAAAAAACGGTGAAAACGGCAGAGGCTCACGCCAATACGGTAAGAAAGCGCCCGACCTTGAGATTAAAGTTCCGAGAGGAACAATAATTCGTGAAGCAAACTCCGGTGCAGTTATGGCTGATATGAGCAAGACTGACAGATTTATTGCCGCAAAGGGCGGTAAAGGCGGCTGGGGCAACATTCATTTCGCTACCCCTACACGTCAAGTTCCGAGGTTTGCGAAGCCCGGTGTTCCGGGTGAGGAATGGGAAGTTTCACTTGAATTAAAGCTTCTTGCAGATGTCGGCCTTTTAGGCTATCCGTCAGTAGGAAAATCAAGCCTTATTTCCGTTGTAAGCCAAGCAAAGCCAAAAATTGGCGACTACCATTTTACAACTCTCGTGCCAAACTTAGGCGTTGTTTCTATGGGAGAGGGCAACTCGTTTGTTATTGCTGATATTCCGGGACTTATTGAGGGCGCAAGTGAGGGTATAGGCCTCGGCCACGAATTTTTGCGCCATGTTGAGCGTTGCAGGCTTCTTGTTCATATTGTTGACGTCAGCGGCAGCGAAGGCAGGGACCCGATTGAGGATTTTGAAAAAATAAACGAGGAACTTGTTAAATTCAATCCTGAGCTTGCCAAGCAACCGCAGATTGTTGCGGGCAATAAAATTGATATGGCAGAGCCTGAGCAAATTGAGCGTTTCAAGAAGTATGTAGAAGATAAGGGTTATGATTATTATTCAATTTGTGCGCCGATTATGGAAGGCACAAAGGAGCTTATGAACGCTGTTTGGAATAAGCTTCAAACTCTTCCGCCTATCAAGGAATACGAGGTTGAGGAAATTCCGCTTGAAGCAATTGTTAAAGATGATAAAGGATTTAAAATTTCTCAGCCTGAAGAACATTATTTTCTTGTTGAGGCAAGCTGGTTTCCTAAAGTGCTCAAAGGCATTGATATTGAGGACTACGAAGCACTTCAATATATGCAAAGGGTATTAGAGAAAAGCGGAATTTTTGATGCGCTGAGAGAAAAAGGAATTGAGGAGGGTGACGTTGTATCGCTCTATGATATAGAGTTTGAATACGTGCCTTAATTTAATATGAGATTTGTTGATAAAGAAGTAAATCCTAAGCAGTTAAGCCCGCTTAATTTAGCGTTTATCGGCGATTGCATTTATGAAATTCTTGTTCGTGAAACACTTGTTCTCGATGCAAACCGCCCTGTAAATGATTTGCATAGGGAAAGCGTTAAATTTGTATCGGCGAAAGCACAAACGGCAGCTTTTGAGAAAATTAAAGATATTTTGAGCGATGAAGAACTTGCCGTTTTTAAGCGAGGCCGCAACGCAAAGGTAGGTCATTCCCCTAAAAGCGCAACAGACGGGGAGTATCACTGCGCAACGGGAGTTGAAGCATTATTCGGCTATTTGTACTTAAATAATGAGATTGACAGAATAAAAGAGCTTTTTTCTAAAATAAACTCTTGACATTCAACGCAACTTGTTATATAATCAATATCGCTGACGGGAGCATAGCTCAGCTGGGAGAGCATCTGCCTTACAAGCAGAGGGTCACAGGTTCGAGCCCTGTTGTTCCCACCAAATAAAAAAGACATCCATACGGATGTCTTTTTTATTTTATAGAAATGCATTTAGGGCTGAACCTGTGACAAGATACTCCAAATTTTGCGAACGAAGCGAGCAACAAATTTGGGAGACTTCGAGAAAGTGAGATAAATTTCGTTTTTTGTGAGTGGAGCTGTACGTTGGTACTGCCCACTCGCAAAAGGCGAAAAGTGCCAAAATCACCTTGAACACTACGTTCAAGGTGATTTTCTATAAATGTTATTTTTCATATCAATACGGCAAGAGCAAGCCCTTGCCCTACGATTTCAATTTATGATATTTAAACACGGCACGGTTTAGCCACTTTATCGACAGTCTGAGAAACAGTCCGGTGGACTGTTTCATAGTATCTTTGTTTCTTATGAGAGCCCGTCATATTGTTTTCTTGTGTCAATCGGATATTTTCGGCTCGAACCTGTGACTCGTCAAAAAGCTTTTGCTTTTCGGGGACCCCGATTGAAATTCCGTGTTTGTAAAACGGGCGACCGATGGTCGCCCCTACGGTTTATTTCAAAATTTGACGCACAACTGTACGGCAGATTTTGAATGATACAAAGTCAGCGACGACGAGGCACGGTTTATCCACTTAATAAATAATTTGAAACGCCGTCGAATAATCGACGGCGTTGTTTTTTTGAATTTTTATAAAGATTAAGCTGCTTTGCGAGCCTTTTCGGCTGCTCTTTCAAGTGCAAGCTTATAATCTTTTTGGTCAGTAAATATTTCGTTTTTATAAGGATTTTTCTTTTGTTCCTTTGCACGCTTAATAATAGAAGCGAATACACAAACATTAGCCACAAGAGCAATAATGGCAATTACGCCTTGCATTGTAGGGTCTGCGTTTGTTGGCGGAACTGTAGGGTCCATATATCCGTCTGCATAAACGGATGTAAGAACCGAGAAGCGGCTCTTGTCTTGGAAAAGCGGAAATACCTGAGCAAACATACACCAAAGTGCAAGCGTGTTAGCTCTGTTTTGAATCCAACCGCCCTTATTCCAAAACGCATTTGCAAATGTAGGAGCAAGAAGAAGTGCAAGGCCGCAATACCAAGAGTGAGTAGGGAGATTATTATAAGTATATTCAAAGTTCCAAAGGTCATAAGCCAAAATGTAGCACCATGTCATATCAGGCCACAGCATATCCTGCTTATTCTTTGAGGAATAGATACCCCACCAACCTGTCATACAGAAAATATTTATAATACCGGCGATACCGTTCACCCAGTTCCACCAGCCGCCATAGAGCCATACATTTTCAGACGAAAGCCACCAGCCGCCTGAAATTCCGCCCTTAATTGCCGACTCAAAGTCAGAACCGACTGCGATAAGAATGTTGATAGCGACGATTGCAAACGGGAACACCTTAAACCAATCTTTTTTGCCGATGCCCCATTTATACTTAAGCATCATAAAGCCGATACAACCTGCTGTTGCCGCATAAAGCTTTGCATAATGGAACCAGCTGTTCATGTGAACATAGGTATCATTTTGAAGTGCCCAATCAGCTCCCTTAGCCGCACCGATATAAATTGCAATGAAATATACCGTCAGTGCTGCCGGTAAAACAAAGAAGCAAAAAATTCCGCCTGCTTTTGTTCGCCTTGCAATTTCATTCATAACGACGAGACCGACAAAGACCATTACCCAGCCGAGAAGTTGCCAGCCGGCCATATCGCCGTAAATTTGGAATAACATTGTCATTCCCCCTCCTCTAAAAAAGTTAAATAAAAATCATATCGTCAAGACAGAGCGCATTAATATGCTACCGTGCCTCAATTTCCTTTATCATAATTTCATTACCCGAAAGAAGATAGGTTTTTTCGCTTTGACAGTAAGGGCAAATTTTACCATACTCTACGGTTTTGTATTCGCCCTTGCAGCTTTCGCAATACGTTACTGCCGGGATAACTTCTACCTTAAGTTTTGCCCCATTCATAAGCTCACTCTTTGAGCAAGCCCATTTCCAACAATCCTCAAGATAATCGTGGAGCACACCCGAAACCTCGCCTATTTCAACCGTAACAGACGATACCGTTTTAAGCTCATTTTCCTTGCCTACATCTTCAATTTCGTTAATGATATGAAAAACTATACCAAGTTCGTGCATAATTAATCCTTTTTAGCCTTTTGAGCTTTTTTAATCTTGAAATTACGCTTAATCATATAAGGCAAAATTGCTTTCATCTTATCATCTGAATTAACCATTGTGCTACATTCGGGATTATCTCTAAAAAGATGAATTGCATCAAATTCGCACTTGGTAGTACAAATTCCGCAGCCTATGCACTTATTTTCGTCAACAACGGATGCACCGCAGCCAAGACATCGTGCAGTTTCTTTTTTAACCTGCTCCTCTGTAAGGGGAAGATGAGCATTCTTAAACGAAGATTTAGCGTCAATTTTCTTATTAATATTCGGGATTTGACGTGAGGAATTATCGTAACTGTCAACAAGGATATCGTTCTTATCAAGCATTATGAAATCACGTCTGTTTCTGCCGACCGTAAGGCTTGCGTTGAAATGAACAAACCTATGGATTGACTCTGCACCCTCTCTGCCGGCAGCAATAGCGTCAATAGCAAAGCGAGGGCCTGTGTAAACGTCACCGCCGACGAAAATATCCTTTTGCTCTGTTTGATAAGTAAGACTGTCCGCCTGAGGAGCGTTACCTCTGCCAAGTTCTACCGCCTCACCGTCAATAAGATTACCCCATTCAATTGACTGACCGATTGAAAGATAAATACGGTCACATTCAATTATTTGAGTATCATTTTCGTCATACTGAGGGTTAAATTTGCCGTCTGCATCCTTAACACTTGTGCATTTTTTAAGCACAACGCCCGTCACCTTGCCGTTTTCTTCAAGAATTTTCTTAACGCCCCAGCCGTTGTTTATTTGAATACCCTCGTCCTCAGTTTCAAAAATTTCCTCTTCGCTCGCAGGCATTTCCTCTCTGCTTTCAAGGCAGAACATACCCAAAACATCAGCGCCGCAACGCTTAGTCGAACGTGCAACATCAACGGCAACATTACCACCGCCGATAACAACGGTTTTATTGCCTTTAAGGTCAAGGCCGTGATTTTCGGCAATCTCGTGGAGAATATCAACAGCGCTCATAACACCATCTGCGTCTTCGCCGTCAACGCCCGATTTTCTTGAGCCTTGACAGCCGATAGCAATATAAAATGCCTCATATCCGTCCTTGCGAAGTTCATCAAGAGTGATATCCTTACCGACCTCTACGCTGCATTTAATCTCAACACCAAGCGCACGAATAATGTCAATCTCCGCCTCAACAACATCCTTTTCAAGCTTATATGACGGGATACCGTAAGTAAGCATACCGCCGGGTTTTTCATTCTTTTCAAACACTATAGGTCTGTATCCCGTAAGCGCAAGATAATATGCGCACGAAAGGCCTGCCGGTCCGCCGCCGATAATGGCAATTTTATTTTTAAACTCGCCCCTATTTGAAGGTATTACTTTTTTAGGAATATATCTTGTTTTACTGTCAAGATCCTTTTGAGCGATAAAGCGCTTAACGTCATCAATAGCAACCGCTTCATCAAGAGTTGCTCTTGTGCATGCCTCCTCGCATCTCTTATTACAAACTCTGCCGCAAACTGCAGGGAAAGGGTTATCCTTTTTGATAAGAGCCAAAGCATCGGTATATCTACCCTGAGCCGCCATTTTAAGATAGCCTTGAACTGCGATATGAGCGGGGCAGGCAGTCTTGCAAGGCGCCGTACCTGTATCGTAGCAATTAATTCTGTTTTTATCTCTGTAATCAGGCGACCATTTTTCCTTGCCCCATTTAACTGCGTCAGGAAGTTCTTGCTTAGGATATGTAACAGCAGAGCCGTCTTTTTTGCAAAGCTTTTGACCGAGTTTAACGGCACCGGCAGGGCAAAATTCAACACACTTGCCGCAGGCTACGCAATCCTTAGCCTCAACCTTAGCCACATACGCCGAGCGTGACATATTAGGCGTATTAAAAAGTTGAGAGGTACGAAGCGCATTGCATACCTTTACCTGGCAATTACAGATAGCAAAAATTTTATTTTCACCGTCGATATTAGTAATTTGGTGAACAAAACCGTTATCCTCGGCACGCTGAAGAATTTCCATAACCTTTTCACGTGTGATATAGTGGCCCTTATTTGTTTCAACAAGGTAATCCGCCATATCGCCTACACCGATACACCAATCCTCAGGGTCATCGGCACAGCCTTCGCCGCACATTGCACGGCTATAACGGCACGAACACGGACCTGCCGCATATTTGCCGTCATATTTATCAAGCCAATGAGAAATATGTTCCACATCAGCAGACTGATTTTCCATTGAAATTGCCTTTTCAACAGGGATAACGTGCATACCTATTCCGGCGCCTCCCGGAGGCACCATCGGCGTAATTGCTTCAAGCGGAAGCTGAGTCATACGCTCAAAGAAATTTGCGACCTGCGGATGCTCACAAATATTATCCCATTTCATATTAAAGAATTCTGCGCTTCCGGGAACGAACATAGGAAGCATATATTGCTTTTCATGCTCCGGATTTTCCCAATTAAATTCAACAAGACCTACATTTGCCATTTCTTTAAGAAGCGGCTCAAGGTAAGCGGCACTTTTGCCCGTAGCTTTTATAATTTCCTTAAGCTTCATACCCTTGTGTACCTTCATCTTAAGGGCAACCTCTGCCATCTCGTCTGTTACAATCGAAGCAAGACCCCAATACTCAGGGTCGTTAACGGTAAGCTCTTTACCTACCTTTGGAAGCCACGGTAATTTATACAAAACTCTGTCTGTAATATGCTTGCCGAGTGCCAAAATCAAAGGACGTGCAGGCTCGTTTGAATGATTTTCATAATAGTGCATCACTCTGTCATCGTACACCCTATCCTTAGGCGGCTTGACAGTATCAAATTTGTATTCATACTCCTTATTTGACATAGTATTCTCCCTCTAAAATATACATCTTATGTCATAAATTACAATTTCATTTTATATGTTTGTTAATTATTTGTCAATATACAGTTAAAGGTAAAATGTCATATTCGGGAATGATTAATATTTAGTTTATTTTTTTATTCAAGGTTTTAAAAACGCAAAAAGAGACGGCATTTCTGCCGTCTCCAAATGCTTTAATCAAAGTGTCAGATTAGTCATTTCCACCGAAGCCCCAGTCAGTACCACCGGATGTAGTAATAACATCAGCTGTCTGAGAAAATTCATTAACCTCTGACACCGGCTTTGTATAAAGCTCTTTCATTAGGTGTGTCCTCCTTAATTTATCAAAGCTCGCCTCCACCCCTTAAGGCAGAGGTGAAAGCTTTGCTAAATTGTGTTAATTAAGCATTATAGTCGTAAAGTGATGCTTCTGAATAGTAAGTATGAGTACCATCTGCATCCTTAGTAACTACGAATGCTCTTGCGCCGGCAACGCCTGTCATTGCAGTAAGACCGTAGTTCAAACCAATCTGTGAAGCGTTGGTGTTGTTATAAATAACTCTAACCTTACCAGGATTTGTACCTGATGCAGTCTTGCCAACGTTTTCAAGTGTAAGGTCAGAAGCTGTTACATTCTTACCGTATACGAAGCCCTGGCTAACTACTGTCTCATTATCAGCAACAGTACGTGTTGCAACAAAGAGAACGTCGCAATCTGTAGCTGAAGGACGAGTTGTTGAAACGATAGCAACCTGAGTCTTAGAAGTGTCATCAGCCTTTGTAACTGCTGTGAGTTCGATATCCGAAGCACAGAAGAATGAGTATGATTCACCGTAACCAACTGTTGCGCCGTTTACTGTCCATGATGTTGCGCCTGCCTTAGTAACTGTTACCTTAGCGTCATATGCAACATTTTCAGCCTTGTCAGTGTAGTCAGTGCCGTTAACTGTGATTGTTGCGCCTGCAGCCTTAACTGTGTAAGTCTGAGTAGCATCCTTCTCATAGATAGCTCTGATGGTCTTACCTTCTGTAAGAGCGGTAATCTCATCGTTTGTAAGAGCCCAGCCCTTGAATGTATAACCAGGATAGATAGGAGCAGTTGCAGGAACCTTAATGTCAGCACCGCTTGCTACTTCCTGAGTTGATACAACGTTACCGTACATATCAATGAATACAACTACGAATGTTGATTCAGCTGTTTCTGTAAATACAGGAGTTACCTCTGTATCAGCAACTGCTGTGAATGAATATGTTTCGTTAGTTGAAACGAGCTTGTTAGCAACCTTCCAACCTACGAACTCTGCACCCTCATTAGCCTGAGCTGTAAGAGTTACAGTTGAGTTAGCAGGAACCTTAGTAGTCTTACCGTTTGTTGCGTCCTCGCTGTTAAGAGTTGTTGTACCGTAAGCAGTCTTAGCAACTGTGATATCATAACCCTTAAGCTGAGGAAGAACCTTAGTTTCGAGAACCTGACCGCAAATTGTACAGCTTGTAACTTCTGAACCCGGCTTATCAAGTGTAGGCTCTGTTACAACAGGTTTACCCTTTGTGCAATCTTCTGTTACAACCTTAGCAACTTCGTCATAGTTAGCGTTTGCTGTTACAGCAGAAACTGCCGGCCAGCTATAAGTTGTATGGCTGTGCTGTTTACTACCTGCCGGTGTAGCAGTTGTATCAGCAGTATTTGTCTTTGGAGCTACAGGAGTAGCGCCTGCAGCAAGCTTCTGAGTATCAACTACAGTGCCTGCGGCGTTTGTAAATGTGATTGTATAAACCTTAACAAGACCCTTAACTGCATCTTCAAGAGCAGTAGCAGCAGCAGTTACCTGTGCCCGATCTGTATAAGCTTCAACAGTAGCCTTAGCGTTAGCTTCAAGAGCAGCTGTTACCTTAGCATAAGATTCTGCTGTGTAATCGTCAGCCTTTACAGCCTCTGCCTTAGCAAGTGCAGCATAGTAAGCTGTACCGTCAAGCTTAGCAAGGTCTCTTACATCTTCGTGACCGCATACTGAGCATGTAGCCTTTTCAGTACCTGCCTTAGCAATTGTAGAAGCAGTTACTGTTGTGTATTCACCGTAAGTACAATCCTTAGTATCAGCATTAGCCTTTTCAGCAAATGTGAATTCGCCTGTCTTTTCCCAAGTGTAAGATGTTACTGTATGAGTACCGTCGTTGTTATCAACTGTTGTAGCAGCTGTGTTAGCAGGAGCTATAGGAGCAGCGCCCTTATCAGCTGTTACAGTCTGAGTTTTACCGCCAGCGAATGTGTAAGTATAAACATCTGATGTCGGAAGAGCCTCAAGACCATTAACTGCATTTTCAAGAGCAGTAGCAGCAGCAGTTACCTGTGCCTGATCTGTATAAGCTTCAACCTTAGCCTGAGCGTTAGCTTCAAGAGCAGCTGTTACCTTAGCATAAGATTCAGCTGTGTACTTAGTACCGTCAACAGCCTTTGCAGCATCAAGTGCAGCATAGTAAGCTGTACCATCAAGCTTATCGTCCTTAGTCTGAGTATCTACATGATTACATACAGTACATGTTCCTGTAAGAACAGTGCCTGAAACAAGTGTATGCTTACTTGTCTCTGCATAAGTAATGTTACACTTTTCCTCAGCTGTAGTAGCAACCTCAGTGTAAGTTGCATCTGCAGTAGCAGCTGATACTGCAGGCCATGAGTAAGTTGTTACTTCGTGCTTATTGTCGCTCTTATAATTTACAGTTGCAGCAGTATTTGTTGAAGGAACTGTTGGAGTATCGCCTTCTTTAACTGTCTGCGTATCAACAGTCTTGCCGTTGATGTCATTAAATGTAATAGTATAAGTCTTAGTTTCAGGTGTTGATTCCTTTGCATAATCTGTCCAAATTAATGCCCAGTTAGCAAAAGTGCTATCTGTATCGTCATGTGTAATAAGGAACAATTCAGGATTTACAGCATTAGTGTTATTCGGTTCACCAGTACCGTCGAGTGAAGTTCTGTAATAAGGCTCAAACTCTGTACCGGCAATATCTGTGTCAAATGTAAATACATCTGAAAGGTCGCAGTCTTGAAGAACCTCAAAACTATATACAAAAGAAACAATACCATACTTACCGAATGGTTTTACGCCGTCTGCAGTACCAATAAAGTTAGATACTGACTGATCACCTGCTACAGCAGCCTTACCTGTAACTGCACCATAGAATGTACCATCTTCAACATTTACATTGTTTCCTGCAAAGGCTAACGCTGTAGGATAAAACTGAGTGCCATCGGCTATACAACCTGCAGCACCTGAAGAAACAGCCTTCCATGTATCGCCACGTGATGGCTTTGAAGAATAAGCTGCAGCTTTAAGGTATTCCTTATTGAACTTACCCTTGAACTGACCGTTTTGAAGAACGTCAAAACCACCAAATTCAACTGTTACAGCAATACGATCGCCTGCCTTAAGTGTTGCAGGGTTAAGAATATTTTTAGCTGTCTTAACGGCTTCATAAGTATGTGACGCATCCATGCCATAGTAATTCTGAAAGTATGATGCAGCATAGTTTTTAATTGCGTTTGTATCTGATTTATCTTTAACTTTTGCAATAGCCTCTTTCATACCTGCATTAGTACCCTGTGAAGATACTGTTGCAGCAATTACAGGCTTATAGTCATTACGATGGTCTTCATAGCCACTATTTCCATAATCTTCAAATCGTCCACCGAAGCTTAAACTCCATGAACCCATTTGGTTATAAGTTTCGTCGCTGTTATAGCTCCAATATTCAGGAGTTGACTGAAGCTTTGAAAGGCTTGTATCAACGCCGTCATCAACCCACCATTTTCTGTTTTTAGTAACAGTATAATTTGTTTCACCGAACATATCCGGCGCATCAGGAGTACCTGCTAAAGCAGAAAACGGAACGGAGAATGCAACCATAAGAACTGCAAGAAGAACAGCTATTGCTTTTCTAAATGTCTTTTTCACTTAGAAATCCCCTTTATTTATTTTGAAAAAAATCACTTTATCTCTAATCCGTTATAATAACCGGAACCGGATGAACATGCATAAATTGCTGTTGCATCGGCGCCTGTTACAACGCCGTCACCGTTAAGGTCATAGTTTAAATCCGTTTGCTTTGAAGCAAAAAGATATACACTTGTTGCATCGGCAGCTGTAATTATACCATCCTTATTAAAATCACAAGCCATCATAGGGATAACCGCATTAGTAATATCGGCACCGTTTACGATAACGGTAACGTCATTACGAGCTATTGCATAATCAGACGAGATTGAAAGATAGTAGGTTCCGTCCTTTAACGAATCAATAGAGAAAGCGTTTACACCATCTTTAAGAGATGATGTGGTTGTACCGACAAGCTCGGTACGAGCTGAATCGGAATATACGTTAACCGTATATTCACCGTAAACAGGACTGTTGGCAGTATTGCCTTTCGCATCTGTCATAATAACAAGCGAACCGTTTACGCTATGACCGGTTGACGGTGAAACGTCACAGGTCATTAAATATAGAGAACCGGGATAATCGGCAGATTCGGTAACAAGAGCGTACTCATCGTCAAATCCGTCATTATAATTAGCCAAAACGAAAGTCTTATTTGGGTCTGTTGAAACCGAAATAACATCAGCGGCGTCACAATCCTTTGCAAAAGCAACCGAGAAGGTTGCAAGCAACGTGCCGTCCTTTGTTACAGATGAACAAGTGTCAGCATCTGAAACAAAGCCGAATACCAAATTAGAATCATTCGTTACGGTTCCCATCGAAGATACGCCGGCAACCTCATCAGAAAGAAGAGCCTTAGGCTCACTCTGCACCGATACATCCGAAGAATAGGTTGATGTAACCTGCACAACCGATAACTCGGTGACGCCCTCTAAATAAAAGCTGACGTCGTATGTACCGGCAGGTAACTTATCACCGTCGTATTGTTTGCCGTTAGAATCTGTGTATGTGCAATAAACGTTCGGGCTCTCCGTTCCGAGCGCAGCAGCATACGAAGTACGAGGAAGGCACACAACAAGCGCAACAAAAGCCAAAAACGCAAGTGTACCGAAAATAACACCTACTCGTTTTTTCGCAATTGTATTCATTGGTGTTACCTCCTTGTTAAAAAAATTGCTTAATTTGGGGAGAAGCAGAATCGCCGTGAAGGGCAAAGACAAAATCGGTCAGAAAACATAAAAATATGAAACCAAGCAACTTTGGCAAAAGCCAAACACCGTGAAACACTAAATATTTACTAAACGAAACTGCCCATAGCCTCCCCGCCCAAAGCGGGCATAGTATATAAACGGCAAAAGCCGAATATATCAAGACAAAGCAAAGCCATAGCTCTGCTTAATTAAATGATAACACAAGTTATCGTAATTTTCAAGTAAAACTTCTTAGGGACTTTCGCCCCTAAGAAGTATAGAAGCTAATATTACTTAATAGTAACAGCAGGAAGTGCGATAGCAGATGATGCAATAGCATAAACAGTTGTAGCATCCGCACCGGTTACCGAGCCGTCACCGTTAAGGTCATAACGAAGATCAGCAGCCTTAGAAGCAGCTGAATATACAGCAGTAGCATCTGCGCCGGTTACATTGCCATCCTTATTGTAGTCACAAACAACCATTGCAATTGCAGGACCTGCAATATCAGCGTCACCAACAACAATGCTTACTGTACGTGCAAGAGCGAATTCAGAAGTAATTGTTACTGTATATGTGCCAGGTGCAAGGTCAAGACTAATCTCGTTTGCATCAGTTGTAAGGTCAAATGGCTTTTCAAGAACAGGAGTGTTTGCACTGTCATAAACAGTTACTTTATATGTTCCGTTTACGCCCTTATTGTTAGTAGCACCCTTTGAAGATGTTGCTACAACAAGTGAAGCAGTAACATTATGAGTTGACGGAGCCAATGACTCAACCGAAGGAACGATTGTAGTATTGCCTGTAACAGTAAGCTCATATGGGAATGCTGTTGCTGTATCGTCAAATGTAAGTTTGTCGCCGTTAACAGTAAGTTCAGGTTTAAGAGTATAACCATCCTCTGCTGTTACATTGATTGAAACAACCTGACCCTTTTCTACAGCTACAGGACCTGAGTAAGCAACACCGTCGATTGTTACTTTAGCACCTGCAACAGGAGTTACAGTAAGCTCACAGCTCTCAAACTCAGTAAGACCGATTTCAGCTGCCTGAAGTTCAGTATCAACATTGTAAATCTTAGCAAGCTGAGCGTCATAGTTCTTACGGTCATTGATATTGAATGTGCCGGAATTCTTATACTTATAAGAACCGTTACCATAGTTAGCAAGGTCAACTGCGGCAGCAAGAGCTCTCACGTATCTGTTCCAAGATGCTGATGAGTACTTTGTTGTGCCTTCGTTAACAAGCTTACCTGATGCATCAAATGAACCAAAGCGTGGGTTAGCTGCTACGCCATTCTTAGATACGGTTGCTTCAGTAGCAACTGTACCGTCCTCATTGTATGTAGCAGGTGTTGCCTTAAGCATTGAGTAAGCATTACCCGATGCGCACTTGATTTCATTTTCAAGCTGCTTGCCCTGGTAACCACGTTCAATAACTGCAGAAGCGAATATGTTAAAGAGTTTAACGTATTCTTTTGCCTGAACAGAAGATACTTCAGAAGCTGTGGTATAAGTAAACTTAGTACCTGCATTCTTGAGGTCATTCATAAGCTTAGCAGCGTCAACATAAGACATACCGTTTCTTTCAACAGTCTTGCCTGTTGTTGCGTCAACGTAATCAACGTCAACTGTATACTGCTGTTCAGCCTTCTTTGCATATTCTACCATCTTATTATATGTAAGAATATCAAAGTTAATTTCTTCAAGACCATTTCTAAGCTCAGAAATCTCATTGTAGAGTGTTGATGATGAGCTGATAAGGTGAGACTTAACTACGCTAAGAACATATTCAAGTCTGTCATTAGCCTGAGTAGCAATACCACGATTATCTACTGAGTCCATCTCGCCTGAGTTAGGAATGAGCTGATACTCAGCTGATGGGAACTTACATGCCCAATTATCGCCTGAGTTGCACTTTTTGCCTTCAGCATTTCTGTATACATATTGAACCTGATTATAAAGAGGCTCGTTATCTTTGTTTGTATCCTGAGTAGTTGTCGGTCTCTGCCATGGGCCGCCAGGATATGTATCGAGATCCCATTTTGTAGCATACTTAACTGAGTTAGTAAGGTAATAGTTACCGTCCTGACCGAGTGTTACATTAGCCAATGCAGCATCCTTGCCATTCTTAACATCTGATGATGTAAGCGGCTTTGGTGAGTAAATAGGCATTGTACATTTCTCATCGGAATAGTAAATTCCCTTTACGCCGCCACTGGTTGCACCTGTTGTAGCGTCTATTGTGCCGCCGACATAAGCAGTTGCTTTAACCGATTCAGGGATTGTGTAGCTTACCTGAGTACCCTTTACAGTAAATGTTACTGTTTCGTTAGAGGTTGAGTAAGGAACGTATGCACGATCGCCTGTTGCGGAAGTTGTAACTGAAGTTGTAACTGCATACTCTGTTTTATCTGACTGAGTAAGAGCTGATTCAGCAGTGTAAGGAGCTGACTGAACGCTAAGTACATTCATAAGAGCATCCTTAGCCAAATCATAAACTGAACCGATAGATGCATCCTCTTTGAAGTCGGATGTTTTATAGTTAGCCATGATATTGGCAAGTTCGTTATAGTTTTTATCAAGTGAGCCGGCTGAACCGCTTTCACCGATAACAAGCTGGAAGCTGCCTGTCTTATAAGAACCTGAATTATAGAAGTTAACATTAACATCATAAGTGCCGGTCTTAACAGTAGCCTCACCGTCGAAACCAAACGGTCTGTAGTTATTAACAGCATTTGAACCAAATGTTTGCTTTGAGGTATTTATATAGATAGCATCAATACCGGTACCGAGTGTAACCATATTAAAGATGTTATCATAGTTATATTTACCACCGGTCTTAAGATACATTGTATCATAAATACCGCTTTCATTGATATGGTAACCGGCAATAATCTTAGCATCAAGTGCTTCCTGAAGAGTGAATGCAACGTGAGTTCTTGTTTCAATCTCCTTGCCCTCATTTTGCTTTGAAATGTTACCGATTTCCTCAGAAGTATAACCTCTGTAGTAGTCAACAGCACCAAGGCCGCTACCTGTAGAACCGTTTGTATGGTTACGCTGCCATTCGCCGAATTCGCCTGAGCCTGCAGATGTTTCTACACGATAGTCATACATACCAATCTTAAGAAGATCACCTGTTGACTTATCCCAACGAGCAATAGCGTTATTTTCACCGATATCTACTGTTGTTAAATTAGAATCATCGAATGCCTTAGCTGCAGTAGTAAGGTTATTTGATTCATAGCCGGATTTTCTGTCAAAGAAGAATACACCGTCAATGCTCTTTTCCTTACTGCCGCCCTTCATAAAGAATGAATACTGAGCGATTTCGTTAAGCTTGTTAGAAGCGATAACCATCTTATCAGGATAGTTTGCAGAGATATTACCGCCGATACCTGTAAGAGAATGAACGGTTACACCGTTTTCTTCTCTGTCAGTGCCGTCTGTCTGCTGGAATGTAGAGTTGAAGTTATAATCAGCATCATAAAGAGCATTTCTGAAGCTTACTTCACTTGTAAGAAGCTTATAAGCTGTTACAGTATTGCCTCCATAAAGAACATTGCCCTGATCATCAACAATATCATAATTTACAACAACACGGCATGTGTTTGTTGTATCAGAACCTGAAACATCGAACGGAACTGAAATATTAATTTTAGCACTCTTACCCGGATCAATAGGAGTTTCAGGGAAATCTATTGTATCATCAGGCATTTCTTCGTTATAAACATCATATTGAAGCACGCTTGTAATCTTTACATAGTAACGTGAAAGCTGAGTAGGCTTGCCGTCCTTAATGTACGATGCATTGATACCTACCGAGTTGTTTGTAACAGTAAGTGCATCATCATAAGGTTGACCTGAAATACAGCCTGTTACGGTGTTAGAACCGAATGAAGCAGTAGCCATCTTGAGCTGATGCTGACCAAGTGTAGTCAATGCATTAGGAATGAAGCTGTTAACTGCCTGTACTGCAAAACAGATACCTCTGATAATAGAATCAGAGTAGGTCTTAGGACCGTTTGTACCGTATCCGCCGAACTCTACGAAGTTACAGATAAGCTTTTGGAATGCACCCAAGTCCTTACCGCTTGTACCTGCGAGTACCTTAACCTGGAAGAAATCATCAAACGGATGAGCACTTGTAGCATCAGGAACGATTGTCTTAAAGCTCTGTCCGCTGTAACGTGCGCCAAACAATCCGTTAATGAGATCCTTAAGTAAATCATAAACTGTTACGACGAATGAAGTCTTTTGGATAGGCTCTGCAGAAACGATTGTAAATAACTGGTTAAGGAAGTTAGATACGCCGCAAAGACCTGTCTTTGAATTTTCTTTACCAATATCAAGGAATGAAAGAACAATGTTGTTCCAAATAAGTTCCTCTGAATTGAATTTAGCATAACCTGTACCCTGAAGTGTACCGAGAACAGGCATAAGCTTATTAGCTATTGCATTAATGTTTTCCCAAAGAGTATTCTTTGTTGTGATAAGGCTGTTGCCGTTTCCATCACAAATACCGAGGAGAGCACCTACGCCCATAGCTCTTTCGCCCTTATTTACAGCCTTCTCCATTGCATGGTCGCCGCCGTAGTAGCAAACTACAGAATTAAGAAGGTCAAAGAGTGTTGTTTTAGAATCAACAGCTGCTGACTCTGTCTTCCAAGTATTGCCGTTTTCGTCCTCAAGAGGAACGTAAGCCTCAATTACATAAGCAACTGCGTCACGAGCCATTGGAAGAATTGTGCCTTCAAGTGTTGCATTGATTGTTCCGTCGCTGCCAATCTTTACAAGCTTTGAATAATCCTTGTCAGGCATTGAGTATGATAAATACTCCTTAAGGCATACATAAGCTACTGCTTCTGCATCCTTACATCCGTCCCAATCAGAAGGATGGATAATTTTCTCAAGCTTGCCTGAGCCAAGATTTACCTGACCGATACAAGCAACGAGCATAGGAATCATTGCTTCTTCAAGATTCTTCTCTGTAAGAGCAGCGCTGGCGCCGTTCTTTGCGTAGAAAGCTTTAAGAATGTTAGCGTCTGTAGCGTCTGCTGTGTACTGAACCATCTTGCAAGCGTTGCCAACAAGTGTTGAAACGATTGACTTAATTGCTGCTGCGTCAATAGTTGCAAAATCACCGGTTGTTGTCATTTCAGGACGTGTACCGATAACGTTGCCGCGCTGCGGGAACAAGTCCTTAACTGCTGCAACAAGTGCGTCATTAAAGCCTGCTACCATTGAGCTGTACTTTGAATAGCTTTCGCTAAAGAACTTATCGAGGTTTGGAGTACCTGTTTCTGCAAAGTAAAGATTGATAGGACCTGTTGTTACGTTAAAGCCGTAATCAGCAAGCGGGCTGTATCTTAACTTAGCGAAAAGTCTCGTTGCGTCGATATCTTTCCAAGAACCTGTTGAGTCCTCGGCAGCTGTACGATCATAAGTTACCGTCTTCTTAACATAAGCAAGGAAATCATCTGCTGTGTCAAACTTATAATCCTTATATACTGCATTTGCCCATTGATTGAGCTTAGCCGGTGTATAGTTTGCAGCAACATCATTATCATTCCACTCGCCCTTTTGGTCGAAGAAATAATAATAGTTGTTATCAAAGTTAGCGCCGTGACCCTTATCAAATCCATCATTTACGTGAAGGAGTTTGACTGTACCCTTGAGAACTGTATCCCAAGCAAGGTCAAGAGCTCTGTAACTGAAATCAAAAAGATTATCGGTTGCCTTAAGTGTTACCTTTGTGGTTGATTCTGTTGCATAACCGTTTTCGTCAGGAGCACCGTAAGCAAAAAGAAGAACGTTAAGAGGATTACCCTCATCATCTTTAAATTCATCTGAATATACAAGGTTAGGGTCATAACCAAGCTTTGCAGCTGCAGTAGCGTAGTCAGAACCGCTTGCCTTCATTTCAGCTTTAATCTTCAAATAACGTGTAGCCGATGTATCCTGAATTGCTGTTTGCGAATCAGCATCTGTGTATTCTTGATTATATGTAACAAGTACACTAATCTTATCAAGAAGCTCTGTTGTGAGTTTATTAATAAGCTGGTCATCATAAACCCATGTTGCAGTACCGTTCTTGAAATTATTAATTTCCTCTTCTGTATACCAATTAGTATATTGGAAAATAAGGTTTTGAGCAACATTGTATACTAAGTTAGTCTTATACTTCGTATCTGTAAAGCCCAAAAGATTACCTACAATCTTATATACGTCAAGGTTTGCAACGTTACCGAGAGTACCGAGAGTAAAGTTACCTCTAAGCACCTGGCCTAAAATATCAGAGCCGTTATAGTCGCAAGAAAGGTTTTGTAAAATACCGATTACGCTTCTTAAAATATCAGTTGAAGATGCAGTTTCTCTTGAAATACTCCAATCCTTAGTGGCAACAGCCTTAAAGTTAAGGTTGCCGGCATCACCGAGTAAGTTACCATATGAGTTAAGAAGATCAGCGACACCCCTAAGTGTATAGAAAAGTTCATCAACACTGTGAGTACGTACCGGAATGTCTTTTTTAACAAGACCAAAAGCATTAAGCTTAAGTGTACGGCTGTTGCTGTCCCATGTGATATACTGGGTAATACTTGAAGGAAGGTTTTCAAGAAGCTTATCAATCTGCGGACCGTATTGGGCAAGCATCAAATCAGCATAGTCAAGTAAAGCTGTAGCTACCTGTTCATCGGAAAGAATAGCCCACGCCAAATCGTTATATTCGATTGACTCGTCGGCATACGTCTTTTCACTGCTCATAGTATCAGCATAAGCAGTTAAAGCACCGGTAAAGCAGGAAGCTGCCATAAGCACTGCCATAAATAATGCCAGAAGCTTATGTGAAAACTTTTTTGCCTTCGTTTTCATTTTTTACCTCCATTAAATTTAAAATTAATTGAATAATAAAGTGTTAACATATTGCAGGGGAGCCTGTCACAATCTCTGACCATCAGGCAATCTGAATTAGACTGAAGGTCGGCAAAGCCAAACCGTTGCACCAAAAACTGCGCAATATGTGCTTTAAACACATTATAATTATTACATAAGGCAACAAAAAAGTCAATAAAGACAAACGACAAATGATATTTTTGTAACAATGTCCAAAAAAGCAAACTTATTTTTGACACCTTGCACAAATTATTAACTAAAAGTTTACAATTTGTTTATAATTTGACGCCAAAAAACGCTTGATTTTCCGCAAGTAAAGCTGTGATACTTTACACAAAATTTACATTTGTAAAGATGTTTGCCTTTACAAATCGAACAGAATTTTACCCGACTTTATATGGATTATATTACGTTTTACAGTCAATTTTCTGTCGAATTGTGTTTGTCAGACTTTTTGTGCCATATTGTCTATTTTGCAACTCTCTATCGTCAAAAATCAATGCGAAAATATGTGAAAATTCACAATAAATTCAAAATATGTTATAAAATTATTGACTTATAAGTTTTTATTTGTTATAAATATATTGTATTTGTTAATACGCGTGTGGATATCCTGCGCCTAAAAAGCAGTTTTTTGTGTAGAAACTGTGAACAAATACTGCTCGGCGCATTATCCAAAAAATGCGTTACCATACGACAAGTTCGTAAATCATATGTAAAGGAGAGAGAGATTTATATGAGAACGAGCAAAAAGATACTCAGCTTTTTCTTAGCTGTAGTAATGGTCGTGACCACATGCTCGGTTGGATTTACTGCGTTCGCCAAGAGTAATGACAACCCGCTTTGGAAAACGACAAGTGTTGACGCCGATTCGGCATTCGACACACTTAACAAATTGGCAGACCAGCTGCCTTCCCTTCTCATGGGCATTGAGGCAATAAGCAAGCCTGTTTATGAAAAGGGTGCTAAAAAGTTAGGTAAGACCGCAGCGGAACTTACCACCAAAGAAAAAGAGCAAATCGTAAGTGAAACAACACTTCAGGATTTACTCGGCGTATTGCAGCCGACTCTTATCGGCGCACTTGCAAAGACAAGCCAGTCAGACTTTGTAAAAAGTTATATTCAAACAGGTATGGGTAATCCTGAAGATTATAACTATTTAAGCGGTTCAACGGGCGCAATTGATTATTTTTCACTTACCGCTCTTTGCTTAAAGTACAAAGACAACAAAGACTTATCTAAAGACACGAGAAATCAGCTTGACGAATGGTTATACGGTAAAGAAAGCGAACGTACCGTTTCAGGCTACAATGCCGCAGGTCAAACTATCAAGTTCTCAACAAACAGCCTTTGGTATTTAGCCGACCTTTATGCTCAAAAGATAAAGCAAGGTACAGACAGTGATAAGGTAGAAGCAATTGCTAAGCGTTATACCGAAGCTGTAAAAAGCGGTGCTGTTGAAACAGTTAAGCTTAACGGCGAAGCTATTGGCAACACTTATGATACTGCCACACTTTACCAGTTGAAGAACTTTGATTTTAAGCTCACAGCTGATGAGCAAGCCGTTGTTAACAACTATATGGGCACACTTAACGTTAAGTATGCAACATACGGTATCAATGTTAAGCTTAACGATTTGGCTGACGTTATTTACTACGACTTCGGTCTCGGTCAGAGCTTCATCTCAGCAAGCGAATTTATCAGATTGATAAGCGACGGCGGTGCAACATTTAACCAAACAGTTGACAGCACATCGCTTTATCAGGTTCCTATGACATTTAAGGGCTTCACAGTAAGCGACACTGAAAACAATGTTTATGACACTGTTAAGGAAATCGCAAGAAAAGCTGTTGCCGCTAAATTAGGAGTTGCCGAAGATGCTTCTTTCGAGACTCTTGCACAAAAAGAGGGCATGACAACAGATTACCAAATCGAGTCATATACCGAATATGTTGTAGGCAACACTATTGAGACCGATTTGTGCAAAAAAGCACTTATGAACGGTAATGTCGACACAACCACTTCTCCGTATTACACTGATATACTTAAGGGTATGGTTGTACGTTTCGGTAATAACGGAAACGGCGTTGACCTCAACAAGCTTAATTCCGAAATCAATGCTAAGCTTCCAAAAGGATATGATGCAAATTGGCAAGAGGGTGACAGTTTCTTCATCAGTGATGACGAACTTACTCAGTTGCGTGCATTCTTCTCCAGCGTCGGCGGTGCAAACGCCACCACTAATGTTGTAACAAACTACTTTAGGGACGGCGAAGTTACCTTTAACGATAAATATGCCGACAAAAAGAACAAGACAGTCATTGTTCCTGCTTCACTTAAAGGCAGTTACACTTCAGAGTTTTGGTCTCTTATTGCAGCTAACCAAAAAAAGAATTCAACAAATTACAATAATTTGTTAGGTTCATTTGGCGGCTTTGCTAAAAACCGTTCGCATATTGACAAAACAAAATACTTGCCTGTTAATTCACTTGTTGATGCTTCACGTTCAGACCCGGGTGTCGGCATTAACGCACTTAAGTCTGACTCTGTAACTAATTCAAATAATTACAGCAAGCCATTAATCAACGAATGGGTTGCAGCTTCTTACGACTACATTGTTACTAAGATTGCATCTGAATACCTCGGCGTTGATACAAACGACCTTGGCACAGATAGCACTACTTATACATACAGCTATAAGTATTCTTTCAAATTCCTTCTTAACGTTCAACTCGTACTTGATGATATTGTAAAGAAAAAAGCTTCTCAAACTTCAGGTATCGTTCTTACCGACGCTCAAAAGGAAATTCTCAACGGTAAAAATGTTGACCTTACAGGTTCGGCAGGTACCGAGATTACAAACCTTATTCTCAACAACACAATCGGCGATATCGTTGACCCAAGTACAGATATCGGTAAAACGGTTGACGCTGTGCTTAAGTCACTTCTTAAGACAAACGTAAATCTTAAGGACGCTCTTACCGATGTTTGGAAGAATCTTGTTAACGACCCGATTAAGACAGTCGTAAACCTTCTTCCTTTACTTACAGTAGTAATTAACGAGCTTCTTGAGCCTATTCTTTTCTCTGAAATCGGCAATTCGCAAAGAAATAACCAAGAAGGCTTCCTCTATTCTGTTATTGACCTTATTGAGCCACTCAAAAATATGACTGCAGACACCGGCTCATATATCGGTATCAGTCAGCTTGCTTGGGACCTCAACGCTATGCTTCCTCAGCTTATGCATTGGCTCCAGAGAGATGGCAAGTTTGAGGAATTCGGCGGTACTTATTGGAACGGCGGTAATGAGAAAACAGGCTACATTTCAGAATCTTCTGACGATACCTTTGTAACCAAGAACTTCTCAGCCGGCGACATTATCGCAACTCCTGACTACGTACTTAAGTATGACAAGGTTGTAGATAGCTACGGCAAAGCAATCACATACACAAAGAACAGCGACGGTTCTTATACCTATTCTTATAATGGCGTAAGCGGTTCTCTTGCAGATGTACTTGCTAACGTTTCAAGCACTACTAAGTTTAACGTTAAATACACATATGAAGCAGGCGTACCTAAGATTACAGGTATTTACATTGCCGATAAGGCTCTCAAGTATGCTAAGCTCAGCGACCTTGAGGGTATCCTTAAGAAAGCAATCACAGCTTCAAACGGACAGGTTGGCGCAGGTCTTTATGAATTGGTAACAGAAATTGCAGGCCTCTTCACTACTGCAGTTGACACATACGTTAGCACTCCTAAGTACAGAGACCAGGTTAAGGGCCATGATGACGGAGGAAAAGTCATCAACTCAGGTCTTAACAACATTATGGTTGCAATTCCTCAGCTCTTTGACATTATGGAAAACCTTGCAGCTGACAAATACGGCGTAAGCAAGGATGCATGGACATATTGCTACAAGGGCAAGATTGTTAAGGATTCAAACGGCGCAGTAAGTAACTCTAAGATGACAGAGTTCAAGGATTTTGCCGCTAATCCAAACCCAACAAAGATTTTTGACTGCTTTGTAGGTGTATTCGTAGAGGATTGGCTTGACGCTATTCTCGGTCTTGTAAACAACGTAATCAGCTCTAAGGGCAGTGAATTTGAAAAGAACCTTCCTATTATCACAGGTCTTCTCAATTCAGTAGGCGGTTTCACCGAAACAAGTGCTCTTACAGACCTTTTCAACAGTATCTTCCAGATTACACGTGACAGCAAGTACAGCTTCACATTTGAACCGCAATCAAGCGGATTTGTAGGTCTTGACAGAGATAACGCTTACTTCCTTATTACTAATGTAAGCAAGCTTGTTGACGTTGTTAAGGCGCTTATCAATTCATTCAAGTCAAATAACAACAATAACAACAATAATAACAATAACAATAATTCTTCATCACCTGCCACTACACAGGCAGTTGCAACTCCTAACTCTTCAGTTGATATTTCAGCACATAAGAGCAGCGATATGAAGAACGTTGATAACACAATAGCTAAGCTTGATAAAACATTGTCATCTCTCCTTACGGATTCAAGCGTAAACGGCTATTCAATCAACAAGACAAGTAACATTATTGTCGGCGTAATTTCATTACTTTCAAATTACATTGGTGCAAATGCATCAAACGCAACAATTGATTTACTTAATACCTATTTATATTATCTTAATGGCGAGGATGCACGTACTCCTGATTCAAATGGTAACGTTAATCCTAAGGATATCTACACAAACGAAGGTCTTACAACAGTAGTAGTAAGAACCTATGCTCTCGTCGAAACACTTGTTGCAGGACTTACAGACAAGTATGCATACTCTTATACATATAATAATGGTACTGCCGACGTGACAGCAAAATACAATCTTATCAGTGAAGCAGTCAACGGACTTATTTCCCCTGACTCATTATCTGTAAGAATTAAGGACACAGGCATTAAGAACGCAAGCAAGAAGCTTTCTAAGCTTGACAGTTGGAGTGACGCAGTTAATGACAACGGTACTCTTAACGTAAGCATTAATTGGGGCATCACAGCAGGCAACAGAGATGAATTTATGACAGGTCTTTCAACCTCACTTAGACTTCTCACCTCTATCCTCGGCGTAGTTCTTATTGATACAGGCATTTATGAAAATGCTCTCTACCCTGTTCTTAATACAATAGCTCAAAAGACAGGCATCACAGTTGATACTCCTACTAAGTTTGCAGATAAGAGCAATCCATACCGTGATGAAGTATTCACAGGTATTGTTAATCCAATAGTTTCACTTCTTGACAAGTTCCTTGAAAAGCCTGCAACAACATTGCTCAATCTTGTGTCGGCTATCGGCGTTGTATTAGACGATACAACAACTCCTACACTTGCTTCTGTTGTTTCAAGCGCAGTTAAGGCTATTGCAAACGAGCTCAACGGCGCAGCCAACATTCTTAAGATTAAGAGTGATAAGCTTGGTGCCGCATCACCGTCACTTGCAGCGCTGCTTGAAGGTATCGTTTCTAAGACATTCGGTGATTTAATCACAGTTAACGACAAGCAAGAGCTTGGACTTAAGGTTAAGGGCTATGCTCTTTCAGGCAACAACATTATTCCTATTATTAATACCCTTCTTGCAAAGACAGGTATTAAACTTAACAACATTAATTGGAACAAGCTTGGCAAGACAACAACTCCTGCTCAAACACTTGTATACGTACTCGATTATGTTGTTGAATTTGTAAAGACAAATCATAACCTTTCCACAATCATCGGTTTGATTATGGGCAACAACAAGGTAAGCTCAGGCGTTAAGAAGCTCATCAAGTATATCGAAACAGGTAAGCTTGACGGTATGGGACTTCTTAAGATTGTAGGCAAGCTTCTCGACTTCACACAGTCACCTACAGAAGTTTATTGGGCTTACAGCAAATACAAGGGAACTTCATTAAAGTTCAAGTACCCTGACGGTATTTCTTCTTATGATGCTGAATCTGCTATCACCCAGCTTGACAGTGCAGTTGACGCAGTTATGGCTCTTCTCACTAACTTCGGCGTAGTTGACGCATCAAATCTTAAGGGTGTTGTAAGCGGTTTGGTATTTACAAACGCTAACCTCACTTCACTTGCTAAGGCACTTTACGGTGCACTTGACAAAAAGACTATTTCACCTTATCTCAATATGGCAGGCATTACTGTTTCACCTAAGGGCGTTGCAGGCTTACTTATGGATAAGAGTTATGGTAAAACTTATTCTTCAGCAGCTAAAACCCTCAAGAAGGTTAAGAGCTGGAAGAAGGTTAAAACAATCAACTGGGGCTTCAAGGATGGCTCCGCAAAGGCTGAGCAGGGCTTCGTACATGCACTCGTTGCAATTCTTCGTCCTCTCAACAGTGTTCTTAACGTATTCCTTAATGAAGGAAAGATTGACCTTAGCAATATCACAATTGCAAAGGCTTCAACATCTCTTGATATTAAGGGAAGCGACGGCAAGGTAGCAAGCAAGATTGCTCTTACCTATGAGCTTAAGAAAGGTGTTCTTACTCTTACAGCTAAGGATTCAATGAATGCCGACTCTAAGCTTTCAACAATTAAGCTTGACCTTAACGCACTCAATGTCGGCGTAAACGGCATTAACGGCTATGAAGGTGCAATCATTCCTCTTCTTGATGTTCTTCAGGTAAGCAACAGCAAGATTAAGACATTTGCACAGTATCAGAAGGATTGCAAGAAGGCTAAGGATAACGTACTTCTTGATGTTCTTAATCCTCTTATGAGCTTTGTTGACCAAGTTCTCGACAAGCCATTTGAAACAATTACATCAGTTCTTCCTAACCTTGCATACTTCATTGATAACAACGGTATCGGTCAGCTTCTTGATAATCTCCTTGCTCCGATTACAAACATTGTTAAAACTGCTAAATCAGCAGGTTTAGACGTTGATAAGATTATTTCAGCGGTTCTTGGCAAGGACCTTGGCAAGTATTTAACAAGCTTGCTTAAGGTTAGGGGCGTTAAGCTTAACATTAAGCTTGCAGACCTCAAGTCTTGCAACATTCAGGACATCGTTGTTCCACTTATTAACAGCTTACTTAAGAAAACAGGCATCAAGCTTCCTGATTTCAAGTGGTCAACAATCGCTGCTCACGGCAAGGTTGTAACCTCTAAGTCACATGCTAAGAATGCCGAAGGCAAGTTCACTAATAAGGAAGTAATTGCTGACAAGGGCGAGGTTCTCGTTGCAGTTCTCCGCTATGTGGCAGACACTCTTATTAAGAACGCTAAACCAATCAAATCACTTGTTTCTTCAATTGGTGCTATTAAGAAGAACAGTACGCTCAAGTCAATCATCTCAAGTGTATTCACTACAATCAGCATGGCCGAAAAAGATGATATCGTTCGTGCAGTATTCTACTTCTTAACAGGCGAACCTACTAATGCATTCTGGGATTACACCGCATATAAGACAGGCTCATTCGACTTCTCATATCCTAAGGGCGTAGACGTTGACTTCCTTAAGAATCTTCCTCCTATGCTTGACGGCCTTGTTGGCAGTTTAGTTAAAGGCGGTCTTAACAACTTAATCGGCGGCCTCCTCTTCAAGGATGACATTGTTAACTCACTTCTCACCGGTCTTTACGGTGCAGTTGAAAAGGTTAAGGTTGGCGACGGCTCACTCGTTTCCCTCCTTGCACAAACAGGTATCGACTTCTCAACAAGCAATGTTGCTAAGCTCCTTACAGACGAAACTTACGGCAAAACTTATGCAGCTAATGCAAGCGTAATCGCTAAGGCTGGTTCTTGGTCAAAGGTTAATACATCAGCTCTTAAATGGGGCGTTAAGGACAGAGATACATTCTTCCATGCACTCGTTGCAGTTCTTCGTCCTGTATTCGGCGTACTTGATGTACTTCTTAATGACGCATACCTCGGTCTTTTCGATATCGTAAGAATCCCTGGTTCTAACGGTTATACATCATCAATCGTTCCTCTTATGGAAGCATTCTCAATGTATAACGTTAAGACTCAGTATCAGTACAGAGAAGATATGAAGAAAGCTTATGATAATGTTCTTCTTGACATTATCAATCCTATCTGGGATAAGGTTGAGGATATTCTCAATGCTCCTCTCGAAACATTATTTGAAATGCTTCCAAACCTTGCACTCTTCATTGGTAATAACGGACTTTGCCAGATTCTTGACAATCTCCTCACTCCTATCTCTGCACTTATCGACGCTGTCAAGCCTGTAGTTGACCTCAACACTCTCTTACCTGCCCTTCTTAAGGCACTTAAGGTTGACCTTAACTCTCTCCTCGGCAAGATTGGCGTATCAAACTTCAAGCTTGATATCTATGATATTAACGCAACACTTAAGCCGCTCCTCGGTGCTGACGCTATCGTTCCTCTTCTTAATAACATTCTTGGAATGATTAAGATTAAGGGCACACCGCTTGGAATTAAGCTTAACGACATTAATTGGTTACAGCTTGCAAGCCACGGTAAGGTAATTACCGACGCATCACAGGCTGCTACCTACGGCACAAGAATTTACGTTAAGGGTAACTCTTCAGAAACTCTCATCGCAGTTCTCAGCTACTTAATCGAAACTGTAAACGCAGGCGACAACTTCAAGAAGATTAGTTCACTTGTAACCGGTCTTGTTGGCGGCAACGAAACAGTTTCAGGTGTTGTAGACCAGGTACTTCCTGTTCTTAAGGGTGATACCGATACGGTTATTGCTTCACTTGTTGATTTACTTCAGACAATGTCATAAACCTAAATCTGCAAACCGAATAAAAAATAAAAACGGGCAACTCTTCGGAGTTGTCCGTTTTGCTTTATATTAAATATCATTTTTCACGTTTTTATAATAAAATTCTTGTATTACAATATAAAATAAGATATAATAAATACGAATTATATCTTTTACTTGGTGGTGATGTTATGTTTCTCGGCAAAACAGCCCAAGGAAGAGTTGTTAAAACTATTAATTCTGTCGATGAGAACGGTTATGTATATCCATTAAACTTAGTTCAAATCAAGGGATACAAAAACCGTTACGCTTTTGTTATGGGAGTGACTCACACGGTTTGCAATTTCGACGGACGAATTATAGCGGCACTCGTTCCTAAAGACCCGGAGAACACGGATTTAAAAACTATTTGGATTATGGCGTCAAGAAGTTCACGCTACATTAATCAAGACATTTATCAATACATTGATGTTAAAAACGATTTTCCCGAATATGAACTTGTCTGCTACTACGAATCAAGCGCAGGCGCAGTAGTATACAGGAGTATTAAAGGCAAGCTTCGCTTTTTGCTTATAAAAAATAAGCGCTCGGCGAATTGGGGCTTTCCGAAAGGTCACCTCGAAATGGGTGAAACAAAATACGACGCAGCAAGAAGAGAAGTTCTTGAAGAAACAGGGCTTCACATTAAAATTCATCTCGGCTACGAGGGTATATCAAAATATACGCTTCGCAATAATGTTGACAAAAAAGTTTCTATATTCGTTGCAACGACAGACGATTTAAAAACAACAATGCAAGAGGAGGAAATTGACGATTACAGATGGCTTGCGTATGACCAGGCTATGGGCCACCTCTCATTTGAAAATGATAAAAAAATACTGAGGGAAGCCGTTGATTTTCTCATTAAGCAAAAGCTTATTGTAAATAAAAACACTCCCACTGCGCAAGCTATTGACAGAGAAATTGAACTTAAAGAGCAAGAGCGCAAGGAAAGAATAGCCGAATACAGGCGCCAAAAATGGATTGAACAGCAAAACAAACTCAGAGCTCAACGCTATTATGAAAAGCACAAAGAGGAAATTGTGCGCCAAAAAATAATAAAAAAGAGAAAAAGAAATCAGGAAAAAAAGCGACTTCAAAATGCGGCAAACAATAACGTTAATGCCCAAAACAAAAATAACGAGTCGCAATCAAATGCAGATAAAAAGCAAAATATAACAACCGACAAAAAGGAGAACTGATATATGGTACAGGAATTTTGCAGAAACTTACAAGAGTTTTTAACAGCACACGGAATACCCGATTGGCTTGTTGTGTTTATTATTTCAGTCTGCCCTATCTTGGAATGCAGGCTCGGAATGTTTACAGCCATTGTGCTTTTGCAAATGAATCCTTTTGTAGGATTTATTATCAGCTTTTTAGGTAACATTTTACCTATACCGTTCATACTTTTATTAATCAATTGGATTTTCGATTTATTAAAAAAAGTTCCCGGAATAAACAAGTTTGTTTATTGGCTTGAGGACAAAACGCTTAAAAAGCGAGATAAAATTGATAAATACGGAATTTGGGGGCTTTTGATTTTCGTTGCCATACCGCTTCCGGGTACAGGCGGCTGGACAGGTGCACTTCTTGCATCTCTTCTCCATCTTGATAAGAAAAAGAGCTTTTTTGTGATTTCGCTCGGTGTATTTATTGCCGGACTTATTATGACTGTTTTAAGTCTTGTTGTCGGCAACGCAGTTTTCAACTGATATGGATAAGGAATATGAGGTTTTAATTGACATTTGCCGCCACTATTTAAACGGCGACAAATTTATTTTCGATACAGACGTTAATTATAAAAAATTGTTTTTATATGCAAAGGGGCATAACCTTTTAGGCGTATTGCACTGTGCAGTTTTAAATGCAAAGAATAAAAGCGATTTGCCCGAAGGCTTCTTAAATACGCTTGAAAATAAATTTTTTGATTTAATTTTCCTTTCAAACGCTCAGATTAATATGCTAAAAGAGGTTAAAACGCTTTTTGCGTCGGCTCAGCGCCCGTATATCACGTTCAAAGGCGCAATACTCAGAGAATACTATCCCGTGCCTGAAAGCCGTGCTATGGGCGATATAGACGTTCTAATCAAGGCTGAGGACAGGGACAAGATTAAAAAATTGCTTATATCTAACGGTTTTGACTGTGTTAAGGAAAACGGTCCGGTTTATAACTATGTCAAAAACGGTGTTCTGATTGAGGTGCACACAAAGCTTATAAGCTGTTATGATACCGAGCCGTTTTGCAGCGCTTTTGATTATGCAGAATTTGACGGCTTTGACGGAAAATTTGACGACAGCTTTCATTTTGCATATTTGATTGCCCACATGGCGCACCATTTCAAATTCTACGGAGCAGGAATTAAACTTATTCTTGATTTAGCCGTAATGCTAAAAACTGCAAATATTAATATTCAAAAGGTGTTTGAATATTTAAGCGCAGTTGAACTTGAAAAATTCGTTAAAACCGTTTTGACCGTTTGCCGCAACTTTTTCGGCGAAGGTTATGACTACGCAATTGATACGAAAAATATTGAAAAATACCTTTGCGACTGCGGTGCATTCGGCAATGAGAATGAAAACAAGGGCGTTACCGTTGCAAGGAGAGAACTTGAAGAAGGGAAAAAATATTCGCCCTTTATGGCGAAACTCAGGCTTCTCTTTCCGCCTTACAAAAAGCTTAAAGAAATTGATTATATCAAATTTATCGACGGAAGACCTTGGCTTATTCTATATGCTTGGATTTATCGAATAATTTACAATTTTAAAAACAGAAAAGAATTTACGTTAAATGCAGTAAATTCACTTGATGATGAAAATACGCAGGCTTTGGCTCAAAAGGAGTTGGAGCTTTTTAAGGAGATTGGTTTATAATGAAATATCTTGCTATAATTTTAGTTGCCGTTTTGGCAATATTGATTGTTGTGTTCATTTCTTGGTTTTTAAATATGAAAGCAAACGGCAAATGCCCGCTTTGCGCCTTGAAAAAAATATTTATCCCGACTAAGCTTACAATTGATATAAGCGAGGACGAAGAATATTCTGAAAACAAGGTTGCTCAAACTCCGCCTATGGGCTGGTCAAGCTGGAATACCTTTAGGAACAATATTGACCAGGATATTATTATGCAAACTGCCCACGCTATGAAAGACAGCGGACTTGCAAATGCAGGATATGAATTTATTAACCTTGACGATTGCTGGCAAAGTTCCCTTCGTGACAGTGACGGAAAGCTTCAGGGCGATCTCGGCACATTCAGCCGTGGTATTCCTAAGCTTATTAAGGATATTAACGCACTCGGCTTAAAGGTTGGTCTTTATTCTTCTAACGGTACTCTCACTTGTGAGGACCTCCCTGCCTCTCTCGGCAACGAAAGGCTTGACGCTAAAACAATTGCGTCTTGGGGCTGTGAATTTTTTAAATACGATTTTTGCCATCATAACAGAATCAGCGGTGACTGCCCTGCAATTGAGCATATTGTAATTACCAAGCCAAAAAGCGCTTTTGAAATTGATTTAAGGCCGGAGGACGCAGAGTTTACCGGAAGAGCAAAGATTATCAAAATGTCTGACGTGCCGAGCAAAAAAGCAATCGGATTTATCAGCCACGGCTCAGGCTCTGCAAGCTTTAATTTTGACGCAGAAGAAAAGGGTGAATACGTATTAACCTTTGTTTTTCACAAGTCAATGGCTAAAAAGAAGCAGTATATGCAAATTCATATTAACGGCAAAATGTATGAAATTTTCTTCCCTGAAACTAAGGGCTTCAGTCCTTTAAGCAGGCAACAAATTATTGTCGAGCTTAAAGAGGGCACCAACAATATGACAATCAAAAACCCTGTAGCAACTGCGATTGATTCGTCATATATTCAGTATAAGCGTATGGGTAACGCTCTTAAGGAAGCAAGCTCAATGTGGGCTAAGGTTACACATTCAGAAGAAAAGCCAATCACATATTCCATTTGCGAATGGGGCATGGCTCGCCCTTATCTTTGGGGTGCTAAAGCAGGCTCAATGTGGCGCACAACGCCCGATATAGCTCCAAATTGGAGAAGCATAACTATGATATATAACCGCACCTTGAAGCTTTATAAATACTCAGGACCGGGCCATTGGAACGACCCTGATATGCTTGAGGTCGGCAACGGAAAGCTTGACGATAACGAAAACAGAGCGCATTTCTCGCTTTGGTGTATGTTTGCCGCTCCGCTTATGCTTGGCAACGATATCAGAAGCTTTGTATCAAACGGTATGCCCGATAAGGATAACGAAACGCTTAAAATTGTTACCAACAAACATATGATTGCAGTTGACCAGGATTCACTCGGCAAGAGTGCTAAGAGAATTAAAAAGGAAAGCGGTATTGACATTATTGCCCGTCCGCTTTCAAACGGCGATGTTGCGCTTTGTTTATTCAATACTGCTTCTTCCACAAAAAGCGTCAACTTCAAGCTTGATGACCTTACTAAGGACCCATACTTAGGCATTGAGGAGTCTCCGTCGGGTTATGAACTTCACGATTTGTGGACAGATGAACGCTCAACAGGAACTACCATTAATGCAACAATTCCTAAACATTCGACTGTAGTATACAGAGTTAAACCGACAATATAACAATATAAACATAAATATAAGATAAAAAAATAAGGATTAGATATGCGTAAATTAATACGAATATCTAATCCTTTTATTATTGTATTTACTTATTTAATAAGTGATACACCTGTCATTTCAGCAGGCTTGTCAAGTCCGAGCATTTGAAGCATTGTAGGAGCAATGTCGCAAAGCTTGCCGCCGTCACGAAGTTCAACACCCTCGCCGCAGTTTACTGCAACAAACGGAACAGGGTTAGTTGTGTGAGCTGTGAACGGCTCACCGTTTTCGTCAAGCATCTTATCAGCATTGCCGTGGTCGGCAGTGATAAAGAGGTTACCGTTCATTTCTATAACAGCCTTTGCAAGTGAGCCAACACAAGCGTCAACAGTTTCAACAGCCTTAATTGCCGCAGGGATAATACCTGTATGGCCAACCATATCGCAGTTAGCAAAGTTTACGATAATAGCGTCATATTTGCCGCTTCTTACTGCCGCATTAAGCTTTTCCGATACCTCAGGAGCACTCATTTCAGGCATAAGGTCAAATGTGGAAATCTTAGGAGAAGCAACAAGGATTCTGTCCTCACCCTCATACTGCTTTTCCTCGCCGCCGTTGAAAAAGAAAGTTACGTGAGCATACTTTTGAGTTTCGGCAATACGAAGCTGAGTCATACCGTGCTTTGAAATATATTCACCAAAAGTATTAACAAGAGTTTCAGGGCCGAATGCAACCTCAACGTTTGGCATCTCGGCATCATACTGAGTCATACATACATAGTAAAGCTTGAAAAAGCCGTTCTTTCTCTCAAAGCCGTCAAAATCAGGGTCAACAAATGTACGTGTAATCTCTCTTGCACGGTCAGGGCGGAAGTTAAAGAAGATAACGCTGTCGTCAGCCTTAACTCTGCCCTCGCTGCCGCCGATAACGGTAGGAAGCACAAATTCATCCGTAAGGTGCTTGCCGTCCTCGTCAACAGTTTCATAAGAAGCCTTAACCGCCTCAACTGCATTGTCAGCCTGAATGCCCTCGCCATAAACGATAGCGGCATAAGCCTTTTCAACTCTGTCCCAAATATTGTCACGGTCCATAGCGTAAAATCTGCCCATTACGGAAGCGATTTTACCTACGCCGATTTCCTTCATTTTATCCTCAAGTTCATTGAGATATTCAACAGCAGATGAAGGTGGAACGTCACGGCCGTCAAGAAGAGCGTGAACGTAAACATTCTCTACACCGTTATTTTTAGCCATTTGAAGAAGATGATAAAGATGCTCCGAATGAGAATGAACACCACCGGGTGAAACAAGACCGATAAGGTGAAGAGCCTTGCCCTTAGCATTATCCATAGCGCCCTTAAGAGCAGGATTTTTTTCAGCGTCGCCGTCCTCAAATGCCTTTGTAATTCTTGTGAGCGGCTGATATACAACTCTGCCGGCACCGATATTTGTGTGGCCTACTTCAGAGTTGCCCATCTGACCGTCAGGAAGACCTACATCAAGTCCGCTTGCTCCGATATAAGTCATTGGATATTCAGCCATAAGCTTATCAAGGTTAGGCTTTTTTGCCATAGCGATTGCATTGCCGTAATCGCTGTCATTCTTGCCGTAACCGTCCATTATACATAATACAACAGGTTTTTTCATTAGTATTCCTCCATATTGTTTTTCACAAAAAGTGGGTATGCCGAAACACACCCACCCAAAATTTGTTTAATTATTTGCTTGCAGCCTTAACGATAATTGAGAAGTCCTCAGCCTTAAGTGAAGCGCCGCCGATAAGTCCGCCGTCAACGTTTACTTTTGAAGTAAGCTCATCAGCATTCTTAGCGTTCATTGAGCCGCCGTACTGAATTGTTACTGTTTCTGCAACATCAGCACCATAAGCCTCTGCAATAGCTGCACGAACATATCCGTTACCCTCGTCAGCCTGGTCAGCAGTAGCAGTCTTGCCTGTACCGATTGCCCAGATTGGCTCGTAAGCGATTACAACATTTTTAAGCTGGTCAGCTGTTACATTTGTAAGTGCCATCTTTGTTTGATACTTAAGAAGTGTTTCTGTATAACCAAGCTCTCTCTGCTCAAGAGTTTCACCAACGCAGATGATTGGCTTCAAGCCTTTTTCAAGAGCCTTAAGAGTTCTGAGATTTACTGTTTGGTCTGTTTCGCCGAAGTATGTTCTTCTCTCGCTGTGACCGATTACAACGTATTCAACGCCAAGCTCAACGAGCATATCAGCTGAAACCTCACCTGTAAAAGCACCGCTGTCCTTAAAGTGAACATTCTCTGCACCGATTTTAATATTAGAGCCTTTAGCAGCTTCAACTGCGGCAGGAACATCTACGAAAGGAACGCAAAGAACAACCTCGCAATCAGCATCGGCAACAAGCGGCTTCATCTCATTGATGAGAGCAGTTGTCTGTGAAGGAGTATTGTTCATTTTCCAGTTACCGGCAATAATTGCCTTACGAAGAGTCTTATTCATAATAGTTACCTCTTTAAAATATTTTTGGTATAAGGCGACCAATGGTCGCCCCTACGATTATTGATAAATACAGGCACGGTTATGCCTGCTTATTTGCGACATTCAAAATTATTTGTCTTGGAGTGCGCAGATACCCGGAAGGTCTTTACCCTCAAGGAATTCAAGTGATGCACCGCCGCCGGTTGAAATGTGGCTCATCTTGTCTGCAAAGCCAAGCTTTGTTACAGCTGCAACCGAGTCACCGCCGCCGATGATTGAAATAGCGCCTGAATCAGCAACTGCCTTAGCAACGCTGATTGTGCCTGCTGCAAAGTTATCCCATTCTGAAACGCCCATAGGACCGTTCCAAATTACTGTGCCTGCGCCCTTAATAGCGTCTGCAAAAACTTCCTGAGTCTTAGGGCCGATATCAAGACCCATCCAGCCGTCAGGAATATCGTCACTGCTTACTACCTTAGCCTCAGTATGCTCGTCATATTCCTTACCAACCTTGTTATCAACAGGAATAAGGAACTTAACGCCCTTATCCTCAGCCTTCTTCATCATTTCGCCTGCTTTTTCAACCCAGTCAGCCTCAAGAAGAGAAGTACCGATGTTATGGCCGAGATACTTCATAAAGGTATAAGCCATACCGCCGCCAATAATGATTGTGTCACACTTATCAATAAGGTTTTCAATTACACCGATTTTGTCTGAAACCTTTGCACCGCCGAGAATTGCAACAAGAGGTCTCTTTGGATTAGCGAGAGCGCCACCCATAAACTTAATTTCCTTTTGAATAAGGTAACCGCAAACAGCAGGTAAGTAAGCAGCAACACCTGTTGTTGAGCAATGCGCTCTATGAGCAGTACCGAATGCGTCGTTTACGAAAATATCAGCAAGAGAAGCAAGTTCCTTAGAGAAATTCTCCTCGTTCTTTGTTTCTTCTGCTCTGTATCTAACGTTTTCAAGAAGCATAACCTCGCCGTCCTTAAGCTCTGCTGCCATAGCCTTGGCATTAGGGCCTACAACCTCAGCATCTTCGGCAAGCTTAACCTCAACACCGAGATACTCCGAAAGTCTTTTTGCAACGGGAGCAAGGCTGAATTCAGGCTTATATTCTCCCTTAGGTCTGCCGAGGTGTGAGCAAAGTATAACCTTTGCACCGTGCTCCATCAAATACTTGATAGTAGGAAGAGCGGCAACAATTCTCTTGTCATTAGTGATTTCGCCGTCTTTAAGCGGAACGTTAAAGTCGCAACGAGCAAGAACTTTTTTGCCTTTTACATCAATGTCTTCAATAGTTTTTTTGTTTAATGCGTCCATTGTTTTTACCTCTCATATATTAATTATGATTATAAATATTTTTAACCGATAATAATTATATATTATTTTGACTTATAATGCAAGATTTTATTACCATTTTGGCAATATACACAAGATTGTTTATTTTTTAACAATGTTTATGGACAAAATTGCGAAAAAACAGAAAAAAGCCTCCCTTTTAAAGCAGGCAAAAAGGTTTATTTAATTCGGGAAAAGGAGGAGGGTGGATTTTATCGCAGGCGCTTCGCACCTTTGGACTAATGTCGAAACAGTCCACCGGACTGTTTCTCTGTCGCTCCTTGCCTCGCAGGCTTCGGCGTTCGCTCCCATTAGTGGTCCGAATCCACTTTGTTTATACAAAAATAAAAACCAATCACAAAAGTGATTGGTTTTTATTTGGTGGAAGAGGGTGGATTCGAACCACCGAAGCTGAATAGCGACAGATTTACAGTCTGTTCCCTTTGGCCGCTCGGGAACTCTTCCATATTGGAGCTGGTGAACGGACTCGAACCCCTGACCTGCTGATTACAAATCAGCTGCTCTACCAACTGAGCTACACCAGCGTATCTCCAACGCCTAATTACTATATCATAAGTCAGAACAATAGTCAAGACCTTTTTTGCTTTTTTTGAAAAAAATTATTTGCCCCAATCGGCTATAACTTTCTTAATCATTTCGGGGTCTTTGGTCGTAATATTATCAGGCTTAATGACAAGCATTTTTTTTGCATTACGCTCGGTATCAACAGTCCAAACAGAAAGTTTATATCCCTTTTTATGAAGAAGATTTGAAAGCTGAGAGCCGGCAAATTTATAGTTACAGTTAATGCCGATTGCGCCCGTATCTTCCAAAAGCTTAATAATTTTTTGCCTGTAATCATCCGAAAAAGCCTTGAATTTTGACGGCTTATAATTAAGATAATAATCCATATTTGCGCAATTAGAATCCTTAACTGCCTTTACGTTAATAACCTCAATTCCGGTCAAGAACGAACGGTCAAGCAAATTATAATCAACCAAAAGCGCATGAAGAGAATTAAGAACACGGGTTTCCTTGATATCAAAATTAATCTGCATATCGGGTGTGTCCTTAATAAGCGCAAGGGCATCCTCAAGCGGTGCGCCGTCATTATTTGTTACAACTATATCGTGGCTCATAACAAGCGTTTTATCGGGGCGCTGGCGAATATCAAGTTCAATAATCTCAGCATTATTCTTAATAGCTGCTTTGACTGCCTCTAAAGTATTCATTTCGGTATCATAAGCGCCCGTGTGCGCAGTAATAGTAAAATCATCCATAAAAGAAAGCTTCCTTTCGTCATAAGACTTGGTGACGGCATAATCAGCAACACCGACTATCATTGCAACACTTGTAAGAAAAGCAAAAACCTGATAGGAAAAATGCTTTGCCCAAGTGGGTGTCATATTTCGTTTTAAAAATCTTTTAAACTTCTTCCATTTAGAGATTTTTTTTGCCATATGATTACCTGCTTAAAATTGATATAAAACAGTATGGGCGGAAAAGCAAAAATGCCGAAATCCGCCCGTAAAGTTAATAGATTTAATTATCTGATTGAGCCTGAGTAGTTAGGTGCTTCCTTAGTGATAGAAATATCGTGAGGGTGAGATTCAATAAGACCTGCGCTTGTAATCTTGATAAACTTAGCGTTATTTCTAAGCTCCTCAATAGTATGGCAACCGCAGTAACCCATACCTGAACGAAGGCCGCCCATCATCTGATAAATCGTATCGCCCAAAGCTCCCTTATAAGGCACACGACCCTCAACACCTTCAGGAACAAATTTCTTTGAACCCTTTTGGAAATATCTGTCTGCACTGCCGTGGTTCATAGCGCCGAGTGAGCCCATACCACGATAAACCTTAAACTGCCTGCCCTGATAAATTTCAGTTTCGCCCGGTGATTCCTCACATCCGGCAACAAGCGAGCCCATCATTACGCAAGAGCCGCCTGCTGCAATAGCCTTAACGATTTCACCGCTGTACTTAATACCACCGTCTGCAATAACAGGAACGCCGTACTTATCTGCACGCTCGGCAGAATCGTAAATAGCGGTAATTTGCGGAACACCGATACCTGCAACAACACGGGTAGTACAGATTGAACCGGGGCCGATACCGACCTTAACTGCATCTGCACCTGCTTTAATAAGTGCTTCTGTTGCATCTGCGGTAGCAACATTACCTGCAATAAGAGAAATTTGTGGAAAAGCATTCTTAACTATTTCAACACTCTTCATAATATTGTGGCTGTGACCGTGAGCAGAGTCAAGAACGAATGCATCAACACCTGCATCGGCAAGAGCCTTTGCACGGACAAGAACATCATCTGTTACACCCAAAGCGGCTGCGCAAAGAAGCCTGCCGTCCTTATCCCTTGCAGTGTTTGGATACTTAACACTTTTTTCAATATCTTTAATTGTAACAAGACCCGAAAGCTTGCCGTTTTCATCAATAAGAGGAAGCTTTTCAACCTTTGAGCCCATAAGAACTTTTTTAGCCTCTTCAAGAGTAGTACCCTTTGGTGCTGTAACAAGTTGTGACTTCGGGGTCATAACTTCGGAAATTTTAACGTTATAATCTGTCATAAAGCGCATATCACGGTTAGTGAGAATGCCTACAAGAGTGCCGTCTTCTTCACAGATAGGCACACCGCTGATACGATACTTATTCATAAGCTCCTCAGCATCGCTTGCAAGATGGTTTGGTGAAAGGAAGAAAGGATTGGTAATAACACCGTTTTCGCTTCTTTTTACCTTATCAACCTCGTCAGCCTGCTCCTCGATAGTCATATTCTTATGAATAACGCCGATGCCGCCCTCTCTCGCAATGGCAATTGCCATTCTTGATTCCGTAACGGTATCCATTGCAGCAGTCATAACAGGAATATTAAGTGTAATATCCTTTGTAAGCTTGGTTTTGAGGTCTACCTTGTCAGGTGTTACGTCACTCTCAGCCGGAATGAGAAGCACGTCATCAAAGGTCAAGCCCTCTTTTACAAATTTTGCGCCGTATTCGCTCATTAAAATTCCCTCCGTTTACAAGTATTAAATTATATTCTTAAATATATAAAAATATTTTTACTATAATATCACTTTTTTATAATATGTTCAAGTATTCAAATTGCACAAATTATAAAAAAATGATAATGCCTTATTTGTCACTTGCTCGCTCTTACAATTGCCCTTGCCGTTTGCTCAACCGTATTTTGACCGCAATTGATTACCGCCTGTGCCCATTTGTTATAAAGCGGAAGCCTCTCGTTATACATATCCTCAAGCGTTTCGCCGTTTTGAAGAACTATGCCACGAGTTTCAAGATTGCTTATTCTTTTGCACATATCCTCATAGCTTAAATGAAGATAAATTATTTTGCCGAGGCTTTTTAAATGCTCCATCGCCTTATCGGAATAAACCACCGAGCCGCCCGTCGCAATAACGGTACCCTTAATATCCAAGGACAAAACAGCCCTTTCCTCAGCCTTTGCAAAATATTCAACACCGTTTTTATCTATAATTTCCTGCAGACTTTTTCCCTCAAGATTTTGAATAAGCAAATCGGTGTCATAAAAATTTTTAAGTAACATTTTTGCCGAAACAACACCGCAGGTTGATTTTCCGCTGCCGGGCATTCCGATAAGTATAATATTTGAATTCATTTAGCTTTTACTCCTACTTTTTTACAATAATCTGCCAACGGGCAAGAAGAACAAAGCGGCTTTCTTGCCGAGCAGGTATCACGACCGAAAAGAACTATTCTGTGGCAAAAATCAGAGCCTTCATCACTTGGAACAAGCTTTTTCAGTTCAAATTCTATCTTCTTTGGGTCCTTTGTATCAACAAGCCCCAAACGATTTGAAATTCTTATCATATGAGTGTCAACAACAATGCTTTCCTTGCCGTAGACATCGCCTACTATCAAATTAGCCGTCTTTCTGCCAACACCGGGAAGTTTGATTAAATCATCAATATTATCAGGCACTCTGCCGTCAAAATCATCTCGTATCATTTTTGCCATACCGATAATTGACGTTGCCTTATTTTTATAAAAACCGCAGGACTTAATATAATTTTCAATGTCATTAACATCGGCATTTGCATAATCGTCAAGCGTTTTATACCTTTCAAAAAGCGACGGCGTTACAAGATTAACCCTTGCGTCCGTACACTGAGCTGACAGCCTGACAGCCACCAAAAGCTCAAACGCATTTGACGAATTAAGAGAGCAAATTGCGTTTGGATATTCTTTTTTAAGTAGTTCTATAACGTTTAATACTCTCTGCTTTTTCGTCATTTTTTATTTTTTACCTTATCCCAATAAGATTTGAACGCCTGTTCATTTTTATTAGAGCCAAATTCGTAATATTTCTTATTTTTAATCTTATCCGGCAAATATTGCTGATAAGTCCAATGATTCGGATAGTCATGGGGATAGATATAAAACTGCCCCTTAACTTCTGCGTCCTCACCGTCATAATGCTTGTTTTGAAGTTGACGTGGAATAGGACCGTAATTACCGTTTTTAACGTCAGCCATCGCTTTATTTATAGCCGCATATCCCGAATTACTCTTAGGCGCTGTCGCAACAAGGATAACCGCATCGGCAAGCGGTATACGAGCCTCAGGCATACCGACTGCCATTGCAATATCAACCGCCGATTTAACTATCGGGATAATCTGCGGATAAGCAAGCCCGACATCCTCGCAGGCACAAACCATAAGACGTCTGCAAGCCGACGGCAAATCCCCGGCTTCAAGAAGCCTTGCAAGATAGTGAAGCGCAGCGTCGGGGTCTGAACCACGCATACTCTTTTGATAAGCGGAAACTATATCATAATGCTCGTCGCCCTCTTTATCATAACGAACTGCACTTTTTTGAACAAGCTGCTTTGCAAGGTCAAGTTCAATATGCTTTTTACCGTCAACGGTAGGTGCTGCAAAAAAGCAATTTTCAACGCTGTTGAGCGACTTTCTCACATCACCGCCGCAACCGATTGAAATGCGCTTTAACACTTCTTCGTCAATGTCAAGTTCAACCTGATATTCTTCGCTTAAAATATTAAATCCACGTTTAACGGCAGGGATAATATCCTCGCTTTCAACCGCCTTAAATTCAAACACGGTTGAACGGGAAAGAATAGCGGGATAAATGTAAAAATACGGATTTTCCGTAGTAGACGCAATAAGCGTTATCTTTCCGTTTTCGATAAATTCAAGAAGCGATTGCTGTTGCCTCTTATTAAAATACTGAATTTCATCAAGATAAAGCAAAATTCCGTTAGGCGCAGAAAACGTATCAAGTTCGCTGACAATATCCTTGATATCCTGAGTCGAAGCGGTAGTACCGTTTAATCTGCGCAGGCTTCTGTTTGTTTTACTTGCGATAATAGAAGCAACCGTGGTTTTACCTACTCCGCTCGGTCCGTAAAATATTAAATTTGGAATATCGCCCGAATCAATAAGGCTTCTGAGTGCCTTACCTTTTTCAAGCAAGTGCCTTTGACCGACAACATCGTCAAGCTCAGTAGGACGAATACGGTCTGCAAGAGGTTTATTCATATCTACTCCAAAAAATCATTTATTAATGTGTTTATTATAATTAATTCACTCTTTATTTTCAATACTTTCCGCCTTAGAAAATGCACAGCCGCAAAAATTTTGGCGATAAAGATTATATTCCTTGGAAAGCACAATTGAGCGCTTGTAGCCCTCTTTTTTCTTAAAATCTGACGGCAGCCATTTAATGCCGTATTTTTTTTCAAGTTCAAAGCCTATCTCATTAATCTTTTGTGAATTTTTAAGCGGGCTGATTGAAAGAGTGGTGCAAAAAAAGTCGAAAGCGTTATTCTTTGCAAGGGCCGCCGTTCTTTCAAGCCTTAAGCGGTAGCACCTAAAGCAACGCTCACCGCCCTCCTTGCAAGCTTCATATCCTTTTGCAATATTCAAAAATTCATCATAATCATAATCGCAGTCAATAAAAGATACGGGATATTTTGTTTTCATCTCGTCAATAAGCCTAAGCTGTTCGCTTTTGCGCTTTTCATATTCCGATTTTGGAGAAATATTTGGATTATAGTATAAAACAGTTATTTTAAAATACTGCGACAAATATTCAATAGTATAGCTTGAACAAGGAGCGCAACAGCTATGTAGCAAAAGAGAGGGCACTCGGTCCTCTCTTACATTTTGCTCTATTATTTTGTCTAATTCTTTTTGATAATTAATCTTATTCATTAGCTTAAATAATTTTTAGGGTTTACACGTGAACCGTTAAGTCGAACCTCAAAATGACTGTGAGGACCTGTTGAATTGCCTGTTGAGCCGCTCTTTGCAATAGCTTCGCCTTTTTTAACCGTTTGACCGGGAGATACAAGTATTCTTGAATTATGAGCATAAAGGGTAACAACACTCCTGCCCTGAGCGTCCGTTCCGTGATAAATCATAACATAGTAGCCGTAGCTGTAATTAAGCCTTTTAACGGTGATGACAATACCCTTTTGCGCCGCAACAACCTTTGAACCTGTTGAGCAAGGAAAATCAATACCGCCGTGATACTTGCCCGATGAATAATTCGGAAAGCCTGCCGATACACCGTGATGACCTGGAACGGGATACGTCATATTCAAAACGGCGTTGCTTTTTGAATAAACATCACTGCCTTTTTGGTCAATCTTGTCAATTTTAGATGAATTTTTGCCTGCAACAGCAGTTGTTGCCTCTTCCGGCGGCTTAACACCTGAAATGACAGCCTGAATTTCATTTTCAACCTGTTCAATTAAAGAGCTGTCCTCATTTCTAAACTCGGTATACTGCTTATTCTGCGCCGTAAGTTCAGCCAAAAGTTTATCACTTTCAGCCCTGTCAGTTGCAAGAGAAGCCTTTTTATTTGCTATTGAATTACTGTTTTGTTCAATACTCTTTTGCTTTGATGAAAGCTGTTTTTTCTGAGAATCAAGCTCAGACTTTTTCTTATCATACGCCGCTTTTTTATCTGCAAGGCCGTTCTTTTTATTGGTAACCTCCGCCATTTTGGAGTTCACCTCTTTAAGCAAGGCAGAATCGCTTTTTGAAACGGTTTTAATCATTTCATATCTTGTCAAAAAGCTCGAAATATCCTTACAAGTCAAAAGTGCAGTGAAAATATTGCAGCTTCCGCTCATATACATAGCCTTAAGCCTAAAGCAATACGCATTATAAACCGTTTGAAATTCGCTGTAAAGCGCATCATATTCAGCCTGTGCCTTGTCAACTTCCGCCTGAAGAGCATCGACCTGCTTTTGATTTGATTTAATCTTCTTTTCAAGTGCATTTTTTTCTTCCTGAATTTTTTGATTTTTGTTTTCAAGAAGAGTAAGCTGCTCATTTATGTAGCCTATTTTTTGGTCAAGGGTGTCAATATACTCCTCTGTAACCTTAGAACTTTTTTCAAGCTCCTTAAGCTTAGCGTCTGTTTTTTTAAGATTTTTTTCAAGCTCTGCCTGCTGCTCTTTAAGCTTTTTTTCAGCCTCCTTGGCACTCATTGTTGTGCCGCTTGTGGAGGTTGAATTTTCATTATGAGCCGCCGTTGTCTGCGCCTGCGGTTGCACAGCCTGTGTAGTTGCCTGTGCAGCAAATGCCGTTGTACCCGACATATTGCAAACAAGCATTACACCTGCCAAAGCTAATGATAATATTTTTTTATTCACGTTTCACATTCCCTTAAAATAAATATATATCTATTATATACCATTATCACGGTAAATAAAAGGTTGGATTTACACAATCATTATAATTTGCGCTCGGTGTTCTTACTTCAAAGTGGCAATGCGGACCTGTTGAATTGCCCGTCGAGCCACTCCAAGCTATTTGCTGTCCCTTTTTAACCTCTTGCCCTGCGCTTACAAGCCTTGAATTATTATGAGCGTACAAAGTGTAAACATAATTTCCGGCAGAATCGGTTTTATCATGCATAATTACAATATATCTGCCGTAGCTTCTGTATGTTCCGTCGGAATTGGTCAAGTCTTTTGAAATAATAACAATTCCCGATTCAGCCGCAACAACTTTTGAATTTGCCGCACAGGAGAAATCAACCCCTGTATGCCCCGCATAGCCGTGATAACCGCACGTAATTCTTGTTTGGCTAGGAACAGGATATGTCATCCTAAGCCTGCCGCTGTTATCTTCTTCTGTGGTTGTCGTATGCTTCGTAGTAGAAGTTTCACCGCCGTTTTCGCTTTCGTTCTTTTTGGTTACGGTCGGCTTTGTGGTTGTTGTCTTTTTCTTTTCAGCCTCAAGCTTCTTTTTATAAGCTTCTGCCGCCTTTGCAATCTCTGCATTAACTGCGTTAAGCTCCGCCTGGTCCTGATTTCTGTATTCGCTGAAAGTCTGCTTTTGCTCGTCAAGCTGTTTCAAAAGCTTGTCCGACTCACTTTTTTGACTTTGATAAGCGTCCTGCTTTTGGGAATAATCCTGCTGCTGAGTTTCAAGAGTTGAAATAGAAGTCGTTAAATTCTGCTGTGTTGTTTTAAGCACAACTTGGTCATTTTGAAGCGTAGCTTGCTTATCCTGCATTTCAAGTTTCGTTTTTGAAAGCTCACTTGCCTGCGACTGAACAGACTGCAAAAGCTCCTTATCACACTTTGACACACGTTTAATCATTTCATATCTTGTAAGAAGAGTTGAAATATCGGGTGAGGTGAGAAGCATTGCTATTGTGCTTGTTTCGCCGCTGACATAAATTGCACGGATACGCTGATAATAAAGTGTTAAGCTTTGGCTGAACGTTTGCTCAAGCTGTGCATTTTTTACCTCTAAATTTGCAACATCCGTTGTAAGTTCGGCAATCTGCGCCTCGTTATCCTTATACTGCTGTTGCAAATCATTAATTTTTTTCTTTGAGGAATCAATCTTATTTTCAGAATATTCAAGCTGTTTTTTCAAATAAGAAATTTTTTCATCAAGCGCATTAATATATTCCTCGGTTTCCTTTGATTCCTTACCGAGAGAAGAAAGCTTTGAATCAAGTTCCTTGATTTTTTGCTCGATTGCCGCCTGCTTTTCCTCTGCCGTCATACCGGCATATTCATCGGATTGAGAATTGCCTGTTGCAAGCGCAACAATATGAGCAGGGGAAGCCGTAAAAAAGGCAGCAGCCAACAAAACAGCTAAAATTTTAGTTAAAAAACTCTTCTGTTTCATTGGCTACACCCCTTAGTATAAAAAATATTAAAATTATAAATAGTTGTTAGGATTAACTCTGCTACCGTTTACACGAACTTCAAAATGGCAGTGCGGACCTGTTGAATTACCTGTTGAACCGCTGTGAGCAATAACCTGACCTCTTGACACCTTTTGTCCTACACTTACTTCAATGCTTGAATTATGGGCATAAAGCGTTGAAAGTCCGTTGCCGTGGTCAATAATTATGTATCTGCCGTAGCTGTAATTAAGATATTTAACAAGAATAACTTTACCCGAAGCCGCAGCATATACGTTTGAGCCTGTTCCTACCGGGAAGTCAATACCGCCGTGGTATCCGCCCGATGAATAGTTAGGATAACCTGCCGATATTCTTCTCGAATCCGTCGGATAACCAAGCTCGCCTGAGCCGTTACCCGTTGAGCCCGAAATTGAGCCGCTTCCCCTTGAAGCGGAAGCAATTGCCGCACGAATTTCGCTTTCAACCTGCTCAAGCTGCGCCTGATTGGTTTCAATAAGCTCCTTATACTCGCTCGACTGGCTTGAAAGGCTTTTCATAACCTCGTTACACTCTGCAACCTCGGCATCAAGTTCGCTTTTTGATGAATCAATTTCATCAATACTTGACTGAAGTTCCTTCTTGTTAGATTCAAGCTGCTGCTTATCGTTAGTTAATTCGTTTCGTTTTTCTTCAAGCTTTTTCTTTTCTTTCTCGATTTCCTGCATCTTTGTCATAAGCTCGTCAAGAATTGCGCTGTCTTGCTGAGATACCGACTTAACCATTTGCGCACGTGTAAGCATTGAGCTTACATCCTTGCAAGTTAAAAGCACCTCAAGAGTAGATGCAGAGCCTGATATATACATTGCACGAAGCCTTTGGCAATAAACCTGATAGGTCTGGTCAAATTCAGCCTGCTTTTGGTCAATTTTTGCCTGAGCGTCTGCAATATCCTGTTCTGTTTGCGTGATTTTTACCTGAATTGCATCAATTTCTGCTTGCAATGCAGCTTTATCATCTTCAAGAGAATCAATCTTGTCTTGCATCAAGTTTATTTTTGACCTGAGCGTTGCAAGATATTCCTCATTTTTTTGCTTTTGGGCAGAAAGCTTATTCAGCTTGCTTTGAGCGCTGTCTATCTGCTGTTGAATTTTTTGCTTTTCACTTCTAAGCTGTGATGTTGACTTAGCCTGAGCCGAAAAAGCACTGCCAAAGCTTGATATAAAAAATGCAAAGCTTAAAATCAATGACAATGTTCGTTTCATACTAAATGCCACTTATTTCACTGCCTTCCTTATTTAAATATTTACTCATTGTAATAATTGAGCCTCCGACACCGGTCAACACGCCGATAGCAACAAATATTCCGAGCATCGGAAGTGCATAATCGGCAAATTTAAGGAAGCCTAAGCCGTTAAACGAACTGAGGATATCGGAAAATTCTTTAACCGCAAGTTCGTAAAGTCCCCACACAAAGCCTAAACTGATAACGCCCGATGTGATACCGAGGATTATACCTTCAACCACAAACGGCAAACGGACAAACGAATTCGTTGCCCCGACTGATTTCATAATGCTTATCTCTAAACGGCGGCTGTAAACCGTAAGTTTAATTGTGTTTGAAATAATGAAAACAGAAATAACAAACAATACTGCGATAATAACAAAGGAAATAACCGTAATTCCCTGCCTTAACGCAACAAGCTTTTTAGCAAGATTTTTGTTTTCTCTGATAGTATCAACGTGCTGTATTTTTTTAAGCTTATTAACCGTTTCGTCAAATTTGTCAAGATTTTCAACCGTTACCTTATATGCATTCGGAAGCGGAATATCGGAGCTTATCTGAGTAAAGAATTCTGCTTGAGCCTTCTCCATGGTGTTGAGTTGCTCCTGCCAAGCGCTTTCCTTTGAGATAAATTCAACGCTTTTAATATTTCCGCAAGCAGTAATCTCGTTTTGCATATTTGTAATATCATCGGGTGTTGCGTCATCCGTGATATAAACCATAATTACATTTTCCTCTTCAATTTTGCCGAGAAGAGAATCGATATTAAGGAATATCATTGAAGCAGAGCCGATAAGAACAAGGCAACTCATAAGAACACAAATTGATGCGATAGACATCATTCTGTTTGTCCAAGTATTCCTAAAGCCCTCTTTAATTAAATATTTTAAACTTGCACCTGTCATTACTGCTCACCTCCCTGTTCTTCCTCTGTGCTCTCGTCGCTTACAACGCTTTCGAGGTTATCAAAAATATCCTCTTCGTTTTCGTCCTTAGGCAAAACGTCAACATTATCAATCTCAACGTCCTCGTCAAAAAAGAACATATCGGTGTCCGCTTTAGGGTTTTCGCCTGTGAACTGAGCATGGGTAGGGTCGGGAGTATCGGATACAACCTCGCCGTTTTTAATAACAATAACACGTCTTTGGAACGAACGCACCAAATCGTGCTCGTGAGTAACCATAATAACAGTTGTGCCGGCATTGTTAATCTTAGTCAAAAGACCTACAATCTCGTGGCTCATTTCAGGGTCAACGTTACCCGTAGGCTCGTCCGCAATAATAACCTTAGGATTATTAACAAGCGCCCTTGCAAGAGAAACTCTCTGTTGCTCACCGCCCGAAAGCTCATTAGGCATTGAACGTGCCTTTTGAGAAAGGCCTACAAGCTGAAGAATATATGGCACTCTCTTACGGATTTCCTTTTCCTTAGCGCCGATAACACGCATTGCAAACGCAACATTGTCATAAACCGACATTTTAGGAATAAGGCGGAAGTCCTGGAACACTATGCCCATTTCTCTTCTGTAATAAGGAACCTGCTTTTTCTTAAGAGTGGCAGATGAATATTCGTTAAAAATAATTTCACCCTCGGTTGGCTTTTCCTCATGCATAATGAGTTTTAAAAATGTACTTTTACCTGCACCCGAAGAGCCTACAACGAAAACAAACTCTCCGTCCTCAATTTTGATATTAACATTTGAAAGGGCGTGGGTACCGTTGCTGTCGTAAACCTTTGATACATTTCTGAATTCTATCACGATTTTTTCCCCTTGTATTTCATTATAAATTTACGCCTTAGCGCACTTATTCATTATTATTAATAATATAATATATCAACTTATAAGATAAATCAAGATTTTTTTGTTACTCTTTTGTAAACATCAGGTTACAATTATTAAAAAATCCGCCAAAACAGGCAATTTTGACGGATAAAAAAATATCAAATTTTTTCGCAAATTACGATTTCGTTGTAATATGCGCCGATAAAGCCTGAATTAATTTCCCTGCATGAGTCATAGAAATTCGCCTTGAGCACACATTCACGATATATCATTTTGAAATGTCAGTGTCTATTAAAAATCGCTTATAATTTCAAATCCACCTTTTTCGTTTAAAAATATAAATAAGTGAAAAAACGACTGCAACATTTAAAAAAATCACATACGGATATCCAAAGCGGGAGGAAAGCTCCGGCATATATTTAAAATTCATTCCGTACCAGCCGACTATAACGGTCATAGGCAAAAAAACAGAAGTCACGACGGTAAAAAGTTTCATTATTTCATTTTGCCTTGCATCAATGCTTGTTTGATATGCGTCCCAAAGATGAGTTACGCTTTCTCTCAAAATGTCCGTATTTTCCTTATATCTTACAGCCTTATCCCGAAAGAGCCTGAAAAGCTTATATGATTTTTCATCCAAAAGTTCGTTTTCATTTTCAATATATATCTCAGTTGCATCAATAAGCTGTTCATAAAAAGCACGAAGACGCAAAAGTTCCCTTTTCTTTTCAATCAGCAACTCGGCAAAATTTTTGCAAACATTTTTATCAATAACCTCTTTTTCAAGCATAGCTATCTCCTCTTGCACATCAAACTGAGCCGAGCACTTTTTTGCAATCGTTTCAAGAAACGAACAAATAAGCTTTTCAAGCGTTGCGCTTTCGCAGGCGGTATTTGAAAGAACGTTTAAAAAGCACTTTTGATTAAACGAAAAATCATCGCAAATATTAACAATTATCATCATATTTTTAGAAATTATAATTGCCAACTCGTTGTTGCTGTCTGTTTTATTACATATTATATTTATGCGAATAAAACTAAAATCATCGTTAATAAATTTTGTTAAAAAACTGCTGTCTGATTTTTTTCTGCAAAGTTCAATAATATTTTTAGGCAAAGAAAAAACGGCGGCAAGCCTTTCAAGCTCACCAACCGTTATAAATCCGAGTGTAAGCATATTTTTGCCGATTTCATCAACATCAATGCTTTTCACCTCATCATCAAAAACGTAAAACACTCATTATCACCGATAATAGTATTTGCGCTTTTTCAACATATATTATTTCTTTTTTACCTTATTAAGCATTGCGTTTATCTCAAGAATTTGCTCCTTGGTGAATTTGCCGCCGAGCATCATAAGTCCACGCTTAACTGTAAAGCCCTTGAGCATATCAATCATAGTCTTGTTGATATCACTAAGCTTAAAGCCCATAACCTCAGCGCCCTTTTTCTTGCCCTTTTGCTTAGGGCCATCGGGTGTAAGCGCCTTTTTCATTTTAAGAAGAAGCTTAACTGCACAAATTTTTCCCCTAAAGGTTGAAAGAATATCGCCCAAAGTATCGTTTACGCTGTAATAACCGGCAGGAGTTTCAATCTCAAACCAATTGATTACTGCACCCTCTTCTTTAAGCCTGTAATCTTCGTTAAACTTGTCAACTTTTCTGATTTGAGCCTCGTCTGTTAAATCGCCTGCTTTTGCAACAAGGGTGGTTTCGTCCTCGTTTTTAACTTCAAAGTGGAAGAACGGAAATTCACCCTTTTTCTTTTTGCCGACACTCTCGCCGTTTGCAAAAAGCTCAACCTCGTCAAGATTTGTATAAACAGTAACCTTGGTCACGTCCTCAACCCTGTCAACATACCTCTTTGCGCAGATATGAAGCATCGGCTTTTTGGAAAGCCAAGCCTGATAAGCATAAAAGCTGTCTTTTTTATACTTTCTGTCAAATGTGACAAGTCCCTTGTGGTTCATACCGTTTTCGCCGCCTTCGGCACGTGCGTCTGCGGCAAAGTCAAACATATTCCAAACGTGAGTAGCCCAAAGATAAGGACGTTTTGCAATTTGCTTGATTACTTCCTCGTGATAATATGCCTGATATTCCTCAGTATAATCTCCCTGTTCAGGGTTACTTGTATGCCAATTGAGTGCCTCGCAACCGTACTCGCTCATACCGATTGCCTTGTTTGGATATTTCTTGTGGAATGTATCAAACCAATCGCCGTACATTGACACATCGCCGCCGTACCAGCCGAAATAATGGTTATATGAAAGAACATCAGAAATATGCACATATTCCTCATTAATATTGCAGGCAGTAAGCACCGCTTCGGTGGTAAGCCTTGTTTTATCAAGCGAATGAACAAGGTCATTGAGCATTTTATGATTTTCAACAATAGGAGAAGTTGCACCGCCCATTGTAATTTCATTTGAAAGTCCCCACACCACGATTGACGGGTGATTGTAATTTTGATAAACAAGTTCTTTCATTTGCGACTTTGTATTTTCAACACCTTTTTCAAGATGCTTTGAAATATACGGAATTTCCGCCCAAACAACAATACCTCTTTCGTCGCACAAATCATAAAAATACTGAGCGTGCTGATAATGGGCAAGACGGATAGTGTTAGCACCCATTTCGCAAATCAAATCCATATCCTCTTTGTGATGCTCAGGCAAGAGCGCATTGCCGATATGAGGCCTGTCCTGATGCCTTGAAACACCTCTTAAAGGATACTCTCTGCCGTTTAAAATAAATCCCTTTTGCGCATCAATCTCAAATGTGCGGCAACCAAAGCGTGTTTTAACCTCGTCAAGTGCCTCGCCGTCAACAATAAGCTTAGCGACAGCGGTATAAAGAAACGGGTCGTCAACACCGTCCCAAAGATGAACGTCTTTAATTTCAAGCTTAGCACTCGGATTTTTACCGCTTGCCTTAGCCCTTGCGACAACCTCATTGCCGTCGCTTATTTCAAATTCAACCTCGCCGTCGCAATAAGCGTCAACAGTAATTTTTGCATCATCGCCGCTGATTTCAGGTGTAACCGCAATGCCGGGCGCACCGTAAAAATCAAGGTCAAAATGATTTTTGCCTACTCCGATAAGACTTACATCCCTGTAAATACCGCCGTAAAATGTAAAATCCGCAACCTGAGGATAAACGTAATCGTTAGGCGAGTTATCGGCAACAACAACAAGCAAATTTTCGTCCTTAATATCATCAAGCTTAACCCTAAAGGTAGAATATCCGCCGTCGTGAACGCAAATTTCTTTTCCGTTAAAATAAACAGTACCTGTTGAATTTACACCGTCAAGCTGAAGATAAACTTCTTCGCCGTCAGGCATATCGCTTTTAGCCAAGCTTTTTGCAAAATATCCCTTGCCACGATAATAATCGTTGCCGCCGTCCTGTCCGTCATCGCCGTTGAAAGTGTATGGCAAATCAATGCTCTCCCAATCGCTCGGAAACGTGCTTGGAACGGAAGAAGCCTCTTTTGAAAATTTCCAATCCTTGTCAATATTAATAACCTTGCGCATAATATACCCCTCTCAGTAAATTATTATATATAAATTATAAATCATTATTATATTTAATTCAACAAACATATTATTAACAAATAACGATAAATAAACCAAAATTGCATAGAAAAAGAGCACCTCAATCGAGATGCTCTTGAAAAAAATCAATATGATTACTTTCTTACTACGCCCTTTGTTTCCTTAAGATACTTGTCAGTAGCAGGGAATGTGTTCTTATACTTGATTGAAAGAGACGCACTCTTATCCTTGATAACTGCTACATTTGCGTGGTTTACAGCTACCTCTGCAACCATATCATACTCAGCCTTAGTGATTTCCTTAGTCTTAGTATTGATTGTGCAAGTAACGGTACCGCCCTTATATGTAACCTTAATGTTATCCTCTGCTGTACCCTGAGCAAATGAAATAACGCTGATTTGTGCAACAGTTGCACTGATATCACCGAGAACCTCGAAGAAGTCGCCCTGTGAATCCTCGCCTCTCATACTCATTTCAGCAGCCTTTGGCTGAATTACCATTGTGATAGTTCCGTCGCCGTTATCTGTAATGTTAGCATCAAGAACGTCCTCACCCTTAACATAAGACTTTGTAAAGTCCTTTTTGCCCGGATCTTTCTCGTCACAATTGTAGTTATCAAGCTTAGGATTACGGTTGTTACAAGGAACAAGACCGTAAATGTTTGGCTTAAACAAGCCGTCAACAATACCCGGAACGAGCTTGTTAATAACAGCATTTTCCTTGCCGTCAATTATAACCTTACCTACATTAATGCTCTCATCACCGAGGAGCTTATAGAAAGTCTCAGTCTTACCCTCAGCATTAATATACTCGGCAGTGAGGCTCTTTGTGTATTCATAAGCCTCTTTATAATAGTTAGCAACATCGTCGAGTGACTTAAACTCAACTCCGCCGTACTTGCCTGCCTCGAATGACTTTTCAAGAACAGAAGTATCGTCTGAAGAACCGGCTTCTTCGCCTTCTGCTTGATTCTTCCAACTGCCGTCCTTAATTTGGTGAATAGCCTTAATGGCACCTTCAGTTACGTAATTTACTTTTGCACATCCTGCAAATGAGCTTGCGATTAATCCTGTAGCAAGTACAAGGCACAAGCCTTTTTTCACATATTTGTTCATTTTCAGGGTTCCCCTTTCAGAATTATACGAATCCGTTTTATAAAACGCTACATATTAAATTTATATTAAATCTCACAAAATGTCAATAGAAAATTTAAAATTAAGTCATAATTTTTAAAAAATTAATTTTTACATTGAGATTTATACATTATTATGATATACTATTTTGATGAAAACAGACTACAGTACAGTATTTTTAATATGTTTTTCAAGGAGTGATAAATAATGAGATGTAAAAACTGCGGCGCAGACAACGATGACAACAGATACATATGTGAGGTTTGCGGCTCTCCTCTTTATGACGAAAGCGATTTTGACAATGCAAACGGTATTGACGACGACAGAACTCAAACTTTTAAAGCAGTAAACGAGCCGAATAATCAAGTTCAAAACCGAAATGATAACTATAATGATTATGATAAAGAAACTCAATATAATAATCAATATAATAATCAAAAAAATAACGAAAGCGAAAAGAAAAATAAAGGTGCCGAAAAGAAAAGCATCATAATTATTGCTGTTCTTGCGGTTATTCTTATTGCAATCATTGCTTCTGTTGCAGCAATTGCTCATAATAAGAACAAGGACAATACCACATCTTCAAACCTTACTAAAATTTCTACACAGTCTGATTCTACAAGCGACAAATACAGCACCACAGAGAAAAAGACTACAGAAAGCACAACCGAATCAACCACCGAAAAAACCACCAAGCAAACCACTGCTTCCCTTTGGATAATCAACACAAGCTCAAGCGGAGGCGGCGAAGCAGAGGGCGACGGCAAGTATGAAAACGGCAAAAAGGTTACTCTTGTTGCAAGAGCTGACGACGGATACAAGTTCGACGGCTGGTATTCAAACGGAGTTAAAGTAAGCAGCAAGGAAGAATACACCTTCACTGCTAACCAAAATGCAAGCTTTTCAGCACAATTCTCACCTGTTGAAACTCAAGCGCCTGAAACAACCGCTTCAAATTCAGGCAGTGACTTTGTTTTCGGCGAGTAATACAAGTAATCAAATAATATAGGTATAAATATATTAAAAAAGAAAAGAGATAAAAATGACAAAGGGCGAATCAGCTAAAGAAAATTTTATGAGCGGCCTTAACTGCTCGCAAGCGGTTGCCGCTGCTTTTGCAGAAGAAATGAATATGCCAAAATCGCTTGTTGAAAAATTAACCGTCGGCTTCGGCGGCGGAATGGGCAGAATGAGAGAGGTTTGCGGAGCCGTTTCCGGTATGACCTTCGTTATTTCTGCACTTTATGATGACGATAAGTCAGGAATTTATAAGCGAGTTCAAGCTGTTGCAAATGAATTTAGAGAGGAAAACGGCTCAATAGTATGCCGTGAGCTTCTCGGTCTTTCAAAGCCCGGCCCCGATTCGCCGCTTGCCGAACCTCGCACAAAAGAATACTATAAAAAGCGCCCGTGCCCGGAGCTTGTGGAGCTTGCCGCAGATATTCTTGAAAAATATATTTCAAATAATCCTTATAAAAAATAAAAAAAGTGTTGCATTTTTGTTTTATTTGTGTTATATTATCTAAGCACAAAAACGTGCAACACATAAATGCGCTGGTAGCTCAGCTGGATAGAGTGACTGGCTACGAACCAGTAGGTCGGGGGTTCGAGTCCCTTCCAGCGTACCAAAAACGAGGAATGTTCTTTAGAATGTTCCTCGTTTTTATTATGTTGTGAAAGTGTGCGAGAATACTCTTTATTTCGGGGTCCCCACAAAGTCAAAGACTTTGTGGGGAGAGGAGAAACATACGAAGTGTTTGTTACGATTTTGCTCTGCAAAATTGTTTAAACACGGAGTGTGTTTCGACGAAGTCCCTTCCAGCGTACCAAAATAGCGAAGTAGATATTTATCTACTTCGCTATTTTTATTATTACGGGTTGTAGGGACTCGAACCCCATAATACAAAATCTGACGCACCACCGTACGGCAGATTTTGAGAGGAGAAACATATGGAGTATTCGTTACAAATTGACTTGGCAATTTGTTTGAATACGGAATATGTTTGGACTTTTTGAGCGGTAACTCAGTAAAAAGCATTAATTATCGGATTTTAAAGTACACATATTTTTACCACTCAAACATACTTGATAAATAGATTAAGTTTATATATAATAAATTTAGATAAGTATACGCAAAATAAGTGATTTTATTGAGAGGGAAAATTATGTATAGTGTGCTTGTAGTTGATGACGAGATACGTCAAAGAGAAGCAGTTATTAAAAGCGTAAATTGGGAAAAAGCCGGATTTAAAGTTGTGGGCGACGCCGAAAACGGAATTGAAGCACTTGAACTTCTTGAAAAGCTGGAACCTGATTTAATTTTGACTGATATCAAAATGCCGCTTATGACAGGACTTGAACTTGCAAGAAAGGCAAGAGAAATAAGGCCTGCCACAAAGCTTGTTATTTTAAGCGGATACGATGATTTTGAATATGCACAGGAAGCGTTTAAATATAATGTTATCCGTTATCTTTTAAAACCTATTTCCGCAAGCGAAATCAGCGAAGAATTCGTAAAAATCAAAGCGGAAATGGACGAAGAATTTGAAAGGCTTAAAACAGGAACATCAAATGAAGAAACCGAATTAAGGCTTAAGAAAACGGAATTTCTTTTGCCGTTGCTTTTAGGAACAGGAGAGGATATTTATACACCTCAAGAGTTGAAAGACAGTGCCAAAAGGTTAGGACTTATTAAAAGCGACAATGACTGTTACAGCGTTGTTGTGTCAAAATTCAAAACTTTCAGCGGTGAAAACTGTACCGAGGCACATCATATTGATTTTGTAAACAGCATTGTAGGAAAATATGCAAATTGCGAAAGCTTTTTTGTAAACGGCAGAATTGTTACGCTTGTGACTAGTGAAGCAGAAGAAATGTCAACAAAATTAAGACTTCCTGTAATTGAACTTGTGCAAAGCGCAAAAAAGCTTTTCGACCAAAAATGCACAATCGGTATCAGCCAAACGGTTGAAAGCCCGGTGCTTTTGTCGCTTGCTTGCGCTCAGGCTATCACGGCAAGACGATACACCTCTGACGGTGCAGGTGATATCAGATTTATTAACGATCAGGAACGCAAAAGCATATATGAACTTGAGGACATAGAAAAGTCCGTCCATAAGCTTGAGCAGCTTTTAAAAATAGGCAACAAAGAAGAAATAAGTGAATTTCTTAATGATATGCTGTCAAATAAAAATCGTGACGAAATAAATTATTTGATTATTCAAATACTTGCAACGGCGCACAGATGCGTAAGCGTTTTATCTGACAATGACGCATTATCTGAACTTTTCTCATCAAATAATCCTTTCACCTCTCGCCTGTCATTCGATTTTAACGAGCAGTATAAAAAAGAACTAATATCGCTTTGCCTTGACGCAAGAGATATCATTTCACGCTCGCAAAGGCACGAAAGCGAAACGATTTGTGACAGAGCACTTCAAATTATAAACGATGAATATATGAATGAGGATTTATCGTTGACCGACGCAAGCGACAAGCTGGGTGTAAGCCCAAACTATTTAAGTGCGCTTATAAAGAAAACGAAGTCGCAAAATTTTATTGCCCTTGTTACAGAACGCAGAATGAAAGCGGCAAGCGATTTACTGTTGTGTACGTCAATGAAAATTTTTGAAATATCACAAAAATGCGGATACAGTGACCAACACTATTTCAGTTATTGCTTTAAAAAATATTACGGTATGTCACCTAACAAATACAGAGAGGAGCATTTAGGAAAAAACGATGTTTAAGCGTAACAAAATAAAATTGTCTGTATTGATTATAGCAATCGTTGTTTTCGGCGTTATATTTTCAACTCTTGCTTCTACATTATTTTTTGGCATATTTTACAAAAATTCAATGTTTGATTCGGCTTATGTATCGAGCAGGCAAGCCGTGTCGCAGGCTAACGAGACCGTTTCCAATTATGTTTCGTCAATAAAAAACAAGCTTGACAACCTTTGCGATGAAATGAACAGCTGTACCGATACCTCGTCGCTTCAAAATGCAATATCAACAGCATCCAGACTTGAAGAAGATATATATTGCGTGATGCTTTATGATATGCAGGGCAATTTGCTTTTAGACGGAAACGACAACAACGACAAAGTAAAAAGCAGCCCTACTAATTTATCGTTTGACAAAGCCGCTTTTTCCGGACTTACTGACGGATACGCAATTACTCAACCCCACGTAAATACGATTTACGAAAACAAATATCCGTGGGTTGTAACAATTGCAAAAAAAGAATATTCAAATCTTTATGCCCGTCAGGTTTTTGTTGCGATTGATTTCAAATTTTCGTCAATTGCAAAATATATTGATAAGGTGAGCATCGGTCAAAGGGGTTATTGCTACATTATCAATTCAAAAGGCGAAATCATTTATCACCCACAGCAGCAAATTCTCTTTTCGGGATTAAAAAAGGAAAATACCGATGAGATTTTTGACCTTGCAGACGGAATACACAGGAAAAGAAATAATATTTATAACATATCCTCCCTTAACTCGTGTAATTGGAAAATAGTAGGCGTAAGCTTTAATGACGAAATAACACAAGCAGTAAAAAGCCAAATAATCATCGGCTCTGCATTTGCGATTTTATTCAGCCTTTTTATATCGGTTTTGGTTTATTTTATTCTTTCAAGAACTGTTACAAGACCTGTCAGAAGGCTTGTTGATTCAATGCAAAAATTTGAAAAGCAGGCGGAATCATTTGAATACAAGGCAGATATGAGTAACGTTGTGGAATTCAAAACGCTTTCGTCATCGTTTGAACATATGGTGCTTATGATTCAGTCGCTTATGGAAAAGGTTCACAATGAAGAAATCGTTCTCAGAAAGACGGAACTGAAAGCCTTGCAGGCTCAAATCAATCCTCATTTTCTTTATAATACGCTTGATTCAATTCAATGGATGTGTGAGCAGGACAACAGCAAGGACGCAGTCAAAATGGTGGGTGCACTTGCTAAGCTTTTCAGAATAAGCATAAGCCACGGCAATGAATTTATAACAATAAGCGACGAACTCAAGCACGCCGAAAGCTATCTTATTATTCAAAGCTACAGATACAAAAACCAATTTACCTATTCATTTGATGTTGACAAAAGCGTTTTGGGCTATATGTGCAACAAAATCACAATTCAACCGTTTATTGAAAATGCAATTTATCACGGGCTTGACCGAATGGTTGACGAGGGAGAAATCAAAATTATTGTCCGTCGCCAAGGCAAGGATATTGTAATAATCGTTAAGGATAACGGACTGGGAATGACGCAGGAGCAATGCCAAACCATTCTTCAAAAGGACCGAAGCGACTCAAAAGGTATCGGTGTTAAGAATGTAAATGACCGACTGAAAATATATTTCGGAGAGGAATACGGAATTACGATTGATAGCGAACTTGACGTCGGCACAACCGTAACGATTAAAATTCCAAAAATTGAGAAAGGACAAGAACATGAATATTAAAAAAGCGACTGCCTTGCTCACTCTTACTTTTTTTCTTATTGCAGTCCTGTTTGGCTGTGCAAAAGGCGCAGAATTTGACAATAAAAGCAACAATATTGCAATAATAACAAAAGGCAGCGACTCAACTTTTTGGAACGATATGAAAAACGGAGCGCTGTCTGCGGCAACCGAATACAATGTAAAAGTTACGTTTGAAGGTCCTGAAAACGAAGAGGATTACAACGCACAAAACAAAATGATTGAAAATGCAGTTTCTAACAATGTAGGCGTCATAATTCTTTCAGCGATAGATTTTGAAAAAAATGCCGATGCCGTTCAAAAAGCCATTGACAGTGGAATTAAGGTAATCACGGTTGACAGCGACGTTGATGTAAACGGCAAGGAGCTTTTTGTGGGTACAAACAATATTGAAGCCGGAAAAAAAGCGGCAAAGCAGGCAGTCAATTTGTGTAACGAGCAAAAGTCTATTAATATAGGTATAGTAAATTACGGCGCAAATACCGAAAACGGCAAACAGCGATTAAACGGATTTACCGATTATATAAACAAAATAGACAATGCAAAAATTGTTGATACGGTTAATGTTGAATCAAACAAAGAAAGTGCAACCGCCGGTGCAAAAAAGCTACTAAAAAAGCACAAGCAAATCAATGTGCTAATAGGCTTCAACGAATGGTCAACCATCGGGGTAGCGTATGCAATAAAGGAATTAAATTTGAATAACAAGGTTTTCGGCATAGGCTTTGACAGCAACGTCAACTGCGTAAATATGCTTGAAAGCGGAGAGATAGATACACTGATTGTTCAAAATCCTTTTTCTATGGGTTACACCTCGGTTTCAAAAGCGTCTGAAATACTGTCGGGCAAAAAATTGCAAACAAGCACAATTGAAACCGATACCTATGTTGTAACTCGAAAAAATATGTTTTCACCTGATATTCAAAAAATACTTTTCAGCTTTAGCGAAAGCAGTAATTAACAAATATTCAAAACGGCTTTGACGGTCAATTTTGGCTTGTCAAAGCCGTTTTTTATGCTTTTGGGGTAGTAATTTTAACATAATAAATCATAAATATCGTAATTTTTTATACACTTTGAATAAAAAATTACATTCAATTTTAAATATTTCAAAGATATAATAAAGACACACAATGACTTAACGAAAAATTTTAAGGAGGTAATCTTTATGAAAAAGATGAAAAAGTTATTGGCATTATTATTAGCAGTAGTAATGGTAGTAGGTTTTGCAGCTTGTTCTTCAAAAAAGGATGGCGGCGGCACAACAAAGGCGGCTTCGTCTGCCAAAGGTGAGATATCGGTATTCTATTACACCTTCAGCGATGCATACATTTCAACCGTTCGTTCATCAATGGATAAAATCTTGAAAGACGGCGGCTATACCTATAACGATTACGACGCAAACGGCAACCAGACAACACAGACCGAGCAGGTTCAAACAGCACTTGCAAAAGGCTCATCAATGCTTATCGTCAATGTAGTTGACACAGGCTCAAATGACGCAGCTCAAAACATTATAAATCTTGCAAAGGCTAAAAACGTTCCTGTAATCTTCTTTAACCGTTCTGTTGACCAGTCGGTTATTGAAAGCTATGAAAAGTGCGTATTCGTAGGAACAGACTACGAACAGGCAGGTCACATGCAGGGTCAGATGATTGGCGAATATCTTGTAAACAACTATGACAAGCTCGACCTTAACGGCGACGGCAAAATCAGCTATGTAATGTTCAAGGGTCAAGAGGGCAATATGGAAGCAATCGCACGTACAAAGTACGGCGTTGAGGACGCTAACAAGGTTCTTGAAAAAGCAGGCAAGCCTGACCTCGAGTTCTATGATGCAGCTAACAAGAACAAATATCTTGTTGACCAGGACGGCTTATGGTCATCAGCAGCAGCTACAAACTATATGAGCACAGCTCTTGCTCAGTACACAGAATCAAACAAAAATATGATTGAACTTGTAATTGCCAACAACGACGAAATGGCACTCGGCGCAGTATCTGCTCTTCAAACAGCAGGCTACAACAAGGATGGCAAAAAGGTTATTCCTGTATTCGGTGTTGATGCAACAGACGCAGCTAAATCAGCTATCAAGTCAGGCTCAATGATTGGTACAATCAAGCAAGACGCACAGGGTATGGCTACGACAATCACAACAATTATGGGCAATTACCTCAACGGTGCAAACGCACTTGACAGTATTGACACTGCAAACGTAGTAGGCACTTGGAGAGTAAATATTCCTTATTCGGCTTACACAGCAGATTCAGAAAAATAATATAAATTAACTTCACAAAATACGGTTGGGGCTTTTTGCCTCAACCGTACTATTCAAAGCAGATAGGAGAGATACATATGCAAAACAATATAAATAAATCCGTTTCTGCGACTGACAAAGATATATTGTTAAAAATGGTTGATATAGAAAAGACTTTCCCGGGTGTCAAAGCGCTTGACCATGCACAGTTGACGGTCAAAAAAGGAACAGTTCATGCACTTATGGGTGAAAACGGCGCCGGTAAATCAACACTTATGAAATGTCTTTTCGGTGTTTACAGCAAAGACAACGGTCACATTTATGTCGATGGAAAAGAGGTTAATTACAAAAACAGTAAGGAAGCCCTTGAAAACGGTGTTGCAATGGTACATCAGGAGCTCAACCAAGCGCTCAAGCGTAATGTTATGGACAATATGTGGCTCGGCAGATTTCCAAAGGTTTCAAAATATCTTCCTTTCACAAGTGAAAAGAAAATGTATGACGAAACAATGAAGGTTTTTAAAGACCTCGAAATAAACGTTGACCCGAAAGCCGTTATGAGCACAATGTCGGTTTCGCAAAGGCAAATGGTTGAAATTGCCAAAGCCGTTTCCTACAATTCAAAAATAATTGTTTTTGATGAGCCAACCTCCTCGCTTACCGAGGAAGAGGTTGAACATCTTTTCCGTATTATCAATATGCTTAGGGACAGAGGCTGCGGCATTGTTTATATTTCTCACAAAATGGAGGAAATTTTGCGCATAAGCGACGACGTTACAATTATGCGTGACGGCAAATGGATTGCCACAAAGGCAGCAAGTGAGCTTACTATGGACGAAATCATTAAGCTTATGGTTGGCCGTGAACTTACAAACCGTTATCCTGAAAAAGACAATAAAATCGGCGACGTTCTTCTTAATGTCGAAAATTTAAGCGGCGAATATACAAACCTTAATAATGTTTCATTTCAGGCAAGAAGAGGAGAAATCCTTGGTGTGGCAGGGCTTGACGGCTCAGGAAGAACTGAGCTTCTGGAGCAAATATTTGGAATAACCACCAAAAAAAGCGGAAAAATCACACTTGACGGCAAAGAGGTTAAAAACAGAAATCCGCACGAATCAATCAAAAACGGCTTTGCCCTTTTGACTGAGGAAAGACGTGCAACAGGTATTTTCGGAATTTTGAATATCAGAGAAAATACTACAATTTCAAGCTTAAAAAAATATCAGACCGGTCCGTTTCTTAACAAAAAGAAAATGAAGGACACGACTGACGAATATATAAAATCCCTTAGAGTTAAAACTCCTAATCAGGAAACAAAAATCAGCTCGCTTTCAGGCGGTAATCAGCAAAAGGTTATCCTTGCAAGGTGGCTTTTGACTGACCCTACCGTGCTTCTTCTTGACGAACCAACAAGAGGTATCGACGTAGGCGCAAAATACGAAATTTATCAGCTTATTCTTGACCTTGCCAAAAAAGGCAAAACAGTCATTATGGTTTCTTCCGAAATGGCAGAGCTTTTAGGCGTATGCGATAAAATTCTTGTTATGTCGGGCGGCAGGCTCTCAGGTGAGGTTGACGCAAAGACTACTAATCAGGAAGAGATTATGACACTTGCGGCAAAATATGTATAAGGAGGATTTCATTATGGCTGACACAAGTATAAAAAAGGTTAAGCGTTCACGTATCTCCCTTTGGGTTGAAAAATTCAAAGCGGCAGACAAGGACGACAAAAAAAGATTAATTACAGATTTATTATTTAACAACGCAATGTATATCATCATTGCAATAGCGGTGATTTTTATTGCAATCAAGATTCCGGCATTTTTGAGCATATCGTCAATAGTTAATATTGTTTCGCTCACCGCCGCAAAGCTTCCGATTGCTTTGGGTATTGCAGGATGTATCGTATTAACAGGTACGGATATTTCGGCAGGTCGATGTGTAGGTCTTACCGCCTGCGTTGCGGCTTCGCTTTTGCAAATGACAGGCTATGCCAACAAAATGTTCCCAAATCTTAATACAATGCCGCTTTGGATTGTATTTCTTGCAGTAATTGCAATCGGCGCAGTTGTTGGCCTTGTAAACGGATTTTTTGTTGCTAAGTTTAAGCTTCATCCGTTTATAGTTACTCTTTCAACCCAGCTTATTGTATTTGGTACTGTTCTTATGTATCTTATGATTGGCGGCAACAACGGTCAAACTCTTTCAGGTCTTGACTCGTCTTACACAAGCTTTATCACCGGTACGCTTTTCAATGTCGGCGGTGTTGCCATTCCTAAATATGTTCTTTATTCCGCAATTTTAACAGCAATTATGTGGGTTATTTGGAATAAAACAAAGTTTGGCAAAAATATGTTTGCCGTAGGTTCAAACGAAGAAGCAGCAAGAGTATCGGGCGTAAATGTATTTATGACAATCTTAATGGTATTTGTGCTTGCAGGTGTTATGTACGGTATCACAGGCTTTATTGAGGGCGCTCGTATTGCTTCTTGCTCTGCAAACACAGGTCTTAACTACGAATGTGACGCTATTGCGGCTTGCGTAATCGGCGGTGTATCATTTGTAGGCGGTACAGGTAAAATCAGCGGTATCGTTATCGGCGTACTTCTTTTGCAGATTATTTTTGCCGGTCTTAACTTCCTTTCCGTATCAGCAAATATGCTTTACATTATCAAAGGTGTAATCATTCTTGTTGCTTGCGCAATTGATATGAGAAAGTATCTCGCAAGAAGATAATAATTAACCACCGTTTTTGAAAGGCAGTGAAAAATATGAACGAAAACAACACAATAAATCTTAACACCGAAAGGAAACCCGGAGGACTTTACCGAAACATAAAAATGTCTGTAAAAACGGCAGACAAGCTTATCCTTGTCGGAATTATCGTTCTTATCGCCTGTATGATTTTTGCGGTAAGTCATGCAGGATTTACTGTCACATTCAATACAGACGGCGGCTCGCAAATAGATAACCAAAAGGTTATGTATGGTCAGCTTGTTGATATTGAAGAAAATCCCGTTAAAGAGGGCTACACCTTTACGGGCTGGTATTTAGACAAGGATTGCACTAAGCAATTTGACATTAATAAAGACACTGTAAGCGACAGCCTGACTCTTTATTCGGGTTGGGAAAAGAAATAAAGGAAAAAGATATATGTATTTTGCAAATGACAAAAGATACGGCACAATGATTTATAACAGATGCGGCAACAGCGGCTTAAAGTTGCCCGCCGTATCCCTCGGTTTTTGGCACAATTTCGGCGATAATTGCCTTTATTCAAATATGAAAAATCTTTGCTTTACGGCATTTGACAACGGCATTACCCACTTTGATTTGGCTAACAACTACGGCCCTGAGCCTGGTAGTGCAGAAAAGAATTTCGGCAAAATCTTCAATCAGGAAATGAAGGCATACCGTGACGAAATGATAATAAGCACTAAAGCAGGCTATGAAATGTGGCCCGGCCCTTACGGTTGCAGAAACGGCAGTCGAAAATATCTGCTTGCAAGCCTTGACCAAAGCCTTATGCGAATGGGCATTGATTATGTTGATATTTTCTATCATCATTGTCTTGACCCTGAAACTCCACTTGAGGAAACCATGATGGCTCTTGCCACGGCAGTTCAAAGCGGCAAGGCGCTTTATGTCGGAATTTCCAACTATGACGGCGAAAACTTGGAAAAAGCGTGCAAGATTTTAACCGACTTAAAATGTCCGTTTATCATAAATCAAAACCGCTATTCAATCTTTGACAGAACGATTGAGAAAAACGGTTTAAAGCAAACGGCGGCAAAGCTTAACAAGGGAATAATTGCTTTCAGTCCGCTTGCGCAGGGGCTTCTTACAAACAGATATTTAAACGGTATTCCGAGCGACAGCCGAATTGCAAGGGATAACAGATATTTAAAGCAGTCTGCCATAACCGAAGATAAGCTTGAAAAAATCAAGGGTCTTTCAAAAATAGCCGAACAAAGAGGACAAACTCTTGCCGAAATGGCACTTGCTTGGGTGCTTAAGGACAATGGCGTAACCTCCGTTTTAATCGGCGCTTCCAAGACGGAACAAATCCTTGATAATATCAAGGCAATTCAAAACACTTCTTTTTCTGCCGATGAGCTAAATGCAATTGACAAATTGAGCATAATTTAATAAATATACAAAAATAAGCCAATGCATGGGAATAAACGTCCTTTATGCATTGGCTTATTTTATTAAGGGAAATTTTTATTTTAAACGGCTTGTTTCTTGATATTGACACAATTATAATATATAATTAAAACAAAACAGATATATTAATTTAGGAGATAAATATGGGAGATAAAAATTTTATTGCCGGAATAGGCTGTACCAACGTTGACATTCTTTATTCGGGAATTGACAGATTGCCGAACGAGGGCGAAGAAATATATGCAAAGCATTTTTCGCTTCAACTCGGCGGCGGTGTTCCCGCAACGCTTATAAATCTCGGCAGGCTTGGAATTAAAACTAAAATTGCGACAGAGCTTGGAGATGATATTTTTTCAAACTATGCAAGGCAGGAATTTGAAAAATGCGGCGTATCCCCTATTAATCTTTATAAAGGCGATGACGATATTCCGCTTAATGTTACAAGCGCTATGATTACAAGCAGGGACAGAACGTTTATGTCCTACGGTCACGGAAGCGTTGAGGCAACACCCGACGCACTTGATGCGGCTTACAAAATGTGCACCGGCGCAAAGATAGTGATTATGCACACAGGCGGCTTTTTGCCTGTTTACAAAAAGCTTAAAAGCGAGGGTACAATGCTTGTTTTCGACTGCGGCTGGGACGATAATTTGAACCTTGAAAACTACAAGGAGCATCTTGAGCTTGCCGATTATTATACCCCAAACCAAAAGGAAGCGCTTAAAATAACAGATACCGACACTCCGGAAAAAGCGGCTGACGTTTTATCAAATTATTTTGAAAAGGTTATCGTTAAGCTTGATAAAGACGGCTGCCTCGGAATGGAAAACGGAAAGAAATTTTATGTCAGTCAAGTTGACGATTTCAAGCACGTTGACTCAACAGGTGCAGGCGACGCATTCCTTGCAGGCTTTATTTACGGCTTGTACCACGAAAAAAGTTTTGAGGATTCAATCAAATTCGGCAATATTACAGGCGGAAAATGCGTTACCAGCGTTGGTTGCTTAAGCTCATCTTGCACCGAACAGGAGCTTCTTGAAGTAAAGGAAAACTATTATAAATAAGCAAAAGCCGACTAATCAAACGTTAGATTAGTCGGCTTATTTTAATCATAATATTTATCAAGCTCGTATTCGCATTTTTCGTATTTTTCAATCTTTGGCTCTTTATAAATTTTACCTCGGCAAACAACCATATACGGCTGAGAAAGCGCACGGAAATCATCAAGCGGATTTGAATTTGACACGAGGATATCGGCGCACTTGCCGACCTCGATACTGCCTGTAATATCATCAATTCCCAAAATTTTTGCATTATTAAGAGTAGCGGTATAAAGCGCAAAAGCAGGCGATACACCGACGTTCTTTTCAAAATAATGAAGTTCACGCCACATATTATAATGGGTGGTATAGGGGCAACCCGTATCTGTTCCCAGCCCGACGGTAATGCCGTTTTCAAGCGCTGTTTTTGATCCTGAAATCATATTGTTATAAACAATATTTGAATTATATTGCACCGCCTCGCTGATACCCAAGGTTTCACGTTCAAATTTTGCCATAGGAAGCGCAGGCGAAATTGTGCAAACCAAAACGGCATTATGCTTTTTAAAAGCATCAATTTCCCTTTGGGTAAGAGTAGAGCCGTGCTCGATTGAGTCAACTCCGTTTTCAACGGCACACCTTACACCCTCAGGGCTTTGAACGTGAGCAGCAACTTTAAGACCGTAGCCGTGCGCCCTGTCACAGCAAGCCTTAATCATATCTGCCTTCATCATAAGCTTACCCGGCTCACCCTTAACCTTAGCGTCCATAACTCCGCCAGTAATCATCAATTTAATTAAATCTACGTTTTGACTCTTTAATTCGTCAACCATTTTAACTGCGTCCGCCACGCTTTGGGCAGGACGTGTAACAGAGCCTACCATATGTCCGTTCGGTACGCCGATAGCAAAATTTGCCGCCAAAATCCTCGGCCCGTCAAGCTTTCCGGAATTAATCTTATCACGCAGACGGGTGTCAAGATTATCAAGTCCGCCGACTGCACGAACAGTAGTGACACCTGCCATCAAGCCCTGCATTGCATAGGCATGGCACATTTTAAGCACAAGCTCTCTTGAAATGGCTGAGGAAAGCGCAATTTTAGTTAAAAGTGTAGTTTTCATCGGCTTATTTTGCGGCTTGCCGCCTGCAGGAAGATGAACGTGCAAATTGATAAGCCCCGGCATTAAATATTTGCCGCTTAAATCAATAACTTCATCGCTTACACTCGGAGTAATACTGCCGATTTCAACAATTTTTCCGTTTTCAATCGCAACGTCAATATTTTCCCTTGCCGCCATATCCTTCGTGCCGTCAAGAAGAGTGCAATTTTTAAATATCGTTTTCATAAAATCACCTGTAACAATTATAATAGAAAAAGGTCTATTTTTCAATTTGCCATAATGCATAAAAATTAGGGGCTTTTATGTACGAATTGCACAAAAGAATTACAAAAAATAAGAGGCGAACAATGTTCGCCCCTACGGTAGATTTTTTTTATCATTGTAGGGGCGATTATCAATCGCCCGTCTGCATTATTCTTCTATAATTGCTTCGGTAACTCTTTGAGCCGCCTTGCCGTCATCAAGATAATTAAACTTATCATTAAACGCTTTATATTTTTCGTCATAGCTTCTGTCAGTCTCGGCATTCTTGATAGCCTTAATCAGCTCGTCCTCGGTTTGAACAATCGGGCCTGGAAGCTCATCAAGGTCAATATAAAAGCCACGGATTTCATTACCGTATGCCTCAAGGTCATACATATAGAAAATTTCCGGTCTTTTAAGGTTTGCATAATCGAAAAATACCGATGAATAGTCCGTTACAAGCAAATCGGAAATGACATAAAGGTGGTTGATATCATTCACCTTTGACACATCATAAACAAAGCCCTTGTATTTATCAAAATCAAAGGAATTTGCGACAAGATAATGCGCCCTGAAAAGGATAATATATTCATCGCCGAGATTAGCTTTCAGCTTATCAAAATCAACCTCGGTTTTATATGTGTAGCCTATGCCTGCCTGATGCTGATTATCACGCCAAGTAGGTGCATAAAGAATATATTTTTTATCCCTCGGAAGCTGTAATTCACTTACTATATCTTCGATATCCTTTTGAGTATAATTTGCCAAAAAGTCATTTCTCGGATAGCCAAGCTCCAAAACAGTATCCGTTCTGCCGATAGCCTCCAAATTCCAAGCGGAAATAAACTTTTCTGCCGCAAAGTGCGACGGGGCAAGAATATATTTAAACTTGCTTGCATCAACCTTATATTTTTCACGGATTTCGCTTTTTGAATTCATAGCGTTGTCGGAAATATTAATATCATAGCCAAGACGTTTAAGCGGCGTGCCGTGCCAAAGCTGAATGTAAACTTGGTCGCCCTTAGGATAAATATGGTCGCTCATTCGATAGTTATAAACCCAATACTTTGCCGTTGCCGCCGCAATTTCATAATCCTTTGTATTAACCGTGACTATATAAGTATTAGGATTGTCCAAAACAAAGGTAAACTGCTTAGGATTGCGAAAAGCCCACACGAAAGTATAATCCTCAAATTTTTCCTGAGTGAGCATATATTCATAAATTGCCTTTGGACTGTCGCCGTAGCTTCTGCCGTCAAAGGTCGAAAACAAAATAACCTTAGATTCGGTTTTAATCCTGTCTCTTATTTCATCATAAGATTTCTTTCTGCTTTCAAGGAGAATTTTACGTGACTCTTTACGAAAACCCGACTGCTTTTTTGCAATATTAATCGCAAATTTCTTAATAGCCTCAAAAAGTTCTTTTTTATAATTTCGCTTTTTCGGAGCATAAAGAGTTTCAATATTATCTTTATCAAGCCACATACTTGCGCCTCCTCTTTAAATACAACTTATAATATATTATATATTATAACAAGCAAATCGTCAACAAGCATTGTCAATAAAATAACAAGTGCATTAATAGGTTTTAATCATTTCAAAATTTTGACTTTTAAGAACTCTTAATAAATCGCAATTATTATTAATTTTCTCTTTTGTAATAATACCGCCTCGTGCCGTGTGAGCCTTGGTATGAAAATCAGAGCCTGAACACATCAGCTTGCCGCTTTCCCTTGCCCAAACCTCTGCCTTTTCGTTAAGCTTCTCATTCGTTTTTCCGTTATAAATTTCAATACCGTCAATATAATGCTCATCGCATCTTCTTATGCCCGCTCTAAACGGGTGCGCCTGAAACACAAGAAATCCTTTTGAATGACAGAGAGAATATATTTTCTTTTCCCACGGCTTCATCAAATTGCCTGCGCTGTAAAGAAATTCCTCGTCAATACCGTAAATAAGATAATCGTTAGCCGTGCCGTAATGGCGAAGTTCCATTCCGAGCAATACCGTGAAATCTTTGCCCGATTTTTCAGCTTCCGCTTTCATTCGCCTGTAGCCCGAAAGATAAAAATCAATCTGCTTTTGCGGGCACCAATTAGGCTCAAAAGTCATAGGACTGTAGTGGTCGGTAACGACTATTCCGTCATATCCTTTTTCAATATATAATTTTACAATTTCCTCAGGCTCAACCCTGCCGCAACGTGAAACACAACCCGTGTGGCAATGAAGCTCATATTTATATAATTTATTTTCCATAAATTTTAGGATATCACAAACATAATCTTATAGCAAGAAATTTTAAACATATTTATATCATAAACATTCAATCGTATAAATCTTTAAAAAGTTATTGACACGCTGTTTTTTTAATTATAATATAAAACCGTAAAACAAAAAAGTTTTGGAGATATGGTATGACACACAGAGATTTTGCAAAAAATGCGCCTATGGGGTGGAACAGTTGGGACTGCTTCGGTGCAGCCGTAAATGAAAAACAGCTCAAGGAAAATGCCGACTATATGGCAAAAAATTTAAAGAAATACGGCTGGGAATATATTGTTTGCGATATTCAATGGTATGAACCAAAGGCAAAAGATAACGATTATAACAATTTTACCGAGCTTGATATGGACGAATACGGCAGACTTATCCCTGCCGAAAACCGTTTTCCGAGTGCTAAGGGCGGTCAGGGCTTTAAGCCTATTGCCGACTATGTTCACTCCCTCGGCTTAAAATTCGGAATTCATATTATGCGTGGTATTCCACGTCAGGCAGTGCACAAAAACACAAAAATAAAAGACAGTAAATTTACTGCCCGTGAGGTTGCGCATCATTTCAGCGTATGCTCATGGAACACCGATATGTACGGAATGAAAAACTGTGAGGGTGCACAGGATTATTATAACAGCATATTTGAGCTTTATGCTAAGTGGGGCGTTGATTTTATAAAGTGCGACGACATTGCAGTAACGGAATTTCGCCAATGGGATACGCCATATAGCGCATATTATGAAATTGAAATGATTAGAAAAACTATTGACAACTGCGGCAGAAATATGGTGCTTTCGCTCTCTCCCGGTCCTGCTAAAATCGAAAATGCAAAGCACCTTGCAGAAAACGCAAATATGTGGCGAATGACAGGCGATTTTTGGGATAAATGGGACAAGCTTCACGATATGTTTGACAAATGCCTTTTGTGGCAAAACGAAGTTAAAAGCGGAAATTATCCGGACTGCGATATGCTACCGCTCGGCAAACTTTGCAAAAACTGTTCATATCACGGTCCTAAAGACAGATACACCCAATTCACAAGGTCTGAACAAATCACAATGATGAGCCTTTGGGGAATTTTTAAAAGTCCTCTTTTCTTCGGCGGCAATATGCCTGAAAACGACGAATGGACGCTCTCGCTTTTAACAAACGAAGAATATCTTAAAATGCACAAAGATTCAAACGGCGCACACCAGCATTACAGAAAAGAAACAAACGGCAAAGGTACCGTTATTTGGGTGGCGAACGGAAAGAAGTGTAAATATGCAGCACTTTTTAATACTAAAGATAAAAAAGCTAAAATCAAATTCAATTTAAGTGATGTTTTGATGCCTGATGAAAAATACAACATTTTTGACATTTGGGCAAAAAAAGAACTCGGCAAGTTCAAAAATTCATTTACTGCCGAGGTTGAACCTCACTCAGCCGTACTGATTAAAATATACAGATAATAAAACTCCCGTATCAATTTTTTAGATACGGGAGTTTTTTAAAATTTACTTATTTTTTTGTTCTCTTTTTTTCTTGGCTTTTTCATTTTTAAGCTGTTGCTTCATTTCTTTTTGCTTAGCCTCAAGCTCCTTAGCCTTTTGCTCCTCAAGGCGTCTGTTTTCCTCATCACGTGCCTTTGCATCGTCATACATAGCCTTAATATCCTCATAATGCTTGTAATTCTCAGCCTGAACAATGAGCTTGCCTGCGTCAATATACGGCTTTGCAAGACGGTTGTAATACGAATTTTCATCCGTCGCCTTTTTAATTAAAGCCTCAATTTCCTTTCTTTCAGCCTTAAGCTTTGCCTTTTTTGCTTTAAGCCTTGATTCTGTATTCTTATCCTTAGCCTTTTTTGCTTTAGATATTTCAGTTTCAAGTTCTGTCAAAGCGGCAAGATTGGCGTCCTCTTTTGCAAAAAGCTGTTCAAATACCGCATTATCAAAAGGAACAATTTTACCGCCTGCTTTTGCAATAGCTTTCTTGCTGTACTTTCTGTTTCTTGCGGTTTCGATTGCAGCGCTTCTTTCCTCTCTGTGCTTCTTGGTATCCTTCGGCATAGCCTTTGCATTTGCCATTGCACGTTCAAGTTCTTCATCGCTTACATCTGACAAACCGTCAATTCCGTTTGCATAAATTCTTTTTGCCTCTTCAAGCCTAAGCTTCCATTCCTCACGGTCAAACTTTTCGACTTCTTCGTTTACCATTTTTGAAATTTCAATATTTTCGTTATATGCTATTGCATCTTTAAGTGCCTTTTTGGCTTGCTTTTTGGCAGCCTTGCCTTTGGCACTTTTAACTGCTTTTTTGAACGAATCAATATCTTTCGGCTCGGCATTTTTCATACTTTGTGCCTCTTCAATAACATCTATTGCATCAACAATATCTTTATCGTTAAGCACGCCGTTGCCATAATCTTCAAACATTGCACGAAGTTTAAGCACCTTAACAATTGCACGCTGGCGAAGCTCTGTCATATCATAGAAGAAATACGGAATAAAGTTTAGCGTTGCGCCTATAACCGACAATACAACAATAACGACAAATGCTTTTTTAAAAATATCGTTAATATAAAGAACGTTATAAGGCGAGTTCATTACTTCGCTGATTGATTTGCCTGTTATTGCCGATATTTCGCTTGCACGAGATGAAAGTGTGTTTTCATTAATACCGACCTTTTCGTATACAGCCGGCACAAGACCGCTTGTCAAAAGAGTAATAACCGTTCCTATAAGACCGACGGTTGAAAACATACCGTCAATTCTTTCTCCGGTCAAATATTGCTGATAATCACGAATATCGGCATTTACTGCAGGAGTCAAAATAACGCCGAACGAGCTCATAAGATAGTTACCGAAAAGAATAATTGCAATATATACAATCATTTTAGGCGGTTCTGCCTGAACAACGGGATAAAGCAAAAATAGAATTACGGCATTGAGCGCATTGGTGAAAATAAGCACCGCTTTTTTGCCCCACTTTTTAATACAAAACGGAGCGGCAAGCATACCCCAAAGGTTAGCGTTTGCAACAACCATTGTGATTATTGTATAAAGTCCGGCGCCGACACCGTCTTCTTTTGTGTTATGGTACTGATAGCACCACTGGAGCATATTGCCGTATGTAGATTCAAGAAATCCTATCCAACCTGCAAGGGAAATAACCCAGAAAAGCTTATTCTTTGCAACTGCACGAACGGCATCAAGAAATTTGATTTGCACAACGTGGCTTCTTGCCTGAACAATCTTTTCCTGAGTATTTGCAAAAATATATACAGAACAGATTACGCCGAGAATTGCGAAAGGCGGATAAAGAATTCTGTATAATTTCATATCATAAAGGTCATTGTTAGTTGCAACCTTTGCAACAAGCGGCAAAACAGCAGTTGCAATAGACGGAGCCATAGAATAAACAACAGACTTAATTGTTAAAACATTTGCTCTTTCCTGAGTATCCGGCGAAAGCACCATAATAAGGTTTTCATACGATTCATAAAAGAACATATAGAAAAATTGAAAACCGATATTAAACAAAAGAACGATAAGAGCCTTAATGTTTTGGCTTTCAATTTTTTCATACGGCACCATTACCATACCCACCACAAGCAAGCATGCCGGAAGCGCCATTGACAGCAAATAAGGTCGATACTTTCCCTGCTTACTTCGGGCATTATCAATAATATTAGCCCTTATTGCGGTGGCAGGAAAAGAAATAGCAATACTGATTGCATAAATAATATAAACCTTAGTTGGAGAAATGCCGATAGCATTACCTATAATTACATTTGTAGTGCCCAACGTTAACTGCTGAACACAATAAATCAGAAAATAAATTCCTATTCCGCCGAAGGAATAAGCAAATATCTCCTTAAACGGCATATATCTGCCGGGCATAGGTCTTTTCCAATATACCTTTGCGTCAGAAAGAGTTTGTTTAATCTTTCCTATTTCCATAAAAATTAACCCCTTTTTCTTTTTGAGCTTTAGAAGTACATACTTTTTTCATTATAAGTATCTTAAATGCTTCAAAGCCGTTCCAACTAAATATTATATAACATATTCACTTGTAATTAAATATAAAATACAGTATAATAAATACATATTTCGGAAACGGTGGAGTAGAAATGTATCATAATAAATCTTTTTATTTAGGATATCAAAGCGAAAACAATTTATTTTTACCGAATGTAATAAGCGCTTTTAAAATTCTTGTAGATGAAAATTATTTTTATTTTATGGATGACGAGGAACGCAATTTGTATCCCAAAGGCACAGTCGCTTTTATTCGCTGCACGGCAGGCAACGGCAAAATCTATACAAAGCACGGTGAATTTGAATTAAGCGAAAACGATTATATCTTTTTAAATTTCCACGATATCATCAAATACAAGGCTATGGGGCAATTTTGGGGATACCGTTGGACTAACTTTACATATCACGGATGCAAAGATTTTGTCCTTGGCAAAATAGGCAAAAGTGAGGTCAGCGATGACGAAGAAAAATATTTTGAAAAGCTTATAGGAATAGGTCAAAACGCTGAAATTTCAAACTATGTCAGTTTCATTTTTCTTGCATATTACTTTAACGTTTGCAGAAAAGAAGAAATAAGCGAAATTCTTAATCTTGACACCCCACACCGCAGGCTGATTGACGATATTTGCTCATTTATATCGCAAAAATTATTTGCGAAAATAACGGTTGATGCCGTGTCGGCATTTTTCAATATTACCCCTCGCAGACTTCACCAAATCTTTATCAAGGAACTTAATATTTCACCAAAAAAATACATAACCAAAAAGAAAATGGAGGAGGGTTACAGGCTGCTTGTTCAAACCTCTATGCCGATTAACAAAATAAGCGAATTACTGTGTTTCAGCTCACCGTATCATTTTACAAATGAGTTTAAAAAAATTTTCAACCAAACGCCTACTCAAGTAAGAAATATCGAAAAATAAAGGAATGACTATATAGCATACTATATATTGTATATAATATACAATAAACGACTATTTTTAAAATTTGCTTTACAATTCGGGTATAATATGCTATAATCTTTTCGCTGTAAACGAATTACACGGTTTCGGGGTTTAACTGCCTTGCAGTATTCACCTGCCCGTTACTGAGTTTTGCGTGATACGGCAAATAATATTAAATGAGGTGAAAATTATGACACAGGCTGAAAAGCAAGCAATTATCAAGGAGTATGCTACTCACGAGGGTGACACAGGTTCACCGGAAGTTCAGGTTGCAGTTCTTACAACAAGAATCAACGAGCTTACAGAGCATCTTAAGGTTCATAAGAAGGACCATCACTCAAGACGTGGTCTTTTAAAGATGGTTGGTCACAGAAGAAACCTTCTCGTATACCTTTACAATAAGGACATCGAAAGATACCGTGCTCTTATCAAAAAGCTTGGCATCCGTGATACACTCGACAGATAATTTGTCACTTAGGCAAGCATGGCTGACGGTCAATGCTTGCCTTGTTTACTTTTTTGTAATTTAAGGAGGCGCAGACAATAGTAGTAAACCGAGTATGTAAATTATAATTTGTATATTGGGTTTATTACTATTGCACCTCCTTGATTAAATAAATAAAATTTAAAGAAATGAGGTACTAAAATGTTTTTCAAGAATTTTAAAGTTTGGGAAACCGAGCTTGCAGGCAGAAAGCTTACACTTGAAACAGGCAAAATGGCAGGCCTTGCAAATGCTTCAATTATGGCTCGCTACGGCGAAACAGAAGTTCTTTGCACAGTAACAGCGTCTGCAAAGCCACGTGAGGGCGTTGACTTCTTCCCTCTTTCGGTAGACTATGAGGAAAAAATGTATGCGGTAGGCAAAATTCCGGGTTCATTCCTTCGCAGAGAAGGCAGAGCAGGAGAAAAGGCAATTCTTACATCCCGTTGTATCGACCGTCCTATCCGTCCGCTTTTCCCGAAAGATTTAAGAAACGATTGCTCAGTTGTTGCAACAGTTATGTCAGTTGACCCTGACTGCTCACCTGAGATTACTGCCGCTATCGGTGTATCTGCCGCTATCGCTATTTCGGATATCCCTTGGGCAGGTCCTATATCTTCGGTAAACGTCGGCCTTGTTGACGGCGAAATCGTTATCAACCCAACTCTTGAGCAAAGAGCAAAGACTGACCTTACACTTACAGTTGCATCAACAGCTGACCTTGTTGCTATGATTGAAGCAGGCGGCAACGAAATTGATGATGAAACAATGTTTAACGCTATTATGGCAGGTCACGAAGAAAACAAGAAGATTGTTAAGTTTATTCAAGGCATCGTTGACGAAGTCGGCAAGCCTAAGTTTGAATATGAATCATCCGACCCTGATCCTGAAATCATGAAGGAAATTGAGGACTTCTGTATTGAGGACGTAAAGAAAGCTCTTGACACAGATGACAAGCTTGTTCGTGATGAGGCTCTTCTTCCTATTTATAATGCAGTTCACGAGAAGTTTGACGAAAGATTTGAGGGTAACGAGGGCAAGATTGAAGAAATTATGTATCTTGTTCAAAAGCACGTTGTTCGTGCTTGGCTTAAGGACGAGCACAAGAGAGTTGACGGCAGAGGCATTGACGAAATCCGTCCTCTTAACGCAGAGATTGACCTTCTTTCAAGAGCACACGGCTCAGGTCTTTTCACAAGAGGTCAAACACAGGTACTTTCAGTTACTACCCTCGGTCCTATGTCAGACGCTCAGCTTCTTGACGGTCTTGACGAGCAGACTGAAAAGAGATATATCCATCACTACAACTTCCCGTCATACTCTGTAGGCGAAACAAAGCCTTCAAGAGGACCGGGCAGACGTGAAATCGGCCACGGCGCACTTGCTGAAAAAGCACTTGTTCCTGTTCTTCCGTCAGTTGATGAATTCCCTTATGCAATCAGAGTTGTATCTGAAGTTCTTTCATCAAACGGCTCAACTTCGCAAGGCTCAATCTGCGGCTCTACTCTTTCACTTATGGCTGCAGGCGTTCCTATCAAGGCTCCCGTTGCAGGTATCAGCTGCGGTCTTATCACAGGCGACGACGGCGTATACGGCGACTTTATGACTATGGTTGACATTCAGGGTCTTGAAGATTTCTACGGCGATATGGACTTCAAGGTTGCAGGTACTAAGAAGGGTATCACTGCAATTCAGATGGACCTTAAAGTTCATGGTCTTACTCCTGAAATCATCAAGGAAGCTTTTGCTAAGACTCATAAGGCAAGAAATTACATTCTTGATGAAATTATGCTTCCATGCATCAGCGAGCCGAGAAAAGAGCTTTCAAAGTATGCTCCTAAGATGTATACACTTTCCATCAACCCTGACAAGATTGGCGATGTTATCGGCAAGGGCGGCAAGGTAATTCAGGAAATTCAGGCTGACTACGATGTTAAGATTAACATTGAAGAAGACGGCAGAGTATATATCAGCGGCATTGATGCAGACAAGTGCAAGGGTGCTGTTGAAATTGTTAAGCTTATTGCTACCGACCCTGAGGTTGGTTCATTCTACAACGGTGTTGTAACAAGAATTATGAACTTCGGCGCATTCGTTGAAATTGCACCGGGCAAAGAAGGTCTTGTTCATATCTCTCGCCTTGACGTTAAGAGAACGGAAAAGGTTGAGGACGTTGTAAACGTCGGCGATTCCGTTATCGTTAAATGTATTGAAATTGACGACCAGGGCAGAATCAATCTTTCAAGAAGAGATGCTTTAATCGAGCTTGAGGGAATGAAACCTGAAAACGAAATTGACGAAACACCGAGAAAGCCACGCAGAGATAATCACAGACGTGACAATAACAGAAAGTAATTAATCTTTCAATAAACCTGCCGAATTGAGTAATTATACTCGGCAGGTTTTTCTTTTCTTTTTTTGATACAGATTTTGTTATTTTATTGACAAAATTTGTAATAGTGCTATAATTGTATTTGTACGTTTTTAGGAAATTAAATCAAAAAATTACGCTTTGCGTAACGGAGGAAAAATTATGAATATTTTTATGATTGGCGGCACAGGCCTTCTTGGCTGTGAAGCTGCAACCCAGCTTATCAAAATGGGTCACAAAGTAACAAGCGTTGCTTTGCCACCTCTTCCTCAGGGTGCTCCTATTCCTGAAGAAATGGAAATCGTTTTCGGCGATATTAACAAAAAGAGCGACGAAGAAATTGAAGAAATGCTCAAGGGCAACGATGTATTCATCTATGCCGCAGGTGTTGATGAGAGAGTTGAATTCCCTCATCCTGTTATGGATTATTATGACAAGTTCAACAACGCTCCTCTTAGAAGAATCTTCCCTCTTTGCAAAAAGGTCGGCGTTAAGAGAGCAGTAGTTCTCGGCTCATACTTTGCTTATCTTACAAAGAGCAGACCTGATATGGGACTTCAGCAGAGAAACCCGTATTTCAAGGCAAGAATGATGCAAGAGGATATCTGCAAGAATGCTGTTGACGACAACTTCTCAACTTGCGTACTTGAACTTCCTTACATTTTCGGCACACAGCCGGGCAGAAAGCCTGTATGGACTATCCTTATTGAGCAGCTTAAGATGATGGACAAACTTCCGTTCACCCTTTATCCAAAGGGAGGTACTGCAATGCTTACTTGCCGTCAGGTAGGTCAGGCTATCGCAGGTGCTGCTGTTAGGGAAAAGGCAGGCTTTGAAGCAATCCCTGTTGCTATGTATAATATGAAATGGGATAAGTTCCTTAAAATCGTTTACGAAGCAAGAGGTATGGGTCCTGACAGAAAGATTGTCGGCGTTCAGCCTTGGATGATGAAACTTGGTATGATTGGCATTGCCAAGGATTACAAAAAGAGAGGCATTGAGTCAGGTATGGACCCATTCAACCTTCCTGATATTATGAACCTCGACCTCTTTATTAACAACCAGTATACTAAGGAACTCGGTGTTCAGGAAGACGATATTGAAGCAGCAATCACTGATTCAATCCGTGTTTCTCAGGCATCATACGACGGCAAGGTTAAGCTTCTTGAAATGAAGGGCGAATAATAAAAAATTATTATTACATAACAAAGAGCAAGGATTTTACGTCCTTGCTCTTTTTGCATATTTTTAAATTTTCTTTACAAAAAAATCATATAATGATACAATGAGAGCATATCACGGCGCATTAACATACAAAAGGAGAAATTCAAATGAAAAAAGGTTTATCTTCAATGCTGTCATTAGTAATGATAATTACATCAATTTTTGTGATTCCGACAATGGCGCAAGCGGATGAAAATCCTGTTTTGCCTATATCCGGTACAATTAACAATGTGTGTCCTGCCAACAGTGAAGATTACTACGCAAAAGATGAATTAAGAACACGTTATACATATGTTATTCAAAGCCCCGGCACATTAAGAATAAACGTGAATGCAAGCCTCACCGGATATGACAGCGACGGTCAATTTTCCGTGCAATTCAGAACCGAATTTTCAAAAAAATATTTTATTTCAGATATGAGCAGTGGATATAAAGGCTATGTTAATGACCACGTTGAATATGAAATATTACCCGGCACATATACTTTTGAGTTATGTACTTGGGGAAATGATTCACCTGTAAATTGTGAAATTTCGACCTCATTCACACCAAAAGCTCAAAGCTTTTATGCAGATAACAATACCGTTACAAATGTAATCGCTCACGGAAATGAAATATCACTTGATAAGATGTATTATGGGGTATTTCCTGCCTGCATTCAAGAATCAAGTACGTATAGTGAGCTTACACATGTTCCCACCTCATTTTCATACAAATTTAAATTCACCGGCGGCAATTTGTATGCAGGATTTGACGGAGAAAGAAAAAATAAATTTGCTCCTTTTTGGGCTGCTTACAATTCGTTTCATTTGTATGACGGTGACGGAAAAAGCGTCCAATATTCTACATACAACAACGAAACCTTGCTTTACAAAAATTTAAAAGCAGGCGAATATTTTATTTCGATTGATAATTGGGCAGGCGCATACAGTTTTTATCTTACACAAAACTTCAATAAATTCAACGGCATTTCGGCTACCACCACTAAAAAGACCTCAAAACCTAAAAAGGCAAAAATCAAAAAGGTTAAAGGCTATAAAAAGGCGTTAGAGGTAAGATATGCAAAGGTAAGCGGTGCAAGCGGATATCAAATTCAGGTTGCGACCGACAAGAAATTCAAGAAAAACAAGAAAACCGTTACCGCAAAGAAAAGCAAAACAAAGGTTAAAATCAGCAAATTAAAGAAAAAGAAAAAGTATTACGTTAGAGTTTGTGCTTACAAAAGCGCATCGGGCAAAAAGGTTTACGGCGCATGGAGCAAAGTAAAAACCGTTAAAACCAAATAAGCAATAAAGACAAAAAGGAAGAACAAAATTTGTTCTTCCTTTTTTTAGATTTTATACGATATTTATTGATTGTTCGTCGCTTTCTTGCCCGTATTTACGACAAATTGAGCGTGGCAATGAGGGCAGGTCACGTTGATTTTGCCCTTATGGCGAGGGAGGCGAAGCGTTTTTTTACAACCCTTGCACTTAACGAACTTATGAGTTTTGCGTTGCTTGAATTTATCGTTTTGAAATTTGAAAAAGCCCTTAACGCTGTTTTCAAACTTAAGCCACTTTGCATTTTCCGCTCTGCGAGCCTCGATATTTTTTGAAAAAACTCTGAAAATTGCGAAAACAACAAGCACAAAAGCCATAATCTCAATCGCATAATATGTTATTTTTGACACCTTGTAAAAAGCGTTTGCCAAAAGAATTATGACAAAGAAAAAGATTAAAAGCACGCTCCAAAGCTTATCGATGCCGTATCTGCCTATCATAAATTGCTGAAACTTATATGCCTGTTTTCTAAAAAATTCTTTCATAATTTTCACCTTTATTGATTATATGCACCGCCGTTGGGACTGCCGAAATAGTCCGACGCATTTGAACTGTCATTCGAACTGTCATTTGAACCGTCATTTGAGCCGTCGCTCGAATTGCCGAAATCCTGCGACTGAGAGTACGAGTTTCCGTTATTAAAATGCGGTGTATAGTAGTAAGTTCTTGACGCGAACAAGCCGCTGATAAGACTAACAACAATCCTGATTATAATTATAATAAGGATAATTTTTAAAATTCTTGAAACACAACCGCCACGCCTTGCGGTATATGTGCGTGTGTTTTGATTAGGACTGGTATAAGTGTAGGTATGCGCACCGCCCATATCGCCGAAATCGAAAAAGCTTGAAAACGGGTCCTTTTTAAGCGGATTAATGCCGTTTGTAATATCGCTGTATGCCTGATGATACGTCATATTATCAGGCTCCTTTGCATAAGCGGTACGGATATGGTCCTGCGCAACATTCCACTTGCCGACTGCCGCATTAGCAAGCGCTGAAAGATAATACCAGCGGGCATTTCTGTCCTCAATAGTATTGAGCAAATTAATAGCCTGAGTGTATTGCCCCGTATTTATAAACTGCGCAACAGATTTTAAATAATCGGGTGCACTGTTTGCATTCGCTTTAGCCCTCGTGCCGCTAAACGGAGAATAATATTCACTTTGATTAGCCGTGCCGTTTTTAATTTGGTCATAAGCCGCATTGATTTGCGACATTTTTTCCTCGGCTTCTTTATCGTTTGGATTAAGGTCGGGATGATACTTTTTAGCAAGCTTTTTATATGCCTTTGTGCATTCTTCAACGCTTGCCCCGTCCGGCACTCCCAAAACCTTATAAGGATTAGTTATCATATATATTCCTCAATAATTGATTTTATCAAATGTTACCACGCAATTTTTAAGACGTTATTAACAAATAACGTACAAGAGATAAACAATAGTTTAAACATTTTTATTGAAATTTTTAACTTATTTTGGTAGTATAATATAGTAATAAATAACAACGGAGGTTTTAAGCATTATGTATCCTATTTTGCTTACTCTGGGTGAAAATATCGACAAGGTTTTTTCATCCTTTGATTTGTGGGTTTTCCACTTTTTCGGCTCAATGCAATGCACATTTCTAACATACGTTGCAAAATTTTTCACAACCTTTGGCGACGAGAGATTTATAATTCCGCTTGTTGTTTTGGGCGCAGTTCTTTGCTTATTTAAAAGAACGAGAAAATTCGGCTTATCTCTTATTTTCGCAGTAGTCATCGGCACACTTGTTACAAACATTGTGGTTAAACCTATGGCGCTTAGAGTAAGGCCTTACAATACGCTTCAGGGCAACGCAGATTATTGGAAATGGTATATCGGCGCCGGCGCACTCAGCGAGAGCGACTATTCATTCCCGTCGGGTCACACAACAGGCGCATTTGAAATCGCAACGGCACTTTTCCTCTGCTTCAAGAGCGAGAAAAAGAAAATCGCTTATCTTTTCCCTGTAGTTGCACTTTGCACAATGGGCAGCCGTGTTTACCTTATGGTGCATTATGCAACAGATGTACTTGCAGGTTTTGTGGTAGGTATTGTTGCAGGCGTGCTCGGCTATCTCATTGCTAAGTTTGTCGTTAAATTTATTTTTGAAAAGACAAAGCTTGATAATATTGATTTAGGCAAAGTTCTTAAAAAGATAACTGACAAAACAAACGGCAAAGCCGCACCGGTTGCAATCGTTCTTGCAGTAGTTTGCATCTTCCTTTATGCATTTATTCCAAGCCTTACGGAGGGCGGCGACAAGGCAATCAGATGCGCATACAACGGCGAATACGATTGCTACAACGAGGCAAGAGTTGACGATAAGGATTATCCGCCGATTGACGGCAAAAATTATTGCAAAATCCATTGGAAGCAACTCAACGGCGTTGATTGATAATTGCAAAAAATTAACCACCTGTATCAAGCGAGTACAGGTGGTCAGCGTGTAGAAAAAATCCAATTACAAATTTCTACACGCTGTCAGACTTCGAGAAAGTGAGATAAATTTCGTATTTTGCGAGTGGGTGCTGTACGTTGGTACTGCCCCCGAGCAAAAGACGAAAAGTGCCAAAAGTGGCTTGAATGTTATGTTCAAGCCACTTTTCTATAAATCCGATTTTTAAATTATATTTCGGCAAGAGCAAGCCCTTGCCCTACGTTACGTCGAATGGAATTTCGTTTTATAGCACGGCACGGTTTAGCCACTTTATCGACAGTCTAACCACCTGTATCAATCGAATACAGGTGGTTTTGTTATATATGTTTATAAAACAAGGCGACCGATGGTCGCCCCTACTACGTCGAAAGAAATTCCGTGTTTGAATGAATTTCTTTCTCACTTTCCGCCTAAAATCATCAATTCTACGAAGCGTAGGGTGACAAATGAGGCAAAAGCTGTTATACTCAAAGCAAGAGGTGAGGAAAATGAATGCTAAAAAGGTCGGCTCATTTATCAAAGAACAACGGCAGGAACTTGGGCTCAGCCAAAAGGAGCTTGCCGAAAAGCTATATATTACCGACAAGGCAGTCAGCAAGTGGGAAACGGGGCGAGGCTTGCCCGATATATCATCGCTCGAGCCGCTTAGCAATGCCTTAAACGTAAGCGTGAGTGAAATACTAAACGGCGAAAAATCGCAAAATAACGAAAGCGAAATTGACAACGCAAAGCTTTTGAAAAAGCTGAAAATAAAAAAATATATTCGCCTTGCCGCCGAAATTGTAATAACAATAGTCTATGCCTATTGGCTATATATTTTTAAAGACACGTTCAAGGGATTTCAAAATGTGCTCGACTTAGCGCTTCATAAAAATGAAATTGAGCTTTTGAGCGTATTTACGCTTATATTTATTTTTCTTTTCGTTTTATGGCTGATTGTTGAAATAATCACAACGATAATTAACAAAAAAGGTTCTGTTATCAAGGCGGTTATAATTTGCCTGTCCGTCTGCTTCGTTATCGGAGCGTCGCTTAAAATGGCTGATATGGAAAACAGCAGAAGCATTGAATTATATGACGAACCTATTAAAACAGTCAGTTATATTAATTATGACGATTTTTTCAACGACAAGTTCACCACTCAAATACGCATTAATGATACAAACGAATACATAACAAAAAATTATGCTGCAATGTTTGACGGAACTGACAGCGAAAACAATCTGCTGTACACAAAATGCGTTGCCGCTTCAAAAACCGACATTGCAAAGGCTTATTATAACGAGAAGAAAAAATATTACGAAAACAAGGATAAATATTACACTTGCACAAGCGATTATTGCAAAGCGGCAAATTTTGACGAAGGATTTTATGTTTTAGACAATTACGGTAACAATGATTTTGAATTGATATTTATAAGAGGTAACGAAGTTTTTGATGTCAATATTACACAAACAAATATCAATGATGAAAAATTTATTAAAGCAATTAAAGATATAAAATAGAAGAAAGCCAAGAGCAAAGGTTCTTGGCTTTTCTTATTTCGTTTATTAAAATATTTACTTTCTTCTTGCGGCAAGTTCATAGGAAATCTTTGCTTTCTTTTCGCCTACGATATCATATTTGAACATAGGGAAGATTGAAATAAGAGCAAGGATACCCGGCAAAGCGGTATATGCAAAGAAGATAATATCCTTAGTTTTGGTAGTGAATGTGCCGGCAGTAAGCGACTCATAATAGCCTGACTTTTGAACAAAGATAAGGCCAACGGCAGTACCGAGAGCGAGGCAAACCTTAATTGTAAGGGTAAGGATTGAGTAGCAAGCGCCCTCCATTCTCTTGCCTGTTTCATACTCGTAATAATCTACTGCATCTGCCGTCATAATCATCGGCATAAGAGTAACTGCACCGAACTGCAAGCCGATAAGGAACAATGACGCATAGAAAAGAACGGTGAGCACCATATTCTTAGGCGACTGGAACCAGAAGTGACCGATTACAAACGAGAAAATAGAAGCCGCAAAGCCGTAAACAGAGAGGAGAATATACGCATTTCTCTCATTAAGCTTTTTAATAAGAAGCGGGCAAAGCGCCATACTTATCATTGAGCCGACAGCGGTAACGATACCCAAAACGGCAACGAGGTTTTGGCTGCCTAAAATAACGGTAGCCGCCTGAACCTGAATACCCATAGCCATCTGCCTGCCGAAGCCGAGGAAATAAGAAATGATTACAAGCAAAAACGGCTTATTATTCTTAAGTGCAAGCGCCATATCCTTAAAGGTTGTTTTTTCCTGAGAAGTATTAGTAACTCTTTCCTTATTAATAATAGGAATAAGAGCAAAAAGAACACAACCCAAAACGGCAGTCAAAAGAGCGGTAAAGAAATACTCCGAGCTAATCATCGGGGTATCGGTTTCGCCGCTTTTAACGAATACCTTTGAGCCGTTCGGGATAATAAGGCAAACAATAGGCACGATAACAACGCAAGCGGAAAAGCCGATTTGCTTAAATGTGTTTGAAATAGAAACAACATTTGTTCTCTCTGTCGGGTTAGGGGTTAAAACGGAAGCAATGCCCTGCGACGGAACGTCACCCATTGTCATTGCAATACTCCAAACAAGATATGTAAGGAAAATCCAAACATAAAGACCAACGCCTTTAAACGGAACTTTAACGAAAACAACCGCCGTAAAAATAAGAAGCGGAGCGATTGAATATACAATCATTGACTTGAACTTGCCGAGCTTGCTTTTTGAGCGGTCAACAAGGTTACCAACCACAGGGTCGGCAACGGCAGAAACAATCTTTGCAACCAAGATAAGAATTGCAACAACGCTGACGTTTGCGCCCAAAATCGAGCCGTCAAATTCCGCCTGATAGGAATTAAGAAGCCCAACTATTGCCTGAAATCCGAAAAGGCCGAGCGAATAAGCGGCTATCTCTTTAAATGACATATGTTTTTTCTTAGTAATATCTTCCATAGTTACCTCCTAAAAAGATATTTAAAAGCATAAAAGGGCAAAAGTATCGCCATTGATACTTCTACCCTTTTAAATAGATTAATTAATCATCAAACACTTCGCTGAAAAGGTCAATATCAGCCATCTTCATAATTGCAGAGAAAAGCTCTGAGCCTGCAACAGGAAGAAGCCTGTTAAAGATTGACATTGCATGAGCGTCAAGACCGTGAACCATCATAGGTCTCTTATGCTCGATACCGAACATAATCATTTTAACCATAAGGTCGCAATCGGTTGAAATCATATCCATAACCTTTTGACCCTTGCCGCCTGCATTTGACTGGTCACGGAAGATATCGGTCTTAGTAAAGCCAGGGCACACAAGACCCACATAGCACTTGCCCCTAAACTCAACTCTGAGTGCTTCGGTAAAGCCCTTAAGAGCAGCCTTAGAAGAACTGTACATAGAAGTACCTGCCAAGGTCATAAGAGCAGCAGATGAGTCAACATTAATGATACCCGGATCATCCTGCGTTAAAAGAACAGGTAAAAATGTCTTTACACCGTAAACGCAAGAATAGAAATTGATGTTCATTGCCCTTTCAATTTCTTCATAAGAATATCTGTCAAATCTCTTAAACTTAGGAAGAATACCTGCGTTATTAACGAGAACCGACGGAACAATACCCTCCTCGGCAAGCTCAGCTGCAAAATTTTCCCAAGCCTCTCTTGAAGAAACATCAAAAAGTTTGTATGAAAATTGGTCTTTATACATAGGACCGAGTTCTTCAATAAATTTAAGCATTTTTGCTTCATTTCTTGCAACGCCGACTACACGGCAGTTGTGTTTTTTAATAAGTGTAGCTGCGATTCCTGCGCCCATACCGCCTGATGCGCCTGTAACAATTACAGTCTTGCCGTTGAGCCAATCACCGCAAATAGCTTTAGTAAAATCACTCATAAGTAGTTATCCCCCTTTTAAAATACGTAAGTATTATACAATAGTTTTTCAAACTAATCAATAGCTTTTATTTTATTTTTTTACAATACGGCATAATAGACTAAAGCCTATTGTAAACCCTGTTTTAATTTTTAGTTGACAATAGAACGTTCAAGTGGCATAATCTTTAAGAAATTTATTTTGAAAGGCAAAAATTATGAGTGAAAAAGCAAAAGAAACAAACACAAAAAACAGAAACAAAATTTTAAGCATTGTATATATCGGCGTATCTGCGGCGCTTATTGCAATATGCTCGTGGATTCAAATTCCGCTTACTGTGCCTATCACGCTTCAAACCATGGGTGTATGCTTAGTATCGGGACTGTTAGGGCTTAAAAGAGGCACACTTGCAACGCTTGTTTACATCGTTTTGGGTGCAATCGGCGTTCCCGTTTTTGCAGGCTTTTCGGGCGGTATGGGCGTAATCTTAGGCTCGACCGGCGGATATATTGTCGGCTTTATATTTACAGCACTTATTGTCGGTTTTGCATCAGACAAATTCAAGGGAAAACTTATTCCCCTTATTATTTCAATGGTAATCGGAATTCTTGTTTGCTACGCTTTCGGCACAGCTTGGTTTGCGGTAGTTTACAATAAAGCAAATGACCCTGCATCTCTTGCAACAATCCTTGGCTGGTGCGTAACTCCGTTCCTTATTCCTGACGCAGTTAAAATTGTTATCGCCGCAATACTTACAAACAGACTTAAGAAATTTGTAAAATAATGGATATCAGATATCATCATCTTTTATGCCTTCCGAGATTTGAAGGCAAAGGATACAGCGCTGATTTTTGCAAAAATATGGCAAATGTTAAAAAGCGATATAATAATGAAAAAATAACGCTTGTAGAACATTGCGATGAGATTTGCTCGCACTGCCCAAACAATAAAGGCGGAAAATGCAAAGAAGAAGAGAAGGTAAAAAGCTACGACAAAAAGGTTAAAAAGCTTATTTCCCTCGGCATAAAACCGACACCAAATGACGTTTGCAGCGACTGCAAATGGTATTATATATGTAAAAATCTTGATTAACTGTTGAAAAATGAACGGCAATATAGTAAAATTATTCCATTAAGTTACAGGAGATTTACTATGCATCTACTTGAAATAAACAAAGAAAATTATATCGGTCAGGCAGACCCGTTCATTTTTGAGGCAAACGGAAAATTCTATATCTACACCACAGGAAGCGACGGAATTTACGCATATTTTGCCGATGACCTTTTCGGTAAATGGAATTTTTACGGCAGAGTTTTTACTTATGAGGGCAAGGGCGTTCACGATTTTTGGGCACCAAGCGTGATTGAAATTGACGACACTTATTATCTTTACTGCTCGTTTGAATTTTTTGACGATGAGCCTGACCAGGGCGGTCACCACCAGGCTATGCACGTTTCATCATCAAAAAGTCCACTCGGTCCTTTTGAAAATGCAAAACAGCTTTTGCACCCATTTTCAATCGACTCGCACGTTGTTAAAAATGAAAACGGCTTGTTTATTTTTTATTCAACCAACACCTTTGAGGGCGAAAGACCCGGCACATATATTGTTTGCGACCGCCTTTTGACACCGGAAAAGGCAGAGGGCAAGCCTGTTACAATGTTGACACCTACCCTTGACGAGGATATCTATATGCGTGACAGATATAAAAAGGGCGAAAATTGGCACACAATCGAGGGTGCTTTCTATTTCAAAGAGGGCGATTGGCAGTATCTTATGTATTCGGGCAATTGCTATTTACAGCCTACTTATTATATCGGATATGCAAGGGCAAAGACAGACGAAACCGACCTTACAAAGATTAAGTTTGAAAAATATCCCGACGAAAACACATATCACCCTGTTATGAAAGCAAACGAATTTGAAGAAGGCACGGGCCATCATTCAATGATTAAATACAAAGGTCAATGGTATGCGATTTATCACGCAAGGGATATTGAGGACGACGGACTTGCAGGCGACAGGCGAAACGCAAGAATTTGCAAGTTACATGTCAATGACGGAATAATTACTTCTGAAGTGTATGAAAATCATATATAAAAAAGGCAGGCGAACAATGTTCGCCCCTACGTACAAAAACAAAACGGTTCGGAAATCCGAACCGTTTTGTTTTATTCTTTTTCAATTTCTTTTTTATCCTTTTTCTTGCCCTTTGTGGCAAAAATGATAAACTTACTGAAAAAATAATTTAAAATAACAACTATTACTGCAAGCAATACTTTTGCAATAAGCTTTCCTGTTACTTCAAAATTGAACACGGTAAACGAATACCTGTCAAATCCCAATATATCAACAAAAAGCCACAAGCCGCCTTCTTCAACGCCAAGACTAAAAAGCCTTGCCGCAAAAAACTCAGGCACTTCTTTTAACAAAATCTTAAAAGCCCAACTTTTCGACTCGAAAACCCAAAGTTTATTTGTAACATAGGCAAAAACAACAGAAATAAACCAAGCAATTACATTGCTTACCAAATAAAATTTTTCGCCTAAAATTTTATTAAATACCCAAAATGAAACAAAATTTACAAGAGTTGTAAGTCCGCCGAAAACAACGTACAAAATTACTTCTTCGTATTTTTTATAAAGCTTTTTTATCATAAATTATTCCTCCGGCTCGCCGGGAAGCTGGTCAATTCCGCTTACCGCCTCCTGAAGCCCAAGGTCTTTTTTAATTTGAGTGGTTGAAACACCCGGAGTTCTGTCAAGAAATACAAGCTCGCAATAATCCTTAAGATAATCAAACTTGTCGCTTCCTGCCCAGTCACCGCCCATAACAACGGTATCAACGTGATATTCCTTGACGTCGTTAATCTTCTGTTCCCAGCTTTCCTCAGGAATTACAAGGTCAACATATCTGATTGCTTCAAGCATTTTCTTTCTTGTTTCGTATGTGTGATACGCTTTTTTGCCCTTGCCTGCATTAAACTCATCGGTGGAAAGTGCAACAATGAGATAATCGCCCATTGCCTTTGCCCTTTTTAAAAGACGAATGTGACCGTAGTGGAGCAAATCAAAAGTGCCGTATGTCAAAATTCTTTTCATAACTGTCCTCCGTTATTACTTATTATGTGTTAAAGCAAGCTGACCGCCGTTTAATACCCATTGGCTGAGCTTTACAGACGGGTCAGGATACTTCATTTTATCAATATCCTTTGAGGTTTTGCCTTTGTTATAATAAATCTTATGAATAAGCGATGTGTATTCCAAATGAATCTTGTCATTATATTGATTTGCAGAATCGTTAAGACTGTCCACAAAAGCTTGATTAGTCATTACATCATAAGGCAAATAGCGATAATTGTCTTTCTTATATAATGTATCCGTGTAGCAAGATTCAATATTGTTGTTAGTATCGGTATATGCCACAACATTCTTATATCCCTTGCTTGTGCACTTATTATTAATTGCAAGCACACTTCTGATAGAGCCGCAATAGTCGTCAACTATTTCTCCGCAACGTGTGCCGATAATTGTATTGTTTTTAGAAATACAATTGATTATTGCATTGTTGCTGTTACTGCAAGACCTTGCAAATACTGCTGCGCAAAAGCCCTTAAACGTAGAATTTTCAACTGTTAAGTTTACGATTTTTCCGCAAAGTTTACCGAAAAGCGCAACGTCATTTTTAATGTCATCATCAAAAACATCTTTATAGTTTTCTACAACTATATTTAGATTTTTAATTGAATATCCGTTTCCGTCAAAAACACCCTTAAAATAATTATTGTTGCGCTCATAGCCTATCGGCTTAAAGTCCTTGATATCCTTCATATCGATATCATTGGTAAGCATAATATATTTATTTTTAAATCTTGCACCTGCGTTGACAAACTTTGAAAAATTATTAAGCTGTTCGGCAGTTGAAATCAAATAAGGATTATCCCTTGTTCCCTTTCCGCCGCTTGTCCATTCTTTCTTATTTTTGCCGTTGCCACGCTGCCATACGGTAATATCAATATCGTCATTTACGGTAAAGGTTTTAAGTTCGTTATATCCCTTTGACCAGCAATATTTGCTGATTTGTCTATACATTTGCAAGTATTGATTTTTTTCATTTTTAGCTAATTGCTTGTCTGTATTGTTGATATCCGCCTTCATTGCATTATAAATAACAATATATTCAGCTTTGCACTTTTCAATGCCTTTTTGAGTTTTAACGCTGTTGTCATAATATGAAATATCATAATATGAAACATTGGAGGCAATATCAGAAAGCTTAGTTGTTAAATCAATTTTAGGGAATGCCAAAACCTTTTGATTATTAAAATTCTTTTTTGCAAATTCATAAAAATCTTCTAATGCTTTTTTGTCTTTCTGATTATCCTCATCTACTTGGAAACAATCAACAGAGGTTATGGAAAAACCTGATTTTGTGGGGGTATAGTAAACCGAAAATACACAGCAAACAAACACAATTCCTGCCATTGCAACGCTTGCAACAGCCTTTGTGGGAATGTGCAAAATCTTCTTGCCCTTATAACTTTTAAACGTCGTGATAATGCCGTCAAGATAAAGCATTGCCATCATCAAAAGCAAAACAACGCTTTCAATCAAGGTTGTTATATTAAGCGCAAGCTCCGAACCTTCAAATTGAGAGAAAAGTTCGTCCTTTTTTGCAATAAATAAACCGAATTGCAAAATGAATAACAAAAGATATATATAATCTGATTTTCTTGTTTTCTTTTCATTCAAAAATGCTACAAGAGGAATGAGCATATAAGCAATTGAATAAACGTAGCTGAAACCCGGTACCATTACCAAGAAAAGAGAAATAATTGCATAAAGCTTCCAATTGCTGTTGAATTTTCCGAAAAGTATTAATAATACACCGATTATTACAGCCGAAATCATTACGGCATTACCGATTGATTCAAAAATATAACTGTGATGAAGCAAATCGCCGAACATTGCAAAGGTGTTTGTTATATTAACCTTAAAGCCATATCCCTTGTTGCCGAACATGGAAGAAGTATAAAGAATATTTTTAATTAATACAAATAACTGTGAAAATCCGCCGATAAAAATAAACGGAACAAAGAAAAATATTATGCCGTAAAATACGCACCAAGCAATATTTTTAAAATTCTTTTTCTTTCTCAAAAGCAAAAGACCGAATACTACGGGGTAAAGCTTAATTGAAACCGCAATAGCCAAGCAAATATATGCCAAATGCCTTGTCGAAGCCTTTTCGCTGTCATATCCGTAAAGAAAAACGAAAAGCAAGCTTATTACAAGGATTAAAATGTTGCCTCTTTCCAAGAGAAAAATCATAGGCACACTTAAAAACATTGACACGGCGAATAAAAATTTATCAAGCCCATTGCCGATTTTGTATTTTTTTATGCATTTAATCAAAAGCATAACGCACGCAACGGTATAAATTGTAAAAATAATCATACCGAGCGAGGATGCCTTTATTTCCTGTGCAGCAAGCTTAGCAGGGAACAAAAGCGAAGTTGCTTTATAAAAAAGCACAACAAGCGGAGGATAAATAACGCCGAATTCATCATAAGCGTCATAAGCAAAGCCGCAGTTATTAACGCTGTTGAAGAAATCCATAAAAACGTCATCATGATTGAAAAGAACATTTTTTACGGTTTCGCCTTTGGTAACTATACCTGCTATAACAGCCACCAATGCAAGTAAAATAACACCAATATAGTATATTTTACTTTTTATATCTATTTCTTTAATACTTCTTTTAATCTTTTGATTCATCACTTAATTCCTTTTTGTCCTTATTTTCGTCAAAATTAATTCTTTCCTCTTCAACAACAAGAGGTCGGTTCATAATTCTTGCGTTCATACTCATAATGTATTCACCGAGGAAACCGAGGAAGAAAAGCTGAATACCGCCGATAAACATTGAGCAAATAATTGCAGGAGCAGTACCGCCTGGGAATCTGTCCCACCAAATAAGCTTCATAATAAGATAAACAATTCCGATAACGAAACTTAAAATACCTATACCAAAACCGGCAAACGTTGCAATTCTAAGTCCCATTTTAGTATAAGAAGTAAACGAAAGCATTGCCGCATCATAAAGAGAATAGAAATTGTTATGAGTTTTGCCTGCCTTACGCTTTGGCTGTTCAAACTCGATATCCTTTCTCTTAAATCCAAGCTCGGCAACAATTCCACGAATAAACGGAGTCGGGTCATTAAGATTTTTAAGCACATTGATAAAATCTCTGTCATAAAGGGCAAAGCCTGTAAAATGCTCAATCTGCTCAACCGATGACATTTTTTTAATCATCTTATAGTAGCAACTTCTTGCCCAATACATAAGCTTATTTTCTTTACTTGACGATTTGATTGCACAAACAATTTTATATCCGTTTTCCCATTCGTGAACAAATTGCGGAATCATCTCAACAGGGTCTTGAAAATCGGCGCAAATAGGAATTACGCAATCGCCGTCAACGTGGAGCATTCCGTAATAAGGGGAATTAAACTGACCGAAGTTTTTGGCATTCAAAATAGCCTTGATTTTCGGATTTTGCCTGCAAATTTCCCTAATCAGCGGACGGGTATTATCCGTAGAGCAGTTATCCATAATAAGTATTTCATAATCATACTGAGGAAGCTCCTCGGTAATTTCCTTAACAACGGCATTGCAAATTTGAACAATATTTTCCTGCTCGTTGTAGCAAGGAATCATAATTCCTATTTTTTTCATATTCTTTCTCCTTTTAACATCTAAAGAGTTTTTGAAGCAATTTAACTAAATATTTATTAATAATATTGAGTATAAATGAAGCCACAAGAGAAGCGGCGATTACACAAATACAAAATACTAATTTATTTTCAATTTTTAATCGTCCCATTTGAAACATATAATAAAACAATCCGTGAATAAGGTAAAGTTCAAATGAAACCTTTCCTATACCCCCCCAGATTTTTTTACAGCCAATTTGAATTGACGAATAAGCAACCGCAACGCATATAGGAATAATACACGTAAGAACACAATACTCGGCAGTATTTATATGTCCGCCGATATCCGTATTATATTTCAAAACACCGAATGCCGCAAGAAGCGAAAACAATATAACTCCTAATACCGACACAACCATACCTTTATGTGATTTAATAACTTTATCTATCAGTTCTTTCTTATATCCGTAAAGTGTGCCGACTATTATTGAAAAATTTTGCATATACCAAGCAGTATACCAACCTTTAAATTGTGCAAGATAAAACATAAGAACTGTAAAAGCAATCACAAGCAAACCGAAAAAGCCTATACCTTCTTCCATGTTTTTACATTTCTTAAAGCTGATATAAAAGAACAAATAAAAAACAAATAAAACAATAACAAACCAAGAATTAACTACAATTGTATAACCATGCTCAAAAAATGCTGACAAAATCCCTTTAAACGAAACTTTGTATTCATCATAATATTTAAAGCCAAGATTACCTTGCGCATATCTAAAATAGATTACATAAATCAGCGCCGCAACAAAATACGGTATAGCTAATTTTATTGTATGTCTTTGAATAAATTTATTCAAATAACTGTCGCCCTTATTTTTTAAAGCGGTAATCATTCCATAACCTGACAAAAAGAAAAATACAGATACAGCAAACGCTGTTATTTCAGGCAGTAATTTTGCTTGAGTAACTCCGCCGATATGAAGCAATACAATACTCAAAGCGCACGCACCTTTTAATGCCAACGTATTATCTTTACTTAAATAATCCTTATTAAAGCCATTATCATATCTTTTTGCACCGACAAAAAGGAGCGCTAAAACAGGTATTAATATTAAATCAGCCATTATTTTGTTCCTTATACCATTCAACAGTATTTTTTATTCCTGTTTTGAAATCGACTTTAGGCTCAAAGCCGGTATCTCTTTTCAAATCGTCAATATCTGCGCAAAGATACATTACCTGATTAGGAAAATAATCAACTGCGCCGAAATTACATTTAGCGCTCGGACAGGCAATGTCACGAATATCGGTTATATAATCCTTAAGGCTTCTTGTTTTGCCAGAGCCGACGGTATAAATTGCGCCGTCTTTGCCCTTTTCGGCGGCAAGGAAAAATGCGTTTGCGATATCGCCGTTATAAAGGAAATCCCACTGCTGCTCGCCGGGGGTAAAATCGCAATCCTCACCGTTCAAAAATTTAATAATCGTGCTCATAACCATAGTATGCGCACCGTCACCGGGGCCGTAAGCAGACAAAATTCTGCACCAAATATGCCTTATACCGAGCTGAGAGCAAAGAATCCTGCTCATTTTGCCTGCTGCAAGCTTAGCAATACCGTAGCCGTTATTAGGATTGGTAGGAGAATCGGGAGCAACCTTTTGCCCGTTTTCAAGCCTGCCGTTTTCAGCCTGACTGCCTGCGCCTACGAAAACATCACAGCCAAATCTTTTTGCAAGCTTAACCGCTTCAAGCTCGTTTTTAATATTATTAGATTGCAAGAACATATTGTCCCTATCCTTACCGTAAGGGCCTGCCCACGCAAGATGAAAGAAAGCATCATATTTTTCATCATTTTCATTTTGAAAATCCGCCATTTCATCAAGCGAGCAATATGCAATTTTAACAAGAGGGTTTGAAGGAATTTTATTAACCCTGCCGCCCTTGCGAACAAGGACAAGGGTTTCAACCCCCTTACTTATAAGTTTATTAACAAGTGCCGTACCGACAGCGCCGGTTGCACCCGTGACAATAGCTTTTTTCATAATTGTATCACTCCTGTGACGGAACATAAATGTAATATAATTGTTTCGTATGATTTTCACCAACTTTTGTGTCAGTTACAAACGTTTTAACCAATGTATATTTTTTCAACGCATTTTGATAATCAGAATTCATATTTTCAGTCAAAATATCCACGGCTTTATTATCTATAACGAAAGCACTTGATGTATCACTGTTCATTGAATCTATATAGGAATGAGCATTTGATTTATAAAACCAATCTATTTGCTCGCACGCTGAATAATTAGTTTTTTCATGATTGATTTCATTAACAAAAGCGGCCCAATAAATAAAGAGACGAGGATTTTCTCCATTATTTTCATTTGTTGCCCAATCATTGATGTTATATGCAACTTCATCTATGTCATTATGATTCTCATTGTCGCTGTTTCCAACCCATTTTAAATCAAACGAAGAATTTGAACCGCTTAAAACATTATCACCGATTACCATTACAGGATTTGCTACGCAAAAAGAAATAACTAAAAAACAGCAAAGCAATTTAATATACAACATAAATCTATCATTACGCTTTTCTTTTTTTTGAGTAAATAAGGTTCGGTTTCTGGCTAAAAAATCATCTGCCGCAACAGCACATATCAAACACGTAATAAACAAAAGCGTGTAAATATTAGTTGAATAACTGCGCCCTACAAAATACGAAAAAGCGCAAAATCCATAAATTGCAAGCACAAACAGTGCGGTCGAAATACGTGTATCGGCAATTTGTTTTTCGCCCACTCTTTCACTTTTCAATTTAGGCAAGGCGGAATACAGAGCATAAACAAGCACGATAATATAAACAATCCACAATCCAAATGAAATAGGCAACATATAGAACCCTGTGCCCTCAAATGCCAATATTCCAAAAAACAATTCATTAATGCCAAGTGCTTGACCACTTCTCAAATAAGTAATTAATTGTACCGTACAAATAAAAATTAAAATCGAAATAATTGCACAAAAAATTTGCGCAAAAATTGTTTTCCATATTTTCGGGTCGCCGAACGTATACAAATACGCTTTTTGCAAAATAACATATCCTGCAAAAACGATAATACATATTATTCCGCTTTCAAAATTACAAAACAAGGCAAGAGCAATTGAAGCCCACGCAACTGCAGCTATTATATGTTTTGCTTTTCTGCTTTTTGTAGCGTAATGAATAGAAATTAAAAACAATAGAGATATCGGGAAAAAAGAGCGAAGCGGGAAATATTGAAAATAATAATTGCCGCAATAAAGCAGATTTAGCGGTCCCAACGTACAGGCAGAAAGTGACATCAAAAAAGCAATGGTTTTGTTTTGAATAAACACATAGGAAAAAGAAAAAATTTCAAAACTCATAACACACAAGGCAATTGCAATCATTAAAGACATATTCGCCTGTGTTACGCCACCGATGATTTTTAAAAAAGCAACGGCGATATAAGGATAAAATCCATAAATACTGTTAAAATCGACGCCGATTGTTTTTGAACTAAAAACGTTATAAATAGGATACCACCAAGCATAGTAATGATGAACCAAATAGTCACGGTTTGATGAAGCGTAATTTTTTGAAATCAACTTTGCAAAAACATAAGCAATAAACGCCAAGGCAAGCAAAAAATATAAGCATCCTACATTTTTCTTATTTCTACTGCCAATTAATATAAAAACAACTGATACAACTAATGATATAATCATTGCAATTGCCAAATTGCCGCAAAAAAGATTTAATGATATTGACGAATAGGATGTATCTGAATACAACAGAATTATCAAAACCAAAATCGCAAACGTCAAAAATATTGCAAAATTTATAAGATTAAGCATTTTTTGACTAAAAAACAAACTGTTGTCAGAACGTTTTTTTATTAACGGAATAAATACCATATAAAGTACAGGAAACAAAACCGTTAAAATCATATATTGCAGTGTTTCCGCTCTTTCCGGGCGGCATTGCTTAAAAGCACCACTGAGCATTAAATTCTCAAGTGCTTGCATATCAACCTTGTCAGATATTTTGACAAAGCGACACCAACAATAAAACACACAAAAATTGACAATACGAGGGAATATACATTAACCAGTGTTTTTCTGATTTTGCTTTCCATATTTACATATCCTTTTCTTCTTTTTTCTTAGCTCTGAATGCCCAAAATTTATTAAGCACGAAGTTAAGCGGAATTGTAATCAAAAGATTAAGAATCGGAGCGACATAATCGCTTATATGGCAAATCGAAGTAAAGAACCAAAGGAGAATATTATGAAGCACCAAGCCCGTTCCCGCATACGAGAGGAAAAGCTTGATAAAAGCCTGCAAAGGCGAGCGCTGCTCCTGGTCCTCCTTCTTGAAAACGTAGCTGTTGTTCCAATAAAACGCATTAGCCACGCTCAAAATAAAACCGATTACACTTGCCACATATTTATTAACGTGGAAAGGAACAAGAATATAATAGGTTGCATACGAAATGACGGTATTTGAAAGGCCGACAAGCCCGAATTTAACGAACTGAACAAAACCGTTCCAAACGTCATCCTTAATTTCAACCTTTGTAATTTTAGTAAATACTCTGCGGCACCAATCCATAATCACTTTGATTATATGCCAGCACCACGCCGCAATTTTAATTAACATAAAAATTCCCTACCGTTTTTTATTCATCATCAAGAGGCTTAATATAAAGATTTTCCCTGAGTTCCTCACGTGGTAGAAACGGTGCAAGGTCCTCAAGCGGAGGGCTTACAATCGTTCCGTCGTCAAGCCTTCTTGCGCTGCTCTTAGGCTCCCAAACCTGAATTGTATCCGTAAATATTTCGCAAAATGCAAATCCCGGTTTTGCAAGCACTTCATCAACAACTTTTTTCATATCGTCATTATTATGAGCGCTGTAATAAGGGAAGCCAAAAGCCTCGGCAATCTTTGAAAATTCAGGGAATGAAAGGTCGTGCGATTCAGGACCGATACCGACTTTAGTATGCTCTGAAAAAATGTTATTTTGAGTAAGCCTGATTGAATGATATCCCTGATTATTAATAAGGAAAAGCTTAATCGGAAGATTGTTTGTAACAACAGTCTGAAGCTCTTGAAGATTCATCATAATAGAGCCGTCGCCCTCAAGGCATATTGTATCTTTTCTTCCGTCGGCAACACAAAGACCGATAGCGGCGGGCAAGCCATATCCCATACTTGCAATTGCACTGTTAATAATAAATCTTGTGCCGCTTTTCATAGTATAGTTTTGGTGGCCTACCACGCAACAAGCGCCGTTTGATACTGCGGTATAACTTTCCTCAGGAAGTCGGTCACTCAAATACTTAATAAATGCAAATACATTTGCAAATTCACCGCCGTTATTCCAATGCCTGTCAAGAGTTACAGGATATTTATGCTTCCAATTTTGGCAAATATCAAGCCATTTTTGATTAGTAAATACTTTATCTTCAGCAATTTCATTAACTTTTTCAAGAAAATCTTTAGCATCTGCCCAAACAGCCTTATCAACGTGGAGAGTATGCTTCATCATTTCCGATTTATCAATATCAACCATAATAACCTTAGCTTCTCTTGCCCAGGTATCATAGCCGTAGCCGACCTGACGAATAGAAATTCTTGTGCCTATAGCGATAACAAGGTCTGAATTTTGCACAGCAAAGTTGCCGGGACGGTCGCCCATATTGCCGCCCCTGCCGACATAAAGCTCGTCGTCATTTTCAATAAGGTCAACACTGTTCCAATATGTTACAATAGGAACATTGAGCTTTCTGATTGCTTTTTTAAATTCGTTATATCCGCCTGAAAGACGAATACCGCCGCCGGCATAAATAACCGGTCTTTCGGCTTTTCTTATCTCGTCAAGAACATACTCAACCTCGCTGTCAGCCACGTGCGGCGGAAGAAGAGCATCATCCTCTGACGCATTGTAAGTTTTAACAAGGTCATCTGTTTCAATAACAGTACCCTGAATATCAACAGGAACATCAAGCCAAACAGGGCCGGGTCTGCCTGTTGTTGCAAGGTGCCAAGCCTTTTCGCAAGCATAGCGGATATCCATAGGGTCTTCAATCATAACCGCATACTTAGTCATAGGCTCAACAGATTTAACTATATCATACTCCTGGTCGCCGAGCGAACGCAGGTTAATTTCAGGATTTAAAGTTTTAGCATAGCGGGAAGTAGTTGTATATTTTACCTGACCCGAAACTATAAACATAGGAATTGAATCAAGCCAACCGCCGCAAACACCGGTAAGAGCGTTAATTCCGCCTGGGCCCGATGTTACGCAAACAAGCGCAATTTTATTTTCAAGCCTTGCATAAGCCTCTGCGGCAATTGCGCAAGCCTGCTCGTGATGATTATAAGTTGTGTGCAAGCCTTCCTGATGGCCGAAAGCATCATTCAAATGCATTGCACCGCCGCCGACAACCGAAAAAGCATCGGTTACGCCGTGGTCAACAAGAAACTGCGAAATATAATTTGCAACTTTAATTTTCATTATATAAATTCTCCCTTATGTCATTATTTATTATGGCGATAAGAAATTAAATAAAATCTCCATTCACAAAAGCAAGCCTTACCCTCAAAATTTTAAAAATAAAGAGGGCAAAGCCTTGCTTAAAAACATTTAAATTAAAGATTTACTGCCTCAATAATTGTTTTAGCCATATAATCAATCATTTCGTCAGTCATTCCCGGATATACACCAATCCAGAAGGTATTGTTCATAATGCTGTCTGTAACCGAAAGGTCGCCGATTACTCTGTAACCCTTACCCGACTTTCTCATTTCGTCAAATACAGGCTGCTTTGTAATATTGCCGGCGAAAAGCATTCTTGTTTGAACGCCGTGGTCCTCGCAATACTGAACTACTGTATTTTTAGAGGTGCCCTCTTTACAAGTGATAAGGAAACCGAACCATGAAGGAGTGCTGTTTTGGGCAGGAACAGGAAGAATAAGCTTGTCTGAAACAGCTTCAAGAGCCTTATGAAGTCTGTCAAAATTATGGCGTCTTCTTTCAACAAATGAAGGGAATTTTTCAAGCTGAGCACAGCCTACTGCTGCCTGCATTTCAGTTGCCTTAAGGTTAAATCCAAAGTGTGAATATACATACTTATGGTCATAGCCGAGAGGAAGCTCGCCGTATTGCTTATCAAAACGGTGACCGCAAAGGTTGTCCATACCTGACGGGCAAACGCAATCACGTCCCCAATCACGCATTGAACGTGCAATCTTGTTAAGAAGCGGGTCGTTAGTATAAACAGCACCGCCCTCACCCATTGTCATATGGTGCGGAGGATAGAAACTTGATGTGCCGATATCGCCGATTGTACCGGTGAATTTTTCCTCACCGTCAATTACATATTTACTGCCGAGTGCATCGCAGTTATCCTCAATAAGCCAAAGGTTATGCTTAGTACAAAAATCCTTAACAGCCTGAAGGTCAAAAGGATTGCCGAGTGTATGAGCAATCATAACTGCCTTGGTTTTATCGCTGAGTGCTGCTTCAAGCTGTGAAGCGTCGATATTATACTGCGGAATTGTTAAATCAACAAATACAGGAACTGCGCCGTACTGAATAATAGGAGCTACAGTTGTAGGGAATCCTGCTGCTACAGTAATAACCTCATCGCCTCTGTTTACTCTTCTGTCACCGAGAAGCGGCGAAGTAAGCGTTGCAAAAGCAAGAAGGTTTGCAGATGAGCCTGAGTTTACAAGCGAAACATATTTAACGCCGAGATATTTGCCGAAGTCCTTTTCAAACTTATCGCAATATCTGCCGGCTGTAAGCCAAAACTCAAGAGCCGAGTCAACAAGATTTGTCATTTCTTTATTATCAAATACACGGCTTGCATAAGGGATTCTGTCGCCCTCTTTATATGGCGGTTTTGCCTTAAATTTGTCGCAGTATTCCGCAACCATTGCAAGTATTTCTTCTTTTGCCTGTTCCTCTGTCTTATTTTCTAACATTCAGTCAGTCCTCCAATTCAAAAAATTCATTAATTTGTTTATCCATAATAGCGGAAATATCTCCGCCGTCAAAATATACTTTGGTCCATTCAACAATCTTTTCAACTGCCTCTTCAACGCTCCAGCGTGGCTGCCAGCCGAAAACTGTTTTAACCTTAGTTGTATCAAGCCTTAAAAAGTTAGCCTCGTGAGGCGCATTAGCCTCGCTTACATCCTTCCAGCTTGCACCGTCGCCCCAAAGCTTACAGAAAAGAGTAACAAGCTCACCCGTAGTTCTGCAATCGCAATCATTAGGACCTACGTTATAATATCCCTCAAGCTCGTGATTTTTATATTGAGCCTCAACTATCATAAGATAAATTTTAAGTGGCTCAAGCACGTGCTGATAAGGCCTTGTCGAATTAGGATTACGAACAATAATAGTATCGCCTTTTTCAACCGCCCTTACACAGTCAGGAATAATTCTGTCATTTGCAAAATCACCGCCGCCGATAACATTACCTGCCCTTGAAGTAGAAACAGCAACACGGCCGTCGGTAAAAAATGACTTTTTATAACTGTGAGTAACAAGCTCAGAGCAAGATTTACTGTTTGAATAAGGGTCATATCCGTCAAGCGGCATATCCTCTGTAAAAGCAACGTTGGTTTCCTGATTTTCATAAACCTTGTCCGTCGTGATATTAAGGAAAGACTTAACGCAATCAAAAAGCCTTACACACTCGCAAATATTTACAGTGCCCATTACGTTGGTTTCATAAGTGTAAACAGGCATTTTATAGCTGTCACGAACAATCGGCTGAGCGGCAAGGTGGAACACAAGTTCCGGCTGCTCCTTTTCAAAAACTTCTTTAAGCTTATCAAGGTCACGAATGTCCGCAATATATGACGTCATTTCATTTTTAATACCCGAAAGTTCAAAAAGACTCGGATTTGTAGGCGGGTCAATTGAATAACCTACTACATTTGCGCCGGCATTTACAAGAATTTTGCAAAGCCAAGAACCTTTAAAACCCGTATGACCTGTTACAAGCACTTTTTTTCCTTTATAAAATGATAAATCCATATTTTTTACCAAACCTTCCACGGAGCAGTGCCGTTTGCCCACATTTCTTCAAGCTGCATCTTCTCTCTAAGAGTATCCATAGGCTTCCAAAAACCGTTATGAATATATGCGTCAAGCTCGCCCATAGAAGCAACTGTTTCAAGAGGAGCTTTTTCAAATACTGTTGAATCACCCTCGATAAAATCGAAAATCTTAGGTTCAAGCACCATAAAGCCCGCATTGATGCGGCTGCCGTCCATATCGCTCTTTTCTCTGAACGAAGAAATGGTAAGGTCGTCCTCAATACCGAGGCAGCCAAAACGCTGACCTACCGAAACAGCAGTCATAGTTGCAATATGGCCGTGTTCCTTATGAAATTCAACAAGTTTGTTAATATCAACGTCTGCAACACCGTCGCCGTAAGTAAGCATAAAAGGCTCATCGCCGATATAAGGCTGAATACGCTTTACTCTGCCGCCTGTCATTGTATCAAGGCCGGTATCGACAACAGTAACCTTCCAAGGCTCTGCATGCTCGCTGTGAACAGTCATTTTATTAGATGCGGTAAAATCAAATGTAACATCTGAGCAATGAAGAAAATAGTTAGCAAAATATTCTTTAATTGCATATTGCTTATAGCCTGCGCAAATTACAAATTCGTTATATCCGTAATGGGAATAAGTTTTCATAATATGCCAAAGGATAGGATAGCCACCGAGCTCAATCATAGGCTTCGGCTTGTTTTGGCTTTCTTCGCTGATGCGGGTACCGTATCCGCCTGCAAGAATTACTACTTTCATTTTTAACCTCCGTTATGTTTATGCCGAATAAAAAATATATATTCTGACATATTATTATAATAAACCATTTACAGTTTAACATATCAACATACTCTTTGCAACAAAAATATTTTTCGTTCTGCAAAAATCGAGCATATTCGGCGCTTTTACAAATCATTTAAAAAAGCTTGTGATAAATCAAAAAAGCAAAAGGAATAATGTAAACTGCAACACCTGCAACGCAAAATGCCAATGAATAAAGCGCATAAACAAACGAGCAAAGCGCCTTTGGAGCAAGCCTTTCTTTTCTTTTAAGAATCAAAACGACAGCAAAAAGCACGGCACTTACAACACTTATTATCACGCCGGTTTTAAAGCCTGTCGGCGTAAATTTCATTGAAATATTATTGTTTTCGCCGTTTAATTCAACCGCAGTCAAAAGCGACATAACACTTCTGACTTCGGCATTTTTACCGTTTACATCGGCACTCCAGCAGCCGTTATATTGCAAAGGAATCAGCAATACTTTATCTTTGTTTTCAGCCTTTACATTCTTAATATCAAGCGAATAATTATGAGCCGAAACGTCGCCGTAATTGTTATACATATCGCAAACCTTTTGAAGCTTTTCAAGGCTCATAAGACCAATTTCAACGCCGAAATTTTTATTTCTTATATCATCGTCGCCGAGATTGTTTTTCCTGAAATTCTTTTGGTCTTGATACTTGCCCTCTTTAAGCTCAAGCCTTATTTCGACCTCTTTATCCCCCAAATCGCCGAGGCAAATAAGATTTCTGTTAAATCTGCCGGGGTACTTTTTTGCTTTTTCCCTGTCAATCGACGGTATTCTTAAAGCTTTACCGTCAATGTAAATCCTTACTCCGCCAGCACCGTCAAGCTTAAAATAGGAAATATTGCCTTTTTTTGATTTAAAGGTATAAATTTCCGTTTCATCCGTCTTTGATTTGAGTGCAAGATTTCCGTTTTCAACTATATTTTCATCAGTCGAGGTAAGGGATTTATAAAGCTGATTGTTAAGCTCCATCCAATTTGCATTTTCAACCTTAATATCCAAAATGCTCTTATCAACAGCCATTGCATAAGGCAAGGTATATTTGCACTTATAGTAATTATACCCTTTTTTCTTGGAAATTTTATCGTAAAGCTCAGGGCTTTCGCTTTTAACTGAAAGAACATTTTTAATGCCCAAAATCGCATCCGTAAAAGCAGTTCCTCCGCTGTCATGAAGGCGTGTGTATTCACTGCTGTAACCAAGCGAAATAAGCGAGCTTTGAATATCTGACGGAATAAGATGAGTCCAATCGGCAAGCGTTGCTCTTTGCATAATTGTGCCGTAATTGCAGTTTAAAGTAGTGCCTACGGTTTTAATTCTGTCTGTTTTTGAAGTTTCGATATCAAGCTTTTTGACAAGCGATTGCGACGTTGAAATATACTGAGGATTATGCTCTTTTTCAAGCATATCCGTCTGCCAATAAGGAATAAAAATCACACTCAAAGCAAGCGTTTCGGCAAGCACAAGCGAAAGCGCCGTTTTGTAATCAACCACCTTGTTTTTACTGCAAAAAATAACAAGATAAATTGATATCAAAACAGGCATTGCATAAAGCACGGAATACTTAAATTCATAAGCGCTGTCAAGCTTTTTAAGCACAAAATACGTTAATACCGTAAGGCAAACAAACAAAGCAAAATTGAATAAAACAAGCAAAGCGTTTTTCCCTGTTTTTTCGTTAAAATTGAGCTTATTTAATTTTAAATATTTTGAATAATATCCTGCTGCCCAAACAAACGAAAATGCAAGCGCATAGCCCATTCTCATAGGAAAATATTTATAATCGCCGAAATGCATTAACGCATTGGCACCCTCGCAAACGATAAGCACGGCAAGAAGCAAAATATTAAGCACAAAAAAGATATTGATTTTCTTGTTTTTTCTGTTTTTAATTATACCCAAAATCATTACGGCAAGCGGTAAAGAAACGCAAAACAGCATTGCCCATTTATCGTCACTCTTGCATACATAAGTTCTTACAATTTCAAGATACTGTTTTACGATTTGCGAAAAATCAAAACCCGTTTCGCTCAAAAATCTTTCGCTTGAAAGAGTTTGCGAAAGCTTAGGCAAAAGAACAACACCGGATAACCCGAAGCCCAAAACGGTTGAAAGTCCGAGTTCAAAGGCACGTCTTTTTCTGTTTTCTTTATTGTCTATTGTTTTAATATACAAAAAGCTCATAAAGAAAACGTAAAAAACAAGCAAAATAAAAACATAGTATCCGCAAAGCACATTAAGCACCGTCATTAATACATAAGGCAAAATTTTGCCTTTTTTCATAAGCGCATACCATGCGAGCATATAAAGAGGAAAAAGCAAAACGGTATCTTGCCATGCATTCGTGTAATACATAACGGAAAAGCCGCAATAGGCATAGCAAATTGACAAAAGAGTTGTCATAAACGGTTTGGCTTTAGTTGCTTTTTTTAAAAAAATCGCAGAGGTGAAAGCCGAAAGCGAAAAAGTCATTATGACATAAAGACTCATCGCTTTTCCCACAAGGCGCCTTGGCAAAACAAGAAGCGCAATCCAAAATACAGACAGCGAAGCGTTTGCCGTATCGTTAACACCTAAGCCCGAATACCAATTAAAGCAAAGCGCTGTATCCTTAGTGTGCAATGCATCCCAAATATGATAAAAATTAGGTATAATTCCCTGCGCCATATCATAGTATTCAACATTATTGCTTCCGAAAGGATATATTTTTCCAATTATAAAACAGGCAAGAAGTATTGCCGCCGTTATGAACGGTGCAAGCAATAAGTCATAATTTTTTCTGATACTGATTTTGTATTTATCGTGCATAAAATTTTCCTCGACTTTGTTAATATAAACAGTATAACACAATGAATTTTATTTTTAAAGAGTTAATGTGAATACAACATATATCCTTAACAAAAAGCATGTATCGCAATACCTTGTGTATATATAATTTTATACAATAAATTTTAAAAAACGCTTTACTTTTGGGTAAGATAATGTTATAATTGTCTAAAATCCCGATACAATTGTATTATTTAGATTGAGGTGTATTAATTATGAAAAAAATCATTTCATTAGTTATTGCAGCTATGATGGCTGTATCTATGTTTGCAGTAACCGTTCCTGCTATGGCAGCTAACGTAAGCAGCCCTACAGCAGCTACTCTTCAAGAGGGCAAAGCTCAAACTACAGTAAACGGCGAAACAAGACAGGGCGTTACTTACAGCGTAAACGCTCAGACTAAGAAGTCGGTTACTTTCACTTACAACGGTGAAGGCACTTTCAAGAGCTGGACAGATAACCTTTCAGCACTCGGTCTTGCTGAAGGCACAGATTATACAAAGGTTTTGAATGCTGACGGTTCACAGACTATCACATTCATTTCTCAGAAGGCTATCACTTCTTGGAACAACGGTTCAGTTGTTGTAAACGCAGTTGTTGAATTTGCAGATGATACTACACAAGCAACTGAAAAAGACACAACAAAGGCTACAGCGCCTAAGAAGAATTCTTCTTCAAAATCTCCTGCAACAGGTGCATCAAGTGCTGTTATGGCAGGTGCAATTGCAGCAGCAGGTGCAGGTATTGCAGTTTTAGCAGCTACAAAGAAGAAAGAAAATGACTAATTAGTATTCATATAATTAACCTGTTTGCTTTTTGCAAGCAGGTTTTTTATTTTGTTGTAATAAAAATAATATAAATTTACATTATTACTATATTATTTTTATTTAATTTATGATATACTATACTTGTTTTAAAATGAGATTACTCGGTGATTAAAATGAACGATAATGAAAATGCAAAAGAAAACGAACTTAATAACAAGAGAAAAAAGAATATCAAGCTGATTGTAATATTTTTAGTTGTTTTCGTGCTGATTTTTGTCGGTGTTTATTTCGGCGGCTCGTATCTGCAAAAGAGAAACGAAACGCCATCGCAAAGCGGCACTGTAAACACAACTGCATTTCAAAGCGTTGAGAGCAAAGTTAAAAACCCGATAGATTTCAAATCTCTTAAAAAGAAGAACAGCGAAATTTATGCTTATATAAAAATAGACGGCACAAAGGTTGATTATCCCATTGTACAAAGCAAGACAGACGACGCTTTTTATTTGAGGCATAAGGCGGAGGACAAATCGTGGTCGGCAAGCGGTGCGGTTTATACCGAGGCTGCCAACAGCAAGGATTTCAACGATTTTGTGACCGTGATTTACGGGCATAACGGATATTCGGACACTTTTTTTACAACACTTCATTATTTTGAAAAAGAGGATTTCTTTAATTCTCACCCATATTTTTACATTTATACCCCTGAAAGAAGGCTTACATATCAAATTATTTCAGCCTTTAAATATGACAACCGTCATATACTTAACAGCTTTGACTTTAACAAGGAAGAATCAATCAAGCAGTGGCAGGACACAATTCAAAACCCGTCATCAAGCCTTAAAAATGTGAGAACACAGCTTGATAAACCGCTTGGAATTAACAGCAAAATTGTTGTTCTTTCAACATGTATTACAAACCAAAAAAGCAGTAGATATTTAGTTTGCGGAGAATTAGTAAAAGATGAAAAAACCAATTGACCCTAATTTAGACAATATTCTTGATGATATTTTGGCTTCGGAAAGCAAAGCAAGTGAAAGCGTTTTGCCTAAAAAGGAGCAAATCAGCGAGGAAATAAAAAATGAAATAGAAGAAACGTTAAATTCGAGTGACGAAGGAAAAAATATTGATTTTTCGTTTGGCGAAGACGTACCGACAACGAAGAAAAAAGAGAGCACGGCGCAAAAGTCGGATTTTGAAATTACTCCGAAAAGCGAAAGTGAAATTCATCGTTCGGCGCACAGCTCATCAGGCGAACATCATCACTCATCAGGCAGTCATCATCATTCAAGCGAGCATCATCACTCCTCTCGCCATCACACCGACGGCTCGCATCATTCCCATTCTTCAAGTCATCATTCTTCACACCACCATCATCACAAGAAAAAAATGAGTATTCCGGCAAAAATCGGAATTTCGGCACTTGCAATAATTTTAGCGGTAATCCTTGCATTTGTCGGCACATTTGCTTTTCTTGAATCAAGAGGTAAGAATGAGCTTAAAAACGTTCCTGACCAAACAAATTATCAGGAAACAATTGAATATAACGGCAATAAATATGTTTATAACAGCGACGTTATCGCAATTGCATTTATGGGTGTTGACAAGCGTGATTTAGGTCTTGACAACGGAAGCGTAGGCACAGGCGGGCAGAGCGACGCCGATATTTTGCTTACAATCAATACAAAAACAGGCAAAGCAAAGGCAATTGCCATTCCACGTGACACTATGGTTGACGTTGACCTTTACAGTGAAAGCGGAATTTTCCTCAGAAGTGAAAAAATGCAACTTTGCTTAAGTTACGCTTACGGCGACGGCAAGGCAAAATCAGCAGAGAATACCGCAAATTCAATCAGCCGTATTCTTTATGATGTGCCTATCACCAAATATTTTGCGCTTGACCTTAACGGAATTGCTCCGATTAATGATTCAATCGGCGGTGTAACCGTTGACTCGCTTTATGATTTTAAAGATATTGGAATTAAGAAAGGCGACAAAATCAAGCTTACGGGCGATTTGACTGAAAAATATGTAAGGCAGAGAGATATGGACACTGTAAATGCCTCTCTTAACAGAACCGCAAGGCAGGTTCAATATGTTAAGGCTTTTGCATCTCAGGTTATTCCTGCCGTTACCCAAGATTTCAGTGTTGTTACAAGGCTTTATGACACCGCAAGCAAATACAGCACGACTAATCTTTCGCTTTCCAATGTAACATATCTTGCATCTCTTATGCTTTCAAAGGGTATTACAAATTTCGACACCGTAACTCTTGAGGGCGATATGCAGGAAAGCACGAAAAAAGATTATGCAGATTTTGTTTATGCGGAGTTTTATCCCGATAAGGATAAGCTTATGCAGTTAGTGCTTGATACGTTTTATACCAAGCAGGACAAATAATTAAATTTCTAATATAATCCCTCCTTGCGAGGTTTATATTATATATTATACTTAAAGCTTACGTTGTAAGCAGAAAGGCTATAAGTTATGAATAAAGAAACTAAAAAAATGCTTTCTTTAAATGCCACAAAAATAAGAATGGGCATTATCGAAGGCACACATTCGGCTAAAGCAGGTCATCCGGGAGGAAGTCTTTCCTCGGCTGATTTATTTGCATATTTATATTTTGCCGAGATGAAAAACATTGACCCTAAAAATCCTAAAGCGGAAAACCGTGACAGATTTGTTCTTTCAAAAGGTCACTGCGCACCCGGTCTTTACAGTGCGCTTGCACTTAAAGGATTTTTCCCGTTTGAGGATTTAAAAACGCTTCGTCATATTGACTCATACCTTCAGGGCCATCCTAATATGAATACCGTTCCCGGAATTGATATGTCAACAGGTTCTCTCGGTCAGGGCATCAGCGCTGCCGCAGGTATGGCAAAGGGAGCTAAATATTTGGATAAGGATATCAACGTTTACACTCTTTTGGGTGACGGCGAGATAGAAGAAGGTCAGGTTTGGGAAGCTATGATGTTTGCAAGCCAATATAAGCTTGACAATCTTTGCGTTATCGTTGACGTAAACGGTCTTCAGATTGACGGCAAGTGTGAGGACGTTATGAACGCTGAGCCTATTGATAAGAAAATGGAAGCTTTCGGTCTTAACGTTAGCAAAATTAACGGCAACGATTTTGACGAGCTTGAAAAAGCATTTAATGCTTTCCACGAAAATATCGGCTCAGGTAAGCCTTTCGGTATTATTATGAAAACAGTTAAGGGCTTAGGCGTGTCATATATGGAAAATCAGGTTGGTTGGCACGGCAAAGCACCTAACGATGCGGAATATGAAATTGCAATGAACGAGCTTAAAGCAAAGCTTGCAGAAATTGAGGAGGCGTAATTATGGCAGAAATTAAGAAAATAGCTACACGTGAAAGCTACGGTAATGCGCTTAAGGAATTGGCAAGCGAAGGTGCCGACAAGCTTGTAGTATTGGACGCTGACCTCTCAGCAGCAACAAAAACAGGAATTTTCAAAAAAGCATATCCAAACCGTCATTTTAACTGCGGTATTGCAGAGTCAAATATGATGTGCGTTGCCGCAGGACTCAGCACAATGGGGCTTGTTCCGTTCGCTTCAAGCTTTGCAATGTTCGCCGCAGGCAGAGCATTTGAGCAGGTTAGAAATACAATCGGTTATCCTCATCTTAATGTTAAAATCGGCGCAACACATGCAGGTATTTCAGTTGGTGAGGACGGCGCTTCACACCAATGTTGCGAGGACTTTGCGCTTATGCGTTCAATTCCGGGTATGGTTGTTATTTGCCCGGCCGACGATATCGAGGCAAGGCAGGCGGTTAAGGCAGCATATAAGTATGAAGGTCCTGTTTACCTCAGATTCGGCAGACTTGCTGTTCCTGTTTTCCACAGTGAGGATTATAAATTTGAAATCGGCAAGGGCGAAGTTATCAAAGAAGGCTCAGACGTTTCAATTATCGCAAACGGCCTTATGGTAAACGAAGCGATTGAAGCAGGCAAGGCTCTTGAGGCTAAGGGCATCAGTGCAGAAATCATCAATATTGCAACAATCAAGCCGCTTGACGAGGAGCTTGTTATAAAATCGGCTAAGAAAACCGGCAGAGTTATCACCGTTGAAGAGCATAACATTATCGGCGGTCTTGGCGAGGCGGTTTGCGCTTGCCTTAGCGAAAATTGCCCTACTCCCGTTAAACGTATCGGCATTAACGACGAATTCGGACACAGCGGTCCTGCTGTTGAACTTCTTAAGCAGTTTGGTCTTTCGGCAGAGCATATTGCTGAGGTTGCCCAAGATTTTGTAAAATAATTAAATATAAAGAAAAAACAGCGTTCCTTTTGGAATGCTGTTTTTATTTTATGTTGTTAAACTGTTATAATTGAATGTGCGAGGTTTAAAAACTAAATTTTTTTAACAATATTCATTTCCATTGATTCTTCTGCGTTTTTATTAACCTCTTCCGGACTTTTAAATGTAGGAATAACAGAGCGAAGCGCTTCTCTTGCCAAGTCGTTATTCTTAGAATTGACCGCATTTTTAAGAACAGAGAGCTTTTGCTCGACCTCGTCGTAAGAAATCGGCTTTTCCTTTTCAACAAAAATCAAATCATTTTCCGTAGTATCCAACTCGTCAGTTCTTACAAGCAGTTCCTCATAAAGCTTTTCGCCCGGACGAAGACCTGTTTCAATAATTTCAATATTTTGTGCGGCAGAAAGTTTAATCATATTCTTTGCAAGGTCATAAATCTTAATCGGCTGACCCATATCAAGCACAAAAATTTCACCGTTTTTAGCTATTGCACCGGACTGAAGCACAAGCTGCGAAGCCTCCGGAATAGTCATAAAATAGCGAATAATTCTCTTATCCGTAAGCGTTACAGGACCGCCTGCCGCAATCTGTCTTTTAAACAGCGGTATTACGGAGCCTGCCGAGCCGAGAACATTACCAAATCTTGTGCAAGAGCACTTAACCTTGCCCCTTGTGGCATAAGATTGCGCAATCATTTCGCACATACGCTTTGTTGCACCCATAACATTAGTCGGATTAACCGCCTTATCGGTAGAAACCATCATAAATCTGTCTACACCGTATTCTTCGCAAAGCTCAAGCACATTTTCAGTTCCGAAAACATTATTCTTAATTGCCTCAACGCAGTTATGCTCCATAAGCGGAACATGCTTGTGCGCAGCTGCATTAATCACGATATCGGGATGATATTTTTCAAACACAACGCTCATTGCGTCTTTATCCGTAATTGAAGCAATTTCTACCTCTAAATCAAGCTTGTTGCCGTATTTAAACTTCAATTCTTGCTGAACATCGTAAACACCGTTTTCATAAATATCTAAAATTATAATTTGCTTAGGGCTCATTTTTGCAAGCTGACGGCAAAGTTCACTGCCTATTGAACCGCCGCCGCCCGTAATAAGGACGACCTTATTTGCATAATAACTCAAAGTCTTTTCATCTGAAATCTCAATCGGCTTTCTGAAAAGCAAATCCTCAATCTCAAATTCACGAAGCTGTCGCTTTTTACCGGCAGTTTTAAACGACGGATAATCATATATTTTAATCTTGCAATTCGATTTTTTATAATAATCGTAAAGTTCTGCTGTATTTTCCGTTGAAGGAGGAAGCGCAAAAATAATCTCTTTCACGCCGTAATCTTTAAGTATATCAAAGGTATTTTTCAGTTTTGCCTGAAAAACAGGTATCCCGTAAATATCCCTGCCTGCTTTGTCCTTATTTGTATCAAAAAAGCATACGGGAGTATATGATGTATTTTTATTGTTAAGAAGCTCCTCCGCAAGGCTTACACCAACATTTCCAGCACCTACAATTGCAACATAAATTTTATGAGCCTCGCCATCCTTCCTTATACTCATTCCAAAGGCAAAAATTCTGATAAGAAGTCTCATAAGTTTTCCCTTTGCGCTAAGTTCATTACCGTATTTAAAGCAATAGCGATAACACATCCTCATTCCGAGAGCCAGAAGAGTATTAAACGACATCATGGCGATGATTTTTGAAATGGTAAAGCGATGGAAACCAAGCAAATTGCAAAGGCCGCACTCAAAGCCCAAATACAAAACCATACCGAGAATATCGGTACAAAGCAATCTTATGTAGCATTGTATTCCGCCGTAGCGCCAAATTTGGTTATATATTCTACCGAAAAATCTGCACAAAAATACAATTAAAAAGCCGACGCAGGAATTAATAAAAACATCAATTATCTGCATATTTTTTATGCTTTTATTAAGTACAAACATCAAAATAAATGAAGCTAAATACAAAATTGCATCATATAAAACAAGCGTCCATTTTATATTAAATAATTTCTTTATTTTCTCCACAAACAGATCCTCTCTCCCCACAATAATAGAAAATCAATAAAAAAAGACTTTTGACACGGGACATCGGTTGCGTTTTGACCGCAACTATTTCAAGCATCTAAAGTCTTAAAACATACGCATAAGCTCTGCCGATATATAAAAAGCAAAACTTTATGCTATATCCCACATTGATACAAATTAACTCCCCATGAACCTTTAAAAACTTATTAAAAGAAAACGAGAAAAATAAACTTTTTCATTTTTTTGTATCGCATATATTATGCAATATTCATTGTCAATGAAAAGCTTGTCGAAAAAGTAATATTTTTGTTACAGTATGTCTCGTATTTCACATATTGTCTTATAACAATATAAAGTATATGACATAGAAAAAGCGTTGGGACGACTAATCTCCAACGCTTAATTTTGTTTGTTATAATTTTTTGATTTTACTGCCTTTAGCCTCGGCAATTAAGGCAATGCCCTGCAAAATCACCAAAACAAATGTAAATATTCGCATGGCTTTTGCAATAATTTCAAGGACGGTTGAAATTTCTCTAAACGATGTTAAAAGGCTAAGATTATTAAAATGCTTCATTTTTTCACCTCTCAAGTAAAACCGCGTGGGCTATACCCGGGATTGAATTGCCTTGCTTGCTTGAAGTAGGAGACATAAGTGCGCCCGTAGCAACAAAAAGTACCTTTTTCAAAATCCCCTTGTCCATTTGCTTTAAAATATGAGAGCAAAGCACGCTTGCGCTGCAGCCGCAGCCGGAGCCTCCGGAATTTACATCCTGCTTTTTTAAATCAAAAATGAGCGTTCCGCAATCCTTATGAAAGCCTTTTAATTTAATATTGTGTTCCTTTTCAAGAAGTTCATAGAGAAGCTGACTGCCCGTGTATCCCAAATCACCTGTCAAAATCAAATTATAATCCTCCGGCGAAGTTCCGGTATCATTCAAAAAACTACTTATAGTCCTTGCTGCCGCAGGTGCCATTGCCGCACCCATATTATTTGCATCCGTTATGCCGAGGTCGGTAATAGTTCCGATTTGAACTGCCTTAATTTCAGTACCCCTGCCCTCGTTTGACACAACGCTGCTTCCGGCTCCCGTGACAGTCCATTGCGCCGTCGGCGGACGTTGACCTCCGTATTCAAGCGGAAAACGAAACTGCCTTTCGCTTGAGCAGAAATGGCTTGATGTTGCGCAAACAACGCAGGAAGCGCCGCCGTTTACAAGCATTGCACCCGTTGAAAGTGAAAGCGCCATGGTTGAGCAAGCGCCGAAAAGACCGATTGACGGAATTTCCAAATCCTTAAGCGCAAAAGCCGAACCCATACATTGGTTAAGCAAATCGCCGCTTAATACAAAATCGACCGAGCTTGGCGCAACTCCCGCATTTGACAGACTTCTGATAATCGCATCGTGAAGCATTGCCGACTCCGCAAGCTCATACGACTGCTGACCCATAGTTGTATCCTCAAAAATCATATCAAAATCCTTGGCAAGCGGACCCTCGCCCTCTTTTTTGCCTGCCACACCTGCGTGACCGATAATTTTAGGCGGTTTGTCAAAAATTACCGTTTTCCCTATTTTTCGCATAAAAAACACCTCAAAAGTATTTTTAACAAAAAATCGCAAATTACTAATTTTTATAAAAAAAGCCGAGATTTAAACAAATAAATCTCGACCTATAATATTGAATTTATATTCTTACGCTGATATCATTTTCCTTTAAATATTTTTTAAGTTCGGGAATAGGAAGCTCGTTAAAATGGAAAAGGCTTGCCGCCAAAACCGCATCGGCTTTGCCCGCCCTGAATGCATCAAGGAAATGCTCCGCCTTGCCTGCCCCGCCTGAAGCGATAACGGGAATGCCTGCATTTTCGCTGATTGTGCGTGTAAGCTCGATATCATAGCCCGTTTTTTGACCGTCCTTATCCATAGAGGTCAAAAGAATTTCGCCGGCTCCTCTCTGTTCAGCCTCCTTAGCCCATTTGACAGCGTCAATTCCCGTCGGGATTCTGCCGCCGTTTAGGTAAACCTCCCAGCCGCCTTTGCCGTCACTTTTTGCATCAATAGCGCAAACAACGCACTGAGCGCCGAATTTATACGAAGCCTCATTAATCAAATCAGGATTGCGAACTGCCGCAGAGTTTACGGAAATTTTATCCGCACCTGCTCTTAAAAGCACCTTGAAATCATCAACCGTTTTTATTCCGCCGCCGACGGTGAACGGTATAAATACAGTTTTCGCAACACGCTCAACAATATCAAGCATTGTGCTCCTGCCCTCGTGAGTGGCGGTGATATCAAGCAAAACAAGCTCGTCCGCACCCTGCCTGTCATAAGCCGCCGCACATTCAACCGGGTCACCCGCATCTCTTAAATCAACAAACGAAACACCCTTTACAACTCGTCCGTTTTTCACATCGAGGCAAGGAATAATTCTTTTAGCGTACATATTATTCTACCTCCGTATTTAAGAAATTCTTTAAAAGCGCAAGACCTGATTTACTGCTTTTTTCAGGGTGAAACTGCACCGCACAAAGCCTGCCCTTTTGAACCGCACACTCAATAGGCACGCCGTACTGCGTAACCCCTGCAACAACGTCCTCGTCAGCACCGTCAAGATAAAACGAATGAACAAAATAAAAATAGCTTTCGTCATCAATGTTTTTAAAAATTCCGCCCTTTTGCTTGAGTGAAACGCTGTTCCACCCGATATGCGGAACTTTAAGTCCGTTATCTTTTGGAATGGTTTTGATTTTACCGTTTAAAATTCCCAAGCCCTCAACACCGGGGCTTTCCTCACTGCTTTCAAAAAGCAACTGCAAGCCGAGACAAATGCCGAGAAAATTCTTTTCTCTCGCCGCCTGCTTCACGGTATCAACAAGACCTCTTTCTCTCATCGACTCCATAGCGTCACCAAACGAGCCGACACCGGGCAAAATAACGTGACTTGCCGATAATATTTTTTCCTTGTCCTGTGTGATTTCACTTTCAGCGCCGAGATAATCAAGCGCTTTTTTCACGCTCGACAGATTTCCCGCACCGTAATCAATAATTGCAACCATAACTTATCTCCATAGTATGTATTAGAATTATTTTATCACAAAATAAAATCACTTGCAATATTGACAAAAGAATAAAAACAGTATAGAATATATCTACTGTTTATATATGCAGCGGTACCGAAGAGGTCATAACGGCATGGACTCGAAATCCATCGTGTGAGCAATCACCCGTGGGTTCAAATCCCACCCGCTGCGCCATCGTCGTCGCAAGCTTCATATCGCTTGTGACGACTTTTTTTATCCTTTTATAGATGAATAAAGCAAACCACTTGCTACGACTTTTTTACATTCAGTTATATGTTGACTTTTATTACAACCATTCTTTAATAACTTCGGGATTAAGGAAAATTTCATTAAGTTTTTCCATAAACGGTTTTACGTCGCCGAGGTCAAAGGCACGGTGGTCAAATGCGATTGTAAGAGGCATTACGTTACCTGCAACAACATTTCCGTTTTCATCAACGACCGGCTTTTTTTGAATTGAGCCGATTGCGATTGCGCACGTTTGCGGCGGGATAATTTCAAGAAGTGTGCAAGCACCGTTCCAATCACGGCAAATTGAGCCGAGGTTTGAAACAGTAATTGTGCCTTGCTCGATATCATGCTTTGTAAGCCTGTCTGTTTCAGGGATTGAATAATACTTTTTCTTTGCCTCGCCCTTCAAATTTTTGACCTTATGCTTGCCGGTTTTTGAACCGATAAGACGGCAGACGGTTTGGGCAATTTTACCATGCTTAAGACCTGTCAATGTGTTGTCGAGTGAAACCTCATACATTACCTCGTTCAAATCCGTGTTATTTGCACGGCGGATTGTTTCCTTAATCGTGTCACGCATTTCAGACAAAGTTTTCTTTTCCATATTGTGAATATTGAGCGTCATCATTTCCCCGTTATGAAGAACGGTTGGCATTGAAATATTAATTTCCTTAAATGTTTTAACTTCGCCACGAACAAGCTTACGGTTGAAATAAATATGAGAATTAATTTCGGGGCAAGCCTTAATTGCCTCAACAATAACTCTCATCATTGCAGTGTTGACTGTGATTTTTTCTTCCTTTGGAATTGTTGAATTTATTTCTTTTAACACCTGCATAAACTTAGTAACCTCTGCGTCATACGTTGCCGCACAGTGAGGAATTGTTTCCCAGCTTTCAGTTGTCATATTAGATACAATTTTTCTTGCGATGCCGAAATGTTCATCCTTAATAGTTGTTAATGTTTGCTTTGCCATAATATTTTTTCTCCCTATATAATAATTTGGTTGTTGTCATATTTTTTGTGCCGAGTTCCTCTCGACTACAGCTATATTTTATCACCGAAAAAGGCGAAATTCTATATACTGCGCTTTACATTTCACACCGCAACCGGCGGTTGCAACCCTTTATTTATGCGCCTTTCGGGGTTTTTGTTGAAGTTCAAAGAAAAAAGTTGTATAATTTGGTTATGGAAAATGAAAGCAAAAAATCACGAAAGAAAAACAGATTAAAAGATTTTGATTATTCGTCAAATGCATCATATTTTTTAACGATTTGTTCCGACAGACGAAAAGAAATTTTTTCAAAAATTGTATATGATGAGACCGTAGGGGCGAACATTGTTCGCCCGTCAGCAATGGGTAAAATAATTGAAAACGATATTTTGAAAATTGAAAATATTTACCCGTGTGTGTTTGTTGACAGCTATGTAATTATGCCGAATCATATACATTTGATTTTGACGATTGATACCATCAGGCGACCAATGGTCGCCCCTACGATTGCAACGGTAATAAAGCAATTTAAAGGTGCAGTTTCAAAAGAAGTAGGAACGACTGTTTGGCAAAAAGGATTTTACGACCATATTATTCGTGATGATGAGGATTACAACACAAAGGCACAATACATTGACACAAACCCATTAACGTGGGAGCGTGACGAATTATATACTGAAAGGTGATAACGATATGGAATGGGAATTTATGCTTCCGGTAAAGCTTGTTTTCGGCAACGGAAAAAGGAAAGAAATTGAAAAATATATTGACATTCTCGGTGGCAAAAACGGCGTGCTTGTTTGCGGAAAGAGTTTTACAAAAAACGGCGTAGCTGATGAATTTGTAAAAATGAGCGGTGGTAAAATCAAAAAGATTTTCAGCGACGTTCGGGCAAATCCCACTACTGACAATGTTGATTCTTGCGTTAAAATTATGCGTGAAATTAATGCTGATTTTGCGATAGCTCTCGGCGGAGGCTCACCGATGGATTGCTGCAAAGCGGCTTGTGCCATTGCAAAGGGTGACGGCAAAATTCGCTCATATCACAGCGAGGGTAAAGCGATTAATAAAGATGAGGCAATTCCGATGATTGCGGTTACAACCACGTCGGGAACTGCAAGTGAGGTTACAAATATTTCCGTTTTGACAGACGTTGAAAAAAATCTTAAAAACCCGATGAACGACCCGGCTATGTATCCTAAAATTGCAATTATCGACCCTGAGCTTACACTTACTGTTCCGCCGCAGGTTACGGCATCAACAGGTCTTGACGTTTTGGCACATGCAATTGAAAGCTATTGGGCAACAATTCATCAGCCTATCTGTTCGGCTTGCTCAATTTACAGCGCAAGGCTTGTTTTTGAATGGCTTGAAAAAGCATACAACAATCCAACTGATTTAAAGGCACGAGAAAAAATGGCAGAAGCATCAATAGTTGCCGGCGTTGCATTCAGCCATCCGAGAACTACCGGATCTCACGCATGCTCCTTCCCTCTTACTAACATTTACGATTTACCTCACGGCGAGGCTTGCGCATTCACTCTTGATTATTTCTTAAAATTCAATGCAGAGCATGCAGACGGCGACGGCAGAATTACTGCGCTTGCAAAGGACTGCGGATTTAATGACGCTTTTGAAATGGCAGACGAAATCACGGCGATGAAAAAAAGAATGGGTATGAGATGCACACTAAGTGAAATCGGATGTGAAACAGACGAGCAGATTGACGAGCTTACAAAAAAGAGTATGTCGATGCTGATGACAAGAAATCCTATAACATTAACGCAAAAAGACATCAAGGAAATGTATATTAAATTGAAATAAGCTCCAAACAGTTAATAAAAATCTCTTCAGTTATAAACGGCTGAGGAGATTTTTTACATTTTAGTAAAAAAACATCTTGAAAAAAGAATCACAATATGTTACTATTCGCTTAACGGTTATTCATTAGCCGTTTGCACCTTGAAAATTGAATATAATAATGCGTTTTATGCAAAGCTTTTCTCTATAGCGCCATGTGCCCGCAATGCGGGATAACGAGGATAAAGAGTTATCGAAAATTCGGCGGATGCTCTTTCGCACCCCTTAGTGCGTGACGAAAGCACAAAAACAGACGGCAACGTCTGAACAAAAGCTTGAGATAAGGGAATAATAAAAATAATTAATCATATTAAATAATATAGAATAACTGTAAATGGAGAAAAGCTATGTGTGGAATTATTGGTTACATTGGATATGACAATGCAAAAAATGTATTAATCAAAGGACTTAAATCACTTGAATACCGTGGATATGACAGCGCCGGTATAGCGGTATTAAAAAACAATAAGTGTGAGATAACAAAATGCAAGGGCAGAGTGAGCGCTCTTGAGGAAAAGGTTAAAAATATTGAAGCCACAGCAGGAATCGGACATACACGCTGGGCTACGCACGGCAAGGTGAGCGACGAAAATTCGCACCCTCACAAATTCGGTAAAGTTACGCTTGTGCACAACGGAATCATTGAAAACTATGAGGCACTTCGTGACAGCTTGGGAATTGAAACAAAGCTTAAAAGTGAAACAGACAGCGAGGTTATCGCCGCACTTATTGACAGGCAGTTTGAAAAATATCAAAACTGCGAAAAGGCAATAATCGAAAGTGTAAAAATGCTTCAAGGCACCTTTGCGCTTGCGATTATTTTTGACGGAGAAAGCGAAAATATTTATGCCACGAGAAACGTCAGTCCGATTGTTTGCAATCAAAACGAAAAGGGAGCCTATATCGCTTCGGACATTATAGCCATTGGGCAATACAGCAGGGATTATTTTGTTTTGCCTGAAATGACTGTTGCAAAAATATCTAAAAATAAAATTGAGATAAAGGACTTTTTAGGCAACGAAATTAAGCCCCAAATGCTGAAACTCGATTGGGATATAAACGAAAGCACCAAGGGCGGATATCCTTTTTATATGGAAAAGGAAATTTGCGAGCAGCCGAAGGTTTTAAAGAAAACAATTGAAAAAAGAATTGTTGATTTTCTGCCTGACTTCAGAGATGACGGAATTGACGACAGCTTATTTAAAAACTGCCGTGATATTTCTGTTATTGCGTGCGGAACGGCTATGCACGCAGGTCTTATCGGCAAGCACATTATTGAAAACACGTGTGAAATACCCGTCAATGTTTATATGGCAAGCGAATTTATCTATTCAAACCCTATTATAAACAAGGATACGCTTGTAATTTGCGTTTCGCAAAGCGGAGAAACAATTGACACCCTTGAAGCGCTCAAATATGCGCAGAAAAAAGGCGCAAAAAGTCTTGCGATAGTCAACGTTAAAGGCTCGTCAATTGCAAGGCAAAGCGACTTTGTTATTTACACCGAGGCAGGCCCTGAAATTGCGGTTGCGTCAACGAAAGCGTACACCACTCAGGTTGCGATTTTTTATCTTATCACGGCAAGCCTTGCTTACATCAGGAAAAATCTTAACTATGAGGGAGTTACTAAATTTATCGGCGAACTTCAAAAACTTCCGAGTGCCGCAGAGGATATATTAAAGCGTAAAAATGAAATTCATCTGCTTGCAAAAAAGCTATTGTCAAACGAGCATACCTTTATGATTGGCAGGGGGCTTGACTATCCGTCACTTCTTGAAGCATCGCTTAAATTAAAGGAAATTTCGTATATTCACAGTGAGGCTTTTGCATCGGGAGAGCTGAAACACGGCACAATTGCGCTTATCACAAACGGCACGCCCGTTATTGCGCTTATGACTCAAAGATATTTAGCCACAAAGCAAATGTCAAACATAAAAGAAGTTCTTTCCCGCAAGGCGGAAGTAATTACCTTTATCAAAAAATCGCTTGTTAACAAAGATATCAAGTGTGATTTTGTACTTCCCGATTTAGACGACGATTTTATGGCAGTGCCGAGTGTGATTGCACTGCAACTGCTCGCCTATTACGTTTCAAGCGATAAAGGGCTTGACGTTGATAAACCGAGAAACCTTGCAAAAGTTGTCACGGTAGAGTAAAATCAAACTGTAAAACATTTAAAAAACGAAAAGCTTTGCAAACGCACTATTATAATCAAAAATCAAGGAGCGATTATGCCATATTTATTTGCACATTTCAGAGAAAAGCTCACACCCGACGGAGAGCAGATTTACTTTGCGGTCAGCAAAAACGGTTATGATTTCACCGCAGTGAACGGCTCAAAGCCTGTTATCACCTGCGACAAAGGAGAAATGGGTTGCCGTGATATTGACGTTATAAGGATAAAGGACAATTCGTTTGTTTTTATCGCAACCGACCTTTGCATAGTAAATCGAATGGACGAAAATCACAACGTAAATTGGGCTGATATATCGTCAAACGGCAGTAAATTTATTTCCCTTTGGAGAAGTGACGATTTAGTTCATTTTACCCCGCAAGAATTAAAATATTTCGGCAGGGACGATTTCGGCTGTATTTGGGCGCCTGAGATTTTTTATGACGAGGCGGCAGACGATTATATTATCCATTTCAGCGCAACCGTCAAGGCGGACAATTTTCAAAAAATGGCAATTTATTACACCAAAACAAAGGATTTTGAAAGCTTCACCTATCCAAAATTATTTTTTGAAAAAGAGTGTGGTGTTTTTGATTCTCATTTGGTTAAAATTGACGGCACGTATCACCTTTTTTATAAAACCTCCGCAAAGCCGCTGATGAATATGCACGAAACGTCAAAAGACCTTTTCACCACTTGGCAACACGATTTTGATTTTCAAAATTATATGGCAAGCCTTTACCGTCCCGGCTCACACGAGGCAGCAACTACATATATCCTCCCCGACGGAAAATGGTGCTTAATGCTTGACTTTTTTGGCTGTGAAAAGGAAAAAATGGGCTATGTTCCCTTTATAAGCGAAAAAGCAGGCGACGCTCATTTTCATCAGGTAAATCAGCTTTTTTCATTCCCCTACGGCTTCAAGCACGGCAAGGTAATTGAAATCAGCGATGAGGAATATAAAAAAATATTGAGTTTTTTCAATAATAAGGCTGGGTATGCGAGCTTGCGAGCAGACTGAGGGATTAAAATATGAAATATAATCATAACAAAAATCTTGTTTCAAATGCGAAAGAATTACGCAAAAATATGACTAAAGAGGAACGGCATTTATGGTATGACTATTTACGAAATAAAGACATTAGATTTGTTCGTCAAAAAATCATAGGTAATTATATTGTCGATTTCTATTGTGCAAAAGCAAGCTTAGTAATTGAGTTAGACGGTTCACAACATTATGAGGACAGGGGCATTGAGTATGATACCCAAAGAACAAAATACCTTGAACAATGTGGACTTACCGTAGTCAGAATACCAAACAATGAAATTAATTCTAACTTTAACGGAGTCTGCGATTATTTGGATAATCTGATTTTAAAATCCCTCAGTCAGCTTCGCTGACAGCTCCCTTTACAAGGGAGCCTCTTTTTTTGCCTCCCTTGTAAAGGGAGGGGGACCACGCTTGCGTGGTGGAGGGATTGTAAAAAACAAAAGCGTTGGAAATTTGAAATTTCCAACGCTTTTTTTATTTATTTTATCTTTTCATTTATCAATGCCATAAGTTCCCTTACAAGAAAGGTCGGCAAATAAAGCGGCTCGGTTTTGGAGCTGATTGAGGCAAAACTCAAGCCGTTTTTTTCACAAATATGCTTTGCTCTGAGCTGATGATATTCGCTTGTGACAATCGCAACGCTTGTATCAAAGCCGTTTTCGTCAATAATTTTCTTAGAAAAGCGGATATTTTCATCGGTCGAGGTGGAAAGTTCCTCGCAAAAAAGCCTGCTTTGCGCAATTCCCCTGTCCGTCAAAAGCTTTTTAAGGCAAGCGGCTTCGCTGATATTTTCATCCTTACCCTGACCGCCGCTTAAAATTGCAACACAATCAGGATTTTTAAGCAGATAAAAATATGCGGCATCTGCCCTTTTTTGAAGTGCAAGGCTTGGAACATCGCCCTTTACCCTACATCCCAAAACTATTAACGTTTTTTGGTTTGTTGCGGTATTTTTGCCGAATTTCATAACGTAAGCGCAGGCAAAAATCAAAATAAGCGAAACGACGAACAGCGCAAAAACGGTATATCTTTGGGCGGTAAAACTCATTTTATTATAAAACAAGCCCTCTGCGCCGAAGCACAGTCCCAAAAGCACACCTGCCGCCATACCTAAATTATGAACGCCCGTGGATATAGGAAATATGAAAATTATTAAAAGCAAAACCGCAATAATTAAAGATATAATTTGCATTATTTCTTAGGAACAATTCTGTCCTTGCCGCCCATATACATACGAAGTGCCTCAGGAATAAGAACGCTGCCGTCAGCTTGAAGATTATTTTCAAGAAAAGCGATAAGCATTCTCGGAGGAGCAACTACCGTATTATTAAGCGTATGAGCAAGGTAATTTCCATTTTTACCCTTTATTCTGATTTTAAGTCTGCGAGCCTGTGCATCGGTAAGATTTGAGCAAGAGCCAACCTCAAAATATTTCTTCTGTCTTGGTGACCAAGCCTCAACGTCAACACTCTTAACCTTAAGGTCTGCAAGGTCGCCTGAGCAACATTCAAGAGTACGAACAGGAATATCAAGGCTTCTGAAAAGGTCAACCGTATTCTGCCAAAGCTTATCAAACCACATTTTTGACTCCTCAGGCTTACAAACAACAACCATTTCTTGCTTTTCAAACTGATGAATTCTGTAAACACCACGTTCCTCGATACCGTGCGCACCCTTTTCCTTACGGAAACAAGGAGAATAAGAAGTAAGAGTAAGCGGAAGCTTTTCTTCCGGAGTGATTGTATCAATAAACTTACCGATCATTGAATGTTCGCTTGTACCGATAAGATAAAGGTCCTCACCCTCGATTTTATACATCATTGCATCCATTTCTTCAAAGCTCATAACTCCTGTTACAACGTTTGAACGAATCATAAACGGAGGCACAACATAAGTAAATCCCCTGTCAATCATAAAATCTCTTGCATAGCTGATAACTGCAGAATGAAGTCTTGCGATATCGCCCATAAGATAATAAAAACCGTTGCCTGCAACTCTGCCTGCGGCTTCAAGGTCGATGCCGTCAAAGCTTTCCATAATATCTGTATGATAAGGAATTTCATAATCGGGAACAACCGGCTCACCGAAGCGCTCAACCTCAACGTTTTCGCTGTCGTCCTTACCGATTGGAACGCTGTCCTCGATAATATTAGGAATAGACATCATAATTGAGGTAACCTTTTCGTTAAGTTCCTTTTCCTTAGCACCAAGCTCTTCAAGCTCCTGTGCCTGAGCCGTAACCTTTTCACGAATTGCCATAGCTTCGTCTTTTTTGCCCTGAGCCATAAGTGCGCCGATTTCCTTAGAAAGCTTGTTTCTGTTTGCACGAAGCTCGTCAGCCTTAGCCATTGACGCTCTGCGCTGCTCATCAAGTTCAATTACCTCGTCAACAAGCGGTAATTTCTTATCCTGAAACTTCTTTTTGATATTTTCCTTTACAACGTCAGGATTTTCTCTTAAAAATTTAATGTCAATCATTTTTTATTCTCCTAATTTATTTGCAATTTCTTTTAAATCATCGGCGGAGTAAAACTCTATTTCAAGAGTTCCCTTTCCTCTGCCGTTATATACCTTAACCTTTCTGCCGAGAACTTCCGTAAGCGTAAGCTCAACCTCATCATAAAAGCTGTCACGTCTTTTGCTCTTTCTTTTTGCAGACGGTGAAGTTTTTTCACTTGTTTTTGCTAAACGTTCTACATCACGAACAGTAAGATTATTTTTAACGATATTTTGAGCAACCTCATAAATCATTGCCTCGTTATCAAAAGACAGAAGCGCTCTTGCGTGACCTGCGGAAATTTCGCCGTTTTTGGTCATATCTCGCACTTCCTGTGGCAATTTAAGAAGTCGCAAAGCGTTTGCTATAGCCGGACGTGACTTGCCGACCGAGGTTGCAACCTCTTCTTGTGTGAAACCGCAACGGTCAATAAGAGCCTGCAAACCCTCCGCCTCTTCAATCGGATTGAGGTCCTCACGCTGCAAATTCTCAATTATTGCGATTTCCATTGTTTCAACGTCTGAAAGTTCCTTAACAACAACAGGAACTTCTTTAAGCCCTGCCATTCGTGACGCTCTCCAACGTCTTTCGCCGGCAACAAGCTGATATCCGCCTGTCACAAGCGGTCTGACAAGAAGCGGTTGAAGCACACCGTGCTGAGTAATACTGTCGGCAAGCTCCTGCAAAGCGCCCTCGTCAAAAGTCTTTCTCGGCTGCTCTTTATTAGGCATAATCTCGTTGAGCGGCAACGTGTTTGTTGCTACCATTTCGTCAACCGAGTTTTCAAGCATAAGGGCACTTAACCCTTTACCGAGACCTGATTGCTTTTTAGCCATTATTCTCCTCCTATTTAGAGTTTATGTTAAATCCCTCACATAAATTTACAAATTCAACATGTTGTTACATATTTACTGTTTTTTCAAAAATTCATCTGCAAATTTTTTATATGCAAAAGCGGGTTTTGAGTATTTTTCATAATAAAAAATAGGTTTGCCAAAACTCGGTGCTTCGGCAAGCTTAACACTTCGTGGAATAGTTGTTTTATACGCTTTATTCGGAAAATACTGATTAACTTCATCAATAACCTGCGAATTAAGCTTAAGACGTGTGTCATACATTGTATAAAGCACACCTTCAAGCTCTAAATGCTCGTTGTAATGCTGTTTAACTGTTCTGACTGTTCCCAAAAGCTGGCTCAATCCCTCTAACGCATAATATTCGCATTGCAACGGCACAATAAGTGTATCAGAAGCAGTCAAAGCATTAAGCGAAAGAAGCCCTAAGCTTGGCGGGCAATCAATAATAATATAATCATATTCCATTACAAGCGGAGCAAGTGCTTTTTTAAGCGCTTTAAATCTGTTTTCTTCCTCTGCAAGCTCAAGTTCTGCACCTGCAAGGTTCATATTGGCAGGGAGGACTGAAAGATTTTTAAACTCCGTCTTAATAACTATATCTTTAGCGGCTTCGTCATTAATAAGGATATCATACGTAGATTTTTCTATTTCTGTTTTATCTATGCCGACACCGCTTGTTGTGTTACCCTGAGGGTCAAGGTCAACAAGAAGTGTTTTCTTTCCTTTTAAACCGAGGGCGGCAGCAAAGTTTACGCAAGTGGTAGTTTTTCCTACTCCGCCTTTTTGGTTAAATATAGATACGGTTTTTCCCATACGTTCACCTCCGTATTGAAGATTATACTACAAGAGAGGGGAGTAGGCAAGAGGTTTCACGTGAAACATTACAATTATTTTTCAACTTTTGTGTCTGTCAAAGTAAGGGTATACAATATATAGACGTTTCACGTGAAACAATGATTTTTTATGTTAAACAAACGAAAATTAAACTAAATTAAATCATTAGAATAAGAATTTCACATTATACAAATATATAAACATAATATAATATGAAATAAAATAATTTAAACTCTGTTTATCCTAAAATCTATATATAGGGTAGCTGTTTCACGTGAAACACAAGAGTTGTTTATAAAAGCAGAAAAAACGGACAATTAAGCCCGTTTTTTCCACGTGATGAAAAGAGGAGAATATGTTAAAACGGATGTTATCCGTTTTAAGCGAAGTTAATTATGCAGTCTTGTCCTGCATTTTAGCATCCTTAGGTATTCTAACCCTAAATTCTATATATTCGTCAGTTTCTGTCTTATCCGATTCTGCATTAATTCCGCTTTCTTTCATTGTAGCGATAGCCTTATTAACCGTATTGACAAAAATCCTTATGTCTTTAAAAACTTTAATAACATTTTTCTTATGCTTAATCTCTTTATTAGTCAAAGACTCGATATAAGCCTCCGTTTGCTCAACATTCAGATGACGTTCTGTTATGACTTTAAGAGTTGTCCACATATCCTTTTCATTATCAATTTTAAGCAAAGCCCTTGCGTGACGCTCGGTCAATCCCTCTTTGTCAATAAAATATCTGACATCGGCAGGGAGTCGCAGAAGCCTAAGCTTATTTGACAATGCACTTTGACTTTTTCCAAGCTTTTTGCTAATTTGCTGTTGAGTTAAGCCAAATGTATTCATCAAGTGAGATATTGCAAGTGCCTCTTCAAAAAAGTTGAGGTCAGAGCGCTGTATATTTTCTATAATTGAATAAACAGCACTGTCCTCGTACTCACATTCAACCACAATGCAGGGAACGCTTTGAAGATTTGCAAGAATTGCCGCTCTGAGTCTGCGTTCACCGGCGATTAATTCATAGTAGTCGCTGTGATTAATCTGCCTGCACAAAAGCGGTTGAAGTACACCGTTTTCTTTTATCGAGTCAGCAAGAGACAACATATCCTCGCTTTTAAACTGCTTTCGTGGCTGATAAGGATTAGGCAACAGCTTTTCCGTAGGTATTTGAACGATTTGCTCCACGTCTCTCACTCCTTGATATAAATATACCATAAAGTATTACAAAAATAAAGGATTTCTCATCGTGAGAAATCCTTATAATTCGACATATTCCGTTATATTTAGAGTGGTCGGGTATCAATTTTTTTGGGTTTTCTGGGGTATTTTGTCGGAGTTTGCGATATCTTTTTAATAACAAATATCGTTCTGCCGTCTCCGTTGGGCAAAACATAGCTTTCAGCCGTCTCAATCTCTCCGCCAAGTACCATTATTGCATTTTTCGCCGCTTCAAGCTCCTCCAATCCGTTAGAGCCTTTCAGTGAAACAAAGCGTCCGCCAACCTTAACGAGCGGCAGGCAGTATTCGCAAAGAACATTAAGCGGTGCAACAGCTCTTGCCGTAGCAAAATCGTATTGCTCACGAAATTCGGGATTTTTGCCGACGTCCTCGGCTCTCTCGTGCGTACTTGTTGCAATGATACCTATATTACTGAGTACATCTTTTATAAAATTTATCCTTTTTCCCGAACTGTCTATAAAATTAACTGAAAGTTCAGGATTGGCAATCAGCAGCGGCATACCGGGGAAGCCTGCACCAGTGCCGACATCAGCAATGCTTTGCCCTGCCTTAAAATCAACAAATTTCATAGCATAAAGACTGTCAATAAAATGCTTAATAACTATTTCGTCAGGTTCAACAATCGCTGTGAGATTCACGTGCTCGTTCCAGCGAACTAGCCTTTCTGCATAAGTGTCAAATCTCTCGGCTCCGTATTGACCGAGGTCAACTCCGATTTTCTTTGCTTCGCTTAATAAAAGGTCGTAATCTATCATAACGTCTCCAAAATTATGTTGAGAGCGGCAATATCGGCAGGGTTTACGCCGCTGATTCTGCTTGCCTGCCCAAGATTTTCAGGTTTAATTTTAGATAGCTTCTCAACTGCCTCAAGCCTAAGACCTTTAAGTGAATAATAATCAATATCGGCAGGGATTTTTTTGCACTCAATTCGGCGCATTTCTTTAATTTGCTGCTCCTGCCTTTTAATGTAACCCTCATATTTGACCGCAATTTCAACCTGCTCAAATACCGCACGTGGCAGGTCGGGTCTGTCATCATCAACACTCGTCAACGCTTTGTATGTAATTTGAGGTCTTTTAAGAAGTTCTATCATTTTGCAGCCACGCTCAAGTGGCGTTGTGCCGCAATCCTCCATAATTTTTTGAAGAGTATCGGTAAGGGGAATTGATTTTTGCTCAATTCTTTCCCTTTCCGCCTTAACCATTTCTTCTTTACTTATAAATTTATCATATCTCTCTTGCGAAATCAAGCCGATTTTGTAACCAATCGGTGTTAAACGAACATCTGCATTATCCTGCCTTAAAACAAGACGGTATTCGCTTCGGCTTGTCATCATTCTGTAAGGGTCGGTGCAACCTTTAGTTACAAGGTCGTCAATAAGAGTACCGATATATGAGCCGCCACGGTCTAAAATCATAGGCTCTTCACCTTTAATTTTAAGCGCCGCATTAATTCCTGCCACAAGACCCTGCGCCGCCGCTTCCTCATATCCGCTTGAACCGTTGAACTGACCTGCGCCGTAAAGCCCTTTAATAGAGTTAAATTCAAGTGTCGCATTAAGTGCCGTCGGGTCAACACAATCATACTCAATCGCATAAGCCGTCCTCATAACTTGAGCATGCTCCAAACCGGGAATAGTATGAATAAAAGCGAGCTGAACATCCTCAGGTAGAGAAGAGGACAAGCCCTGAAGATACATCTCCTCAGTTTCAAGTCCGCAAGGTTCAATGAAAAGCTGATGGCGCTCCTTGTCTTTAAATCTTACAATTTTATCCTCAAAAGACGGGCAGTATCTTGGCCCTTTGCCCTCAATTTTGCCCGAATACATAGGGCTTCTGTCCAAATTTTTAAGAATAATCTGCTTTGTTTTTTCGTTGGAATAAGTTATATGACAGCAAACCTTATTCTTCGGCGGTGTTTGAGTTTCAAAGCTAAACGGTACGGTTTCTTCGTCGCCGTCCTGCTCTTCAAGATTTGAAAAATCAATCGACTTCCTGTTGACTCTCGACGGAGTGCCTGTTTTAAATCTTCTTAGAGGAATGTTAAGCTTTTTAAGCGCTTTTGAAAGCTCTGTTGCCGGAAACATTCCGTCAGGTCCGCTTTCGTATGAAACATCTCCGATATATACTCTGCCGCCGAGAAAAGTTCCCGTTGCAATAATAACAGCCTTGGCATTGAAAAGTGCTTCAAGTTTTGTTTTAACCTGCCACTCTCCGTTTTCCAAGCGATAAAGGTCAACTATTTCGCCCTGCCTGATATCAAGATTTTCCTGAAGTTCAAGCGTATGCTTCATTCCCTGCGAATATTCTCTCCTGTCAATTTGCGCTCTGAGTGAATGAACGGCAGGTCCTTTTCCGAGGTTGAGCATACGGGATTGCAGGGTGTATTTATCTGCCGCCTTGCCCATTTCACCGCCGAGTGCGTCAATTTCACGCACAAGGTGACCTTTAGACGTTCCGCCGATTGACGGATTGCATGGCATATTGCCAACCCAATCAAGATTGATTGTAAAAACGGCAGTCTTAACACCAAGTCGGGCAGCTGCAAGGCATGCTTCAATTCCTGCGTGACCTGCTCCGATAACTATTACATCATAGCTTCCTGCAAAATATTCCATAGCTTTACCTCCTTAATTTATTTGCCTACGCAAAAACGTGAAAAGATGTTGTTTACTACCTCTTCGGTAGCCTTTTTACCCGTAAGCGCCAAAAGTTCGTCAACTGCGCTGTCAATCATAACGTTAATTGCATCATAAGTTAAGCCGATTTCGGCTGCCGACAATGCCTCGTTTATATTTTCACAAGCCATTTGAATACATTGTTTTTGACGTCTGTTTGCAATGAGCGGGGCAGAGGAGTCAAATTCCTCAACACCCAATATGTTTTTAACCGCCGTTTCAAGGTCTTTAAGCCCTAAATTATTTTTGGCTGAAATATAAACAATGCTTTCAAAATTATCTTTTATTTTATCCGTATTGATTTTAGGGGAGAGGTCGGTTTTGTTGATAACGGCAACTGCCTTTTTGCCCTTACAAGAGTCAATCAGCATTTTATCGTCATCGTCAAGCTCACGTGAACTGTCAAAAACAGCAAGCACAAGCGAGGCGGTGTCAATTCTTTCAAGCGCTTTTTTAATTCCGATTGCTTCCACAACGTCGTCGCTCTCTCTAAGCCCTGCCGTGTCGGAAAGGTGGAGCACAAGCGAGCCGAGCCTAACCGAATTTTCAACAATATCTCTCGTCGTGCCCTCAATGTGAGTAACGATACTTTTCTCTTTGCCCGAAAGCATATTCATAAGCGTTGATTTTCCTGCGTTAGGTCTGCCTGCAATAACGGTATTTACACCCTGCGTCATTATCATTCCGCTTTCATAATTATCAAGCAGCTCTTTTAATTCGTTTTTGGCGAAAGACAATGTATTTTTTAACGTCTTTTCGTCAAGCTCCGGTATTTCCTCATCGGGATAATCAACCCATGCCGCCATTGATGCACTGAGCGACACGATTTTATCAAGAACATTTGATATTTTATTGCTCAAAGAACCCTGCAAAAGATTAAACGATGCCTTAGCCGCCTCCTGACCGTTTGCCGATATCAATGTGGCAACAGCCTCTGCTTGCGTAAGGTCCATTTTTCCGTTTAAAAATGCTCTTTTGGTAAATTCGCCTGCTTCGGCAGGGCTTGCACCTGCATCTAAAACAGACTCCAAGGTTTTTTCAACAATAAAAATTCCGCCGTGTACGGAAAGTTCAACAACGTCCTCACCCGTGTAGCTTTTAGGAGCACGAAAAACAAGCGCAATCGCATTGTCATACTTTTCGCCTTTTGAATAAACATTGCCGAATTTTGCCGTATATCCTTTAAGCGAGGAGAGGGGAGTATTATCCGCTGATTTAAAAACTTTTTGCGCAATTTCAATTGCACAATCGCCGCTGATTCTTATTACACCTATTCCCGAAACGCTGTTTCCCGTGGCAATTGCCGCAATAGTTTTACTCATTGTTATCCCTCCTGCTAAAGTGTTCTTATGCAAAATAATGGCGAACAAAACTGTCCGCCATTATAATATAAATTGGTTATCAGTCGTTATTTTGGCTAACTTCGATTTTGCCAAACTTAGGCATATCCGCTCTGTCAGCCTTCTTTTCTCTGTTAGCGTCAACAGTGCTTTGAGCAGGAGCCGGACGTCTGCCGCCTCTTCTGTCATTTCTGTAATTACGTCTAACTCCGCCTTCAGGCTCAATAAGAACTCGTCTGTCCATTCCGCTGCCTACCGAACGTGAGGTAACACCCTCAACCTCCTGCACTGCGGTATGAATAATTCTTCTTTCATACGGATTCATTGGCTCGAATGAATAACGTCTGCCTGTTCTTGCAACGAAATTTGCATTCTTTGTTGCAAGTGCCTTAAGAGTTTCCTCTCTCTTTGCTCTGTAATCGCCTACATTAAGAGTAACTCTTACATATTTATTAGTTCCATTTTTAATAGCAAGACTTGTAAGATATTGAAGTGAGTCAAGAGTTTCGCCTCTTCTGCCGATAATGATACCGTAATCCTCACATTCAATTAACATCTCAACCGTGCCGTCAACAACTTTTGCCGTAATCTTTGGGTCAACAACATTAAGACCTTCAATCATTGTCTTAAGATATTGGCAAGCATAGTCAAGGTCAATGTCCTTCTCGCTAATCTCTTCTTCCGGTTTATCTGCCTTGGTTTCCTTAATAGGCTTTTCGCCTGCAGGCTTCTTCGGTGCCGGCTTTTTAGGAGAATTTGCCTTCTTTTCATAGCTCTTTTTTGGAGCGTCGGCCTTTTTCTCTCTCTTGCCGTCATCATAGCTTACCTTAACCTCGGCATCACAGCCACCGATTAAACCAAAAAACTTCTTCTTCTCCGGATACTTGATAACTTCAACGTGAACGTCAGCCATCTCCGGAGCGTTGAGCTGAAGCTTTGCATTTTGGGTAGCTTCTTCAACTGTTTTACCGGTACCGATAAATTCCTTTATCATCTTTATCCTCCGATAATTATTTCGTCATCTTTTTAATATTTTCTTCACGTGAACGACGTTCAATAGTGTTTTCAACCATCAATTTTGCCTGAGTCCTCTTAGGCGGATGAACCTTGAAAATATAAATCTGCTGCAAAATAGCAATAACATTTGAAATAGTCCAATAAAAACCGACTGCAGCCGTTACCTTAAACGCAATGTAGAAGGAGAAAAACGGCATCATAAGCATCATCATCATCATTTGTGCATTCTGCTGAGATGCTGCCGGGTTATTTTTCTTTTGAATGATTGTAGAAACAACGCTTGAACCGAGCGATGTTACAAGGGAAAGAATAGGAATTATAACAATAATGCCGTCCTTCCAATGCGGAATACGTGTCATATCAAGACCGAATAACGTCATACCCTGCCTGTAGGTTTCAATATCACTGCAAACATTTTGGGTAAATATCTTCGGGAATGACTGCATAAGCGCTTCCTTGTAAGCAGGGAAGTTCTCGAGTATGTTCAACTGAAAATAAGTTATTTTTGCATCAGCATTACCTGTAATTTGCTGATAAATCGGCAAAATTACCTTGTAAATATCGTTTGATGCATCATTAAATCCACTTGCACCTAAAACATACTGAATAGGATAATAAATAATACCGATGACACCCATAAGGAAAACCATTTGGAAAATCATAGGTCCACAGCCCATTTGCATAGGGTTATGACCTTCTCTTGCATAAAGTTCCTGCATTTCCCTGTTAAGCTTGTCCCTGTCTCTCGGGTCAGGATATTTTTTATTAATCTTTTGGATTTTAGGTTGCAGTCTTGTAGTTGCCGCCATAGATTTCTGCTGCTTAACGTTAAGCGGCAAAAGAAGCAAACGGGTTACTACAGTGAAAATAATAAGTGCGATAAAATATTGATTGTTAAGCACGTCGAGCAAAAACTCCATACATTTACCAAACAACCAATAAAGCGGCTTAAAAACTGCCATACCGTTTGAAACGGCATTAGCTGCCATTATAATACTGCTCATTATTTGTCCTCTTTAGTTTTTTTAGGGGGAACAGGGTCCCAGCCACCTTTGGAAAAAGGATTACATCTCAAAATTCTCCAAGCTGCAAGCAAGCACCCTTTAAAAACACCGTGAACTTCAATAGCTTCAAGAGCATACTGCGAACACGTGGGTGTAAATCTGCAACTTCCGTGGGAAAACCGAGGGCTTAAGGTCAATTGATAGGTCTTAATTAAAAAAATCAATACCTTTTTAATTGCGTTTCTTAAAGCACTCATCAGTCTATTACTCCCAATGCTTTAAAGTGCTGTTCCATTTGCTCAAGCACTTTCTGCATTTTAACCTTTGAGGTTTTTGTACGTGCAACAAAAACAAAGTCATAACTGCCGTTAATTCTTCCCTCAAGCTGAGAAAAGGCGGCTCGAATAACTCTCTTTGCTCTGTTTCGTTCAACTGCACAGCCGATTTTTTTACTTGCGGTAATGCCTATCCTTGTTCCTTTTACCCCGCTCTTTGAGGCGTATGTCACAATGCAGGAGGAAGCACGGCTCTTACCTTTATAGTAAAGTCGGCGAAAATCTTTATTTTCCTTTAAGGTTTTGCTTTTCACCAAATCGCACCCAATCTGTAATTAGTAAGAAAGTTGCTTTCTGCCCTTTGCACGACGGCGAGCAAGTACCTTTCTGCCGTTCTTTGTTGACATTCTCTGTCTGAAACCGTGTACCTTCTGTGCGTGTCTCTTCTTTGGCTGGTAAGTTCTCTTCATTTTTTTCACTCCATTTCTGAAAATCAAACTTGTCTTAATTTTCGTTTGCTCTGTGCGGTATAGCACAGGCGTGCGGAATTTGCTTATCTTTAAAATTATCGATAGCAACACTTTCCACAATATCGGTAGATATTATATATTAGTTTTACGCCTTTTGTCAATAAAAAAATAATTATTCTTGTATTTATTTTATTATTATATTATAATAGCACTATATCTTGGGGAAAGAGATTTCATATACACAATCTTATTTAAGGGAGATACTGTTATGATAGGAATTATCGGTGCAATGGATACCGAGGTTGATAACATCAAAGCTCAGGTAAAAGGCAAAACAGTCAGCGAAATTGCCGGGGTTGAATTTGTTTGCGGCTTTATTGAAGACGTGACCGTCTGCGTTGCAAAATGCTCGCCGGGTAAGGTCAATGCCGCTTTGTGCGCTCAGGCTATGATTGATAATTTTGATATTGAAATGATTATCAACGTTGGTGTTGCCTGCTCGCTTTCAAACGACGTTGTTATCAAAAACGTTGTTATCGCAAGCGACGTTTGCGAATATGATATTGACATTACCGCTTTGGGTGAGCCGAGAGGTTTTATCAACGGGCTTAATGTTATCAAGGTTAAGGCAGATGAAAAAATTTCCGAACTTTTGGCACGTACCGCCATTTCCTGCGGTGAAAAAATTCATAGGGGAACAATAGCAAGCGGTGATACTTTTATAGCAAGCAGCGAGCTTAAGGATATGCTCAAAAATGAATTCGGCGCAATTTGCGGCGAAATGGAAGGCGGCGCAATAGGCCACACCTGTGCCGCTAATAACATTCCTTTTGCCGTTTTGCGTTCAATCAGCGACGGCGGAGATGAAAATTCCCAGCTTGATTATCCCACATTTAAAAAAATCGCCGCAGAAATCTCTACGACGATTATACTTGAATTTATTAAACTTCAAAAAAACCAATACACTTTATTCTAAAACGAATGTATTGTAAATAATATTCTCTGCATTTTCAATAAGGCTGTGAAGCGCCGTTTTCTCGCCGAGGTCAGAGCCTGTTCTCGATTTATCCTCAATGAAAACGAATTTTGCGTCCTCAACCGAAAGTGCAGCCGAAGCAAGCTCTCTGCCGAGAGTATAGTCAAGGCTGAACAATTCCTTAGGAAGCAACCCTGCTTTTGCAAGCGTAATTGCTCCACGATAAACGCACAGCGTATAGTAATCCGAAACATATTTCAGCGCACCCTCGTCGCTTCCTGTTGCAACAAGGTCAAGCAAATATTTTGTTGCTTTGCCAAGAGTAAAAACTGAAAATTCACCGCTTTCCTCTTCCTGCTTATTCATAGCGTCAAAATCAAAGCCGTTTCTGCTTTCGCTTACACCTAAAAGATAATCGGTTGTAACGCTGTAATATTCACTGCAACGTATAACAAAATCAAGCCCACATTCTCTGATACCTTTTTCATAATGGCTCAAAAGCGCTTGAGAAATTCCAAGGTCAGTTGCCGCTTTCTTTTGGCTGATGCCTCTTTCTCTTCTGAGTTCAGAGAGTTTTAATGCAAATTTTGAATTTTTTTCGTTTTTATCAGCTTTTGCGGCTTTCTTTTCATCTTTTTTTGTACTCATAGCAACCACCTCATTTATTACAAATAGTATTATATCACCGTATTACTGTTTGTAAAGTGCGTTGTCCTATTTGTAATATTTTGTAATAATTGGCTTAAAAAGGAGCATTTCACAATGAAATCTTATAATTTATATTTCTTCCGTCACGGGATAACTAAGGGAAACTTAAACGCACAGTATATTGGGCATACGGATTTGCCACTCACTACAGATAGTATAAACGAGCTTCATTCAATCAAAGCAAAGTATCACTATCCAAAGGTTGACGCAGTGTTTTCCTCACCGCTGAAAAGGTGCAAAGACTCGGCTGAGATTATGTTTCCCGATAACACGATTATAACAATTGATGATTTTATCGAATATAACTTCGGCGAATTTGAGCAATGCACGGCTGATGATTTAAAAGATAACGAGGATTTTAAAAATTGGATAGGCGGCGACATTTATGCAAAAACGCCGTATGGCGAAAGCAATGCGGAATTTGCACAGCGAATTTGCGCCGCATTTGAAAAGGTGATTGACGGCTGTATCAAAACGGGAACACAAAATATTGCAATTGTCGGCCACGCAGGCGTGCTTATGACTCTTCTTTCCTGCTACGGCTTGCCCGAAGCGCCTATGGCTCATTGGCAAATGGACCCCGGCTACGGCTTCAGGCTTCGTATCACCCCATCGCTTTGGATGCGAGCAAACAAGATTGAGGTTATTGATACCGCACCTGAAAGTATGCAGTCGGTCACGAATAAATAGGCAACCAATGGTCGCCCCTACGCTACGTCGAAAGAAATTCCGTGTTTGAATGAATTTTTGCAAAATTCATAATAAACACTCCGTTCCTTTCTCCTCTTCCCCAAAAAGCTCACGCTTTTCGGGGACCCCGATGAAATTTTTGTGAATAACAAGGTTGCGAAGAAATAGTCAGAATTGGATTTTTAGTGAAGGGAGCTGTACATTGGTACTGCCCCTTTACTAAAAATTCAAAGTGCCCAACGTTTTGTCGCCGTATCCTTTGGATATTAAGACAAAACGTTCAAATGTTATTGATATAAAAAACAAAGGAATTAGAAAAACGTAGATAAATACGTATTTCTAATTCCCTTTTCTTTTCCGGCACGGTTATGCCTATTTATTCACAACCGACTATTTAACAGCTCCGCCGTTGTTTGATGATGCATATCCAATCCAGGTTGTGCCCACGTTAAGCTTTACATCATTTCCGTTTGTATCCTTAATTACAAGAACGCCGTTCTTTACGCTCCAGTTAATATCAATAACTGTTCCGTTTGTTGCAAGCTTGCCCTTGCCGCCTGCAAGTTTATAGTTGCAGTAAACCTCGGATGAGCCGCTGTTTTTGTAGTTAGACTTTGAAACGTATTCGGTCTTATCAAAAAGAACAAGAAGATTTTTTCTTGCAACATCAGTCTTGTAATCGTTTGAATGATACATCTTGTCGCTTGAGTCGTATGTCCAATCTCTTGTAGATGTTCTGTTAGAGAAAGTAAGTCCGAGAGTTTTGCACTCTTTATCGCTTACTGTCGACTCCTCGCTTGCGAAATTGAACTTTGTATATTTGCCTTCATTAGCGTCTGTTCTAAAGCCCTCGCCTTTAATAGCGCCGGCAATCTTTGAACCGTACATAACGCCGGTATGCTCGGTTGATACACCTCTTGAGGAATCCCTGCCAAAAAGTGCAACCTTGCCTGAATATGTCATTTGGTTGATATGGTCAACTTTGTCCTGCCTAAAGATTGTGTTAGCACCGATATAGTTAGTGCCTCTCTTCGTCTGGCTCTGTCCCCAATGGAGGAAAATAGCGTCAAAAAGCTCTGAAAATTTAATGTAAGGAGGTCTTGCACTTCTCATCGGTCCGATTTGTGACGGAACGGCAGTGTAATCTGCATACATCCAAAGCATTCTTGTTTCTCCGCCTTCAACCTCGCCTTCAACAATAATGTCAGGCGGATTCTTGCTGTCGGCAATACCCCATTGCGGCCTTGCCGAAACAGAGTTTTCAACTACGCAGGCAATCGGTCTTTTGCCTACTGCCTTTTCATTAAAATCACTTTCGCCCGTAAGCGGATTTGTTTTGGTCACTACAGGTGTTGCTGTTGTTTGTTCCTGAGTAGTCTGCGGTGCAGTCGTTTGAGGCTCTTTGCTCTTGTTTTTAACAATAAATGCGGCTGCAACTGCAATTGCAACGATTAATACTGCAACAATCGCAATAATAATCGGCTTTTTGTTTCCTTTTTTTGGTGGCTTTTTGTCATTAGCCATATTAACAGCTTCCTTTCTTGTTACCTTTGGGGCATTATCCCTATCGGCTGAATTAAAAGCAGAAAAATCGTCAAAGCTTAGGCTTTCTTTTTTAGGCTCTTCCTTAATTTCCGGTTTGAATTCAGGTTCAGCCGCCTTCGGCGCTTCCGGCTTTTTCGGCTTTTCTTCCTTCGGCGCATTTATATTTTTAATTTCTTTTAAGATTTCATTTAATTCTTCTGAATCGGGCATTTTGATGCTCCTTTCAATTTTTAATATACATATTGTACCATATATGTACTTAAATTTCACTATATTTTTGTTAAAATTTGAAATTTTATTGATTTAAAAGAACACGTGTAGTAAAATACATATTGTCGGGAGGCGATTTTTTGGCTAAAACAATACCTATGATTATCACTAACAACAGCATATTGATTAAGGATAAGGAGTCGGGTGAATTTAAAACATTTACAATGCCTGCACTTATTGAAACTCCGAATATTCCTTTTTATCATCAATTTGCCGAAAAAATTGCCGAATGTCAGTATTATTTTAAGGAATTTATGAAAACGATTTACGGAAAAAAACTTTCTAAGTATATTTTTGCTATAATCGTGCCTGATGATACAAGCAGGCTTGAATCAATTTTTATTAACGAATTTTTTGTTAATTCCGACACGTGCAAGGCGGTTGCGCAAATGCCTATGGCGCTGGCACTTCAAAAAGACGAAAATAAATATGTTTCAATTTCAAAATCAAGCAGAAACATTGTTGTTGAATATGTAAGAAACCACGAAAGCGTTGTTACAAAATATTATGATATGACAACTGCCGACCCAAACGTGATTATGGCAGACGCCGCTAAGCTTCATATCGACCTTGAATATGAAAGCGTGCCGATTTTTATCAATAATTTTAATATGAATATGGACGAATATCTCTCTTTCGGCAATGTCGTAACGACAAAGCAATTTTTGGATAAAATTGCAGAAATTGATGTTGAAAAACTATAATAAAAAAATCACCTTTGCAAATCATAATTATTGCAGAGGTGATTTTTTATGAAAAATAATGATAAAAAAGATAAAAAGAATAAGAAAAACAAAAGCAAATTCAATGATTATACGTCGTTTTTAAATCCTGAAATTGTTGCAAGCGACCCGCAGGGAATGTATACGGGTGTGCCTGCCGATATGTATTATAACGGCGAACTTGAAAAACCAATCCAAGACGCAGACGATTTATAAATAATCAACATAAAAAGTAAATAAAAAAAGATACGCAATGTCAATTAAGGCGTTGCGTATCTTTTTAGATAAACACAAAATGTATAAGCAGCATATATCCTATTGTGCCGACGGCGATTGACAAAAGCGTATTCTTTTTCCAAATATGCACCCCGGCAGTCAGCGCAACGCAAATAAGCTGAGGAATAATATAATTTACATCACCCTTTTCAAAATCTTTAAGGCAATAAACTATAAGAATACCTAAAATTGCAACAGGCAAAACATTGCCGAGATATTTAATAAACTTCGGCACTTCCTTGCTTTGACCGAAAAGTGCAAAAGGGAAAAGCCTTGTTCCAAACGTGACCGCACCGGCAACGGCAATCATTAAAATAAGGTGAGAAGTAGTCATTTCGCCACCTCCTCGGTTTCAAAAAACTTTTTAAACGAGGATAAAATCACAACCGTGATGAGAAGTGAGGGAAGTAAAAATTTATCTGCCCCGAAAATAATTAAGCAAATTACGGCGCAAAATACACCGACTGCACCGATTATAGCCGATTTTCCTTTGTTATTTCTAATCAAATCTATAAAAATAACTACAAAAAGGGCAGTCATTGAAAAATCTATACCCGTAAAATCAATCGGAATAAGCTGGCTTAAAAGCGAGCCGAGTGCAGAACCTGCTATCCAATAAAAATGGTTAAACTCGCCGATTAAAAATCTTGCCTTTGGCTCGTCCACATTTTCAGGTACGCTTAAAATTGACGAATTAACGGAATACGTTTCGTCAGTCAGCGTAAAAATCATAAAAGGATAACGCCATTTTCCCGCTTTGAATTTTTCGATATACGATAAGCCGTAAAACATGTGGCGTGTATTTATAAACAAAGTCATAAGCGCAGTTGTTGCGATATCCGCTTTTGCGCTGATTAAAGACACGAGCAAAAACTGCCCCGAACCGGCATAAACAATAAGCGATATAAATATTGCCCAAAGCCAATTGTAACCTGCCTTATAAAGCATTATGCCGAAGGCCGAGCCTAAGAACAAATAGCCAAACAAAACAGGAAGCGATTGCTTTAGCGCAAATTTTACAGTCGCACCTTTAGTGTAGTTCATATTTCCCTCTCTTTTATGTAGTATTAAGATTATAACACTAAAAAGAAATTAATCAAGTAATAATGTATAAAATCATAGGAATGCCTCGGACAGCATTCCTATATTAAGACAAAACGTTCAATTGTTATTGATATAAAAAATTAAGGATTAGATATTCGTAAATTGATACGAATACCTAATCCTTTTTCGTAGTGGGTCCCCGGAAAGCGTAAGCTTTTTGGGGAAAAGGAGAAAGGAATGAAGTGTTTATTATAAATTTCGCAGAAATTTATTCAAACACGGAATTTCTTTCGACGCTATGGCTGCTTATTCACAACCGTAAAATTATCTGCCCATTTCAATATATGCAGGCCTGTTCTCGCTTAATTTAATATTTGATTTTCCGTAAATTTCCATTTGAAGCTCGTATGCGTCCTTTGGAATATCGGCAAGCCAAATCCAATTGCCCGGAGCGGCTGAGAATCTTGAACCGCCCTTACAATTTTCAACAGCAGGAACATTCTTGGTTTTCATTTTGTAATCAAGCCAGCCATCCCTAAGCGCCGTATTGCCGATAGAGATAAGTTCCTTTTTATTGTAGCCCGTATATACGTAGCCTGCAAGCTGATTAACGGTTTTAACCGTATCAACCGTGCCACTCTTTTTCACTTTATTAAGAATTGCGTTGAGAACGGTCTTTTGCCTGTTTGCCCTTGCGCCGTCAGAGTCAATATGCCTGATTCTGCAATATGCAAGCGCCTGCTTGCCGTTTAACTTCATTGTTCCCTCAGTTCCATCAAACGTCTGCTTGATAGTAACATTGCCGTAAACTCTCGGATGATTGTTAATTTCATTAATCTCGGCAGAGGTAATCTTGATTGGTACACCGCCGAGTGCGTCAATAATCTTAGGGAATGAATTGAAGTTTACAACCGCATAGTTGTTAATAGCGATTTTATAATATCTTTCAATAGTGTTGATATAGCATTTCATACCGCCCATTGATGCCGCAGCATTGATTTTGCCGTACTGACCCTTGCCGTCAACCTCAAAATAAACATAAAGGTCACGCAAAACAGAGGTGAGATGAATTTCCTTAGTATCAACGTTAATGCTTGCAATAATTGCCGAGTCTGCACGGGAAGTGTCAGTTATCTTTTCATCCCTTGTATCCTCGCCGATAAGAAGAATGTTGAGAACGTGAGTTGAGCTTACAGGGTCGCCGTTTTGATACCATTGCTTGAGGTATTCCTTATAGCTGTATACGTCGCCTGCACTTGCCTCCTCAATAGTAGGGAAGTTCTCTTTAAGAAAGTCCATACCGTTATAGTAGGTGCTCATTTCATAATCGGTTCCGCCGTTTTTATCATCCGTAACCTTATTAAGCATATTATTTGCATAAAAAATCGCAAACACACCTGCCGCAACAATCATTACAAGAAGAACTACTATAATTGAAATTATTGCCTTGCCCTTTTTTGTCTTGGAAAATTTAACCTTTTCCTCTTTTTTAGGCTCTTCTGCCTTTTGCGGCAAGATTACTTCTCCGCCTGCAAGGGAAAAAAGGTCAACCATACCGTTATTTTCCTGCGACTCGGCTTGCGATTGATTGATTGATGCAACACTTTCGTTTTCCTCAACCTCATCGGTATCGGTAAAACCGTTTTTTTCCTCCTCAATGGTAGGAATAACAATATCAGCCGTGTCGCTTTTAGCGGTGTTTTCCTCTTTTTCAATGAAAACTTCGGTTTTTGTAGGCTTGTCCTCGGCAACGCTTACCTTAACCTCAGGCTGTTGCACTTTTATATCATCTTTAAGCTTTGGCTCTGCCTCGATTTTCTTTTCAGGCTCTGCCTGCTTGTATGTTTGAGCTGAGACTTGCGCCTCGGTATTGGCCTGCTCTCTGTTTTCGCTCTCTCTGCGCCTTTTGACTTCAGAGAGTATATCGTCAATACTGTAGGATTCTTTCTCCAACGCATTCACTCCTCTTTTTCAAACTAAAAACTTTTGACATTATATATCATATCTTATTAAAATACTATAGCTAAATTGTAAAAATTGATTTTTTGCACTTTTAATAGACATATTTAGATATGATTATCTATTATTCGTCGCCATTTTCCTGTTCTTCGCCTGCGTTTTCGACATTTTCGGCATCTTCTGTCTCAATTTCGTCTTCCTCAAAGCGGTCAACAACACTGATTGTAGCAAGCTTTTCGCCCTCGTTTACTCTCATTACCTTAACACCCTTTGCAGGTCTTTGGAATGTAGAAATTTGGTCAACAGGCATACGAATAATAATTCCGTCGGTGGAAATCATAACAACATCGTTTTCTTCCGTAACAGCGGCAATATTAGCAACCTTGCCGAACTTTTCAACCCTGTAGTTAAGAAGTCCCTTACCGCCTCTTGACTGAACACGGTAATCGGAAAATTCACTCTTACGTCCGTATCCCGTTTCAGATACAGTAAGAAGTTTAACTCCCTCGTGCTCTGCAACAAAGCCCACAACATAGTCGCCATCACTTAATGTGATTGCCTTAACACCTCTTGCCGTTCTGCCGATAAGCCTTGCATCGCTTTCCTCAAAGCAAATGCTCATTCCGTCGTGAGTTGCGGCAACAAGCTTTCTGTTTCCGTCTGTAATATCAACCCAGCAAAGCTCATCGCCCTCGTCAAGATTGATAGCAATAATGCCGTTTTTCCTGATATGGTCATATTGGTCAAGAGCAGTCCTCTTGATAATGCCGTTTTTAGTCATCATACAAAGGAATGAACGCTCCTCGTCCTTAGGCACTCTAACCATGGCGGTAATCTGCTCGCCTTGTTCAATAGGAAGAATGTTTACAACATTCATACCCTTACCTGTTCTTGACGATTCCGGAATTTCATATCCTTTCATTTTAAATACTTTACCCTTGTTGGTGAAAAGCATAATAAAATCGTGAGTAGAGCAGGCAAACATTGTTTTTGCAACGTCCTCTTCTCTTCTGCTCATACCCGAAACACCTCGGCCGCCTCTGTTTTGAGCCTTATAGGTGTCAACAGTTTGGCGCTTCATATATCCCTTTTCAGTAAGAGTGAGAATACAGTCCTCAACAGGGATAAGGTCCTCGTCCTCAACATCGCCGACTGCGGCAGAAATCTCTGTTCTTCTCTCATCGCCGAATTTAGCGGCTATTTCTCTTGTTTCGGTTTTTATAATCTCGTCAACTCTCTCGCTGTGCTCAAGAATGTCAGTCAAATCCTTAATTCTTTCGTGAAGTTCTTCGAGTTCATTCATTATCTTTTCAATTTCAAGACCTGCCAACTGACCCAAACGATAAGCAACGATTGCGCTTGCCTGCGGGTCATCAAAGCCAAACTTGTCCATAATAGCTTGCTTTGCCTCAGCTTGTCCGCCCTTGCAGGCACGAATTGTTGCAATAACCTCGTCAACAATATCTATAGCCTTTGCAAGACCTTCCAAAATATGCGCTCTGTCCTGCGCCTTTTTAAGGTCAAAGCGTGTTCTTCTTGAAATTACATCTCTTTGGAAATCAATATACTGCTGTAAAATTTCCTTAAGGGTTAATACTTTTGGAACGCCGTCAACAAGGGCAAGCATAATCGCACCGAATGTTACCTGCATATCTGTCATTTTGTAAAGATTGTTAAGCACAACCTGCGCATTTGCGTCACGCTTAACGGTAACCTCAATGTGCATACCCTTTCTGTCTGAATAGTCCTGAACATCGGCTACGCCCTCAAGCCTTTTTTCCTTAACCAAATCGGCAATACGTGTAATAAGCCTTGCCTTGTTTACACCGTAAGGAATTTCAGTTACAACAATTTTGTATCTGTCGCCCTTAGTTTCAATAATTTCTGCCCTTGCACGAAGATAAATCTTGCCTCTGCCTGTTGCATAAGCCTCTTTAATTCCTCTTGTGCCCATAATAATGCTGGCAGTAGGGAAGTCGGGTCCCTTTATATATTGCATAATTTCCTCAAGCGATGCGTCGGGATTATCAATAAGGCAGCACATACCCTCAACAACCTCGTTCATATTATGAGGCGGAATATTTGTAGCCATACCTACTGCGATACCCGATGAACCGTTTACAAGCAAATTAGGATAACGTGACGGTAAAACGGTAGGCTCCTTGCTGTTATCGTCAAAGTTAGGAACAAAATCAACAGTATCCTTCTTGATATCCTCAAGCATTTTCATAGCGATTTTGCTCATTCTGCTTTCTGTATAACGGTAAGCAGCGGCAGGGTCGCCGTCGACAGAACCGAAGTTACCGTGACCGTCAACAAGAATATGCCTCATTGAAAACGGCTGTGCAAGCCTAACCATAGCGTCATAAACAGATGCGTCGCCGTGAGGGTGATAGTGACCGAGCACTTCACCGACGGTGGTGGCGCATTTACGGTAAGGCCTGTCAGGATAAAGATTGTTAGTATACATAGCGTAAAGTATTCTTCTGTGAACAGGCTTTAAACCGTCACGTACATCAGGAAGCGCACGCTGAACAATAACACTCATTGAATAATCAAGGAATGCCTTTCTTATCTCATCACTGATTTCTACATCTTTAATTTTTTGATTGTCGTAACGAATTTCATTACTATCCATTATCTAACCTCCAAAACAGAGTTAATTCTACTTTTTTACGGTATGGCAGGGATTTTTCTGCCTAAATACTTTTAATTTTTGTTAAAAAATAAATAATTCGGATTTTTCTTGATAATTTTTAATACATTTTCTTTTATTTCTTGCGGAATAATTGATTTAGGCACAATGTTTGTACCCGTTGTCGCAATAAAATAAATATATTCCTTTGTTTCGATTATTGCGCCGAGCGTCAAATAAGGGTAAAAACCGATAAGCATCGGCTCGCCTTCATTTTTAGGCAAAGTTTTAAACTCAATGCTTTTCTCGCTTATCGTAACCTCTCTTGGCTCACTATATGTAACATCGGCTTTAATACAGCGCTTGACCCTTATATCGGGTCTTATCTTTTTTACATAAAAAAGATAAATTCCTATTGCAACAATATAAAGCGCAGGAATAAGCAAATACGAATAATTTTTTTCGCTGAAAGCATAATATGTGTTCATTACAAGCATAATAAGTACCGTAATATATATCATGCTCATAAACTTGCTGCTTTTAAGCTTAAAAAGTTCAAAATTAATTAAATCATTTTTATCAAGAGAATAATTGAATTTATAATCCATTATTTCATTACCCCCTTACTTTTAAGCACCTTGATTATTTCATCAAGTTCCTTGCTGTATCTTTGCTTACTGATAACCGCAATGCCACGGCTGAGGGTAGGTAAAATTATAAGTTCACTTTTAGTTTCCTTAATCGCATAAATGCTTTGCCACGGGGCATAAACCTTTTCAAAACTTGAAAAAATTTCCAATCCTTCATCGTAAAGTCTAAGCGTATTTTCGTCATTCAATATAATTGAGCGCTGAAATTCGATTGTAATGCTGTTTTTTGCCGAAATTTGTTTATAAACAAAAAGTATGCAAAGCAAAATCGCAAAAGGCAAAATAACCATTGCATTAACAACACCCAGCACGGAAACGATTATTGACGCAATCATTATAACGACAAGACTTACAATTTCCGCCATATTATTCAAGCCTATTTTTTGAATTTTATAATTATAGCCCTTATAAAATTCATCGGCTGTCATTTTATAAGTTAATTTCATATTTTATACATCCAAATTTTGAACAAATTTTGCGTTCTTTTCAATAAATTCTCTTCTCGGCTCAACATTGTCGCCCATAAGGATAGAAAAGTTTTCGCTTGCTCTTTGTGCATCCTCAATCGTTACACGAAGCATAGTTCTAAACTCAGGGTCCATAGTGGTTTCCCAAAGCTGTTCAGGGTCCATTTCACCAAGACCTTTGTATCGCTGAATGTCACAATCTCCGCCAAGTTCTGCAATCTCAGCATCTCTTTCCTCGTCAGAGAAAGCGTAGCTGCTCTTTTTACCCTTTGATACCTTAAAAAGAGGCGGTTGAGCAAGATAAACATAACCGTCCTCAATAATCTGCGGCATATATCTGAAGAAAAATGTTAAAAGAAGCGTTCTGATATGAGCACCGTCGACATCGGCATCCGCCATAATAATAATTTTATGATATCTCAATTTATTGATATCAAAATCCTCGCCGATACCTGTTCCGAGTGCCATAACAACAGGAACAAGCTTTTCGTTAGTAATAACCTTGTCCACTCTTGCCTTTTCAACATTAAGCATTTTACCCCAAAGCGGAAGAATTGCCATGTGTTGCTTATCTCTGCCCTCTTTTGCAGAGCCGCCTGCCGAATCACCCTCGACGATATAAATTTCGCATTTTTCAGGGTCGTTGCTGATACAGTCTGCAAGCTTGCCCGGAAGTGAATTGCTTTCAAGCGGAGATTTTCTTCTTGCATTTTCCCTTGCACGTCTTGCCGCCTCTCTTGCACGGGAAGCGTCAAGTGATTTATTAAGTAAAGTTTTTGCAACGTTCGGATTTTCTTCAAAATAAGTCATAAGCTTTTCATAAAGCATTGTTGAAACAAGACCTGTTATATCCGTGTTGCCGAGTTTGCCTTTAGTTTGTCCCTCAAACTGAGCCTCTGTAAGCTTAACACTTATAACTGCCGTTATACCCTCACGAACGTCATCACCGGTAAATTTCTTGTCGCTGTCCTTAAGAATACCGAATTTTTTGCCGTAATCGTTAAATACTCTTGTAAGCGCAGTTTTAAATCCTGTTTCGTGAGTACCGCCGTCGATAGTGTTGATATTATTAGCAAATGACAAAAGCGTTTCGTTATATGAGTCTGTATAGCAAAGTGCAACTTCCGCACTTCTGTCACCCTTTGTTGTTGAAAGGTGAATAACCTCATCCTGAATAGGATTAAGTCCACGGCTTGTGTTGATATATTCAACAAAAGATTTGATACCGCCGACGTAGCAAAATTCTTCACCGCTGTCCTCATCTCCTCTTTTATCGGTAAGAGTGATTGAAAGACCTGCGTTAAGAAATGCCTGTTCTCTTAAACGTCTTGCAAGAATTTCATAATCGTAAACTGTGGTTTCCTGGAAAATTTCTGCGTCAGCCTTAAATCTTATTGTAGTTCCGTGGCCGTCGTGGTCTGCAATAATATGCAAATCATTAACAGGCTTGCCTCTTTCAAATTTTTGGCTGTAAACGTGGCCGTTTTGCGTAACCTCAACCTCAAGCCATTCTGAAAGAGCATTAACAACAGACGAACCTACACCGTGCAAACCGCCCGATACCTTATAGCCCGAACCGCCGAATTTACCGCCTGCGTGAAGCACGGTAAGCACAACCGTTACTGCCGGAAGCCCTGTTTTTTCATTAATGCCTGTCGGAATACCACGTCCGTTATCCTTAACCTCTATGACATCACCCGGCAAAATGTTACATTCAATGTGAGTACATACTCCTGCAAGTGCCTCGTCAATAGAGTTATCCACAATTTCATAAACAAGGTGGTGAAGTCCTCTCGGTCCCGTTGAGCCGATATACATACCCGGCCTTTTACGAACAGCCTCAAGTCCCTCAAGCACCTGAATATCCTTTGCCGAATATTCCTCGGTTACTTTTGTATCAATGTCAGCTTCTTCAAGTTCAATCTTGTTTTCTTCGCTCATATTGAATTAAATCTCCTTTTATATTTAACTTGGTAAATAAATTACATTATCCTTTTTGCCCTGCCTGCACTCTTTTAATAAGCGTTGAGGTATTTAAAGGGCAAATATATATTTTGTCCCTGCAAACTACAAAGCTTTTCGGAAGTTCAAAGTTTACATAAACTGTCTTTTTATTTTTTTCGGCGTTTGATAAATAGTCACGTGTAGCCTTATTAACCGTTGACGTGTCCATATCAAAAATACCGAGTATATCGTTTGTACTTATAACGGTGTTTCCGCCTAAATATATATACATCAGCCTATACACCTGCCGTTTTCAATATGAAAGGTTTTGCCCTTTTTAAGCCTTAAAACCGTGTTGGCATCACAGCACGTAATAAATACTTGCCAATTTTTAATATGATTGAGTATATAATCCTGCCTTGACTCGTCAAGTTCACTCATAACGTCATCCAACAGCGCAAGCGGTTCATCGTCAGTCATTTCCTTAAGCAAGCTTGCCTCTGCAAGCTTAAGCGCAAGCACACAGCTTCTTTGCTGACCCTGCGAGCCGTAAAGACGTGAGCTTTTGCCGTTGATAAGAATTTCCATATCGTCCCTATGCGGACCTACGGTTGTTATTTTATTAATTAAATCATTGTTTCTGTTTGAAATAAGCTGCTTTGCAAACTCATTTTCAATTTCAGATACAGTTAAATTTTTACATTCAAAGCCACAATTAAGCCTTAAATCAATTTTTTCACGTCCTTTTGAAAGACCGTCAAAAATTTCCGTCGCAAACGGGAGCAATGCCTCAACATATTTTTCCCTTTGATAAATAATCTTGGCACCGCTTTTTGCAAGGTTTTTATCCCAAATATAAAGCATATCCTCAAGGTTGAAATTATTTTTTATATCCTTTAAAAGCATATTTCTCTGCGCAAGGCAACGGTTATATTCTTTTAATACGCTTCTGTAATTTGATTTAAGTTGGCAAAGTGAATTATCAATAAATTTTCTTCTCTCAATCGGCCCGTCCTTAACCATAGAAAGATGAACCGGTGAAAAAATAACTGCTTTTAATTCATCACCCAGGGCAGTTGCACTCTTTTTTTCAATTTCGTTTAACTTAGCCGTTCTCCTGCCCATAATTGACAGTTCGGCATTTTGCTTTCTTGATTTATTTTCAAAATCAATTTTAAGTTCTGCTTTTTTTTCGCCTAATTTAACAAGTTCCTTATCCCTTACACCTCTGAAACTTTTACTTCCTGTAAAAAGATAAATTGCTTCAATCAAATTCGTTTTGCCTTGTGCATTTTCGCCCCAAATTATGTTTACATCTTCAAAATTGAGTTTTAGCTTTTCTATATTTCTGAAATTTTCAATTTCTATTGAATTAATTTTCATCTGTAATAATCTTATAGTCAACCGAAAAAATTGAAACCGTGTCACCTGCATGGATTTTTTTGCCTCTTGCCGTGCACACTTCACCGTTTACTTTAACTATTCCGTCTTGAATAAATGTTTTAGCCTGACCGCCTGTTTCTGCTATCCCTTTAAATTTTAAAAAAGCGTCAAGCCTGATAAATTCGGTGGTTATTTTAACATTTTCATTTTTTCTCGGTGTTGCTTTTGCTTTAATTTTCATTTTTAAGCCTCATTGGTAATACTAAAAATAAAAAGGAATCATCATTAATCGGCAAAACCTTAACGGGACTTACCGCACCGCCGAGTTCAATTCTTACTTGGTCTGTATCTGCGGCGTGAAGTGCGTCAAGCACATATTTTGAATTAAATCCTATTTCAACTCTGTCACCGCTTACGTTTGCGTGAGTATAGTTTACAACTCTGCCTATGCTTGAAACAGTTGAAACTCTCATCTCGTCAGCGTCAAATAAGCATCTGATTGGGTTTTTCTTATCATTTTCAATAACCGGAAGTGTTCTTTCAATACAATTAATTGCATCGTCTGTATTAATTAAAACAGTTGTGTTGCAAGTTTTAGGAATAGCAGCGTTATAATCAAGAAAATCACCGTCAAGCAAACGGCTGATAATACTGTAATTATCAACATCAAAAACAATATGCCTTTTTCCTACGCTGATTGAAATATCTTTATCATTCTCGGCACTGAAAAGCTTAATAAGTTCTCTTATTGTTTTTTTAGGAACAATAAAGCTGATATCTTCGCCGTCATATTTAACCGTTTCTGTTCTTATTGCAAGCCTGTATCCGTCAACACCTATAAGCCTTAATTGATTTTGAGTAAGTTCAAATTTAAGGCCTGTATGTACCGGCTTTGAAGCCTCACTGTCTGCAACGGCAAAAAGTGTTTGTGAAACCATATTTTGAAGAACACCCTCATTTAAAAATAAAGGATATCCTCCCGATACGGACGGAAGCTCCGGATAATCGTCTGCGTCAATACCTGAAATGTTATATTGCGCCGCACCGCTTATAATTGAAACAGATGTACCGCTGATTTCAAATGTAACCTTACCGTCAGGTAATTTTCTAATAATATCGCTTATTACTTTTGCATTAATTACGATTGCACCCGGCTCTACAACGCTTGCCTGAAGTGTTGTATTAATTCCGAATTCAAAATCATAACCGGTAAGGCTTAATGTATCAGAGCCACATTCCATAAGTATACCCTCAATTGTGGGAATAGTTACCTTTGTGCTTACCGCTCTCATAACATTTGAACAAGCTTCGCTTAATTCTTTTGTATTACAGGTAAATTTCATTTTTTAATACCCTCCGTCTATCTATATAGTCTAATTGTAGTAGTATGTAGTATAGGCTGCGGAAATTGTTGAAATCTTTTACAATCATTGATAATAAAGGAAATTTAATGCAATTTTTTTAATATCTCAATTGTTGAAAGATTTATTAAATTGTGTAAAAAATAAGTTTTCCGCATCCATTGTTAATTAAAAAGTAAAAAATGTTGAAAATTTTGTGGAAACTATTGAATACTTTTTGCATTGGAAATTATATCGTTAATTTGCCTTGCAAGCTTTGTATCCGTTTCAATATCCTTTTCAATTTGGTCAATGTTATACATAACCGTTGAATGATGCTTTTTAAATTCTGCGCCTATATCCTCATAACTCATATTTGTTACTTTTCTTATAACATAAAAGGTAATCTTTCGTGCGTCGGAAATAGTTTTCTTTCTCTGACCGCCGTAAATATCTTCAACAGATACACCTGTTGTTCTGCTGACTTCCTCAACAATTTTTTGAATTGTAACAGGAAGCGGCTGTGTATCCTCCATAACAACCTTAACAAAATTTTGCGCTAGCGCTATGGTAGGTGTGTTTTGATTAATGTCGCAATAAGCGTAAAGTTTCTTTGTAACGCCCTCAAGCTGACGAATATTTGATTTAACCTTGTCAGCAATGTAATCAATAACAGGGTCGGGAATTTCAAAATTAAGCATCATTGCTTTGCGCTTGATTATTTCACATCTTGTTTCATATTCAGGTGGCTGAATATCGGCAAGAAGTCCGTCCTCAAATCGGGATTTAAGCCTGTCGGTAATAGATTGAATTTCCCTCGGCGGCCTATCAGAAGTAATTACAACCTGCTTGCCTGCAAAAACAAGAGTGTCAAACGTATGGAAAAATTCCTCAATCGTTTGTTGCTTACCGGCAATAAACTGAATATCGTCAATCAAAAGCAAATCAATGCTGTTTCTAAACTTATCGTGAAATTCATCTGTTGTTTTATATTGAAGTGCCTGCATAAATTCATTTACAAATTGCTCTGCACGAATGTAAAGAATATTCATATCGGGAAATTTCTTTTTAACTTCATAGCAAATAGCATTTAACAGGTGAGTTTTGCCAAGACCCGAATTACCGTAAATAAAAAGAGGATTATAGTTTCTCATTTTTGAATTTTTGGTAAGATTAAGCCCCGGGTCGCTTGCAACAGCCTTAGCCGCAACATAAGCAAATCGGTTGCTTGAACCGACAATAAAATTTTCAAACGTGTATTGCTCGTTTTTATAATCTTCAAGGTGTTGCTTATCCTGGTAAAATTTATGTTCCTCTCTGTCATTATCCTCGGCACAAACATATTTAATTTTAACCTCAAATCCCATTACTGCTGCAAAAGCCTCACTAAACATTGTGCCGTATTGAGAAATAACAACGTCCATATACATGGCACTGGGAAGTCTTAAAGTAATTGTTGCCGCCTCAAAGTTGACAAATTCAGTCTTTTTTATCCATAAATTGAAAGCCGTTTCCGTAACCCTTTGCTCGCAATATGAAAGCACGGCATTCCAAATTTCATTATATGTATCCATTTTTACCTCCGTATTTTTACATAAAAATACAATACTCCAAATTAAATTTTAATACGTATTCTATATTAGCATATAAAATGTATTTAATCAATACTTATTTTAAATATTTATATATATTATTATATAGAATACTATATAAATACATATAAGAAAATTAATTATATTAATTTTACTTACTTTTATTGTAAAATAAAAAACGATATTGTATAATAGGCAAAACGGGGGATACAATATGAGAATTTTTAAAAATCGAGGAGATATTTATTTTTCAAAAACGAATAAGAAAAAATCGACTGAACAAAAAATTCTTCTTATTGCGCTTACAGTTATTGTTTTGTTTTCGGTTGTATTTATGTTTATAGTCGGAGCTAAAAATGATTTCAGCGCAAAAAAATTTTTTGAGCCTGAGGATTTATCAACTACCGCCGCAGCAGAGGAAAGCACGATTGCTCTCCCGCAAGTCAGCGGCAAAACGAATTATATTGTGACTGTATCGGAAGATGAAAATTTACTTTTTGTTGAAATGATTCAGGTTGATTTGGATAATAAGTCATATAAAGTTTGCACGTTAAAATCTTCAACGGAATATGACGGCAGTACGCTTGGATATATTTATGCTCATTCGGGAATACAAAATGTAAAAAGTGCGGCTGAAAATATGTTTTCAACCACATTTGATTATTACATTGATTTCCAGCGTGACGCATTTTGCGAATATTTTGACTCTTTGGGTGATGTAAATTATGCCCTTGTGTCGGATATCAAATATAAAAATAATAAATCGGCTGTTGCGTTTACCGTAAGAATGAAGGCAGGCGAGCAGGTAATTAAAGGCAGTCAGGCGGTTAATCTTGTAAGATATTTTCTTGAATCAAATAACCAGCAAAATGCAAATGACGTGCTTTTAACTTCTCTTTCAAAACAAATGAATCCTGATAATTTTGAAAATAAGGACAGCCTTTTTCAAAATTTGGTTACTAAGTCAAATACTAATATAACAGTTCGTGATTATTCTGCGGCAGATGACAGTATAACCGTGCTTTGCAACAGCCAAAACGGTATCAGCGTTTACGGCGCAGAAATTAAATATAAGAAAAATAAAATCACAAAGGATACCCTCCAAAACGCAAAGGGTTACTTTGTGAAGTAAGAGGAAAACATTATGGATAAAGAAAGAATACAAAATGCAGTCAGGGAAATTCTTATTGCCGTAGGCGAGGACCCGGACCGTGAGGGTTTACTTGAAACGCCTAAAAGAGTTGCAAATATGTATGAGGAAATTTTTGCAGGCTTGACGGAAGACCCAAAACAGCATATTAAGCTTTTTAACGAGCAGTCAAATGACGAAATGGTAATCGTAAAGGATATTCCTTTTTATTCAATGTGTGAGCATCATTTGCTTCCGTTTTTCGGCAAGGCACATATAGGCTATATTCCGAGCGACAATAAAATTATCGGTCTTTCCAAGCTTGCAAGAATTGTTGATAATTTTGCAAAAAAGCCGCAGGTGCAGGAAAGGCTCACAAGCGATATTGCAGATTTTCTTAATGATAATCTTCAGCCTAAAGGTGTTGCCGTAATTATGGAGGCGGAACACATGTGTATGACTATGCGTGGTGCACGTGCCGCAGGCTCAAAAACTCAAACCTCAGCGCTCAGGGGCATTATGCGTACCGACGCCAAAACAAGAGCGGAAGTTTTATCTCTTCTTAAATAAACAGTTAAAATCTCCTTTTATAATACGAAAGGGTAAATTATGATTTGGAAATGCAAAAATAAAGAAATAGAATACGGCAAAGATGTATTGATAATGGGTATTGTTAACGTTACACCTGACAGTTTTTCAGACGGAGGCGACCATTTTTCACCGGATGATGCAGTTGATTGCGCCTTTAAACTTATTGATGACGGTGCAGATATAATAGATATCGGTGCACAATCCACCAGACCGGGCCATATTCCTGTTTCGGATAAAGAGGAATGGGAAAGGCTTGAGCCTGTTTTAAAAGCATTAAACGGCAAAATAAGCGTTCCTGTTTCGATTGACACATATTATCCCTATGTTGCCGAAAAATCGCTTTCTCTCGGCGCAGACATAATTAATGACGTCAGCGGTGTAATTAATCCCGATATGGCAAAAATAATTAAAGAAAGCGGTGCAGGCTGGGTAATTATGCACAACGGTGCAGGCTCGGCTGAGGATATCAAAAACTTTTTTGAGGCATCTTTGGCTGAATGTAAGCGCTTAAATATAGATAAATCACAAATTTGTTTAGATATGGGCATAGGTTTTGGAAAAAATTATAAAGAAAATCTTGAACTTTTGACAAAAATGGATTATTATAGGATTGAAGCCTTTCCGCTTTTGCTCGGAACTTCTCGAAAAAGAGTTATCGGTGAGGGAAGCAGGCAGAGTGAACCAAAGCAGCGCATATACGGAAATATTGCCGCAGACACCGTTGCAATAATGCAGGGTGTTGATATTATTCGTTTGCATGACGTTTTGCACGAAAAGCAGGGAATATATATGGCGCAGGCATTGCGTGACGCTTATGTCAAATAAAATATAGGGGCTTTGATATGGATAAAATTTTAATCCGTGATTTAAAAATATTTGCCTATCACGGAGTCAACGAAGAAGAAAAGGTCAACGGTCAGAATTTTATTTTTGATATTGACTTATCCGTAAATATGATTAAAGCGTGCTACAGTGATAATGTTGATGACACTGTAAGCTATGCAAAGGTCATTAAGACGGTAACAAGAGTCTTTACTGCCGAGAAGTACAACCTGCTTGAAAAAGCGGCTCAAATCACGGCAGAGACAATTTTAGAAGAATATCAGGATGTTGCCAAGGTTGAATTAACACTTAAAAAGCCTGAGGCACCGATGAAAGCAGATTTCTCCTATGTAGGAGTAAAAATAGAGAGGGAACGCTAATGAGATACGTTATTGGCATCGGTAGTAATATCGGAGACAAGAAAGAAAATATTGAAAGGGCAATTGCCGCTATTGAAACATTGCCTAAAACGAGAATTGTGCTTAAAAGCTCAATTTATGAAACTCAGCCGGTAGGTTATGAAGAGCAGGATGATTTTTATAATATCTGCCTTGAAGTTCAAAGTGTTTTCAATCCTTTTGAAATGATTGGGGCTGTTTTGGGAATTGAAGCAGGCTTCGGAAGAGTACGTACAATTAAGGACGGTCCGAGAATTATTGATATTGACATTATTTTTGTTGAAAATATGGTAATTCAGTCGCCACATCTTACTGTTCCTCATCCCCAATATAAAAACAGACGTTTTGTTTTAGAGCCGCTTTGTGAAATGTATCCCGACGGAAGATTTATGGGTTACATATTTGGCGGTTTGAGTGAACAAATCGAAAATCAAAAAGTTAAAAAGCTCGAAGATTAACATATAATAAAGGCAGATACAATTTTTTGTGTCTGCCTTATTTTTTGGAAAAATTAAAATTTAATAGCAAAATTTCTTTGCTTTATATTATTTGCTTTTTGCAAACAATATTATTGCACGATATGTGCAAGGAGGTAAAGAGATGAATAAAAAAGACACATCAAATATGATGAAAATTATGGGTGCAACACTTGCCGTTTGCTCAGCGGCAGCAATTATGGGCGGTATGAAAACAAACAGCTTTTCAGCCAAAAAAACGATGAAAAAAGCAGGCGAGAAGGTAGTTGATTTCGTCGATACCGTAGCGTCGTTTATGTAAGAGCAAAAAAGCCAAGGAAAAATTTTCCTTGGCTTTTTTTAAATCGACGTAGGGGCGAACATTGTTCGCCTTATTATTTCAATTTATATTAATTTTATACAAAAAGGGGCGACCATCGGTCGCCCCTACGAAATTCAAATGTTATTGATATAAAAAACAAAGGAATTAGAAAAACGTTGATAAATACGTATTTCTAATTCCTTTTCTATTTTGGCACGGTTATAACCGTTTATTCGCAATTTTTAGTCGTTTGCGTGACCTGTTGAACCGAATACTACGTCAATCTTGTGAGCAACAACCTCTTCAATAAGGTTTCTTGCAGGAGTGAGATACTGACGTGGGTCAAAGTGAGTCGGATTCTCTGCAAAATGCTCTCTGATAGCTGCTGTCATTGCAATACGGATATCAGAGTCAACATTAATCTTGCAAACAGCCATAGATGCAGCCTTACGAAGCATATCCTCAGGAATACCGATAGCATCAGGCATTTCGCCACCAAACTTGTTAATAATCTTGATATGGTCTTGGTTTACAGATGATGCACCGTGAAGAACGATTGGGAAGCCCGGAAGCTTCTTGCCTACTTCTTCAAGAATGTCAAAACGAAGCTGTGGCTTTTGACCAGGCTTAAACTTGTATGCGCCGTGGCTTGTGCCGATAGCGATAGCAAGTGAGTCAACACCTGTTCTTGTTACGAAATCATAAACTTCTTCAGGTCTTGTGTAAGATGCGTTATCAGCGTCAACCTTAACGTCATCCTCAACGCCTGCCAATGTACCAAGCTCGCCTTCAACAACTACGCCGTGAGCGTGAGCATATTCAACAACCTTCTTTGTAAGAGCAACGTTTTCCTCATAAGGAAGAGAAGAACCGTCAATCATAACAGAAGTAAAGCCGCCGTCAATACATTCCTTGCAGGTTTCAAAATCAGGGCCGTGGTCAAGGTGAAGAGCGATTGGAAGACCTGTTTCCTCAGCTGCAGCCTTTACCATAGCAACAAGGTATTCGTGAGATGCATACTTTCTTGCACCTGCTGAGCATTGAAGAATAACAGGAGCGTTAAGCTTCTTTGCAGCACGGGTAATACCCTGAACAATTTCCATATTGTTTACGTTGAAAGCACCGATAGCATAGCCGCCTTCGTATGCCTTTTTAAACATTTCAGTAGTAGTAACTAATGGCATTTTAAAAATCTCCTTACATACTTGAAAAATTAGTTAGTGGCACAGTTAATACCTAACCACTTAACGCAGTTATTATACAACATTTAAAATTAAATATCAATAAAAATATGTGAACAAATAATCAATTTAGTCTATATTTGCGCATTTTCATCATAATCTATGATTTCACGTGCAATATAAATCGGTCGTTTCTTTGTTTCAATATAATTTTTGGCAAGATATTCGCCCATAATTCCGATTGTGAAAAGCTGAATACCGCCCAAAAAAGAAATGAGAATTACAAGCTGAGTAAAGCCGTCAACACTAATATTGCTTACAAGTTTTCTAATAACGGTGATTATTGCATAAACAAGGCTTAAAAATACCGTCAGTCCACCGATATAGCTTGAAATTTTAAGCGGCATTGTCGAAAAAGCGATTATTCCGTCAAGACCGTATTTCAGAAGCTTGGAAAAATTAAAACTGCTTTTTCCGCTTTTTCTTTCTTCTGCAACGTAAGGAATATATTTTGTGTTAAATCCTACCCAACTGAAAATGCCCTTGCTGAAGCGATAATATTCTCCCATTGAAAGAATGGCGTCCTTAACCCTGCTGCGAAATGTTCTGAAATCGCTTGCGCCGTCAACAAAGTGCGTTTCGGTAAACTTGTCGGCAAGTTTGTAAAAGTTTTTTTTGCAAAATTTAGCAAATGAACTTTCGTGCCTGTTTTCCTGGCAGGCACAAACGCAGTCGATATCATCGTCATTTTCTAAAATATCAACCATTTCCTTTACTATTTCCGGGCTTTGCTGCAAATCCGTATCAATAATTGTGATATAGTCGCCCTTGCAGTTTTGAAGCCCTGCATACATAGCGGACTCCTTGCCGAAATTTCTTGAAAAATTAATTATTTTAATATTTTGCGTGCTTTCTTTTTTTAACTTTTTAAGTGAGCCTATCGTGTTGTCACGGCTGCCGTCGTTAATAAATACAAGCTCGTAGTCTTTTGTGTTCGGAAAAGCGTCAAGCACAGCTTTTGCAAACGCAATGACGTTATTTTCCTCATTAAAGCACGGACAAATAAATGATTGTTTCATTATTTCACTTCCTTGCAGAGTATTCTACATTAAATAGCAGATAATGTCAAATAGAACACTTGTCTATAAAATCTATTCTAAATTATTGCTCAACAGCATAATTGCGGTAAGCGCTGCAACCGGTGCCGTCTGCGTTCTTAAAATGCGAGGGCCTAAGGAAGCAATTTTTCCGCCTGAGGCTTTAATCAGCTCAACCTCTTTTTCCTCAAATCCACCTTCAGGGCCGATATATATCGAAACGCTTTTAATGTCTTGGTTTATCATAGATTTAAGGCTTTCGCCGCCACCCTCATAAAAAAGAATTTTCAGCTCGCTGTCATCGTTTTTTACCGCTTTTTCAAGCGAGGTCATATCCATAATTTCAGGCACAATTCCACGTCCGCTTTGCTGAGCCGCCTCAAGCGCAATTTTTTCATATCTCTGCTTTTTCTTTTTTGCGCTTTTTTCGTCAGGCCTGCTTACACTTCTGTTGGTAAGCGTCGGGCAAATTGCCGATATTCCGAGTTCGGTGCATTTTTGAATAACGTCCTCAAGCTTGCTTGATTTCGGCACGCCCTGATAAAGCGTAACCTTAACGCTCGGCTCGCTGTTGTTTGCCTGCTTGTAGCAAACCGAAAGGGTAACAAGTCCGCCGTTTGTATTTTCTATTATACAGCCATAATCGTTGCCGTTGCCGCTTGTAAGCGTGAGCATATCGCCTTTTCTCATTCTAAGCGATTTTGCAATGTGGCGTGATTGCTCCTCGTTTAATGTAACTTGACCGTCAGGCTCAAAATCTATAAAAAGCTTTTGCATAATTAATTTCCTTTATATATATTCAAATAAGTTTTGGCACAATAATAATTATAAATTATTCCTTGCCCAATGAAACAGATATTGCTGTGCTATTCCGCCGATACCGTCAAAGCATTTCGGCAAGCCGTCGGGGTAATATTCCATAACCCTTTTCATCCAAACGTCAACGGGGAATGCGTCGTAAAAGCCGAAGCCGAAAAGAAGCGCACAGTTTGCAACCTTAATGCCTACTCCGTAAATGTTTAAAAGTTCTTTTCTTGCCTTATCAAGCGGTAAATTTTTTATTTTTTCAAGGTCAATTTCTCCGCTTGCAACGCCTTTTGCAAGTTTTTCAAGGTATTTTGCCCTATATCCCGTTCCGAGTTCTTCAAAATCCTCAACCGAAAGCTCGGAAAGCCTCTTTGCACTCGGAAAAGAATAAAATCCTTTTTTGACCTCTTGCCCGTATTTTTCGCAAAGCCTTTCTATAATACCTTTAATCCTTTTGATATTATTCTGCTGGCTTATAACAAACGAGCAAAGCGCCTCCCAACTGTCCTGATTAAGTATTCTTATTCCGTAATATTCGTCAATCGTTGAGGCTAAAAGCTTATCTTCCTTCAGCGTTTCGCATATTTTAACATAATCCCTGTCAAAATCAAAATATTTTCTCCAAATATTTTCAAAATCGTTTTCGCTCGTGTCCTTTAACAAAAAAGTATCTTCGCCGATTTTGCTTATATTGAGATAAACACCGCTTGCAACACCGCTGAAACTTGCGTCTTTTTCCTTAACCCAGCGAAAAGCCTGACCGCAATCGAGAGTTAATTCAAGGTCAAGGCATTTTACACCGTGCAAAATTATATCGTTGTTTTTAATTTCAATTTCCATAACGTCCTCTTGTCAACCTGTTTTGAAAAATTGTATTACTTTTGTAACAAATGCGTACTTAGAGTATAACATTTTTTTGTCAAGAGTGAAAGTTAAAAATAGCAAATTACACAAAAATATTAGTTTAATCTCGAACTTTCAAAAATGTTGAAAACTATGTGTAAAGTTATGAAAACTCTTAAATTTTAACATTAAAACGAGTTTTCAACAGTGAAAAACCCCCAAACTGCGTACTTTTCGCCATAGTTTTTAACATTTTCCACAGAGTTTTCCACAACGATTTAATTGTAAGGTTAAATATACTTTTGGTTATATTAAAAGCTTGTCAAGTAAAAAATTTTATAAGAATTAACAAAATTCGACAAAAACTTTTTAGTATATTTGCCACATCTTTTTCCTACACTAATTGTATAAATTTCGAGTGAAAGGCAATGAGAAAAAAGATGATTAAGGGTGTAAGCAAGCAAATTTTAGAGGTTACAAATACAGATAATCCGTATTTTGAAAAAATAATATTTTTTGTTAAGCCCGAACATCAGTCTACTGACAGAAAAAAATTGCAAAAAGAGGCGGAAGCGGTTGCTGCATTAAAGCAAAAACCGCCGAGGCTGAAGCTTACAAAAAAGCAGATTATTAAAACTGCGCTTTTGTCGTTGCTTTTCACCATGGCAGGGTGCGGAATAACTTTTGTTATTTCATTATTAGTATAGGAGAGAAACAATATGACAGTATATAAAGCATTTCGTAATTTTATTATTGCGCTTGCAATTGTCGCACTTATCGTGACAGGCTCGCTTATCGGCTTTTCGGCTTATAAAATTTACGATTATACCCAAAACAGCCAATATGTTGTGTCAAAGCTCGGCTCAAGCGGTGAAGAGGTAAAAAACATTCAAAAAAAGCTTTCCTCTCTCGGTTTTTACGGCGGTTCGGTCGACGGCATTTACGGAAATAATACTAAAAGCGCAGTAAAAGCATTTCAAAAAAGCTGCGGTATTACAGCAGACGGAATTTGCGGCAAAACAACGCTTCTTTATCTCGGTCTTTCAAACGGTTCGTCCTCCAATAATACCGAATATTCAAATTCCGACGTTGAGCTTTTGGCAAAAGTAATAAGCGCTGAGGCAAGGGGAGAGTCGTATGAAGGGCAGGTAGCAGTCGGCGCAGTTATTTTAAATCGAGTGAAGCACCCGTCTTTTCCCGATTCGATAAGCGGTGTTGTATATCAAAAGGGCGCTTTTTCCTGCGTTAATGATTCAAACTGGTACGCCGCCGTTGCCGACTCCTCCAAAAGAGCTGCAATTGACGCTTTAAACGGCTGGGACCCGTCAGGCGGCGCAATCTATTATTTCAATGCCTCCAAAACGTCAGACGCCTTTATGCATTCCCGTCAGGTAATCAAAACAATAGGCAATCACAAATTCTGTATTTAATTATAGGATTTGCTTAATGAAATACAATACCGTAGGGGGCGACCATTGGTCGCCTGTCTGTTATAATCATTAATCATCCGCATACCTGACAATATAATACCCCGTCATAACGCATTGGTCGTTTTTGATTTGATATTCGGTATCGGCGTTCACAATTTCATACCCGTCAAGCTCTCTTTCAGCCTCGATTGAGAGCTTTTTTCTTGCAAGGCTTACCATTTCGTCGTTTGTTAAATCGTATTTAACAGCGCTTATTGCCTGTTCGCTTGTAATTGTATATCCTATCGGGAGCGCCTTGCCCTTGATTTTTAAATATTTATCGCTTGTTTTTTCAAAATCGCCTTTTTTAATTTTGAAATAAAGGGGAATGTTAAGCGAGAAAAAGCGTAGAGTATAATAATTTTTTGTCTGCCTAATGCTTAATTTGCTTTGCTGTCTTTGTGCGGTAACGTTGATTTCTTTTCTGATTGCTTTAATTCCTTTTAGGCTGTATTCGTCAATTTCGTCAATCTCTTTTCTTGTTTCGTTAATCTCAACTACGGCGGTTGTCCCTTTTCTGTTGATATGTACCCACGCAATATCGTCAAAATCGCTCATCATATCCCAAGCAATTGATTTTCTGTCAACTGCGCTCCACATAACTCCGCTTTTGAATTTGTGATTTTCAAGATAAGTTGAAATTGTGGCTTCGCTGAGAGTGTCGCACCCTTTTATTTCAACATTCCAGATAAACGAACTTAAAAACGAGAGAATAAAAGCAAATAAAACAGCGCCCAAAATAAAACCTGTTCGTTCATTTAGCGGTGCAAGGAAAAACGGTAAGCCGTGCTTTTTTAAAATTTTTACCTTACCGCCGTTTTTAAGTGCGATTTTGTGTAGATTTTTATACGTGCTTATTCTGCAAATTGCATTAAAACCGTTTTCGCAAAGCGTAATGTTTTGAATAAGTATTTCCTTTTCAAAACATTCGTTTATGAAACCCTCGCTAAAACCGTTTATAAACTCAAATTCAACATATCCCAAAAGAAAACGAAAAAGCTTAATCAAGATGAAAACTCCATTGACGTTATATTGCCCTGCACCACTGCGCCCTCACGTGTAAAAGAATTTATTTTCAAGTCGTCGCCCCAAAAAGTGATTTCCTGACTTCCGAGCGACACGGTGATTTTTGTGTTTGAATATTCTATTATTTTTTCAAGCCCGTCAACAAGACATTCGCTCCCTGCCATTTCAATTCTCGGCTTTCCGAAGTAATAGTCAAGCGGACTTTTGTTTTCTTTTTCCGTTTTTTTATTTTTAATAAGCTTCATTTTATCACCGCTAATATATATGCAAGGGTGATAAAAGATATTAGTTATTAAGAAAAACAAAAATGAGAAGTATCCGTTTGAATACTTCTCATTAATATCTTAATCTTATTTACTTTCTTTGTGCTTTGCCGCTGCCGTAACAAATCCACGGAAAAGAGGATGCGGCTTGTTAGGCCTTGACTTAAATTCAGGGTGGAATTGGCAGGCAACAAACCATGGGTGCTCCGGAATTTCAACCATTTCAACAATGTGGTTGTCAGGTGATGTTCCGGCAAAAATCATTCCGCCGCTCAAAAGGTCGTTTCTGTAATCGTTGTTGACCTCATATCTGTGCCTGTGTCTTTCATAAATCATAGATGCGCCGTAAAGCTCGTATGATTTTGACTCCGGATTAAGAGTGCAGGGATATTGACCGAGGCGCATTGTGCCGCCCATATCGGTAACATCTTTTTGCTCCGGCAAAATGTCAATAACAGGGTACGGAGTTTCAGGATTGATTTCAGCCGAATTAGCGTCATTCATACCAAGCACGTGCCTTGCAAATTCAATAATTGCAATCTGCATACCAAGGCAAATGCCGAGATAAGGGATGCCGTGAGTTCTTGCATATTGGCAAGCGTTAATCTTGCCCTCAATTCCTCTGCTGCCGAAACCGCCCGGAACAAGAATACCGTCAACGTCGCCCAAAATTTCGTCAAGGTCAACGTCGCCTTCAAGTGTTTCCGAGTCAATCCAATCAATGTCAATTGCACTTCTCGTTTCAATTCCGCCGTGCTTTAAAGCCTCGTTTACCGAAATGTAGCTGTCGTGAAGTTCAACATATTTGCCGACCATTGCAATTTTAACCGTCTGCTTAGGATTTCTCAAAGCCTCAAGCATATGCTCCCAATCCGAAAGGTCACGCTCGCCGCATTCAATGCCGAGTTTTTTAATTACAACATCATCCATATGCTGCTCTTTAAGCATCATAGGCACGGCATAAAGAATGTCGCAGTTGTTGTTTTCAATTACACATTCCTTGTCAACATTACAGAAAAGCGCAATTTTATTTTTAATATCGTCTGTAAGCGGGTGCTCCGTTCTGCAAACAATAATGTCAGGGCTGATACCGATAGAAAGCATTTCCTTAACCGAGTGCTGAGTAGGCTTGCTTTTAAGTTCGTCAGAAGCGGCAAGATAAGGAACAAGTGTTACGTGAATGAAAAGGCAGTTTTCTCTGCCGACTTCAACCGCAAATTGACGTATTGCTTCAAGAAACGGCTGGGATTCGATATCGCCGACCGTACCGCCGATTTCAACAAGGCAAACGTCAGCTCCAGTGTCGGCATTTCTGTTAATATAGCGCTTAATCTCGTTTGTTACGTGCGGAATAATTTGAATTGTTTGTCCGCCGTAAACGCCCTTTCTTTCGTCAGATATAACCTTCCAATAAACTCTGCCCGATGTAAGGTTTGAGTTTTGCGAAAGGCTTTCGTCAATAAATCTTTCGTAATGGCCGAGGTCAAGGTCGGTTTCCGCACCGTCATCTGTTACGAAAACTTCGCCGTGCTGAACGGGGTTCATAGTGCCGGGGTCAACGTTAAGATACGGGTCAAGCTTTTGCGCCGTAACTTTTAAGCCACGTGATTTTAAAAGTCTGCCGAGTGATGCTGCGGTAATGCCCTTGCCAAGACCCGATACAACGCCGCCGGTAATGAAAATATACTTCGTTTTGTTCATCAAATCACCTCTGAAAGTAAAAATAAGATAAAAAATTAAAATAAAAAACGGCTGTACGCACTGGTACAACCGTCTGTACTTATATATTATAAAGCAGTTTATTTTCTATTTCAATAGGAAATTCTAATTTTTTCAAATTTTTTTCAGCACGAACACGTCAGCCTTATGCCAAGCTTTTTAAGCACGTTTTCGTCAACCTGCGCAAGCATAACGGATGAATGCATTTCGCAATTTTTAAGCTTTGAAATCTGATTTAGCGCAAGCTTTGCTTTTTCGTCATTCACTGCCGAAATTGAAAGCGCAATAAGCGTTTCGTCTGTATGAAGTCGTGGGTTTTTGTTGCCCAAATGATTGATTTTAAGCTCTTGAATCGGCTTGATAACCTCAGGTGCGATAAGAAGAACATCATCGTCAATTCCCGCAAGCACCTTTAAAGCATTTAAAAGCATAGCCGAAGCACAACCCAAAAGCGCAGATGTTTTGCCTGTGACCGTTTTTCCGTCTGAAAGCTCAATTGCCGCAGCAGGCGCACCTGTTTTTTCTTCAAGCCTTGTAGCCTCAAGCGCACATTTTCTGTCGTCAACGCATAAGCCGGCATTGTTCATAAGAAGTTCAAGCTTGTAAATCTCATCTTTGCTTGCTCTGCCCTTGATTTGGTTGCATTTTGCATTGAAAAATCTGCGTATAATCTCCTGATTAGCCGCCTCTTTAACCGCCTCGTCATCAAAAATACAGTTGCCTGCCATATTAACGCCCATATCCGTAGGCGATTTGTAAGGGCATTTTCCGTAAATTTTGTCAAATGTTGCTTTTAATACAGGGAAAATTTCAACGTCACGGTTGTAGTTTACCGTTGTTTCGCCGTAAGCCTCCAAGTGCCACGGGTCAATCATATTGACGTCGTTAAGGTCAGCCGTCGCTGCTTCATAAGCAATGTTTACAGGGTGCTTGAGCGCAATGTTCCAAATAGGGAATGTTTCAAATTTTGCATATCCTGCCTTAATTCCACGCTTGTTTTCGTGGTAAAGCTGTGATAAGCAGGTAGCCATTTTACCGCTTCCCGGACCCGGTGCGGTGATTACAACGAGCGAACGGTTTGTCTTAATATAATCGTTTTTGCCGTATCCTTCGTCACTTACGATTTTAGAAATGTTTGCAGGATATCCGTCAATAAGATAGTGGTGATAAAAAGGAATACCTCTTTCCTTTAGCTTCTGCTCAAAAGCGTTAACTCTCGGTGTTGAAACATATTTTGTAAGCACAACGCTTCCTACCATAAGCCCCATACCCTCAAACGCATTAACAAGCCTTAAAACGTCTGTTGAATAGGTAATTCCGAGGTCGCCCCTGATTTTGTTTTTCTCAATATCGCTTGCGCTGATAACAATAACTATTTCTGCCTGCTCTTTAAGCTGAAGAAGCATTTGAAGCTTGCTGTCAGGCTGAAATCCCGGCAAAACTCTTGATGCGTGATAATCGTCAAAGAGCTTTCCGCCGAATTCAAGATAAAGCTTTCCGCCGAATTCGTTTATCCTTTCCTTGATTCTTTCACTTTGCATTTGCAAATATTTATTATTGTCAAATCCTACCTTATACATATTCCCTCTCCAAAATAATACAAAATAAAAACGGCTGTACCCACGTACAACCGTTTGTACTTAAATATTATACAGAAACAGAGAAAATAAATCAACAGTTAATTTATAACTGCTTTTTGTAGCCTTATTATTTACGTAAATTCCTGCCTTGCCGTTTTTCCAATCCCTCCGAGTGCAACAAGTTGCACCCACCGTCTCCCCTGTCGTGTCGGTCGGTGCTTCTGCACTAAAGTGCAGAGGTCTCCACCGGAGACCCGCACCCTTTGCAAGGGAGGCAAATATGTTTGTTTAATTCGGGGTCCCCGAAAAGCGTAAGCTTTTTGGGGAGAGGAGAAAGGAACGGAGTGTTTATTATGGATTTCAAGGAAATTCATTCAAACACGGAGTTTCTTTTGACGTTGTAGGGGCGAACATTGTTCGCCCGATTAATCTTTTATTTCATCAAAATCTGTTTCAATCAGCTTTGCGCTGTCTTTTGGGGAATAAAGCCAATATGACATATGGCTGTCGTTATTGAAATACACAAGTTCTTTGCCCTTTTCGTCATAGTCGTAAGCCTCAACAATTATAAGCTTGATTTTCATTTTCTGCTTAATTATCGATTTAATGTAAACCGCTACGCTTTGCCCCTCAAACAAGCCGTCCTCAAGCTCGGCAAGCCCTGCCAAATTAGGCATAAGTTCAATAAATACGCCGTAATCCTCAATGCTTCTTATAACTCCTGTCACCGTTTCGCCCGGAGTGAAAAGTTCTGCGTTTTCCTCCCACGTGCCGAGAAGTTCTTTTAGCGAAAATGTCAGCTTGTCGCCCTCTCTTTTGCGCAAAACAACCTTTATTTTTTGCCCTTCGCTTAGCCTCTGCCGTGGGTGACTTATTCTTGAAACAGACAGCATATCAATCGGTATAAGTGCATTTATTCCTGCGCCGATATCAATAAAAGCGCCGAATTTTTCAAGATGAGTGACTTTTGCGTCAATGATATCGCCGAGCGCCAAATTATCTAAAAATTCTTCCTTGCATCTTTTTTGCACGTTTTTTCTTGAAAGTACGGCGCACGTGTTGCCGAAAACGTCACGCTGAAAACCCATAATGTTAAAGCAAACGTTTTTCCCGACCTTGGAAATGAGCGCAATATCCCTGACTGTTCCGTCATCTATTCCCAGCGCACCCTCCTCTCGTTGAATAATACCTCTTATTGCGCCTAAGTCAATATGTAAATTATGCTCTCTGTCGCAAAGCAGTACCTTGCCCTCGATTATTTCGTTTTTCATCATAGCGTTTTTTATTTCTTCAACGCTTTCAAAGGTTTTTGCAAGGCTCTTGCGGCAACCCTCCGGATAAAATTCCATTTGTTTCACTCTTTTCGATAGTCTTGTAGTTATATTTATATTCAAATAAGCGCTGTTTTATGATAATATTTTGTTGTAAATAATAGGCGATAGTGATATAATGTTTTAAATAATTAATAATATAGTATCTTTAATTTATATAAGGTGAAAAATATGCAACTCAAACTCGGTGATATTGTTGTGATGAAAAAAGCGCACCCTTGCGGCTCAAAGGAATTTGAAATAACAAGGCTCGGAGTTGACTATAAGCTCAGGTGCACAGGCTGTGGCAGAGAGGTTATGATTCCGAGAATTAAAGCAGATAAAAGCATTAAGGTGGTCAAAAGTGATGAAAAATAGCGCCCCTATCGGCTTTCTTGATTCGGGAATAGGCGGAAGCACTGTGCTTATAAAAAGTCTTTCCGTTTTGCCGAATGAAAATTATGTGTTTTTCAGCGATTCTGCAAATTGCCCCTACGGCGATAAAAGTGACGGTGAAATTATTGAGCGCTGCGATAAAATCGTTTCGTTTCTTATTGAAAATTACGGCTGCAAGGCAATAGTTATTGCGTGCAATACGGCTTCAGCCAAGGCTTCGGCTTATCTTAGGGAAAAATATTCTCTGCCGATAATTGCAATTGAGCCGGCATATAAAATGGTGTATGACCAAAATCCCGACGGCTTTACGCTTGTAATGGCAACCAAGGGTACGCTTGAAAGCGAAAAATTCCATAAACTTTATTATAAATATAATAACCACAAAACTGCGCTTATTGCCTGCGTCGGTCTTGCGGATATTATTGAGCACGGCACAAAGGAGGAGCTTTGCGATTATCTTGATAAAACGCTTGATGAATATAAGGGCAAAGCGCAAAATGTTGTTTTGGGCTGTACTCATTATCCGCTTGCAAAAAAGGAAATTAAAAACACTTTGGGTGACGTTGAGTTTTTTGACGGTGCAAACGGTGTAAGCAGGCAGCTTAAAAGAGTGCTTGAAGAAAAAGATTTAATAAGCGATAGCAAAGATAAGGGAAATATAACCTTTATTGATTCAAGTTGTGACGAAAAAATAAGAGAAGAAAAGAAAAAGAGATTTTTTAATATTATAAGTGAGGCAGAGATATGATAGAAAAATTGCAAGAGGTTGAAAACAGATTTGAGGAAGTGAACGAGCTTGTTTGCAATCCCGATATCGTTTGTGACCAAGAAAAATATACTAAGCTTATGCGTGAGCTTAAGCATTTAACCCCTGTTGTTGAAAAATTTAGGGAATATAAAAAGGCTAAGGCAAGTGAGGAGGAGTCACGTGCAATGCTTGATGAGGGCGGAATGGACGCTGATTTTGCCCAGATGGTTAAAGAGGAATACGAGCAAAGCCGAGAGGATATGGAAAGAATTGAGGAGGAGCTTAAGGTTCTTCTTTTGCCACGTGACCCTAACGATGATAAAAACGTAATTATTGAAATCCGTGGCGGTGCAGGAGGCGAGGAAAGCGCACTTTTTGCAGGTGTTCTTTTCAGAATGTACTCGATGTATGCCGAGTCAAAGGGTTTTAAAACAGAGATATTAAATGCTAACGAAACGGGGCTTGGCGGATATAAGGAAATCAGCTTTTCCGTTGAGGGCGACGGCGCATATTCCCGCTTTAAGTTTGAATCGGGTGTTCACCGTGTTCAGCGTGTACCCGAAACCGAAAGTCAGGGCAGAATACATACTTCCACCACAACGGTAGCGGTTTTGCCGGAGGCTGAGGATGTCGATTTTGAAATTAATCCTAAGGATTTGCAGATAGATACATTCCGTTCGTCGGGCGCAGGCGGTCAGCATATTAACAAAACATCATCTGCCATTCGTATTACCCATATTCCGACGGGAACAGTTGTTGAATGTCAGGATGAAAGAAGCCAGCATAAAAACAAGGAAAAAGCGCTTAAAGTTTTGCGCTCCCGTCTTTATGACGCTGAAAAGGCTAAGCACGACGCAGAGATTGCAGGCGAAAGAAAGGCGCAGGTCGGCACAGGCGATCGAAGCGAGAGAATAAGAACATATAACTATCCGCAGGGCAGAGTGTCCGACCACAGAATAGGGCTTACTCTTTATAAGCTTGAGCAGTTTTTAAACGGCGATATGGATGAAATGATAGATGCGCTTATTACTGCCGATACTGCCGAAAAGCTTAAGGCACAGGGCGAAGAATAATTATTTCAGAGGTAAAGTATGTCAATTAAACAAGGCGAATATTTAAAAAATTTAAGAAACGGCAAAGGCATAAGCCAAGACGCTCTCGGTGAAGCACTCGGTATTTCACGTCAATCCGTTTCAAAATGGGAGCAGGGCAATTCCACTCCCGATATTGATAATATAGGCAAGCTTGCCGAATTTTACGGCGTGTCTATTGATTCGATTGTTAAAGGCGAGGCTGACGAAGCAAAGGAAAACGAGCAAACAGCGCAAAGCGAAGAGGCAAAAGCTGTTAATGAGCTGATAGATGAATTTGAGGGCAAGGAAGAGCCTGAGAATAAAAAGGCAGAAGAAAGAAAATTTGATATGCCGCTTTCCGCTCCTGAGCCGTCGCTCAAGGAAAAGGAGCTTTTAAAAGAGCAAAAGGATGAAAAATATATTCTCGAAAGAGAAAAAGAACGTGAAGAAAGAAAAAAGGAAAAGAAAAGGCGAAGCTGGCTTTTCCCGTCCTATCCCATTCTTGCGGTTATTGCATATTGCTTAATCGGTGTATTTCTCGGCGCAAACGGCTGGAAAATCGGCTGGATTGTTCTTTTGACAATTCCTCTTTTTTATACGGGCATAATAGCGATTGAAAAGAAAAAGCCTGTCATTTTTTGCTATCCCGTTTTGGTGCTTATTGTATTTCTTCTTTTGGGATTTGCAAAAAGCTTGTGGCACCCTGCATGGATTCTTTTCTTAACTATTCCAATTTTTTACATAATTACTGCAAAGGCAGGTAAACATAAGCATAATGGAAACTAAAGTATTATCAACAAACGATGAGGATATAGCCCTTGCGGGTAAAATCCTTGCAAACGGCGGTCTTGTTGCGTTTCCTACAGAAACAGTTTACGGCTTGGGTGCGAATGCGCTCAATGAGGACGCCGTCAAAAATATTTATAAGGCTAAGGGCAGGCCGAGCGATAATCCGCTTATTGTTCATATTGCAAATAAAGAGGACATCATTCCTTTGGTTAAAGAGGTCACGCCTAAGGCGCAGGCACTTATTGATGCTTTTTTTCCGGGACCGCTTACAATAATTTTGCCAAAGAGCGATTTGATAGGCAAGGTTGTCAGCGGCGGTCTTGATACGGTTGCCGTTCGTATGCCGATAAATGAGGTTGCAAATAAGGTGATTAAGGCAGCAGGCTGTCCCATTGCCGCACCGAGTGCCAATACTTCCGGCTTGCCGTCGCCTACAAGAGCAAAATATGTTATTGACGATATGTCAGGCAAGATTGAGGCAATCATTGACGGCGGCGATTGCGAATTTGGCGTTGAATCAACCGTTATCACTCTTGCAACCGATATTCCCACGGTTTTGCGTCCGGGCGCAGTTACTAAGGAAATGCTTGAGGGTGTAATAGGCGAGGTCGAGGTTGCAAATGCCGTGCTTCACGGAATGAAAGATAACGAAACGGCGGCTTCCCCCGGTATGAAATATAAGCACTATGCCCCAAAGGCGAGGGTGGTTATTGTTGATGCCGACCGTAAGACTTACGAGGATTTTGTCAATAATCAAAAGGGAGCATTTGCGCTTTGTTTTGATGAGGACAAGGTCAGCGTGCCGAGAGTTAATTTTGGAAGCGAAAACGACGATTTATCGCAGGCGAGGGAGCTTTTTGACGCACTCAGACGTCTTGACGAAATGGGAGCAAAGACAGTGTATGCCCGTATTCCGCATACAACGGGTGTCGGAATGGCGGTTTACAACCGTCTTATCCGTGCGGCGGCATTCACGGTTATTGATTTGACTAAGCCGTTTACTCTCGGTTTAACGGGTCAGTCGGGCGCAGGCAAAAGCTATATATGTAAGAAGCTTAAAGAACGTGGCTTTAATATTATAGATTGCGACGAGGCTGTAAAAAATATTTATGATACCGACGAAGCCTTGGTTAAATCTCTTTGCGCTGAATTTGGCGATATAATGACAGACGGCAAAGTTGACAGGAAAAAGCTCGGTAATATTGTGTTTAATGATAAATCTAAGCTTGAAAGGCTTAATGAGCTTGTTCACCCGGCTGTTATTGACAGGTGTGTGTCGCTTTCAACTCTTTTGAGCGTTCTTGACGCACCCCAGCTTTTTGAGGCGGGTGCGCAGGATAAATGTTTTAAAACGATTGCCGTTTTGGCTGACGAAAAAACAAGATTAAAGCGCATAATTAAGCGTGATAATATCAGCGAAAAAGCGGCAAAAAGCCGGCTTTCCTCTCAATTTAGCGAGGATTATTTCAAAGCCAATTGCGACTTTGTGATTTATAATAATGACGGTAATGATATTGACCGAGAAATTGATGACATTCTTCATTCTCTCGGATTTTAATAAAAAATAATTTTCAGAAAGGTGATAAAAATGAGCGAAAAAGCAAAAGAATTGCAAAAAAAGCTTTTTAACAAAAAAGAAAACGGCGTAGATTTTATGAGCGATGAAGAGCTTAAGGTTTGCGACGATTTCTGCGAGGGATACAAAAAATTCCTCTTTGAAAATAAGACGGAAAGGGAATTTGCCGCATCGGCACTTAAGCTTGCACAGGAACACGGCTTTACAGAGTTTGATAAATTCGGCAAGGCACTTGAGCCAGGCGACAAGGTTTATTATTTCAACAGGGAAAAGGCAATTATTCTTGCAGTCAAGGGTAAAAGACCTATTTGTGACGGTGTAAGAATCAGCGCCGCTCATATTGATTCCCCACGTCTTGATTTAAAGCAGTGCCCTGTTTATGAGGATGGAAATCTCGGATTTTTCAAAACTCACTACTACGGCGGAATTAAAAAATATCAGTGGACAGCCATTCCGCTTTCTCTCCACGGCAGAATTTGCAAAAATGACGGCACGTATGTTGACGTTAAAGTAGGCGAGGACCCGGCTGACCCTAAGTTTTGCATTACTGATATTCTTCCTCATCTCGGCGCAGAGCAAATGTCAAGAAAAGCAAACGAGATTGTTAAGGGCGAGGAACTTAATGTTGTTATCGGCTCACGTCCGTTTAAGGATGACGAGGTAAGCGAAAAGATTAAGCTTAATCTTCTCAACATTCTTTTTGAAAAGTACGGCATTGTTGAAAGAGATTTTCTTTCTGCCGAGCTTGAACTTGTGCCGGCATTTTCGGTTGACGATATCGGCTTTGACAGAAGCTTAATCGGCGGCTACGGCCATGATGACCGTGTTTGCTCATACCCTGCACTTCAGGCAATTCTTGATATTGACGAAGTACCGGAGTATACCGCTTTGACCGTTCTTACCGATAAAGAGGAAACAGGTTCTGACGGCAACACAGGTCTTAATTCAAGCTATCTTAAATATTTTGTTGAGGATTTGGCAAGGCTTGAGGGCTATGAGGGCAGAGATGTTCTTTCTAATTCTAAGTGCCTTTCAGCCGACGTTAATGCCGCATTTGACCCAACATGGTCAACTCCTTTTGAAAAAAATAATTCCTCATTCATTAACGAGGGTGTTTGCGTAACCAAGTTTACGGGTGCAAGAGGCAAGGGCGGCACGTCAGATGCTTCTGCCGAATATGTAAGCTTTGTTAAAAATCTTCTTGAATCAAACGGAGTTTTGTGGCAGAGCGGCGAGCTTGGCAAGGTTGACGCAGGCGGCGGCGGAACCGTTGCTATGTATATTGCAAACCTCAATGTTGACGTTATCGACGTTGGTGTGCCAGTTCTTTCCATGCATTCTCCTTACGAGATTGTCAGCAAGATAGATACGTATATGGCGTATAAGGCATTTAAGGTTTTCTTTACTAAATAGGATTTAAAGCGGGCTGACAATGTCAGCCCCTACGACGTCGAAGAAACTTCGTGTTTGATAAAATAAACTGATTTGCCTCCCTTGTAAAGGGAGGTGGGTGCAACTTGTTGCACTCGGAGGGATTTAGAAAAGGCAGGAGTTTTCTCTTGCCTTTTTGTGACGCAACGGGGAATTGACATTATGAAAATTCTGATTATTTCAACAGGCGGAACGATTGGTAGCAAAAAAGACGATAATATTCATCTTGACGCACCGTTTAAGGTAGTTCATTTTGCCGATGAAAATTTAATAAAGGGCGTTGAGTTTTCGTTTTCCTGCCCTTATACGATTTTGTCGGAAAATATGGATTTTTCGCATTTGCAAAGCCTTGTTGACGAGATAAAAGAGAGCGACAGCGATAATATTATCATTCTTCACGGCTCAGACACGCTGGCTTTTACTTCGTCGTTTATAGCAAATCTTTTTTGGGATAAAAATATTGTGCTAACCGCCTCCGATAAGCCGATTGAGGATAATTTAGCTAACGGAATTTCTAATTTTAATGAGGCGCTGAGGCACATAAAAAAAGGCGAAAAAGGCGTTTTTGTAAGCTACGACGGCATTTTCCCCGCAGACACAATAACGAGCGCCGACGGTCTTGATAAATTCAGGCAGACGGGCAAGTCGCAACCGAAGTTTAAAAATCCCTGCCTTGCGCCAAAGAATATATTGGTAATTAAGCCTTATATTAATATTGATTATAATAATTATAATATAGAAAGCGCCGATTTGGTTTTGCACGAGATGTATCACAGCGCAACCGTGCCCGAAAGCGCAAAGGCTTTTGCCAAAAAATGCAGGCAAAGCGGTGTACCGTTTTATTTTGTGACTCCCAAGTCCTCGGCTGATTATGAAACCTCGGCAGATATTTCGGATATGATTATTTTTAACACCACGCTTGAAAATGCATTTGCGAGATTTAATATAAAGGCTTGACAACCGTTTTTTAACATGCTAAAATGTCTTTACAAATTAAAAATGTAAACCGTTGAAACGGAGATAAAAACGAGATACGAACTTACAGAGAGTCCTCGGCGCTGAAAAGAGGGCAGTAAACGGCTTGTTAAATGGACCGTTGAGGGTACGGTGAAAGGCTTAGGCTTATTATTCCGTAACGTGATGACCTACGTTAGTGGTCGGAGATATGATAGTATCTTGCAAAGTGTATGGTAACCCATAAATCAAGGTGGCACCACGGAAAGTAATTTTCGCCCTTGGTAATACGTAAGTATTGCCGAGGGCTTTTTTGTTGCCCTTTTGCAAGAGGAAAGACAAGGGGAAATCAAATGAAAATTTATCCATCTGTTGAAGAAATTAAGGAAAAATATCAAAACTTCAAAACAGTTCCCGTCAGCACGGAGATTGAAGCTGAGGTGTCGGCACTCACGGTTTTGAAAAAGCTTAAAAACGTAAGCTCTCATTGCTATATGCTTGAGTCAAACGACGATGCCAACAACACGGGACGTTACACCTTTTTGGGCTATGACCCAAAGGCAGAGGTTAGCTGCACAAATTATAATGTAAGAGTTATTGATTCGTTTGGCGTTAAGAATTATACAGGCAATCCGAGAAAATATATAAAGCAAATACTTGATGAGCATAAAGCACCTAAAATTGAAAATTTGCCTACCTTTACGGGTGGACTTGTCGGCTATTTCGGCTACGATTATGTAAAATACAGCGAGCCTAGCCTTAAGCTTGATGCACACGACGACGGCAATTTCAAGGATGTTGACTTAATGCTTTTTGATAAGGTAATCGCTTTTGATAACCGTGAAAATAAAATTATTCTTATAGTAAATATTCAAACGCAAGAAGTTGACGAAAATTATGCAATCGCCTTAAAAGAACTTGAAATAATGAAAAATATTATTTTAAACGGCGACGAGGCTGAAATTGAAAAGCCTAAGCTAAAAACAGAATTTAAGCCTCTTTTTGACGGTGAAAGATATGCAAAAATGGTTGAAAAGGCTAAGCATTATATTAAAGAGGGCGATATTTTTCAGGTGGTTCTTTCAAACAGGCTTGAGGCTGAAATGGACGGTTCGCTTTTTGGCACTTATGAGATTTTGAGAAAGCTTAATCCTTCGCCTTATATGTTCTATTTTTCGTCTGACGATATTGAAATGGCAGGCGCTTCGCCGGAAACACTTGTTAAGCTTGAAAACGGAAAATTAAGCACTTATCCGCTTGCAGGCACCCGTCCGAGAGGAAAGAGCAAAACTGAGGACAATGAGCTTGAAAAAGAACTTCTTAAAGACCCAAAGGAGCTTGCGGAACATAATATGCTTGTTGACTTGGGCAGAAACGATTTGGGAAAAATCAGCAAGTTCGGCACAGTCAAGGTTGACAAGTATCATCAAATTTTAAAATTCAGCCACGTTATGCACATCGGCTCAACCGTAACAGGCGAAATCAGAGAAGATAAAACGGCGCTTGACGCAGTAGATGCGGTGCTTCCTGCAGGTACACTTTCGGGTGCGCCGAAAATCAGGGCAATGCAAATAATTAACGAGCTTGAAAATAACAAGCGTGGAATTTACGGCGGAGCAGTCGGATATATTGATTTGGCAGGCAATCTTGATACTTGCATTGCAATTCGCTTGGCATTCAAAAAGCACGGCAAGGTATATGTTCGTTCGGGAGCAGGCATAGTTGCGGATTCGATTCCCGCTAAGGAGCACAGGGAATGTATAAACAAGGCGAAGGCGGTTGTTACGGCGCTCAAGCAAAGCGTGGAGGAAATGTAATGATACTTTTGATTGATAATTATGACAGCTTTTCATATAACCTCTTTCAGCTTGTCGGCACAATAAACGAGGATATAAAGGTGATAAGAAACGACGAAATGAGCGTTGATGAAATAAGAAGCCTTGCGCCGAGCCACATTATTTTATCTCCCGGCCCAAAAAGACCGAAGGACGCAGGAGTTTGCATTGACGTGGTAAAGGAACTTGGAAGTGAAATGAAAATTCTCGGTGTTTGTCTCGGTCATCAGTCAATATGCGAGGCTTACGGCGGAGTTGTAGGCTATGCAAAAAATCTTATGCACGGCAAGCAAAGCAGGTGTGAGGTTGATAACACGTCTAAGCTTTTTAAAGGCTTGCCAAACACGATTGACGTTGCAAGATATCATTCGCTTTCGGCAGATGAGGCGGCGTTGCCCGATTGCTTAAAAATTACGGCAAAAACAGATGACGGCGAAATAATGGCGCTTGAGCATAAGGAATATAACGTTTTCGGCGTTCAATTTCACCCTGAATCCATAATGACGCCAAACGGCATTGATATTTTAAGAAATTTCTTGGAGGTATAGCAAAATGATTAAAGAGTTACTTGCAAAGGTATCGGCAAAGCAGGACCTTACATTTGATGAAACAAAACAGGCTATTGATGAAATAATGAGCGGCGAAGTAAGCGAGGCGGTTATATCTTCGTTTCTTACGGCGCTTGCAATGAAAGGCGAAACAGAGGAGGAAATCGCAGGTGCGGCAACGGGTATGCGCTCAAAGGCAATGGAATTTAATATCGGCGGCCACGCTCTTGATATTGTCGGCACCGGCGGAGATAAATCAAATTCCTTTAATATTTCAACAACCTCTGCTTTCGTTGCTGCGGCAGCAGGCGTAACGATTGTTAAGCACGGCAACCGTGCGGCTTCGTCAAAGTGCGGCACGGCAGATTGCCTTGAAGCACTCGGAGTTAAAATTGACTGCGAGCCGGAGGTTATGAAAAAATCACTTGATGAAAACAATATCGCTTTCCTTTTTGCACAAAAATATCACAGCGCAATGCGTTTTGTGGGTCCGGTAAGAAAACAGATAGGTATCAGAACGGTATTTAATATTTTAGGCCCTCTTACAAATCCGGGAAAGGCTGACAGAATGGTGCTTGGTGTTTTCAGCGAGGAATATGTTGAAAAAATCGCAAAGGCACTTGTTAAAATCGGCGTAACCGACGCTATGGTGGTTTACGGAACGGATTGTCTTGACGAAATAAGCGCATCGGCTGAAACAAGAGTTGCCGAGGTAAGGGGTGAAAATATCACTTATTATACTGTTAAGCCTGAGGATTTCGGCTTTGAGCGAGTAAATAAGGCTGACCTTGTAGGCGGCACACCTGAGGAAAACGCAAAGATTACAACGGCTGTTCTTCAGGGCAAAGGCACAAAGGCTCAAAACACAGCCGTTGCACTCAATGCAGGTGCGGCAATTTATGCGGGTGAACTCGGCATTACTCTTAAAGACGCTGTTAAAAAAGCAGAAAATATCATTTCGTCAGGCGAGGGATATAAAATTCTTGAGGGCTTTGTAAAGGTAACTAACGAATAATGAATATACTTGACACTATTGCCGAAAACACAAGGCAGAGATATAAAGAGATAATTAAAAATAAGCCTTTAGCTAAGGTGAAAGCCGAGGCGCTTGAAATGCCAAAGGGCAATTTTGAATTTGAAAAGGCGCTTGGCGGCGATACGCTGTCGTTTATTTGCGAGGTTAAAAAGGCTTCGCCGTCAAAGGGTGTTATTGCAGAGAATTTTCCTTATCTTCAAATAGCAAAGGAATATGAGGCGGCAGGCGCAAGCGCAATAAGCTGCCTTACAGAGCCTAAATGGTTTATGGGAAAAGACGAATATTTAAAGGAAATTTGCAAAAATGTTTCAATTCCTGTTTTGCGTAAGGATTTCACAATAAGCGACTATCAAATTTATGAGGCTAAGCTTTTAGGCGCAAAGGCGGTTTTGCTTATCTGTGCGCTTCTTGATACTGATAAAATCAAGGAATATATTTCAATTTGCGACACCCTCGGCTTGTCGGCTCTTGTTGAGGCGCATAACGAGGACGAGGTTAATTCGGCTTTAAGTGCAGGCGCAAGAATAATCGGCGTTAATAATCGCAATCTTAAGGATTTCAGCGTTGACGTCAATAATTCAACAAGATACAGAGATATGATACCTCAAAATGTGCTTTTTGTGTCTGAAAGCGGAATAAAAACTCACTCTGACATAAAGGTTTTGCAAAATAATAAGACAGATGCGGTGCTTATCGGCGAAACGTTTATGAAAAGCGAGAATAAAAAGAAAATGCTTGAGGAATTGCTTTATGGCTAAGCTTAAAATATGCGGTTTAAAAAGAGTTGAGGATATTGATTATGTCAACGAACTGAAAGTCGATTATATCGGATTTATCTTAAGTGACGGTTATAAGCGAAGCATTGATTTTAAAACGGCGCAATCGCTTAAAAATCGCTTGTCAAAGGATATCAAGGCAATCGGAGTTTTTGTTGACGAAGATAAAAAATATATTGATTATTATATAAAAAACAATATAATAGATATAGTTCAGCTTCACGGCAACGAAGAGCCTGAATTTTGCAAAGGCTTTGACGTGCCGGTTATAAAGTGTTTTAATCCTGATACTTTCAGCAAAGTTGATGAATATGACACGGATTATTTCCTTTTCGATTCCGGTGCGGGAACGGGTAAGGAGTTTGATTGGAGCATTTTGCCTGAATGTGAAAAGCCGTTTTTCCTTGCAGGCGGAATAAATAAGGATAATTTAAGACGTGCGCTCGACGAGGTAAAGCCTTTTGGCATTGATTTATCCTCGGCTGTGGAAACGCACGGTGTTAAAGATTATAACAAAATAAAAGAAATTGCGGAGATTATGAAAAATGAGTAAAGGACGTTACGGTATTCACGGCGGACAGTATGTTCCCGAAACACTGATGAATGAAATTATCAATCTTGAAAATGCTTATGAGCATTACAAAAACGACCCTGAATTTGTGCAGGAGCTTGACACGCTTTTGAGGGAATATGCAAACAGACCGTCGCTTCTCTATTATGCGGAAAATATGACCAAGGATTTAGGCGGCGCAAAAATTTATTTTAAGCGTGAGGATTTAAACCATACGGGCGCACATAAAATCAATAACGTTCTCGGTCAATGCCTTCTTGCAAAAAAGATGGGCAAAACAAGAGTAATTGCAGAAACGGGAGCAGGTCAGCACGGTGTTGCAACAGCAACTGCGGCGGCTCTTATGGGGCTTGAATGTGAAATATTTATGGGCAAGGAGGACACAGTCCGCCAGGCGCTCAACGTTTATCGAATGGAGCTTTTGGGCACAAAGGTACATCCGGTAACCACAGGCACAATGACTCTTAAAGACGCAGTAAACGAGGCTATGCGTGAATGGGTAAGCAGGGTTGATGATACTCTTTATGTTTTAGGCTCTGTTATGGGGCCTCACCCTTTCCCTATGATTGTAAGGGATTTTCAGTCTGTAATTTCTAAAGAAGCAAGGCAGCAGATACTTGAAAAAGAGGGCAAACTCCCTACGGCAGTTATGGCTTGCGTAGGCGGCGGCTCAAACGCTATGGGTATGTTTTATAATTTCATTAATGATAAGGATGTAAGGCTTATCGGCTGTGAGGCGGCAGGCAGAGGAATCCATACGGGTGAAACGGCGGCAACAATTTCAACCGGCTCTCTCGGCGTTTTCCACGGAATGAAGTCTTATTTTTGCCAAAACGAATACGGTCAAATTGCTCCTGTTTATTCTATCAGCGCAGGGCTTGACTATCCGGGTGTAGGCCCTGAGCACGCATATCTTCACGATATCGGCAGAGCGGAATATGTTGCCGTGACGGACGACGAGGCGGTTAATGCATTTGAATATATTGCCAAAACAGAGGGCATTATTTGCGCTATCGAGTCGGCTCATGCAGTTGCTCATCTTATGAAAATTGCACCTACTATGAGTAAGGACGATATAATTATTTGCTGTCTTTCGGGCAGAGGCGACAAGGACGTTGCCGCAATAGCAAGATACAGAGGAGTTGATTTACATGAGTAATATTTCTGACGCATTTAAAAACGGCAAGGCGTTTATCGGCTTTGTAACGGCAGGCGACCCTGATTTGGACACCTCGCTTGAAATTATGACCTCTATGGCTCAGGGCGGTTGCGATTTGATAGAGATTGGTATTCCTTTTTCAGACCCTATCGCCGAGGGACCTGTTATTCAGGAGGCAGACCTTCGTTCTCTTGAAAACGGAACTACCACCGATAAAGTTTTTGACCTTACAAAAAAGCTTAGAGAAAAAGTGGATATTCCGCTTGTTTATATGACGTATCTTAATGTTCTTTTTAAATACGGCTATGACAGATTTTTGCAAAATGCAAAGGAATCGGGTGTCAGCGGTGTAATTGTTCCCGATTTGCCTTTTGAAGAAAAAAATGAACTTCAAAGCGTTGCGGATAAATATGATATTGACGTTATTTCCCTTGTTGCTCCCACGAGTGAGGACAGAATTAAGATGATAGCAGGCGATGCAAAGGGCTTTATTTATACCGTTTCCTCTATGGGTGTAACAGGTATGAGAAACGAAATCACAACAGACTTAGGCTCAATCGTCAGCCATATTAAGAGTGTGACGGATACTCCTGTCGCTATCGGCTTCGGTATCAACACACCTGAGCAGGCAAAGAAATATTCCGCTTTTGCAGACGGTGTAATCGTCGGCTCTGCAATAGTTAATCTTGTTGCCGAGCATGGCAAGGACGCACCGAAGTATGTTTATGATTATGTAAAGTCGATGAAAGATGCAATTATATAAAATAAAAAAACGGGCGATTGATAATCGCCCCTACGATACGTCGAAAGAAATTCCGTGTTCGAATAAATTTTTAAAAAATTTATAATGAACACTCCATTCCTTTCTCCTTTTCCCCACCAAATTTTCAATTTGTCGGGGACCCCGAATGGAATTTCGTTTTATTGCACGGCACGGTTTAGCCACTTTATCGACAGTCTGGGGCGAACATTGTTCGCCTTTTTTTATACCCACAACTCCTTGTGGTTTGATTTTGACTGTGTTATTGCGGTTGTGCCGTTTATGAATAGATTGTAAATCTCATTATGAACAATTCACTATATATTGAAAATATCGGCGATATATGGTATAATAAGCACAACATATGGAAATGCGTTTTATATGTTCATTTTTAAGGAGGTGACAGTATGTCGCTTGAAAAAATGTATATTGTGTGGATTTGTGCCGCCGTGTTGTTTGGCATATTTGAATCGCTGACCGCCCAGCTTGTATCCATTTGGTTTGTTATCGGGGCGGTTGCGGCGCTCGTTTCAAGCCTTGCCGGTGCAGAGTTTTACGTGCAAATCATTGTCTTTATTGCGGTTTCGGTTTTAATGCTTTTGATTACACGTCCATTGGTTAAGAAGAAGCTCATAGTCAAGTCAGAGCCTACCAATGCCGACAGATGCATAGGCAAAACGGCAACCGTCACCGAGGATATAGATAATATTAATGCAACAGGTCAGGTAAAGGTTGACGGGCAAATATGGACGGCTCGAAGTATAAATTCATCAATAATAAAAAAAGGAACAAACGTAACCGTTGAAAAAATTGACGGTGTAAAGCTAATAGTAAAAGAAGATTAACATATACTTATATATTAAGGAGGAAAAATTATGAAAGTTGTTATTGTACTTCTTGTAATCATTGCGGTAATTATTTTATTTGTGCTTACAAATATCAGGATTGTGCCGCAGTCAAAGGCATTTGTTATTGAACGTCTCGGCGCATACTATGCAACTTGGGACACGGGACTTCATGTAAAAATTCCGTTTATTGACAGAATCGCTAAAAACGTATCGCTTAAAGAGCAGGTTGTTGATTTTAAACCGCAGCCGGTTATTACTAAGGATAACGTAACTATGCAGATTGATACGGTTGTATTTTTCCAAATCACAGACCCTAAGCTTTATTGCTACGGTGTTGAAAGCCCTATCTCGGCTATCGAAAATCTTTCCGCAACCACCCTTCGTAACATTATCGGTGAGCTTGAGCTTGACTCGACTCTTACCTCACGTGACACAATCAATGCCAAAATCAGAGTTATTCTTGATGAGGCTACAGACCCGTGGGGCATTAAGGTAAACCGTGTTGAACTTAAAAATATTATTCCGCCACGTGAAATTCAGGATGCAATGGAAAAGCAGATGAAAGCAGAACGTGAAAGACGTGAGGCAATCCTTCGTGCAGAGGGTGAAAAGCAATCACGTATTCTTGTTGCCGAGGGTCATAAGGAATCAAAAATTCTTGAGGCTCAGGCTGAAAAGCAGTCTGCAATCCTTGCCGCAGAGGCTGAAAAGGAAGCAAAAATCCGTGAGGCAGAGGGTGAAGCAGAGGCTATTGCAAAGGTGCAAAAAGCAACGGCAGACGCAATCAAAATGCTTAATGAGGCAAACGCCGATGAGTCTGTTCTCAAACTCAAAGCCCTTGAAGCATTTGCAAAGGCAGCAGACGGTCAGGCAACAAAGATTATTATTCCGTCGGAAATTCAGGGTATGGCAGGCTTAGCCGAGGGTATAATTGAATCGGTTAAAAAATAATAATCAATAAATAAATAAAAAAGCGTTGGAGGTTTCTCCAACGCTTTTTTCTATGCTGTTTATTATGCTTCCGAAATATATGTCGTAGGGGCGACCATTGGTCGCCTTATTTTTAATCATTATTATCAGGGACATATTCCTTATTTAATTTTTGAATTTCGTCAATTGTATCATTGAGCGTTTGCTCAAATTCACTTGAATTTTTACCTGAAAAATAAAACAAATCATATTTTGACGAATTAACGCTGTCCTCATCATTTAAGAAAAGCGGGATATTATATCCCTTTTGCTCCCATTCACGGCTGTAAACTCTCTCGTCATTAATATAAAACGACTTGTAGCCGTAATCGTTAACCTCTTTTGCACTGTAAACCGGAGTGAACGCTCCTTTTTTCAGCTTATATTCTCTCGAATTAGCCGTGAAACTGTATTTGTTTTCCATATCATAGTTGTTTGTGCAAAGATTGGTTGTTTTTTTACCCTTTTTAAGAAGCAAATAAAATACCGTGTCATCGTCAAAGTAAACGGAAACACATTCCTTGTTTAAAATTCGCTTTGCCGAACTGCCGTCCCATTTGTAAATATCAAGGCTGTACTGCGGTTTGTCATAATAAATATAATCGCCTGAAAATTCGTCATATTTGCTCAAGCTCTTGTATGTTCGATATACCATACAAAGCTCTTCGTTGCCGTCGCCGTCAAAATCAATCTGCCTTACATAAGCAAGGCCGTCAATGTATTTTTTGCCGCTATCACTTTTAATACTCGGGTCGCCGTATTTGTCAATCCTCTTTTTAACAACCTCGTAGTAAGCGTTGGCTTTGCGTTCTTTTTCGTTCAAGGTGTTGGTGATTGCCTGTGAACTTATGTTTCCGAAAGCGTCAATGTTGGAGCTTACAAGGTCAACCGTCACTTCCGCCTTTGACTTTCTTAAGCATGAAAGCTCAATCGTTTCAAATTTATCCTTAACGTCTTTGCCGCCGATTGAATAGGTGTCGCTTCCTATGTCATAAGTGGCATTGCCGCTTTTTTTGAATTTGCCGTGGTGAAGCGAATAAAGCGTGACCTCGCTCGGCTTGCTCTTGTCGCTCTTGCAAATCAAATATCTGTCGCCTTTTCTGTAAAAAGCAGTCCAATATCCCTCGCTGACTTTTTCGCTTGAATTGGCTTCCTCTTTGTAAAGCTGAACGAATTTGCCGCCGTGATAACCCCATACCTCAAGGTAGTAAACATTGTTGTCGTTGTAGCAAATCATCAACTCGTCTGATTTATCGCCGTTAAAGTCCATTTGCCTTGCATAGCAAAGACCTGTAAGCTTTGCCTTGTTTTCGCCGTATTTTGCCTCGTCAAGCGCTTCCCATTTAACGGCACCGTATTTTTTTATGTAATTAATGCAAACGTTTCCTGCGTCCTTGTCAAAGCGCTCCGCCTTTTTGTTCTTGTTGCCGAGCGAAACGGAAAACGAAACCGCAATAATTATAATAAGAATAATTATCCCGAAAATCCATAAGCCCTTTATTACCTCGTGGCGCAAAAGAGGAAACTTGTCAATAACTTCAACGTCCTCCTCCGCTTCCTCAACAGCGGTGGCTTCTATTTTTTTGAGCTTGTTGATAACAGGGGATAAATCTATTTTAACTTTTGTTCTTTTTTTATTTGTCCTTTTTTCGTTTTCTTCCTCAATTTCATCGTCAAAATAATTATATTTGCTCACCGTTTCACCTCTTTTTGCAAATTATAGGCTTATTAAGATTTTTTCTTTTTTGATTTAGTCGATTTTTTGTCTTTGTTTTTATCGCTCTTTTTCTTGGTTGTCTTTTTCTTATCTTTATCCTTCTTTTTTGTGGTTGCACTTTTCGGCTTTGCATATTTGCTGTATGTCGTGTAGTTTACGTTGCCGTCAACCGTTCGGGTAAGCACATAGCTTTTGCCGTCTTTTTTGATTTTTATGTCAACCTTTTTGGGCTTTATGTCCTCTTTCGCTTCAACTGTGCAGGTGAGCTTTCCGTCGTTTGCCGTAACAATCAGCCTTATATCGCAATTTGAATTGTTCACAAACTGAAAATCCTGACTGTTCCACTGCACCGTAGCGTCACCGCCGAGCGGAACATAGCTTATTTCAAGCGAATGGCACGCCCTTATCTTTATTTGAAGATTTGCACGCAGTACGCTTTGAAAAACGGTTGAGCTTACCTGGCAAATTCCGCCGCCGAGCCCGTCAACAAATTCGTCCCCTTGAACTACCTTTGCCGCTTGATATCCTGCAAGAACAGTCCTTTTGCCGACCGTCTGGTTAAAGGAAAATGTTTTTCCTGCCGGAATAACAATGCCGTTTAAATGGTCAACTGCCTCGTGAATATTTTTCGTTCTCGTTTCATTAGACGAAAGATAATATGATGAATAGCTTGCAATTTCATAAGGAAAGCTTGAATCAAAATCCTTTTTCAGCGCCGGATAGACAGTGTTTGTTTCAGCCTCTTTAAACGTGGTTGAAAGGTCTTCCGTTGTTCTCATTGTTGTTGATTCGGTTGTGCTTGCAGAGCCAGCCGAGCTTTGCACGTTGTTGCCCGAAGCCTGCTGAGAATTTGAACAGGCTGCAAGCATTGACGTAATTAATACTGCCGTGCAAAATACGGCAATTATCTTTTTCAATTATTTTTTCTCCTTGTATGGCTTTTTAATGTTAACCCAATTTTCTTTTATTACCTGCCTTGCTCTCGCAATTGCAAGTGCATCTTCGGGAATGTTGTCCGTAATTGTTGAGCCTGCCGCAATGTATGCCTTTTCGCCAACTTCAACAGGCGCAATAAGGTTGGTGTTGCAACCTATGAATGCGCCGTCGCCGACTTTGCATCTCATCTTGTTCTTTCCGTCATAGTTACAGGTTACCGTTCCGCAGCCGAAGTTTACGCCGGCACCGACATCGCTGTCGCCGATATATGTTAAATGAGCGCTCTTTGTGCCTTCGCCCACAATTGAATTTTTAACCTCAACAAAGTTGCCGATATGAACACCTTTTTTAAGAATTGAGTTAGCCCTTACCTTAACGAACGGACCTGCGTCAACTCCGCTTTCAATCTCGCTGTCAAGGATTTTGCAATTGTCAAGTATAACGTCGTCGCCGACTGTGGCGTTGTCAATATATGTGTTAGGGCCTATTGTGCAGTTTTCACCGATAACTGTATTGCCTAAAATAATTGTGTTAGGCAAAATAACTGTTGATGAGCCGATTTTAACGTTTTTGCCAATCATAACTCCGTCGGTGCATGGAATGTCAACCCCGTTAATCATGTGCTTATCATTTATATTTCTTCTCATAATGTTGTTGAGATTGTTAAGCTGCTTTCTGTCGTTAGCGCCTAAGGTAACCTCGTTATTTTCAACAACATATGCACCTACATTTTTGCCTGCCGAGATAAGAATTTCAAGGCTGTCTGTAATATAGTATTCGTTTTGAGCGTTGTTGTTGGTGATTTTGCTGAGTGCGTATGATAGGTCACGGCCGTTGAACCAATAAAAACCGGCGTTTGACTCGTTAATTTTCTTTTCCTCGTCATTAGCGTCTTTATGCTCGATTATTCTTAAAAGTTTGCCGTTTTCGTCACGCTGAATATGACCTATTCCGTTTGTATCGTCAACAATTGCGCTGATAAGAGTGATTGAATTATCGTTATTTTTGTGATAATCAAAAGCCTTGTTAATAGTTTCGGCGTCGATAAGCGGACCGTCGCCGTTTAATATAATGATATCATCGTCCAAGTGCCTGTCAATAAAGCTTTGCGCCTGCATAACAGCGTGGCCCGTGCCAAGCTGCGGCTCTTGAAGTACGGTCTCGATTTTTTCGTCTTTTTCTGCAAGATATTTTTCAAGCAATTCGTGCTTATATCCGGTAATAACGCAAATATCCTCTGCGCCTGCCTCTTTTACTGCGTCAACAACATAGCTTATCATAGGCTCAAAAAGCACATTACACATAACCTTCGGGCAGGTCGCTTTCATTCTTGTTCCTTTTCCGCCTGCCATAATTATTGCACATTTCATAATATTAAAATCCTCTCAATTATAAAAATCCATACTTTTAATTGTATCTAATTATGCAACAAAAAGCAAATATTTGCAAGTATTATTTAAAATATACGTAAATTCTTAATTTTTTTTATAAAAATATTTGTAATTTGCATTATATTGTGTTATAATTCTATCGCATTATACTGTAGAGGCAAGAATTGTTTGGTCCTAAAGTGGATTTTTGGCCTTGATTGAGAGTATAAGAATAATAAAGCTATAATATTTTTTAGGAGGTAACTCAAATGGCAAACAAGTGGGTTTACATGTTTGAAGAAGGCGACATGACAATGCGTAACTTGCTTGGCGGTAAGGGTGCAAACCTTGCAGAGATGACTAAAATCGGTCTTCCTGTACCTCAGGGTTTCACTGTTACAACCGAAGCTTGTACTCAGTATTATGAAGACGGTCGCAAAATCAATGACGAAATCATGGCTCAGGTTATGGAAGGCGTTAAGAAGATGGAAGAAATCAACGGCAAGAAGTTCGGCGATTTAAAGAATCCTCTTCTCGTATCTGTTCGTTCAGGTGCAAGAGCATCTATGCCGGGTATGATGGATACTATCCTCAACCTCGGTCTTAATGACGAAGTTGTTGCAACTATGATTGCAGGTAACGATGACCCTGCTTTCGAGCGTTTCGTATATGACTCATACAGAAGATTCATCCAGATGTTCTCTGATGTAGTTATGGAAGTTGGTAAGAAGTATTTTGAACAGCTTATCGACAAGATGAAAGAAGCAAAGGGCGTTCAGTATGACGTTGAGCTTACTGCCGCTGACCTTAAGGAACTTGCTCATCAGTTCAAGGATGAATATAAGAAGCAGCTTGGCTCTGACTTCCCGTCAGACCCTGTTGACCAGCTCAAGCTTGCTATCGAGGCTGTATTCCGTTCATGGGACAACCCTCGTGCAAACGTATACCGTCGTGATAACGATATCCCTTATTCATGGGGTACTGCAGTTAACGTAATGCCTATGGTATTCGGTAACCTTAACAACCAGTCAGGTACAGGTGTTGCATTCACTCGTGACCCTGCTACAGGCGAAAACAAGTTGATGGGTGAATTCCTTATCAACGCACAGGGCGAGGACGTAGTTGCAGGTGTTCGTACACCAATGCCAATCGCTCAGATGGAAAAAGAATTCCCTGAAGCTTATGCTGAATTTATCAAGGTTTGTGATACTCTTGAAAATCACTACCACGATATGCAGGATATGGAGTTCACTGTTGAAAACAAGAAGCTCTATATGCTCCAGTGCCGTAACGGTAAGAGAACAGCTCAGGCTGCTCTTAAGATTGCTTGTGACCTCGTAGACGAAGGCCATAAGACAGAGGCTGAGGCTGTTGCTATGATCGACCCTCGTAACCTCGATACTCTTCTTCACCCTCAGTTTGATGCTGCTGCTATTAAGGCTGCTACTCCAATCGGTAAGGGTCTTGGCGCATCTCCTGGTGCTGCTTGCGGTAAGGTTGTATTCACAGCTGACGACGCAGAGGCTTGGAACGAGAGAGGCGAGAAGGTTGTTCTTGTTCGTCTTGAAACTTCACCTGAGGATATCACAGGTATGAAGGCTTCACAGGGTATCCTCACAGTTCGTGGCGGTATGACATCTCACGCAGCAGTAGTTGCTCGTGGTATGGGTACTTGCTGCGTATCAGGTTGCGGCGATATCGTTATGGATGAAGAAAATAAGAAGTTTACTCTTGCTGGTAAGGAATACCACGAGGGCGACTATATTTCAATCGATGGCTCAACAGGTAACATTTATGACGGTATCATTCCTACAAAGGATGCTACTATCGCAGGCGAGTTTGGCAGAATTATGGGCTGGGCTGACAAGTTCAGAAAGCTTAAGGTTCGTACAAACGCTGATACTCCTGCTGATGCTAAGAAGGCTCGTGAGCTCGGCGCCGAGGGTATTGGTCTTTGCCGTACAGAGCATATGTTCTTTGAAGAGGACAGAATTGCTGCATTCAGAGAAATGATTTGTTCAGATACTGTTGAAGAGAGAGAAGCTGCTCTTGAGAAGATTCTTCCTTATCAGCAGGGCGACTTTGAGAAGCTTTATGAAGCTCTTGAAGGTTGTCCGGTAACTATCCGTTTCCTTGACCCACCTCTTCATGAGTTCGTTCCTACAGAGGAAGAAGATATTAAGAAGCTTGCTGATGCACAAGGCAAGAGCGTTGAGCAGATTAAGGCTATCATCGCTTCTCTTCACGAGTTTAACCCAATGATGGGTCACCGTGGTCTTCGTCTTGCAGTTACATATCCTGAAATTGCTAAGATGCAGACAAAGGCTGTTATCCGTGCAGCTATCAATGTTCAGAAGGCTCATCCTGAATGGACTGTTGCTCCTGAAATTATGATTCCTCTTTCATGTGACGCTAAGGAACTCAAGTATGTTAAGGATATCGTTGTTGCAACTGCTGATGCTGAAATTGCTGCTGCAGGCAGTGATATGAAGTATGAAGTTGGTACTATGATTGAGATTCCTCGTGCTGCTCTTACAGCAGGCGATATCGCTAAGGAAGCTGAATTCTTCTGCTTCGGTACTAACGACCTTACTCAGATGACTTACGGCTTCAGCCGTGACGATGCAGGTAAGTTCCTCAACGCTTACTATGACGCTAAAATCTTTGAAAGCGACCCATTTGCAAAGCTCGACCAGACAGGTGTTGGCCAGCTTATGGAAATGGCTGTTAAGAATGGTAAGGCTACCCGTCCTTCACTCCACTGCGGCATCTGCGGTGAGCACGGCGGTGACCCATCTTCAGTAGAATTCTGCCACAAGATTGGTCTTGATTATGTATCTTGCTCACCATTCAGAGTACCTATCGCAAGACTTGCTGCCGCTCAGGCTGCTATTGCAGAAATGGACTAATTTTTATATAGCTTTATATAATCAATTGCAGGGGCACTTCGGTGCCCCTGTTTTTTATTGTATAAATAGTTTTATGTTTTGAGCAGGCAAAATTAAAAAGGCATACAACGAAAAAAGAGCAAGTTCTCTGGCATAGAGGGCTTGCTCTTACTTGTTGCCCAAAACAGGATATGTTCCAAATTTAAAAAACAGTGGCGAAATTTTATATATAACGTTATAATATAAGAAAGCGAGGGCGGTTAATATGATTGAAAAGAGATTTGAAGAATTAAATGAAAGAGCATACGAAAGAGGGTATAACACCTTTTCCGATTTCCTTAATATTGAGGAGCAAAGCGTACTGAAATCAACATATTTGCCGTGCGTTCTTTTCGGCGGATATCCTATGGCGGAGCGTGTTGTGGCAGGCTTTGGCGATGATTTGAACGGTGAAAAATTCCCCATTGTTTGTATTTGCGTAAAGCCGCTTATGCAAAAATTTGCAGATGAGCTTTCTCACCGTGATTTTCTGGGTGCGCTGATGAATTTAGGTATTAAAAGGGAGCTTTTGGGGGATATAATCGTTAAGGATAACTGCGGCTATATTCTTTGCCTTGAGCATATTGCGCCTTATATTTGCGAAAATCTTGAACGTGTGCGCCATACGAGTGTTAAGTGTGAGAAAAGCAATTTGCCAAATGACTTGAAAAACGAAGCTGAGCCGTCGGAGATTTTTGCCGCTTCAAAAAGAATTGACGTTGTAATTGCCGCTGTTTATAACCTTTCGAGAAATGAAACATCTAAGCTTATCAAGGCTGAAAAGGTTTTTGTTAATTCAAGGCTTGTGACGTCAAATTCATATATGCTTTGCGATAACGATATTGTATCCGTTCGTGGTTTCGGCAGATTTTCTTTTGATAAAGAAATCAAAACTACCAAAAAATGCAGGCTTGTGCTTGAAGTTAAAAAATATTGACAGTCCAAAAAATTGAACTGCCAAAAATAAATGCTATATATAATATGTATATGTGATATAATCTGTTTGAAGGGACGTGAATTTATGAATACTGTTTTACTTTCGGCTATAATAATTTTGCTTATTGTGTGCCTGGTGCTTTTGATAAGACTCGGCGCAAAAAAAGACGGCTCGTCAAATGAGCTTTTAAAGCAGCAAATTGAGCTTTCGTCAAAGGCGACGGACGACAAAATTTTAAGGCTCAGCGAGCAAATGAATACGCTGACGGATAAGAATTATAAACAGCAAATCGAACTTATGAAAACGCTTAACGACGGCACGCAAAAGCAAATGCAAATGACGGCACAGTCGCTTGAGCGTATGCAGCAAAATAATGAAAAAAAGCTTGAGCAAATGCGAAAAACAGTTGATGAAAAGCTTGACGAAACGCTTACGCAAAGGCTTAATTCCTCGTTTGAAACCGTGTCAAAACAGCTTAAAGACGTTTATAAAAGTCTTGGCGAAATGAAAGAACTCAGCTCAAGTATTACAGACAGCGTCGGCTCGTTAAACCGTGTTTTGACTAATGTTAAGGCTCGTGGCACGTGGGCAGAAGTTCAGCTTCAAAATATTCTCGACCAAACGATTGCAAATATGTATGAAACGAACGTCCAAACCAACCCAAATTATAACGGCAGGGTTGAATTTGCGGTTAAAATTCCAAACGGCGATAATGACGAATTTGCATATTTGCCGATTGATTCAAAATTCCCGATGGAGGATTATGCACGCCTTGCCGCTGCAAGCGAGGCAGGGGACGTTGACGCTCTTGCGCAGGCGAAAAAGGCGCTTGAAGTCAGGGTTAAGGACGAGGCAAAGCTGATTAAGCAGTATATTTGCCCGCCGAATACAACTCCTTTTGCAATAATGTATCTTGCGACCGAGGGGCTTTATGCTCAAATTATTTCGTCTAAAACGGGAATTGCCGAGGCTTTGCAGGCGCAGGGAATTATGGTTGCAGGTCCGTCAACCGTTACGGCGCTTCTCAATTCCCTTGCCATGGGATTCAAAACCGTTGCGATTAATAAAAAGGCAAACGAGGTTTATAAGGTGCTCGGTGCGGCAAAGGCGCAGTATGATAAGTTCGGCATCGTTCTTGCCAAGGCTCGCAAAAAGGTTGAAGAGGCAGGCAAAACGCTTGAGGATGCCGAAAGCCGAAACCGCATTATTCAAAAAAATCTTAAATCCGTCGAATCACTCTCCGCCGATAAGGCAGACCAAATTCTCGGCTTGGAATTTGAAAATGAAGAATGATTTGCCGAAAAGAAAACCGAATAGGTTAAAGGGTTTTGATTATTCAAGTGACGGAGCATATTTTATAACAATATGCACGAAAAATAAAGAGCAAATTTTTTCAAGAATTGTATATGACAAAACCGTAGGGGCGAACTCGTCGTCGCTGACTCCGTATCATTCAAAATAAATTTCTCAATATTTTTATGAAATTTATTTTTCACTCACTACGTAGCTTCTCCTCTCAAAAGTTGCCGTACAGTAGTGCGGCAACTTTTGGTTTAAGCGAACTATCTTAAACACGGATTTTTTGATGAAAGTTATTTTATCGACAGTTTGAAACAGGGCGATTTGCCCTGTTTTTTTTATACCTCTTGACAAACGGCAGAAAATATTTTTTAATAAAATTAGAAATCTTTGTCACAAAATCAATTTTTTTAGGGATATAGTATAATGATAGGACTTTTTTTAAATCTGCTTGATACTCAAAGTGAAAAAGACAAATTCATAAAGCTGTATGATAAATACAAAAATATGCTTTATTGAATTTCGTACGGAAAAACGCAAAGCTGTCAGGATGCCGAGGAGTGCGTTCAGGAAACGTTTTTCTATGTCGCAAAGCATTTTGAAAAAATCGGCGATGTCAATTCAAGCCAAACCAAGGGCTATCTTGCAACGATTGTAACGGGTTTTTCGATTGACGTTTATAATAAATCAAAAAAATACGGCCTCATTGATATTGAAAATAACAACGGGGCGGAAAATTTATCATATTTTGATAATATCGAAACCGTTGAGCTTTCTTCTGCAATTGAAAGCGTGCTTAGCGAGGAAGAAAAAATTTATATCTATCTCAAATATGTTTACGGCTACAAGAGCGCCGAAATTGCGGAAATTTATAATGTTACTGATATATCGGTGCGCAAAAAACTTGAAAGAGCTAAAGCGAAACTAAAAAAATATTTTGAGGAGGAAACAAATGACTAATTTTGAAGAAGCCTGCAAAATGTCGGCTGAAAAATGGGTAGCTTCTTTTCCTGACGAGGTTGAGGCGCATAAATTCAGCCAAAAGCATATTGATGCCATAAATGAAATTATATATCCAAAGCCTGCACTTAAGGTTAAAAAGCTTTCAAAGAAAACAGTTAGGTTTATCATTATTGCGGCTGTTTTGCTTGCGCTCGCAACTACCGCCATTGCTTCCCCTGCTTTTAGGCAATTTACTTTAAAGGATTTCTCAAACCATAGTGAATATAGGGTTGGTGATATTAAAAAGGCAAAAGCCGTATCATCATTAAAATTGAATTATATTCCCGATGAATTTAAAATGGTTGATAAATCCGAATCGGAGGATTGGTTTAATTATAGTTATAAAATGGGTGAACAAAAGTTTGAAGTTGAAAAATTAAATTTACGTTCATCAATCGGTTTTGATACAGAAAACAGCATAAAAGAAGAATTGCAAATAAACGGAGCGGACGCAGCATATTATCGTACGGCGGATAATTGGGGAACCGTGATATTTAATAACGGCGAATATATTTATTATATCGGCGGTAATATAAGCAAGGAAGAGCTTGTTAAAATTGCACAAAACGTAGAGTGATGAATTAGGCAAAATGCCAAATTTCCAATTTTTTTTAAATTTCTTGTCACAAAATGACCTTTTTAAAAGATTGTGTATAATGAAAGCTTAAATTGGAAAGGAGGTGTAATTATGCCTACGCTAAGTATAAGAGTAAAACAGATTTTTGCAATTTTATTTTCTGTTTTATTAGTGTTTTCAAGCTGTATAGCTGCTAATGCCGATACAAATGACAATTTGAGTACATGTTATGCTGAAATAAATCGCTATAATGCAAAATTGAGTATATCGGGAATAAAAGCAACTTGCAAAGCAAGCTTGTTTGCTAAAAATCCTACGGCTCTGAAAATAAAAATGGAGCTGCAAAAGAAAAAGTCCGACAGATATGAAACCGTTGAAACTTGGAATGGCAGTAAAAACGGCACGTCGCTTACAATGACGGAAACAAGAAACATTAATCGGCTTAGTAAATATAGAATAAAAGCTACATTTACTGCCGGCTCAGAAAAAGAAGTGATTTATCAGTATTGATGAGGAAAAATGGATTTATTTTTTAAATAAGTGTGTGTTTCCAATGTGCAAGATTATTAATTTGCGAAGTATAATAATCGGACTAATAAATACTTATTCTTAGTGAAATTAAAAGAGAGGTAAATTTTATGAAAAGAACTAAAAAAACATTTTGTTCAGTATTGGCGTTTATATTATGTATAACCGCTTTAGGCATGCCTGTATCGGCTACCGCAACGGAAAAAACAACCGAGACAATAATGACTTGTTCGGCAAACGAAGAAAATCACATTACATTCAGCAAACTGTTTTTTGATAATCATGAGGATATTGTAAAACTAACTGAATATTTCAGCGATGACGGTATTAAATCAATCAAGGATATCGATATTAATGAAATTATTTCAAAATTAGATTTGAATACAAATGCCGAAGAAACCATTTGCATTCTTAAAAATATTTTTGAAATAAACGAATATGTTGAAGAAGAAAAAATTGAAGATGCCACAGAAGGATTCTTTCCTTTGGACCGTGTTGGAGGATTATTTGCCGATGATTTGACATTTGATAACGGTGTTCAGCTTTTATGGGGTTCAGAAGTTCATAAAGATGATACTGCAACATTTGCAAAAAAGTATTTTAACAATACAGTTGCTGAAAAAATAGGAAAATACAACAGAGAAGTTGATATTAAATATTCATCCGGTTTTGGTGCGATTGCGAATAGACAAAATCAGTATATACACTTCAATCAATATGCGTCAGGCAGTGAGGACAGCAGAGATTATGCGGCTGCCACTTGGTTTGTTTCAAGTGAATTAGCTTGGAAAAAAGGTCAAAAAGAAAATGCATATAAGTATTTGGGCTATGCGCTTCATCCGTTGCAGGATAAAGAAGCACACGGACAAATCGGAAGAGGAAAAGCTGTACCGCAACATATTAAGTCATACACAAAAGGCGACAATATTAGCCATGCAGATAATAAAACGGGTTGGGAATGGAAGAACAATAACAAAAATTCGTTGAAATCTGTAAAAGGAAGCACCAAAAGATTTGACGCAGCTAAAGCTATAACAATTAAATATCTCAAAGAATATTCTAAAATATTAAAATAGGCACGATTTATTAAGAATGTCATCTGTTATTTATAACCGATTAGTGATGCGTTCATTCTTTATAATCAGAATACATAGGATGTTCATTTACTTATGAATATCCTATGTTATTGAAAGGAGAAATAATTATTATGAAAACAGTTTTAAATAATTTAAAACCTTTTATCGCCTATTGGATTTCTTTTGCCGTTTATGCGATAATTAGTTCGTTTGAAATATTGAACATTGAAGCTTTGATTATTGTTTTCTTTGTTGTGTATATAATTTCGGACATTCTAATAGGATTTACTCAAGATATAAAAGAAATACTGCCCGGAATAATTTTATTTGAATTGCAATTAATAATATGCGCAATTATTTTTTCCATAAATACAGTATCGTCAGGCATAAATACTTTCGCTTCATCAGGCAATATATTTTATTCGACTTATTTTGAAAATGTAAATGATATTTTAAGTTGCATTATATCTATTTTGCTTTCTCCTGTTTTATTCGGTATTGGTATCGGTTTAAAAAAGTTGACGAATAAAAGAAAAAATAGTCATAAATAAACGCAGACATATATAATTTGATTTGAACAGTTCGACGAGCAATGAAGGGAGCGTGAACTTATGAAAAACTTGAAACCGATTATGGCATATTGGGCGAGCGTTATGATTTTTTATATCATAAGCTTTTTCGATTTTTTTAGTTTTAAAAGCACCTGTATTATTTTGTGGGTTTCTTTTTTGATTATTAATATACTTGTCGGTATATTCAATGAATTAAAAAAGATTTATATCGGCACTATAATAGTTGAACTTCAATTTATTATATGCGGGATAATTTATATGCTTGTTGTTTCGCCGAAATCGAAGCCCGCAACGCTCACGATAGCCGATAAAATAGTATCATATTGCAATCTTATGCTTGCTTGTTTTGATAGACCTAATGTTTTATTGGCTTTTATAACAATGCTTCTGCCGTTGACGGTGTTAATAGGTGTCGGAGTTAAAAAATTAACAAAGCATAATAAAACGGCATAAAAATGATAAAACAACAATGGCAGACAATTTTATTACCTGCAATTATTGTAACCTTATTTTACCCTTGACAAATATTTAAAAATATATTTTAATAAAATCAGGGACTTTTTGTCATAAAATCGGAATTTTAGATATAGCGTGTAGAGGAAAACATTATGAGTAAATCAAAAAAATCAGTTATTATAATAATCTCTGCGGTATGTGCGGCTTTGATTATTACTGCCGCACTGAGCGCAGGGATAACATATTCGGTTATGAATAAAGGAAATGATTTGAGCCTCAGCGGCAGCTATTCAATGGCAGGCGAGGGTACAGGCAGTAAAAATGTGCTTGCACTCAGCGTTATTGACGAGAAAAGCGAAAGCGGCGGAAATTATAAAATTTACCGTGACAACAAGCTGACGCAAAGCGGAAAATATGTTATTTCAAACGATAAAAAATCAGCCACGCTTTATCAAAACGATAAGCCGTGCGCAATGATTTATATTAATGACGGCAAGTATTATTATACGGATTCAACCTTTTCACCGTATGAGATAACAAGAATAAGCGACAGCGAGTTGGAGTTTTAGTGCGGTTTCGGCTTGATAAGCAGAGGGTATAAATTATGATTTTTATTAAAGCTTTTATTAAATGTTATCCCTATCTTGTGGCTATAGCGGTTATTTGCTTTGTATGCTATGCGGTGTGGATTTCAAATATTTATTATGATATACTTACCGCTTTACCATTATGGATGATGATTGCATACGGCGCAATATTATGCGTGGCGGCAATAGCCGTTTTGACTGTTATATACATAATTTTGCGCAAGTGTGTTAATAAATAATTAATTGAACCGAAAATAGAATACATTTTAATAAAAACCTTCTTTATTCTATTGATTATAGAACGAGTATATGCGACTATATAATTGACAAAAGGACAAAGGAGGTTTTCATTATGAAAAAGATTTTGAAAAATTTAATTCCGCCGGCTCTTTATTGGATTACTTTTGCGGTTGGATTTTTTATCGTTTTGGTTTTCGATTTGCCGTCGGGGTATTGGTATCACGCTTTGCTTGCGGTAATGATTATCGTTAATTTGCTCGTGGCTTCTTTTGTAAATGCAAGGCAAATGAAATGGGGCATTTTGGCGCTGTTCATTCAGCTTTTGCTGTCAGGAATTATTCAAATCGCTTTGACAGGCAAGAGCGAATATCCTGAATTTTTCGCTTTGGGAAACTGCTTTTTGTATGGCGTGTTTTATTATGACAGCGCAACACCGCTTATTGTTGAAATTTTCCGCTTGCTGTTTTTATTGATAGCAATAATTATGCCTTATTATTTAGGCTGGTTGATTTATAAACGCAGAGACAAGAATTGTAAATAGGTATAAAAAAGACCGTCGGGTGACGGTCTTTTTCTTTTGTATTATTTTTTTGTATAGCATACGTGGGAGAAATGTATGCCTTTGTCGTGATAGCTTGCAAGAAGCTCTTTTTTATATTCAGCCTTATTAAACGCAGGGAAATATGCATCCGCATCAGGACATTCGGCTTCAATCTCGGTCAAATAAAGCTTTTGAGCCTTTGGCAAAAACTGCCTGTAAATGTCACCGCCGCCGATGATAAACGCCGTGTCGCTTTCAACTTCATTAAGTGCCTCACCGATTGAATGAACAACGGTTGCACCCTCCGCCTTGTAATCTTCTTTTTTGGTGATGATTATGTTCTTGCGCCGTGGAAGGACTTTCGGTAGAGATTCAAATGTTTTTCTGCCCATGATAATTGAACTGCCTGTTGTGGTTTCTTTAAAGAAAGCCATATCATCTTTAAAATGCCAAATTAAATTGTTATCCTTGCCGAGTTCAAGATTTTTGCCTACTGCGGCTATCATACAAATTGTCATACGCTTCTCCTGCTTTTACTGCGAAATAGGGAATTTGATTTTGCCCATGTGTTTATAATCAATAAGCTTAACGTCGTTGCAATCTCTTGAATTGTCAAACTTAAAGAAATCGTCAATTTCGGGATTGAGCCAAAGCTTCGGCGCAGGCAAATCGCCCTGCTCGTCAAATCTTTTAAGCTGCTCCTTAATTCCGTCAATTTGATTAACATAAATATGAGCATCTTTAATGCTCCAGTCCATTGTGCCGGGCTTTAAGCCGCAAACCTGAGCAAGCATACAAAGAAGTGTTGCATATTGGGTGACGTTAAACGGCAAGCCGAGCGGCACATCGCAAGAACGTTGATGAACCCAGCAGTTGAGCTTTCCGTCTGTTACATCCCATTCGCTTGACCAAACACAGCTTGGAAGAACGGCGGTGTCAAGGTAATCGTTTTGCCAAAGAGTCATTACCATTCGCCTGTCCTCTGGGTGATTTTTGATTTTATCAATAAGCTGCTGCGTCATTTGGAATTTGTTTACAATATAGCCGTAAGCCGTGCCGATTGTATGCGCCCATTCTTTACCGAAAAACTTATGAACAGGGGTTTTGACAAGCTTGCCGTTTTCGTCGGGAAGCATTTGAGATGCGTTCCAATAGCCTTCGCTGTCAATTTCCCATTCGTTCCAAATTTTAACGTCCCTTTCCTGAAGCCAGCGCACATCGTTTGACTGCGCCTGATATATCCACAGCATTTCAAGAACTGCCTGACGGAGAAATAACTGTTTTGTTGTTAAAATAGGGAATTCTTTTGATAAGTCAAAATGAAAATTGTGCGACGGCACCTTGATTGTGTTTGTACCCGTGCGGTTTACAACCTCTGTGCCTTCTTCAAGTATTCTTCTGCATAAACACAAATAATCCTTATCCCATTGCGACATAATAACAGCCCTTTCAAAATAAACTAACGGTATTTTAACACAAAGTTACACCCTTTTCAACAATAAATGCAGATGAGAATATAATTGCCTAACTTTATATCAAATGAATATCAAATAAATATCAAGTGTTTATTAAATTTTTGTAAAATCTATTTACTATCATTTTATTTGTGATATACTTGAATTGTTAATTTTTTATGAACCGAGGTGTCCTTATGGGAAAGGTTAAATCTTTTTTTAACAGCAAAATTGTTAAAAAAGATGTAGGCGAGCCGACATATCTTACCTGGAAAGAGGCATTGTCTTATGCAATGGGCAGAGGTGCTCAAGGTATGAGCACAAGTATGACGGCTTCTAAATATGTCAACTTCTTTATCACCGATGTGCTTCATATTAAAGCACGTCATGCAAGTAACATTCGTCTTTATTGCGGTATTTTTGATGCAATTAATGACCCTATAATGGGTGTAATTGTTGATAAAACACGTTCACGTTGGGGTAAAATGAGAGGCTATATCAAATTTGCACCTTATTTTGTTTCCCTTTTTATGATTCTTTTCTTTGTAGGCAATAACGATTTGTCATACGGATTTAAGATGGCACTTACTGTTTTTGCTTTTGTAGGTCTTGATGTTACTTATACCGCATTTGACGTGCCTATGGGAGCGCTTGCCTTTTCTATGACGCCTAACGGAACGGAACGAACGAAGCTTTACGGCATTGCGTCTATCGGTCGAATGATTATCGGCGCTCTTCCTGCGGCTCTTGTTGCATTTGCCGCTTGGCTTCCTTATTTTAATTCAAATCTTGATAAGGCATATTTGGTTGCCGCAGTGTTATCCGCAGTATTTATTATTGTATTAACACGATTTACCTTTTCAAACTGTCAGGAGCGTATGGAGCACAGCGAGGATACTCCGTCGCTTAATGAATGTATCCATCTGCTTTTGACAAACCGTCCGCTTTTAATGCTTTTCCTTTGTAATATCTTTTTTGTTATTATCAAGGTTTCCGAGCAGTGCTCGTTTTATTTTGCGTATGACTCACTTTTCAATGCAAAATATAACGGACTTCTCGATGTTGTTAAAGCTCCCGGTTCTGCTTTGGCAGGTGTGCTTGTTCCTATCATTGTTGAGCGATTGGGTGCAAAGAGCGACAGCAAAAAATTCTATCAGGTTTGCTGTGTTATGGGTATAGTTCTCAACGGTCTTTTTGCACTTTTAACATATAACGGCATTATGAATAAACCTGCCGATAAGCCTGTTTCAACGCTTACGGGTATTATTGTTCTTGTTTTTTCTATGCTTGTTACATTTCCGCTTGAATTTAAAAACCTTATGCAAAAGGAAATGGAAGCCGAAACAGTTGACTATGTTGAATGGAAATCAGGCAGACGTGTTGAAGGCACAATGCTTTCGATTATGTCGTTTACAGGCAAGCTTGAGGGTACGCTTTCGTCATTTATCTGCCTTCAGGTGCTTGCAAGAACAGGCTATGTTGAGCATACAAGCGATGTTTCAACCGTTCAAAATCATTCAACCCTTTTGGGCCTTTTCCTTATGACGACCGTGTTCCCGATAATAGGCTATCTTCTTATGCTTGTTCCTATGCATTTTTATAATATCACAGGCGACGGACACAGAAAAATGATTAAGGAAATTATGGAGCGCAGAGAGGCTGAAAAGGCTAAAAAAGAACAGAAAAATGCTGAAAGCGAAACTGTAGAGCAAAAGGCATAATAAATAATTTTATACATAAGAGGTTGTCTTGAGGTAATTGAATGGCAGCCTCTTATTTTTATTGACAATAAGGCATAATGTGATAAAATAAATAAAAACGATATTTATCGGGGGAATATATATGAAAAAAATAATATCTCTTGCATTAAGTGTTATTTTGGTATTGTCAAGTCTGTCGTTTGGGGTGGTGACTGCGTTTGCAAACACTAAACAAACGGCGCCTAAAATTGGCTTAAACGAAACCGTTGAGGCTTATGTTGATGTAAATAATAAAAGTTATGTTGAATTTACTCCTGCCACAACGGGATATTATGAGTTTTACTGTTTCACTCAAAGCTATGGCGGAAATATAATGGCGTCGATAGTGGATTTCGACGGCGAAACGGACAACAGTGTTATTAACGATAATTATAATCCGAATTTGCTTTGTGCGGCGGAGCTTATGGCAGGAAAAACTTATTATTACGTTCTTGAGTCCGCTCAGCCTGCTTTTTCAAGTGTTGTAAGCGTCAGAACGCATACTCACAGCTTCGGCGCAGTTGAAACATATCCTGCTCATTTTGACCAAAATGACAGCGCTTTGAGCTATGACGGATACAGCGAGAGCATTTGTGCCTTTTGCCCTGCAAATACAATAACAGCGTATTATGTTGCACCGGGCAAGGCAAAGGCTAAAACAAAAACATTTACATATAATAAAAAGAAAAAAACAACCAAGATTACGGTTTATGACAGGGCGGGAAATATTATTTCGCCGTCAAATTACACCGTCAGCTACAAGAATAATACAAAACCCGGATTTGCCACGGTTAACATTAAGTTCAAGGGAGTTTATACAGGCTCAATGTCATGTAGATTGACAATTAAGCCTAAAAAGCAGTCGATATCCTCAATTAAAAGCAAGAGCAAAAAGAAGATAGCCCTTAAGTGGAAAAAGGATTCAACCGTTACGGGATATCAAATTCAGTATTCCACCTCCAAAAAATATACTAAAAAAGCAACTAAAACTATCACGATTAATAAAAAAAGCACAACCTCTAAAACGATATCAAAGCTTAAATCAAAGAAAAAATATTATGTAAGAATTCGTGCCTATAAGCAATCGCAGGGCAAAAAAATCTACGGCGCTTGGACTAAAACAAAAACTATTAAGGTTAAATGATGATTTTAATATAAATATAGCCTTGAAACGTCTATTATAATATGATAAAATCAAAACTGATGAATAATTAATTCCTAAAAAGGAGGCAAAAATATGCAAATGACTTTTCGTTGGTTCGGCAAGGACCTCGATACAGTTTCTCTTGAGCAAATCAAGCAGATTCCGGGCGTAGTCGGCGTTGTGCCTGCGCTTCATTATCTTCCTGCAGGCGAAGCGTGGGAGATGGAAGACGTGCAGAAAATGTACGACGAAATCACGGCAGCAGGCTTGACGATGGAATGTATCGAAAGCGTAAATGTTCACGAGGATATTAAGCTTGGTTTACCTACAAGGGACAAGCTTATTGAAAACTACAAAAAATCCATCAGAAATCTTGCAAAAGTAGGAGTTAAGGTTATATGCTATAACTTTATGCCTGTTTTTGACTGGACAAGGACAGACCTTTATATGCCTTTGCCTGACGGCTCTACCTGCCTTAGCTATGACGGCAAGCAGGTTGAGGGCAAATCTCCCGAAGATATGTTTAAGGAGATTGACGATAACTCAAACGGCTACGCAATGCCGGGTTGGGAAACCGAGAGAATGGGCGAGATTAAAGAGCTTTTTGCAAAATATAAGGGCGTAACCGCCGATGATTTATGGGCAAACCTTAAATATTTTCTTGAAGCTATTATGCCGACGTGTGAGGAATGCGATGTTAAAATGGCAATCCATCCGGACGACCCGCCTTGGGGCATTTTTGGGCTTCCTCGTATTATTACGGGCAAAGAGGCTGTTGAAAAGCTTCTTAATATGGTGCCGAGCAAGTATAACGGACTTACTCTTTGCACAGGTTCACTCGGTGCAAGCCCTGATAACGATATGGTAGAAATTATTAAAGCAGCAGGAAATCGAATTTATTTTGCTCACCTTCGCAATGTTTCAATAAACGACAGATGGTTTAACGAAACCGCCCACGAAAGCGACTGCGGCTCGCTTGATATGTATGAGATTGTTAAGGCTTTGCAGGAGGTTGGATTTGACGGATACGTCCGCCCTGACCACGGCAGAATGATTTGGGGTGAAGTTGCACGTCCGGGCTACGGTCTTTATGACAGAGCCTTGGGTGTAAGTTATCTCAACGGTCTTTGGGAAGCTGTTGAAAAAAGCAGAAAGGATAAATAATTTTATGTTTAATCACGAAAATTTAAAAGGCAAGGTTGCTGTTGTAACAGGTGGCGGCGGTGTTCTTTGTGCCGCTTTTGCAAAAACTCTTGCAGCTCAGGGCTGTAAGGTAGCAGTTCTTGACCTTAATGAAGGTGCTGCGCAAAAATGTGCAGACGAAATCAACGCAAACGGCGGAGAGGCCATTGCAGTCGGCTGTAATGTTCTTGAACTTGAATCTATGGAGAATGCTCGCAAGACTGTTAATGAAAAGCTCGGTACATGCGATATTCTTTTAAACGGTGCAGGCGGTAATAACCCTAAGGGCACAACTACTAAGGACACTCTTGAAAAAATCGACCTTGTTCAAAAGGATGAGAATGTAAAGACATTCTTTGACCTTGACCCTAACGGTATCAGTTTTGTATTTAATCTTAACTTTCTCGGCACTCTTATTCCTACTCAGGTTTTCGCTAAGGATATGGCTGAAAAGGAAAAGGGCACAATCATTATGGTTACTTCAATGAATGCCTTTAGACCTCTTACACGTATTCCTGCTTACAGTGCCGCAAAAGCCGCTGTTAAGAATTTCACCGAGTGGATGGCAGTTCATTTTGCACCGCTTGGAATCAGAGTAAATGCTATTGCTCCGGGATTCTTTTCAACAAAGCAGAATGCTGCTCTTCTTTGGAACGAGGACGGCACTCCTACTGAAAGAACGGGCAAAATTCTTGCCGCAACACCTATGGACAGATTTGGCGAGCCGGAGGAGCTTGCGGGCACACTTCTTTTCCTTTGCGACGATACCTATTCAGGTTTCATTACAGGTGTAAACATTCCTGTTGACGGCGGATTTAACGCTTATTCGGGTGTTTAATTAAATAATAAATATTATTTAGGGCGATTTGATTTACATTTCGCCCTTTTTAAATAGGTGATGAAATGGATAAATCCAAAAAGAAAAAAACGCTTGCAACAGTTATTTCCTGCGTTGTTGTGATTTTGGCAGCGGTAGTTTTGTATGTCGGTTTCGGCGTTATCGGAACTGACAGCAAGGTTGTTTACGGTCAAAGTAATTTGGTTAATGCAAATAAGGACGGCAGTAACACTACGGTTATCGACGTTAACACAAATTATCAGATTATGAACGGCTTTGGCGCTTCGGCTTGCTGGTGGAGCCAAGACGTCGGCGCTTGGGACAATGCAGACGAGATTATGCAAGCGCTTTATGATTCCGACAAAGGAATAGGGCTTAATATTTATCGCTACAATCTTGGTGCAGGCTCAAAAAACGACACTCATATTTTGACTGAAAACCGCAGAACAGAGTGCTTTTTAAATGCTGACGGAACTTATAATTTTAATAACGACAAAAATGCACAGGCTTGCCTTGAACTTGCAAAAAAATATGCAGGCAAGGATATGCGCTTAACTCTTTTTTGCAACAGCGCTCCCGTTTATCTTACCAAAAACGGTGCATCTTATTGCACTCCTTATAAAAATGAGGACGAGCTGTGGATATCAAATCTTGATAAATCAAAATATCCCGATTTTGCGGATTTTTGCTATAACAGTGCAGAGTATTTTGTAAATAAAGGATACCGTGTAACAAGCGTTTCGCCGATTAATGAGCCGCAATATAATTGGGCGGCTTGGTATAATGACGATAACACCTATAGCGTTAATCAAGAGGGTTGTTATTATTCTAAGTATGAGGCAAGGGATTTGCTCAAAACATTTGTAAAGAAATTTAAAGGCTCAGATTTAGATAAAAAGGGCGTTAAGGTTTCTATGTTTGAATCAGGCTCAATGGAGGGCGACGATTCAAGCTGTGCGGCATATATGGACTGCATTTTAGGCAGAGGTCCAAAATATGTTTTTAAAAATGCAAAGCTTCGCAAATATTTTAAAGAAGTAAGTATGCATTCTTATTGGTCGGGTGCAGATACTAAGAAAAATGCGGAAAATTATATCAGCGATAAATATTCCAAGTATTCTGTTGCCGCTACGGAATATTGCCAAATGACCGACGATAAAAATACAGGTGTTTATGACCTTATTGCTAAGGAGAAAAACGGCACTAACGGCACATCTATAAAATACGGCGTCGCAATGGCAAACACCATTGTTGACGATTTGACTATAATGAATGCAAACGAATGGGATTGGTGGACTGCGTGTTCTTATGGAACTTATACCGACGGACTTATTTATCTTGATGAGGATAATCACGAAAATCTCGATTTTTCAAAGAGATATTACTGCCTCGGCAATTTTTCAAAATTCATTAAAGAGGGTGCGGTAAGAGTTGCGTGTTCTTCGGGTGTTAAAAATGTAAGAAGCGTTGCCTTTGTGAATGAGGATAATACCGTTGTAACTGTATATGTTAATAATAATGATAAAAAAGCATATACAACAATTGACTGCGAAGGCGATTATGCTGTTTATACAACCGACAGGGACAACGACATTGCCAAAACCGACTTCGGCAAAGCCAAAAAGGTCAAGGTTTCACTTCCTGCTTCAAGCGTTGTAACCGTAGTTTATGAAGCAAAATAAAAATGTATAATTAAACACCTCAGGGGTAATAATACTCTTGAGGTGTTTTTTATGGCTACAAAAGATAAACCAAATAATAAAAATTTAAGAGCGCTTTTCTCTGTCATTTGCCTTTGCATTGTTGCACTTGGGCTGATAGTTTATTTTTCAACCAATTCCGCCCACACAACGGATGTAAACGAGGCGACAACGGTTGTTGATAAGGCTAAGGACAAAGAAAAAAAGATTACGACTCAACCGTCAACCGCCCTGACAACGCAGGAAAATACGCAAGTTCAAACAACAAAAAAGAGCGAAAATAAAAAGCCGACAACAGTTACCTCAACCGAGGTTTCAACAATGACGTCGAGTGATACAAATATTCCCTATAAATCTTTTTATAAATACCCTTGCGATGAAACGGTATTGACACCATACAGCGAGGAACTTGTTAAAAACAAAACTATGAACGATTACAGAGCGCATACGGCAATTGATTTTAAAGCGGCAAAGGGCACAAAGGTCATTTCTATCAACGACGGACTTGTGCTTTCAGTAACGAAGGACGCTATGCTCGGCACGGTTATTGAAATTGACCACGGCTCAAAGCTCGTTGCTCGCTATTGCGGTATGGATACGGTTAATGTGTCTGAGGGGGACTATGTAACTATCGGAGAAGTCCTCGGCACTCTCGGAACAACTCCGTTTGAGGAAAAAAGCGAAAGCCATCTTCATTTTGAAACTTTGCTTGATAATAAATATGTAAATCCGCTTAATGTAATGGGCAAAACAGAGTAAACTTTTAATAAAGCGAAAACAGCGACTTGAACTTATCAATTCAAGCCGCTGTTTTGTATAAATGTTATAATATGTAATTTGTAGGGGCGAACATTGTTCGCCCGTTTTTATTCATTTATATCCGTATTTTCGTCTGATGGCTGTTGCTCGTTTTCGTTATCCTGAACTTCAACCGAAGGAATTTCGTCATTTGCCTCAGGCGATTGAACGGTAGGATGATAATATTCATCAACCTCACTGTTTGCCGCCTCGCTTGGTGCGCTGTTGTTTTCGGCTGCTGTATCGTCATTATTCGCATACGACGGATATGAACCGCTTTGAACAGGCTCTTGCTCTGTCGGTATACTGTTTGGATTGTAGGAATAAAACGGAGCTGCATTTTGATTTTGTGCAGTTTCGTTTTGAGCACTGCTTTGTGTATTATCGCAATTATTAGGATTGTAGTAATAATTGCTTTGATTGTTGTTATCGTTATAGTTTTGATTGCCGTTTTGAGCACCTGCAAAAGCATATTTAGCCGCTCTTTGCTCTTGCGAAAGAAAATCATCCTCAGTAATTTTTCCCTCTTGAAGCGCCCTGATTTTGAAGTTTTCATAATAGAGTGCCTGAGTGGTGAAATAATAAGGAACTACATAAATGCTTGCAATGCCGAATGTGATGCAGGTAAGAATCCACCAGCCGATAAAGCTTAAATCAAGAGCGAAAAGCTCACCTCTGTTGCCGGCAACCATTTTTTTAGATAACTTGAGAGCCTCTGTCGGCTTCAAATTCGGGTTTTCGCACATAAGCTGGAATGCAAAGTATGAACTGTAGTGATAAACTATTCCCGGGATTACGAAAAGAAGCGACCAAAGGAATTCAAAAACACCTCTTAAAATATAAATAACGATTTTGTTGCCGTATGTAGGGCCGAACGAAATCTTGAAAATATTTTGAATTTCTTTGCCGAGCCCCAATTGCTCGTTAGGGTCACGCTTAATAAGCAAAACGTAAAAGCCGCAAAGCGAAACAAAAAGAGGCGAAAGTATCACCGAAACAACAGTAAGGCTTTTTAATCCTATATCTTCAAGACCGATGTTACCGTTTACAAGCATCGTTGACGGCTTGGTTGAACTGCCGATTATTTTATCTGACGGAGTATATTTTTGACCGAAGCTTTCAATCGGGTTGTCGCTTGAGCTGTCGCCTGAATCGTTACCGTCATCGTAGTCATCGTAATCGCCGTTTCCAAAATAATTAAAGAAATCCTCAGGCGTGTTTTGACCTGAACTGTTATCGCTTGAGCCGTTGCTTGGGCCGAAAATGTCTTCCAAATTATCTCTGCTGTTGTATGCGGAAATGCCTACCGTTAAGCCGTTTACCAAAAACAAAACGATTGCACTTAACACAAACAGTGCAAATATCTTTTCTTTAATAATCTGCTTAGCCTGCGATTTAACTAAGCTTCTGTTGATTTTGTTCATAATTTTATCCTCCTTTGGATAAACTAAAACTCAACCTTCTCCTCAATAAACTTTGCAAGTTCATCAATAGAAATTCTAACCTGCTCCATAGTGTCACGGTCACGTACTGTTACGCAGTTATCCTCAACCGAGTCAAAGTCATAGGTTATGCAGTAAGGAGTACCGATTTCGTCCTGACGGCGATATCTCTTGCCGATAGAGCCGGCGTCATCATAGTCAATGTTGAATTTTTTAGAAAGCATTGCATAAACCTCGCCTGCCTGCTCGTTAAGCTTTTTTGAAAGCGGAAGAACCGCAGCCTTAAACGGCGCAATAGCAGGGTGGAAGTGCATAACAATTCTCTTGTCGTTCTTTTCTTCGTCAAGAACCTCTTCGTCGTATGCTTCGGTAAGAAGTGCCAAGAATAAACGCTCAACACCGAGTGACGGCTCAATAACGTAAGGAACATATTTTTCGCCTGTTGCCTGGTCAAAATATTCAAGGTTTTTGCCGCTTGTTTTGATATGCTGAGTGAGGTCGTAGTCTGTTCTGTCTGCTACGCCCCAAAGCTCACCCCAACCAAATGGGAATTTATATTCAAAGTCTGTAGTTGCTTTGGAATAGAAGCAAAGCTCCTCTTGGTCGTGGTCACGAAGTCTGAGGTTATCCTTGCTGATGTTAAGAGAATAAAGCCAATCACGGCAGAAACTTCTCCAATAATCAAACCATTCAAGGTCAGTGCCCGGTTTGCAGAAAAATTCAAGCTCCATTTGCTCAAATTCTCTTACACGGAAGATAAACTTACCCGGTGTAATCTCGTTACGGAATGATTTGCCTACCTGTGCAACACCGAAAGGAATTTTCTTTCTTGTTGTTCTTTGCACGTTTGCAAAGTTTACAAAAATACCCTGCGCAGTTTCAGGACGGAGATAAATTTCGTCCTTAGCATCCTCAGTAACGCCCTGAAAAGTTTTAAACATAAGGTTGAATTGGCGGATATCGGTAAAGTTGTGAGCGCCGCAATTAGGGCAAGGAATATTGTGCTCCTTAATATAAGCAGCCATTTCCTCGTTACTCCAACCTGCAACATTTGTGCCGTCAAAGCTTTCAATCAAGTCGTCTGCTCTGTGCCTTGTTTTACATTCGCAGCAGTCCATAAGCGGGTCAGAGAAGCCGCCGAGGTGACCTGAAGCAACCCAAGTCTGCGGGTTCATAAGAATTGCGCTGTCAAGGCCTACATTGTATTGGTTTTCCTGGATGAATTTCTTTCTCCAAGCTTTTTTGATGTTTTCCTTAAGTTCAACGCCGAGCGGACCGTAGTCCCATGTATTTGCAAGACCGCCGTAAATCTCAGAGCCGGGGTAAACAAATCCTCTTCCCTTGCAAAGAGCAACAAGCTGATCTAAAGTTTTTTCTGAATTATCCATTGCATTTTCCTCCGTTAGTTATATACACTTTATTTTACTATGTTTTTATTAATAAGTCAATTATAAGTTGTGAATAAGCAGTCATAAGCCGCCCGATATTTGCAATTATTAGATTATTGATTTTCAATAGCGTAATCATTAAGTTATGATACTCATATCATCGGCACTTGAACGTTTTGTCTTAATATCCTAAAGGATATGGCGACAAAACGTTGGGCGTTTGAATTTTTAGCAAAGGGGCAGTACCAACGTACAGCTCCCTTTACTAAAAATCCAATTCTGACTACTTCTTCGCAACTTTTTCTTTTCAAACACGGAGTTTAAAAAGAAAAAGGGAAAGCATTGCTTTCCCTTAAACGAACCTTAATTAATTTAATACTTACCAGCCTAAGCGCATAATTGTAAGTGTGCACTTGCCGGTGCCGTATCTGTAGCAAGCTCTGTGTCCTTCAGGTGTGAAGATATCTACTCGACCTACCTGTGAAAGTCCTGAGCCGCCTCTGTCAACTACTGTGTAGTTTGTGCCGTCAATATTGACGATTGAGCCCATAGGAAGCCAATTGCAGGCAATGTAATAAGGATTTTTCATTCCGTTTGATACATGTCTGCCGCTTGCAGTTTGACCTGAGCCTGTGCCGCAAGTACCGCATGCACAATAGTGGGTGTATCTGCCTGTAATAACTTGACCTACCTTGTAGCCTCTTTTTTTCGATACGCCGTTGGTTTTAACCTTTGCGCCGTCTGTTTCTTTAGTGCCAACCTTTACTACCTTGTTTTTTGCCTTGGTAATAACCTTTTTGCTGACAACCTTTTGAGCTTTCTTTTTACCGTTTACATATTTAACTTTATATGTTACGTTGGCAGTACCCTTTTTGCCCTTTTTAACTACGGTTTCAATACCTTCGTAAACATCGTCGTTTTCTTTTTCAACGGTTTTATATTTGATTTTTTCTTTTTTGGTAACTTGCTTATATGTTACACGGTTTACCGTTACCTTGGTTTTTTTGGTAATCTGCTTGTTTTGAGCCGGAGTGGTGTAGTCATTGCTTCCCAAATCTACGTTTGCTGCGTCAAGAAGGTCTGATACCGTTCCGCTTACAACAGGCACCTTGTACGTTTCGCCGTCAACCTTAAGTGTGGTTGTCTTAGATGAAATATACTTGATTACCATACCGCTTGTAACTGTATCGCTGAGCTGGCAGTTAAGAGTAACATTGTTTGTGTTAAAGCCGATTTCGTCGAGCGCCTCTTTAACTGTGTCGCCATATACGTTATAAGTGTTGATAGTTCCATTGAATTCTACATTAACATCATTAAGTCTGTCAATTTTGATTACTCCGCCCTTACCTGCGTTAAAAGAGCTGATATCGAGTTTGTCTGTATCGTTCAATGCAATGTTTGCTTGCGACAGGATTTCGATAGGTTCCGTTTCGTTTGTCGTAATTGAATATGTGTTATTATCAACGTCAATTTGAACATTATAGTTAGAAGCCATTTGAGCAAATGCTGTTGATGCAAAAATTACGATTGCCAACACGAATACAATTACTGCCGTTACGACTTTGCGACTTAAGCCACGTATGTCGCCGGTTGTTGATTGGTTAGTCATCTTAATCTCCTTTTGTGATAGAAATATTAGGGTTTCGCTTTGAAACATAGTTCCTAATACCGACACGAATGTAGCTACATAAAATTTCGTATCGAGCAGAGTTGTTTTTTCTGCTTCACCGTTATTATTTCCTCGAGCGATTGCCATTATAGTGACAAATGCATAATGTGTCAATAATTTGGAAGTTAAGATTTTGTATAATATGCACAAACGTTTTTAACATTGTAGTATGGTTACAAAAGGGTTACACCATATCTTGTGGTTATATTCTTTAACGATTTAGCGTACAAAAGTATTTTTTTGTAAAATCCTTAGAAATGCCACTTTTAAATCTTACAATTTGTAACATTTTTATTTGCGACTTTTAATAAACCCAATATATTGTATAAAACGGCAAAAATAAGAAAATGCACAACATTATATAGATATTGTACGAAAAGCTAACTGTTAGTGTTTCGTACAATTATTTTTGCCGTATTTTAAGCACTTTTGTTCGATAAAACGCTCTGAAATCGCACCGTTGCTTATATATGATATTTATTATATATTATATTATTTAAAACTATTATATATAGAAGTGCAAAATGCAGACAAGAAAAAAGTCTGTAACCGTAAAATCAGGTTACAGACTGTAATTATTTGCGATTTTAAGTCGCTATTTTGAATCAAGTGATTTTGTTATTTTGACATTTGCAAAAACAGAGATTGCCGCAAGCAAAACTCCCAAAACTATGCTTACACAGCAAGCACCGTTTACTGCTGACGTAAATGCCGTTTGATAAATTTGCGGTGAAATGTTAAGCCCTTGCGAAATTCTTGCAATAAGGCTTGCTATGCCTGCTGCGGTGAATGTAAATCCTGTTACGGTAAATGCAACAAAGATATTAAACATAATTTCACGTGAACGCCTAAACAAAACAAGAAGTAATATTATAGGTAAAGCAACTAAAAGAATCCCGATTGAAAGAAAATGCAAATAATTGCTGTTGAAAGTGCTGATAAAATCAGCGATGGCTTCCGTGTTCTTCAGCCCAAAGCAGTCGGAATAAGCTTGAGCCGCCTTTACCGCCGTGTTGTGAATAAGCGCTTCGTCATATTGCATATTGTTGCCCTCAAGATATTCCTTGCAAAGAGAGTCAAACTGCGCAATTTGATTTTTTGAATAAAGGTCAGGGTTGTCCTGGTTGTAAAGCCTTGTAAGGGCGCTTGAATTTGTTTTGTATACTGCGTCAAAAACTCTTGATGGAATACCGCTTTGCGCCTCAAGCACGCTTATTTGGTCCTTAAATGCTTTTTCACATTGCTCGCTTACATTGCATTTGTCAAAAACATAATTCATATATTTTTGCGACAAAACGGTAGATTTTGTTATTGAAATTCCGAATAATAAAATCGAACCTGCGGCAATAAGCAGGGTAAGGATAAAGCATATTGCTTTTCGTGATTTTGAAAGTGTCATCTGCTCCTCCTTATGCGTTTACCTTGGCGCCGCTTTTCATAACCGCAACGCAAACATAGTATTCGTTTGATATTCCTGCTCCGACGCTATTGTCTGTATAAAGCACAAGTGCTCTTGAAAGCCCTGCACCGGCATTTTTAAGCTCGTGCTTGTTATGAGCGGTGTATATGCTTTTAATTGTGTATTCATAAGAAGAATAGAAAGTGTCAATATTTATTGTGTCACCCTCGCTTGCAAGCTTGATTTTTGCACTGTTATTTTTGTAAACCTCTGCAAAGCAGGTGCCGATTTCACCCGGAAGCGATGAGCCTATATTAATGTTAAATCTTTCGTTTGCATTGACTTTGTCTGCCTTGTAAATAAGCGGCAGGCTCTCGTCGCCTACGCTTATTTTGCCGATTACAGAGTTGTTTTCAAGCTTGTTAAACGATGATTTTTTTATACTTCCGTTGTTTTCCTCTTTAATGTCAAAAGAGGTTATTTCATTAACTTGCTTGCCCTGCTCGGCTGCCATTTGAAAGCCTTTATCAGGGGTAAGTGCGTTGATGATTCCCACATATAAAACGGAAAGTATAATCGCTGTAAAAATCGGCAAAAGTATCCCGTTAATTAATAATCTTTTTTCATTTTTTGTCATATTTTTGCCCTGCTATCTGTTGATATCCTGCGCCTGAAGGGCGTTTTGCATAAAATTATTCTTTTTCTTCTTAGGCTTGTATGCAGGTGGGTTTTTTAGCTTCTTCATAAGGCTGCTGCCTTTTTTTGCGGTGAGCTTGTTAATCTCGTGAACAGGGCCTGACATATAGTCTGACATATACTTGTCAGCCACAGCCATCATATCCTTGTCATTTTGCATAGCACCCAAAATGGTTACGCCGATAACGTCCTGAACCTCATTTGTGCCGTCCTCATAAACTTCGTTGAGCATTTTGAAAAGCTTTTTTTGGTCAGCGCTGTTTCCGTTTTTGATTACATCTATTACCTTAGGTGTGCCAATCTCCGTGAAAAATGTTTCAGGTAAAAATTCACCGTATTTTACAATATTTTTCTTGATATCTTCTTTAAATTCAGGATATAAAGTGCCAAATCTGTTTGCAAGTGAGTCGCAATCATAGCTGATAACTCCGTTTTTAGCCTTTGTTCTTGAAACAGCCTTAGGCATTTTAACCTTGTCAAGATTAACCTGCTTTCTTGCCTTGAAAATTCCGCTGATTTCGTCGTTGATTTCGTTGCCGAGGCTCTTTGCGTCTTTTTCATTGTAAGTCTCTGCATCAAAAAGCGAACGTGAAATAGTATCAAACTGAGGTTCGCTAGCCTTGTAATCATAGCAACATTCAAAAGCCATCGTGCTTGCGCTGATGTCGTACATAATTCTATATGCGCCTTTTTCGCCTGCAAAAGTTATGCTCTTTTCGTCCTCGTTAACTTTTTTGAAGTCAAGCTCCTCATTAGTTTGGATGAGCTGCTTTTCTGCAATCTTAAAAACTTCACTTATTTCCATATCTTTATCGTTCTCCAATTAAATTTTAAATTAAAAGCTAAATATTTTAATCAGTTTATTATAACATTAAAGTGTGTGCTTGTCACTATATTTTTTATTTGTTAATAATTATTATATTATAAATATAAAATCTTTATTATAAAATTAACTATTTGTATATAATACATTATTGATTATTGAATGTGATTGTGATAAAATATTATGAATATATATAGATTTAGGTGACTCAAATGATAAATAATGATAAAAAAATAACCCTTGCGGTTATATTTGGCGGCGTATCGTCGGAGCATGATATCAGCTGTATTTCGGCTAAGGGTATCGTTTCAAATATTGATTATAACAAATATAATTTAATTCTTCTCGGTATTACCAAGGACGGAAGATGGTTTATTTTTAATGATAATATTGAACTTTTGCCTGAGGATAAGTGGCTCAATTCAAAAAGCCTTGTTCCTGCCTATATTTCGCCGGACTCCTCTGTTCACGGCATAGTTACGGCTAAGGGTGAAATCATTAAGCTTGACTGTGTATTTCCTGTTCTCCACGGCAAAAACGGTGAGGACGGAACTGTTCAGGGGCTTTTGCAGCTTGCTCAAATTCCTTATGTAGGATGTGACGCAACCTCGTCAGGTGTTTGTATGGATAAGGCTGTTGCAAATGCCGTTGCAGATGCATTTGGCATCAATCAAGCGAAATGGTGTGCTTTTACCCAGTATGATTTTAATAAAAACAGGCAGGAATGTATTGATACTGCCGTTAATAAGCTCGGCTTTCCTATCTTTGTTAAGCCGGCAAATGCAGGTTCTTCTGTCGGAATTACAAAGGCTCACGATATTCCTGAGCTTATTGAAGCTATGAACGTTGCGTTTAAAGAGGATAAAAAGGCTGTTTTGGAGGAATTTATTGACGGCCACGAGGTTGAGTGTGCCGTTTTGGGTAACGTTGAACCTATTGCAGCCGAGGTTGGAGAGATTAAGGCTGCGGCTGAATTTTACGATTTTGACGCTAAATATAATAATCCTGCAAGCGAACTTTGTATCCCTGCCGATATCGACCTTGAAAAGAGAAATGAAGTTAAGGCACAGGCTGTTAAGGCGTATAAGGCTCTCGGTTGCGAGGGTATGTCTCGTGTTGATTTCTTTGTAAGAAACAGTGACGGGGCAGTTCTTCTTAACGAAATAAATACTATTCCGGGTCAAACTCCTATCAGTATGTATCCTAAGCTTTTTGAAGCAGCAGGCGTACCTTATAAGGAGCTTATTGACAGGCTTATCGGTTGTGCGTTGTCACGTGGCGGCAAGTTTTAATTATGGAAAAGGTATTAATTGAAGTAATAGGAACTCAAAATATCGACAGTCAGTTTGACAAAACGGAGCTTAAAACAGTCGGAACATTTGAGGAACTTGAAGAAAAATATATTATCAGATATAAGGAAGAGCAGGGCGAAGGGGAAGCGCCTGTTGACGTAAGCGTTGTTGTTTTGAAGGACGAAAGCGTTGTTGAAATGACTCGTGACGGCGCAATTTCCTCAAGGCTTGTTATTGAGCGCTCGCAGAGAAATCTTTGCCATTACGGCACAGCTTACGGCGATATACTTATGGGCATTTCGGGCCATTCAATTGAGCATGAGCCAAATGAAAACGGCGGCAAATTCTCATTTGGATATGATATTGATATCAACGGTGCCCTTGCTTCCAAAAATCGTGTTAAGCTTACATATAAAAAGAAAAAGCAACCTAAATAACAGGAGTAAATAAGATGTCAAAAATAGTTAAAAAGACAGAAATTGAATTAAAAAATATAATTGAGCAGGCTGTTAAAAAGGCTGTTTCAAACGGTGCTTTGCCTGAGACTGAAATGCCGCAATTTAACATTGAAAAGCCGGCTAATAAGGATAACGGCGATTATTCAACGAACGTTGCAATGGCGGGCGCACGTGCTTTTAAGAAAGCGCCGAGAATGATTGCTGAGGCTATTGTTTCTTGCATTGACCTTGACGGCACAGCATTTGAAAGGGTAGAAATTGCAGGCCCCGGCTTTATGAACTTCTTTTTATCTCAGCAGTTTTATTCAAATGTGCTTAAGGACGTTTTTTCTTGCGGCAAGGATTACGGCAAGAGCGATTACGGTCAGGGCAAAAGGGTGCTTGTGGAATTTGTATCTGCCAACCCGACAGGCCCTATGCATATCGGCAATGCCCGTGGCGGTGCAATAGGCGACTGCCTTGCAAGCGTACTTGACTGGGCAGGTTTCAGCGTTAACCGTGAGTTTTATGTAAACGATGCCGGCAATCAGATTGAAAAGTTCGCAACCTCGCTTGAGGTTAGATATCTTCAGCATTATGACCCGTCTATTGAGCTTCCTGAGGACGCTTATCACGGTCAGGATATTGTTGAGCACGCCGAGAATTTTATTAAGGAATACGGCGACAAATATGTAAATGCAGACTCAAAGGAGCGTCGCAAAGCGCTTGTTGATTTTGCACTTCCTAAGAATATTGCAGGCCTTGAAAGAGACCTTGGAAGATACAGAATTACTTATGACAAATGGTTTAGAGAGTCAACACTTCATAATGACGGCTCTGTTCAAAGAGTTATTGACGCACTTAAGGAAAAAGGCGTAACTTATGAGCAAGACGGCGCATTGTGGTTTAAAGCAAGCGAATACGGCAATGATAATGATATAGTTCTTGTAAGGGCTAACGGACTTCCGACATATATTGTGCCTGATATCGCTTATCATTATAACAAGCTCGTTACCCGTGGTTATGATAAAGCTATCGACGTTTTGGGCGCTGACCACCACGGCTATGTTCCACGTATGAAAGCGGCTCTCACAGCTTTGGGGCTTGACGCTTCAAGGCTTGACTGCGTAATTATGCAGATGGTAAGGCTTGTAAGAGAGGGCGAAACAATTAAGCTTTCAAAGCGTTCGGGCAAGGCAATTACCCTTAACACTCTTATTGACGAAGTGCCGCTTGACGCTGCAAGATTTTTCTTTAATTTAAGGGAGCCTAATTCTCATTTTGATTTTGATTTGGAACTTGCGGCTAAGCAGTCAAGCGAAAATCCGGTATATTATGTTCAATATGCTCACGCAAGAATTTGCTCTATTATTAAAAAGGCTCAAGAGCAGGGAGTTGAGCTTAAAACACCGAGTGATGACGAGCTTGCGCTTCTCAATTCCAAAGAAGAGAAGGACCTTATCCGTCACCTTTCATTGCTTACTGATGAAATTGTTTCGGCGGCGAAATCCTATGACCCGGCTAAAATTACACATTATGTTATTGAGCTTGCAACTCTTTTCCATAAATTCTATAATGCACAAAGAGTTATGCTTGATGATAACGAAGGCCTTATGCAGGCAAGACTTTTCCTTTGCAAGGCTGTTAAGGACACGATTTATAATATTTTGACTATGCTTAAAATAACTGCTCCTGAAGTTATGTAAGAGAGGTAATATTATGGCAAATATTAAGGATAAAATGCTTTATTTTGTGGGAAATAAGCTGCTTAAATACGTTTATAAAAACCCTCAAAAAAATATGCTAAAGCTAATAAAGATAGGCAAGGCGGTTGCAGGCAAGATGTACCCTGAAAGCACTTTTACAAAGCCTATCGAAATTATCAGCGACCCTACCAATGTTTGGCATAAATATTTATTTGACGGCTTGAGGGATATCGACCCTGATTTCTTTTGCTCTGCGGCGCTTACCTTTGCGATTGATTTGGGGCTTAACGGCACTAAGACTATTCGTAAAAGACGTGAGCAGGAGCATTGCAACATCCCTTGGGTAATTCTTATGGACCCGACTTCTGCCTGCAATTTGAAATGCAAGGGCTGTTGGGCTGCCGAATATGGCTATAATTCAAACCTCACTCTTGACGAAATGCGCAGAGTTATAAGCGAAAGCAAGGCGCTCGGCACTCATTTTTATATGTTTACGGGCGGCGAACCGCTTATTCGCAAAAAGGATATTATTACCCTTGCAAGGGAAAATAAGGATTGCATTTTCCTTGCGTTTACCAACGGCACGCTTGTTGATGATAAGCTTTGCGAGGATATCAAATCTTGCGGCAACCTTGCGCTTGCGCTTTCGATTGAAGGTTCTGAGGAAGTTAATGACAGCAGGCGAGGCGAGGGCGTTTATCAAAAAACGCTTAATGCTATGAAGCTTCTTAAAAAGCATAAATGCCTTTTCGGCACTTCTGTTTGCTATACTTCTAAGAATTATGACAGCGTAACGAGTGACGAATTTTATGATTTTATGATAGAAAACGGCGCAAAATTTGCGTGGTATTTCCACTATATGCCTGTCGGCGCAGATGCTGATACAGAGCTTCTTTTAACTCCTGAGCAAAGAGAGCACGTTTATCGCACCATTCGCCAAAACCGTAACAGCAAAACGGGCAAGCCTATTTTTACGGTCGATTTTCAAAATGACGGCGAGTTTGTCGGCGGTTGCATTGCAGGCGGACGTAACTATTTCCACGTCAACAGCGAGGGCGACGTTGAGCCTTGCGTATTTATTCACTACAGCGATTCAAATATAAGGGAAAAGAGTATTTTGGAATGTCTTAAATCTCCTCTTTTCCACGAATATTATAAGGGTCAGCCGTTTAATGATAATATGCTTCGCCCGTGCCCTATGCTTGAAAATCCGCAAAAGCTCAGGCAGCTTATTAATAAGACAGGCGCTAAGTCAACAAATCTTCTCCAACCTGAAAGCGCAGAGGAGCTTTGCTCAAAGTGCGACCTTTATGCTCAAAATTGGGCGCCAAAGGCTAAGGAAATTTGGGAGGAGCAGGAGCGCTTCCACCCATTCACGCAGTACTACCGTGACACTCCTGAGGGCAAAAAAGAGTTTGCAAATAAGTAATTCGATATTAACAAAAAAACAGGTGTTGAATTAATCAACACCTGTTTTTTCATTTGTATCTATAATAAAAATACCCCCGATGCGAATTTCCACATCGGGGGTTAGTGTTTTTAATTACTTATTTCTGTAAATAATTGCTTCTCTTTCAGGGCCGTTTGATACCATTGTGATAGGATAGCCGATTTCCTTTTCGATAAATTCAACGTAATCCTTTGTTTCCTGAGGGAGGTCGTCATAATTCTTGATACCTCTGATATCGCAGTGCCAGCCCTTCATAGTTGTGAATACAGGCTTGCATTTCTTAAGTGTAGGAGTGGTTGGGAAGTCCTTAATAACCTTGCCGTCAACCTCATAGCCTGTGCAAATCTTGATTTCTTCAAGATATGAAAGGCAGTCAAGCGCTGTCATAACAACCTGAGTAGCACCCTGGCAAGAAACGCCGTAGCGTGTAGCAACGCAGTCAAACCAGCCGACTCTTCTCGGTCTGCCTGTTGTTGCACCGAACTCGCCCTTGTCGCCGCCGTGAATACGAAGCTCCTGAGCCTCGTCCTCGTCAAGAATTTCGGAAATAAATTCGCCTGCACCTACTGCTGATGAATAAGCCTTTGTAACAACAACGATATCCTCGATTGAATGAGGCGGTAAGCCTGCACCTACAGCACCGTAGCCTGCAAGTGTTGAAGAAGAGGTTACCATAGGATAAATACCGAAGTCAGGGTCCTTAAGCGTACCGAGCTGACCCTCAAGAAGAATGTTTTTGCCCTCTTTAAGTGCGTTTTGAAGATATGTATGTGTATCGCAAACGTAAGGAGCAATCTTCTCTCTGTATTCAAGGCAGGTTTTGTAAAGCTCGTCCTCGTCAAGAAGTGGCTTGTTATATACATGTTTGATGATAAGATTTTTGAGTGTGCAGATATTCTTAAGCTTAGCCTTAAGTGTTTCGTCATCAAAAAGCTCGTTTACCTGAATACCGATTTTAGCATACTTGTCGCTGAAAAACGGAGCAATACCGCTCTTAGTTGAGCCGAATGCATTTTTGCCGAGCCTTTCCTCCTCATATTCGTCAAGCAAAATATGATAAGGCATAAGAATTTGCGCTCTTTCACTTACTAAAAGCTTAGGATTAAGTCCTGCTTTCTTTATGTCGTCAAGTTCCGTGCAAAACTTGTTGATATCAAGCGCAACGCCGTTGCCGATAATACAAGTTGTGTGATCGTAGCATACACCCGACGGCATAAGGTGAAATGCAAATCTGCCGTGCTCGTTAATAATTGTGTGACCTGCGTTTGCACCGCCCTGAAAACGAATAACGATGTCGCTTTGGCCTGCGAATAAATCAGTGATTTTACCTTTACCTTCGTCGCCCCAGTTTGCGCCGACAATAGCTCTAACCATTTTAAAAATCTCCTGTTTTAATTATTAAATTAAATTTTAAAAGCGCAGTGATGGATTGCTCACTGCGCCCTTGATTTATTATATAATAGGTATCCTGTAAAGTCAACTTTATTTTTTGATTTTACCGCCCTTATTTCCGGAATATTTAATTTTGCTGACTGAAACCTTGCCCGCAGCCGAGCTTATATATATTCCTTTTTTCTTATTTTTCTTTATTTTGCAGTTCTTTATTGAACCCTTTGACTTGCTTACAAAATAAATTCCGTTGCCTTTATTTGATGACACGGTGCAGTTTTTAATGTTCGCCGTGCTTTTTGTAATGTATATTCCGTCGCTTTTGTTAGACGATACGGTGCATTTGTTAATCGTTGCGCTTGAGCCTTGGGTTAAATAAATTCCGTGAAGCTTTGCCCCTGTCGTTTTGTTGCTCGTTAAGGTGTTTGATTTTGATTTGATAAGGAAAATTGCATTGTCAACATAAGGCACACCTTTAACATTAACCGTGTTTTTGTTCAAATTAACCTTGCTTGAATTTGCAAGCCTGATGCCGAAAACCTTTTGCTTTGTTTTGTATTTTTTATTGGTAAATGTTATTTTATTATTCTTAATATTGCTTTTCTTTGCTCCGTCAATCCAAATTCCCGTAGCGCTTCTTGCAACTGAAATGGTATTATTTGATACCGTAATATTTTGAACGGAGTAATCGCCCTTTTTCACAATTTTTTCGTTTGATTTAACAACCTCGCCGTAAAGCCTTATTCCGTAAGGCCATTGCTTCATAGACGAATCCTTGGTGTCAACAATGCTTATTATGTTTCCTGAAATTTGAGATGATTTGTCAACGGTAGGCGAATATGATTTGCCGGAGCATTTGTATGTATTTGGCCTTTGCGATTTGCTGTTAGGTTTGGGATTAATGCTCTTATAATAAATTCCTGCGCCGCAGTTGTTAATTGAATTATTGTTGATTGTGACGTTTAAAAAGCTTGAAGCAAGAACGGCATAGCCTGAAACATTGTTAAATGTGTTATTTGAAATATTAATGTTTTTCATATATTTGCCTGAAAAAACACTGTGAGCACCGACTCCACGATTAACATTTTCAAACACGTTGCCCAAAATATTAATGTTTTCATTCATTGTGCCGTCGTATGAACGATTGTGACCTTTGTAGTTTGGGAAGTGACTTTCTTCAAGAATGTCAAGCTGAACGGCTTCCATATTATCGCCGCTTTTACTGCCCTGGCCCGTAAATGTGCAAGCGGTAATATTCACATTGTTACATCCGGCAAAGGTGATATGATGCCCGTTGTAGCAATCCTTAAAAACTGCGCCGTTAATTGTTATATTACTTGCATGCGCAAAGCTTAATATACTGCCGTTATTTTTATTTGCATCGAAGGTGCCGCCGTTTATTGTTATGTTTTTATAAAAATCCCTGCCGTACGGTGCGTCTTGATTTTGACCTATTGCAAGCATAGTGCTGTTTTGATAATTTTTAATAAAAGTTGCGCCCTCGCAATTGAGTGTTGTGTTTGAATAAACCACAAGTCTGCTTGAAAGGATATATGTTCCCTCTACCGTAACGGTAAGCGGTGTCGAGGAGTCATATTTATTTTTATCAAGCGCTTTTTGAATATCAATTTCGCTTGAAAAATTATTTGCAAGCGCAGTTGCGGCAAACCCCGTGCAAGAACACAAAATCATCAGTATTGATAAAAATATTGACAGTGCCTTTTTCATAATTTCATCCCCCTTAATTGTTAATATTATTATAACATAATTGTTTTGACATTGTAAACTATAGATAAGGTTTTCCTGTTGTAAATATCAAAAAACTATGATATTATATCTATGATTGAAATAAACTTATTGAGGTATGAATATGAAAATTTATAATGTTATGCAATACGGCGCAAAGGGCGACGGAAAAACGAACGATGCTTTTTCCATTCAGCACGCTGTTGACGATTGTGCAAAATCAGGCGGCGGCAGGGTTGTTCTTCCGAGCGGATATGTTTTTTACAGCGATTCAATCAGGCTTAAAAAGAATGTTGACCTCCATATCCAAAAGGGCGCTACCATTAAGGCTACAAGCAATATTGACGGATATATCAGGCCAAACAAGCTTATCAATGACCCTAAAACGGCGCTTATAGGTAATCCTGTAACAGGCAAGCCGAGTTTTGTATTTATTTATGCTTATGAGGCAGACGGCTGTTCAATTTCAGGCGAGGGTACAATTGACGCCAACGGTCACGCTTTTGTTGCTCGTAAGGACCAATATTATGTGACAGGCGATTTTTATCCCCGTCCGACGGTTATGTATGTTGAAAAAAGCAATCACATTTCGTTTAGGGACTTCACGGTTGTTGACGCTCCGTTTTGGACTCTTCATCCGGCAGGCTGCGATGACGTTTTGATTGATAAAATCAGGATTTTGAATGACCTTGATGTTGCAAACAGTGACGGTATCGACCCCGACCATTGCTCAAATGTAAGGATTCTCGGCTGCCACGTAACGTGTGCCGACGATTGCATTTGCCTCAAGGCCTCCAAGGGTAACAGCGAATACGGCCCTTGCGAAAATATTATAATCGACGGCTGTACTCTCGTTTCAACCTCTGCCGCTATTAAGATAGGCACAGAAGGTGTGGGCGATTTCAAAAATGTTATTGTTTCTAACTGCATTATCAGCCGTTCAAACAGAGGACTTTCTATCCAAATTCGTGACGGCGGTTGCGTGGAAAACGTAAGCTATTCAAATATTATTATTGAAACAAGGCGCTTTTGCCCTGATTGGTGGGGTACTGCCGAGCCTATTGTAATTACTACATTTAATCGTGACGAAAACACAAAAAGCGGTACGATTAAAAATATTCGCTTCTTTAATGTTACCGCAAAGGGTGAAAACGGCGTTCTTATTCACGGCAACGAGGATAATATTATTGAGGATGTCACATTTGAAAACTGCTCAATTGAGCTTACAAAAACAAGCAAGTGGCAGTGCGGGCTTTACGATTTGCGTCCGTGCCTTGATTACGGTGTTGAAAGCTATGATAACTCGGCATTTTTTATCCGCTATGCCAAGGATGTAAATATCAGAAAGACTAAAACACGTTGGGGCAATCTTTGCGACAGTTACAGTTATGCCATTGATGCCGCAAATGTTGAAAATCTTAATCTTTATGAGTTTGACGGCAAGAGCGCTAAGGAAAATACGGATGATATCAAAATTGACCGTGTTAAATTAAATTATAAAAGGTAAGAGGTTTAAATTATGGTAGAGCTTAGAGCGTTTAAGGTTAATAAACTTGAGGTTGAAAACACAGTTGCACCCGGCACTCAGCTTAAACTTCAAAATCAAGTTAAATATAATGTGAACTATATGGACGGCGACAAAAAGAGCATCGGCATTTTAGAACTCAGAGTGGCAGATGCAGATTTGCAGCCGTTTGAAATCAAAATTGAAGCAGTTGCGGAATTTGCCTACGGTGATGAAGATGCAAAGCCGGATATTCATACTTCGTCTTTTGACCAGCTTTTCCCGTTTGTAAGAGAGATTATTCATAACGTGACGGGATATACGGGAATGTCGGGGCTTCTTATCCCGATTATTCATCTTAATAAGGACACTGTTAAGGTCGGCGGACCTAATGATAAGGAAACTTCACCGCTAAATTAATTTTACGGTTGTGAATGCGTCGTCGCAAACTGCGTATCACTCAAAATAACTTTTGTTTATTATTTTGGCAAAAGTTATTTATCATTCACTACGTTGCTCCTCCTTTCAAAATCTGCCGTACGCTAGTGCGTCAGATTTTGGAATACCGTAGGGGCGAACAATGTTCGCCCCTACATAGGTTGTGAAGAAGTAGTCAGAATTGGATTTTTAGTGAGAGGAGCTGTACGTGGGTACTGCCCTCTCGCTAAAAATTCAAAGTGCCCAACGTTTTGTCGCCGTATCCTTTAGGATATTAAGACAAAACGTTCAAATGTTATTGATATAAAAAACAAAGGAATTAGAAAAACGTAGATAAATACGTATTTCCAATTCCTTTTCTGTTTCGGCACGGTTATGGCTATTTATTCGTGACCGCCAAAAATGAAAAAAGCAGACTCGAATGAGTCTGCTTTATCTTTATCAGAAAATTAAGCGTTTACCTTTTTTGCAAGGTTGCTCTTCTTTCTTGCTGCACAGTTCTTGTGGATAAGGTTGTTAGCGGCAGCCTTGTCAATCTTCTTAACTGCGTCTTTAACAAGTACATCCTTATCGGCAGCGTTTGTTTCGATAGCAACGTTAGCCTTTTTGATAGCTGTCTTAAGTGCTGAATTAGCAGCCTTGTTAGCAGCAGCCTTCTTAGCGTTTACCTTTACTCTCTTCTTTGCTGACTTAATGTTTGGCATATTTTTCACTCCTTTTAAAACGTGATGTGTATATACGGGAATACTATTCCCTTGTGTTCTAATGCTTAAACATATTATCACAAACTTTTTGAAATTGCAAGTATTTTTTTATTTTTGGGCATACTTTTAATAAAAAACTTTGATTTTAGGTGGTTTTTATGGAAAATTGTACCGATTTGGCTGTTGAATCGTATGAAAACGGCGGGAAAACCGTTTTGGACGGAGTAAAGGTTGAGGAAAACGGAAAAATCACAACCGTAACCGTTTTTAACAAAAAAGGGGCACAGGCACTCGGCAAGGCAGTGGGGAAATATATAACCTATTGCAGCGATGCAGCGATTGACGATTCACAGATTTTTGACGGCAGACTCGACGAGCTTTCTGAAATTCTGGCCTCGCTTTTACCCCAAAATATTAAAAGCGTGCTTGTTGCAGGGCTTGGAAATACAGATATAACTGCCGATGCACTCGGACCAAAGGTTGTAAATTATGTTCTTGCCACACGCCATATTATTAATGATTATAATAATGATAACAAATATTTTTCTGACTTTTTTAATGTTTCGTCAATTTCAACGGGTGTGCTCGGTGATACGGGTATAGAATCTGCCGAAATCATCAAAGGGGTAGTCAACCAAATTAATCCTGATTGTGTGATTGCAGTTGATGCTCTTGCCGCTTCGTCTGCTTCTCGATTGGGCAATACGGTTCAGCTTTGCAATGCCGGTATTTCTCCCGGTTCGGGTGTCGGCAACCATAGGTATGAAATATCCGAAAACACTCTCGGTATTCCTGTTATTTCAATTGGTATTCCCACCGTTGTTTCCACCTCCGTTATTAAAGGGAAAAATGGCAGCGACGGTATGTTTGTCACTCCAAGGGAAATCGACAGAATTATTGAGCACGGTGCAAAGCTTATTGCAATGACCGTAAACGTCTGCCTGCAAAAAAATATTGACGCAAAAGATTTATTTTCTTTGGTTGGGTGATATATTTCACTTTTTTTCGCCATATATATTAGGTATAAAATAATATATACTATCGGTGAAGATATGAAAAAGGATTTATATACATTAATAATTAATTCAATTTTGGCTGTGTGCATAACCGTCGGTGTTGTGCTTGGCGCACCCAAAGCATCTGTTATAAACAATTCAAAAGCGGTTGACGTTTTTTCTCCGTCGCAAATATTTTCTCAAATTAAAGATAAATATAATAAGAACAATACTGATAATAAAACACAAAAGGACAATAAGGAAAAAACAGATACTACTGCACCTATTCAAAACGTAAGTTCAAATATTACAGACATTCCGTCAGATATTCAAGCTCTTATGGATAAAGCGCAAAAGAATATTTCAAATGAAAAGAAAATCGGCAAAACAACGGAAGGGGCGTATTTCGGCGGCGGAACTTTGATTAAAAGCGGCGGTATAGAAATTCAAAGCAAAATTCCCGATAGCTTTTATAAAATAAATGCAAAAAAATTGCTCGACGAAAAAGCCGATTTAAAAATTACCGACCCTTCCAAGCCGACAGTTTTGATTTATCATACCCATACCACCGAAGCGTATTCGCTTCTCGACGTCGGCTACTACACCGGTTCGCTTGATACCCGTTCGTCAAAGGCAGACAGAAATATGGTGCGTGTAGGCGATGATTTGTGCAAATATCTTAACGATATGGGGATTAACACAATCCACGATACACAAATTCACGATGATAATTACACGGGTGCATACAAGCATTCACGCAAATCAGTTTTAAAATATCTTGAACAATATCCTTCTATTGATATTACCATTGATGTTCACCGTGACGATATAACGTATGAAAATAAAACAAAGGTTAAACCTACCGCCGTCGTAAACGGTAAAAAAGCAGCTCGTATGATGATTATTGCAGGCGCAGAGTACGGTTCGGTCAGTAATTATTCAACGTGGGAGTATAATTTGCGCTTCGATATGGCAGTTCAAAACAGAGTCAACAGTATGTACCCTTCTTTAATGCGCCCGATATTGTTTGCCGAGCGCAAATATAATATGGATTTAACGCATAATTCCTTTTTGCTTGAAATAGGAACGGACGCTAACACTTTGGATGAGGCAACATATTCTGCCCGCTTGTTTGCAACGGCACTCGGCGGACTTTTAAAGGATGATTATATTGAAAAATAAAATTAAGGTAGTTATGATTTTTGTGCTCTCGGCAGTTATTTTAACTGTCGGCATATCCGTTGCATATTACAATACGTGCTCGCTTGCGTTTGACGGCGAGCCTGTAATTGCGTGTGTAAATGATGAGAAAATTTCATTTCTTGATTTTTCCGTTTCAAGAAAAGAACTGAAAAAGATAAAAAATGAAATTGAAAAAGCAATACCCGACAGAGCAATCAATATGTAAGCTGTATACTATTATATATAGCACGGCGTAATTTAATAGAGAAAAATGTGGACAACCTACATTATTTAGTGCCTGCTATATATTATATACATTATATATAGTACAAGTTATCAAAACAGCAAAAACCGCCGAAATGAAACACTCGGTAGAGTGTGACAAAACCTGTTGACAAAGGAGAGAATAGGTGGTAATATGTGTAAGTCGCAACGAGA
>ERZ857955.21-NODE-21-length-227514-cov-22.040324_pt1 | contig 227514 bp, 186 predicted proteins | sample MGYA00519956_ERZ857955 | MGnify/ENA primary metagenome ERZ857955 (study PRJEB31778, sample SAMEA3449378) | human gut metagenome | biome: human gut; feature: human-associated habitat; material: faeces | place: United Kingdom | collected 2010/2012 ...
AGAGCCGATGATATAAAAAACGATGAGTATGATCGGAAAAATAAGGGAAAGTCTGCTGGTTAACTCAAATTGAAGGAATTAAATGACTATCCCTACTTATCGAAGCCAGATAAGCCTGCCCCGTAAAATAGCGGGAGAATTCTTCGGGCTGTCTATCACCCTGCGGGAAGATCTGCGGAAAAATCGTTTCGTTTTTCATATTCAGAACATTCGTACTTTGTGCTTGGCAACAACCGAACGACAATATCGTCACGAAGGCCGCCAATATAGATAACTGTACTTTCATCGGACCGGACGATTAAATGTTACGCCCCATTTCATAGGCTTGTTTCATAGCCGGTTTTCCTTGGATATCCCCCTTGTGCCAGGCCCCGACGCCATAAACGACACCCTTCTCCTGCGGATTGTCCAGACAGTCGAGGAATCCCCGAAAACCGTCGATCGTACGTTCCATAGCCGCAACGCTGGTTTCGGCGGCCGCGACGATAAAATAGAACTCCTTGTCGCGGATTTCCAGGTATCCGGCGCAGCAGCGGTCGATCAGCGTCTTCATCTGGGCCGACATGGTGTAGAAATAGACCGGCGTAGCCAGCACGATCACGTCGGCCGCGACCATTTTCCGTACGATCTCCGGCGCATCGTCTTTCTGCGGACAGGGCTTGCCTTCGTTGCATACGCCGCAGCCCGTGCAATAGTGAATGGTTTTATCTTTCAGAAAAATCTTTTCGACTTCGTGTCCGGCCTCCTGCGCTCCGCGCAGAAATTCGTCGCACAACGTGTCCGAATTCCCGCCTCGGCGGGGACTGGACGAAAGGATCAATACTTTTTTGCTCATAATCGTTAAATTTTATTCGTGAATATCTCGATCGTGTGAATCATCCCTCTCAACGAACCCCGGGCTGCATTTTCCGACCGAGGCCCGATCCGGAACCAAACCCTTACCGATACGACGCCCTGTAAATGGCTTCGCACTCCTCGTCCGAAAGCGGCTCCCGGTCGAACGGAAACAGGAAGCCCATCGTTTCCCTGGCATTGCGGACCATCGCCGGAAATTCGTCGGGCGAAATACCGTAATCGGACATCCGCAAATCCGCCACACCGCACGCCCGCTGCAGAGCCTCGAGCGCCCGAATGAAATCCATCGGCTCCCGGGCATCTTCCACGCCCAACGCACGGGCCATCGCCACGAAACGCTCGTCGCAAACGTGCCGTTCGATGAAATGGGCGTAGTAGGCTTTCGAAATCATAATCAGACCGGCGCCGTACGGCAGCTCCTGGTGGTAGGCCGACATCGCATGTTCGAGCGAATGTTCGCTCGTGCAGCGCCCCACGCACATCACCGAACCCGAAAGGGTATTGCCCCACGCTACACGGGTGCGGGCCTCGAGGTCGCTGCCGTCGGCCACGGCACGAGGCAGGTAGCGGGCCACATTCTCAATAGCGTTGAGCGCGTACATATCGCTCATCAAATTGGCAGCATTGGAGATATAGGCCTCGGTCGAATGGAACAGCGCATCGAACCCCTGGAAAGCCGTGAATTTCGGCGGAACGGTAAGCATCAGCTCCGGATCGATGACGGCGAGCACCGGAAACAGCCCCGGATGTACGAAGCCCGTCTTTTCGTGGGTTTCGGCATTGGTAATCACGCATCCCGCATCGGTTTCGGAACCTGTACCGGCCGTGGTGGTGATCGCCACGATCGGCAGCGGCGTCTCGGCAACTGCCTTGCCCTTACCCGTTCCACAAGGAATATAATCCCAATAATCTCCGCCGTTGGACGCAACGACCGCAATAGCCTTCGCAGCGTCCATCACGCTGCCGCCGCCCAGAGCGACGATCATATCGCATCCGTTTTCACGAGCCATGGCACCTCCCGCCATAACGGTCGATTTTAACGGATTGGCCTCTACGCGATCGAACAATACCGTTTCCACTCCGGCCATACGAAGCTGCTCTTCCGTGCGTGACAAATAACTGTTGGCCCGGGTAGAACGTCCGTTGGAAATAACCAACAACGCCTTGCGGCCCGGCATCGGCTGGGCGTGCAATTCGTTCAGAGTTCCAGCACCGAACAACGTTCGCGTCGGAACGAACATGTCGTAATTCAAATTCGTCTTCATACCTATTAAATTTAACTGTTTATTTTCGTCCCGAAGCGGATTTTTTCGAACATCCCGATTTTTCGAACGACGGGACTCGAATTTTCCTCTCCTCGTTTTTGCAAAAATAGGATATTCCGCACGAAAAAAGAGGAAACAAATTACCGGAGAAATTACCCGAATTACAGATTCCGCACCCGTAATTCGGGGCTGGTCGATCGTTCCCTGACACAGATTACGGAGCTTCTTACCAAAATTACGGTTTTTGCCGGACGAAGCGTCCGGGAAGCGAATAAAGCGCTTATCTTTGCAGAAGATAGGACACGCCTCGGAAAACTGTGAACAAGCTCCCGTTTTCTTCTCGGCTTTCACTATCTTTGCAGAAGAGAAGATGCGGCTCGGACAAGCTCGAACGACCGACGCTCGAAGCATACGCAGAGGACACTGGTGAACTCTGCTATGCAAGGAGGAGGAAAACAGAACGTTAAATTTGGCTTGCCGCCTGCCTTTCACTATCCTTGCAATAGTAAGGATGCGTCCCGGACGAACACGGAAGAATCGGATTTTGCCGTTCACGTTCTTCGTTTCGAACAAGCGACAGAACCGCAGACTCCGCTCGGCAACCTGAAACAGCATCGCTTCCATGCAAAAAAACGAACCGACTATGGAAAAGGGAATCCACTATATCGAAAACGTCTTCGAATACAACGACCTGCTGGGTGTCGAAACCCTGCATCCGCTGGTCAGCGTGATCGATCTCTCGAAAGCGCATCCGATGAAGCACGTCCGTCATATTTTCGGCTTCTACGCCATCTTTCTGAAAGAAGTGAAGTGCGGCGACCTGCTTTACGGGCGTCAGCGCTACGACTATCAGGAAGGGACGCTGGTCTGCCTGGCGCCGGGGCAGGTTATCGGCATCGAAGACAACGGCGAAGTCTATCAGCCGAAAGGATGGGCGTTAGTCTTCCATCCCGACCTGATTCGCGGCACGTCGCTCGGACGCAACATCCGCGAATATTCATTCTTCTCGTACGAAGTGAACGAGGCGCTGCACCTCTCGGAGCGAGAGCGCGAAATGGTCGTCGGCTGCTTCCTCAAGATCCGGCAGGAGCTGGAACACGCTATCGACCGCCACAGCAAACGGCTCATCGCCATCAACATCGAAATGCTGCTCGACTACTGTCTGCGCTTCTACGAGCGGCAGTTCATCACCCGTTCGAACGTCAATCATGACATTCTGGCCCGGTTCGAACGGCTGCTCGACGACTATTTTGCGGGGGATCGCGCCCAGCGCGAAGGGCTGCCTTCGGTAAAATGGTGCGCCGGAGAATTGTGCCTTTCCCCGAACTATTTCGGCGATCTGATCAAGAAGGAAACCGGCAAATCGGCCCAGGAGTACATCCAACTCAAGTTGATCGCCACGGCCAAGGAACGGATTCTGGCACCCAACAAGACGATCGGACAGGTCGCCTACGAACTCGGCTTCCAATATCCGCAGCACTTCACCCGTCTGTTCAAGAAAATCACAGGCCTTACCCCCAACGAATACCGGTCGGCGGAACATCCGGCGTCGTAACCGCCTGCATTCAATCGAAAAATAGCGCTGCAACCCGACTTTGCAGCGCTATTTTTATCCGTAATCCCGAAATTTCAAAAACAGGCTTTGCATCCGATATCCGTACATCATCGTACAAAACCTCGAAAAGTGACCAAGCTGCATAGCTGCAGCTTCAGGAAACCGCTTTTCCGAATATCACCCGTTTTCGACCATTCACCGTAACGCGTTACAGGAACGGGAAATTCGTCAATTCGAGATCAAAATTATCCAATCCAAGACTTTTCCGCCGGACAAAAGAGAACATCTAACAGGAAAAAGGTTATCTTTGTGGCCGGAAAAAAGAATCGGAATGGCCGGAAAAATAGGATACTTTTTATTCGCCTTGCTGGTACTGACGACAGGAACGCTCTGCCGCCAGCAACTTCCGGTGCAATACGCCTCCGGCGGCGATTCCGTCGGCAGCCTGACGCAGCACGTTCCGCCTCAGGAAAAGAGCGGCCTGCACTATTTCCACCATTCGTTCATCGCGTCCGAAACCGTAAGCGAGGTCATCGCACCGATGCTGCATATAAACTGCAGACAACTCGCATCAGCGACTCCTTCTCTCCGGCCTTCGGAAAAAAGTCCGCTCCCTTGCAGCAATCGTCCGGCGAATCCCCATCCCGACGCGGTGGATTACTACGTCTTTTCGCTGGGCAAAATCCGGATTTGACCGCTTCGATTGCTCCCATGCGCATCTTCCGACCGAAGAGGCGCACCACTCTTGTTTAACCGAATTTGCCCGAAAAAACAACTCTTTACAGTATATGTATTTCGTACTACTAATGGTCGTAATCCTGACCGCCATCGGACTGGTGGCGATCGCTCTGGGAGTGGCCCGCGCGATCTCGCCCCGTTCGTACAACCCGCAGAAAGGCGAGGCGTACGAGTGCGGCATTCCCACGCGCGGCAAGTCGTGGATGCAGTTCAAAGTAGGGTACTACCTCTTTGCGATCCTGTTCCTGATGTTCGACGTCGAAACGGTATTCCTCTTCGCGTGGGCCGTCGTGGTGCAGGAGATCGGCGTCTTCGGCCTTGTCAGCGCCCTGTTCTTCCTGTTGATACTTACGTTTGGCCTGGCCTACGCCTGGCGGAAAGGAGCCTTGGAATGGAAGTAAGAAAACCGAAAATCAAGTCGATGAAATACGAAGATTTCACCGACAACGAATACCTCGAGAAGATGATCGAGGAGTTGCGTGCCAACGGCACGAACGTCGTCATGGGCTGCCTGGACGAAGTTATCAACTGGGGCCGCAGCAACAGCCTCTGGCCGCTTACGTTCGCCACGAGCTGTTGCGGTATCGAATTTATGGCGGTCGGTGCCGCACGCTACGATTTTGCCCGCTTCGGGTTTGAAGTAGCCCGCGCCAGCCCGCGCCAGGCCGATTTCATCATGGTCGCCGGCACGATCACGCACAAGATGGCGCCGGTGCTGCGCCGTCTGTACGACCAGATGGCCGACCCCAAGTATGTGATCGCTACGGGAAGCTGCGCCGTAAGCGGCGGCCCGTTCAAGAAATCCTATCACGTAGTGAACGGCGTGGACAAGATCCTGCCCGTCGATGTCTATATCCCCGGCTGTCCGCCCCGTCCTGAAGCGATGCTTTACGGTATGATGCAGCTGCAGCGTAAAGTCAAGCTACAAAAATTCTTCGGCGACGTCAATCGGCAGATCGACAAGAAGGAGTACGAAAAACGACTCCGCGAGGACCTCACAGCGGAGCGTCCCGAACTGAATGTGGAACCCGAAGAGAAGAAAAACGTATGAACCTGCAAGAGATAATTACGGCAAAAGTACCCGGAGCCGTCTATACGGAGGCCGGCGACGGGATGTTCACCATCCCGGTCGAACAGTTCCACGATCTGGCCCGGTATCTGCACGACGATCCGGCGCTGCGCTTCGATTTTCTGCGCAGCCTGACGGGTATGGACTGGGGCGAAGAGGGGCTGGGTGCCGTCTATCACCTCGAATCGACCGCGACGGGAGAAAACGTCGTACTGAAAGTCCTCACCCCGAGCCGCGAGCAATGCGGTTTGCCGACGGTCAGCGACATCTGGAAGGGGGCCGAGTTGAACGAGCGCGAAGTGTTCGACTTCTTCGGTATCGGCTTCATCAACCATCCCGACATGCGGCGCCTCTACCTGCGCGACGACTGGGTGGGGTATCCGCTCCGCAAGGACTACGACCAGAGCGGGGAAACCAATCCGCTCCGTATGACCAACGAAGTGGCGCACGACAGTTCGCCGAGCTACGAGCTCCAGCCCGACGGCAGCATCATCCGCCGCCGCAACGTGCTCTTCGAGGAGGACGAGTACGTCATCAACATCGGTCCTCAGCACCCGGCCACGCACGGCGTGCTCCGCTTCCGCGTATCGCTCGAAGGCGAAATCATCAAAAAGCTCGACGTACACTGCGGCTACATCCACCGGGGCATCGAAAAGCTGTGCGAAAGCCTGACCTATCCCCAAACGCTCGCTCTTACCGACCGTCTGGATTACCTCGGCGCTTCGCAGAACCGCCATGCGCTCTGCATGTGCATCGAGAAGGGACTCGGCGTGGAGGTGTCGGAACGCGTACAGTACATCCGCACCATCATGGACGAATTGCAGCGTATCGATTCGCACCTGCTCTTCTTCTCCTGTCTCTGTATGGATATGGGTGCGCTGACGGCCTTCTTCTACGGTTTCCGCGACCGCGAGAAGGTGCTCGACATCCTCGAACAAACCACTGGCGGACGCCTGATCCAGGCCTACAACACCATCGGCGGCGTACAGGCGGACATCCATCCGGAGTTCGTAAAAAAGGTCAAAGAACTGATCAAATACCTGCGTCCCGTCCTGAAGGAGTATCACGAAATCTTCACCGGCAACGTCATCGCCCAGCAACGACTCAAAGGCACGGGCGTGCTGACGCGCGAAGACGCCGTTTCGTTCGGTGCTACGGGCGGCACGGGCCGTGCATCGGGCTGGGCCTGCGACGTGCGCAAGCGGCATCCCTATGCCATGTACGGCAAAGTGGATTTCCGTGAGGTACTCTTCACCGAGGGCGACTGCTTCGCCCGCTATATGGTCCGCATGGAGGAGATCCTGGAAAGCCTGCGCATCATCGAGCAGCTTATCGACAATATCCCCGAGGGTGAATATCAACTTAAGATGAAACCCGTAATACGTGTTCCCGAAGGAAGTTACTATGCAGCCGTAGAAGGCAGCCGCGGAGAATTCGGCGTCTATCTCGAAAGCCGGGGCGACAAATCGCCGTACCGCCTGAAATTCCGTTCGACGGGCCTGCCGCTCGTTTCGTGTATGGACACCATTACGCGGGGTGCGAAGATCGCCGACCTGATTGCCATCGGAGGTACGCTCGACTACGTGGTTCCGGATATAGACCGTTAAATTAACAGATCAGATAAAACAGATCAATATGTTTGATTTCAGCATAGTAACAAGTTGGGTACATGAACTGCTCACTTCTTTCATGCCGCTCGGACTGGCGATTTTCATCGAATGCGTGATCGTCGGGCTCTGCATCCTGTTGATGTACGTAGTGGTGGCGATCCTGATGATCTTCATGGAACGCAAGGTCTGCGCTGCGTTCCAATGCCGTCTGGGTCCCATGCGCGTCGGGCCCTGGGGTACTCTCCAGGTCTTCGCCGACGTATTCAAAATGCTCACCAAGGAGATCATCACGATCCGGCGCTCGGACAAGTTCCTCTACAACCTCGCACCGTACATCGTCATCCTCGCCTCGGTACTGGCGTTCTCCTGCCTGCCTTTCAATAAGGGTATGGAGATTTTGGACTTCAACGTGGGCGTCTTCTTCATGATGGCCGCCTCGTCGATCGGTATCGTGGGCATCCTGCTGGCAGGGTGGAGCAGCAACAACAAGTACTCGCTCATCGGCGCCATGCGAAGCGGTGCGCAGATGATTTCATATGAGCTTTCGATCGGACTCTCGATCCTCACGATCATCGTACTGACCGATACGATGCAGTTCTCCGAGATCGTCGCCCGACAGGCCGACGGCTGGTTCATCTTCAAGGGGCACATCCCGGCCATGATCGCTTTCGTGATTTATCTGATCGCCGGCAACGCCGAGGTGAACCGGGGGCCGTTCGACCTTCCCGAAGCCGAATCGGAGCTGACGGCCGGTTACCACACCGAGTATTCGGGTATGCATTTCGGTCTGTTCTACGTGGCCGAATTCGTCAATCTGTTCATCATCGCGGGTGTAGCCTCCACGATCTTCCTCGGCGGCTGGATGCCGTTGCACATCTCCGGCTGGGAGGGTTTCAATACCGTCATGGACTACATTCCGGGCTTCGTCTGGTTCTTCGGCAAGACGCTCTTCGTCATCTGGCTGCTGATGTGGATCAAATGGACCTTCCCGCGCCTGCGCGTGGACCAGATTCTGACGCTGGAGTGGAAATACCTGGTACCGATCGGGCTGGTCAATCTGCTGCTGATGGTCGTCATCGTCGTATTCAAACTGCATTTTTAAGTATGGCAAATTATATCCAAGGACTCTTTCACGGCATCCGTACCCTGCTCACGGGGCTCAAGGTAACGGGCAAAGAGTTCGTCACCCCGAAAATCACGGAGCAGTATCCCGAAAACCGGGCGACGCTCAAAATGAACGAACGCTTCTGCGGAACGCTCACGATGCCCCACGACGCCGAGGGCAAAAACAAGTGCGTCGCCTGCGGACTCTGCCAGGCAGCCTGTCCGAACGGTACGATAAAGATCACCACCGAAACCGTCACGGACGAAGAGACGGGCAAGCCCCGGCGTCGTCTGGTCAAATACGAATACGACCTGGGAGCCTGTATGTTCTGCCACCTGTGCGTGAACGCCTGTCCGCACGACGCGATCCGTTTCGACACGGCTTTCGAACACGCGGTCTATACCCGCGACAAATTAGTAAAAACCCTGAACAAATAACGTCATGGAGATAACACTCGACCTGATCGTCTTTACCGTGCTGGCCGTCTTCACGCTGGCGAGCGCCGTACTGGCCGTAACCACCAAACGCATCCTGCGTGCGGCGACGTTCCTGCTGTTCGTCCTCTTCGGCACGGCAGGCATCTATTTCCAGCTCAACTATTCGTTCCTGGGTGCCGTCCAGCTGCTTATCTATGCGGGCGGTATCACGGTTCTATACGTCTTTTCGATCCTGCTGACCTCTTCCGAGGGAGACAAGGCCGAAAAACTGCGCGGCTACAAATTCGTCGTGGGCATCCTGGCAACCCTCGCAGGACTGGCGATCTGCCTGTTCGTCACCCTGCGCCACCAGTTCCTGCCGGAACACTTCGAGCACGGTGAACTGGCCGTCCGGGAGATCGGATTCGCGTTGATGAGTCCCGAAAAACAGGGCTACCTGCTGCCGTTCGAAGTCATCAGTTTATTGCTGCTGGCCTGCATCGTCGGCGGTATCCTGATCGCCCGCAAACGATAATAAAAAGGTACCAGAAAGAGTAAAAAAGAGAGACCGGCCGCATTCGTCCATTTTACCGTATAACGGCTCCTCCGGCGGAGGAGCCGGGCAGGGGGCGAGGAAACAGCGAAACGTCGTGCATGAAGGCTGCGGCAAAGCGATGCGGTCGATGGAAAGTGTACAAAACAAATTACTGCTATGATACACATGGAGTATTACCTGATCGTTTCGACGATCATGATGTTCGTGGGAATCTACGGGTTCGTCACGCGCCGCAACCTGCTGGCGATGCTGATCTCGGTGGAACTGATCCTCAATTCGGTAGATATCAATTTCGTGGTATTCAACCGTTTCCTGTTTCCGGGTCAGTTGGAGGGCTTCTTCTTCGCCCTGTTCGCCATCGGCATCAGCGCTGCGGAAACGGCCGTGGCTATCGCCATCATCATCAACATCTACCGCAACCTGCGCCACATCCAGGTCAAAGATTTGAAGAAACTCAAATGGTAACGGATTAAAACGCATCGACTATGGATTTTACCATTCTAATTCTCGTATTGCCGCTGTTGAGTTTCCTGGTACTCGGACTGGCCGGCACCAAACTCAAACCGGGAGCGGCGGGCGCCATCGGTACGGTCGTGCTGGGTGCGGTCACCGTGTTGAGCTACCTCACGGCCATTCTCTATTTCGGCGCCGGGCGTAACGCGGAGGGCATTTTCCCGACGCTGATGCCCTACAACGCCGTTTGGCTCCCGATCAGCCAGACGCTGCATATCGATATGGGCATCCTGCTCGATCCGATCTCGGTGATGATGCTCGTCGTCATCTCGACCGTGTCGCTCATGGTCCATATCTATTCGTTCGGCTACATGAAAGGGGAGCGGGGCTTCCAGCGTTATTACGCCTTCCTGTCGCTCTTCACGATGAGTATGCTGGGACTGGTGGTCGCCACCAATATCTTCCAGATGTATCTGTTTTGGGAGCTGGTGGGCGTAAGCTCCTACCTGCTGATCGGCTTCTACTACACCAAGCCCGAAGCGATCGCGGCATCGAAGAAAGCCTTCATCGTCACCCGCTTCGCCGATCTGGGCTTCCTCATCGGCATCCTCTTCTACGGCTATTATGCCGGGACATTCTCCTTCACGCCCGACGCACAACTGCTGGCCGCCGCCGGGACGATGATCCCGCTGGCCCTCGGACTTATGTTCATCGGCGGAGCGGGCAAGAGCGCCATGTTCCCGCTCCATATCTGGCTGCCGGACGCCATGGAGGGTCCGACCCCCGTATCGGCCCTGATTCATGCGGCGACGATGGTCGTCGCGGGCGTCTATCTGGTCGCCCGCATGTTCCCGCTCTACATCGGCTATGCCCCGGACGTGCTTCACTGGGTTGCCTACATCGGCGCTTTCACCGCGCTCTATGCGGCGGTCGTCGCCTGCGTGCAGAGCGACATCAAGCGCGTGCTCGCGTTCAGTACGATCTCGCAGATCGGTTTTATGCTCGTGGCGCTGGGTGTCTGCACCACATCCGATCCCCACACGGGCGGACTGGGTTACATGGCTTCGATGTTCCACCTCTTCACCCACGCCATGTTCAAGGCGCTGCTGTTCCTCTGCGCCGGTTGCATCATCCACGCGGTACACTCCAACGAGATGTCGGCGATGGGCGGCATGCGCAAATACATGCCCGTCACGCACATCACCTTCCTCGTCGCCTGTCTGGCCATCGCCGGTATCTGGCCGTTGAGCGGTTTCTTCTCCAAAGACGAAATCCTGACCGCCTGCTTCGCATTCAGTCCTCTGATGGGCTGGGTGATGACGGGTATCGCAGGACTGACGGCCTTCTATATGTTCCGGCTCTACTACGGTATCTTCTGGGGCAAGGAGAACAAGGAACTGCATGCACATCACACGCCGCACGAAGCTCCGGCCACGATGACCGTTCCTCTCGTCGTCCTGGCCGTGATCACCTGCGTCGCGGGATTCATTCCCTTCGGCGATTTCATATCGAGCGACGGAGAAGCCTATACGATCCACCTCGACGGCGGGGTAGTGGCCATCAGCCTCACCGTCGCCATCGCTGCGATCGCCCTGGCGACCTGGATGTACCTGCGGGCCAAACAGCCCGTCGCCGACCGGCTCGCCACGACCTTCAGCGGCCTGCACAAGGCGGCCTACCACCGCTTCTACATCGACGAGGCGTATCAGTTCGTCACGCACCGAATCATCTTCGGCTGCATTTCGCGTCCGATCGCCTGGTTCGACCGTCACGTGGTGGACGGCTTCATGAACCTGCTGGGCCGGACAACCCAGAGCGCCGCACTGGGGATCCGCTTCATGCAGAGCGGCAGCGTACAGCGCTACTGCATCTGGTTCTTCGCCGGGACGCTCGGCCTGACCCTTTTGTTACTCATCCTCCGATAATCCGAACGCTATGAATATACTTTCTCTGTTTCCGCTGATCCCCCTAGTGATGATGTTGGGGCTGTGGATTTCGAAAAATACGCGGCAGATCCATGCCGTCATGGTCGCCGGCTCCTCGGCACTGCTCGCGCTGGCGATTTATCTCGTGTTCCATTACCTCGGCCTGCGCGACGCGGGAACCGAAGGCGCGATGCTCCTTACGGACAGCGTCGTCTGGTACGCTCCGCTCAACATCCATTACGCGGTGGGCGTGGACGGCATCTCGGTGGCCATGCTGCTGCTGTCGGCCATCATCGTCTTCACGGGTACGTTCGCCTCGTGGCAGATGAAGAGCGACGTCAAGGCCTACTTTCTCTGGTTCTGCCTGCTCTCGGTCGGTGTATTCGGATTCTTCATCACCGTCGATCTCTTCTCGATGTTCATGTTCTACGAAGTGGCGCTGATCCCGATGTACCTGCTCATCGGCGTCTGGGGCAGCGGCCGCAAGGAGTATTCGGCCATGAAGCTGACGCTGATGCTCATGGGGGGGTCGGCCCTGCTGCTCTGCGGCATCCTGGGCATCTACTTCGGCGCCGGGGCGCAGACGATGAACCTGCACGAGATCGCCGCGCTGCACAACATTCCCGTCTCGCAACAGTACATCTGGTTCCCGATGGTCTTCGTCGGCTTCGGCGTGCTGGGCGCCCTCTTCCCGTTCCACACCTGGAGCCCCGACGGTCACGCCTCGGCGCCGACCGCCGTGTCGATGCTCCACGCCGGCGTGTTGATGAAGCTGGGCGGCTACGGCTGTTTCCGCGTGGCGATGTACCTGATGCCCGAAGCGGCGCACGAACTGAGCTGGATCTTCATCATCCTCACGACGATCTCGGTCGTGTACGGCGCCTTCTCGGCCTGCGTGCAGACCGATCTCAAATATATCAACGCCTACTCCTCGGTATCGCACTGCGGACTGGTCCTGTTCGCCATCCTGATGATGAATACCACGGCCGGCACGGGTGCCATCCTGCAGATGTTGAGCCACGGCCTGATGACGGCCCTCTTCTTCGCCCTGATCGGTATGATCTACGGACGCACGCACACGCGCGACATCCGCGAGCTGAGCGGCCTGATGAAGGTGATGCCCTTCCTGGCGGTAGGATACGTAATCGCAGGTCTGGCGAACCTCGGACTGCCGGGTTTGAGCGGTTTCGTCGCCGAAATGACGATCTTCAACGGCGCTTTCATGAATAACGATACGTTCCACCGCGTCGTGACGATCATCGCCTGCACGTCGATCGTGATTACGGCGGTCTATATCCTGCGCGTTATCGGCCGCATCCTCTACGGCACCTGCCGCAACGAGGCGCACCTGAAACTCACCGACGCCACGTGGGACGAACGGCTCACGGTCATCTGCCTGATCGCCGCCATCGCCGGTATGGGTACGATGCCACTCTGGATCAGCGACATGGTAAGCGGCAGCGTTTCCACGATCATCTCACAGCTAATGAACTAATCCGACTATGAATTACAGCGAAATATTCCACTTCATGCGACCCGAATTGACGCTCATCGTCACGATCGCGCTGCTTTTCCTGTTCGACCTGTTCGCCCCGGAGCGGCTCCGCAGATATTTCCATCCTCTAACCTGCGTCCTCCTGACGGTACAGATCCTCGTCAACATCGTTCCCCAGCCGGATCTGGTACAACTGTTCGGCGGTATGTACCAGTACGAACCGATGCAGAGCATCGTCAAAAGCATGCTGGCGATCGGCACGCTCATCGTCTTCCTGCAATCGGACACCTGGCTGCGGCGCGAGGACACCGCCCACAAACGGGGAGAATTCTATCTGCTGACCCTCTCCACGCTGCTGGGCATGTACTTCATGATCAGTGCGGGCAACTTCCTGATGTTCTTCCTCGGAATGGAGCTGGCATCGATCCCGATGGCCTGTCTGATCGCTTTCGACAAATACCGCCACAACTCGGCCGAAGCGGGCGCCAAGTACATCCTCTGCGCCCTGTTTTCGAGCGGTCTGATGCTCTACGGCATCTCATTCATCTACGGCACGGCCGGGACGCTCTATTTCGACGACATTCGTCTGGACGGCTCGCCGCTTCAAATTATGGCGCTGGTATTCTTCTTCTCGGGACTCGGCTTCAAGCTCTCGCTCGTACCGTTCCACCTCTGGACGGCCGACGCTTACCAGGGTGCTCCCACGACCGTCACGTCCTATCTTTCGGTCGTATCGAAAGGCTCGGCGGCTTTCGTGCTGATGACCATTCTGATCAAGGTCTTCGCACCGTTGGTGCAGGAGTGGCGAACGATTTTGTTCGTAGTCATCATCCTGAGTATCACGGTGGCAAACCTCTTCGCCATCCGCCAGCAGAACCTCAAACGCTTCCTGGCCTTCTCATCCATCTCGCAGGCGGGCTACATCATGCTGGGCGTGATCGGCGGTTCGGCCCTGGGCATGACTTCGCTGGTTTACTACATCCTGGTCTATATGGCAGCCAACCTGTCGATTTTCGGCATCGTTTCGGCCGTCGAACAACATACGGACGGGAAAGTTTGCATCGAGGACTACAACGGTTTCTACCGCACCAACCCCAAGCTGGCCGTGCTGATGACCCTCTCGCTCTTCTCGCTGGCAGGCATTCCGCCCTTCGCAGGCTTTTTCTCGAAGTTCTTCATCTTCGCGGCCGCTTTCAAGGAGGGATTTCATCTGCTGGTTTTCATCGCCCTGCTCAACACGGTGATCTCGCTCTACTACTACCTGCTGGTAGTCAAAGCCATGTTCATCACCCCCGGCGAACACCCCGTCCCGACCTTCCGCAGCGACCGGGGCACCCGTTTGAGCCTGGCGCTCTGTACTGCCGGTGTGCTGTTGTTGGGTATCGCCAGTGTAGTGTACGATTCGATCGGAGCGTTCGCCTTCGGCATGTAAGCGACGCATCCGCAGCATATTATCCGGCGGACGGCTCTTTCGGGCTGTCCGCTTTTTTGGAACCGGGAGCAGGGTTGCAGAAACGCCGAAATCTGCGTATCTTTGGTCACATCTAATAAAACGACGACTATGAACCGAATCAACACTCTCTTCGGAATCGAATACCCGATCGTTCAGGGCGGCATGGTGTGGTGCAGCGGCTGGCGGCTGGCCTCGGCCGTAAGCAACGCCGGCGGACTGGGCCTGCTGGGAGCAGGCTCCATGCATCCCGAAACACTGCGGGAACATATCCGCAAATGCCGGCAGGCGACCGACAAACCGTTCGGCATCAACGTACCGCTGATGTACCCCCAACTCGATGAAGTCATGCAACTGATAGTGGACGAAGGGGTCAAGATCGTCTTTACTTCGGCCGGAAATCCGAAGCTCTGGACAGGCTTTCTCAAATCGCACGGCATCACGGTCGTCCATGTGGTTTCCTCCTCGAAATTCGCCCGCAAATGCGAAGAGGCGGGAGTCGATGCCATCGTAGCCGAAGGTTTCGAAGCCGGCGGTCATAACGGACGCGAAGAGACCACCACCTTATGCCTGATTCCGGCCGTACGACGTGTCACCTCGCTGCCGCTGATCGCTGCGGGAGGCATCGCTACGGGCGCCGGGATGCTGGCAGCCATGACCCTCGGGGCCGAAGGCGTGCAGATCGGAACCCGCTTCGCATTCGCCGCAGAAAGCTCGGCACACGAAAACTTCAAAAACCGCTGTCTGAGTCTGGAAGAGGGCGATACGATGCTGATGCTCAAAAAAGTTTCTCCCACGCGCTTGGTCAAGGGCGATTTCTTCCGCGAGGTCGAAGAGGCCGAGAACCGGGGAGCTACGGCCGAAGAGCTGAAAACGCTTCTCGGAAAAGGACGCGCCAAAAAAGGCATGTTCGAAGGCGACCTCGACAACGGAGAGCTTGAAATAGGGCAGGTGGCCTCGCTTTTCCGCGAGCAGCAAACTGCGGCAGAAATCGTGCGCGACATCGTGACCGAATACCGCAACATACTGAGTAAAAGCCGAGAAAAACTATCCATCTAAACCGACGCACGAAGAATGATCAACTACCTCCAAGTCGAAAATCTGACCAAGTCGTACGGCGATCTGGTGCTTTTCGACAATATCTCTTTCACGATCGGCGAAGGACAGCGCATTGCCCTGATCGGCCGCAACGGTTCCGGGAAAACGACCCTGCTGAATATTCTCGCAGGCAAAGATACGGCCGACAGCGGAACGATCACGCCCCGCCGTGACCTGCGTATCGCTTATCTGGAACAAAACCCGGAATATGCTGCGGATCTAACCGTACTGGAAGCCTGTTTCCGTTCCGACAATCCGGCCTTGCGAGCCATCGCCGCCTACGAGCGAGCCGTCGCCGATCCTGTGCAGAATGGGTTGCAGGAGGCCATGAGCCGTATGGACGCCCTCGCTGCCTGGGACTACGAACAGCGAGCCAAGGAAATTCTGTCCCGTTTGAAAATCAATGATTTCGACAAGAAGATAGGCCAGCTTTCCGGCGGCCAGCTCAAACGTGTGGCACTGGCAGCGGTGCTGATCAGCGAAGCCGACCTGCTGATCCTCGACGAGCCGACCAACCACCTGGATACCGACATGACCGAATGGCTCGAGGAGTATCTCTCACGCAGCAAAGCGGCTTTGTTGATGGTCACCCACGACCGCTATTTCCTCGACCGGGTGTGCAGCGACATCCTGGAGGTGGACCAACGGTCGATCTCTTTATACAAAGGCAATTATGCCTACTACGTCGAGAAGAAGCAGGAGCGGGCCGAGGCCGCCGAAGCCCGGCGCGAAAGCGACCTGAACCTCTACCGCCGCGAGCTGGAGTGGATGCGCCGCCAGCCCCAGGCGCGGGCGACCAAAGCCCGAGCCCGCATCGACTCGTTTCACGAACTGGAAACCAGACTCCGAAGTACCCGCACGCAGGCGTCGCTGAAACTCGACGTTCAGGCTACGCGCATCGGAACCAAGATATTCGAAGCCAAAGAACTCTGCAAGCGTTTCGGGGATCTGGTGATCCTCGACCGTTTCAACTACAACTTCGCCCGGTATGATAAACTGGGCATCGTCGGGGACAACGGCTGCGGCAAATCGACCTTCCTGAAGCTGCTCACCGGCATCATACAGCCCGACAGCGGCACGATCGAAGTGGGCGAGAGCGTCCGCTTCGGCTATTACAGCCAACAAGGGCTGGACTTCGACGAGGGAAAGAGGGTGATCGACATCGTAACCGACATCGCCCACGAAATCCACTTGGGCGACGGACGCCGGATGAGCGCATCGCAATTCCTGCAATATTTCCTCTTCCCGCCCGAGGTGCAGTACAGTTATGTCGCAAGGCTCAGCGGCGGCGAACGCAAACGCCTGTATCTTTGTACGATTCTGATGCAGAGTCCCAATTTCCTGATCCTCGACGAGCCTACGAACGACCTGGACATCGTGACGCTCGGCGTACTGGAAGAGTACCTGCAAGCGTTCAAGGGGTGCGTGATCGTGGTTTCGCATGACCGCTACTTCGTCGATAAGGTCGCCGACCATCTGCTCGTCTTCTGCGGAGGCGGCGAGATCCGCGAATTCGCCGGCACCTACTCCGACTACACCGCCTGGAAACGCGACTACGAAGCGGCGAAACAGGCTGCCGTCGCACAGGAGAAAGCCAAGAGCGCGGCATCCGGAAACAGGGGCGGGGAGATCCGGAAATCCGGGACGGCCCCGGCAAAAACAGGAGCGGCACGCAAGCTCACCTTCCAGGAAAAACGGGAGATGGAGCGCCTCGAAGCCGAAATACCGGAATTAGAACAGGAAAAAGCCGCGATCGAAGAAAAACTCTCGTCCGGCGACCTGCCGTTCGAAGAGCTTACGGCGCTTTCGGAGCGGATCACGGCACTCATGGACCAGATCGACACCAAAAGCATGCGATGGCTGGAATTGAGCGAAATCGGAGGTTGATTCCTTCCTTGCATACACTCTGAAACACCAGAATACGTCCTAAAGCCGATACACTCCTCTTTTCGGGGAGTGTATCGATATTTTTTTCTCGCAACAATTTTATTTTTCGAAAAATTTTTCTTAATTTTATTTCCGGAAGTTTACGATAAACGACCAATTCCAACTAAATTAACTCTCCATTTTTCTCAAGCCGCCTTCCCGGGCGGCTTGGTTTTAACCTTTCCGCAAGCATCCTCCATCCCGCAAGAACCGATTTCTATATTGAGCTTAAAAATTATTCGACGAACACCTCCGATACATCGATGGCTGCAACCCGATTTCACGACCATTTGCAGCGATAAACCGTCGCCCCCTTGGATTCTTCGGAACGGGAAACAAAAATCCGTCTGAACCACACTGCGTAACAACTCGCAACCGCAATAGTAAACGATACACATTCCGCAACCGCTTTTCGAAAAGCGAAATACCCGACACTTTTCAGCAATCGGAAATAACATCCACAAAGCAAAACCAGCCTCCGATCCGGAAGCTGGTTTTTACCTCCCAATAATATACTCCCCATTTCCGGGAAAGCGGAACAATATATCGATCAATCGTCGTACTCTTTCAACGCGAAACGCTTGTCATCGAAGGTCAATTCGATCGTATTGTTCAACTTCACTTCCCATTCCCGGCAAGTATGCTCGATTCCGACGAGGAAGGTTCCCGGAAAGTTCCGAGCGACGTAATCCGCAATCTGCGCCGGAACAACAGCCGACGGAACCGCCCGCGAACGGCTTTTAATTTCTCGCCACATTCCATTTCGGCGAAATTTCACTTGGGTACCATCGGCGAAAACGACTTTATACGTAACTGCAAGTTCGTCGAGCGTCTTGATTACCAAAACAGGATTCTCTTCCGGATAATGCTGTGCGATAAAAGAGCGGGCCTCACCGGGCAGTTCCTGTGGCGCTACGGCTCTTTCACACTCTATATTCCATGCGATTGCAAAGAGTAGAGCGAATATAGCAACGACACCCGTGATCCATACCCACCTTTTTCCCGAGCCGGATTTCAAAACTTCGGGAATTTTAGTCATCATAGTCTGTGACGTTGAAATTCAAATCGAATTCGACTTCCAATCCGTTCGACAGTTCGATTTCCCACGAATAGGCATCACGGTCGATCTTGCGGATAAACTGACCGGGGTAGTTCATCTTCGCTACGAAATCCGCGATCTGCTGGGGAACGATCGCCGCAGGAACGGCCGAATATTTACGATCGACCGCCGACCACTGACCGTCGGCACGGAATTCCACTTCCGTGCGGTCGGTATAAGTCACCTCATATTCCGAACCGAAGTATTTGCTCTCCTCAACCGCATAAGCTACGGTCAGATCCTTGAAATACGTAGCGAGAAATTCCTGCGCGGCTTTAGGAAGGTTGTCGATCGTAATCGGTTTCTCGCGTCCGTCGGCCTAGGCCGACACGATGCCTGTAAGCAACAATGCCACTGCTAAAATCATCTTTTTCATAATACATTGATTTTAATTAAGTGAATATTAGGTTTAGAAAAATTCAAAAGTTGTCTAGCCGATCCATCAATCTTCGTAGGCCTCGATATTTCCGTTCGTATCCACACGCAAATCATACTCTCGACGGTCTTTTCGTGCTTCGAACTCATACCACATACCGCTGGAAGTTTCGATGCATTCAAATTCGTCGTCGTCGAGGGTATAGCCAGCCTGCTGCACCGCATCCAAAATATTTTGCGGCAACCGGTGGAGCTCCCACTCGGTGCGGAGCCAGTTGTTGCGACCGTCGAAAAGCACCTCTTTCCTGAGATTTTCGTGAAGAATCGTCAGTTCAAGACATCCGTCATCATATTCGCGTTCCACGACCTTAGCTCCCGGATAACGATCGTTCAGGAAGCGCTCGATCTCATCCTCTACCGGCAGTCCATTACCTCCCGTGTTTCCCATATCTATTACAGGACGGGAAATGATCCGAACAGGGGAGTCGTTTACGTAAATATCGACCTCTTTATGCCGTGTCTCCACTTCGACACACCAGAAAACGCTGATTCCGTCTGCCGTAGCCTTATCGAGTGACCATTTTTCGATGTCGTCGATATCGTTGGGGCTCGACAGCTGCTGGTCGGCCGCTACCGCATTGTAAATCGCTTCCGGCACGGCCGAACCAATATCCCGACGTCCGTATTCGATCTTTGCATAGATGCGGTTCCCCTGCGCATCGAAATAGAGTTCATGCTTGTAACCGCCGCAAACAAGCTCGACTTCCGTACCTCCGTATTCCCGGTCCACGTCTATCACCGAGCCTCCGCCGTTATCATCGAGGTAACCTTGAATCTGCTGTTCGATACCCGCCGCAGGTTTCTCTGGAATATAGTCTTCATAACCATCATCCGCAGCATTGGTTACTTCGTTCACCAATACGCCTTCGGTCGAAAAATACAGGTCCATCCCGGTCGTTATGCCGTCTGCCGTGCGGGTGACGCCGATAACATAGACAACGGTCACACCCTCGCTGTCACCGGCCCCGACGACCTCCTTGCGCTCGAGCTTATCCACCTTACCAGTACGGGTCCATCCTTCGACTTCGGTATATTTGCTGGCATCGAAACCTTCCCGGACAGCCTGCGGAAGTGCCGCGAAGTCGATATTCGTTTCGGTCATGGCCCATTGTCCGTTTGCATTTTCGAACCATGCCGCATTGTTGGCCCTGGATTCCGTCCGGGTAGCCTCGAAGAAAAAGTTCGCCACAGCATAGTCGCCTCGAAGGGACCATCGTACATCTTGGGCACCCGGATAACGAGCGTTAAAAGCCGCCAATACCTCCTGCGAAATATGTGAGTCGCCCGGTCCTCCGACTTCATCCTTGTCGCACGCAGCGAACAGGAGAGCCGTCGCAGCCATTGTTAAAACAGATAATGTTTTTTTCTTCGTATTCATTGTTTCGTTTACTTAAATGTTTATCAATAATTTGTACTGCGAAATCACAGCCTGAAAAATCTTTATCGGAAACGGACGGGGTATCAATCGTCGATACCTATCAAATTATGACTTCGATCAAAAGTCAGCTCCATTCCGTTATTCAACTTGACCTCGACCTCCTGCTTGTCGCGTTCGATTTTGATGACCGCAGCACCCGGATACAGCTCCTGTACTTTGGTTTCGATCGGCATCGAAACGATTCCTGCGGGTAACGACGAATAACGGCAATCCACCTCTTTCCACGCTCCGTTTCGACGGAACTCGACCTTGCTGCCGTTCGTAAACATCACTTCGTAAATGACTTCGAAAAAATCGCTTTCTTTTTTTGCGTAGGCGATTTTTTCACCGGGAAAATACCGGGCAATGAACTCTTGCGCCTGTCGCGGCATCTGTTCGGTTGTGACCGCACGGTCGTGATCGGCATAAGCCGGCGAGATTGTCAGCAGCGTGATGCCGATCAAAAACGCCATCATTTTTCTCGTGTTCTTCATTTTCTCAATATTTTTTATCGGGAGATCACCCGATCGGTTTGTATGGTACAAAATTGAGAACCGATTTTGGAGCGAATTTGGAATTTCGATATTTTAACAAAATATTTTTTCCGAACCCGATTATATATTTCGATACCCCGATCCGAAACCGGCCGATATGCTTCGACTTTCCTCCGAGAAAGGGATTTCGGACAGAGTCAGAACCGGTAACAGAGGGTTATCGCCGAAATCAGCAAAAAACAGTCGTCATATTCGAATGCAGCTGATCGTCGTCCCAATTATCGCCAGCTTACGCCAAAATGGTGGCGGCCATTTTCGAAGTAATAAATTAGTCCGAGGCGATAATAATCCGTTATGGCTTTGACCAGTGCCAAACCGAGCCCTGTCGAGCCTTCTTTTTGCGACCCCTGATAAAAGCGTTCGAAAATATGTTTCTCATCAAGCGGCGATACTCCGTCGTTAATAACCGTCAATACATTTCCCTCGATACGAATATCTACGGCGGCTCCGTCGGCACTGTGAAGGTAGGCGTTCTTGATCAGGTTGGAAACCAATATCGAACAAAGCGATTCATCCATCCGGACCGAGAAGGTACCGGGCAAATGCAGACGACAACGGATTTTATGCTCTCCGTATATATCGTCATAAAGCGCCTTCCGCTCCTCGACCAGGGGAACGAGATCGATGTCGGTGCTCTCCGGAAACTGACCGTTATCTATCTTGGTAAGCAGCAACAGCGTTTTATTCAGCCGGACGATATGGTCGAGCGTACGCCGCATCTGAATAATTTCGCCCGTCGTTTCCTCGTCCAGGTCCGCACAATCGAGCAGATACTCCATACGTCCGCCAAGTACAGCCAACGGAGTTTGCAACTCGTGCGAGGCATTGCCTATAAACTGTTTTTGACGCTCGAACAACTCCTCGGAGCGATCCACGGCCTGCTGTGCCGCAACATTCAATCGACGGAATTCGGTAATAGAGGTATCGTTCGGCACAGGCGCGACTTCGCGCCCGGGAGCATAGCTATCCAACCAATGCAACAACTCATAAAGCGGCAGCATGCTTTTATGGAACACCCACAAGGTCGTTCCGGAAACTGTCACCAAAAGGAAAAGATAGAGCCACACGACCCACCACATGACTGTTTCCAGCAGATCGTCTTTTTCGAAAGTAGGCATAGCCACCTTCAGTTCATAAAAATTACCGTCCTTATCCTGAAAAATAGTCGCCAACACCCGGGCCGGCTCGGTTTCATCCTTTTCCGGAATATACACCTCGGTATCGTAGTAGTCGATCGAAGGACGGGTGGCGACGTATCCGGATTCAACGGGGATGATCGTGTAACTGTTATTGGAACCTTCGTTCGAACGGGGCAAAGGCTCCCCGGCAAGCACCCTCATTACGATCAATTCCGAATAATCCTCGAGAGCATCGTCCGCTTCATCGTTTATCTCGTCCATCATGGTAAAATAAAACACGACCGCCCATAAAGCGATCAGCGGGAACAAGACCAGCGACAAACGAAGCGATATGTTATAGATCAATTTCATAAATGCATTGCTTAATCAATCAGTTTGTAACCGAAACCGTACACAGCTTTGATTTCGATCGAGGCTCCGGCCTCTTCGAGTTTGCGGCGCAGATTTTTGACCTGCGAATAAACGAAATGGAAATTATCGGATTGATCGACATGATCCCCCCATACGGCTTCGGCCAAAACTGCCTTATCGACCACATGACGCGGACGCTGCATGAAATACGAAAGAATATCGAACTCCTTTTTCAATAAAGCGACCTCCTTGCCGTCTATTTCCACTCGGCAACTTTCCGGGTCGAGCGTTACATTACCCAGCGCAATGCCGCCTTTCCCGCCACCGCGACTACGGCGAATGACACTCTGGATACGCGCCGAGAGTTCCGCCAAATGGAACGGTTTAGGCAGGTAGTCGTCCGCACCTTCTTTCAGCCCGAGGACCTTGTCTTCCAAAGAATCCCGAGCCGAGATAATGATTACGTTTTCGCGTTTATCCGCTCTTCGAAGACGCTCGAGAAGTTGCAACCCGTTGCCGTCCGGCAGCATAATGTCCAATAAGATACAATCATACGAATAGGCTGCCAATTTGTCCGAAGCCTCGGCGTATGTACTGGCCGTTTCCACGACATATTGCTCTTTGCGAAGTGCACGTGCCAGCAACTCACGCAATGAGGATTCGTCCTCCACGATCAATAATTTCATAACGACAAGTCATTTTAATACCACAAACAAAAATACCGATTTTGTAAAGAAATTGAAATGAACTCGAATATAATAAATTATATTACGGGAAGTTTTTCATTAGGCGTCTGCATATACTGATCTATAAAACTCCATAACTTATTTGCTATGTTTATAGTTATGCAACTTGCTAACAGACAAAACATTATCCGAAAATGGGGGAACGGACAGCCGTACGGACAGGTTCCGCCTTTCGTCTTCCGAAGAAAAGAAAATACATTCGCAAAAAGCAGAGGCAATACCTGCCGTTGCATGCCGTGAAGCGTACGATAGCCTGTACACGATCGAGGGGAGGGGTGATGCCCACATTTCAAAATGACCCGAACCCGGTCTTCCGGAATACTCGTAACCCAGCCACAGAACTACATCGAGCTCCGTAGTGGAAGTCCATAAAAACGCTTCACCCGCACTGAAAAATCAGCACGGGTGAAGCGAGGCGACCGCCCGTAAAATCGTTCCGGGCAACTTGTCGGCAAACTATCGGCTCTCCTGCCGGAAAGCCGATGGAGAGATCCCAGTATGTTTCTTGAAATAACGCCCCAAATAAGACTGATCCGGGAAATGCATTTTATAAGCGATCTCCTGAATGGGCAGGGTAGTGTTCTGAAGCAATACTTTTATTTCCATTATTACGATCTTATCGATCAACTCCTTGGCCGATTGATGCGTCGTCCGGCGCACGATGGCGGAAAGATAACGGGTCGAGATACAGAGCTTGTCCGCATAGAAAGAAACCTCACGCTCTTCGATACAACAGTCATGAACTAGGGAAACAAAGCGATGAAACAGCTCCATCTGCCGGTTGGAAGTCGTGGGACACTGGCTGCTGACCTTACGCTGGATCTTATCGTAAAGCTCCAGCATAATATTCTGCAACCGATTTCTCACGATCGTCTTTCGGAACATATTACCCCGATCCTGATAGGTGTAATCCATTATTTCGAACCAGGTAGACAATCCGGCAGCCATCCTTTCGTTTACTTGAGAAATGGGATTTTCCTTCAAAAAGCTGAAAAACGAGAGCCCCAGCCGAAATCCGGCCTCCCCGAACAGGTCGGGAGAGAAGGCGCCGAACCTCACCGAAAAGTCGGCCGACGCATCGTCGAACATCAATACGCTGCCGGGCAGTAAGAGTACGATCGTATTGAGCTGCAAAGGTCCCCGGCGAAGATCGACGGTCACCTGGGCATGACCGCTCGTACAAAGCAGAACCAGTGCGCAATCGCAACGGCAGGGATTATTGAAGAAATAAGCGAGATCGGATTTTCCGATAACAAAAGGTTCCTCTTCGGAAACAGCTATGGGGTTTGCTGCGGACATAATGATTTCTTCTTTTTTGGACAAACGAAAAGCCCCTGATATTATTATCGTACAAATATGGCATAAATATACCGAAAAGTGACAATATTATTCGCAAGAAAGAAAGTTACACATTAAATTTTACGGTACTTTTGCATGACAAAAAGTTTTTTAACGGGAAAATATTTTTTCAAAGTAATAATAATCAACCAAAAAACTATGAAGCAGAAGTTAATTCAGGCAGTCTTGTTCGGAAGCTGCATGGCTTTCGCCGTATCGTGCGGCCAGGCTCCGACGGCAAGAGGCGAGGCGGAATATTCCGTCATGACAATTTCGACATCGGACGTAACGATTCCGAGCACCCACTCGGCAACCATCCGTGGGCGCCAGGACATCGCCATTTACCCGCAGGTATCGGGTACCATTTCCAAAGTGTGCGTTAAAGAGGGTGAAGTAGTTCGCCAGGGACAGTTGTTGTTCATTATCGACCAGGTGCCCTACAAGGCAGCCCTGCAAACCGCAAAAGCCAACGTCGCAGCTGCCGAGGCCAGCGTAGCCACCGCTCAATTGACCTACGACAGCAAAAAAGAGCTGTTCGCCAAGAACGTCGTTTCGCAGTTCGACCTGCAAACTTCCCAGAACAACCTGCTGACGGCAAAATCCCAGTTGGCACAGGCCGAGGCACAGCTCGTCAATGCGGCCAACAACCTCTCCTATACCGAAGTGAAAAGTCCGTCCAACGGCGTAGTCGGTGTCCTGCCGTATCGTGTGGGTGCCCTGGTGAGCGCATCGATTCCCCAACCGCTGACCACCGTATCGGACAACTCCGATATGTACGTTTATTTCTCCCTGACGGAGAATCAACTGCTCGACCTGACCCGTGAATACGGCTCGATGGACAAAGCGCTGGCGGCGTTGCCGAACGTGCAGCTTGTGCTCAACGACGGATCGCTTTACTCCCAGGAGGGACGCATCGAATCGATCAGCGGCGTGATCGACACTTCGACGGGCAGCGTACAGCTTCGCGCCGTATTCCCCAATCCCGGACGCTTGCTTCACAGCGGTAGCTCGGGTAATGTCCTGTTGCCGCACATCTACAAAAACGTAGTCACCGTTCCGCAAGTCGCTACCTTCGAATTGCAGGACAAGAAATTCGTTTATAAGGTCGAGAACGGCGTAGCCACCTCGCAGAATATCACCGTATCGCCCCAGAGCGACGGCAAGAATTTCATCGTCACCGCCGGACTCACCCCGGGCGAAGTCATCGTGACCGAAGGCGTCGGTCTGATGCGCGAAGGAACCCCGATCAAACCCAAAGGAGCCGCAACGACCGCGACCGCTCCTGCAGAACAACCTACAAAAGAGCAGTAAAATATGACACTAAAACATTTCATAGACCGCCCGGTATTGGCGGCGGTCATTTCCATCGTAATCGTCCTGGGCGGTATTATCGGTGTTGCGACGCTCCCCGTCGAGCAGTACCCCGACATCGCGCCCCCGACGGTGATGGTGCGTGCCAGCTATCCGGGCGCCAGCGCCGAAACCATCCAGAAGAGCGTCATCATTCCGCTTGAGGAGGCTATCAACGGCGTGGAAAATATGATGTACATCAAATCCGAAGCATCGAATGCCGGTAGCGGATCGATCACGGTCTATTTCAAACAGGGCACCAACGCGGATATGGCGGCCGTCAACGTACAGAATAAAGTAGCGACGGCAACCGGATCGCTCCCTGCCGAGGTTACAAAAATCGGTGTTACGACCATGAAGCGTCAGTCTTCGATGCTGAAAGTTTTCACGCTGAGCAGTCCAGACGATTCATACGATGAAAATTTCTTATCGAATTACCTCAATATCAACATCAAACCGCGCATCCAGCGTATCCAGGGCGTCGGAGAATTCTTTGCTCTCGGTGGCGACTATGCAATGCGTATCTGGATGAAGCCGGACGTAATGGCCCAATATAAATTAGTCCCTTCGGATGTCACTGCGGTTTTGGCGGAACAAAACATCGAATCGGCAGCCGGTACGTTCGGCGAAAACTCCGAAAATACGTTCCAATATACCATGAAATACCGTGGCCGTAAAATGACACCTGAAGAGTTCGGGGAGATCGTAATCCGAGCTACTTCTGACGGTCAGGTACTGCGTCTGAAAGATGTGGCAGACATTGAATTGGGACAGGACTCCTATGCTTATCACGGTATGGTCAATGGTCATCCCGGCGTTTCGGCGCTCGTCTTCCAGACCGCAGGCACGAACGCCACACAAACCGTCGAGGAAATCGACGCGATGCTCGATGAAATTGCAACCGAACTCCCTAAAGGCGTAGAGATAACCCACTTGATGAGCGTGAATGACTACCTGTACGCCTCGATCCACGAAGTGATCAAAACCCTGATCGAGGCCATCATCCTCGTCATTTTAGTGGTTTACGTCTTCCTGCAGGATATACGCTCGACGCTGATCCCGACCATTTCGATCCTCGTGTCGCTGGTGGGTACGTTCGCTTTCCTTTCGTTCGCGGGCTTCTCGATCAACCTGCTGACCCTCTTCGCGCTGGTGCTCGCCATCGGTACGGTGGTGGACGACGCGATCATCGTCGTCGAAGCCGTCCAGGCACGCTTCGACAGCGGCTACAAGTCATCGTACCTGGCTACGGTCGATGCCATGGGCGGCATCACTTCGGCCATCATCACCTCGACGCTGGTCTTCATGGCCGTGTTTATCCCGGTGTCGATGATGGGCGGAACCTCAGGTACGTTCTATACGCAATTCGGTATCACGATGGCCGTCGCCGTCGGTATCTCCGCACTCAACGCACTGACTCTTTCCCCGGCGCTCTGCGCCCTGTTGCTCAAACCCTATGTAGATGAAGACGGCAATGTGAAGAACAACTTCGCGGCCCGGTTCCGCAAGGCTTATAATACGGCCTTCAGCGCCGTGCTCAAGAAATACCAGCGCGGTGTCATGGTATTCATCAAGCACAAATGGCTCACCTGGGCAACGCTGGGTCTGGCAATGATCGGGCTGGTGCTGCTGATGAACAACACCAAAACCGGTCTGGTACCCGACGAGGACCAGGGTACGATCATGATCAACGTAACGACGGCTCCGGGTAGCTCGCTCGCCGAAACCAACAAGATAATGGGCAAAGTAGGCGAGCGTCTGAAAAGCATTCCCCAGATCCGCGACTTCCAGCAGGTAGCCGGTTACGGTATGATCGCCGGACAGGGAAACTCGTACGGTATGTGCATCGTCAGACTGAAAGACTGGTCGGAGCGTCCCGACAAGGCCGACGCCGTGAATGCCGTAATCGGCCAAATCTATGCCCGGACCGCCGACATCAAGGACGCGCAGATCTTCGCCGTCGCTCCCCCGATGATCACCGGTTACGGTACTTCGACCGGTTTCGAAATGTATCTGCAAGACCAGACGGGCGGCGACATAACGGACTTCTACAACATCTATTTGCAATACATCTATGCGCTCAACCAACGGCCGGAAATCCAGATGGCCTATTCGACCTTCAACATCAACTTCCCGCAGTATATGGTGGACATCGATGCGGCGAAGGCCAAGCGCGCGGGTATCTCTCCGACAGAGATTCTTTCGACCCTTTCGGGCTACTACGGCGGACAGTACGTGTCGAACATCAACCGCTTCTCGAAAGTATATCGCGTGATGATCCAGGCCGATCCGAAATACCGACTCGATCCCGAATCGCTCAACAACGTGTACGTGCGGATGCAGAACGGCGAAATGGCACCGATCAGTCAGTTCGTCAAGCTCACCAAGGTATATGGATCGGAGGTATTGAGCCGCTTCAACATGTATAACAGTATCGCCATCAGCGGTACCGCCGCCGACGGATACTCGACCGGCGATGCGATCAAGGCCATCGAGGAGGTAGCGGAACAGGTGCTGCCCAAGGGTTATGGCTACGACTTCGGCGGACTTACGCGCGAGGAGAGTCAGACAGGTAGCAACACGGCGATCATCTTCGGTATTTGCATCATCCTGATCTACCTGATTCTGAGTGCTCTTTACGAGAGCTTCCTGATTCCTTTCGCCGTCATTCTGGCCGTACCGTGCGGTCTGCTGGGTTCGTTCATTCTGGTCAAGCTCATCGGACAGGAGAACAACATTTACCTCCAGACGGGTCTTATCATGATTATCGGTCTGTTGTCGAAAACCGCGATTCTGATTACGGAGTACGCGGCAGACCGCCGCAAGTCGGGCATGAGCCTCTCGCAGGCCGCCTTCTCGGCCGCCAAAGCCCGTCTGCGTCCTATCCTGATGACCGTGCTGACCTGCGTGTTCGGTATGATCCCGCTGGTAATCGCAACGGGTGTGGGCGCCAACGGTAACTCGACCCTCGGTTCGGGCGTCGTCGGCGGTATGATCGTCGGTACGTTGGCTCTGTTGTTCCTTGTGCCGTCCCTGTTCATCGTCTTCCAGCACCTGCAGGAGAAGGTCAAACCGATCCAATTCACGAACACTCCCGACTGGATGATCGAAGCCGAGATCGAAGACAGCAAAAAAGAAAACGAAGAGAAGAAGTAAACCATGAAAAAGCTAATCATCATACTTGCCGCAGCCGCCATGGCTGGCTGCGGCATTTACAAGCCCTACACGCGCCCGGAAGAGATCAAAACCGACGGGCTTTACGGCCAGGGAGTCGAAACGGTCGATACGATGACCCTGGGTAACATTTCCTGGCAGGAGATGTTCACCGATCCCTACCTGCAACAGCTCATTCAGCAGGGACTGGACAACAACACCGACCTCCAGTCGGCTTACTGGCGCGTAAAAGAGGCGGAAGCGACGCTGAAGTCGGCACGCCTGGCATACCTGCCCTCGTTCAACTTCGCTCCGAACGGAGGCGTGAGCAGCCTGACCAACCCTTGGAACGCCACGTGGACCTACACCGTTCCCGCAACGGCCAGCTGGGAGGTCGATATTTTCGGCAAACTCACCAACAGCAAGCGCCGGGCGAAAGCTCTTCTCGCACAAAGCCAGGAGTACCAACAGGCTGTCCGCACGCAGGTCATCGCCTCCGTCGCCAATCTCTACTACACGCTGCTGATGCTCGACGCTCAGTACGAGATATCTTCAGAAACCGCTGAAAAATGGCTCGAAACCGTCAATACGATGCGGGCCATGAAAGAGGCGGGTATGACCAACGAAGCGGCGGTTTCTCAAGCCGAAGCAAGCTACTATTCGATCGAATCCTCGCTGTTCGACCTGGAGTACCAGATCCGCGAAATGGAAAACAGCCTCTCGTCGTTGCTGGGGGAAGCTCCCCGCAGCTTCGAACGCGGCACGCTCGACGAGCAAATTCTTCCGGAGAATCTGGTGGTCGGCATTCCCGCGCAGATGCTCTCCAACCGTCCCGACGTGAAAAATGCCGAATACTCGCTGGCACAGGCCTTTTACAACACGGCCGGAGCCCGGTCGGCGTTCTATCCGGCCCTCAGTCTGAGCGGTACGCTGGGTTGGACCAACGATGGAGGTGTTACGATGCTCGACCCCGCCAAATGGATTTTCAATGCTGCGGCATCGCTCGTACAGCCCATCTTCAACGCGGGCAGAAACCAGGCACAGCTTCGAATCGCCAAAGCGCAACAGCAGGAGGCCCTGCTGTCGTTCCAGCAGACCCTGCTCAACGCGGGAGCCGAAGTGAACAACGCCCTCGCCAAATGCCAGTCGGCACGCTCCAAAGTCGATCTGCGCCAGAAACAGGTCGCTTCGCTGGAAACTGCCGTCGAGAGCACCCAGCTTCTGATGCGCCACGGCAGCACGACGTACCTCGAAGTGCTGACCGCACAGCAAACCCTGCTGTCGGCACAACTGTCGCAAATCAACGACCGTTTCTCGGAGATTCAGGCTATCGTCGATCTCTACCATGCCCTGGGCGGCGGCCGTGAAATCGAATCCGAAACCGATAAATAACAATGAAACGCAGGGTAACACGCGAAGAAATCATCCGCACGACGCGGGACCTCATCATCCGGAACGGCATCCGTGCCGTCCGGGTGGATGAGATCGCACAAAAGCTGGAGATCTCCAAGCGGACACTCTACGAACTGTTCAGCGATAAGGACACCCTGGTCGAACAGTGCTGGGACAAAATCCGGGAAGAACAGGAGAAAAAGATCGCAGGCTACCTCTTTTATCAACCCGGTTCGGCCCTCGAACAGGCCCGGAATCTGATTCAAGAATACATTGCCGCTGTATGTATGATCAGTTGCATTTCGCTTCAGGAGTTGCAACAGAAGGTTTCCTATGCCGATTCCTACGAAAAAAACCGTCGTTTCTGGCTGGACTCGTTTACCGAAGTACTGGAACATTGCGTCGCCGACGGCAGCGTATTGCCCGATGTGGACTGCCAGCTGTTCGCCAAACGGTTGATGAACGTACTGCTCGGCCTCTACCTCGAAGGAGGAACCCGTCGGGAAATGGATGCTTTCGGGTGGGCTCTCCTGCGCGGAATCGCCACTCACCGGGGCATCGAATGGCTCGACGGAAAAAAGCCGAACTCCTGACATTTTCACGTCGAAGATCCGACAATCGGATTTACCGAAAACAAAAAGAAGAAAGGCAGCGTTTGAAACGCTGCCTTTCCCTTTTTACTTTTTATTAACGCTTGATCGAAAGCCCGGTTTAATAGGCTTTGTTCTGGGGATCGAACTCCGTCCAACCCGACATCCATCCGTCGTTCTCGTCGGCGAAGGCTCCGATATAGGTCACCTCATCGAAACCGTTGGCAACCAACGGATCGGTAAAAGAAGCGGCCCCGCGCAGCGGGCTATCGGAGAGCGGACCGTAGTTCGGATTGGCTTGCAGGCTGTTGGGCTGGGAGAGTTTCAGATCGGCGATCGCATCGAAATACTTGTTCGAAGCTATCGACTTGAAATAGGTCGAAGAGAAGGACTCCTTCGACTTGTCGATGCTGTTTTTGTCGCCGTTGTCGCAGAAACCATCCTCGAACGATTTGTTCACGTCGCTGCCCAGGACGGTCATACCGGCCATATAGACGTTCTGAATCTTCAACGTACCCTCGGACGCCGCAGTCTGCGTCTGCGAACCTTTGTCGTTCTCCACGATCAGACCGACGGGGAAACCCATCGCCACCGAATTGAAACAGTTCAGATGCGAATTGCGGCGCACTTGCATGGCAGACTGGAACTGGCCCAGCTTGGAACCGTTCTTGGGATTCATATCGCCTGCGGTGATATAGTCGGAAGTGTTGGAGAATGCTGCATCCTGACCGACCGGACCGACGAAGGTCACGTTCGAAAAGACGCAGGAGGTGAAAGGAGAAGTGGCAGAACCTTCGCCGTTGTTATCGCTCTCGAAACCGTTCGACGCCGAGGTGTCGGCAATGCGGGGATGGCGCACGCCCAGGCAGAACTGCACCTTGCCGCAGAATCCGTTGTCGGTATCGAAATCGTCGTCCCAGGTGTGGTAGGAAACCAGGTATTTGGCGTTCACCGCACCGCCGAACCACTCATAGGAGTCGTCGTTGGAATAGGACACCTGCACGTGGTCGATCTGCGTAGCCGATCCCACAGAACCGAACGTGATGGCATTGATCTCCTGGTCCTCCTTGAAGGGATAGCCGGCGAACTCGCAACGCACGTAACTCAAGGCACCCGAACAGTCGGCATTGTCGCTGCCTCCGTGCGTAGTGCGGGGACCGCCCTCGATCTGCATCGTCCCCTTGTTGTTCACACCGCGACCGCAGAGAATGATACCGCCCCAATCGCCCGGCCGACGGCTGCCGGCAGGCATCTCGGAGGTGAAGACGATCGGCTCGCTCTGCGTGCCTTTAGCCCACAACTGGCCGCCCGGCTCTACGATGAGCGCTGCCTTAGTCTCCTTGTCGCCCTTGATAATCGTACCCGGAGCCAGCGTCAGGCTCGCACCGTCGGCGATATAGCACCAGCCTTTCAACAGGTAGGTACCTTTGGGAAGCGTGTAGTCGCCCTTGATCTCGAATTCCTGACGTCCGTCGCCGATCTGGGTCCCGTCCTCGAAGAGTATCTCCGTCAGATCGCCACCGGACGGATTTCCGCCCTCGCCGCTACCGCCGTTGCCTCCATTGCCACCGTTACCGTTCTCGTCGTCGCTGCATCCTGCGAGACTCAACGCAGCCATCAAACATGCTGCCCATAAAATTTTCTTCATAATTTATTTGATTAAAAAAGGTTGATTTTACTTCGACTATTTTCTCACTCGGTAGAACCCGAACGAATTTCTGCGATTCACTTAAAATTTGGCCGTCACGCTCAGCGAGAACATCCGTCCCGCCGTGAACTGTTTGGTGATTTGCTTGCGGGACACCACATCGCCTCCGTTCTCGAATTTCGGGAATTGGGCGAACTGCACCTTCTCGTTGAGCAGGTCCTTGGCGTTGAACTTCAGCTCCCAATGCTTGCCGAAAGATTTGCTGACCACCACGTCGAGCGCGTTGCGCGGCATCTCGTACATATCCGGAATATCGTTGTCGATGCTGCCGCCCACGCTCATATCGCTGCGGCCAATGCCCACGATGCGCTTGCCGATGCGATTATACAGGACACCGACCGTAAGGCCCAGTTTGGGCGACTGGTAGAAGAGTCCGGCATTGACCAGATAGGGCGACTGGCCCTGCAACGGACGGTCGTGCTCGAGGCTCTCGTCGTCGAAATCCACACGGCTCTTCATGAGCGAACCGTTCAGAACCACCGAGAAATTGCGCATCCCCATAAAATCGAGGTTTTTCTTCACGTCCAGCTCCACACCGTACAGATTGGCCCGGTCGGCATTCTCGAACGTGTAAGTATAACTGCCGCTGCCCGCATCGAGAATAGCCGTTTCGATCGGATTGCGGAAATGCTTGTAGAACACGGCCACCGAGATACCTTCGCCCGCAGCCGGATACCACTCCCAGCGCAGATCGGCGTTCTGGATATAGGCCGCTTTCAAATCGGCATTACCCTTCACGTCGCTGAACAGGTCGAAATCGTAATAGACCGAAGGGGAAACTTCGCGGAATTCAGGACGGTTGGTGGACATACCGTAAGCGGCACGCAGCAGGTGCTTGTCGTTGATGCGGTATGTCACATTGACCGAAGGGAAGGGATCGGCATGGGTATAGTTTCGTGTTTCGCTGTCCCAGTCCTTGATCTTGGTGTACGAGGTGAGCGCCATACGGCTGTATTCGAACCGGACGCCGGCATAAACGTTCCAGCGGCCGAAGGGCAGGTCGATGCCGGCATAAGCCGCCGTCAGGATGTTGTCGCCCTTGTAGCTGTTGCGGTTGTCGCTGTCGTCGTAGATATAGAGCTTGTCGGCGCCATAATTACCGTCTTGCAAAATATCGTCGATCACATCGCCGTAAGCGAAGTCCGCAGGCAGGTTGTCCGTGTCGAAGCGATAGAAATAGGCCCGGGTGCGATAATCCCGCGTACGGTATTCGCCGTAGAGTCCGACCTTCAGTTCGGGGGCGAACGACGAACCTTCGCGCAAGGTGCAGGAGTAGTTGATGCCCGCCGAAGCGATGTGTTCGCGCAATTTCATGAAGTCACGCCGGATCTCGTTCTGATCGATCTGCATTTGACCGTAGTGCGCATCGCCCACCATGTCGTTCTCCTGCCGGTTGACGATGCGGCGGTCGGGCTGGTTCTTGTCGGCGTAGGAATATCCGGCATCCCAGTCCAGAGTTCCCAGTTCGAGAGTATGTACACCCGCTATCTGCCCGCTGTACGTGCTGCGAGAGGTGTAGCAATACTCCGTTTTCTCCTGGATATAGAGCGACGACATATTCTGCCAGCCTTCGCGCAGCGTGAGCTTGTCCTGTCCGATCTGGTTGAAAATGTTACGGAAATAGTAGCGATTCTTTCCGTTCAGGTAAGCCAGATTCAGCAAGGCGCCCACTTTGACGTTGGTCTGGTACTGGTCGTCGGTATATTTGTAGTAGTATTCGGGTTTGTCCTCCACCTTGTTGTAAACCCCGTAACGGGAGTTTTCCATATTCGAGAAGGTCCGGGTGGCATAGCTGTAATTGAGCGCTCCGTTCAGCGCCAGATCGGCGCCGTTGCCCAGGCGGAAGCTGTGGCCGTAGGAGAATGAGAACCGCTGGTCGGGAATCGGCTTGCGGGTCTTGATCGACCAGTCGTTGTTGAAGCCGTGACGGGTCATGTCGGTAACGAAATCCGGATCGTCGTTATCAAAAGCACCCGTAATACCACCCCGCACGCCGCGCTTGCCGTTGTCGCAGCCGAACCAGTCGCTGCCGCTTCCCGGATTGTAGAGAAAGTCGTGGCCGAAGGTCGCCGTGTTGAACCCGATCGAGTAGGAGAGGGCGAAGGGTAGTTCACCCGGCGTATCTTTGGTGTTGATCTTGACGAACCCGCCCGTGAAATCCGCAGGGATTTCCGGAACGGGGGACTTCAGGATCATGATGTTCTCGATCTGCCCCGCAGGGATCAGATCGAAGGAGAAGGCCCGCGAATCGGCTTCCGAGCTCGGAATGGCCGCATCATTGACCCACACATTATTATAACGCTGCGAGAGACCTCTCGCCACGATGAATTTGTCGTCGATGATCGAGATACCGGGTATGCGTCGCACGACTTCACCCGCATCGCGGTCCTGCGTGCGGGCGATCATCTGCTTCGACACACCGCTCACGACCATCTTGGAGTTGCGGACGGCCTGCATCACGGCCGCCTCGCTCGAAAGCCGCCGCACGGTAGTCACGACCACCTCGTCGATCTCTTCGGCCGAGGGTTGCAGCGAAATCAGCGGCAGGGTATTCTCTCCCGGCTTGATCTGACACCCCTCGATCACTACGCGCTGGTAGGAGAGCATCTGCACTTCGATCGTATAAGTGCCCGGCTTTACATTATTAATAACGAAGCGGCCGTCGGCATCGGCGACGGCCCCATACGTCGTATTCTGCAAAATCACGGCGGCGCCGATGACCGCCTCGCCGGTCGATGCGTCCTGCACCGTACCGGTCACAACAGACAGAAGGGGCGCTGCAACCGTCGTGCAGATCCCCTTCAGCATCAATAACCCAATCAATAAAAATCTATTCATCCACTTATTATTTTACAGCGGCAAAAGTACCGGGCCGCTGTTTCACCCGGGCTACACCCTCGTTACAAAAGCGTCAAACAACCGTTTCAAATCCGTTACACGCCCGACGAAACAGTTGCACAGTCCATCGAAAAAGGCTACATTTGCAGCCGATTAACCCTATTTCCGATATGAGAAACCTCTCACGCCACGCGGGACCCAACCGCATGATGTTCCTACTCCTTATCCCCTGTCTTCTGTTGTCCGCACTTCGGGCAAAGGCGGAAGAAACCGCACTTCCCGAGGGAAAAAGACCGGGCGTAACGCTTCAGGTCGAAATGGATCTGGTCAGCAGTTATATCTGGCGCGGTGTTTACGAAGCGGGCCCCAGTCTGCAACCGGGACTGACGCTCGGCATAGGAAACTTTACGATAGCGGCCTGGGGATCGGTTGATTTCACGTCGAGTTCATACAAAGAGGCGGACCTGATGCTCAGCTACCGGCTCAAAAACATCACCTTCCACCTCAAAGACCTTTACGACGAAGGTTCGGCCTCGGACCGGAATCCGCAGATCAGCCGCAACTACTTCCATTTCGGCGCCGACTCCCCGCACCGCATCGAAGCCGGCATCGAATGGCAGGTATCGCGCAAAGTCCCCATCACGCTCTCCTGGTACACGATCCTTTTCGGAGCGCGAGATGTCGATACCCGGGGGCGGCGGTGCTACTCCTCATACGTCGAAGTAGCCTATCCCTTTACGGTCAAAACCATCGACCTGAAAACGGGCGTAGGAGCCGCGCCCTGGAAAACGGCAGGAGAGGGCGGAGCCAAAGGTTTTGCCGTGAAAAACGTCTTCATAAACGCCGGAAAACTGTGGGCGGTCAAAAGCATGGGTTCCTTCCGAATCGGACTCTTCACCCATCTCTCCTGGTGTCCGCTCAAAGAGGACATGAACTGCGTAGGAGGCATTTCGCTGCGGATGTAACCGCAAAAAACAACAGAGAAGCCCTTCCGTCGATGACGGAAGGGCTTCTCTGTTTCGTACAATTACACCTCCGGACGTTCCCTTTACGGACAAGACCGGCAAAAAAACGAGCTTATTGCATCACAAGCACCCAATTCACCGCAAAAACAGACTTTATCGTTCCATAAATTGAACGAAATATATTATTTTTTATACTTTTGTATATACTTCTTACAAAAAACAATTAACCCGAAAACGCTATGAAACAATTCTTCCTGATCCTATCCGGCCTCGCATTGCTGACAGGATGCAGCAGCAAGAACGACTCTGTCGAAGGCCCCGTACAATCCCGCATCCGAATCGCTCCGAGCATCTCCCGTGTTACAGGGCTCAATTTCGACACCGGGGACCGCATCGGACTCACGATCGTCAAATCCGGTGCCAACTACTGTGAAAATACGCCTCTGCGTTTCGACGGTACGGTCTTCGTTTCGGACGACCTGTTCTGGTACGACGATTCGAGTGAAAAATCGAATCTCACGGCTTACTATCCCTACCTGGCGGAAGGAGCTCCGGCGAGCTTCACCGTTCGTGCCGACCAGAAGCTCGCCGCCGATCACGAAGCCTCGGACCTGCTGGCAGCGACGGCGACGGACGTCGTACCGAGCCAAACGGCCGTGAATATGATATTCACCCACCTGCTCACCAAAATCGTGATCGACATTACGAACAACTCCGCCAATACGATCCAGGAAGTCACCCTGAAGGGCAGCCGCTGCACGGCTACCGTCGATCTTTCGACAAAAAGCGTCCAGGTCGATGCTTCTTCGGCGGAAACGGATATCTATCCCTTTCCAACGGTGACCGCAGGACGGTATGAAGCCATTCTCGTACCGCAACGGGCGGCACTCGAACTCGAAATCCAAACTTCCGACGGTAACCGGCACATCAAAACATTCCAGGCGACCGACCTACAATCCGGCGCGGAATATGCGATCGAGGCGGTAATCAGCAATACGAACAAAATCCACGCCTCCATCAGCGGCGCCGTCAAAGGCTGGGAGGACGGAGGAGCGATCGCTCCGGTCGAAGACGACCTGCCGGAAGATTCCGACCTGCTGGAGTACGCAGGCGTCAAGTACCGCATCCGGCAACTCAGCAACGGTACGACCTGGATGGCGGAAAACCTGCGCTACATTCCCGAAGGCAAACGCGTTTCCTCGTCCCCGTCCGACGAAAACGGCATCTGGTACCCCTGTACGACCTCCTTTACCGCATCCAGCGACACGGAATACATCCAACGGCAGGGGTTGCTCTACGATCTGGCTACAGCCGTAGGGGAACCTGTTACTGCGGATAACTTCCGCAATATCGAGGGCGTGCAAGGCATTTGTCCGGAAGGATGGCACCTTCCGACCCGGGCGGATCTGGAATCGCTTATCGCCGTGAACAGTGAACTCGGCAGCTCCTTCTTCACCTATGCCGGGACACGCGATCCGAGCGGGAAATACATCGGATCGTTGATGTCCGGGAATTTCTCCAAAGGTTACCTGCTCTGTACGAGCACCGAAAGTTCGGTCTATACTCCGGAGGATCTGAACTACCAATACCTGCTTTTCTCGAAAAGCAACCAGGTAAACATAATCGACATCGACTGTCGCTCGGGCATGCCGGTACGTTGCGTGAAGAATGCCACGTCCGGGGAATAAACGGCACAAAAAAGAATTGCGGACCGGCACAGAGCATAAAACGACCGGACGTTTCCGGCAAAGCGGCAACGCCCGGCAACAACGATCCAGGAAAAAACGTCGGCAACAGGAAGGAGAGCCACTTTTTAAGCGGCTCTCCTCTTTATTCATTGCCGGTAATAAGACTTATCCAACCCGAACGCATAGCTATTTCTGTACCGCCAGGTCAGCAAGACCGCAACGAAAGCCAGACCAGCACTCAAGATGAAAGGGAAGCGTTCTCCCTGCATGTGCAGAATGTTTCGCAACAGGTCGATAATGAACGGACAAAGAACGATCGCCAGATAATTTACCGACATCACGACCGAAAGGGCCAATGTCGCCAATTGCGGTGGGGCCGCCGCAGCCGCCTTGTCGTAAATAATCGGTTGAATAATGCCGTATCCGAGTCCCACGAGAGTGCATCCCGCAATCAACCAGAAATGCGCCTTGAAGAGTCCGATAAAGAGCAATCCCGCACAGATCATAATCAACGAAACCAGATTGACACTGCCGCGCAGACGCCGGATGATCGGGGAAAGGAAAAAGCCGGGCAACATGATAGCCAGGAAAAACAAGGACACCAAAAGCCCCGAGAAGGAATTTTGGTTGCCGTGCGGATCCACCAGGAATGAAATGTAGAAGGTGATAGCCAATGCCAGGAAAGTCGCCAGAAAATAAAATCCCATGACCGCAGCCAGCTTCGGCCAATCGACCTTCTTGTGTTTCAGCTCATCGCTCCCGACAGGTTCCGGAGCAGCGGGAGTCCTGCGAATGAAAACCGAAAGAATCAACGGAATCGCCGGCAACGTATATACCAGGAAGGGCAGATGCCAATCGACATTAGCCAAATAACTTGCCAGCATAGTAGCCAACACCAGCGTGAGATTATTGATCGACGAACTGTAGCCCAACTGCCGGACACGATAATCCCCCGTAAAATAGTCCACGATATATCCCGTCGATAAAGGAATGATAATACCGGCACCGATACCCGTAAGACAACTTACCAGAATCAGAAGCCACATTTGGTTAATGAAAAGACAGGCGAAGCCACTCAGGAAAAAGACCGTAAGCCCGACCACAAGCAGCTTGAACTTATTCCCGGTTACAGACAAACGGCCTGCCAGCAGCATAAAAGGAATAATCAACACCGAAGGCAACGAAGTAAGCATCTGTATCTCCAGATCGGTCGCATGCGGAAAGACCTTGTTCAAGTCGCCGAGAATAGGGGAGATGGCAAGTCCGGGCAGCGAAACGACGGCCGATACCGACCAGACCGCCAACACGGTCATCCATGGAATGGTTCCTTTACCGGTTTGTACTCTCATATTTGCAGACATTAAAAATTCTTCCCCAAAGAGGAACAACTGTTATACCAAAAAAAATCGCCGGAGCGGAAACTCCGGCGAAAATAAGGTATATTGATTCGGAAAAAAGATATTATTCCCTTACGCAACGAACCTGCAAACCATTGGCTCGTTGATAGTTCCGTGCCGGAACAAATTCACTCGAAGCAGCATCGTCCGTATCGAGCGAAAAATAGAGGCCCGAAGCGCTCAATTCGTCGGTTCCCAAACCGCTTGTCCAATAACAACCGATCCACGGTTGCGCGTCCGCATTGCTGTTTACATTCTGGATAAGCCCCGTCAGATAAGGGCGACGCCCGCCTCCGAGAAAAAATGAAGTCATCGTTCCGTCGGTCAGGTTCCAGCCGTAAGCCTCGCGCAACGCCTCCGTTTGCTCCTGGTCATGATCGTCGCCGATCATAAAATCGGCATAAACATCCTTGTCCGGAACCTTCCATCCCTTAGGACAGGGATCGTAAACGGTCTTGACCGCCCCCCACAACTCGTTGTCATGGTCGGAATAGAGCCAATCGTAACCGGACTCCTCGACTCCCAGAATAAAACTCATCGGATAGGCTATGGCATACTCCATCGTGCCCGTTTCGGGGGTGGATTCCACATAGTCAAGATAAGTAAGACGCCCGTTGATATTATACATCTTATGATCCTCCGCAAATGCACAGTTATAATACGCCGGCCCGATCATCGGGGTCGGACGTCCCCACTGGTAATAAAGTCCGTAGGAGAGATATATGTCGTCCTCCGTGGCATTGCCGCCGGCTCCGGCACCCAGATTACGGGTCATGAAAACATCTCCGGCAGCCGAAGTAACCGACTCCGCCGAAGGATCGTACTGCGTAACCCACACATGCCAACTCCAAACCACCTTATCCTGGGCATCGAAAGCTGCGATCAATGCGTTTCCTTCGATAAACTCACCTTTCTTATCCGCCGCGACGAAGAACGAAACCCGACCGTCGTCGAGTGTCAGGTTCTCGATCATATGCGACGTGCTTCCCCACATAAGTTCTACCCGAGCCGTAGGAATCTTTTCGCCGTTTCCCTTTACGGTACCGTCGAAAGTATAGTAGGCATTGGCATAGTTGGCGATATAACAGTTAGCCGTCTGCCCCGTCAGATCGACGGTCCGCCCGATTCCGACCCTCAAATCGGCGGAAACGGCCTTTCCGTCGGTATCGTAACCGACCAACGTCAGGACTCCTCCCGTTTCGGCATTGGAGTCATCACTTGCGGGGGCCGTCACGGTCATCCGGCTCGTCTGCAAATCGGCGGTCACCGTCCAGCCTTCAGGCGTATCGGTAATGTTCAGCTTCACGATATTCACAGCCGTAAATTCTACCGAAGCCGTTCCCCCGGGCTTATCGACCATACAAACATCACGAGGGAAATAGAGGGTTCCCACCGGTCCGTCGTCGTCGCTGCAACCGACGAGATTCATCGAAACGGCCAGGACGATTCCCAGGCATAAAAAGCGGCACACAAGTTTTTTCATGTTCAAAATCCAATTTTGCTAAACGTTACAAAGATACGAATAAGCCGAGCGCAAAAGCAAATTTTATTCGCGTTTTGCCGGGGCGAAGTATCTAAGACGAAGTCAAAGATACGAATAAGCCTAATGCAAAAGCAATTTTATTTGCGTTTGACCAAAGCCAAAGCATCCAAAACGAAGCCAAAGACAGGGAAAGCCGAGAGAAAACGGGAACCTGTCCCGGTTTTCCGAAGCGCATCCTATCTAAAGACCATGATGTCAAAGATACGGAAAGGCGAGAGTAATCGTGCAGACTTGTACGCAAAAATCGCCGAACCGCACCCCATCTTCGGCAAAGATAGTACAAACCACATACAGAACAAACAGGTCCTGTCGGAACATGGCCTTATTTTCGCAAAATTAACCTCGACATTTTTACTAAAACAGCTAATTTCCGATTCTTCCGACAACAGAAATTCCGTTAGGAACAATTCTTGCAAAGGTAACGTAACAAATCGACTTAAAAATACGCATCCGATATGGCAAAAAAGACAGCATCGCCCCACGAATCATCTTCCGAAGGGAACCAAATAGCCATTACCGTCACCGAAAAGGGTCCGTACCTCGTCACCGGAAACCCGCCGCTGGCCATGCAATTCATCATGCCCGACTCCGAGGGCGAGAGTTGGTATTTTCAGGAAGGGCGGCATTTTTCGACGGAAAAAGAACCGACGGCATTGTGCCGTTGCGGTTTATCCCGCAGCAAACCCTATTGCGACGGCTCGCACCTCAAGGAGGAATGGGATTCGGCGATCACCTCCGGAGAGGACCGGATTATGGACGAAGTAGAGATCACCGAGGGACAACGGGTGACATTGAACGACAACGAAAAATACTGTGTTTTCGCCCGTTTCTGCCATCCTTACGGGGGTGTCTGGGACCTGACGGCCGCATCCGGCGATTCGCAGTCCCGCAAGCTGGCCGTCCGCGAAGCTTCGATGTGTCCGAGCGCCCGCCTGACCGCCTGGGACAACCGCACGGGAAAACCCTACGAATTCATCTTCGAACCCAGCCTGGGATTGATCGAAGACCCGGCGATCGGCGCCAGCGGAGGACTCTGGGTACGCGGCGGGATCCGCATCCAACGCGAAGACGGCCGAACCTTCGAAGTTCGGAACAGGGTAGTGCTCTGCCGCTGCGGACACTCCCGCAACAAGCCCTATTGCGACGGTGCGCATGCCGCCGTCAAATGGAAAGACGGGCTGGAGGGAACCCCCGACGGAGAAACGCTCCCCCGAAGCGTTGCCAGTGCAAAAATCGAAACCCACTGACCGGCCTGCCGTTCCATTCGAATAAAATAGAGTCCACCGGCACGCTGTACGGCTTGGCTCGATATACTTCGGCCCCGAAACGGGACGCTCCATTCTACAATACGCTCCGATAGATTCCCGCCCATATCGATAAAAGAAACCCCGTTGAGATTTCAACGGGGTTTTTCATGCGAACAACGATTCGTCGTCCTATTTCTTATCGGGTTTGGCGATCGTTTCGCGCATCGTAGTATCCGCCATGATGTTCTTCATCTTATAGTAATCCATCACGCCCAGATTTCCGCTGCGGAACGCTTCGGCCATAGCCAGCGGCACTTCGGCTTCGGCCAGAATCACCTTGGCGCGGGCATCCTGCGCCTTGGCCTTGTTCTCCTGTTCGAGAGCTACGGCCATAGCACGACGCTCCTCGGCCTTGGCCTGGGCGATGTTCTTGTCCGCTTCGGCCTGGTCCATCTGCAACTGTGCGCCGATGTTCTTACCTACGTCTATATCGGCGATGTCGATCGAAAGAATTTCGAACGCCGTTCCCGCATCCAATCCCTTCTCCAGCACCACGCGGGAGATCGAATCGGGATTCTCCAGCACGATCTTGTGCGACTGTGCCGAGCCGATCGACGAAACGATACCTTCGCCGACACGTGCCAGAACCGTTTCCTCACCGGCACCGCCGACCAACTGCTTGATATTGGCCCGCACCGTAACGCGTGCCTTGGCGATCAACTGAATACCGTCCTTGGCCACCGCAGCTACCGGCGGAGTATTGATGACTTTGGGATTAACCGACATCTGCACCGCTTCGAATACGTCGCGGCCCGCCAGATCGATCGCCGTAGCCATCTTGAAATCGAGCATAATATTGGCTTTCTGGGCCGACACCAGCGCATGCACCACATTGGTCACGTTACCTCCGGCCAGATAGTGAGCCTCGAGCTCGTTGGGATTGAGTTCCAGACCGGCCTTCGTACTCTCGATCATCGACGATACGATCGTCGAAGGCGGCACCTTGCGCCAGCGCATCAGGATCAACTGCAACAGGCTGATCCGCACGCCCGACACCAGCGCCGAAAACCACAGGCCCACAGGAATGAAGTAAAAAATAAGCCAAATCGCAAAGAGCGAAACGAAGACGATTAGTGCAATGATACCGATTTCCATCTTTTATTTATTTAATGTGTTTGCGTACGATTATATTGAAATTTTCGAATCCGACGACTTCGACCTCCCGGCGGGGATCTATATAACTGTCCATGGACTTGGCTTCGTAAATCTTACCGCCGATCTCCACCTTTCCCATCGGAGCCAGCCGCGAAACGGTCATTCCCGTATCTCCGACACGGACACTCTGCTGCACCGGTTCGGGCATCACAGAGGAATCGACTTTCTGTTTCAGGGAGAAACGGCGCCAGGTTTTGGACCGCAGCGAAACGACGGTCGCCGCGAACGAAAGGATCAGAACGACGGCGACGACGATTCCGCCCGCCAAAGGACCGTAATCCCGGAAGGCGATATAAATGGCGCCTCCATAGCTGACCAGCGCGAGAATCGCCCCGATCGATACGCCTGGCAGCAGGACAAGTTCCGCCACCAGAAACAGTAACCCGAAAAAGACCAACAGAATGATAAAAAACATATTCACCGTGTTAAAATCGCTGAAAAAGATCGGAATAACCGGCTCGCAGGTCGAATTTCCCCCGATTCACCGATATACGTCCGAATACGGACCTATTTCTTTCGGGTGAAGATACGCAAAAAATCCGATTATTTAGCAATTTCCGTCACTTTTACCGATAATTGAGGATCGGCGGCGCGAATCGCGGCAGCCGCCTGATCCGCGACAGCCTTGTTGTCGAACTGTCCGACGACGAAAAGATCCGCCCCCACGCGGGACAGGTCGCAGCCGGGAGCGGCCTGCGCAATCGCCTGCTTCACGGTATCCGACAGATTCTGCTCACTGGAGATTTCCACCCGGAAAGCGGCCATTTCCGCCTCGGGAGTCCGTGTCAGATTGGTATATTCCCCATCGTACCACACAACCAGTTCCGGACGGCGGAACCCTTTCGCCCGCAGCAACTCCTGTGCATCGACGGCTTCGGCCTTGGTCGCGAAACCTCCCGCGAAATAACGGTAGCGCCCCGCGTCGGTCTTCAATACATAGAGCGGAGAAGCGCTGCGGAAAATGGAGATATTCTGTTTGTACTTATACTCCCCGAGCAGGATTCGGTAGATCACTCCGTGCTCATAGACAGGACAGTCCGGAATCGGTTTCTTATACGTATAGCGCCCCGCAACAAATTGGACCGGTTCGTAATCGAGGAAATAGCGCTCCGTAATCTCCGGCTTCGGAAGACGAAAATCTATCGTCTGAAGCCGTACAGCCACCTGTTTCAAGGAATCGGATGCAAGTCCCAATCCCAGCATCCGGGCAATTTCCCGCTCATAATCCGTCAAATAGCATTTCTGGATATAATAATCGGGAAGCGCATCAACAAGCCCTTCGGCCTGGGCCGCAGACATCTGCCGCCGCACATCGTCCAACGCCTTCTGCTGACGTGCCTGCTGGTCCCTGCAATTCAACTTATCCAGGACATAATCGTAAGCATAGCTCTTGTTATCATACACATATCCCCATACGGCCGTCAGCGAATCCCGCAAAACCCGGCCCAGGTTGGCTACCGTGCGGTAACGACCGAAAAGATCGACAGCCGCCTGCTCCGTACGAACGGTATCGTACTGCTGCTTCAAAAGAGTCTGCTGCCGGTAGTTCTCCAGCAGGCGCCCGGCACATCCGGCCACCTCCGCCTCCATGCGCTGCGCCCGGAGCAGAGCCTCGTAATCACGTGCCGGAAGATTCTCACGGAAATAACCGTTGAACACGAGATTCCGACTCTGCTGCGATTCGGGAGTCTGCGTGATAAGAGATTTTTCCGTTTCGGCCGCCGGAACATAATCGGGATGTTCGGTCAGCCAAGCCTGCTCGATGGCGTTGATCCGGGCCGCGACCTGCGTACGGAGTCCCTGGGCAGAGAGCATTTCGCTTTCGAGCGAGAGAATCTGAGCGCCGTAAGTCTCCTGTGCGGCCGGATTTTCCCGCAGCATCGCACGCAGTCCTGCAATCCGGGTCTGCATCTCGTCGATCCGGACCTGCAACCGACTGTCCTGATCCCGAAGCGCAACGTATTCCGAATTCGACTGCAGGGCAGGAATACCGGGCCCCGCCGGGTCGGAAGCTCCTCGCACGATAACGACCGAGAAGGTCAAAAATAAACCGATCAATAACTTATGCCACATCATTTCCACCATCTGATTAACAAGAATTGCAACAATCCGAATATCTCCAGACGTCCCAACAACATAAGCGCCGTGAAGATAAATTTCACGATCGCCGGCAAATCACCGTAGTTGGCCATCGAATTAACCCCTCCAAATCCCGGACCTACATTGCCGATAGAAGCCACGCACCCCGAAAAACTGGTCATCAGATCTACGCCGAAAAGCGTACAGAGAATCGTTCCGATGAGAATGAGAAGCAGGTAGGCCACGATGAAAAGCGACACCGTATGCAGCACGCCCGCTTCCTGAATCACACCGTCCATCTTGAGCCGGATGACGGCATTCGGATGCTGCTGCTGCTTCACCCGGATGTAAAGCATCTTCAGAGCCATCAATGCTCGATTGGCCTTCATACCACCCGAGGTGGAACCCGCACAAGCGCAGATCAACGAGCCCAGTATCAGCAAAATAATTGAGAACGGAGTCCACAGGCTGGAATCGGCCGTAGCGAAGCCGGAAGTCGATGTCACGGAAACAAACTGGAACGACGCGAAACGCAGCGATGACCTGAACGTAGGATAAATATCGGCGATATATAAACTCAGGGCGATCAGCAGGCTTCCCAGAATCAACATTCCGAGATAAAACAAAGTGACTTCGCTACGGAAAATATTGTTGCGCTTACCGGTAACGGTCGCATAGATCAAACCGAAATGGATGCCTGAAATACCCATCGCGAAGATGAGTACCATGTCGATCATCGCACTGTCGTAAAAGGCGACACTGGTATTTTTGGTTCCGAACCCGCTGGTCGCACAGGCCGACATCGAATGACATACGGCATCGAACCAGTTCATTCCGGCGAATTTCAGCATGAAAGTGAAAAATATCGTAAGTCCGACATAGACGAACAACAAGATCTGAACCACCATCTGAGCCCTGTAACGATAATTGTCCCGGGCCAGGGTGGACATCTCGACACTCGAAAGCATCATTTTGCTGGTACCCAGTGCAGGCAGGATCACCAGCGCGAACATCACCACGCCCATACCTCCGACCCAGGTCGAGGACATCCGCCAGAACTGCAATCCCCGGGGCAGCGCCTCGACATTTTGCAAAATCGAAGATCCTGTGGTCGTAAAGCCCGAAACAGTTTCGAACCAAGCATTTATCACGCTGAACTCACCGCCCCAGATCAGGTAGGGAAACATACCGACGACGCAGGCGAGCAACCATGAACCGACCACGATGCAAAACCCCTCCTTATTGGTGATCCGATCCTGCTTTTCCACGAAAATGAGCGGGAAGCCCCCCAACAGCGCCGTCAGCAGAGCCGAGAGCAGCAACGGGTAAAACGCGGAATCCATGTGGTTGACATAGGAGATCCCTGCCGAAACGAACATAAAGAATGCCAACAACAGCATAATCATTCCCACGTATCGCAATATCACATTGACCCGCATGACTCTCTACGCTTTATCTTGTTTCAGCATGGCGACGAGTGCCTCGATTTTTTCCTTGAGTTCCAGGATTTCGTCCTTACACTCGGCTTTCACGGCAAAGGGTATCCTGAAGGTCAGATACTGTCCGAGCCCCTTGTTCATCGCCACGATCGGATTGACACAGTAGAGCATCGTAAAGTAAAAGAGCATCAACACTGTAGCGATCATCACCACCAGCGATATCAGCACGGGAGTAACGGTCCGGTAAGCGTTTTTCTTGAGCTGCTCGGCCCGCGGAGCCAGCGAACTCTGCGTCGAAGTCATATAGTCCCGAACCGCCGTGACGACCTTTTCGTACTGTTTTTCATAATATTCGTTGTACCACACCTCTCCCGACTCGTCCCCTGCCTTCGGGGATTCGGTCGCGAGAAACATCTTGGTCAGCACCAGCAACTCGGTAGTCGCACCCGTCAGGGAGTCGAGCGCCGAGCGGTCCAACGCTCCTTTCTGGGCCGTAGCCACCGCATGTTCCAACCGCTGCATTCCCGTGCGGCACAGGCTATCGTAACTCGCATCTTGCAGGATCGCCAAATGCACGATCGCCACGTTTTGATCATGCACGGCGCCGAGCATCTCCTTGGCGAGCTCCACATTCCGCTGGTTGGCTTTCAAAATCTCCTCGGTGTCGTAGCTCAAGTGACTCAGCTCGAAAAAAGAGATCATCCCCGAGGCGAACAACAACCCGACGATACTCAAGAAAGCAATGGATATTCTTCTTCGAATTCCCGTCATACGCGTTTAACTGTTAAAATCGTCCCAAACCGCCCGTATCGGCAGGGCAGTCCCCCCACCCGAACATATCCGGAGCGATGCAACAAATATAATGCAAGGCAAGGGCAAAAGCAAACTTGTTTGAATCTTACCGAGCTACAAGCCGTATTCCGAAAAACAGTTCAAGGCGTAACCAATGCCGAATCCGGCAGACTACACCGCAACTCGTTCTTACAAAAACGACCGGACGGTACGGCAAGCCCAGCCGCCGCCCGCCCGAAATACAGGCCATTTTCGCAAAATACAATGCGGCCCGGAGGCAAGGCCGCATCCGGCCGGAATGCCGAAACGAAATTCACCCGAACCTTCGCCTGATACAAATATACGAAGAAATCGCTAATTATCCACGATTTCGCCTTCGAGATCGTTCGCATCGTCCATACGCCCCAGCCGCACCCGGCAAATCGTGTTGATCCGACTCCGGTCGTAGGGGGCCTTGACCCGGCGGTAGTTGCCCGTATAGCCGAACATCATCCCGCCCCGCATCGTGCTCTCGAACAACACCTCGTCCGTCGTACCTTCGGCCCGGGCGCAGAATTCGCCGTGCAGTCGGCGGCAAAGCTCTTCCAGCTCCTCCACGCGCCGTGTAGCCACCGAAGGCTGCACTTTGTCCGGAAAATCGACGGCCGGCGTGCCGGGACGCTCCGAGAAGGGGAAAATATGCAAATAGGCCGGTGCAAGGCGCTCCAGGAACTCGTAGGTCGTACGGAAATCGGACTCCGTCTCACCGGGAAAACCGACGATCACGTCGATCCCGATAAAGGCGTCCGGCATCAGGCGCCGCACGGCCTCGATCCGCTCGGCGAATTTTTCGGTCGTATAGCGGCGGCGCATCCGTGCAAGCACGCTGTCCGAACCGCTCTGAAGCGGGATATGAAAGTGATGCTGGAATTTAGGTGACGAAGCGCAAAACGCTATTATCTCATCCGTTAAAAGATTCGGCTCTATCGAAGATATACGGTAGCGTTCGATGCCTTCGACTTCGTTCAGGGCCCGCAGCAGATCGATGAACCGCTCACCCGTCGTGCGTCCGAAATCGCCCGTATTGATCCCCGTGATGACGATCTCCCGCTGTCCCGCAGCGGCGATTTGTTCGGCTTCCTTCACCAGGTCGGCGATCGGCATATTGCGGCTGGCACCCCGCGCATAGTGGATCGTACAGTAGGCGCACTTATAGTCGCAGCCGTCCTGCACTTTCAGGAACGCGCGGGTACGGTCGCCGCTCGAAAAGGCGGCGAAGAAATTGGTCAGCTCCTCCGCGTCGCAACTGGTGAACTGTGCGGGCCCCTTGCCCGCAAGAGCCGCTACACGCCTGAAAAGTTCGCCCTTGTCGTTGTTGCTCAGCACCAGATCGACCCCTTCGATCGAGGCGATTTCCTGCGGTTTGAGCTGGGCGTAGCAACCGGTGACGACAATGATCGCCGCCGGATTGCGCCGATGGATTTTACGGATCAGGTTGCGGCATTTCTTGTCAGCATGTTCGGTCACCGAGCAACTGTTGATGACCGAAATATCCGCCGCTTCCGAAACCCCGACCCGGATGAAGCCGCCCGCTTCGAATTCACGGGCGAGGGTAGAGCTCTCCGAAAAGTTGAGCTTGCAGCCCAAGGTGTGAAAATTGACTCTGCGTCGCTGCATATTTCTGCTGTAAATTTGAGCGAAAGTACGAAAAACTATGCGAATCCGACCATTTTATCGGCAAAAATCACACACACGTCCGGATAAAAGAGCAGGGGCGCCCTGCAACGGGCACCCCTGCGGCATACGTAAAACAGAGCGGTCTATTCCTCTCTCACGGGTTGCATCACGGCTCCGCCCACAGGCTGTACGGGCCGGTTTTCCCACAGATCGCCGAAAGATCTCATCGACCGGCAACTGCCGCGCGTGTGCATGGCGGACGGCAACTGCGGTTTGTTATCGGTCTTGATCCACTGCAGGGCAAGGTATCCGAGCTGATCCATCATCGTACCGAATTCACCCGGATAAATCGCCGAATCATCGATTTGGACATCGGGTGTGAAGCCATCCGAGTAATCCCGGAAGCCCTTGGCATTTTCAATATAGAACGAAACGGGGAAAAGCAGGAAATCGTAATTGTGAAACGAGCGGACCACACCTTCCATACCTACGTTCTTACCGTTAGTGGGCATCCCGATAAGATTGACCTCAATATCAAGGCCGCGCAGACCGTTGATGACCATTTCGCTCGCCGAAGCAGTCGTTTCGCTCACCAGGACATAGATTTTCTTCAAGCCCAAAGCATGTTGCAAGGCTCTTTCGATCGGTTCGTACACGCTTTCGAACGTCTCCTTGACGCCGATCTTGTAGTCGCCACTCTCTCCGGCCTCCGTGCGGTCCTCGTTGAACGTCATATGAGCATAGAGCTGTCCCTTGTACGCCTCACCTGTGATAAGCGTACCGAGCACAGTACTCGAAAGCACATCGCCACCGTTGTTGTAACGCAGATCGAGGATCAGGTCGGTGACATTCTGTGCACGGAAACGGTCGAAAGCGGCTATCAACTCCTCATCGTAATCGACATCGAAGCCCATATAGAGCAGATAACCGGCCTTCTTGTCCGACTCTTCGATTTCGACCACTTTATCCATATAGATAGCCGGACTGGTGAAGGTCGCACTTCCGAGTTGCACATTCCCTTTCGGGGTAAGCACAGGAGTAGTCCCGTTGTCGGTCCACGTGACACTGTTCACCGTAACATCGACCGCACCGTCGTACACGGCCCGGCCCAAACTCTGATAGTTGCTTTCGGTCACCTCCTCGCCATTGACCGCCGTGATGAAGTCGCCGCGCACGAGACCGGCTTCCGCAGCCGGCGTTCCGGGGATGACGACCATGACCACAATTCCGATATAATCGTCCCCGAGTCGGGTCGCATCCAACAGATAGATACCCGAACCGACATACGCCTCGCCGGGAGTACGCGACAGAGGCGCATCGCTTTCCAGACGCGAATAGTAATACATACGTTTCTGCCCCTGCCAATGACCGTCTTCGCGGTTCACCTCGTCCTGAGCGGCTACACCGTCGAGAATCGAGAAGAAAAAGAAGTCATAACAAAGACTGTAATCGAGCGAAACATTCTCGATGGCACGATTCCAGAGATAACGGCTCTTCATGTACTCGGCAACCCATTCGTTCACGCTGCGGTATTTTCCGTCCCCCTGCTCAATTAATCCTTTGCCCTGCTTCACCACGAACGAAACCGGCGAAGCATATCCCCACACACTGACGGTAATCGTCGCGGAACGAGCTTCGGCCCGGGTATTTTTGGCAACTTTCAGACGCAGCAACGATTCGCCCGCCATACCCGAACCGGTTTGCACTTCGCACCAGTCAGCCGAACTCCGGGCAGTCCAATCGCCTGCGGCGGCAAACGTGTAATTAAGCACCCCGCCTTCGATCTCGACCTGGTTTTCGGCACTCCAGGCTGCATCGGCGATTCCATTGCCCGCAAGAAGCTCTTCATCGTCGCTGCACGACACGCCGGCCGTCAGCACCAGCAGTACGACCAGCATCCATCCGAATAAATTCTTCATAACACAAGTTTTTTAGGATTAACGCATCAATCGTTCAGCCACAGCTCGACGGTTGTCCACTGCAGGTGACGCTCCGAGGTTTACGGTCACGCGCTCGGGCATGGAGAGATGTCGCACGCTCTTCACGGCAGCAGGCTCGGGCCCCTGATCGGCATCGCGCTTCAGCACGATCTCTTCCGACGCTGCGAACACCATGTCGCCCCACCACTGACTCGTACCCGACAACACACCGGGATAGTAGGTAAAGGTACCGTAATCGGTTTCTTCGACCAACTTCTTGATCGTCACAGTCAGATCATCCGACACCTCGACAGGGAAGCTGCGTACCGCATCCGTATAGCGGTCGCTAGTCGGACGTTTGGCGAAAGCGTGGAAATAGTATTGCTTACCATCGAAATTCAACATCGTGTAATCCAGTTCGTCGTTCACAGGCAGACTCGTCGAAATCGTCTCGTCGCTGTTGAACTCGATGAACCACTTCGGCCCGTAATTCGCATTGGCCTCCTCTTCGGTCGCTGCCCAGCCGTTGGCGAGCAGCTCTTCGGGGCTGGCATAATCCACTCCGCACGGCGCGAAGCCCAGAACGACCAGACGGTTCAGATCGGAATAGGCTTTCTCGGTAGCTTCGTTCACACCCGTAGCGATGGTAACGGAGAAAGTGACCGGATCACCGTTGCTGTCTTTGGTCGTCGCAGTGTATTTGCCGGGCAGCTTCGCACGCAGCTCCCCGCCTTGCTGCGGCGGTAAAAGGGTGGTGAACTCCACTATTTCGGAAACGCCCACACCTTCTGCGTTGGCCGCATAAACGCCGAACTCGTACTCGGTATTGGGCAGCAGCTCTCCACTCTCGATGACAAGTCCCTCTTCGCTCATAGCCGCAGCCACCTCCTGTTCGGTAAGCTGCGTACCGTTGTTGTAAATGACATCGCCGGCCGTAAGATTCTCATTACCGGGGCGGCCGAGCACTTCGTCGATGGAGCCCTTCGGGAAAACACCGGCCGTCATCGCTACCGCATAAGTCGCATTGACCTTGAAAGCGGCCTTGTTCCACGGAGTTTCGACAGTCTGTGTTTCGACGGCCAAAGTCGGTTTGGGGCCTGTAGGCTCTCCCGTCGTGAAGTCGTAAAGCAGAACCTTTTCGCGCAACTCCTTGTCGAAGCCCACGATACCCACCTGATATTCGGTATTGGGTTTGAGTCCCGTCGCATTGACGGTGATAGCCTTCGTACTCTCGTTCGTAAGATCGTCCCAGTGGCCGATGATCATGCGACGCACGGAAGCCTCTCCCTCGAAAGCGGTATAATCGAAATCTGCCCGAGAAGCAACCAAATAGCGGAAACGCTCGATTCCCTCCTCCGGCTCGATGGCAATATCGGCCGTCATCGAACCGATGTTACCCACGGAAACCTCGAAGTCGTAAGGCGCGACACCGGCCTTCTTGGTTTTGAAGAGGAGCGACTTCACAGCCGACTCTGCGACCTGGCCATTCTCGTCCACTTCACCGGCAATGATGATAAACTCCATGTCGGAATAGATATCCTGACGAAAATCGACGATATCGAAGAAAGTGGTATCGAAATTATAGGTTTGATCCTCGGTCGCTTCCGCACCGAAAGCACTTACATACGAATGCAGGCTTCCTCCGATTAAACTTACGATGTAATCGTAGTCGGACTTCGAAAGACAGACGTGCTTGTACTTGGTCACCCCTTCGGGCTTCATGATATGGTAGGAGAAAGAGGTAAGTCCGACACTTTCGAGCGTAATCATCTCGGTATAGGGAACATGCGTGTCGATCACCTCGGAAGCGAGATCGCTGTAAACTAAAGGATTGATGTTGCGTACCGCAACATAAAGATTGTATTCCGTGTCGCCGACAAGATCGTTCAGATCGACCTTTACTGTTTTCTCTCCTTCGAAATAATGGACAGGTCCTCTTTCGAAGAGCGCCTCCGCATCAGCGATCGTTTCTGCAGCCGGCAATAAGGCATAGACATAGTCGGAGGCATTGTTCGTATTGATTGTAAATGAAGCCGTTGTACGATTTACTTCATCTACGCTGACATCAACTGTGGGGGGGGGAGTTGTGGGTCTTTGTTTTCGACACCGTCATCACTGCACCCCGACAGTCCGCACGCTGCCAGCAATGCCAATCCGGTCAAACCGAGAAATAAAGATGTACGCATAAATGTAAAAATTTAAGAGATTAAAGATTGGTTTTGCGAATGCCGAAGAACCTATGAACAAGCATTCGTATTCAAATATACGAAAAAAAATGATATGACGCACCGAATATTCGATTTTTTAATGTCTTTCACCAAAAAGCATACGAATTCCGGTGTATGCACAGCCTGTCTTCCGACCGATACCGCTCTCTGCGGCAACAAAGCACGGGCCCCGCAAATCGGACGGAACAAAATACGGATGCTGCGATATAAAACGGCTCCCGGTTCTATTTTTTTGTAAAAAATCCGTAAATTTGCAAACTAATGATTAGCGCACCATGGAGTTTTTCAACGACCTTGTCCGATACAGCTACCTCAATCACGCTTTTGGGGCGTGCATCCTGTCGGGCATTACGTGCGGTATTATCGGTACTTACGTCGTCTGCCGGCGGCTGGTCTTCCTCAGCGGCGGCATCACGCACTCCTCGTTCGGCGGACTGGGCATCGCTTTCTACCTCGGAATCAATCCGATTCTGGGCGCGATGGTCTTCGCCGTCCTCTCGGCACTGGGGATCGAATGGGCCAACGACCGGGGCCGTATCCGGGAGGATTCGGCCATCGGCATCATCTGGTCGGTAGGTATGGCTATCGGCGTACTGTTCATGAGCCTGCGCCCGGGCTACACATCGGGCGACCTCTCGAATTTCCTGTTCGGCAGCATCGTAACGGTCACCCGCACCGATGTCCAGGCGCTCGCCGTTCTGACGCTCGTGGTAATTGTCGGCACGCTCCTTTGGCTGCGTCCGGTCATGTACGTCGCCTTCGACCGCGACTTCGCCCGCAGCCAGGGAATCCCGACCCGGCTGATCTCCTATACCATGTCGGCACTCATCGCCGTCACGATCGTACTCTCGATCCGCATCATGGGCATCGTGCTGCTGATCTCGCTGCTGACTATTCCCGTAACGATCGTCAATACGTTCACCAAATCCTTCCGCACGCTCGCACCGGCCGCCGCAGCCGTCGCCGTCGCGGGGAACCTCGCGGGACTCGCCCTGAGCTACAATTTCGAAGTTTCGCCCGGTGCGGCCATAATATTTACCCTGACCGTTACGCTTATTTTAGTAAAACTACTAACTTTGCTCGTCAAAAAACGCCGCCGCGCCGATGAAAACCATCTATAAACTCGTTCTCAAGTCCTATCTGGGACCCATGGTGCTGACGTTCTTCATCATCATGTTCGTGCTGATGATGAATGTGCTGTGGCGCTACATCGACGAGCTGGTCGGCAAAGGACTCGACCCCGGTACGATCATCGAACTGCTCTGCTATGCCACGATCAACATGATCCCGATGGCCCTGCCGCTGTCGATGCTGCTCGCGGCGATCATGACTATGGGTAACCTGGGAGAGAACTACGAGCTGCTGGCTATGAAGTCGGCGGGGATGTCCCTGCCCAAAATCATGAAGCCGCTGCTCGTGGTCGTGGGGCTAATCTCCATCGGCAGTTTCTTTATCATCAACGACCTGGTGCCATACGCCAACAAAAAGTTTTTCCGCACGATCTACGACATTCGCCAGATGAACCAGACCCTCGAATTTCAGGACGGGCTCTTCTTCAATGGCATCGACGGCATGAGCATCCGCGTCGGGCACCAAAATCCGGAGAGCGGGCTGCTGACCGACGTGCTGATCTACGACAACCGCAACGCATCGGGCAATATGACCACGACTGTTGCCGATTCGGGCTACATCCGGCTCTCGGACGACAAGCGCTTTCTGGAGATCACGCTCTTCAACGGCGAACGCTACGAACAGACCCGAAATGCAAGCCAGTGGTACAACAAAAGCTCCCTTCAGCGCAATAAATTCGAGCTTCAGAAAGCCAATATCTCCATTTCGGGATTCGAAATGCAGCGCACGGATGCCGATCTGTTCAACAATGCCCAGACCAAAAACATCACCGAACTGCAATACGAAATCGACACGCTGACGCAACAGGTCAATTCGGCGACGACACGATCCTACGACCCCCTCCTCAAAGAGCGTATTTTCGTGCGGGATACGACCGTCATAACCGATCGGAACGACTCGGTGGCCGTGGAAAAACGGAATTTCAGGCCGATAGACGCCATCGACTCCCTGGCGACCCTCGACCTGCGTTCCAAGGACCGAATCTGGAACCAGGCCGTTTCAGCCGCACGCAACTCCCGCTCCATGTTCTCGTTCGACGAATCGCAGGCCAAAAATGCGCTCAACCAGCTCTATCGCAGCAAAGTCGAATGGCACCGCAAGGTAGCGCTTCCCGTGACCATCATGATCTTTTTCCTGATCGGAGCGCCGTTGGGCGCCATCGTCCGCAAAGGCGGACTGGGTATGCCGATCGTAATCTCGGTCATCTTCTTCGTCATCTATTACATCATCAGCATTTCGGGAGAGAAGATGGCTAAGGAAGGCACTTGGGAAGCATTCTACGGGATGTGGCTTTCAGCTTTCGTATTGGCGCCAGTCGCCATCTACCTCACGTACAAGGCTACGAACGACTCGGGACTGCTCGACGTGGACTGGTACGTCGTAAAATTCAAGAAAATCAAGGAGAAGATCTCCGGGATATTCACACGTTTCGCTCATAAAAACAAAAAATAAACATAGACCATGAAAAACGAAAAAGTACTGAATACGATAGAGGAAGCCATCGAAGATTTCCGCCAGGGAAAAATCGTCATCGTCGTCGATGACGAAGACCGGGAAAACGAAGGCGACTTCATCATAGCTGCCGAGAAGGTGACGCCCGAAATCGTCAATTTCATGCTCAAGAACGGTCGCGGCGTGTTGTGCGCCCCGCTTTCCGAAGAGCGTTGCGCACAGCTCGAACTCAACATGATGGAGCCGAACAACACCTCGCTGCTCGGCACGCCGTTCACCGTGACGGTCGATCTGCTGGGCGAAGGCTGCACCACGGGCGTTTCGATCCACGACCGTGCGGCGACCCTGCGGGCACTGGCCGACCCGAATACCAAACCCTCCGACCTGGGGCGTCCGGGACACATCAACCCGCTCCGGGCCCGTCAGAAAGGCGTTCTGCGCCGTCCGGGACATACCGAAGCCGCCGTGGACCTGGCTCGACTGGCCGGGCTGCAACCCGCCGGAGCACTGATCGAGATCATGAACGAAGACGGTTCGATGGCCCGCCTGCCGCAACTGCTCGAAGTAGCGGAGAAATACGGCCTGAAGATCATTTCGATCGCCGACCTGATCGCCTACCGCCTGCGCAACGAGTCGATCGTCGAGCGGGGTGAAACGGCCGAAATGCCGACCGAATACGGCATGTTCAAAATCACCGTGTTCCGTCAGAAGAGCAACGGGCTGGAACACATGGTACTGACCAAGGGCGAATGGACCGAAGACGAGCCGGTACTGCTCCGCGTGCACTCCTCGTGCGCCACGGGCGACATTCTGGGATCGTGCCGCTGCGACTGCGGCGCACAGCTCCACGAAGCGATGCGCATGATCGAGAAGGAGGGCAAAGGCGCCGTCGTTTATCTCAGCCAGGAAGGACGCGGCATCGGACTCTTCAACAAGATCGCAGCCTACAAACTCCAGGACGAAGGGCTGGACACGGTGGATGCCAACGTGCGCCTGGGCTTCGGCGTCGATGAGCGCGACTACGGCGTGGGCGCCAGCATCATCCGCGAAATGGGGATCAAACACATGCGCCTGATGACCAACAATCCGCTCAAAAGAGTAGGGTTGGAGGGTTACGGCCTGAAGATCGACGAGATCGTACCGATCGTCATCGCCCCCAACAAGTACAACGAACGCTACCTCGAAACCAAACAGGAGCGCATGCACCACAAACTCAACCTCTGCAAACATTAAAATACAAAGATATTACCGGAGAATCGTCCGAAGGGATTTTCTCGGTTTTGCCATAGCCCGAAATCCTTGTCCGCAAGGCATGAACGGAACGGATGGCAGAACCGCGAATGGAACCGCCGGACAGCCGGAAGCGAATTTCCGGACAGCAATATTTCAACGAAAATGAACGCCAAGGATTTGCGAATCGTCTTCATGGGTACGCCCGAATTCGCCGTGCCGTCGCTGCGTGCACTGGTGCGCAGCGGCTACAACGTCGTCGGGGTCGTCACAACCCCCGACAAACCGGCGGGACGCGGACAGAAACTGCACGAAAGCGACGTGAAAATCGCGGCCCGAGAGTTCGGATTGCCGATCCTGCAACCGGAGAAGTTGCGCGATCCGGCCTTCGTAAGTGCGATGGAGGAGCTTCGGCCCGACCTGGGAATCGTAATTGCCTTCCGGATGCTGCCGGAGGTCGTCTGGGCGATGCCCCGACTCGGCACCTTCAACCTGCATGCGTCGCTGCTGCCGCAATACAGGGGTGCGGCACCGATCAACTGGGCGATCATCAACGGAGAATCCAAAACGGGCGTCACCACTTTCCTATTGAATCACGAAATCGACAAGGGAGCGATTTTAGGCCAAGTGGAAATGCCGATTCAGCCGGAAGATAACGTGGGCACTCTTTATGACAGGCTAATGACCGTCGGAGCCGATCTGGTCGTGCAGACCGTCGAACGGATCGCCGCCGGAGAGATCACTCCCGTCGTACAGCCCGACGAAGACGCATCGCTGCGGCCGGCGCCCAAAATCTTCAAAAACGACTGCCTGATCGACTGGACTCAATCCGGAAAACGTATCATCGACTTCATTCGCGGGCTGTCGCCCTATCCGGCAGCCTGGACCCGGCTGCTGCGAGAGGAACAGGAAGCGAATTCGGCCAAGATTTTCGAAGCGCGCTTCGAAACCGGTGGTCCGGAAGCTCCATGCGGCACAATCGATACCGACAACCGCAAATACCTGCGGATCCGATGTGCGGACGGTTGGATCGACGTCCTCTCGCTACAATTATCCGGCAAGAAACGCATGGCAGCGCAAGAGCTGCTGCTCGGATTCCGCGATGCAAACTCCTACGTCTGTCGATAAAACGCCATCTGCAATCGGAATAACGAGGAAATCCGAAAGGATTTTTAGACAGGAAGCATCGAAGCCCGGTCGAACGCCCGGCAACAAAGCAATGAATAAACCGAAACGATAAATAAAAATAAGCTGTAAAAATCGCATAATGCTCAATCGGTTTACTATATTTGTAATCGAAACATAAAACCATTTTGCCTATGAGAAAATAACAGCACTTCTATTCTTCAGTACAATACGTCATGCCGTCCGATAAGATACAGGTATGACGATATATATAAAAAGCGTTAGCTTTATTTCTTGCTTTCTGAAACTTCGCAACTTTCAAAAGTAACCAAGAGTAAAGTGTAAACGCTCACGTCCAACGTGGGCTTTACTCATTATTTGGTTACAAGGTATTGCGAAGACCTCAGAAAGCAAATAAAAAGTTTAGCCTGCGTTTTTTATATACCTGTCAAACAACACTATTCATTATTTAACTCAAAAGAAAATTTCCTATGAAACGCCTGATATTCATACTTGCCACGACACTTCTCGTGCAGACTGTCTGCGCACAAGACATCATCCAGAAAAAAGATGCGACGGAGATCCAAGCTAAAGTGCTGAAAATAACCGACATGGAAATCGAATACCAAAAATGGGACAATCCGGACGGCCCGATCTATACGATTCCCGCAGAGGAGGTCTTCACCATCACTTACCCGAACGGAAACAAAGAGGTCATCTCGCATTTCGATTCCTCCCGGCGATCGGCCGCCGACAAACAACGATTCGGCAAACTACCTCGTTACCAGGGAGAATTTGCCTTCGCATACGGTTTGGCCGTAAGCGAAGGAATGGGTGATCTGGTCCCCCGCATCGTATTCGAAACAGTACACGGCGTGCGGATCAATCCGTATCTGTTCGCCGGTGTCGGCTTGGGAATCAACTATTTCTATAAAGACCTCTATTTCTTCGATGGCTGGGATATATATGAATTAGGCAATAGCGGAACCGTCCTCCCCGTATTTGCGAATGTGAAAGGTTATCTGCCCGTTTCACGTAAAGCGGCCCTCAATTTGTCGTGGGACCTCGGTGCCGCAATAGGTATAGGCGGTTACTTCAACGAGGGCACCGAATTTTACACATCCATCGGCCCCGGCGTCACGTTCGGCCGTCAGAGCGGCGGGGTGCGGGGCGATTTCAGCATCCGCTTCCAGCACATGGGAGAAGGATTGAATGCCATCCTGTTCCGCATCGGAATCGGATTCTAAAATACGTCCGGCAAATTTTCAAACACGGCACAAGCCGCCTATTCGAAATTATCGGCGAATCCAAACCGAAGAGGCTGTCTGCAAGTTGCAGACAGCCTCTTCACATCATCCCCGACATTCCATCGACCTTGGACCAATAGGATCTCCAAGTATTCGATCTCTTTTTCCGGTCATTCGCGGGCGAATCCTTTCGGGCCGGATTTCGAGCGATACAAAACACTCCAAAAACACCGGCTCGATCGGGAAGCGGATTATGCCTCTTTTCCCTCTTCCGCCGCGACCGATTGCGCCAGCTCCGAAAGAATACGGACATGCACCCGCTCGTCGGAAACAATCTTATTGAGAAGCTGGATAGCTACTGTGGCCGACTGTGTCAGCTTTTCGGGATTGTTTTTCCGGATACGCTCGATCAACTGCTGATAGGCGGCAATCGTATCTTTTTCGGCCTGGATATTCACCCGAACAGCCTCGGCAGCCGATTCATATTCGACCGTAACCGCCGAACTCGAATACTTCGGAGTATTCACGCGCCCACCCAGTTGTCCGATAAAATCGCCCAAACGGTCGAAATGCTTCATTTCGACGAAAGCGATCCCCAGGAATGTTTCGCCAATGTTTTCGAAGAGCATCCGCTGTTGGGTGTATTGAATGATAGCCGTCAGTTCCGAGGTAGGAATAGCGCCGTAGTAGGCGTCATAGAACCACTCGGGTTCCACGCCGTCGTTCGGCCGAGCCTTCTCCGCTTCGGGATAATCCAACGTATTATCGACGAAACGCATCGATTCGATCATCGCATTGGCCATCGTTTCTACATTATCGAGCGTAGCCGGATTGTGTTTTATGAACTCTTTCATCGCTTGTTTAATTTATGGCAATCATATCTCTCGAAGTTTCTCTTCGGATTTTCGAATCCGACGGTCGTACCGTTAGCAGCCTATGATTACACGGGGCACTTCCGCATAGGAAATCAAGCCGTACATCGGTCGTCGAACCCGAAAAATCCGGATGTCGAAACTCCGAAGATGCGATCACCCGATTTATCACTACTTACCCATCAGAACCTCGTCGATAATTCGCTTCAGGTCGCTCTTCGGGCGACCGCCGGTCATCATCTGCGGCATCCCGCTCAGCGGGATGAACAGCAGGGTAGGCACCGACCGTACGCCGAACACCGCAGCGAGTTCCTGTTCCTGATCGATATCGACCTTATAAAAATCGATCCGGTCCTTATATTGGTAATCGGCCGCCAGCTCGTCGAGCACAGGGGCCAATGCCTTGCAGGGACCGCACCAGGTCGCGAAAAAATCGATCACGGCGGGACGCTCGCCCAGGAATTTCCATTCGCCCTTCGATTTTTCGATATCGGCGACCTTGGTCGTGAACTCCTGCTTATTCAGTTGTTTTACAGTTTCCATAGTATTGCTTGTTTAATGTTTTATAACCCAGCGCAAACATAGTGCCGCAAGCGATAAAAAAGAGCGTCCGGCTTATGGCCGGACGCTCCGATAGAATATCTCGAACGACTAACGCACCTTACGGATGATTTCCGCACCGTGATTGATAGCCTTCTCGTTTTCAGGCAGCATCTTCCAGGCACGCTCCGGCAGGGATTTTTTCAGTCCCACCATTACGTTCTCCATCTTAACGACGGGGCATACTTTCAGATAACCGCCCAGGATCATCGTATTGAACAACTTGGACTGTCCCAAACGAGCCGACTCGGCCGTAGCGTCGATCGTATAGATGCTGATATCCGTACGGCTCGGGTGACGCGTGATACCATTGGTGTCATAGATCAGCGTACCGCCCGGACGAACCATCGATTCGAACTTGTCCATCGACTGCTGGTTCAGGATAATAGCCGTATCGAACTCATGAGCGATCGGCGACGAAATGGGTTTGTCCGAAAGGATAACCGTCACGTTGGCCGTACCGCCACGCATTTCAGGACCGTAAGAGGGCATCCAGGTAACTTCGAAATCCTGCATTACGCCCGAGTAAGCCAAAATCTTACCCATCGAGAGGACACCCTGTCCACCGAAGCCTGCAATAATTAAAGTCTCTTTCATATTCTTTGTCCTCTTACTTCTTGGTTAAGTCCTTGATATCGCCCAGTTGATAGAAGGGCAGCATGTTCTCTTCGAGCCACTTGTTCGAAGCCACCGGAGAGAGTTTCCAACCGCTGTTGCAGGTCGAAACAACCTCTACGAGCGAGAAACCGTTGCCGGCCATCGCATTCTCGAACGCCTTGCGGATCGCCTTCTTGCACTTGCGGACATTCGCCGGATTGTGCACGCTCTGGCGCGTCAGGTAAGTCACACCGTCCAGATGAGCCAGCATCTCGGAGATCTTGTAAGGATAACCGTTCAAACGGGGATCGCGGCCGTAAGGGGTCGTCGCAGTCTTCATACCCAGCAGGGTAGTCGGAGCCATCTGACCGCCGGTCATACCGTAGATCGCGTTATTGATATAGATAGCAACGATGCTCTCGCCACGCGCAGCAGCGTGAATCGTTTCGCCCGTACCGATTGCGGACAAGTCGCCGTCGCCCTGATACGTGAACACCATGCTCTCGGGACGAACGCGCTTCACGGCCGTAGCCACGGCGCAAGCACGGCCGTGTGCAGCCTGAATCCAGTCCACGTCAATATATTTATAGGCAAATACCGAACAGCCCACCGGCGAAACGGCGATCGTGTTACCCTCGAGCCCCATCTCTTCAATAACCTCGGCAACCAGCTTGTGAACCGTACCGTGGCTGCAACCCGGGCAGTAGTGCATCACGTTGTCCGTGATGAGTTTCGGCTTGCCGAATACCAGGTTTTCCTGTTTGATTTCTACTACTTCTGCCATAGTCTTACTTTTTATTAATCAGTTTCTCTTTGAGTGCAACCAACACCTCGTCCGGAGCGAACAACATACCGCCCTGGCGGCCATAGTGCTCGACGGGAGCTGCACCGTTTACGGCGAGTCTAACATCCTCGACCATCTGGCCGGCATTGAGCTCGGCACTCAGGAAGCCTTTCACACCGCGTTTTGCCAAGTCGGCAATTACCTTGCTCGGGAAAGGATAAAGCGTGATCGGACGGAGCAGACCGACCTTCAGGCCTTCGGCACGAGCCAGCTCGACGGTAGCCGAGCAGATACGGGCCGACGAACCGAACGCTACGATCACGTAATCCGCATCGTCGCAGTTGATAGCCTCGTAACGAACCTCGTTTTCCTCCAAAGCCTTGTATTTCGCCTGCAAACGCTGGTTGATCTTCTCCATCACCTCCGACTGAAGCTCGAGCGAAGTGATGATATTGCGCTCCTTGCGGTTGCCTTTGCCGCAAGCCGCCCACTCTTTGCACTCCTCGGCGATCTCCTCGTTGGTCTTACGGGGACGCTGCGGAGCCAGAACGACTTTCTCCATCATCTGACCGATCGCACCGTCGGCGAGGATCATCGCCGGGTTGCGGTATTTGAATGCCAGGTCGAAAGCCAGACCCACGAAATCGTGCATTTCCTGAACCGAGTTCGGAGCAAGTACGATCAAGTGGAAGTCACCGTGCGCACCGCCCTTGCAAGCCTGGAAATAGTCGCCCTGCGAAGGCTGGATCGTACCCAGACCCGGGCCGCCGCGCTGACAGTTCACAACCACGCAAGGCAGTTCGGCACCTGCCAGATAGCTCAGACCCTCGCTCATTAGACTGACACCGGGGCTTGAAGACGAAGTCATCACCCGCTTACCGGTCGATGCACCGCCGTAAACCATGTTTATGGACGAAACCTCCGACTCGGCCTGCAGTACGACCATACCGGTCGTTTCCCAGGGTTTCTCCTCCATAAGCGTCTCCATAACCTCCGACTGCGGAGTGATAGGGTAGCCGAAGTAGCCGTCGCAACCGTAGCGAATCGCAGCATGAGCGATCACTTCGTTGCCTTTCATCAATTTTACTTCTTTCTCTGCCATAGTTTATTCAAATTTTTGACGATAAACCGTGATGCAACTGTCCGGACAGATAATCGCGCAGGACGCACATCCTGTGCAGGCATCCGGATTAGCCATCTGAGCCACGGGGTAACCTTTGCTGTTTACCTCGGCCGATAAATGCAGCACATCGCAGGGACACGAAGCCACGCAGACTCCGCAACCCTTGCAGCGCTCCTTATCGACGAGGATTGTTCCTTTAATTTTTGCCATAAGACATCCATTTATTATAAGTTGCTTACAAATGTACGCATTTTTTACGGTTTAAGATAACATTTCGTAATAAAATTTCACCTAACGCTTAAAATATATTCAAAAACATTCTGTTTCGGACAGATAACACACCGCCACGCAGCAAACAAACCGGGCGGAAAATTTCTTTTTCAAGGAATTTATACCTAAATTTATTGTGAAGTATTAACCTTAAAATCTTCAATGCGTATGAAAGACAACAAATTTTTCTCGTTTTTCGAACCGGTACTCAAGTATATCGACACCGGTAAGTTTTTCCGCGAACCCTTCCGCTGGCTGTATGCGATCCTGGCGATCCTCAACCTGCTGACACCCATCGTACTGCTGGTAATGGCCATTAACAACGACCTGTTTCGGTACGGCGGAGGCCGGATGATCGCCGCGTTTATTCTGGTCTGGCTCGTGATCGCCTTCGTTTCCTGGCTCGGTTTTCAAATCTGGTGGAACCGCCGCGAAAAAGTATATGCAGCTGCGACAGCGCATGACGATTTCGTCGCCATTCCCGTATTCTCGCACTTCATCCAGACTTTCGGGGAATGGGCGGGTATGTTCGTCGGTATCGGCGGAGCACTGCTCACCCTGATCGCCGCAATATTTCTGAATGGCGACGCCTCCATGCTTCGCATGATGGGTACGGGAGCATTCTTCGGCAGCGGTTCGCTCATTTACATCGTCCTCAATCCGATCTACGGCTTCATAATCGTCGTGGTGACTCGCGCAGCAGCCGAAACGTTCCGTGCATTGGCAGCTATCGCCAACAACACAAAAAAAAGCTGATCGCGCTCTGCTGCGAGGGCGGTACTTTCCACCGCCCGCACCATTTTCGACGGTCGCAACACCAAATCCGACGGTCGCATATTCGTAGCTCGCAGTTGCATCTGCAATTCCGAACTGACCCTAAAGAACTAGGGACGCGACGCTCCCGGTGAAATACAGGAAAGCATATAATTACAAAAGAGAAAGGAGAATCTGTTCAAGATTCTCCTTTCTCTTTTGAATCCCTTACGGGACACTATTTCTCCTCGAAAGTATGGATCACCACACCCGAACGGAGTTTCGGCTCGAACCAGGTGGTCTTCGGAGGCATGATGTTGCCCGTATCGGCAATGTCGATGAGCTGCTGCATGGAAACAGGGTAGAGTGCGAAAGCCGCCTTCATCTCGCCGCTATCGACACGCTTCTTCAACTCTTCCAGGCCGCGAATACCGCCGACGAAATCGATCCGTTTCGACGTCCGCAGATCCTTGATGTCGAGCAACTGGTCGAGTACCAGGTTCGACAGCACGGTTACGTCCAGCACTCCGATCGGATCGTTGTCATCGTACGTACCCGGCTTCGCCGTGAGGCTATACCACTGACCGTCGAGGTAGAGCGAAAAGTTGTGCAACTTCGAAGGGTGGTAGATCTCCTTGCCCTTGGGTTCCACGGTGAAATTCTTCTCCAGCGCCTTGAGGAACTGCTCGGTAGTCATCCCGTTCAGGTCTTTCACCACGCGGTTGTAGTCGATGATGCGAAGCTGGCTCGCAGGGAACGTAACGGCCAGGAAATAGCAGTATTCCTCGTTGCCGGTATGGTTGGGGTTGCTCTCCTGACGCTTCTTGCCCACACGGGCAGCGGCAGCGGTACGATGGTGTCCGTCAGCCACGTACAGAGCGGGAATACCTGCGAAAATCTCGGTGATACGGTCGTTGATCTTCTTGTCGCGGATCACCCAGAAATGGTGGCCGAAGCCTTCGGGAGCGGCCGTGAAATCGTAATCGGCCTTGTTGTTCTTCACGTAGTCGGCAACGATCTTGTTGATCTCGTCGTTGTCGGGATACGCGAAGAATACCGGCTCGAGGTTGGCCTGCTGAAGCTCGACGTGCTTCATGCGGTCCTCCTCTTTCTCGATGCGGGTCAGCTCGTGTTTCTTGATCTTGCCCGACCAGTAGTCCTCATAGTAGCAGCACATGGCCAGACCGTACTGGGTACGGCCATTCATCGTCTGGGCATAAATATAATAGTGCTCTTCGCCATCCTGCACCAGCCACTTGTTGTCGCGCCACTTCTTGAAGTTCTCGACCGCTTTCTTATACACCTTTTCGTCATGCTCGTCGGCAATCGGATCGAAGTCGATTTCCGGCTTGATGATGTGGAGCAGCGAGCGCTCGGTAGCCTCAGCCTTGGCCTCCTGCGAGTTCAGCACGTCGTAAGGACGCGACGAAACCTCGGCAGCCAGCTCCTTCGGAGGACGGATACCTGCGAACGGTTTGATTTTTACCATAATATTCTCTCTTTATCGTTTGAAAATAAGGGGATATTTTTATTATTTGTTCACCTGGAAGCGGGTATTGCCGGTCTTGAAGAAATCGACGATCTGGTTTGCAGCGGCCAAACCTGCGTTGATGTTCGCCTCCGCAGTTTCAGCACCCATCTTCTTGGGAGTAGCGAAGAAGCGCTTACCGAATTTCTCACTCATCTCGGCGGCAGCCTCGGGAGCGATGTCGGTGATATATTTCAGATCTTCGCGCTCGGTCATCGCCTGGATCACCCCTGCCTCGTCGATCACCTCCTTGCGGGCGGTATTCACCAAGGTAGCGCCTTTGGGCATCGAAGTCATCAGCTTGTGGCCGATTGATTTCTTGGTTTGCTCGGTAGCGGGAATATGCAGCGACAGGTAGTCGGCCTGTGCATAAAGCTCCTCGATGCTGTCCACCTTCTTCACGCCGTCAGCCTCGAATACCTTTGCATCGGTGATGAAAGGATCGAAAGCGATCACATTCATACCCAGCGCCTTGCCCTTACGACCGACGAGCTTGCCGACGTTGCCGTAAGCATGGATCGCCAGCGTCTTGCCTTTCAGCTCGCTGCCGGTACCCGGTGTGAACTGGTTGCGGGCCATGAAGACCATCATACCGAGCGCCAGTTCAGCCACGGCGTTCGAATTCTGACCCGGAGTATTCATCACCACGATACCTTTAGCCGTTGCGGCAGCCAAGTCCACATTGTCGTAACCGGCACCCGCACGAACGACGATCTTGAGATTCTTGGCAGCTTCGATCACCTCGGCAGTCACTTTATCGCTGCGGATAATCAGGGCGTTGGCATCGGCAACGGCTGCGAGCAGCTGGGCCTTGTCCGTATATTTCTCCAGAAGGGCTACTTCGTAACCGGCATCCGTAATGATCTTCTTAATTCCATCAACAGCCTTCTTTGCGAAAGGCTTCTCGGTTGCAATTAAAACTTTCATATCGTTGAATTTTATTTTTCGCTCCCCATGCCCGGCAGGGGAGGTAGTCCCATCCTCTTTCCGTTCATCGAAAACGTCCATTAATGTATAAAAATCTATGGCGCCGTCCTCCTTACGTTTCGGCGTAAAAGTAAAGAACTGCGCCATAGATCAAATCCGGTTAATTATTTCTTGTGGTTCTTCTCGAACTCCTGCATGCAGGCAACCAGCGCATCCACGCTCTCCTGCGGACATGCGTTGTAGATCGAAGCGCGGAAACCGCCCACCGAACGGTGACCCTTGATGCCGACCATGCCCTTCTCCTTGGCGAAAGCCATGAATTCAGCCTCCAGATCCTCGTGGCCCGGAGCCATCACGAAGCAGACGTTCATCATGGAACGGTCTTCCTTCACGGCCGTACCGACGAACATCGAGTTGCGGTCGATCTCGTTGTACAGCGTCTCGGCCTTCTTCTTGTTGATCTTATACATGGCCTCGACACCGCCCTGTGCCTTCACCCACTTCAGGGTTTCGTGCATTACGAAAATCGGGAGTACGGGAGGCGTGTTGAACATCGAGTGGTTGCGAGCCTCTTCGGGATAGTGCGTAGCGTAATTGACCATCGTCTGCAACGGACGCTCCGAGCTGCCGATCAGATCCTTGCGGATGATGACGAACGTCACGCCGGCAGGACCTACGTTCTTCTGCGCACCGCCGTAGATCATACCGTACTTCTTCACATCGACCGGACGGCTCATGATATCCGACGACATATCGGCAACGAGCGTGATAGGAGAATCGATATCCTCGTGGATCTCCGTACCGTAGATGGTGTTGTTGGTCGTAATGTGGAAATAATCCGCATCGGTCGGGATTTTGTAACCTTTCGGAATATAGGTATAGTTCTTATCCTCGGAAGAAGCGACGATCTCCACTTCGCCGTAGAACTTAGCCTCCTTAGCAGCCTTCTTCGCCCAAACACCGGTCTGGAGGTAGGCAGCTTTCTTTTTCAGCAGGTTCGCCGGAACCTCGAAGAACTGAGTCGAAGCACCGCCGCCCAGGAACATTACGGCATAGTCGTCGGGAATGTTCAGCAGGTCGCGCCACAACTGCTCGGTTTCGGCCATGATACGCTCCCAACCCGGAGTACGGTGAGAAATCTCCAGCAGGCCGATGCCTGTGTTGTCGAAATCACGGATAGCCTCAATGGCAGATTCTACCGCCTCTCTGGGCAATACGCAGGGTCCTGCGTTGAAATTGTGCTTTTTCATAAAACTTTAACAGTGATTAAATTATAGCTATTATTTCAGGTATTCTTCAAAATTGCACACAAATATAGGAATTATTTCACCAATCCGCCAAGGAAACCCGATAAATTTTCCCTGCACCGGAAAAGGGAGCGCAACAAGGCCGGAATTAAATTGTTTTTACTAAATTTGCACGAATTTAACCTTCGACGAAACCGACATGATAAAATCCATGACGGGCTTCGGCAAAGCCGAAGTCGCAATCCCCGATAAAAAAATAACGGTCGAGATACGCACGCTGAACTCCAAGCAGTTGGACCTCGCCGTCAAACTGCCTTCGGCCTACCGGCCCCTGGAATACGAAATCCGGGCTCTGGCGGCGAAAGCTCTCCAGCGCGGTAAAGCCGATCTTTACATATCCGTAGAATCGACCGCCCGGCAGACGCGTGCCTGCATCGACGAAGAGCTGTTCCACTTATATTATAACCAACTGCTGAAAATCTGCCGGGAACAACCGGAAATCGGCACTCCGGGCAGCGCGGAGAACAATGCTCTCATCCAGTCGATCCTGCGCCTGCCGGACGTGGTATGCTCGCAGGAGGAAACTGTCGGCGACCGGGAACATGAAGCCGTAATGGAAGCGGTAGAGCAGGCGCTCGCCCATCTGGACGAGTTCCGCACGCAGGAGGGAGCAATTCTGATCGCCGATCTTTTGAAGCGCATCGACCGGATCGAAGCGTACAAACAGGAGGTCATTCCTTTCGAAAAAGCCCGCACGGAAGCCATCCGCGCCCGCATCCGGGAGAGTTTGGCGCAGTTGCAGACCGAGGTAGATAACAACCGCCTGGAACAGGAGATGATCTTCTACATCGAGAAACTCGACATCACCGAAGAGAAGGTCCGGCTCACCAATCACTGCAACTATTTCCGGGAGGTTGCGGCCTCCGAGGAGTGCGCGGGCCGCAAGCTGGGCTTCATCGCTCAGGAGATGGGCCGCGAGATCAACACGATGGGTTCCAAAGCCAACAACTCCGAGATACAGATCCTCGTGGTCAAGATGAAGGACGAACTGGAGAAGATCAAGGAGCAGGTTCTCAACATCCTATAACCGACGGCAGACGATGGGCAAGTTAGTGATATTCTCCGCTCCGAGCGGTTCGGGCAAGACCACGATCGTACGGGAGCTGCTCCAGCGATTCCCCCGGTTGGAATTTTCCGTTTCAGCCACCAGCCGGGCACCGCGCGGAAAGGAACGGAACGGCGTGGACTATTTCTTCCTCTCCCCCGAGGAGTTCCGCCAGGCCGTGCAGGAAGATAAATTCGTCGAATGGGAGGAAGTTTACAGCGGGACCTGCTACGGGACCCTGCGCAGCGAGATGGAGCGGATCTGGCAAAAAGGCAACGTAATCGTTTTCGACGTGGACGTGATCGGAGGACTCAACCTCAAACGTATCTTCAGCGATCGGGCCTGCGCGATCTTCATCATGCCTCCCTCCATCGAAACTCTGCGCGAGCGGCTCGTCAAGCGGGGCACCGATTCTCCCGAAACCATCGAATGCAGAGTAGCCAAGGCGGAGTTCGAACTCACCAAAGCTCCCGAATTCGACCATGTGGTCATCAACGACGACCTTGCCCAGGCCATCGAGGAGGCGACCCGCATCCTCTCGGATTTTCTCGCCCGATAGGATACCTGCAGGTAAAACGCGCTCAAAATCCGACGGATATGACTCCGAACCTGTTCCGGTGCTCTTCGCGGATCATTCCCGGCCCGGCCGGAACCGAACGAAAAAAATAAACGACAAAACAAACAATACCGTGAAACACGTAATGCTCTACTTCGGGTCCTTCAATCCGATCCACAAGGGCCACATCGCGCTGGCCGAATATGCGATCGAAAAAGGACTCTGCGACGAAGTCGTACTGGTGGTTTCTCCGCAAAACCCGCTCAAGCCCGCCGGACAGCAGGCTCCGGAGCTGGATCGCTTCTCGATGGCGGAAACCGCATGCGCCGCATCGAAATATCCCGACAAGATCAAACCGTCGGTCATCGAATTCATGCTCGACAAACCGTCGTACACGATCCACACCCTGCGTCACCTGACGGAGAACTACGGTACGCAGATGCGATTCTCGATCCTGATGGGCGACGACCTTGTGCCGCAACTGCCCGAATGGAAACAGTACCGCGAAATCATCGACAACTATCCGATCTTCGTCTATCCCCGTACCGGACAGCCGCTGCCCGACCTCGGAGGACGAATCACCCTCCTCGAAGGCGCACCGCTGTATCCGTACTCGTCGAGCGAGATCCGCGAGCGGCTCGGTCGCGGCGAAGATGTCGGCAACATGCTCCCCGAAGGGGTGATGCAATACATCCGGGAAAAAGACCTGTGGAGTCCGGCCAGCTACATCGCATCGCTGACCACACGCCTCGAAGCTACTCCCGACGACGCCTCCCTCTACGTCGAACGCGGTCAGTGGCACTACCGTCGCAACGAATGGGGCGAAGCCCTCAACGACTTCAACCGGGCGTTGCAAATCGATCCCGACCACCGGGAGGCCCGACAATTCGTGGAGATGACTTATGAAATTCTTTCGTTCCGGCATACGGACATTTACAACCCCTGATATGAAACGACTCAACATCGCCCTGATGGCGGGCGGCGACTCCTCGGAACGGGAGATCGCGCTCCAGAGCGCCGCACAGATCGCATCGGCGCTCGATCCTGCGAAATACGACATAACCCTCATCGACCTGCACGGCCGCGACTGGCACTACACGTCGCCCGACGGACGGCAATGGCAGGTCGATAAAAACGACTTCTCGATCACCATCGACGGCGACCGCAAAACTTTCGACTACGCCCTGATCCTGATTCACGGCACACCGGGCGAGAACGGCCGTCTGCAAGGTTACCTCGACATGATGGAGATTCCGTACTCCTCCTGTTCGATGACCTCGTCGGTGGTCACCTTCGACAAAATCACGACCAAACGTACCGTAGCCGAATTCGGGATTCCGCTGGCCCGGGGCTTTTTCTTCAGCCGCGACAGTCGGATCGATCCGAAGGAGATCGTCCGCACGCTCGGCCTTCCCGTATTCGTAAAACCCAATGCCAGCGGCAGTTCGTTCGGCGTAACTAAAGTAAAGAGCGAGGCGGATATCTTGCCCGCCGTCGCCGAAGCTTTCACCGAGAGCGACGAAATCCTGATCGAGGAGTGCATCCGGGGTCGGGAGATGGGATGCGGCATGCTGATCGCCAAAGGCAGGGAGTACATCTTCCCGATCACGGAGATCGTTTCCAAGAAAGAGTTCTTCGATTACGAAGCCAAATACACCGCCGGCTGCTCGGACGAGATCACCCCGGCGGACATCGCGCCCGAAATCAAGGCCGAACTCAACCGCCTGACGGCGCTGGCCTACAAAGCCTGCCGCTGCCGGGGCGTGGTGCGCGTGGATTTCATCGTCACGCCCGAGGGCAAGCCTTACCTGATCGAAATCAATTCGATTCCCGGCATGAGCGGCGGCAGCATCGTCCCCAAACAGGTACGCGAAGCCGGCATGACGCTCGGGGAACTGTACGACCTGATTATCGAAGACACTTATGATCGAGATAGACGATAAGATCGTCAGCGCCGACCTGCTGCGCGAATATTTCGCCTGCGACCTGGCGGCCTGCAAGGGTATCTGCTGCGTGGAAGGCAACGCGGGCGCACCGCTCGAAATGGACGAAGTCGATACGCTCGAAGAGGAATATCCCAACTATAAGCCCTACATGACGCCCGAAGGCATCCGGGCCGTCGAAGCGCAGGGATTTATGGTCGTGGACGAAGACGGGGACTACACCACGCCGCTGGTGGACGACGCCGAATGCGCCTATGCCTGCACGGAAGAGGGGATCACCTTCTGCGCTATAGAAAAGGCGTTCCGGGAGGGAAAAACGACTTTTCGCAAACCCATCTCCTGCCATCTCTATCCGATCCGCCTGATGAACTTCTCGAACGGCACGGTCGGACTCAACTACCACCGCTGGTCGATCTGCGAACCGGCACGCCAATGCGGAAAACGGCTCGGGATCCCGGTGTACAAGGCGCTTCGGGAGCCGATCATCCGTCGCTTCGGCGAAGAGTTCTACAAAGCGCTCGAAACTGCGGAACAACTGCTCAAGAATCAATAGAGAAACAACGACACGAAATGAAAAACCGACATATCATCGCTGCCGCCTTGCTGCTGCTCACCACGACGGCAGCGGCACAGGACCGCCATACGGAGACGACCCCGGACACCGGTGAAAACCTGCAAACGACACCGAATGCCGAACAGCTCCGCCAACAGATCGAAACGCTGCAACGGCAGCTCGACCTGCTCGAAAAGGGGCGGGACACCCTGGCCGCAAAGAAACCCGCACTGCTTTCCGATCCCGTGGAACCCATCGCCAACATGAACGGAATCATCCCCCTGGACACGCTGCAAACGATCAACGAAGCGGTGAAAATCGTCATTTACAACGACAATTCGTGGAAATACGTCCGCGACAGAGAGTTTGTCAAGGACAGTTCGATCTACACCAAATACTGGGACACGGGCACGCTGTTCCCGTACAAGGAATATCCGCTGTCGGAGATGCCTGCATCGCTTGCGATCGATCTGGTGGATTCGCTCAAGTGCTATCATTATCCCCACAAGGGCAGCATCCGCTCCAAATACGGCATCCGCCATCGCCGGCGACATCAGGGAGTCGATATTCCGATTAAAACGGGCGATCCCGTTTATGCGACTTTCGACGGCCGGGTCCGCATCTCGGAGTACAACCGGGGCGGCTACGGCAACCTGATCATCGTGCGTCACGACAATGGTCTGGAAACCTACTACGGACACCTCTCCGAACGGCTCGTGCAGAGCGGCGAATGGGTCGAGGCAGGACAGATCATCGGCCTGGGCGGTTCGACGGGCCGCAGCACCGGCCCGCACCTGCATTTCGAAACCCGTTATTACGGACAGGCTTTCGACCCGGAGCGGCTGATCGACTTCGAATCGGGCATTCTGCGACGTCAGACATTCCTGCTCAAGAAATCGTTCTTCGACATCCGGTCCAACGCCGGACAGGATTTCGACGACGAAGCGGAAGTGGAAAAGGCCGACAAAAAGGAGGCTGCGGAAAGAGCCGCCGTAACTTACCACACGATCAAGTCGGGCGATACGCTCGGCGCCCTCGCACGACGATACGGCACGACGGTATCGAAGCTCTGTTCGCTCAACGGTATCAAATCGACCACGATCCTGCGGCTCGGACGCAAGCTCCGGGTCCGCTAAACAAGCGGACGAGCCGGAACAGGGCGGGGTCTGGTATGAAACTGGCTCCGTACCGGATGATGCGACTCCGGAAACAAATTATCAAATAGCTAATAAAAATTAGGCACATCCGCTCATTACTTTTTCTTTGAACCTATGATTCCGAATGAGCGGCACGCCGCGCGACCAGTCGGCGTGGGTGCTCGAAGAGTTCCCCGACCGCCCGAACGCCGTCCGTTGGACCTACCGGATTACCGACAAGGACTATAAGGAGGCCGTGCGTCAGACGCTCGAACGCTGGGCCGACCGGGACGAGGAAAAACAATAGGGCAAAAGCATTTGCGAAACAAGGCTTTTTCCGACTTATTTCCACATAAGCGGGCCGCAGTATCGCTACTGCGGCCCGCTTTTTACTGCCGATTCTTCCCGGCGGCACGGCCGTTTCGATACGGCTCTCCGATCATTTGGAATAATCGCGGGCGCCGAAAATCAGCGAACCGATACGCACCAGCGTCGCTCCGTATTCGAGAGCGATCCGGTAGTCGTGGGACATCCCGATCGAAAGGGTATCGAACTCCGGCCCGAAATAGGGCGACAACTCGCTCTTATACCGTTGCAAAGCGGCGAAATCCCGCCGAATAACCTGCTCGTCTTCCGTATTGGTCGCTACGCCCATGACACCCCGCACCCGCAGGTTGGGCATACGTCCGAAAGCTCCGCTACGGGAATACTCCAACAGTTCGGTCCACTGCCAGCCGGATTTGGACTCCTCGTCCGCAACGTGAATCTCGAGCAACACGTCGATCGTACGGCCCGCAGCGGCAGCGGCTTTCTGGATCGCCTCGGCCAGCCGAACGCTGTCGAGCGAATGGATCATCGCCACGAAAGGCACGACCATCTTCACTTTATTGGTCTGCAAATGGCCGATCAGGTGCCATTCGATGTCCTTGGGAAGCTCCTCATACTTCTGAGCCATCTCCTGAGGCCGGTTCTCTCCGAAAATCCGCTGGCCGGCTTCGTAAGCCTCCATGATCCGCTGGGCAGGGTAGGTTTTTGAAACGGCCACCAGCTCCACCTGCCCGGGCAAGGAGCTTTTGACCCGCAATATCCGATCTGCTATCGACATCCTACAATCTCTCCAATTTTACAGTGAAGTGACGCATCAATTCCGTCTCCCAGACGATTTTAACGCCTCGTTTTATTTCGTCACGACGATCGTAAACATTTTTTAGAGCCGCTGCGATTACATCCATATGATTGTTGGTATAAACACGCCGAGCGATACACAAGCGGAGCAGATCAAGGCCTCCAAAGCGATTTTCACGAGTTACAGGGTCACGGTCTGCGAGGATATAACCGATTTCACAACCACGGATACCGGCCTCCAAATACAACTCGATAGCGAGAGTTTGCGCAGGGAACTCTTCTTTCGGAACACTCGAGAGCACCTTGTCGGCATCGACAAACAGCGCATGACCTCCGACAGGTCTTTGATAGGGAATACCGTATTCATCCAAACGCGCCGCAAGATATTGAACCTGTTTGATACGTGTTTCGATATTATCAAACTCGGTATTTTCCTCAAGACCAACGGCCAAAGCCGCCATATCCCGGCCGTTCATACCTCCGTAGGTAAGATAACCTTCAAAAGGAATACAGAATTTTTTTGCACCTTCATACCAGTCTTCATGCCTGGTAGCAATAAAACCGCCCATATTTACGAGGCCGTCTTTCTTGGAGGACATAGTCATGCCATCAGCCAAAGAAAACATCTCCTTTACGATCTCCTTGATGGTCTTGTCCGCATACCCGTCCTCCCGGGTCTTGATGAAATAGGCATTCTCCACGAAGCGTGCCGAATCGAAAATAACACGTTTGCCGTATTTGTCCGCAAGGGCGCGCACCTCCCGCAGGTTTTGCATGGAAACAGGCTGGCCACCGGCGGTATTATTGGTGACTGTCACGATGATGAAAGGAATTTTGTCCTTATATTGCTTCAGGGCTGTTTCCAGTTTTGCAGGATCGACATTGCCTTTGAACGGCACTTCCAATTGGGTGTCTTTCGCCTCATCTACAGTACAATCGAGCGCTACGGCTTTACGGCTCTCTATATGCCCCTTTGTCGTATCAAAATGCGAGTTGCCCGGGACAATATCTCCGTTATGCACCAGATGACTGAAAAGAACATTCTCTGCGGCTCGTCCCTGATGGGTCGGAATTACATATTCAAATCCGGTCAGCCGGGTAATGGTATCTTTCAACAGAAAGAAAGATGAAGAGCCGGCATAACTCTCATCTCCCATCATCATCGCCGCCCATTGGCGGTCGCTCATCGCACCCGTACCCGAATCGGTAAGGCAATCGATATAAACTTGATCCGCTTTTAATTGAAATAAATTGTAGTGAGCTTCTTTGATCCATTTTTCACGTTCTTGTCGCGTACTTTTACGGATAGGTTCAACCATTTTAATTTTCCATGATTCAGCAAAAGGCAGTTCCATAATATAATTTTTTACTAATTAATAGAATTAAAAAAAGATTTTTATTAGTACATACGATAACAAAGATAGTGAAATTTGCGATATTAAAAAAGAAAGAAGAAGTAAAAATTTGTTTTGATTCTTCTTTCTTTTACAGGCAGACCTACAGCACGGAGCGGGACAACCGCTCTTCCGGCCGGTAAGCCGGCGACGGCTACCAGCCGCCGCCCAGCGCCTTGAACAGATTCACATAATTGATATACTGTTGAGCTACGAGGTTCACATATTCCATCTGCGACTGGTACATGTTTCTTTCGGCGTCGATCACGTCCAGATAGGCCGACATACCGTTGCGGTAGAGCGAATTGGTCATCGTGGCGATCTCGATATTGGCCCGGAGCAACCGGGCGTAATTCTCGGCCTGGCTGCGGTAGGTAGCGATGTCGAGCAGGCTCTTTTCCACATCGCCCAACGCTTCGAGCACGGTCTCCTCATAGGCGAACACGCTCTGATAATATCGCTCCCTGGCAACCTGCTCCTGCCGCTTGAGCTTGCCGAAATTAAAGATCGGCTGCACGAGCGACCCGACGGCCGACCACGCCCACGAATGACCGTCGGAAATACCTTCGATCGAACTGGAAACGATACCCCCGGCTCCGGTCAGCGTAATCGACGGAAAACGCTTGCTACGGGCAAGCCCCACGTTCGCGGCCGCCTCATCCATGTTGAACGAAGCCTCCATGATGTCGGGACGCCGCTCGAGCAATTCCGAAGGAAGTCCGACGGGAATATCCATTACCTGATAATTGTCCAGCAAGGCATCGTCGAAAGTTTCGTCCCCGAAATAGGAGGGATTCTCGCCGAGCAGGACACAAAGGGCCAGACGCGACTGCTCGACGGCACGCTGATACTGCGGAATATCGGCCTCGGCCTGATAGACGAGGCTCATGGCTTGCTGAAGGGCCACGCCGTTGGACATGCCGTAACGGGCGAGCGAATCCACGAGCGCCGCCGACTCCCGGCGCAGCACATAGCTCTGCCGGGCGATCCGCAGGTCGCGGGTGTATTGAAGCACGGTAAAATAGGAGGTGGCGACTTCCGCCGTCAGCGACAGCATCACGCCCCGGTAGCCCCATTCCGAAGAGTAGAGAGCTGCCTTAGCCGCCCGGTTAGCGCTGCGGAGTGTTCCGAAAAGGGGTACTTCCCAGGAAATCGACGGTTCGATCGTATATTGTTGGGTCGTACCGGTCGGCTCGGTATAGTTTCCCTGCGCCGAGACGTTCAGTCCCACCGAGGGAAGAAAAGGCGCACGGGCCACAGCGATATTGGCGCGTGCTTCGAAGATACGCGAAGCCGCCTGCGCCAGATTGCGGTTGTTTTCGAGCGCGTGCTCCACCAGGCGATTGAGCGTCGAATCCCCGAAAATCTCCCACCAGGCGAAAGGCAGCGACACCGAATCCTGCGGAAAATCGCCCGCGAAGCGATAATTCTCAGGCACTTCGACCTGCGCGTCGTAGAGTTTCGGAGTGCACGATGCCAGTGCGGCAACGAACAGAATGATTGCAAAGTATCGTTTCATGACTCTTTTTGTTTTAACTCCCGCTTGCGTTCGAACTTGCCGACACGGGCAACCAGATAATACAGAGCAGGGTAGATGAAAATGCCCAGCATCGTGGCGAGCAACATACCGCCCACCAGAGCCATACCCATAATATTGCGGGCCGTAGCATAGACCCCGCTGGCGAAGATCAGCGGCATGACGCCCAGGATGAACGAGAAGGCGGTCATCATGATCGGCCGCATACGCAGCCTCGCCGCCTCGATCGTCGCGGCCTTCAGGTCCATGTTCTTCTCGAAGAAGAGCTGATCGGCATATTCCACGACCAAAATGGCATTCTTGGCCGAAAGACCGATCAGCATGACCAACGAGATCTGCATGTAGATATTATTGATAAACTCGGGGCTGACCAGGTACGCCGCACCGACAAATAACAGTGCGCCGAGCACCGCGAGCGGGACACTCAACAGGATCGCCAGCGGCAGCCCCCAGCTGTTGTAGAGGGCCGAAAGAGTCAGGAACACGAAGACAATAGCCAGCAGGTAAACGGCGCCGCTGCTGCCCGAAGCCGTCTTTTCCTGATAGGATAAGCCGCTCCAGGTGGTTCCGACCGCCTCGGGCAGCACGTCGGCGGCCACCGCTTCGATAGCGTCCATCGCCTGACCGGTCGAAACTTTCGCAGCAGGGTTGACCGTCAGTTCGATCGACCGGTAGAGGTTGAACTGCGAAACGAACTCGACACCCGTAGTATCCCGTACGGTCGCGAACGACGAAACAGGAATCGAGTTGCCCTGACCGTCGTCCACGAAATAGCTTTCGAGCGAATACTTGTCGCGGCGGTACTCGGGCGCAGCCTGGATATAAGTCTGGTAAAGTTTTCCGAACCGGTTGAAGTTGTTGATATAGGAACCGCCGAGCAGAGTGCTCATCGTCTTGTAGAAACTCTGGAGCGGCACGCCCTGTGCCAGCGCTTTCTCCTTATCGACTTCGATCCGCCGCTGGGGGATGCCGGCGTTGAACTGGGTGGTCACGGAGCCGATCTGCGGCTGCTTGCGCAGCGAATCCATGAAGCGCATGGTTTCGTCCGCCAGGAACTCCGTACCCCGGCCTTCGAGATCCTGTACCTGCAACGTAATGCCGGACGTTACGCCCAAACCGGGGATCGACGGCGAGATAAAAGCGTAGCTGACGGCCTCGGGAACTGCCACGTACAACTCCTCCGTCAAGGCGGAAGCGATCTCGGAAGAGGTCTTGCTGCGCTGGCTGTAATCGACCAGCTTCACGAAGATAATACCGCTGTTGCTCGAAGCGATGCCCGCCAGCATATTGAAGCCGGCGGCAAAGGAGGTCGCCTCAACATCCGGACGCTGCCGGACGAGTTCATCGACCCGCTGCATCGCCTTGACGGTGGTTTGCAGGGACGAAGCCTCGGGCGTCTGCACGAAGACCATGACATACCCCTGATCCTCGTCGGGCAGGAATCCCGAAGGCAGGAAGTGCCAGATCACGGCGATAGCGGCAAGGGTTACGGCGACGATTCCTCCGGTACGCTTCAGGTGACCGATAAAACGGGTGGTAGCCGATGTGTATTCTTCGGTACGTTTGCCGAACCAGCGGTTGAATGCGGCGAAGAATCCCTTCTGCACCTTCGGGCGCGGCTTGAGCAGCAACGCGCACAGCGCAGGCGAAAGGGTAAGGGCATTGAACGAAGAGATGCAGACCGAGACGGCGATCGAAATCGAGAACTGCTGGAACAGGAGCCCCGTGATACTGCCCATGAACGACACGGGAATGAATACGGCCAGCAACACGACGGTCGTGGCGATGATCGGCGACGAAACGCTGTGCATCGCTTCGAGGGTCGCTTGTTTCGCATTCAGGCCCTTCTCGATATTGACCTGCACGGCCTCGACCACCACGATCGCGTCATCGACCACCAGGCCGATGGCCAGCACCATACCCAACAGCGAGATGATATTGATCGAGAACCCGAGCAGCGGGAAGAGCGCGAAAGCGCCGATGATCGACACCGGAATCGCCAGCAGCGGGATGAGCGTCGCACGCCAGTCCTGCAGGAAGAGGAAGATGATGGCGATCACCAGAATCAGAGCGATAATGAGCGTAACGAAAATATCCTTCACGCCGGCTTCGATACTGGTCGTGGCATCGACCATCGAAGTATAGGTAATGCCATCGGGGAAGCGCTTGGAAAGGCGCTCCATTTCGGCCTTGACCGAATTGCCCACATCGACGGCATTGCTGCCCGGTTGCTGATAAATGACAAGCAGGGCGGTCGGGTCGCTGTTGAAGAGCGATTCGACACCGTACTGGCGGCTGCCGAGAGCCACATCGGCAATATCGCTCAACCGAACCTGCTCGCCTTCGGGAGTGGTGGAGATAATGATGTCGCCGAACTGCTCCGCATCGTAGATCTGGGGCGGCATGGTCACCGTATAGGTATAAGCCACGTCGCCCGCAGCGGGTTCCCCGCCGAACTTGCCCGCCGGAAAGATGCCGCCCTGCGCCTCAACAGCCGCAAAAACCTCGTCGAGCGAGATCTTGTAGTAATCCAACAGGTCGGGCTTCAGCCAGATACGCATGGCGTATTCACCGGCGCCCATAATGTCCACCTTACCCACACCGTCGATCTTCAACAGTTCGTTCTGGATGTTGATATAGGCGTAGTTGGAGAGAAAATCGCCGGTGTAGCGTCCGTCGCTGGTGAGCGAATAGACGATCAGAAAGCCGGTCATGGTCTTGCGCGTGGTGACGCCCTGCTGGGTCACCGCTGCGGGAAGTTGCGAAAGGGCCGTCGAAACATTGTTCTGCGTAAAAATGGCGTCCATGTTCGGATCGGATCCGATATCGAAGGTCACCTGCAGATTCATCGACCCGTCGTTGGCGCTCGTAGCCTGCATATAGAGCATATCGCTGACACCCATGATGCTCTGCGAAACGGGCGTGGCGACCGCATTGTTCACGGTTTCGGCATCGGCACCGGGATAGGTCGTCGAAACCTCGACGACAGGAGGCGTAATGTCGGGATACTGCTCGATCGGCAGGTCGAATATAGAAATGATACCCAGCAGCACGATGGCTGCCGCCAGCGCAATGGCGAAAATGGGCCGCGCGATGAAAAATTTTCCCATACCTGCCTATTTTTTAACGGGAACGACCCGCATTTCCTGACGAAGTTTCTGCAAACCGGTCACAGCGACCGTTTCTCCCGGTTCCAGGCCCGACTCGATGGCCCACATTCCGCCGAACGTCTCGCCCGGCGTAACCTTGCGGTATTCGGCCGTGCTGTCCGGCCGGATTACCCAGACCGACGATACGTCGAGAGTCTGCACGACACTCTGCTGCGGCACCAGTACACGGGGCAGCTTCGCCCCGATATTGGCTTCGACACGCGCGAACTGTCCGGTCTTGAGCCGGTAGGAAGGATTCGGGAAGCGGACGATCAGTACGATCGTCCCCGTAGCCGAAGATACGGCCGTCCGGGTGTAATCGTACTTGCCGAAAAGCGGATAGCGGGTACCGTCCGCCTCGTAAAGCACGATCTCCGAAAGCAGTTCGGCGTTGTCGTAGATATTCGTCCGATTGCTGTCCAACCGAAGGAATTGCGTCATCGGAATCGCAATGGGGACCTGCACCGTATCGATGTTCATAATCGTGGTGAGGGTCGGAATTTGCGTACCCGGACCGACATAATCGCCGACGGAGCCGTTCGAAGATTCGATAATACCGTCTATCTGTGCATAGATCTTCGTGTAGCCCAGATTGAGCTGGGCATTCCGCAGAGCCTGCCGGGCCGACTTCACGTCGGCCTCCGAAGCGGCGTACTGCGCCGTATATTGGTCGAGTTGCGTACCGCTGATGGCATTGATCTTGGCCAGCGGTACCGCCCGGTCGAAATTGTTCTTGGCTTCGAGTGCCAGCGCACGGCTCGACTCCAAAGCCGCTTGAGCCGAAAGCAGGGCGGTGTAATACTCACTGTCGTCGATTTCGAAAATCAACTGACCCTTGCGCACGGGCATACCTTTTTTATAATGCCGGGCTACGAGAAACCCGCTCACACGGGGTTCGACCACCACTTCGTTATCGCTGTTGATCTGGGAAATGAAGCTCCGCCGCGTATAGAGCGAATCGGACTCGGCGACAGCGGTTTCGATCTCCATCGGCGGCATCTGCCCGGTATGTCCGGAACGGGAACCACAGGAAACCGCGAGCAAAGAGAGCGCGAGCAGGATAAAGGGAATTGAAGACGATCTGTAACACATAGTTTCTGCATTTTTCGAAATACACGGCAAGTTATGTGCCTCAACTTGCGGTCAATTCAAATTTTTCGGAGAATAATGTCCCTTTCGGCCCCTCAGGGCGAGCCGGGAGCCCGAATCCGCCCCCGGCAGGAACACAGCGGACAGCCGCTCCCGCCTCCCGTCGAAAAACATCCCGTCGCATCCGAAACGAACGAACCGGCCGGACAACATCCGGCATAAATGCTCCCGACGCATCCCGTCCCGGTTTTTACGATACCGGTTGAATTCCGGAAAAAGGGATGCGGCCGGTTTTGTTTTATTTCCGGTTTATGCTATCTTTGCGAAAATAACTTTTGCCCGGACCGGCCGTATTCCGGAAACACGGAACCGCATCGTTCAAAGAATACGCGCCGTTCTCACTCAAAATAAAAAATTCTCGCATGAAAAAACTATTCCGAACCCTGTTTGCCGCAGCCCTGTGCTGTCTGACATTCAAGGCGACAGACGCCTGCACCAACTTCATCATCACCCGGGGAGCCTCCTCGGACGGCTCGGTGATGGTCTCCTACGCCGCCGACTCCCACCAGCTCTACGGCGCACTCTACAAAACCTTCGCCGGGCGCTACAAACCCGGCACGATGCTCCCGGTCTATGACTGGGACTCGGGCCGCTACCTGGGAGAAATTCCGCAAGCGGCACAAACATACGCCACGATCGGCAACATGAACGAACATTCGCTCATCATCGCCGAATCGACCTACGGCGGACGCGAGGAGCTGGCCGATTCGACGGGCCGCATCGATTACGGATCGCTTATCTACATCACCCTGCAACGCGCCAAGACTGCCCGCGAAGCGATCCGGATCATCGTGGATCTGGCCAACACCTACGGCTACGCTTCGAGCGGCGAATCCTTCTCGATCGCCGACCGGAACGAAGCCTGGATCATGGAGCTGATCGGCAAGGGCTGCGAGCTCGATGCCGAGGGTAACAACACCCGCAAGGGCATCGTCTGGGTAGCTCGCCGCATTCCCGACGGATACGTTTCGGCACACGCCAACCAGTCGCGCATCACGACTTTCCCGCTCGACGATCCCGAGAACTGCCTCTACGCTCCCGACGTGATCTCCTTCGCCCGTGAAAAGGGCTATTTCAACGGCCCGGACGAGGAGTTCAGCTTCTGCGATGCCTACGCTCCGGCCGATTTCGGCACGGTGCGCGGATGCGATGCCCGCGTGTGGGCGTTCTTCCGCACCGTAGCGGACGACATGGATCAATACACGGACTATGCAATGGGATACAACATGTCCAACCGGATGCCCCTCTGGGTGAAACCCCGCACCAAAGTCGATCCCAAGACCGTTTTCGACGCCATGCGCGACCACTACGAAGGAACTCCGATGGACATGACCCAGGACATCGGTGCGGGCGGACATGCCCTGCCGTACCGCTGGCGCCCGATGGATTTCGAAGTGGACGGCGTAACCTACCTGAACGAGCGTGCGGTAGCAACCCAGCAGACTGGATTCTGGTTCGTGGCACAGGCCCGGCCCTGGCTGCCGGACGACATGGGCATCCTCTGGTTCGGGGTGGACGATGCAGCGACATCCTGCCTGACGCCGATCTACTGCTCGGCAACCGAGGTTCCCGAATGTTTCCGCGAGGGCAACGGCACGATGCTCAAATATTCGCCCACGTCGGCATTCTGGCTCTTCAACCGCGTAACCAACTTCGCCTATCTGCGTTACGATCTGATCGCGGCCGACATCCGCAAGGTGGTTGACGAGTGGGAGAATACCCGTTTGGAGGAGGTCAAACAGATCGACGCAGCCACAGAGGGCGACTCGCCCAAGAAACGGCAGAAACGGCTTACCCGTTATTCGGTGGATATGGCCCAGCAACTCTTCGACCGCTGGACGGAACTCGACCGGTACCTGCTCGTCAAATACATCGACGGCAACCTGAAGAGCGAAACCGAACCGGGTAAATTCCTCGACAACGGCAACGGGCGCGACATTCCCGACAAGATCCAGTTCCCGGGCTATAACGAAAAGTGGAAACGCGCCGTAGTAGCCGACCACGGTGAAGTGCTGAAAGTAATTCAATAAACACATACAAAAAATATGAAATACGATATCATTGTGATCGGCAGCGGTCCGGGCGGTTACGTAGCCGCCATCCGCGCTGCTCAACTGGGTAAGAAAGTGGCTGTCGTAGAGCGTGCCGAGGCCGGCGGCGTATGCCTCAACTGGGGTTGCATCCCGACCAAAGCGCTGCTCAAGAGCGCCCAGGTTTACAACTATTGCAAGTCGGCCGAACATTACGGACTCAACTTCGCAGGCGAAGTGCGGCCCAACCTCGAAAAGATCGTAGCCCGCTCGCGCGGCGTGGCCGAAACGATGAACAAAGGCGTGTTGTTCCTGCTCAAAAAGAACAACGTGGAGCTGATCAACGGCTTCGCAAAACTGAAAGGAAACGGCCGGATCGACGTGGACGGCACGGAGTACGAAGCCGACCACATCATCCTCGCCACCGGAGCACGGCCCCGCGAAATGCCGTTCATGCCCATCGACGGAGAGCACGTGATCTCCTCGAAGCAGGCGCTCGTACTGCCCAAACTGCCCGAAACGATGATCGTCGTGGGATCGGGTGCCATCGGCAGCGAGTTCGCTTATTTTTATGCCGCGCTGGGTGTGAAGGTCACCATCGTCGAGTATCTGCCCCAGATCATGCCCCTCGAAGACGAAGAGGTCGCCAAAACCATGGAACGCTCGTTCCGCAAGCTGAAAGCGACCATACTTACTTCGACCACCGTGAAATCGGTGAAAGTCAATGCCGAAGGCAAATGCGACGTCGAGGTGGAAGGCAAGAAGGGCACGGAAACGCTGGTAGCCGATATCGTCCTCTCGGCCGTCGGCATCAAATCCAACATCGAGGGGATCGGCCTGGAAGAGTTGGGCATCAAGACCGAACGCGACAAAGTCATCGTCGATAAACAGTACCGCACCAACGTACCGGGCATTTACGCCATCGGCGACATCGTACCCGGTCCGGCCCTGGCGCACGTAGCGTCGGCCGAAGCGCTCTGCTGCGTGAATGCCATCTGCGGCCTACACTCCGAGCCGGTGGACTACACGACGATTCCCTCGTGCGTATTCACCTCGCCGGAAGTGGCTTCGGTCGGTATGACCGAACGACAGGTCAAGGAGATGGGTATCGACTACAAAGTGGGACGCTTCCCCTTCACCGCTTCGGGCAAAGCGACCGCCGCAGGCGACCGCGACGGCTTCGTAAAACTGATCTTCGACCAGAACGACAAGCTGCTGGGAGCACATCTGGTGGGAGCGAACGTAACCGAAATGCTGGCCGAGCCGACGCTCGCCAAATCGCTGGGAGCGACGGTACAGCAGATCGCACACACAATCCACGCACACCCGACCATGAACGAAGGAGTTATGGAGGCGGCCGAGGTAGCTCTGGGTGCCGCGATCCACGTATAAATCGAAAATTACCGCAATGCGAACGGGGACGGCCTGCACAGGATCGTCCCCGTTTCATTTGCATACGCCCGTCAAGGAGTAATCGATAACACCGAAGGAATCATGGCCCCGGGACGATCGGCGATTGAATGAAAAGAAAAGCGGCCGAACGAAACAATCGAAGAGAAAACCACCCGAACATAAGGGAAAACAGGCTGCCGGATCGAAGCGAAGGCGGCCTCTACTTTTCCACCGATGAAAAATAGCGGAGAGCGGGCAGCCGGGTTTCCCGCACGAATACTTCCGGCGGATAGAGCACATCGCTCAGGAAAAGGCCCTGGGCGGGTGCTCCGGCGCTCGACCGCGAAAGATCGCGGCTGGCGACGATGTCGCGGAACTGTTCAACGGTATAACGTCCCCGGCCCACATCGACCAGCGTGCCGACGATAGCCCGCACCATATTCCGCAGAAAGCGGTCCGCACGAATCGTAAAGCAAAGCGTACCGTCCCGGCCGACCGTCCAGTCGGCCCGTTTGAGATGGCAGATATTGGTCTTGTTGTCGGAATTGAGCTTGGCGAACGACGTGAAATCCTCGAACTCCATCAATACGTCGGCCGCACGGTTCATTGCCGCCACGTCCAGCGGTACGTAATATTGCCAGGAAGCGGCTCGTGTAAAGGGATTCTTGCGCGGTTCGATATAGTAGCGGTACTCCCGCTCCCGGGCGCTGAAACGGGCGTGAGCATCGGCCGCGACCGGCACGATGCGGCTTACGGCAATATCGCCGGGAAGCATATGGTTGAGCTTGAAAACGACCTGTTCCGGATCGGCGACGGGAGAGGAAGTGTCGAAATGCGCCACGTAATAGGAGGCATTCACTCCCGTATCGGTGCGTCCGGCACCGGTCAACAGAATCGGTTCACGGAGCAGGGTAGAGATTGCCCCTTCGATCGTCTGCTGTACCGACGGCATATCGGGCTGCCGCTGCCAACCGCAATAGGCTCCGCCGTTGTATCTCAATTCGATAAAATAACGCATCGTTTTTCCATTTATCACATCTTGCAGGCAGTCCCCGCATTTCGGGAGGAATCCCAGCCGGCTCGTCCCGAATCTTTCGATCCCGAGCCGAGAATCACGGCTGATCGGATCTCCATTCGCAAAAAGAATCCGAACCCATGATACTCTGCAAAGATAGTGAAAGGTGAGAGCAATCGTGCGGGCTTGCACGCAAAGATTGCCGAACCGCCTCCCATCTTCCGCAAAGATAGTGAAAGCCGACAGAAAACGGGCACTTGTTCCCAGTTTTCCGAGACGCAACCTATTTAAGACTATGTCAAAGATAATAAAATCCGGAACGCCAACTCCGCTCCATAAAAAACGAGGTCGAAACCCGATAGGATTTCGACCCCGCATCTATACTATCCCGCGATTATTTGCGCGGCTTGATGTTCAGTTTCACCGGACGAATCATATTCTCGGGCTTGAGAATCGTGTCAAGCTCCTCCTTCGAGAGAATACCGTGCTCGAGCACCAGATCATAGACGCCGCGGCCCGTAGCGAGAGCCTCCTTAGCGATCTTGGTCGAATTCTTGTAACCGATGATCGGGTTGAGAGCCGTCACCACGCCGATACTGTTCTTCACGTAATCGGCACAGCGCTCGCGGTTGGCCGTGATGCCGTCCACGCAGAGCGTGCGGAGCGTATCGAAGCCGTTCATCAGCAACTCGGCGGACTCGAAATCGCACTGGGCCATCACCGGCTCCATGGCGTTGAGCTCCATCTGGGCCGCCTCGCCGCTCATCGTAACGCACAGCTCGTTGCCGATCACCTTGTAGGCGATCTGGTTCATTACCTCGGGGATCACGGGGTTCACCTTACCCGGCATGATCGACGATCCCGGCTGACGGGCCGGCAGGTTGAACTCGGCCAGACCGCAGCGGGGGCCCGAAGCCAGCAGGCGCAGGTCGTTGCAGATTTTGTTCATCTTCACGGCGACACGCTTCATGGCGGAAGCGTAACCGACCAGGCACGAAGTATCGGACGTAGCGCCTACCAAGTCGCCCGTCAAACGGATCTTCCAGCCGGTGATCCGAGCGATGTTCTCGGTGCACAGCTCGGCATAGCCCGGCTCGGCGCAGATACCCGTACCGATCGCCGTAGCACCCATATTGATCGTCAGGAAATCCTCGGCAGCTTCGTTCAGGTGAACGATCTCATCGCGCAGGATGCTGGCGAAACCGTGGAAAGTCTGGCCCAAAGTCATCGGCACGGCGTCTTCGAGCTGCGTGCGGCCCATCTTGAGGACATCGGCGAACTCCGCAGCCTTCTTTTCGAAGGATTCGATCAGTTGCTTCAGGTGCTCGACCAGCTTCAGATGCGTAGCGTACATACCCAGGTGAATAGCCGTCGGGTAGGCGTCGTTGGTCGATTGCGCACAGTTCACGTCGTCGTTGGGCGAGCAGTACTGGTATTCGCCGTACTGATGGCCCATGATCTCCAACGCGCGGTTGGCGATCACTTCGTTGGCGTTCATGTTGGTCGTCGTACCGGCACCGCCCTGGATCATATCCACGGGGAATGCGTCGTGGTGCTTGCCGTCCATGATCTCGCGGCAGGCCTGTGCGATCGCATTGAACTTCTCGTCGGTGAGCAGCCCCAGCTTGTGATTGGCTTCCGCAGCTCCCAGCTTGGTAATGGCGAGTCCCTTGATGAAGAGGGGATACTCGTTCAAATGGAATTTGCTGATCCGAAAGTTCTCGATACCCCGCAGGGTCTGGACACCGTAAAGTACGTCGGCAGGCAACTCTACGCTGCCGAGCAGGTCGCTCTCCGTACGCATTTTCTGATTATTTGCCATAATACTTATAATTTATAATTGTTTTTGACGTTTAAGTTTCGATCCGTCGCGAATTTAATTCGACAAAATTAACACTTTATTTTCAATTCGTGCCAACAAACCATATAAACTTGAAACTATTTTTTATTTCGGCGGCGAATAGCTATATTTGCGATAATATACCGTAAAATCCCCTTCAGCCAATGAAAGCAGCGATCATCGGACACGGCAAAATGGGCCGTGAAATCGAAAAAATACTCCTCGAAAGGGGACACCGTATCGGCGCCGTCATCGACGAGGCGAACGCATCGGAACTGGATGCCGCACACCTGGCCGGCATCGACGTAGCACTGGAGTTCACGACCCCCGACGCGGCCTACGGCAACATCCGGGCGTGCATCGACGCAGGGATTCCGGTCGTCAGCGGCACGACGGGCTGGACAAATCGTCTGGAGGAGTTGCGCAGCTATTGCCGGGAAAAAGGCGGTGCGCTCTTCTACGCCTCGAACTACTGCCTGGGCGTCAACCTGATGTTCCGCCTCAACCGCAGGCTGGCCCGGATGATGGAGCGCTTCGACGCCTACGACGTACGGATCGAAGAGATTCACCACACACAGAAAAAGGATGCTCCGAGCGGCACGGCCATCACGCTGGCAGAAGGGATCATCAGCGAAATCGGGCGGAAGACGGGCTGGGTGAATGAACCCAGCGACGATCTTTCGCAAATCGTCGTCACCTCCCTGCGCGAAGGAGCGGTTCCGGGTACACACACGGTAACTTACGAATCGGACGACGACCGGATCGAACTCAAACATACGATCAAAAACCGCCGGACACTGGCTCTGGGCGCCGTCGTCGCTGCGGAGTTCCTCTGCGGCAAAAAGGGTGTCTATACGATGGACGACCTGCTGAAATAAACGATACAGAACATGGGAAAAATCAAAGCTTTCTTCCGCAACAAATGGGTGGGATTCACCCTGGCAAGTATTTTATACATCCTCTGGTTCGTCCTCTGGACGGGCAACTGGTGGCTGCTGCTGGGCGAAATCGTCATCTTCGACCTTTATATCACGCGTTATTTCTACAAGTACGTCTGGCGGCACAACGCCGAGATGTGCAAGAAAAGCAAAAGTTACAAAGCCGTTTACGAATGGGTGAATGCGATCATTTTCGCCACCGTTGTAGCGTCGCTGGTACACATCTTCTTCTTTCAGATGTACGTGATTCCCTCGTCGTCGATGGAGAAATCGCTGCTGGTCGGGGACTATCTCTACGTCAGCAAGGTAGCCTACGGTCCCCAGATGCCCAATACCCCGGTGGCATTTCCGTTCGTACACCATACGATGCCTTTTTCGAAAACCAAAAAATCGTTCTCCGAAAGCGTCAAATGGCCTTATCACCGCCTCAAGGGACTGGGCCGAATCGAGCGCAACGACGTAGTGGTATTCAACTTTCCGGCAGGCGATACGGTGCTGCTCGAACGACAGGACGTTTCGTACTACGACGTACTGCGGCAATATCAGCAAACTTTCGGACATCAGGCCGGCCGCGAACGGCTGATGCAGGAATACACGGTCATCACGCGCCCGGTGGACAAGCGTGAAAACTACATCAAGCGTTGCATCGGCCTCCCGGGGGATTCGATACGGATCGAGGAAACGGCGGTTTACGTCAATGGGAAACCGCAGGAGCCCGTCGCCGGAAAACAGTTCATGTATCTGGTGGAAACCACCTCGCCGATCACCCAATACGCACTCGACAATCTGGGTATCACCGAATGGAGCAACAAGGGCACGCTCTACTACATGGCGCTCACCGACGAAAACGCCGCAGAACTGGAGAAACTGGACAACGTCGCTTCCGTACAGAAATACATCGCCCGCAGTCTCAATTTCGATGTCTTTCCGCAGGATCGCCGCTATGCGTGGAATCAGGACAACTATGGCCCGATCTGGATTCCCAAAGCGGGAACGGCCGTTGCGCTGACGGCCGACAACCTGCCCCTGTACCGGCGGATTATCGAAACGTACGAAGGCAATGACCTGCGTGTGGACGAAGAAGGGAAGATCTTCATCAACGGCGAACAGACCGACACCTATACTTTCCGGATGAACTATTACTGGATGATGGGCGACAACCGCCACAATTCGGCGGACTCCCGCTTCTGGGGATTCGTTCCCGAAGACCACATCGTCGGCAAAGCCTCCTTCATCTGGCTGTCGCTGGATCCCGAAAAGAGCTTCCCCGCGAACATCCGCTGGAACAGGATGTTCACCAAAGTCAAATAAAACAAGGGTAGTCGTGACCTCGGACAGTTATCATACGCTTGCCGGGCCTGCGGAAGCCATCTACAAAGAGAAAAGCAGCAAATTCCTCGCTTATGCCTATCCGGTCGAAAGCGAGGAGGAGATTCGCACGCTGCTCGATGCGCTGCGCAAGAAATATTACGACGCGACGCACCACTGTTACGCGTGGCGGCTGGGTCCGCACGGCGAAACGTTCCGCGCCAACGACGACGGAGAGCCTTCGGGCACGGCGGGCAAGCCGATCCTCGGTCAGCTTCTGTCCAACGAATTGGTCAACTGCCTGATCGTCGTGGTGCGTTATTTCGGCGGTACGAAACTCGGGGTGTCGGGCCTGATCGGTGCCTACAAGGAGTCGGCGGCCGAAGCGATCCGAGCGGCCGAAATCGTGGAGCGGACGGTCGATAAGGTCGTGGAGGTGGAATTTTCGTACCTGGCGATGAACGACGTGATGCGCGTGGTCAAGGAAGAACAGCCCCGGGTGCTGACGCAGCAGTTCGACAACCTCTGTCGGATGACGCTGGCGATCCGGCAAAGTCTCGCAGGAGGTATGATCGGCAAACTGGAAAAGATCGAGGACGTGACCCTCGAAGTGAAATAATATCGGTCCGGCCCGGAACACGCACGGCGCAGGGACCGGATCCACGTGAAAAACCATGGCAAAAGAACAAAAGTCCATTTATATAAAAGGTGCACGGGTGCACAACCTCAAAAACATCGAGGTCGAAATTCCGCACAACCGACTGGTCGTCATCACGGGACTTTCGGGTTCCGGCAAATCGACCCTCGCCTTCGACACGATCTTCGCCGAAGGGCAGCGCCGCTACGTGGAGAGCCTCTCGGCCTATGCCCGACAATTCCTGGGCAAGATCAACAAGCCCGATGTGGATGTCATTACGGGTATCGCTCCGGCCATCGCCATCGAACAGAAGGTCAATACCCGCAATCCGCGTTCGACGGTCGGCACCACGACCGAACTGTACGACTACCTTAAACTTCTCTACGCCCGTATCGGACACACCTTCTCGCCCGTATCGGGACAGGAGGTCAAGTGCTACACCGAGGACGACGTGGCGCAATATATCCTCTCCCTGCCCGAAGGCAGCCGCGTGGCCGTCGCAGCGCCGCTGCAACTGCGCGAAGGGCAGGGCGTCATCGAAAAACTGACCCTGGTGCTGGGCGAAGGCATCCTGCGTGTACATGCGGCGGGAGAGACTCTGCCGATCGAGGATTTCCTGCCCCGCGTGGACGAAAACACCCGTGCCGAAGATATCTCGATCGTAGTCGATCGTGCCAAAGTTTCGCAGGACGGCGACCTGCCGACCCGCCTGCGGGATTCCGTAGCCCGTGCTTTCTCCTATGGAAACGGGGTTTGCCGAATCGTCACGCCCGAAGGCGTCAAAGAGTTCTCGGCCCGTTTCGAGGCCGACGGCATCGAATTCGAGCCTCCGACCGAACATCTGTTCAGCTTCAACAACCCGCTGGGCGCCTGCCCGACGTGCGAAGGTTACGGCAAGATCATCGGCATCGACGAGGACCTGGTGATTCCCGACAAACGCAAAACCATCTACGAGGACGCCGTGGCCTGCTGGCGCGGAGAGACCATGCGGGCGTGGAAAGACCAGCTCGTAGCCAATGCCTATAAGTTCGATTTTCCGATCCATACGCCGTTCTACCAACTTACGGCCGAACAGAAACGGCTCCTGTGGTGCGGCAACGAGTATTTTCACGGCTTGAACGACTTCTTCGCCTACATCGACAGCGAGCGGCGCAAGATCCAGTTCCGGGTGATGAAAGCCCGCTACACGGGCAAAACCGTCTGTCCCGACTGCGGCGGCTCGCGCCTGCGCAAAGAGGCCCTTTACGTCAAAATCGGCGGCAAAACCATCGCCGACCTGGTCGTGATGCCGGTGGAGACGCTCGCCGATTTCTTCGCCTCGCTCGAGCTGGACGCTCACGACACGAAAACCGCCGCCCGCATCCTCACCGAGATACGCAACCGCCTGCAATACCTCATGGACGTGGGGCTGGGCTACCTGACCCTCGACCGCCTCTCCTCGACGCTTTCAGGCGGCGAAAGCCAGCGCATCAATCTTTCGACCTCGCTGGGCAGCAACCTCGTGGGTTCGCTCTATATTCTCGACGAGCCGTCGATCGGCCTGCACCCGCGCGACACGAACCGTCTGGTCGGTGTGCTCGAACAACTGCGTGACATCGGCAACACGGTGATCGTCGTCGAACACGAAGAGGAGGTGATCCGTGCTGCCGACTGGATCGTCGATATCGGCCCGGAGGCGGGCTACAACGGCGGAGAGGTCGTCTTCAGCGGACCGCTGAAAGCCTTATTGAAAGAAAAAAAAAGCCTGACGGCCGACTACCTTACGGGACGCTGCAAAATCGCGGTGCCCACCTCGCGGCGCAGCCCGGCAGCGTGGATCACCGTGAAAGGTGCCCGGCAGAACAACCTGAAGAATATCGACGTGCGGATCCCGCTCGGGGTGATGACCTGCATCACGGGCGTAAGCGGCAGCGGCAAATCGTCGCTGGCCAAAGGCATCCTCTATCCCGCATTGCGGCGCCTGCTGTTCGACACAGGGCTCAAACCGGGCGATTTCGACGCCATCGAAGGCGATCTTTCGACGCTTCGTTCGGTCGAAATGGTCGATCAGAACCCGATCGGCAAATCCTCGCGGTCGAATCCCGTGACTTATATCAAAGCCTACGACGAGATCCGCAAACTCTACGCCGACCAGCCCTACGCCCAGCGGTCGGGATTCAACCCCTCGCATTTCTCGTTCAACATCGCCGGCGGCCGCTGCGAGGAGTGCCAGGGCGAGGGATTCATCAAGGTCGGCATGCAGTTCATGGCCGATATGGAGCTAGTGTGCGAAGCCTGCGGAGGCAAGCGCTTCAAAGATGAAATTCTCGAAGTCCGCTACCGCGAAAAGTCGATCTACGACATACTGGAGATGACGGTGGACGACGCGATCGCCTTCTTCGGCGAGGAGAAGAAAAACGCCACCTGCAAACGGATCATCGAACGGCTCCGCCCCCTGCAGGAGGTCGGGTTGGGGTATATCAGGCTCGGACAGTCCTCCTCGACGCTCTCGGGCGGCGAGAGCCAGCGCGTGAAGCTCGCTTCGTTCCTGTCGAAGGAGAGCACCGAAGGCAACGTGATGTTCATCTTCGACGAGCCTACGACGGGTCTCCATTTCCACGACATCAACAAGCTGCTCGACGCCTTCAACGCCCTGATCGCCCGGGGTCATACGATCGTGATCGTCGAACACAACATGGACGTTATCAAGTGCGCCGACTGGGTCGTGGATCTCGGCCCCGAAGCGGGCGACCGGGGCGGCAGCATCGTCTTCGAAGGCACTCCGGACGGGCTGGCCGGATGCAAGGAGAGTTACACGGGCCGCTACCTGGCGCTCCGCGAGAAAAACGAATAAGACAACGATGGAATTTACTACCTATACGCTTCCCAACGGCATCCGGGGCATTCACCGTCGGATCAAAGGCAACGTCACGCACTGCGCCCTGCTGGTAAACGCCGGAAGCCGCGACGAGCTGAAGAATCAATTCGGACTGGCCCATTTCACCGAACACGCCCTGTTCAAAGGCACGGAGCACCGCAAGGCTTACCAGGTGAACTGCCGGCTCGAAAACCTCGGCGGCGAACTCAACGCCTTCACCACCAAGGAGGATACGACGATCCACGCCACGACCCTGCGAAGCGACTTTTCGAAGGCTGTGGAGCTGATCGCCGACGTCGCCTTCCATTCGACTTTTCCCGACCGGGAACTGGAAAAAGAGAAGGAGATCATCTACGACGAAATCAATACCTACAAGGACTCTCCGGCCGACATGATCTACGATACGTTCGAAGAGATGCTTTTCGCCGGGTCGGAGCTGGGACACAATATTTTAGGCCGGAAATCGAGCCTGGCACGCTTCAGCGGAGAGTCGATCCGGGAGTTCGTCGCACGCACGCACACCACCGACCAGATGGTTTTCTCGTCGATCGGGAACCTCTCGGCCAAGAGCGTCGAAACGACCGTCGCCCGCTACCTGAACGACATCAAAAGTTCCGCACGGGATTTCTCGCGCCGGCAACCCGCCGCCGTCGAACCGTTCTCCCGAATCGTTACCAAACATACGCACCAGACGCACTGCATCATCGGTGCTCGGGCGCAGGGGATCAACGACGCGGAGCGGCTGCCGCTGGCGCTGCTCGTCAATCTGCTCGGCGGCCCTTCGGCCAACTCCCTGCTGAACGTGCTGGTGCGGGAGAAAAACGGGCTTTCGTACAACATCGAAGCCTCTTACACGCCTTACAGCGACAGCGGCATCGTGGCCATCTATTTCAGTTGCGACCACGACAACACGGATCACTGCATCGAGCTGATCGAGGGAGAGCTGGGACGGCTCCAAACCACGCCGCTCTCGGCCCGACGGCTTTCGATGGCCAAGAAGCAGTTCATCGCCCAGCTGGCGATCTCGATGGAGAGCAACGAAGGTTACATGCTCGGTGCGGGCAAGAGTTTCCTGGCGCACCGCGAGGTCGATACGATGGAGGAGGTTTATCGCAAAATACAGGCTCTCACGGCCGAAGACCTGACCGCCGTAGCTTCGTCGGTCTTCTCCTCACCATCGCGGCTCATCTATAAATAACGGTTTTCAACGACCCGACACACAATTATATATTATGGACGCACTCGAACGATATATTCACGATTTTTCGTCGCCGGAAGAGGAACTTCTGCACGAACTCGACCGCCAGACGCATCTGCAGGTCGTACAGCCGCGCATGCTCTCGGGGCATATCCAGGGTAAGTTGCTGGAGCTGCTCGTGCGGATGTTACGGCCCCGCAACATCCTGGAAATAGGCACTTTTACGGGGTATTCGGCCCTCTGCATGGCCGCCGGACTCGAGGAGGGCAGCGTGCTCGACACGGTGGAGGTGGACGACGAGCTGGAGGAGATCGCCGCCTCGTTCTTCTGCCGCAGCCCGCACGGGCATAAGATCCGACACCACGTCGGTTCGGCGCTCGACATCGCTCCGACACTCGGATGCACGTTCGATCTGGTGTTCATCGACGGCGACAAGCGCGAATACCCGGACTACTACCGGATGCTGATGGGTGACGGAGGAGGCAAAGCGTTGCTGCGCAGCGGATCGATATTGATCGCAGACAATATTCTCTGGTCGGGCAAGGTGGTGGAACCGGTGGCTCACAACGACCGCCATACGCAGGCGCTGCTGGAATTCAACCGCATGGTACGGGAGGACGAGCGGGTGGAAAGCGTGATCGTCCCGATCCGCGACGGACTGAACCTGATCCGGGTAAAATAGGACAGCCGTCTGCCGATAAAGGCAGGGCTGGAAAGGGCAGGAAAGAAAACCCGGCAAGCAAGCGAACGGCCGACAGACAACGGGAAAAAACGGCTCTGTAACGACGAAATTTGAAAAATCGACCGATATGGAATTGAGTGAATTGCAAAAACGAGTGGACGCATGGATCCGCGAATACGGCGTCCGCTATTTCAGCGAACTGACCAATATGGCCATCCTGACCGAGGAGGTGGGGGAGCTGGCCCGCGTCATGGCCCGCAAATACGGCGACCAATCCTTCAAAGCGGGAGAAAAGGAGAACCTGGCGGACGAAATGGCCGACGTACTGTGGGTATTGGTCTGCCTGGCGAACCAGACGGGTGTGAACCTCACCGAAGCCCTCGAAGCCAACTTCGCCAAGAAAACGGCCCGCGACAAGGAGCGGCACCGCAACAATCCCAAGTTATGAACCGAAACCCCGAAAAGCGGTGATAATAATATCGTATCCGAGAAAGGGGTTCGGGAGAGGGTGAGAATCACAAACGCGGCCACAGGCTGTGAATAAGCGACTGTCGGACAATGGGAAATTGAAAAATATAATAATTGCCTGATAGGTATTCCGGGCGATTACGTTCCCGAATTGTTCCGGCAGGTTATGTACGACGGAAGTCATTATCGACAAAATACGGCCCTTCCGACAAACCATCTTCCGGCAAACCGCCCTATAAAAGCGGGATCGGATACGAAAAGCCTGTAATCCCCCGAACAAGGGGCGATACCGCGATAAAATACGGAACTGTTACCTGTAATCAAATACTTTAGAGTTATGAAATACGATTTCGACGAGATTATTCCGCGACGGGGTACCAACTCCGTCAAATGGGATCTGGCCACAGACGAACGGGTGCTGCCTATGTGGGTGGCCGACATGGATTTCCGCACGGCCCCGCCCGTACTCGACGCCCTGGAACGACGGCTCCGCCACGGCGTTTTCGGCTATACGAAGGTCCCCGACGCCTATTTCGAAGCCGTAAAAGGGTGGTTCGGCAAACGGCACGGATTCCGCATCGAAAACGAGTGGATCCTCCCGACTACGGGCGTCATTCCCGCCCTTTCGGTCATCCTGAAGGCCCTGACCGAACCGGGCGACAAGGTAATCCTTCAGACGCCCGTTTACAACTGTTTCTTCGCCGTACTGGAGCGTACCGGCCGTCAGCCGCTCGCCAATCCGCTCATCGACGAAGGCGGCGCCTACCGCATGGACTTCGAAGATCTGGAGCGCAAGGCGGCGGACCCGCAGGCCAAACTGATCTTCCTGTGCAATCCCCACAACCCGGCGGGCCGGGCCTGGACCGCCGAAGAGCTTACCCGCCTCGGGGAGATCTGCCTGCGGCACGGGGTAACGGTCATATCGGACGAAATCCACTGCGACCTGACGCTCGACGGCCATCGCCACATTCCGTTCGCCTCGCTGAACGAAGAGTTTCTGCGGCATTCGGTCACCTGCACCGCCCCGAGCAAGACCTTCAACATCGCCGGTCTGCAAGCAGCCAACATCATCGCCGCCGATCCCGAGATACGCCGGAAAATCGACCGGCAACTCGTCGATAACGAACTCCACGCACTGAATGCCTTTGCAGTCGAAGCCCTGATCGCAGCTTACAACGAAGGCGGCGAATGGCTGGACGAACTGAAAAAATACCTGTGGGAGAACTACGAATACCTGCGCGACTTCTTCACCCGGCACCTGCCGGCTCTGCCGGTCACTCCGCTCGAGGCCACCTACCTGGTGTGGGTGGATTGTCGGACGTTGAAACGCCCCACGACGGAAATAGCCCGGCAGTTACTGGAGGAGGGGCACGTATGGATCAACGAAGGCGAAATGTACGCCGGAGAAGGGTTCCTGCGCATCAACATCGCCTGCCCCCGCAAGACGCTCGCCGAAGGGCTGGAACGCATCCGAAAAGTAGTAGGGTAATTACAATTATTGAATTTAACGAAAAGAGAGCCTTTTTAAGGCTCTCTTTTTTGATTCCGGAGTGAAAATCCCCAACCTATAATCGGGAAATATCCGCATTCCATAAAATTATATGAATATTTTACACCAATTTCAGCTCCTTCTTGATCCGTTCGATCTTGTCGTTCAGTTCGGCCCGTACCTTTTCGTAATCGGCGACGGACGGCAGGGTAGCCTTCACCCCGAAGTAGAACTTGATCTTGGGCTCCGTACCCGACGGACGGACACAGACACGGGTGCCGTCCTCGGTATACCACTGAAGTACGTTGCTCTTATCCTGCTCCAGATGCGTCTTCTTTCCGGTGCGGACATCGAACGACTCCAAAGTCTGAATATCGTTGATCTTCACCACGAGCGAGCCGAGAATCTCTTTCGGAGGATTGGCACGGTAATCGACCATCATCCGCTGGATCAATTCGGCACCCTCCTTACCGGTACGGACTACCGAAACGAGGCCTTCCTGGTAAAATCCGTACTTGACATAAAGCTGCTTGAGCCACTCGTACAGCGAGATACCCATCGTATCGCGCACCCAGGCTGCGGCCTCGGCCGCCAGCGAGCAGGCCGACACGCCGTCCTTGTCGCGGACGTAGTCCCCGGCCAGGTAGCCGAAGCTCTCCTCGCCGCCGCCGATGTACTGCATATCGGTACCTTCGTGCCCCCGAATGATCTTGGCGATGTATTTGAAGCCGGTGAGACACTCGTAGCATTTCACCTTGAAATAGTCGGCTACGGCATCCACCATTTCGGTCGTAACGATCGTTTTGATCACGTACTGGTGTCCGTTCAGGCGGCCCAACTCGGCCCAGCGGGTCAGTTGATAAGTCATCAGCAGCACCAATGTCTGGTTGCCGTTCAACAGCACGTATTCGCCGTTTTCATCAGGCAGCGCCACGCCGATACGGTCCGAATCGGGATCGGTAGCCAACACCAGATCCGCCTTCACCTTCTTCGCCAGGTCGATAGCCATCGACATCGTCTTGCGCTCCTCCGGATTGGGAGATTCCACCGTCGGGAAATTACCGTCGATCACCGCCTGCTCGGGAACCATTTGCACGTTGGTAAAGCCGAAGCGCTTGAGCGACTCGGGAACCAGCCGCACGCCGGCACCGTGCATGGGCGAATAGACGATCTTCATGTCGTGGAAACGTTTCACGCTCTCGGACGAAAGCGACAACTCGTATATTTTATTAAGGTATAACTCGTCGAAATCCTTGCCCAGAGCATGAATGTTCTGCGGGTTCCGGCCGGTAAGCACCTGATCGACCTCGGTGATTTTCTCCACCTCGTCGATGATGTTCTTGTCGTGCGGTGCCGTAACCTGCGATCCATCGGACCAGTAGGCTTTGTAGCCGTTGTATTCTTTGGGGTTGTGCGAAGCCGTGACGACCACGCCCGACTGACATTTCAGCTCCCGGATCGCGAAGCTCAACTCGGGTGTCGGACGCAGCGCGTCGAACAGAAATACGGTGAATCCGTTCGAGGCGAAGATGTCGGCCACACGCTCGGCGAACATCCGCGAATTGTTGCGGCTGTCGTGCCCTACGACGACCCGGATTTCCTCGCCCGCGAAATTGCGCTTCAGGTAGTTCGAAAGACCCTGCGTCGCAGCACCTACCGTATAGATATTCATACGATTGGTGCCCACTCCCATGACCCCGCGAAGACCGCCCGTACCGAACTCGAGGTCCTTGTAAAAACTCTCTACAAGTTCTTTCATATCATTATCCATCAGGTATTTAACCTGTTTTTTAGTCTCTGCATCATAATTGCCGTCGAGCCATTTTTGGGCTTTCGCCAGCACTTGTTGTTCTAATCCGTTTTCCATAACTACATTGGTTTTATTTATAGCTTAAAGCTGTTATCCTCCAAAAATTTTATACGCAAATATACATATTTTATTTCCAATATTCACTATCAGCAAGTTAAAAAAGAGGAGCCTGCCACATCCTTTTTTCTATAGTAAAAGTATCGACTTTTGCAAGCATTTTGCCGCTCCATTTTCACAAATTTATTTACAACTTTGTGCTACCAAAAAAAACGGATACACCCTCCATCGATGTTAGCTCCCGCACAGACATATTGCGAAAAATGGCAAACTTGTTTGGACCAGATCAAGTCCCGAACGACCGAAGAGGAGTTCGTGAAGTGGTTCAAACCCATCGTGCCGCTCGAATTCGACGGCAAGACGCTTCGTCTGTGCGTGCCCAACATGAGCTACGTCTATCAGATCGAGAAGCACTACATTCCGTTCCTGCGGCCGATCATCTCCCAGCTCTACGGACAGGAGATCCGCCTGCACTACGCCGTTCCCAAAAACGACGCACAGAGCGTGCCAGTGTCGAAAGAAGCCGATACGACGGCGATTTCGCAGTTCAGCACCCAGACCAACACGGCAAATATAAAAAATCCGTTCGTCATTCCGGGTCTCAAGAAGATCGTCATCGACCCGCAGCTCAACCCGAACTACACGTTCGCAACCTTCATCGAAGGGGAGTGCAACCGCCTGGCCCGTTCGGCGGGTATGGCCGTCGCGGTCGATCCGGGCCATACGCCTTTCAACCCGCTGTATATATACGGTAACTCCGGACTGGGCAAGACCCACATCGTGCAGTCGATCGGCCACGAAGTGCGGCAGCGCCACCCCGAACTGCAGGTGCTTTACGTCTCGATGAACAAGTTCCAGGCGCAATTCCAGACCGCCTACAAGAACGGCGAAATTCCGGATTTCATCCATTTCTACCAGATGATCGACGTATTGATTATCGACGACATCCAGGAGCTCACGGGAAAAACCGGCACCCAGAACGCCTTCTTCAACATATTCAACCACTTGCAACTGGCAGGCAAACAGTTGATCCTTACCTCGGATAAACCGCCCGTGGAGCTGAAGGACATCGAACAGCGACTGCTGACCCGCTTCAAGTGGGGACTTTCGACCCAGCTCAACACGCCCGACTACGACACCAAAGTCAAGATCATCAGAATCAAGGCTCAGAAACTCGGCCTCCAGCTTACGGACGAAATCGTCCGCTACCTGGCGGACAATATCTCCGCCAACGTCCGGGAAATCGAGGGCGCTCTGTCGGCCCTGGTAGCCAATACCGTCTATATGGGCAAGAAAGTTTCCCTGTCGCTCGTCAAGGAGATTCTGAAGGTCTATGTCCGGGTATGCCAAAAAGAGATCACAATCGAGCACATCATCGAAGTCGTCTGCGACTTCCTGCATATCGACATCCAGCGCCTCAATTCGCCCGAACGAACCCGCGAAGTGGCTCAGGCGCGTCAGATCGCCATGTACCTGGCCAAGCAGCACACCAAATCCCCGCTGATCGCCATCGGTTCGGCTATCGGAGGACGCAACCACGCCACGGTGTTGCACTCCTGCAAGGCGGTATCGAACCAGATCGAAACGGACAAGGCTTTTCAGCGACAGATGGAAGAGCTCGAAAAACTGGTCCTGGCATAACCCGCCGGGACTTTTTTCATCTCCTCCCGAATCACAAATTTGCGAAAAACTTACCGACGACTCGATATTTCCGATGCCATACAAGCCCGCAAACTCCGTCGCCTTCCGCTTGTTGTCACTCCGGACAAAACCATCCCCGACACCGGCACGCATACACTTCTCCAATCCGGTTGCACCCGGACATTGAACCACACCGGAGGCAGTCGATTCGCCGACCATATCCTCCGCCTCCGAAAATCCCGGATTCTTCAGGCCGTCGGCAACGAACGACCCTGTTTCCCCAAAATACGACCCACCCCGACACGCAGCCGCAAATTTCCCCTTCACCCACAGAATTACATCCGCAAACAGCCATAAATCCGGCCGGAAATGGCGATAATTGCATTTTATTTCGTAACTTTGAAAAATAAATCCCGTTGTGTAAAACACCCGGAGCGAAACGGCGATTCCGACTTTCAGGAACAGTGTCGGAAGATCCGTCGGTCGCCGGGCAGCGACGACAGAACAGCAAAGTTCGGCAGGCGGGAAAATCCCGGGTTTACGCACCGGACACCGGATACGAAATACGAAAAAATAAAAACAATTCGACTATATGGCAGAGAAAACACAAGCAAATCCCGACAAGTTAAAGGTACTTAACGCGGTGATGGAGAAGATCGAGAAGGATTTCGGCAAAGGCTCGATCATGCGCATGTCGAGCGCAGAGGTCGCCGACGTACAGGTAATCCCCACGGGTTCGATCACCCTGGACATGGCGCTCGGCGTAGGCGGTTACCCCAAAGGACGCGTCATCGAGATTTACGGTCCCGAATCCTCGGGCAAGACGACCCTGGCGATCCACGCCATCGCCGAAGCCCAGAAGGCCGGCGGTATCGCCGCTTTCATCGACGCGGAACACGCTTTCGACAGCTCCTACGCCCAGCAACTCGGCGTGGATGTCGATAACCTGCTGATTTCGCAGCCGGACAACGGCGAACAGGCGCTCGAAATCGCCGACTCGCTGATCCGCTCGAGCGCCATCGACATCATCGTCATCGACTCCGTGGCGGCTCTGACGCCCAAGGCGGAAATCGAAGGGGAGATGGGCGATGCCAAGATGGGATTGCAGGCCCGCCTGATGTCGCAGGCACTGCGCAAGCTCACCTCGAGCATCTCCAAAACCAAAACGGTCTGCATCTTCATCAACCAGTTGCGCGACAAGATCGGCGTAGTGTACGGCAACCCCGAAACCACGACGGGCGGTAATGCACTGAAATTCTATGCCAGCGTCCGCATCGACATCCGCCGGGTGTCGGTCATCAAGGACGGCGAGGAACAGCTCGGCACCCGCACCCGCGTCAAAGTGGTCAAAAACAAGGTGGCGCCCCCGTTCAAGAAGGCCGAATTCGACATCATGTTCGGCGAGGGCATCTCGAAGATCGGCGAAATCATCGACCTGGGTGTGGACTACGGAATCATCAAGAAATCGGGTTCGTGGTTCTCTTACGGCGACCGCAAAATCGGCCAGGGCCGCGACAGCGTGAAAGAGCTTCTCAAGAACGATGAAGCGCTCCGCAACGAAGTCGAAGCCAAAGTCCGCGAAGCGATGATTGCCGCCCGCAAAGCATAAAAAGCGAATGAAGAGCCGACCGGGGCCTGTAACAAAGGCAGGAAACGCCCAAAAGACCGGTCGGAGTCTTCTCTCTTCGGACAAATACAGGCAGCGACGCACGGTATAGCCGGGACAGTTATAAAACGGCACCCCGGAAACGAAGCGAAAAACGATATTTTACGATAGAAAACGAGATCGTCGGTACGAAATCCGTCGAAATTCGTAGTTGGACCCTAAAACAGCATTGGATGGTATGGATTTTACGCCGGAAGACGAACGATTAATCAAGGAGAAGTGGGAGGAACTGCTTCAGTCGTGCACCAAAATCTGTAAAAACGACGAAGACTGGGAGTTCATCAAACGCGCTTTTTTCCTGGCGAAAGAGGCGCATGGCGGAGTGCGTCGTCGCTCGGGCGAGCCGTACCTGCTGCATCCCATCGCCGTAGCCAAGATCGTCGTGGACGAGATCGGGCTCGGCGTCAAATCGGTCGTCGCCGCCCTGCTGCACGACGTTGTGGAGGATACGGAGTACACGGTCGAAGATATGGAGCGCATCTTCGGGCCCAAGATCGCCAAGATGGTCGATGGGCTTACGAAGATGTCGGGCGTATTCAATGCCGATACTTCGGAGCAGGCGGAGTATTTCCGCAAAGTCCTGCTCACGCTTTCGGACGACGTGCGGGTGATCCTGATCAAAATCGCCGACCGCCTGCACAACATGCGTACGCTGGGGTCGATGCCTACCAACAAGCAGATCAAAATCACGGGTGAAACGCTTTACCTGTTCGCACCGCTGGCGTATCGGCTCGGCCTGTACACTATTAAGAGCGAACTCGAAGACCTCTGCATGAAATATCGCTTCCCGGTACAATATGCCGAGCTGTCGGAAAAACTCAAAGCGACCGAAGAACAGCGCGAAGCCTTCATCAGCAAATTCAACGCCCCGATCATCGAAGCGCTCAAGCGGGACCATATCAACTTCGAAATTTCGGGACGTGTCAAAAGCCTTTACTCGATCTGGAGCAAGATGCAGCGCAAACAGATTCCCTTCGAGGAGGTTTACGACCTGTTCGCCATCCGGATCGTCTTCCAGCCGCTGCCGTTCCCCTCGGAAAAGACACAGTGCTGGCAGATATTCTCGACTATCACCGACATCTATACGCCGAAACCGGATCGCCTGCGCGACTGGATTTCGATGCCCAAGGCCAACGGCTACGAAGCGTTGCACTCGACTGTTATGGGTCCCGACGGAGTATGGGTAGAGGTGCAGATCCGCACGCAACGCATGGAGGAGATCGCCGAAAGGGGATTCGCCGCTCATTGGAAATACAAAAACGCCTCGCTGTCGAACAACGAGGACGAACTCGACCGCTGGCTCAAAAAGATACGCGATGCACTGAATGGTCCGACGGAAAACGCCGTTGACTTCCTGGATAACTTCAAATTATCGCTATACACATCTGAAATAGCGGTATTTACACCCAAAGGAGAGGCTCGGAAAATGCCGTACGGAGCCACCGCACTGGACTTCGCGTACGACATACACTCGAAGATCGGAAACAGTGCCATCGGCGCCAAGATCAACCACAAGATCGAGCCGATCACCACACAGATCAACAGCGGCGACCAGATCGAAATCATCACCGCCGACAACGCACGCCCCAAAGCCGAATGGCTCGACATCGTCACCACGACCAAAGCTAAGCAGGCGATCAAGAGTTTTCTCAAACGCGAGCGGCAAAACAACATCGAACGGGGCATGAAGATGCTCGAGGAGCGAATGCAGCAACTCAATACCCCGCTCAGCGGTCGTGTGCTGCGCAAAATCGTCCCGATTTACGAATCCAACAACAAAGAGGAGCTTTACAGCAAAATCGGGGCGGGGATCGTCGATCTAAAAGACTTGGACAAGGTCCTGAAAGTCAATGCCACCAGCAAGATACTCAAGTTCTGGACGCTTTTTATCAACAAAAAGGAGGACGAGGAGGGCGACGATGCCGAAAATCCGGAACCGAACAGCGCGAAAGCCGAAGAATCGGCAACGGCAGGCGAACCGCAATTCGTCATGGCCGAATGTTGCAAACCGATTCCGGGAGACAGCGTGGTAGGGTATAAAGACCCTGCGTCGCACCGTATCATCGTGCATAAATCCAACTGCAAGGAGCTCGACCGGCTGGCCGCTCAATTCGGACGCAATATCCTCAAGGACGAAATCAAATGGTCGCAACACAAGGCCATGTCGTACCTATCGACCATCGAACTGCGCGGCATCGACCGCACCGGCATACTGCTCGACCTGGCAAAAACGGTCAGCGAGGACTTCAGCATCAATATCCGGCAGATCAATATCCAGACGCACGACAACATTTTCGAGGGCACGATCAGCCTTTATGTCAAGGATGCGGAGGGCCTGCATGCAATCATGGACAAAATCCGCAAGATAAAGGGCATAGACACCGTAAAACGTAATCAGGATTAAACCATCGGCACTATGGACAAAGATATCATCCAAATACTGTGGAGCGCACTGTTGATCGTCATAGTCACGATCGTCCCGCTGGTCAAGAAGTTCAAGGAGATGCAAAGAAAAGAGTTGCGCTCCGCATCGGCGGCACAGCCCGTCCGTCAGGCGGAGGCGGACACATCCGCCCCGGTGTCCGGATTCCGAAAAACGGCCGGCAAGTCCCCAAAAACTGAAAAAGCGGAATCTCCGTTACGCAACCAGATCGGCATATCCCGAGCGGACGCCGAACAGCAACCTCATAGCCCCGGTATCGCCGAAGAATTCGACGTGCGAAAAGCGGTCCTTTATTCGGAGATAATGGCTCCAAAATTCAAGGAGGAGTAGCCAAAGACAGGCACATACGCTCATCGGCATCGATTCCCGTATTTTTCGGAAGCCGACACGATGCAAAATAGAAGGATGAGAAGGATTCTTCTCTCCGAATTAAATTAAAACTCCCTTCGCTTATTACGGGACCTCAAAGAGGCGATAAGCCACAACAAGCAACGACGCAATCAATAAACATATTTTCATATGGCATCCATATTCACTCGCATCATCAACGGCGAAATCCCGAGCTACAAGGTGGCGGAGGATGAAAATTTTCTGGCATTCCTCGACATCAATCCCCTCGAGAAAGGTCATACGCTGGTCGTCCCCAAGAAAGAGATCGATTATATTTTCGACCTGGACGACGAAACCCTGCAAGGGATGATCGTCTTCGCCAAAAGGGTGGCGAAAAAAATCCAGGCGAAAATCGCTTGCAAAAGAGTGGCAGTAGTGGTTTTCGGCCTCGAAGTTCCCCATGCGCACATTCACCTGATCCCGATGGAAAACGAATACGACGTTGATTTCCGCAAAGTCAAGCCCAAATTCACTCCGGAAGAGTTCGAAGAAACAGCCAGAATGATTCGGGAATAGGACATACGGCAGAACATACAAACCATTAATTACCAGCCGGGTAGTGTATTGATTACACTATCCGGCCTTATTTTTTAACATAATATAATCAAAAGGAAAATAATGTTAAAAAAACGATGGAGAGCGAATTTCAATATCCCGAAATTATTGCAAAATCCAGCAAAATAGGGTAGTATGTTACAAATGTAATCACATCTTTCTTCTTAAACTTGCCTAATTTTATCTATTTGTAAATACACACTCTGTAAACATGCTGTTGATATTCAACAAATGTAAAATACTAAGCAAACCCTCGCAACAGTCAAAAATCCCCTGCATTATTAGAATCAAAATATTGAATTATCAATATAAATATACTATAAACCATATATTTATGACAACTAACTAAATAAAAACAAGAAGAATCCAACCGTATTTAGAGCCGTTTTGCAGTCCACATCGAATTTCATAAAAATATAAAAGCATTATATACTTATAATCAATAAATTACATAAAATTATATATACAAATAATTCACACACAAGATTCGAAGATATTTAACCATATTCGAATAATTACATTTGTAAACATTATCGACAACAATTAACATTTTACAATCGTACAAAATAGTTGTTTTACAAAAGAAAAATATTTATTTTTGTAAAAAATACCGGAAATGAAGGAGAAATTGCAACAATTGATGAAAAGCGAAGGTTTAACCTCCAGCCGGATGGCCGAGATCCTCGGAATCCAGCCTTCGGGAATCTCCCACATTCTCGCCGGACGGAACAAACCGGGATTCGATTTGCTGCAGAAGATTCTCCGGAGGTTTCCGCGCGTCAATCCGGACTGGTTGCTGCTCGACTCCGAACAGATGTATCGAACCGGCAATCCGAAAAGTTCCTCTTCAACGAACGGAACAGACGCTGGAAATGGTCGGACTGACACCGGACTGTTCGGGACGGAACTGGAACAGAGATCGAACACCGCCGGTTCGGTCGCTCCATCGACACAAACGGCCGAGAACGACAACGAGCTGTCGAAGCAAACCGATACGGTTCTTCAAACCCTCGCCGGCAATGACCGGAATCCCGTCGTGCGCGTTATTCTGGTCTATGCCGATCGCTCATTTGAGGCCCTGACACTACATAAGCCGTAACCCGGCAGTCTATTATATAAATCGGTCCAAAAGCGGACTTCGAAAAAATTTCCATATTTCGTTTCAAGCGAACGGCCAAGAAGGAGGATCCCATCTGCGCAATCATTGAAAGACGGCGTCGTTATTTTCCAACAAGTCGGCGCTCTTTTATCAAACTCCGTTTCAGGCCGCTCCAGGGCCTACGACGGCATTTCTGCTGCATTGCACCCCATGGAATGAAGTCTGCAGAATTAAGCATAAACCAAAATACAGAAACGTCTTGCCGGGAATGCAGCGATGCACTCCGAATGTATAATCACCCCGGATAAAGCGGCCTTCGCTCGATCGCTATGATGCGAAATGAAGGTAGAGCCTTCGTATCATCCTCTTTATGGAACGTCAGGTCGCGGCGTGCCATATCGCAGGGGCGCTCGCCGGAATCCGCTGTTCTGCCAGGGATACAGAGGTGATCGGAATCAAAACGGGAGCCATATCTCGGACGGACTTGAAGATAAATCGGACCCAAGCGTCCGATTTTTTCATTATTTGGGTATATTTGTATCATACCACGACCCAAATGAGATATTTACTCTTCGTTGTCATCGGCCTGATCGGTTGTTTCCCGCTCCGGGCCCAAACCCCGGAAGACAATCTGCGGGACGAAGAGTATTATCCCTTTCAGAACGGTTACGAAGAGCCTTACAGCCCGATGATCGACACCGATTCGTCGCTCTTCTACCGAGCGATCCAAAGTACGGGCGACCTGTTCCGGGACGCCACGGACTTCAAATTCTCATTCGTGGCCTACAACCGCCGCGGAGAACCGTACCGGCCCGACCGGATGTCGCTGAACGGCATCCGGCTGCCGTCGCGCTACATTCCGTCGATGAATGCCTTGTATCCCCAAAAGTACGGAGAGCCGATGAACGGATGGCATTTACCGACGACTCTGGACGCCGAATACCGAACCTCCGAAGAGCCACTGCTCCCGGAGCGCAATGCGGCACTCCAATTCTCCGGCCGCAACTACCTGATGGGGCTCCGCCTGACCATCGCCGAAAACCTCGGCCGGAACTGGGACCTTGCGGCGACCGTACAGGGCCGCACGGGACGGGACCTTTATGCCGACGGCGTATTCAGCAATTCGCTGAATGCAGCGATACTTCTATCCAAAAGATTCGGAGACAGGCATCTCTTCTCGTTGCTGACCGTCGTACCGGTTTCGATGCGAAGCCTGCGCACCTCATCGACCCGGGAAGCCTTCGACCTGACGGGAAATCCCCTCTACAACCCTTCGTGGGGCTATCAGGACGGAAAAGTGCGCAGCGGGCGCATCCGACGCGAAGCGGTTCCTCTGGCCGCAGCCGCATACCGGATCCGCCTGACGGATGCGACTTCGCTCGCAGCGACCTTCACGGCGGAAACGGGCATCAGGCGTTACAGTTCGCTGGCATGGTACGACGCTCCGAGCCCGATGCCGGACTACTACCGCTGGATGCCCGGCTACCAGACGGACCCCGTAACCCGGCTCGAAATGGAAAATATCTGGCGGGCGAACGATGTCCGCTACACCCAAATCGACTGGGACGAATTTTACCGGCAAAACAGAAACAGCAAGGACGGCAGCGCGACCTATCTCATGGAGGACCGTGTGGAGCGCATCGCCAATATGCAGCTCCTCGCGGAGGGCATCACCCGAATCAGCGAACGACTGACGGTACGCTACGGCATCCGGGCGGCCCGGACGGACTCCCGATTCTACAAACAGATGAGGGATTTGATGGGGCGCAGTTATTTCGTCGATCGCGACTATTACCTGATCGACGACGGCGTCTATGGCAACAAACTCCAGAACGATCTGCGTCATCCCGATCGGATCATCCGCGAAGGCGATCGCTTCGGCTACGACTACGACTTGCGGCGCAATGAAATCGGCGCCGGAGGTTCACTCGAATACCGTGCCGACCGCCTGCGGGCTTTTATCGCAGCCGAGGTCGGAGCCGCCTCCGTATTCCGCCGGGGACACTACGAAAAAGAGCTTTTCGCCGGCAATAAATCCTTCGGAAAATCGCGGGCGCTGCATTTCGCGCCCTACCTGTTCCGCGCCTCGGCAGGCTACTCCTTCTCGGTACGACATCATCTGGAAATGACGGTTTACGCCTCATCGCGGACACCCGACGGAGACGACCTTTTCCTGAACCTCGAATACAACAACCGACCGGTGGAGGATCCGACCGAGGAGAAACGGTACGGAGCTGAACTGAACTACACCTGGTCCGGGCGCAATGTGCGCTTTCGGGCGACGCTCTTCGTCGTCCGCACTGCGGACGGCATGCAGGTGCGGCACTACTACGACGATTTCTACGCAACATACAGCGACATGGCGGCCGCCGGCATCGGAACGCTTCGCTACGGCGCGGAAGCGACCGCCCTGATCCGGCTGGCATACCGCTGGAACCTCACGCTGGCAGCCAGCGCCGGACGTTACCGCTATGCGGACAATCCCGTCGTCACGGTCTATGCCGACGCGAACAACGAGGTGCTGGACCGCAACGCCGCGAGCTACATGGGCGACTGTTCGGTCGGCAACACGCCCCAACTGACGGGTTTCGCGGGACTCAACTATTACGGTCCGAAAGGCTGGGGCGTACAGGCGGAGGCCGCATGGACCGGGAATCGGTTCGTCGAACCGTCGCTGGTACGACGCACGTCGCGCATCGCCCGGCAACTGGCCGAATCGCCGGAAGCCTTCGAACTGTTTACCCGCCAGGAACGGCTCGGGGATGCGTTTACGTTGAATGTCACGCTTTTCAAATCGTTTTATTTCAACGCCTCGCGTCTGACTCTGATGCTCTCGGTACGCAACCTTCTCAACGACAGGGACCAACTCTTCAGCGGCTACGAATCTCCCCGCGTACGCCGTATCCGGACCGCAGACACGTATGTTTACCGACCGCTGGACACCCGTTATCTGTATGCGTATCCCCGGACCTTTTACGCCTCCATATCTTACAAATTTTAATATCGGTTCGATTTTTTCGGGAATAATTTGGCAATTCAACGGATTTTCCATAAATTGAGTCCGAAAAATTTAAAAACGACTCGACTTATGATTATCGGTATTCCAAAAGAGATTAAAAACAACGAAAACCGGGTTTCGCTCACCCCGTCCGGAGCCAAAGAGCTTACCAAACGTGGGCATAAAGTGTATGTGCAGGCGACTGCCGGTGCAAACAGCGGATTCCCGGACAAAGACTACGTCGCCGCAGGCGCCGAACTGCTGCCTACCATCGAAGAGGTCTATGCCAAAGCCGAAATGATCATCAAGGTCAAGGAGCCGATAGAGCCTGAATACAAACTCATCCGCCAAGGACAACTGGTATTCACCTATTTTCACTTCGCCAGCAGCGAACCGCTGACCCGGGCAATGGTCGAAAGTGGTGCGATCTGCTGCGCTTACGAAACCGTCGAAGCATCCGACCGTTCGCTGCCTCTGCTGATTCCCATGTCGGAAGTCGCAGGGCGTATGGCGACGCAGGAGGGTTGTTACTTCCTCGAAAAACCGCACGGCGGAAAAGGGAAGCTGCTGGGCGGCATGCCGGGCGTGAAGCCCGCCAAGGTATTCGTGATCGGAGCCGGTGTCGTAGGCACGGCGGCGGCACGTATGGCGGCCGGCCTGGGTGCCGACGTGACGATCTGCGACATCTCCCTCAAGCGTCTGGCCTACCTGACGGACGTGATGCCCCAAAACGTAAAAACGCTTATGTCGTCGGAATACAACATCCGCGAAGAGCTCAAGACCGCCGACCTGGTGATCGGCTCGGTGCTGATTCCCGGTGCGAAAGCCCCGAAACTCGTGACGCGCGACATGCTTAAGGATATGGAGCCTGGATCGGTTCTGGTCGATGTGGCCATCGATCAGGGCGGCTGCTTCGAAACCTCGCGGCCGACGACCCATGAGGAGCCGACCTACTTCGTCGATGGCATTCTGCACTACTGTGTCGCCAACATCCCCGGTGCGGTGCCCTACACCTCGACGCTCGGACTTACGAACGCAACGCTGCCGTACGCCATCCAACTGGCGGACAAGGGTTGGCGTCGCGCCTGCAAGGAGAATCACGAACTGGAGTTAGGATTGAACGTCGTCGAAGGAAAGGTCGTTTACAAACAAGTAGCGGATGCCTGGGGACTGAAATACGAACCGCTGGCCCTGTAAAGCCGACCCCGCAAACGATACAGTCGGAAAATCCGGCGATAGCCGCGCTTCCGACACTCTGGTCCCCGTCGTTTCGGACCGAAAGACAAAGCCTCGTATTCTTTTCGGAATACGAGGCTTTTGTATAATTATATGTCCCCCAAGCGGGCTTTTATACTTTATCTTATTTTTGCAACGCCTCCCAGAGCATATCCTTGAGCCGGGGAATGTTCATACCCGATATCGAGGAAATGAAGACCGAAGGAACCCCCTCGGGCAGATGGCTTTTCATCTCTTCGATCAGGTCCTCGTCGAGCATATCGCATTTGGTGATGGCCAGCAGGCGCTCCTTGTCGAGCAATTCCGGATTATACTGGGTCAATTCGCCCAACAGGACCGCGTAATCCTTGCGGATGTCGTCGCTGTCGGCAGGAATCATAAAGAGGAGCACCGAATTGCGTTCGATATGGCGCAGGAAACGGGTTCCCAATCCCTTGCCTTCGTGAGCTCCTTCGATGATGCCCGGTATATCGGCCATGACGAACGAATGGTGATCGCGGCACTCGACGATACCCAGGTTGGGTTCGAGCGTCGTGAAGGCATAGTTGGCGATCTTGGGCTTTGCAGCGGAAACGACCGAAAGGAGCGTGCTTTTGCCCGCGTTCGGGAACCCCACCAATCCCACGTCAGCCAACACCTTCAGTTCGAGAATGAAAGTTCCCTCCTGACGATCCTCGCCAGGCTGCGCGTAACGCGGAGCCTGGTTGGTCGAGGTCTTGAAATGCCAGTTTCCCAGTCCGCCCCGGCCGCCCTTGAGCAGGACGAGCTCTTCGCCGTCGGCGGTCACCTCTCCGGCATATTCCGTCGTACCGTCCTCAAGCACCCGTCTGGCGACCGTTCCCAACGGTACGGGAATGACGATGTCCTTACCGTTCTTACCCGAGGAGCGGGCTCCGGAACCGCCTTCGCCGTCCTCCGCGAACTGGTGACGCTGGTACTTAAGGTGGATCAGCGTCCAATACTGGCTGTCGCCGCGCAGGATGATATGTCCTCCGCGACCGCCGTCGCCGCCGTCCGGTCCGCCGAATTCGACGAATTTCTCGCGACGGAAATGCGCCGACCCGCTGCCGCCATGTCCGGAACGGGCGAATATTTTCACGTAATCTACAAAGTTCGATCCTGCCATAAGTCTTGTTATTTAAGGTGCGGAAATTTTCGGCCGGCAGCGGCGATACGCGACACGACCTTTTCCGAACCGGAATTTACCGCTGCAAAGATAGTGCAAGCCGGGAGGAGTGCCAAATTTATTTGGACACGTCCGAAGCAGAATCCCTTCAAAATGCAGTTGAAAACCGGAAACAAGGCCGGTTTATCGAAAACTCCGGCGGCAGAAAACCTTCCTGTCAATACTACAAATGGTTCAAATAACCGTAACGCACAAGGTCTTCGGCATCCTGTGTCAGATAGGTCTGTCCGTTTGCCAACACATAGAGCCGGTCCGCCACGTCGGTTACATGGCGATACATGTGATCGGTAAGCAGGATGCCTTTATTTCGTTTTTCCGCCCGAATCAAAGCTTTCAAAGTTACAACATGCAATGGCGCGACTTGTGAAAAAGGTTCGTCGAGCACTGCGAAAAGGCTCCGGCTGCGCAGAATAACGAAACACTCCAAAATACGCCGCTCCCCGCCGGAAAGGGTTCGGATTTTCGCCTTCCGCAACTTCCCGAATATCGGAAACCAGACCGTCAGGTCATCCCACTCCAGACCGAAGTCCCGCAAAACCGCCTCCACAGTCAGCCACCCGGGGGTAAACCCCTGCTGCGGAAGATAACGCACCTGGCTGCTTCCGAAACGATCGTACCATTTGCCGTCGATGCGCATCGATCGGAATCCGGGGCGCAACGCTCCGCAGAGTATCTTCATCAGGCAGCTTTTTCCACTGCCATTGCGTCCCAGCAATGCCGTTGCTCCGCCGGTTTCGACGGCAAGATATACACTCGAAAGAATCACCCGATCACCGAACGACAACTCGACCGAATCTATTTCAAGAATATGTTTTTCAGAGGGGTTCATACAGTACAAGGGATACGAATATCAGCAGCATATAACACGCCAGCAAGTCTATGCCGCAACTCGCACCCAACAGCATACGTCGTCGAACCCCCAGATTGCGGTAATAGTCGAACTCATCGTTATAACGCGGTATGATCCAAACATACAGATAGACCGGATAGATGACCATTTTCCCCGCAAGGCACAACGGCACGACCGACGGACCGTATCCGGTCACGAGCCAGGCCAACGCCACGCTCACGGCCCCGCAGAAAAACAGCATCGCCGAGCGATAAAAACGGAGTATGAGCAACAATTTAGGCATAAACTCTATCGGGTGCGTCGCAAACCCTCGCATCGAAACGCGGAAATCAAGGGAATTCCATCAGACGATTGGTAATTCGCAACATATAATTGCCGTTGAAATAGTCGAGCACACCGCTGACCGTTCCCATTCCAGCCGGGGCCGGCTCCTCGGCATACGTGCAGGAAGCTGCGAATCGGACGATCAGCGTATCGTTCCGCTCATCGACCAAATGGCGGTCGGTAGCCAGCAATCGGCCGGTTTCCGAATCCCGCAGGCAGAAGGGCAGACCGACCTCTTCGTGCGCGAACCGGACCCTGCGGAATCGTACGTAAGTGGCGATACGGCTTGCAGCCACCTCCCCGAAGGAGAGTTCCCGAGGCACGAAATCGACCGACCCGTCCCCGATGCGGCGAACATGACGTCCGAGCGACTCTGCCGAAATACGGTCCAGAATATATTCTGCGGTGGGCGGAAGCCCCAACTGTACCTTGCCCCCGTAATCACCCAGCGCCAGCCCATTGCAATAAACGCGCACCGTACTTCCAGAGTCGAAAGTCCGATAGAGACGCTTCGCGTCGATCAATACTTCGATTCCGCCGCTTTCGTCCTCCACGACGAGCGCATCGGGAAATTCGCCGTACAGATCGTTGCCCACGACACAGCCTTCGATCCACAGATCCTCGGTAACGGGATGCAAAACGCCCCGGCACAGCGATTTCAGATACGCAATAGAAACATGCCGCGCAGTCCCGTCCCCGGATTCGTACTCCGGCGACGAAGCATTGCCGCAGGCTTGCAGCACGAAGAGCAGCAGGCTACCGAAAACAATCGTTCTCATCGCGCATTTTAATCATATAGGATTTTCCGATCGACCCGGCATTGCCGTACTGCAAAACGCCGACCAGCGTAACCGGCCCCTTCGGAATTTCCGAAGCCGCATACCGGGCATAGGTGCTCGTATAGGTGGCGATCCTGTTTCCGGCCCGGTCCTCGAACAGCCGATAACCTTCCCATTTCCAATCCGTCGGATCCTCTTCCGACGGAAGCGGCGTCAGATCCTCGATCTGCACCAGGCAGCCGCACATGTCGGGCGCAAGTTCGTCGAAAGCGACGATCCGGGGAACGGGACGGAGAACATCGACGGTTTCGCAAGCGACGTACCGGTCGAGCAGGGCACGGACACCGATGGCTTCCACGGCATAATCTCCCGCCGCAGGCATCGTACCGATCTGCACCACTCCGAAGCGACGGCACATAGCTAGCCCCTGAAGACGCACCGCGATGCGGCATCCCGGAGGATAGACCCGAAACAGGTCGTCCAGGCCGGCCATCAGCTCCACGCCCGTTCCGTCTTCCTGCAACACGACCGAGCGGAAGAAGTTCCCCGCTTCGTCGGACGTAGTGACCCGCCCCGCGACTACGATGTCCTGGACGATACGCACGGGCGTATCCCCGCACCGCGCGGAGAGGTCCGGCAGGGAGAGGTTCGCCTCCGGAAGCGGATCGTTCTTCGGAGCCGGAACCCCGGCATCGTCGTAACATCCGGCGGCGAGCAGGGCGAAGAGAAGAAGGGAAAGGCGCAGCATCGCGGTTTATTCGATCCAGGAATCTTTCAGACCGAGGAAATAGAGTACGCCGTCCAGACCGATCGTCGATATCGACTGGCTGGCCGTAGCTTTCACCTTGGGCTTGGCGTGGAACGCGATGCCCAACCCGGCCAGGTCGAGCATCGGAAGGTCATTGGCTCCGTCGCCGACGGCGATCGACTGAGCGATGTTGATATTTTCAACCTGACACAGCAGACGCAGCAGCTCGGCCTTGCGGCGGCCGTCCACGATCTCGCCGACGTGACGGCCCGTCAAACGGCCCTCCTCGACCTCCAGCTCATTGGCATAAACGTAATCGAAGCCGTATTTCTGTTTCAGGTAGTTGCCGAAATAAGTGAAACCTCCGGACAGAATGGCCGTCTTGTATCCCACACGCTTGAGAATGGTCATCAGGCGCTCCAACCCCTCGGTGATCGGCAGGTTGCGGGCGATCTCCTCCATCACCGAAACGTCGAGTCCCCGAAGCAGGGCGATGCGGCGCGTGAAACTCTCGGTAAAGTCGATCTCGCCCCGCATGGCGCTCTCGGTAACGGCCCGCACTTCGGGACCCACGCCGGCACGGTCGGCCAACTCGTCGATCACCTCGGTTTCGATCAGCGTGGAATCCATATCGAAACAGATCAGGCGTCGGCTGCGGCGGAAGATGTCGTCCTTCTGGAACGAAATATCGACCCCCTCGTTGGACAGCTCCATGAAGCGTTTCTGCAATACGGCCTTATCGCCGAGCGTACCGCGCACCGAAAGCTCGATGCAGGCGCGGGTGGCACGGTTCTCCTCCTCGAGCGGCATACGGCCCGTAAGTCGCTTGATCGCGTCGATGTTGAGTCCCTGTTCGGCGACCGCTTTGGTGACCCCTGCGATATGGCGCGCCGTAACCTGACGTCCCAAAAGAGTGATAATATAGCGGTTCTTGCCCTGACGACCGACCCAGGCCTGGTAATGTTCCTCGGTGATGGGGGTGAAGCGGATCATCACGCCCAGTTCCGAGGCCTTGAAAAGCAACTCCTTGAGGATGGCGCCCGATTTGTCGGAGGTGGTCATGAACAGGATGCCCAAAGTCAGCGACTGGTGGATATTCGCCTGGCCGATATCGAGGATGAACGCGTCGTACCGGGCCAGAATATCGGTCAGCGAAGAGGTCATGCCGGGCTTGTCTTCGCCCGAAATATTGATTTGGATTATCTCTATCTTACTTTCCATAGCAAAATCCGTTAAACACATTATAGAGCAAAGTTACTATTATTTCCGGTTTTTTTGATTAAATTTGCAACTCTAACCTATCAAATTTAATTCTTTCATGGGATTTCTTTTCATCACAGCACAGCAAACCGAAAAACTCATCGTTCCGGACAGCATACAAAAAGCCAAATTCGCGGAAACGGTCGAAAAAATCGCTAATATGGATTTGGAAAAAGTCCTGACGAATCTGGTTTCGGAAAGTATCTGGGTCGGCCTGAAAATCGTCCTCGCCCTGGCGATATACATGGCGGGGCGTTGGCTTATCGGCCGCCTCATAAAACTGCTTTCGACGGCTTTCGAAAAGCGCAAGGTGGATCGTTCGCTGCAAATCTTCCTGCGCAACCTGATCAAGACCATCTCCTACATCGTGCTGATTCTCCTGATCATTCAAGTCATGGGTATCAACACCACTTCGATCGTCGCGCTGCTCGCTTCGGCCGGTCTGGCTATCGGTATGGCCCTGAGCGGCACATTGCAGAATTTCGCCGGTGGCGTGATGATCCTGCTGCTCAAGCCCTACCGCATAGGCGATTACATCTCGGCCCAGGGACAGTCGGGTACCGTGCAGGAGATCATGCTCTTCTCGACCAAGATCACCACAGCCGACAAGCAGACCATCTATATCCCGAACAGCTCGATCGCTACCGCGATCATCAACAACTATTCCACCTCCGAAACACGTCGCGTGGAGTGGGTGATCGGCATCTCTTACGGCGACGATTTCGCAACGGCACGGGAGGCTATCCTGGAACTGCTGTCCAAAGACGCACGGGTGCTTCAGGATCCGGCGCCTGCGGTATATATCGCTGCCCTGGCCGATAATTCGGTCAATCTGACCGTTCGGGCCTGGACGAAAAACGAAGATTACTGGGACGTTTTCTTCGCAATGAACGAGCTGTATTACAAAACATTACCTGAAAAGGGAATCAACTTCCCGTTCCCGCAGATGGACGTTCACCTGACCAAAGAGTAACCACACACAGCCAATCCGCATCCATTATGAAAAAGTGGTTTTTATTTCTGATTTTCATCGCCTGCGCGATTCCTTCGTGCGAACTGAAAGAAGTAGGACCCGAACAAACGACGTTCCCGGTCATCACGGACGAAGGAGCCACCATCGAAGACGGAGGTCGGGTATCTTCGGTTCAGAAAGTTTATGTGCAGGCCAATATATCGAACCAGTACGGTGCATTCTACGCTCAGGTGAAATACGACGTCAAATGGACCGATAAGAACGGAGTAGAGCACACGGAGCAGAAATCGACCAATGCCTACTATTTCAAGGCGACTTCCGACACGGTCTTTTACGAAGCAATCATCCCTGCACAGAAAGCCGGCAGTACGGTATATTGGCTGATCGTCGTGACCAACGAAAACGGCCTTTCTTCCGTGACCGAAGCCCAGCAATACAGCGTATATGCCATCTGAAACCGCATTTTCGAACGGTACGAGCCGGAGCGGATTCACCCCGCACGGCCCGAACGGACAGTGAAGAACCAAACTCAAACATACATCGAACAGAAAAAATTATGGAATTGAAAGAGATTCTGGCCATTTCCGGCCAACCCGGTTTGTACAAATACGTCGCACAATCGTCGCGCGGCGTCATCGTCGAGTCGTTGTCGGACGGCAAACGCATGAATGCCGCAAGCAACTCCAAAGTGAGCGCACTGACCGAAATATCCATCTTCACCGAGGGCGAGGACATCCCGCTCGCAGAGGTTTTCACCAAAATTTACGAACATACGCAGGGACAGCCAGCCATCAGCCACAAGGAGGCTCCGGAAAAACTCAAAGCATATTTCGCAGAAGTATTGCCCGAATACGACCGCGACCGGGTCCACGTATCGGACATGAAGAAGGTTTTCTCCTGGTTCAATACCCTCGTGGGTGCCGGGTTCACCGAATTCAAACTGCCCGCAGAGCAGGAAGCATAAAGATTCGCCGGTGCTCCCTTTCGACAGGTGTGCACCGCTGCCGAACCTTTGCCCGAATAGACAATACAGCTCCGATTCCGCACCTGCCGGACGGAGCATTTTTATAAATAAAAAACCATGCGACCCATGAAAATATCGATCGTCGGAGGAGGTAATATGGGCGGAGCAATCGCTCGCGGACTATCCACCTGCGACCTGTTCCGACCACAGGACATTACGGTCATCAACCGCCGCGCGAGCAAAACCGCCGAAATACAGGAGTTCAATCCGGAATTGCAGGCCGTTACGGGCGACTACAGCTCTCTGGCTACGGCCTACATCGTGGTAATCGCCGTGAAACCCTGGATAGTGGAGGCACTGATAAAAGAGCATCTGACAGGGAAGCGGCCCGATGGACAGATCGTCATTTCGGTAGCGGCGGGCATTTTCCTGGAACAGCTGCAAACATGGGCAGGAAAAGACAGAGCCCTTTATTGCGCAATTCCCAATACGGCCATCGAAGTAAAGCAAAGCATGACTTTCATCACGGGGCTGAATGCGACCGAAGATCAGAACAGACTGGTTTTGAATATTTTCGGTGCATTAGGCAAAGCGGAATTGGTGGAAGAGCGGCTACTCGGTCCGGCCACGACGCTCTGCTCCTGCGGTATCGCCTTCGCCTTCCGTTATATCCGGGCAGCGATGGAGGGCGGGGTAGAGCTGGGCCTTTACCCGCAAAAAGCCAGGGAAGGCGTTCTGCAAACCCTGCGCGGGGCGATCGCCTTGCTCGAATCCAACGGCTCGCACCCCGAACAGGAGGTGGATAGGGTAACCACAGCCGGAGGAATCACGATCAAAGGGCTGAACGAAATGGAACACGCCGGATTCACTTCGGCGGTGATCCGAGGGCTCAAGGCAAGCAACAACGGGTAACGGTTTCCGGGCGGAATACCGAACTTTCCCGACATTACAATTCGATGAAACCTGCGCCGGGAGTGGTCGGAAGATGCCGCTGCATATTATCTTTGCAGAAAATAGGAAGCGGTTCGGCAATTCTTGCGTACAAACCCGCACGATTGCTCCCTCCTTTTCGTATCTTTGACTTCGTCTTAAATACTTCGCCTCGGCAAAATGCAAATAAATTTGCTTTTGTACTCGGCTTATTCGCATCTTGGGGCCGTAAATCGAGTATAAAACAACCGAAAGCCGAAACGCGGCTTTCAAAAAAACGGATGAAAGAAATGAACAGACAGAAAATGATGGCGCTCGTCGCGCACGACAACATGAAACACGACCTGGCGGAATGGGTGGACTGGAACTGTGAAAAATTGAGCAAACACCGGATCGTCTGTACGGGTACGACAGGCAAGATCGTCGAAGAAACCCTGCTCAATCACTCGGCATCCCACCACTACGAGCAACCGGCACTCGACATCACGCGGCTGAAATCGGGTCCTCTGGGCGGCGACCAGCAACTGGGCGCCCTGATCGCGGACGAACGGATCAGTGCCCTGATTTTCTTCTGGGACCCCATGTCGGCGCAACCGCACGATGTGGATGTGAAAGCGCTGTTGCGCCTGGCGACGCTTTACAACGTACCCACGGCTGTAAACCGCTCAACGGCCGACTTCCTGATCTCCTCCCCGCTGTTCGAAGAGGAAGACTACACGCCCGTAGTCAAGGATTACACCGACTATATCCAACGCAGCCTGAAATAACCCCGGACGTTGATAATAAAAAGTGCCGCGACTTCTCTCGCGGCGCTTCGTTTTTACAGAGTTATCGAATAAACAAATGACGGGGAATCGAATAACGAATAAAAAGGAGATCCTTACGCACGAAGCGACAATTTTCCGGCACCACGAAATTCGGCACCGGTACGCTGCCGGGACTTTTCGGGCGGGCAGAAAGATTTGGTCGCCCTTGTTGAAAATATACGCTTAGGAATCGACAGGCAAGCGATTCTCGTGCAGAACAAAGCTACACATCATGCGAAAGCGGAGCAGGGATGACCCCGCTCACGTCGAAATCGCCCCAACGATCGGCGATCGAATCGAGCGTGGCATACAGTTCGTTCGGATCGAACAGAGTCACCAGCTTCAGGCGGGTTTCCTTGAAATTGGGAAGCCCCTTGAAATAGTTCGACAGGTGGCGGCGCATCTCCAGGATTCCAACCCGGTCACCTTTGATCTCCAAGGATTTGGCCAGATGTTCTTTGGCGATTTCGACCCGCTCCGCCACCGACGGCTGCGGCATCACCTCGCCGGTTTCAAGAAAGTGTTTCACTTCGCGGAAGATCCAGGGCCGCCCGTAGGTCGCCCGCCCGATCATCACCCCGTCCACTCCGTAGCGGTCGAACATTTCGCGGGCTTTAGGACCGGAGTCGATATCTCCGTTACCGATGATCGGAATCCGGATCGCCGGATTGTTCTTCACCTTGCCGATGAGCGTCCAGTCCGCTTCGCCGCGATACATTTGGGCCCGCGTGCGGCCGTGGATCGTCAGTGCGGCGATACCCACGTCCTGCAGGCGCAGAGCGATCTCTTCGATGTTCTTCGACTCTTCATCCCATCCCAGACGGGTTTTGACCGTCACGGGTTTCTTCACGGCTTCGACGATGCGGCGGGTCATCTCGACCATCAGGGGGACATCGCGCATCATACCCGATCCGGCGCCCCGACCGGCGATCTTCTTCACCGGACAACCGAAGTTGATATCGATGATATCGGGATCGGCCGCCTCGGCGATCCGAGCCGCCTCGACCATCGGTTCCACCAGATGACCGTAAAGCTGGATACCCACGGGCCGTTCGGCTTCGGCGATGCGCAATTTAGCGAGCGACTTGCCCGCATCGCGGATCAACCCGTCCGAAGAGATAAACTCGGTATATACCACGTCGGCACCGAACCGCTTGCACATATAGCGGAACGAAGGATCGGTCACATCCTCCATCGGAGCCAGGAACAGCGGGCGGTCACCCAATTCTATGTCGGCAATCTTCATGGCATCAAAAACAAACTCCGCACGGGAAGGCTCTATTTATTTTTATTATCGGACGTGTCGATCATCGTCGCCAGCACCTTGTCTATGCGTGCTCCGTCCATATCCACGACTTCGAGCCGGAAACACTCCCATTGAAGGTATTCCCCGCTGTGCGGAATATGTTCCAGCTCATCCAGAATCAAACCGCTGATCGTATTGTATTCGGCCGAAGAATAAACATCCTCCAATCCGAAATGGGCCAGAAAATCGTAAAACGAACACTGTCCGTCCACCAGCACGCTGCCGTCCTCGCGCACGACGATATCCGGCTCTTCACGATCTTCGAGCAGCTCGCCTACAAGGGCTTCGAAAATATCTTTCAGAGTCACGATACCCTGCGTAACGCCGAACTCGTCGCAAACGATGCCATAACCCAGTTGCTCGGTCCGCAACTGTTCCAGCGCCATATACACCTCCGCTCCCTCGTGGAACAGCTTGACAGGAGAGAGAATCTGCTGCAGCGAGAATCCAGGGTCCCCGATATGCGAGAAAAGATCCTTCAGATAGACGACGCCGACCAGCCGGTCGAGCGATCCTTCACCGACGGGATAGCGTCCGTGAGGCTCCCGACGAACGAGGTCGCGGATCTCATCCACAGACATATTCACATCGAGCCATGCGATGTCGCTGCGGTGGGTCATGATCGACTCCACGCTGCGGTCACCCAACGAGAAGACACGGCCGACGATCTTCTGCTCGACAGCCTGCACAGCTCCGTCCTCGGCGCCTTCCTGCACGATCGACTTGATCTCGGCCTCCGTTACGGGACTGTCGGTATCGCGCAGCCCGAACAGACGGGAAATGCCCTCGATGCTCTTCGAAAGGAGCCATACGAAAGGGGAGGCGACGACCGACAGCACCTTCATAGGGCCGGCCACGAGTTTGGCGACCGGCTCGGCGGCCGTCATGCCGATACGCTTGGGAATCAACTCTCCGAACACGATAGTCAGATAGGTCACCACGATCACGATGAGCGTCTGCGCTACGGGAGCCGCATAGGGAACTCCCCAGCGGACGAAGACTTCCCGCAGGTCGTCGGCGATGGCCGCCCCCGAATAAATACCGGTCAAAATACCGATCAGAGTAATACCGATCTGGACGGTCGAAAGAAATTTGTTGGGATCTTCCGCCAGCTTGAGGGCCTGGCGAGCCCGTTTGTTGCCCTGCTTGGCCTGCGCCGTGAGGTTCGATTTGCGAGCCGAGATCAGGGCGATCTCCGACATGGCGAACAGACCGTTGAGCAGGATCAGCAGGAGGATTATGAATATTTCCATGCTATGAAAAAATAAAAAAACGAAAGGCGGTCCATACCGAAAGCCGGGCCGGATGGCTCCGGCCTTCGACCCCGGCGGACGAATCCGGCCCGGATTGTTTTCGGACAGGGAATCGCACGACGCAACAACGCCGAACCATTCGGACGCTGCGGGGACAGCCTATACGGTTTGCAAATATAACAATAGTTTGCAATTTTCCGAAAATCGACGGATGCAATTCGCTATCCGACGCATTATTGAGAGGCGACGACGCGGATTATTCGGATAAAAAGCGTAAATTCGCACCCAAATTCGACATACGATGAATATTGAACAGTTTCTTACGGATAAAGTCGCAGCGGCGGTAAGCACCCTCTACGGGAATGCCGGAGCTCCGTTGCAGATTCAGAAAACCCGCAAAGAGTTCGAGGGCGACTATACGCTCGTGGTGTTCCCCCTGCTCAAAGCCAGCCGCAAGTCGCCCGAAGCCACGGCGACGGAGATCGGCGAATACCTGGTGGCCAATACGCCGGAAATCAAGGCGTTCAACGTAATCAAGGGATTCCTGAATCTCTCGCTCGACAGTGCATTCTGGGCCGCACGCTTCCGGGAGGTCGCGGCAAACGACACCTTCGGGCAGGCCGCACCGACGGGCCGTACCGTAATGATCGAATACTCCTCGCCCAACACCAACAAGCCCCTTCACCTGGGACACATCCGCAACAACCTGCTGGGATACTCCGTCGCGCAGATCCTGAAAGCCAACGGCAACAAGGTCATCAAGGTAAACCTCGTGAACGACCGCGGTATTCACATCTGCAAGTCGATGCTGGCCTGGAAACTCTACGGCGGCGGCGAAACGCCCGCCTCGTCGGGGATGAAAGGCGACCACCTGGTCGGTAAATATTACGTCGAATTCGACAAGCACTACAAAGCCCAGATCAAGGAGCTCGTCGCCGCCGGGCAAAGCGAGGAGGAGGCCAAGAAAAACGCTCCGATCATGCGACAGGCGCAGGAGTGGCTGCGCCGCTGGGAGGCCAAAGATCCGGAAATATATTCGCTGTGGGAAACCATGAACGGGTGGGTCTATGAAGGCTTCGACGTGACGTACAAGGCATTGGGCGTCGATTTCGACAAGGTCTATTACGAATCGCAAACCTACCTGCTGGGCAAGAGCCTGGTGGAAGAGGGACTCGCCCGGGGTATCTTCTTCCGCAAGGAGGACGGTTCTGTCTGGATCGACCTCACGGCCGACGGACTCGACCAGAAGTTATTGCTGCGCGGCGACGGCACATCGGTCTATATGACGCAGGATCTCGGCACGGCGTTCCGCCGGTTCGAGGAGAACCGGCTGGACGAAATGATCTACGTAGTGGGCAACGAACAGAACTACCATTTCCAGGTGCTCAAGCTGATCCTCAAGAAGTTGGGATACGACGAATGGAGCGGCCACATCTACCACCTTTCCTACGGCATGGTCGAGCTGCCCGAAGGCAAGATGAAATCCCGCGAGGGAACGGTCGTCGATGCAGACGATCTGATCGCCGACATGGTATCGACCGCCCGCGAGATGTCGGACGAATTGGGCAAACTGGACGGCTGCACCGCGCAGGAAGCCGACGCCATCGCATCGATGGTCGGGTTAGGAGCCCTCAAGTATTTCATCCTGAAGGTCGATCCCAAGAAGACGATGCTGTTCGACCCCCGCGAATCGATCGACTTCAACGGCAATACAGGTCCTTTCATCCAGTACACGCATGCACGCATCCGCTCGATCCTGCGCAAAGCAGAGGAGGCAGGGATCGATTTCCGCACCCAGGACGAAGCTGCGGCGCTCCTGCCCGAAGAGATCGAACTGATCAAGGCGCTGACCGAATATCCGGCGACCGTACAGGCCGCCGCCGCGAATTTCGCTCCGTCGATCGTCGGCGCTTACGCCTACGAACTGGCCAAATCGTTCAACGGCTACTACCACGACCATTCGATCCTCAAAGAGGAGTGTACGACGACCCGCGACATGCGGCTGCGCCTGGCCGAACAGGTGGCCCGCACGATCCGTCTGGCCATGGCGCTGCTCGGAATCGACGTACCGGAGCGGATGTAATTGAATTTTGTGATCTGACTGCACTCGATTTCCGGAAGATTTTTTTATCTTTGCAAGAAGATAGGATATGCCTCGGAAAACTGTGAACGAGCTCCCGTTTTCTTCTCGGCTTTCACTATCTTTGCAGAGGATAGGATGCAGTTCTTCTTTGCGGCAGGTAAGCCGGCTCGGATTGATTTGGACAGCCGACGACTGAAAAACGAATAGGAGGTATTCGGGTGCGGATCTGTCCGGCAAAGGGAAACAAAAATCACAGGGTTGGCGACTGCTCGCACTCTTTTAATTTTTGCATCGGACAGAGTGCGGCGAACGCTTCCGACAAGTCGGGGAGAGGTACGTGGATCCGTGTATGATTTTTTACAGGAATAATTATATTAAAACCGAATAGAGATATGGCAAATTTAAGAATGCTGAAAAAAGAGATCGACTACCGTCTGGAGGAACTCGTGTTCGACTGCGACATGGCGATCTGCTTCCAGCCGACCAAAGAGAAAGAGATTTTCGAAGTGATGCAGGAGGGTGTGGCTCTTCGCAACGCGCTTTTCGTCAAGGCCAACAATCCGGCCGATGCACATAATCCTTCGCTGGTGCGCAAGCACTTTGCAGCGCTGCGCCGCGAAATCGAGGCTTCGTTCGGCAAATTGTTCGAAAAGTTGAGCGAGATCAACAAATAGAGAATTATCCCGAATCATACTCGAATACTTACGGGGGCAACTCCGTAAGTATTTTTTATGTCCACAAACGATCGGGATCCTGCGGCCGGCATCGCCGCCCAATGTGCAGGCAACAGGTACGACAACAAACAATGGCGGCAAGCCAACGGACGCATATATGCCGGAATACATTTTGTTGATCCGGCGCAACACTTTTTCCGGAACGAGGTACTCTGTCTGCCGGACAGCGAGAGGGGAGGAAGCGAATAGAGCCGCAATAGCTATTGCGGCTCTATTCGTTCAGAGAATCCGGGAGTTACTTTTCACCGCTTCCGTAGTTGGCCATGCGTTCGTCGTACATGGCTTTGGCCCGGTCGTAATCTTCATCGGTGAAGATAGATACCGGAAAAGCCGGGCTACTCCTCCGTACGGGTATGCGGACAACAGTCGTGCGGGTGCGATGCAAGCACCGTATGCGGCACCTTGCCGTGGGAAATAAGCTGAATAGGGCAGTCGTAATTACGAAGCTGCTCCTCGGTGATGATGTTCGAATCGTGCCGGTGAACATAACGATTCACACAAACGATATTCCGCACGACACTCGTAATCGTCCCCAGATCGTGCGAAATCATTACGATCGCCACTCGTCCGTGCAGCTCGGCGAGCATCCGATAGAGCTCGTTTTCGAAACGATTGTCCACAAAATTGGCCGGCTCGTCCAGAATCAACAATTTAGGATCCGAAATCACCGCCCGACACAATAACGCCCGCTGCATCTGACCGCCGGAAATCTCGCCGATAGGTTTGCGGGCGATCCCGTCGATACCGGCCGTCCGCAGCAGCTCCTGTGCCTTCGCTCGATCCCCGGACGCATAGCGGGCATGGAAACCCCTTTGCCCTTGAAGCCCCGACATCACCACTTCGAGCACCGAAATCGGAAAACTCCGGTCGAAGATCGATTGCTGGGGCATATAGCCGATCAACCGCTCCTTTCCCCGAAACAACTGCGGCGAATAGGTGATCGTACCGCGATAGGGGATCGTTCCCACGATGGCCTTGACAAGCGTAGTTTTGCCTCCGCCGTTAGGACCTATGATACCGAGAAAATCATCGGGATAAATATCCAAATCGACCTCTTTGAGCGCATCGTGACCATCGTACGATACGCTGACGCGGCGAAGCGAAACGAGCGGAGTTTTCATAGACGTTCGGCAGTTATGAGATCCGTAATATAGGAAATATTGCCGACGACATCTTCGGCCAGCGGATCGATCCGGACGCTCTGCGCCCCGATATCTTCGGCGATCACTTCGACGGCGGAAGCCGGGAACTGGCTCTGGTAGAATACGACACGAATACTGTCCCGGCGAGCCTGCTCGATAAGCCGGACCAGCCGTTTAGCCGAAGGCTCCTTGCCATCCTGCTCGATGGCAACCTGCTCGATTCCATAGGCACGGGCATAGTAGGTCAGGGCCGGATGGTAAATCATGAAATAGGGTACTCCGCTCTGCTTCAGCCGTTCGGCAACAGAATCATCGAGCACCTGCAATTTATCGGCAAGACGCTGATAATTAACCGTATATCCGGTAGAGTCCGGATACAGCTCGTGAATCGTCCGATAAGCATTATCGGCCATAGTGCGCAATTCGCGCGGAGAGGTCCAAATGTGGGGATCGACGCCGTGCCGGTGCTCTTTATCCGCGTCCGCATGGGAGCAACTGCCCGCAATCGGCTCTATACCACGATTCAGGTCGATTACCTTTCGACGGTCCTCGATCTTGGACAGCATATTCTGCTCGAAATCGATCCAACCGATATTGAATATCAACTGCGAACGATTCAGATCGATCATCTGCCGGGGTGTCGGCTCGAAACTTTCCGGGTTCATACCGGGCGGAACGAGCACTTCGACCCGAAAGTCATCGCCGACGATTTCGGAAACGATCCCGCGCAAAGGAAGAATCGATACGAAGATCGTCGGCCGCTCGTCGGCGGGTCGGGACGCACAGCCGCTGAAAAGCAGCCACGGTATTATCAGCGAAAATACGGCGATTTTTCGAAACATAGACAAATATATTTACCTGCAAATTTACTAAAATTAACGACATCCGCACGAATTGACCACATCCAGATCAAAGATCGATCGGTCCGCAACATTACAAAACTTTCCTGCAACAAGCATATTTGCCTCCGGCAAAACACAAAGAAATCACGGGTAATACCTGTTTTATAAATCATTATATAATCACCGGCGTAAATGCCGACATATTGGCCGATGCAAAAAATCCCTTCTAAAATTTAACATAATACCGATATTGATTCATTTTGTGATTAAGGATCGGTTCGGATACCAATCCCCCGAAATTATCTTTCCTAATTTTTTTCGCAACCGGTCCATTCTATTCCGTTCGACGGCGGCGGACAATTGATCGGAAAATCCAAAGGCTCGGAACGGACTTTCTCAAATCGCACGACATCACGGTCGTTTTCGCTGTGTATATTCAGTACGTTATACGCTTTCCATTCGGATAATCGAAAAATCGCCGGTGTCCTGCGTATCCCGCAAGGCTCCGTTCTCCGAGCTTCTGCCTTTGTTGCACCTCGCCGGAAGGCGGGCGCAGCACAAATACCCGTACAAACCTGTCGAACAATAGGTTTTCATTGTCATAAAATCCAGAATATCCGCCCTTCGACAATAAAAAAGATCGGGAATATCATCCCGAATTATCCGTGTAAACCATCTTCCTACGATCCGCATAATCAAAAAATCAAGTCATTCATTATCAAATGAATGACTTGATCGACCAAACGATATGATTCAGGAATCAATATTCCACGCAGAAACTTACTCGACTTTTTTCAGGATATCGGCCAACAGATCCCAGAACTTGGGAACCGTTGCGATTTCGAGCCGCTCATCGGGCGAATGGACACCGCGCAGCGTCGGACCGAACGAAACCATCTCCAGATGCGGATATTTCTCGAGGAACAAGCCGCACTCCAATCCGGCATGGATCGCACGCACCTTGGGCTTCACACCGAAAAGTTTCTCATAGCTGGCAACCGTGATTTCCAACAGTTTGGACTGGGGATTGGGCGCCCAGCCGGGATACCCCTCCGAATGCGACACCTCGGCACCCGCCAAAGCGAACACCGATTCGATCATCTGCGACGCATAGACCTTGGCACTCTCCACCGAGGAGCGCTGCGAAGTGGTCACGACGATCCGATCGTCCCCTTCGAATTTCACCGAAGCGAGGTTGGTCGATGTCTCGACAAGTCCCGGCATGGCCAGCGACATCTCGATCACTCCGTTGGAGAGTCCTACGAGCGCGTAAAGCAGGTTGCGCTGGGTCGCCGCATCGATCACCGATGCGGCCGGCGCCTCTTCGATTCCGATCTTGAAATTCGGTTCCCGGAACTTGGCTTCGGCTGCAAGTTCCCCGGCAAACTCCTTGTAGAAAGCCTCGAAGCCGGCTTTCGAACCGCTCGGCACGGCGAAAACCGCATACGCCTCGCGCGGAATGGCATTGCGCAGGTTGCCGCCGTCGAAACGGCTCAGGCGCAATCCGAAACGCTGGGCGCCGTTCCACAACAACCGTGCGACCAGTTTGTTGGAATTCATACGACCCTTATCGATGTCGTCGCCGGAGTGTCCGCCCGAAAGGTCGGATACCCGAACCCGGAAAAAGGCGTGGGCTTCAGGTGCGGCCTCCGTCTTATAACGGAACGTAGCCAGCGTATCAACGCCGCCGGCGCAGCCGATGAAAATTTCGCCTTCGTCCTCGGAATCGAGGTTCACCAGGTAACGGCCCGTAAGCATTCCTTTACCCAATCCGAAAGCACCGGTAAGACCGGTTTCTTCGTCCACCGTGAACAGCGCCTCCAGAGGACCGTGTTCCAATGCAGGATCGAGCAGCGCGGCAAGGGCTGCCGCCATACCGATACCGTCGTCGGCACCGAGCGTCGTACCTTCGGCCTTCACCCAGCCATCGACGATCTTCGTGCGGATGGGATCCTTGTCGAAGTCGAACGCCGTGTCCGAATTTTTCTCGCACACCATATCCATATGGGACTGAAGAATGACGCAGGGACGGTTCTCATACCCTTTCGTACCGGGTACGCGCATCACGACATTACCCGTTTCGTCGGTCTGGTAGTCGATGTTGTGTTTTTTTGCGAAATCCACGAGGAACTCCCGGATCTTTTCCTCTTTCTTGGAGGGACGCGGCACCCGCGTAATGGCATCGAACAGCTCCCAGACGAGCTTCGGTTCTAATTTTGTAATCTCTGACATTTCTTATAAGGTTTTATATCGGTCTTGTTCTTCCTGCCAGCAAAAGTCGAGAACGAACGCGATTCGGGTTCGAGCCGATACCGGCAGCTTCGAATATCCGGCGAAAAGACATCCGGCCGCCAACAAAACATCGTTTTACGGCATGTAACCTGTCCGCACGCAAATTCGCCTTTTGCAAATATACGAATAAGTCGAGTGCCGAGCAAAATTTATTTTAACTCGACCGAGCGCGAGTATATTGGATGAAGTCAAATATACGAAAAAACAGCGAGCCGAAGCCGCTTTCGAAGGGTTTTTCCGAAGAAAATGATCGAAAGAATCAGGCGCCCATGCCGAACGAGGACGATATGAGCGAATGCCCTACCCTCTCTCCCTTTTACAGAATCAGGCGGGCGATCCAGGCACAGGCTTCGGCATCGGCCAGCGCATGATGGTGATCCCGCAAATCGAAACCGCAGCGGGCTGCGACGGTTTGAAGCTGATGATTCGGTAATTCCCGGCCGAAAACCCGACGAGACGCCCGGCACGTGCAGAAAAAACGATAATCGGGATAAGCCATGCCGTATTGCCGGAAGGCTGCTTTCAGACAACCTTCATCGAAAGGACTGTTATGGGCTACCAACGGCAAACCCGCCAACTCCGGAGAGATGTCGGCCCAAACCTCCGGAAAGGGAGCCGCGTGCGCCGTATCCCGATACGTCAGACCGTGTATGCGGGTATTCCAGGAGCTGTAATAGTCGGGATAAGGCCGGATCAGGCGATAGATCTTCTCCCTGATGTCCCCGTTCTCCACCCGGACCAGCCCCACGCTGCAAATACTGGTGCGTTCTCTGTTGGCCGTTTCAAAATCGATCGCGACGAAATCCTTCATAAGACGGTGAAAATATCATCACAGGTCCGCTGTGCGACATCTGCAAAAGTACGAAAACAATCCGGAACCGTCAAGCGGGGTCACCCCTTTCGGAAACGGCACGCGGCCCCATATCGGATCGAATTGCATTCGGCTTGGGAGAAATCCGGTTTTATGACTATTTTTGCAACATATCCGGGCAACTCGGCGGTCTGTAAAAAAATCCGCACGTTCCGTTAATGCAATACGGAACGTACGGATGAATAGAACAGGAAGGCCCTCGTGCGATCCGGGACGTTCCACCACAAAATGAGTTCGGGAATGATGAAATTCAGAATCGGCTACGGCTACGACGTACACGCCCTCGGCGAAGGGCTGCCCCTGATCCTCGGCGGGGTAGAAATCGAGCATGCGAAAGGCTGCATCGCCCATTCGGACGGGGATGTGGTACTGCACGCGATCAGCGACGCCCTGTTGGGTGCTGCGGCCCTGGGTGACATCGGCCTGCACTTTCCCGACACCTCGGACGAATTCAAAGGAGCCGACTCCAAGCTCCTGCTGGCACGCTGTGTGGAACTGCTCCGGGAGAAAGGTTACGCTGTGGGCAACGTAGATTGCACGATCTCGATGCAGCGGCCCAAACTGCGCCCCCATATCGACCGGATGCGCGAAACGATCGCCCGCACGATCGGAATCGACACCGACGCGGTTTCCGTCAAAGCGACCACGACTGAGCGGCTCGGTTTCGAAGGGCGCGAAGAGGGCGTTTCCGTCGCGGCGGTCGCCCTGATTTACAGGGAATAGATGCAGCCCCCGACTACCCCGCTTCCGACATGGACGCTTTCCCGGGCTGCTTTTGCAAATCCGTCGTCGGGAAAATGATTTCTACGGGAAGCGGGCCGAATCACCCGACCTGCGTCATTCCCCGATACCGAAGCACCGGCCGGCGGCAGAGTTTCTGCTTCCGACCGATCCGAAATAATCGCCGCAGCCCAAGTTGGGCTGCGGCGATTATCGTTACTACCTTCTGAACCTCCGGTGCGACCCCACAACATCTTCGCCGGATTCGGTCCGTTGATGCGAATACCGACTTTCCGGCAGGCTCTTGCAATGAAGCGGCCGGAACAGAGCGGGTCGGGACAAACAGCCTCGGGGCGGTTCGCAAATCTACTCCTCGACGATCCGAATCGAGAGAATCAGATCGCCGGGACGGATGTCGTCGATCACATCCACCCCTTCGATCACACGACCGAAACAGGTATGTACGCCGTCCAAATGCTGCGTATTTTCACGGTTCATGCAGATAAAGAACTGCGAGCCGCCCGTATCCTTGCCCCGATGGGCCATAGAGAGCACACCCCGGTCGTGGTATTGTCGTCCGGCGGATGTTTCGCAGGGAATGGTATATCCCGGTCCACCCGTACCGTCACCCCGAGGGCAGCCGCCCTGAATGACGAAATCGGGAATGACGCGATGGAACGTCAGTCCGTCATAAAACCGCTTCCCGGCCAAATTCACAAAATTCTCCACCGTGACAGGCGTTTCTTTCTCATAGAGCTCCGCCTTCATGTCGCCTTTTTCAGTCGAAATAATCGCGTATTTCATCGTAAATTCAATAAGTTAATATCCTCTCTCCCGCTCGCTCCGTCAGATTCGCAGCTTCTGCGAAATATCCCGGTTCCGGAATTTCCAGCGCACGACACGGAAGGCGGAACAGAAGTCGTTCATTTTCAAATTATACCGTTATTTACCTTTTCGGCAAATGCAATCGGCCAGATGATCGTCAATAAACCCCGCAGCCTGCAAGTGGGCATAGCAAATCGTGGTTCCGAAAAACTTGAATCCCCGCTTTTTCATATCCCGGCTCATGGCATCGGACTGAGGCGACGAAGCCGGAATTTCGCTCAACGACCGGAAAGAGTTGGTAATCGGCTTACCGTCGGGAAAGAACGACAGGGTGTAGTCGTAAAAACTGCCGAACTCCTCCCGGACAGCCAGGAACAGCCTTGCATTAGTGATCGTCGCTTCGATCTTCAGCCGGTTTTTCACGATACCGTCGAACCGCATCAGCCGCTCCACGTCTTCTCCGGTCATGCGAGCCACCCGCTCGGGGTCGAAATCGCAAAAGGCCTTGCGGTACCCCTCCCGTTTTCGGAGGATCGTGATCCAGCTCAAGCCGGCCTGTGCACTCTCCAGGACGAGAAACTCGAAAAGTTTTCTCTCATCGGTCACCAACCGGCCCCACTCCTCGTCGTGGTATTTCACATACAGCTCGTCGGTTCCGCACCAGCCGCAGCGTCCGTTTATAATATCCTGCATAACATGCACGCGTTAAGATTCACAAAGATACGAATAAGCCGAACGCAAAAGCAAATCCATTTGCATTTTGCCGAGGCGGAGTATCTAAGACGAAGTCAAAGATAGCGAAAGCCGAGAAGAAAACGGGAGCTTGCTCACAGTTTTCCGAGGCGTATCCGATCTTCTGCAAAGATACTATTTTTCGCCTATTTCGAAAGAAAGACACCTTCGACGAACGGAAAAAGGCCGTGGATCGAAATCCACAGCCTTCCTTTCGAATATTTCGGAAAACTCATCCGAAAACCGCCGTTACAGCGAAGTGATCGTACCCGAATACTGCACCGTAATGTTCCAGGAATTGGTGATGGTCAGCGTCGCACCGCCGGTCTTGGCATAAATATCCAGCGTAAAGACATACCTGGTCGCAGAGAAGAGCGAAGTGACGAAAGTGACCTCCCAACCGTTGGGGCTCTGCTCCTTGAGGGTCTCCTCGGGATTGGAAATCGTGTAGTTGAGTACCGTCAGATAATACGGCATCACCGCACCCTTGACGTAAGGCAGGAAAATATCGAATTCTCCGTCCCAATACTGCAATCCGAAATTCGGATTGGTAATCAGGTGCTCCGATCCGGCCGGCATAACACGCATACTGTTGGGTATGAACTGAAAATTGCCCGATGTAACCAGAGAATCGATATAGCGTTCGTATTCAGCCTGACGCTGCGCACGCCGCTGCTCGCGCGCCTCCCGCTTCTCCTGCTTGGGACTCAATTTCTGGTTCTTACTCTGTGTCTGTGCGCTTACCCCGTAACCTGCGAGGCAAAAAACGGCAACGAGTGCCAATGCGAAAATCTTTTTCATAATGCAAAGAGGTTTTGCATCATGAAATTGCAAAATCCTTGCCTAAAGTCCCAATTTCTGTAAAAACCTGCCCGTATAACTCTCCGGACAGCGTGCCACTTCGGCCGGTGTACCGGTAGCGACGATCCGGCCGCCCTCCTCGCCCCCTTCGGGTCCGATGTCGATCAGATGGTCGGCGACCTTGATGACGTCGAGATTGTGCTCGATGACGATCACCGTATTGCCCCGATCGACAAGTTTGGCCAATACGTCGAGCAACTGGCGGATATCCTCGAAATGGAGTCCCGTCGTGGGTTCGTCCAAAATATAAAGCGTGCGACCCGTATCGCGCTTGGAGAGTTCGCTCGAAAGTTTGATCCGCTGGCTCTCGCCGCCCGACAGAGTCGTACAGGGCTGGCCGAGCGTCAGATAACCCAGTCCCACGTCCTGAATAGCCTTGAGTTTCTGATGGATCGAGGGAATGTTGGCAAAAAACTCGACCGCCATATTGACCGTCATGTTCAGCACGTCGTCGATGTTCTTCCCTTTGTATTTGACTTCGAGCGTCTCCCGATTATAACGGTGGCCTCCGCAGGCCTTGCAGGTGACATAGACATCGGGCAGGAAATTCATCTCGATAGTCTGCACTCCGGCACCCCGGCACTCCTCGCAGCGGCCGCCCTTCACGTTGAAGGAGAAGCGCCCCGCCTTGAACCCTCGGATCTGGGCGTCGGGCGTCGATTCGAACAGCTTGCGGATGTCGGAAAAGACGTTCGAATAGGTCGCCGGATTGCTCCGCGGCGAGCGACCGATAGGAGCCTGATCGACCACCACGAGCTTGTCGATGTGTTCCGTACCCTCCACCGAATCGTAATCGAGAGGCTGGTCGTAGGAGCGGTACAGCAGTTTGCTCAGGATCGGACGCAGGGTTTCATTGACCAGCGTGGATTTGCCCGAACCGCTGACGCCCGTCACGCAGATCAGCTTGCCGAGCGGGAACTCGACATCGACATTCTTCAGGTTATTGCCCCGTGCTCCTCTTATAATAAGACTCTTGCCGTTGCCGGGACGCAGTTTTTCGGGAATTTCGATCCGGCGACGACCGGTGAGGTAATCCGCCGTAATGGAATTCGCATGCAGGATATCGTCGAACGAACCGGCCGCGACGATCCGGCCGCCCTTGCGTCCGGCCAGCGGTCCCACATCGACGATATAGTCCGCCGCCCGCATCATATCCTCGTCGTGCTCGACCACGATGACCGAATTGCCCGCATCGCGCAGCTCCTTGAGGCTGCGGATCAACCGCTCGTTGTCGCGCTGGTGCAGACCGATGGAAGGCTCGTCGAGAATATAAAGCACGTGCACCAACTTCGAGCCGATCTGGGTCGCCAGGCGGATGCGCTGGCTCTCGCCGCCCGACAGCGAACGCGAGGAACGGGCCAGGGAGAGATAGCCCAGTCCGACTTCGACGAGGAAGCGGAGCCGCTCGCGGATCTCCTTGACGATCTCCTGGGCGATCTTCCGCTCCTTGGGCGAGAAATATTTTTCGATGTCGGCGATCCACTCCGAAAAACGGGCGATCGACATCGCGGACACTTCGGCGATGTTCAGCCCCCCGATGCGGAAATGAAGCGCCTCGTCCCGCAAGCGCGTACCGCCGCAGACGCTGCATTTCTTATAAACCAGGAACTGCTCGCGCCACTTGCGGCTCCGGGCGGAGTCCTCGTCCTCGGTGCGGCCGATGTATTCGGCCACGCCTTCCCAGGAGACCAGGTTGTTGCCGCCCGTCGAGCAGAACTCGGCGAGATTGATCGTCAGCGGCTCGGAATCCCCGTACAGAATGGCATTCATACCCTCCTCGGAAATCGTCCCCACCGGATCGTCGAGCGTGAAATCGTAACGCCGCCCCAGCATTTCGAGAATGGCGAAAAGCATGTTGTTGCGATACTTGCCGAGCGGCTCCACGCCGCCATCACGCAGGGACAACGCCGGATCGGGCAGAATCTTCTCCCGGTCGAAGACCGCCTCTTCCCCCAGACCGTTGCAATGAGGGCAGGCTCCCTTCGGAGAGTTGAAGGAGAAAGTGTGCGGCGCCGGATCTTCGAACGCCACACCCGTCGTAGGACACATCAGATGGCGCGAATAGTAACGCATCTTCCCCGTTTCGTAGTCATAGACGGCCATCGTTCCTTTGCCCTGCCGCATCGCTTCGCGCAGCGAGATGAGCAGCCGCTCGCGCAGGGAATCCCCGACGGCCATGCGGTCGATCACCAGGTCGATCGTATGGATCTTGTACCGGTCGAGCTTCATACCGGGGGTGAACTCCCGGATCTCGCCGTCGATACGGGCATAGAGATAACCTTTCTTGATCAAGCTTTCGAACAGCTCCCGGTAATGGCCCTTGCGCCCCTTGACGATCGGGGCCGTCACAGCGATCTTGCGTCCGTCGAACTCTTTGAGAATCAGCTCGACGATCTGTTCGTCCGTATAGTGGACCATCTCCTCGCCCGTGACCGGAGAGTAAGCCCGCGAAGCCCGCGCATAGAGCAGGCGCAAGAAATCGCTGATCTCGGTTACGGTACCGACCGTCGAACGGGGATTCTTGTTGGTGGTCTTCTGCTCGATGGCCACCACAGGGCTGAGTCCCGTGATCTTATCGACATCGGGCCGTTCCATCGTGCCGACGAACTGCCGGGCATAGGTCGAAAGCGTCTCCATATAGCGGCGCTGCCCTTCGGCATAGATCGTATCGAAAGCCAGGGACGACTTGCCGGAACCCGAAAGTCCTGTGATGACGACCAGTTTCCCGCGAGGAATTTCCAGATCGACGTTTTGCAGGTTATGCACCCGCGCACCGAGTATTTTGATGTTGTTTTCTTCCACGACGAATAAAAGCGCGGCTCTCTGCCGCAGCGATGAATTATAAAACGCGTAAAGTTACGGATTATTTTCCACGCAGACAAGAAAGAGAATCCCGGCGCTTCGGAAAACAAAAATCTCGAACGACTATCCGCCTCAAAGGACAGGACAAGACGGGACAAGACAGGACGGGACAGGATAGGACGGGACAGGATAGAACGGCACAGGATAGAACGGCACGGGACACACGTTCCACAGATCCAGCGAATACCGTCGAAACAAGGTCTCTCCGAAGTCGCAGTCTTTCATCGATTTCGGCAGATCCCGGGATCGCTCCCGACCGCCGGATAGAGAGAACAACCCGTTCGGAGCATTGGAAAGCGAATCCGTTCAGAAAAGCGTCGGGTTCATCTTATCCTCGTAGAGATTCAGGACTTCGATCCCCTGATGCCGGGCCCGACGCACGGTATAACCCGTGCCGCTGTTTCTGCGAATGTACCACGCGACCACGCGCACGGCATGATCCACCAGATAATCGTTACGCCGGTAATAACATCCCCGGCTGTAACTGTCGGCCAGCACCACCGTCCGATCGGCCGCTGTCAGGACGTCCGCATAACGCCGTTTATCGGCGTCGGAGAAACTCTCCGGCTGCCCGGCGAACGGAACGACGGCGACGAGCTCCATTCCCGCACACTCCCCGCGCAGAGCGAGGACCGCTTCGGCGGCCGCCAGGTCGAAACCGCAGGCCATCCCGCTCAAAAAGAAGCGGAAGCCCTCCGACCACAGCCGATACACCACAGCACGCAGGATTCCGTCGGCCCTGCCGTCATAATCCTGATGGCCGGTAAAGGCCACGGAACGATTTTTTTCTGCTTCCACGCCCAAAAGTAACCAATCTGCCGTCATTTTCCAACCTAACGGCCAACAATAGCGCTTCACAGCCCACAAGAACGGTCCGAAATTTGCAACTCTTTCGATCGAACTAAAACTTCACGATTATGAAAAATACAACTTGTATCGCAACATTCATCGGCGGTCTGGTACTGGGTGCCGCTATCACTGCCTTGGTAACGCCCCGCACGGGTCAGGAAGTCCGCGAATCGCTCCGCGATCTCGCCAACAAAGGAATCGACAAGGCACGCAACAAATACCAGGAAGTAACCGGCAAATGCAGCGAGTGCGACGAATAGTCCGCCCGGGTCGGCCCAACTTTCTACGACAATGAACGAGAACCAACCCCGCAGACATCTGATCACTCCGATCGTCGTATTCGGAATCACCGCCCTGATCGCCGTGGTGATGCTGTTATGGGCCCTCGTCATCTGGCTCGCACAACTGACCGGCTCGATGATCTGGGCTACGTTGATTCTGGGCGGTGTTTTCGCCCTGATCGCCCTGATCGTCTATCTGGTTTCGGTACGTCCTGCCGTTCAATACATCAGCGACCAGCTCGACAACATCGCCGAAATGGCACAGATCGTACGCTCGGGTTACAACTGGATCACCGACAAGTTGAACAGCATCTTGTGCTCCGTTCTCGAAAGTCTTCTGCGGAAACTCTGACAAAAAGTACCGCAAGAATAAAATCCGAAGGAGAAGGGGTCGCTCGAATCGAGCGACCCCTTCTCCTTTTATACTACCTCCAAATCACGCCTTGAAATAGCGATTGTAAAGACCCTGGAAACCAGATCCATGACGAGCTTCGTCCTTGGCCATCTCGTGTACGGTATCGTGCACGGCGTCCAGGTTCTGCTCCTTGGCCAGACGCGCCAGACGCATCTTGTCCTCGCAGGCGCCGCACTCGGCATTCATACGTTTGAACAGGTTGGTCTTGGTGTCCCAAACGATGTCGCCGATCAGTTCGGCAAACTTCGAAGCGTGCTCGGCCTCCTCCCAGGCATAGCGCTTGAAAGCCTCGGCGATTTCGGGGTAGCCCTCACGATCCGCCTGACGAGCCATCGCCAGGTATTGTCCCACCTCGGAACATTCGCCCATGAAGTGGTTGTTCAGACCTTCCCATAACTCCTGGCTGGCGCCTTTGCCGTCGCCGAGCTTATGCTCCGTCACGAAATCCAAACCACCGGCCTTCTCCTCGACCTCAACGAACTTCTCCTTGCCTACTTTGCACATCGGGCACTGATCGGGTGCCTCGGGACCTTCGTGGATATATCCACAAACGGTACAACGCCATTTCTTAGCCATAATTCTTCTCTTTATTTTGTTAGATTGTGTGTGTTATTTCGTTTGCGAAGCAAAGATAGGAATTATCGGGGTCACGTTCCGCAAAAATCCGATCACTTTTACTGATAGGGCGATAAAACAAACCTATACGCCCATCACTGCGGCTGCCGGTCGAGCAGCCATTCGATATACCCCACCTCGAAGGCATCTTTAGCCAGCACCCGCTTATCTCGGTCCAGCAGATACATCGAAGGAATGGCTTTCAGATCGTAAAGCTCCTCTTTGCTGATTCGGGCTCCTGCGTCGTAGGCATTGATCCACAACGACGGTACCTGCGGAGCATGAGCGCGCCACGCCGTGAGATCTTCGTCGGGATAGAGCGCCAGTACCTCGAGCCGTCCCGCACGGATCATCTCCGACAACAACGGAGAGGCGACGATTTCCGCCCGGATCCGTTCGCACATGCCGCAGTCGGGGTTATTGAAAAACACGAGCGTATAGTCGGCCCGGATCCCGTAAAGCGTCCCCGTACGGCCCGAAGCGAGCGTATAGCGGAAGTCGTTGGCAGGCAGCCCCACCCTGTTTTGCAGCGCCATACGCAGGTCGTGCTCCGGAGCGATCTTCTCCCACTCGTCGAGCCATGGACTCGCCACGAGTGCCTCCAACACGGGAATATAGAGTTCGTCGCTGTGCAGCGGAGAGTTGGGGTCGTGCAGCACCCGTTCGGCCAGCATAGCGAAATACTCCAGCATGGTTTTCGATCCGGAAGCCTTGCGCATCAGCTCCGCGACAGGCGATGGGTCGCTTTCCATAACGAAATTCCGGATATACGTATCGAACGCACGCAACATATGTATCGTGTCGGTCGAAACGATAAAAACAGTATCCGCAAAATCCAGATCGTCCCAAAAATGCTCGCGCAGATAGGCATACCGCTGGGCGTCGTCCATCGCTCCGGGCGGAGCCACAACCCGGAAAAGACGCGGCGGGACCTTTTCCGGAGCCGTCGCCGGTGCGGATTTGCGGCCGGAACAAGACAACAGCACCGGAAGCGCCAGCAAACAGAAAAAATATCGCAACATAACGCACAACTTCAATCATACGGAAACCCGAGACAGTGCCAAATCTATGAAGCTATATCGGGAAATACCTTAATCATAGACGGCAAACGGAAAGGCCCGATAACAAACACGCGCTTCGACCTGCCGGGATAACATTTCATACAGCACAAATATAACCATTTTTCACGAAGCGATACGGCGGTCCACAACAAAAATCGGAAACATCCGACCGATTTGCACGGTACTTGCAATTTTACAAATCGTCACGAAAAAACGAGCTTCAAACAGACGGATAAAACGACATTTTCAAGGTATAAGCGCAACGCCGGATTTCTCCCGGACGCTGCCGAACCGGGAAAATGAAGAATAAAGTTCAAACAATTTTTAAATTCAATTATTATGGATGTGAAAAAAGCTACAACCAGCACAGGGTTCAAATTGAGTGTGATGACACTTGCAATTATGAACATCACTGCCGTAGTAAGTCTGCGAGGTCTTCCCGCAGAAGCGGTTTATGGCTTATCGTCGGCATTCTACTACCTGTTCGCCGCAGTCGTCTTCCTGATCCCGACGGCCATGGTGGCTGCGGAGCTGGCGGCCATGTTCTCCGACAAACAGGGCGGTGTATTCCGCTGGGTCGGCGAAGCGTACGGCGCACGCACGGGATTTCTCGCCATCTGGCTTCAGTGGATCGAATCGACGATCTGGTACCCGACGGTACTGACCTTCGGCGCCGTATCGATCGCCTTTATCGGCATGAACGAAACGTACGACATGTCACTTGCGTCGAACAAGGTCTTCACGCTAATAGTCGTATTGGCTATTTACTGGGTCGCAACACTCGTTTCTCTGAAAGGCATGGACTGGGTCGGCAAAATCAGCAAATGGGGAGGTATGATCGGTACGATCATACCGGCAGGTCTGCTCATTCTTCTGGGCATCATTTACATTTCGACCGGCGGCCATAACTACATGGATATGTCGCAGGGCTTCTTCCCCGACCTGACGAATTTCGACAACCTGGTATTGGCCAGCAGCATCTTCCTCTTCTATGCCGGTATGGAGATGATGGGTATTCACGTGATGGACGTGAAGAATCCTTCGCGCAACTATCCGAAAGCCATCGTCATCGGCTCGCTGGTGACCGTGCTGATCTTCGTGCTGGGCACGTTCTCGCTGGGCTTCATCATTCCGGCCAAAGACATCAACCTGACCCAGTCGCTGTTGATCGGCTTCGACAACTACTTCCATTATCTGCGCATCTCGTGGGCTTCGCCGATTATCGCCGTCGCCCTGATGTTCGGCGTACTGGCAGGCGTACTGACCTGGGTATCGGGTCCGTCGAAAGGTATTTTCGCCGTGGGCAGAGCCGGTTACCTGCCTCCGTTCTTTCAGAAGAGCAACAAGAACGGCGTACAGCGCAATATCCTGCTCATTCAGGGCGGCGTGGTAACGCTGCTGGCGCTGCTGTTCGTCGTAATGCCTTCGGTACAGTCGTTCTACCAGATCCTCTCGCAGCTCACCGTACTGCTCTACCTGATCATGTACATGCTGATGTTCTCGGCGGCGATCGTGCTGCGCTACAAGATGAAAGGCACCGCGCGTCCGTTCCGCCTGGGCAAAAAGGGTAACGGTCTGATGTGGACGATCGGTACGGTCGGCTTCTGCGGCGCACTGCTCGCCTTCATCCTCAGCTTCGTTCCGCCCAGCCAGATCTCGGTCGGCAGCAACACCGTATGGTTCTCCGTACTCATTATCGGCTGCGTGGTAGTGGTAGGCGCTCCGTTCGTCATCTACGCCATGCGCAAGCCCTCGTGGAAAGACCCGCAGGCGGCTGCGGAATTCGCACCCTTCCATTGGGAAGTAAAAGCAGCCCCGGAAACACAGAACATTCCGCAAAACAACCCGCAAAATACGGGTAATACGGCTCCTGAAAACAAACAATAAAAGCAATCGTCATGGGACAAAAACTCACGAAACAAGACGTTCGGGACGCCGTACAGCACGCCTTCGAACAGACCAAAGCGGTCACAGGAGGTAAAAACGCCGACTATATACCCTATCTGGCCAACGTACCGTCCGACCTGTTCGGCATCGCCGTCTGTCTGCCCGACGGAGAGATTATCGCCGCAGGCGACACGGAATACAAGTTCGGCATCGAATCGGTATCGAAAGTGCCGACGGCCATTCTAACGATGAACCAATACAGCCCCGAAGAGGTGCTGACGAAGATCGGTGCCGACGCTACGGGACTGCCTTTCAACTCGATCATGGCGATCCTGCTCGAAAAGGATCACCCTTCGACACCGCTGGTAAACGCCGGTGCGATCGCCGCCTGCTCGATGATAAAACCCATCGGGAAGCCGGACGCGAAATGGGAGGCGATCCAGGGATTCATCGAAGGACTCTGCGGCTCGAGCGTGGAGGTCATCGACGAACTTTACAAATCGGAAACCGCGACCAACTTCAACAACAAGTCGATCGCGTGGCTGCTGAAAAACTATTCGCGCATCTACGACGATCCCGATATGGCGCTCGACCTCTACACCCGCCAGTGTTCGATCGGCGTAACGGCCCGCCAACTGGCGGTCGCGGCTGCGACCATCGCATTCGACGGCGTGAACCCCGTAACCAAACAGACGGTCTTCAAGCCCGATCTGGGTACGCGCATCGCCTCGATGATGGCCACCGTCGGTTTTTACGAGCATACGGGCGACTGGCTCTTCAACACGGGCCTTCCGGCCAAGACCGGCGTGGGCGGCGGCATCATGGGCGTCGTTCCGGGCGTGATGGGCGTAGCGGCCTTCGCACCCCCGCTGGATGACGCCGGCAACTCGGTCAAGGCCCAGGCTGCCTTGAGCGACATCGTCGGACGGCTCAACCTCAACATCTTCCATCCGCGTAAAAGCATCCTGGCAGAACAGGCATAGGAGGATCGTTCCGGAATGAAAAAGGCTCGCTGTACAGCGAGCCTTTTCGTATCTTGCGATTACCACACGACACCGTCCCCATCGTGGAAAAAACCGCACACGAGGGTCAGGTACTCGGGCATTTTTCCGTCGGCTCCCCACTTGAGTTCGATTCCGAACAACTCGGAAGTCGTGCGACCTATGTCGAAGCCGCAGGCTTCGAGCGACGGACGCACCAGTTCGGGATGGCGGCACGGGTTCCCTTCGGGGCGTGTACAGGTACCCTCGGGACAATAGAGGCAACTGCCGACGTAGGCGAACGAACGTCCTCCGTATCGCCGCTCCATCTCGAGCAGACGTCTCTCGAGCCGCTGCCGTTCGGGGTGGATCAACCGCTTTGCCTCCGCAATGGGAAGGTCGCGCTGCTCCGGAGCGATCTTCGTAGCAATAAGCAATGCCCTGGAATACCGGTTCAGATACTCTTCGACATCGAAATCGAAGGGAGGGCATCCCCAACTGCACCCATAGTTCGGACAGGCGCGGCAGCAGCCCTCGAAACGCTCGGCATCGCGGAAACGGGCTATATAATCGGCGACGGAAACCGTCACGCTGAAATCTTCGGCTCGGTATGGGATCATATTTCGGTAAAGAGATCGAATTGATGCAGAAGCGTAAAAGTGAAGAAAACCCCGATGACGGCACACAGGACGGCAAGCAATGCATTCAGCACACGCGGGGAGGGTTTGGTGGATTCGCAGGCCCGATTCCGGATATAACGCCGGAAAAAGAGGAAGAGAGCGGGTACGACGCTGCACGCCAGCAGAAAATCCTCGGGAATCCCGAAAAAATAGACCTTCGAAAGCCCGATCAACGCCCAATGGCAGAGGAACGTCGCCAACACGATATTCGCCCGCTCGGAGAAAGCCAGCATCAACGCGACGGTGAAGACCGCGACCGAGCAGGGCATCACGGGCGAGGTCATCATCGGAAAAGTACGCCCCAGGGCCAGCGAGAAAAGCGGATAAACGAGCGGCATACAGAACAGCGCCAAAGCAAACTGGGAGTGTCGTCCCGTGCGCCCGAGCGAATCGTGTCCGGCCGCCAGATCATAGATCCAAATACAGCCCATGACCGTCCAGAACAAGGCCAGAATATCGTAATGTTCGCGCGGAGCGCAATAGAGAAAATAATATACGCCCGCGATCCAGAAATTCAATGCGGCCATAAAAACCTTCATCGCCATACGCACCGCACGCGTCGGACGCAGGTAAAGCAAAAGGGTCAGTACGGCGGCGACCGCGACCAAGAGGAGCTGCACGGGCCACGTGGCGGCGTTGTATGCGGCGATCGTATTCCAGAAAACATCCATACGAAAAGAGTTTACTTGCGGTTCTGTCTGCGTCGTGTGAGCGAGAAAGCCCGGCGGTTGAAGATGAATATCGGCAGCGTAGCGCCCGCAGCCAACAGGATAATCACGCTGAACGACACGGTGGCATTCAGGAAAAACTGCTGCATATATTCCAGCCCTTGTCCGGGATCGTTGAGCGATTGCAGAAACATGATGAGGGCAAAGACCGTCTTGTAGGCGTAGATACCCGGGACCATCGGCAGCAGGGCCGGAATGTAGAGCACGGTCATCGGACAACGAATACCCCGTCCCAACCAAAGACTGCCGAAACCGATGACGACGGCAGCGCAAAGCGAAGCCGTAGCGATGTCGATCCCCGCATAACTCATCAGGCAGAAACGCAGGGCATGCCCGACGGCCGCCAACAGGGCGATGCAGGGAAATGCCCGTACCGGAGGGTCGGAAATCGCCCCGAATCCGATAGCGGCCACAGCCGCGAACAACCCGTCGAGCAGAATATCCACCGCAATCATAGCAAACTGTTTTTAACGATCATCAACGTCGCCGAAAGACCTACGGCAATGCAAACGATCAGCAGCAGAGCGTTTATCAGACGGCTGCAACCGATCAGGATATGCCCTTCGACGATGTCGATCACCCCGTTGATGAGCGGAACGCCCGGGACGAGAAAGAGCGGGCTGGTGGCTATCGCAACCTCGGCCGTACAGTCGAAGCCCAAGGCCGACGAGGCGCAGAGCGAAGCCAGAAAGGCGGAAAGGATGAAAACCAGGAAGTGATTCACGGCATGCGCCTGCATCCGCTGCCGGGCGGAAAAACCGACGAGCGTCGAGGTGAAGACGATGCCCACGGCCGTCCAGTCCCCGCCGAACAGACGACAAAAGGAGGCATTCGCCAGGCCGACCGTCAGCAGGACGAAAATCGGGTCCATACGCGGTTTGGCGATCAACTCTCCGTAACGGTCGCGCAGGTCGGTCAGCGACAGGTGTTCATCGACGGCATCCCAACTCAAAGCGCTCAGATCCGAATTCCGTTCGAAGCTGATCGGCAGCGCAGGGATCTTCACCACACGGGTAACGACTTCGCCGCTCCGTTCGTCGTGTACGGTGATGATTATGCTTTTCTGAAAACTCGACAACTGAATATCCACTCCCTGCGAGGTTCCGATGCGCTGTGCGTTGCGGATCACACGCGAAGTGTGCACTCCCGATCCTAACAGATAGGAAGCGTATTCCGCAACGAAATCGAGAATGTCGGTGAGTTCCTGTTTTGTTTTCATGACGGCACAAAAGTAGTGTATTCCCGCCAAATCGGAAACAACCGGCGAAAAGAAAAATTCCCGGAAAGAGTTTTTGTTTCCTGAAAAATACCGTTATATTTGCGGCAGATTTGGTTTCCGGCTCCTTATGCAAGGAGAGGAATGAAAAGGGAATCGGGTGTGAATCCCGGACAGTCCCGCTGCTGTGAAGCTCCGCGACGTTTCGAACATCTCTGCCACTGGTCCGCACGGACCGGGAAGGCTTCGGAACAGGAGTGAGTCAGAAGACCTGCCAGATCGATTCGATGTCAAAGGCGCTCGTGGGTTAGGCGTTTGATTTCGGTTGTGTTTCGCTTGATAAATTTTAGGAAAACCGTCCCGACACAGGGATCGTTGTACCGTTCCGGTACAAGAGATTTCCTCGTCTGCCACAGCGGTATTTCCGGTAATGAACGACAAACGAAAGTGCGGCGATAACCATTGTTACTGCCATAACATTCAAGAGATTAGGATGTCGCCGCACTTTTTTTTAACCGATAACGATGAATATCATACTCTATGGAATACCGGCCGATACAGCCGAGCTGATTGCCGGACGTTACGACCTGGAACTCATTCATTCGATCGAAGAAATCGGAACCTGCGGAGCGTTGCTCCCCGTCCCGAAAATAACCGCACCCCGGCAGTTGCTGGCTCTTTACAACGCCTTGATGCGTCACGAGGATGCGATCGATGCAGTCATCATCTGCGGGTCCGAAACCTGCGGTGCGGCCGGCACGATATGCTACGGGGCTCCTCCGGGAAAAATCTTCACACTCTGCGGCGATCCGGGAGGCGAAGAGCTGGAAGCGGAGTTATTCCGGCTGCTCGATGCCATCTTCACGCAAGCCAACCGGATCAACCTCTGAAACGACGTATTCCCGAAAAAACGAAAGGGATTCTATTTTCAAATTTTTTCCGGCACGAATTTGCTCCGACCTTTTCCGCCTTTGCAAAAAATCCGCTGGAAAGAATTTCCACAACCGGCTGTCACCTCGCAACCGGCCTTGCTCATGAGAGCAAATATACCCCGCTTCGATTCGGATTTATATCGTCTTTCCGGACAGCGGTCGCCCTCGGTTCCGCCCAAATTTATTTGGCTCTGCCACAAACCTGCACTATCTTTGCCGCATGGACTCAACGAAAGGATATATTCACGTCTATACCGGAAACGGCAAAGGCAAGACGACGGCCGCGTTCGGACTGGCCGTGCGAGCTTTGTGCGCCGGCAAAAGCGTTTACATCGGACAGTTCGTCAAGTCGATGCGATACAACGAAACGAAAATCGGGCAACTCTTCGACCAAGTGAAGATCGAGCAGTTGGGTCGGGGATGTTTTATCGGCAAGGATCCCGAAGCGATCGATATCCGGATGGCACGCGACGGTCTGACCCGCTGCGCCACCCTGCTGGAGAGCGGTGAATACGACGTAGTCATCCTCGACGAACTGACCATCGCCCTGCATTTCGGACTGCTGACGATCGACGCCGTACTGAATGCCCTGAACCGCCGTCATCCTGCGGTAGAAGTCGTCGTCACGGGACGTTACGCCCCGCAGGAACTTATCGACGCGGCCGACCTGGTGACCGAAATGCGGGAAATCAAACATTACTACACGCAGGGCGTCCTTTCCCGCGACGGGATAGACCGCTGACAGGCCAAAAGCGATCGTCATCGCCCGACTGCACACGGGCGCGAATAACAGCAAAGCGAACTCCGCTGAAAAAAACAGAACCTCGAAGCAATGCAATTTCGAGATCCTGTTTTTTTCGTTCTTTCCGAAGATTCCGGTAAATCGGACATCAACCGCACATCGGTCCTCTCCCACTCATCCGAATACGATCGCTCTCTCGCACGCAAATCGCCGGCATCGCATGCCAGGCGCAAAATCCTTGCGGAAGCGACACAGCACCTCTCCTTCTCGAACCGACCGAACATCCGGTCCGTTGCGACTCCCCTCTACACTGACCGATCCGTTAAAAGCGGAAGCGAAGACCGGCGACAAGCGATCCCATCGTACCGATTCCCGCTTCGGCATAGGCCGCGACCTTACCCCCGATTTCGACACCGATCGGCGAAACCTGAAAAGCCCACTGCCGGGCCGATTCGCTCTGCCCCTCGCCCGAAGATTCGGTGAAAGTCAGTCCGACACCGACGCGGGAATAGAGCGACAGGATACGCAGGTTGAGCCAGCGCATCTTCAGGTGCGGCATGATCGAATAATAGTCGGTCGAGATTTTCTTACCGGCCAACCGCTGATTGTTACCCGAATAGACGAAAGTAGCGCCTACACCCAACCCGCCGACGATACGGAAGGTGTAATTGACCGACACACCGCCCCAGCTGTCCATCGACGCATCCTTCATATCGAGCACGTCGAGCAACTTATCGCTGTAAGCGTCGATCCAGTCGGTCACGGGAGCGACACCGTACCCCACCGAAATTTCACCGCGCCCCAACTGGGCATGAGCCAGACCGGGCAGACCGAGCAACGCGACGGCTGCCATCAGAAGTACTTTTTTCAACATAACTGTCTCTGTCAGGATTTATAGGATAATACAAATATTTTTTAATAAATAACCCGCCCTTTCGTCACGGCACAAAATTCCCGCCAAAATCAATGAGAAGGGAAGCGAACGACCGCTTCCCTTCTCAACATATATCGAATTCAAAAGTTTCGCCGGTACAACGCACCGCTTCCCTTTCAAAACATCCGACGGCAATTAACCGATCGCCTCCTCCTGGCCGACCTTTTTGAACAGATCGACATCCTCGACATCCGAATGCATCAGGTAATTGTAGGCTTCGGCGACTTTGCTTTCTGCCAGTTTACAATAGATCCGCGCGGAATCGATGTATTCGGCCGATTCTCCAGCCTGACGAGCCAACAGGTAAGTAATGATGATATGACCGGCAGTTTCCACCAGACGGCGGGCATGGAAATCCTTATAGCCGCTGCACTCCTTCTCGAGAGTTTCGACACGGGCGACCATCTCCTCGAACCTCACGCGCAGGTCGGTCAGTTTGCTCTTCACGGCGCACATTTCGGGGGCATAGTCCGCAGCCTCGTAGGTCTTGATCTGCTCCAGGAACGTACCTTTGGTCACGGCATTGATCGCCGCAACGACCTGCAACTGCGAAGTACCCTCGTAGATATTCATGATACGGGCATCACGGTAGAGGCGTTCGCAGGGATAGTCCTTCATGAAGCCCGAGCCGCCGTGAATCTGTACCGCATCGTAAGCGAGCTGGTTGGCATACTCCGAAGCGAAGAGCTTTACCAGCGGCGTGAAACCGTCGGCCAGACGATTGTAGAACTTCATCTCCTGGCGCTCCTCCGGTTCGAGCGAACGCTCCTGCGCGATGTGGCCGTACTGCTTGTAAATCTCGACGAAACGGGTCGTTTCATAGAGCAGCGCGCGGGCACCCTGCAACTTCGCCTTCATATTGGAGAGCATCTCCGCAACGGCGGCGAACTGAATGATCGGCTTGCCGAACTGGGCACGCTCCTGCGCATACTTGAGCGCCTCGCGGTAAGCGGCCTCGCAAAGACCCACCGACTGTGCACCGATACCCAGACGGGCAGCGTTCATGAGCGACATCACGTATTTGATCAGACCCATCTTACGGTCGCCGACCAGACGGGCCGGAGCGTTGGTGAAGACCAGCTCGCAGGTGGGCGAACCCTTGATACCGAGTTTGTTCTCGATACGGCGCACCTTGACGCCGCCGTCACGCTTGTCGTGCACGAGCATCGAAAGACCGCGTGCGTCCGAAGTTCCCTCTTCGGTGCGGGCCAGCACCAGCGAAATATGACCGTCGCCGTTGGTGATGAAGCGCTTCACGCCGTTCAGCAGCCAACGGCCGCTCTTCTCGTCGTAAGTGGCCTTGAGCATCACGGCACCCAAGTCCGAACCTGCATCCGGCTCGGTAAGGTCCATCGCGCAGGTCTCGCCCGCAGAAACACGGGGCAGGAACATCCGCTTAAGCTCTTCCGAAGCGAATTCATTGAGCGTTTCGGCACAGTCCTGCAAACCCCAGATATTCTCGAAACCGGCATCGCCGCGTGCCACCATTTCGTTGGCGACGACGAAGCAGACCAGCGGGAAATTCAGGCCGTCGTACTCGTAAGGCAGGGTCATGCCGCTCAAGCCGGCCTTGGTAATGGCGTCGATGTTGCGGGCCGTACCCTCGGCGTAAACGACATGGTCGTTCTCGACTCTGGGACCTTCGTGATCGACGCCCTCGGCATTGGGGGCGATCACCTCGCCGCACACTTCGCCGGCGATCTCCAGCACGCGGCGGTAGTTGTCCATCGCGTCCTCAAAATTCTGCGGAGCAAGCTCGTGGTGGTCTTTCAGCGTATAGTTACGCTCTTTCAGCGCCACGATCTTGCGCATCAGCGGATGCTGAAGGTGGAACTGCAAATCCTTATTATCTAAAAAGAAATTAGCCATTACTTCGAGTTTTGTTTGTAATACTTAATCATTTTCGGAATCACCTCGTTCAGGTCGCCCGTGATCGCAAAGTCGGCGATCTTGTTGATCGGCGCATCGGGATCGGTGTTGATCGAGATGATCATCGACGACTGGTCCATACCGGCCGTATGCTGGATCTGGCCCGAAATACCGCACGCGATGTAGAGTTTGGGACGGATCGTAACGCCCGTCTGACCGATCTGGCGGGCATGCTCCGTGAAACCTGCGTCCACCGCAGCACGGCTCGCGCCGACTTCGCCGCCCAGCACCTCGGCCAGTTCGTGAATCAGCTTGAAATTCTCCTTCGAGCCTACGCCGTAACCACCGGCAACCACCACGCTCGCGCCTTTGATATTGATCTTGCGTTCTTCGATCTGGCGGTCGAGGATCTTGACCACCAGGTCGCTCTCTTTCAGGAACTTCTTCCAGTCGATCGGCTTCACCTCGCCGGCACCCGGCGTGGCTGCGTACTCCTTGCGCATCACGCCCTCGCGGACGGTCGCCATCTGGGGACGATGGTCGGGGTTCACGATCGTCGCAATGATGTTGCCGCCGAAGGCCGGGCGAATCTGGTACAACAGATTCTTATACTCCGTACCGGTCTTCGCGTCCTTATGGTCGCCGATCACCAGCTGCGTACAGTCGGCCGTCAGACCGCTGAACAGCGCCGACGATACGCGCGGGGCGAAATCGCGGCCGATGGAGGTCGCACCGAAAAGGGCGATCTGGGGCTTCTCCTGCTCGATCAGACCGCACATCACAGCCGTATGGGGCAACGTGCGGAACGGAGCGAACTCCTTGTCGTCGGCCGTCCACACGGTATCGGCGCCGTATTTGGCCAACTCCTTGGCGATATCGCCCAGATTATGACCCAGTACGACGGCTTCGAGCTTCACGCCGAGCGTCGTGGCCAGCTCGCGGCCTTTGGTCAGCAACTCCAGACTCACGTCCGCAGGTACTCCGTTTTCGAGTTCTATATATACAAATACATTATTCATATCTCGTTTCCTCCCTGATTAACCGAGCGTGTGGCTCGCGATAAGTTCAACCATCAATTCCTCGATCTGCTTGTCGTCGGCAGTCAGTTTCTTGGCTTCCTTGGCCTGGAACACCACATTCTCGATCTTCTTCACCTTCGTCGGGGAACCGGTCAGGCCCAACTGGTTATCGTCCGGATCGACATCGGCGGCACTCCACTCGAAAATCTGCAGGTAGGGCTTCGACGCGGCCATCTTGGCAGCTTCCGACGTCGGTTCCGCAGCGATCTCGGAGGCCGTCATGGCATTCTTAAACTTCATCACGCGGCGGGCGTTCTTCGGGCGGCACTCGGCAGCCGAAGCATTTACGGTCACCACGGCGGGAATCGGACATTCGACCACTTCGGTTCCGTGCTCCAGGCGACGTTTGATGACCAGCGACTTATCTTTGATCTCGAGAATCTCCTCGGCATAGGTCACCTGCGGCAAACCGAGCTTTTCGGCCACCTGCGGACCCACCTGGGCCGTATCGCCGTCGATGGCCTGGCGGCCTGCGACGATCACGTCGGGCTGAATCTTGCGCAGCGCACACGAAAGAGCGTATGAAGTAGCCAGCGTATCCGAGCCGGCGAATTTACGGTCGGTCAGCAGATAACCTCCGTCGGCCCCCCGGAAAATGGCGTCGCGGATGATGTCGGCGGCACGCGGAGGACCCATGGTCAGGATATGTACCGTACTGCCTTCCGTTTCGTCCTTGAGAAACAGGGCAGCCTCGAGTGCATTCAAATCTTCGGGATTGAAGATTGCAGGCAGCGCAGCGCGGTTGACCGTCCCTTCGGGGGTCATGGCATCCTTACCCACGTTGCGGGTATCGGGAACCTGCTTTGCCAGGACAACAATTTTCAACTGTTTTTTCATTTGTACTATTTTAAATGAATAAATTTTACTCGTATCTGTATTTACCGCACGATCGTTTCATCGCGGTCGGGGCCTACCGAAATAATCCGCACGGGCACGCCCGTTTCCCGCTCGATGAACTCCACATAAGCCTTGAATTCGGCCGGGAAATCCTCGTAGCGGCGGAATTTGCGAAGATCGCATTTCCACCCCTTGAACTCTTTATAAACAGGCGCGATCGGAGCATCTACCGCATAAGGGAAACGGTCCGTACGCTCGCCGCCGATCTCGTAGGCCGTAGCCACGCGGATCGTGTCGAAATCGTTCATCACGTCGCTCTTCATCATAATCAACTGCGTCACCCCGTCGATCATAATGGCGTACTTGAGCGCCACCATATCCAGCCAGCCGCAACGGCGTTCGCGCCCCGTAACGGCTCCGTATTCATGCCCTAGATCCCGCAGACGGGCGCCCGTTTCATCGAACAGCTCGGTCGGGAACGGCCCGGCCCCCACGCGGGTACAATAAGCCTTGAAGATACCGAACACCTCGCCGATACGCGACGGGGCGATGCCGAGGCCCGTGCAGGCACCGGCACAAACCGTATTGGAGGAGGTGACGAAAGGATAAGAGCCGAAATCGATGTCCAGCAGCGTACCCTGGGCCCCTTCGGCCAGGACGGGCTGCCCTTCGGCGAGCAGACGGTTGATTTCGTATTCGCTGTCGATCAACCGGAACTCCTTGAGATACTCGACCGCATCGAACCACTGGCGCTCGAGTTCCGCGATATCGTAAACATATCCCAGACTGCGGAGCGTCGCCTCGTGACGAGCTTTCACCCGGTCGTAAACGGCCCGGAATTCAGGACCCAGCACGTCGCCGACACGCATGCCCGTACGACTTACCTTGTCCGTATAGGTCGGGCCGATACCCTTTCCGGTCGTACCGATACGGGCGCTGCCTTTGGCCGCCTCCTGCGCGGCGTCGAGCATCCGGTGAGTCGGCAGGATCAGGTGTGCCTTCTTGGAAATTTGCAGGCGCCCCTTCAGATCGTGGCCGCTCTTGGCCAGCGCCGTAGCCTCCTCGCGGAAAAGAATCGGGTCGAGGACCACCCCGTTGCCGATGATGTTGGTTTTACCGCCCTGAAATATGCCCGAAGGAATCGAGCGCAGGACGTACTTTTCGCCGTTGAATTCCAGCGTATGGCCCGCATTGGGACCGCCTTGAAAACGCGCAACCGCCTGATAACGGGGAGTCAGCACATCGACAACCTTGCCTTTGCCCTCGTCGCCCCACTGCAGGCCGAGTATGACGTCAACTTTATTCATGATCTTTTCGAAAAATTTAATCGCAAAAAACGATTTTGCCTTCAAAGGTACTAATTTTTCGTTAAAAACCCCTTCGGGGCTGTCGAAATCTCAAAATTCCGACACAAAAAAACAAGTGTCCCCTTCGAAGACACTTGCTTATAGTTTAACCGTCAGAATATTCCGAGCTACAAATCCTCCACTTTCGTACCGCCGTCCACGTTCAGGTTCAGGATACGCTGTCCCGCCCGTTTGTAGAGCACCGAAAGGCTCTCGTTAGGGACCGTATCGACACGGATCATGTCCGTAGCACAATGGCTGATGTCGAGCGATGCGAAGCGGTTGCCGCCACACCAGAGATTCTCCAAAGCCGCATTGGTAGCCAAATTGATATAAGTCAGGTCGTTATCGCTGCAATCGAGCCGGTTTAGAAAGCGCAATCCTTTGATGTCAAGACTGATAAGCGCATTTCCGCTGCAATTCAGCTGCTCCATGAAAATACATTTTCGCACGTCGAGGGCGACGATCTCGTTGCCGCTGCAATCGAGCTTGCGCAGAGCCGTGAATTCCTCGATCCCCGCCAGCGTCTTGATCCCGAGCGACGAACAGTCCATATCCCAGACCCGCTGGGCCTCATAACGGGAAATACGACCGTCGCCGTTCAGATCCCAATGCTCCAAACAGTATGCTTCGAAGGCCGGATCCGCAAACCGAAGATAAACGTACCGGTTATCTTCATCGCGCGAATCCTCTCCCAGCCCGCAGGAGTGCAGCGGCAGGAAGAGAGTCGCAAGCAGAACTCCAAAACCTATTTTTCGGATGAAAGGATTCATTTTCAGCGATCGTTTTCCATATCGGGTCGTCCGGAAACATTCGGCTCGGCCGGAGGAGCAGAAAAATCGATCTTTCCGCCGTCTTTCGCACCCGCCAGAGTGGAACCGCGCTCGTCAGAACCGAATGTCATCCAGGCTCCGAACACACCGGACCTCGAATAAATTCGGTCCGCCCCACCTTTCGAAAAATGTCCGAATATCCCCGACAATAATATTATTGATGAATGGGAAAACAATTTCCGTTCCGAAAACTACATGTCGTCCCGGTCCTCGTCGTCGCCCGAATTGTCGTCGTCCTGCAAATCGTCGGCGCCTTTGATATCGTCGTCGTAATAGTCCTTATCTTCGTCATCGTCCGCACGGTCGTCGATCTTCACGTCGATCTTCACCAGGTAATTGATCTCGTCCGTTTCGAAAGGCACAGCGTAAAAAAACTCTCCGTTGGGTTTGTCGATGCGCATCATCGCCTCGGAAAACCCGAGGGGATATTTTTGCTTTATTGCCTCCTGAAGTTCCGAAGGCAGATTACGGAAACTGGCGACAAGGCGTTTCTTCGGTGTAGTAGAGTTTGCCATATTTCGATGTTCGTTTTCAATAGTCATTTCCTTCGTGCGGCAGAACGGATTCACCCGTTCCGCCCCCACTTATCGAAAATGCGGAATTTTTTTGTCATATCCAGCCCCGGCAGGATTCCGCATCCGCCGTCGCCGGTCGATTGTGTGGAGTTTTATCCGTCGTTTTCCCGCGTTCGACGAAGCTCGAACAGGGGCACCACCGTCCCCGCGAACGGAAAACGTCCGAAAATTTTGTGCAAGTATAAACAAAATTTGGCGATCGGTATCAAGGTCGAATTTTTTTTTGCATTTTTTTTATTTTTTGCGGTCTTTCCGCACAAATTATGTACTTTTACGTACGGAATAACAAAGGTATGATACGCGAAAAAATAGAAGAATTACGTCGCACACTCGACTACCACAACCATAAATACTACGTCGAAAACAGTCCGGAAATATCCGATCGGGAATTCGACGTCCTGATGCGCGAACTGCAGGAGCTGGAGGCGGCACATCCGGAATACGCCGACCCAAACTCCCCGACGGCCCGCGTCGGAAGCGATCTCACAACCGAATTCCAAAGCGTCGAGCACCGCTTTCCGATGCTTTCGCTGGGTAACACCTATTCGCTCGACGAGCTGCACGAATTCATCGGACGCATCGAGAAAGAGCTCGGACAGACGGAGTTCGTCTGCGAGCTCAAATTCGACGGCACGGCCATCTCGCTCACCTACGAACACGGAGCTTTGCTCCGTGCCGTGACGCGGGGCGACGGCACACGGGGCGATGACGTAACGGCCAATATCCGCACGATTCGCACCATTCCGCTGCACCTGCAAGGGGGCGACTACCCCGATTTCTTCGAAATACGGGGCGAAGTGCTGATGCCCTATGCCTCGTTCGACCGCCTCAACCGCGAACGCGAGGAGAACGGCGAACCGCTGCTGGCCAATCCGCGCAATGCCGCAGCGGGCACGCTCAAGCAGCAATCCTCGGCCGTAGTCGCCCAGCGGGGGCTGGACTGCACGCTCTACCAACTGGCTGGCGACGACCTGCCCTGCACGACCCATTGGGAGTGTATGCGGAAAGCCAGCGAATGGGGATTCAACGTATCGGACAAGATGCGGATCTGCCGCAGCCAGGCGGAGATCGACGACTACATCGCCTTCTGGGACGAAGAGCGCAGGAAACTGCCGTTCGCTACGGACGGCGTGGTCATCAAGGTCAATAGTTACACCCTGCGGCGCGAACTGGGCTTCACGGCCAAGGCGCCCCGATGGGCCGTGGCTTTCAAGTTCAAGGCCGAACAAGCGCTCACGCGGCTCGAAAGCGTCGATTTCCAAGTGGGACGCACCGGAGCCATCACCCCCGTCGCCAACCTCGATCCGGTGCAGTTGGCCGGAACGACCGTCAAGCGGGCCACGCTGCACAACGCCGAACAGATCGCCCTGCTGGACATTCGCGTAGGCGATATGGTATATGTCGAAAAAGGCGGCGAGATCATCCCCAAGATCACGGGCGTCGATCTTGCGGCCCGTCCGGCGGACAGCCGTCCCTTCCAGTACATCACCCGCTGTCCGGAATGCGGCACTCCGCTGGTGAAATACGAGGGCGAAAGCAAGCACTACTGTCCCAATCAGAGCCACTGCCGGCCTCAGATACTGGGCCGCATCATCCACTTTATCCGCCGCAAGGCGATGGACATCGAGGGATTGGGCGAAGAGACCGTCGAACTGCTCTTCGAAAACGGACTGCTGCACGACATCGCCGACCTGTACGACCTGCGGGCCGAACAGCTCGCCTGTCTGCCCCGGCTGGGCGAAAAATCAGCCGAGAACATCATCCGGAGCATCCGGGGCTCGGTCGAGGTTCCTTTTCAGCGAGTATTGTTCGCCCTGGGCATCCGATTCGTCGGGGAAACCACGGCCAAATACCTGGCGGCACACTTCCGCACGTTGGATGCCGTGATGCACGCCACGCGCGAAGAGTTGATCGAAGCCGACGAGGTGGGCGGCAAGATCGCCGATGCCATCATCGACTACTTCGCCGACGCGGAGAACCTGCGGATCATCGAGCGGCTGCGCAAAGCGGGGCTGCAAACCGAAGCCGCGCACAAAGCCCTCGAATCGGAAAGTCTGGCGGGCAAAAATTTCGTCATCACGGGCAGATTCTCCGGTCACAGCCGCGACGAACTGAAGGAACTGATCGAAGCGCACGGCGGTAAAAACCTCGCGGCGGTATCGGCCAACGTCGATTTTTTGGTCGCAGGAGAAAAGATCGGACCGGCGAAACTCCAAAAGGCGACCAAACTGGGCGTACGTCTCATCTCCGAAGAGGAACTGCTGGCGATGATCGCTTCCGGCGGAACGCTGCCCGTGACAGAGAACGCTTCGGACGGGAACACGTCTGCGGCACCCCCGTCGGCTCAGGAAACGACCGACAAAACCGACGGCGGCAACACGGAACAGGGGTCGCTGTTTTAGGCGGGAAACGGCACTCCCCGGGCCGAGAAAACGCACAATATTATTTCGGGCGCATGCCCTGACACCGAAAATAATGATGTAAAAAATCAGAATAATACGAACGAACTCCTTTCTCGCTCCTACGCTCGCCAGGCTCCGGCCGGGCAGTTTCCGACTCCTTCCGAAAAGGAAATTCAGAGGAAACGGGATGCAAATACGCAGACAGCGGCCACGAACGGCCGCGAACGGATTCGAAAAACAGGACGAAGCCTCGGAAGCATTCAAGGATATAATTGTCAAATATAACATTATCAACGATATGACACGACACAAACTCAGCGGCGCCGGCGCAGCCATCCCCACCCCTTTCACACCCGACGGACGGGTGGATTATCCGGCTTTGGCCCGCACGATCGACTACATCATCGACGGCGGTGTGGATTTCATCGTCGCACTCGGCACGACGGCAGAAACCCCGACCCTCTACCTGCACGAACGGGCCGTGGTCGCCATGTTCATCAAAAACCACATCGCAGGGCGCGTGCCGCTGGTGATCGGCGTAGGCGGCAACTCGACCTCGGAAGTGCTCGACCAGTTGCGCGAATTCGACCTGCGGGGGGCGGATGCGATCCTGAGCGTCACACCCTACTACAACAAACCGTCGCAGGAGGGGTTGTACCAGCACTTCAAAACCGTATCGGAACATTCGCCCCTGCCGATCATTCTCTACAACGTTCCCGGCCGTACGGGGGTCAATATGACCGCAGCGACCACGATCCGCATTGCGGGCGACTTCCCGAATGTCATCGGCATCAAGGAGGCTTCGGGCAAGATCGACCAGATTCAGGAGATACTCGACTGGCGGAGCAGGGATTTTCTGGTGCTCTCGGGAGATGACGCCCTGACGCTCGACCTGATGAGCCGGGGCGCCGACGGCGTGATCTCGGTAGCGGTCAATGCCTTCCCGCGCAAGATGATGACTTGCATCGACCTGGCAAAGAAGGGCGACTTCGAAGGAGCACACAAGGCTTACGAATGTCTGGAGGAGGCCGTGACCGCCCTCTTCGCCGAAGGCAACCCGACGGGCGTGAAATGCGCCATGTCGGTACTGGGACTCATCGGCAACACGCTGCGGCTGCCCCTCGTTCCCGGAACCCCGCAGCTCGAAGCCCGCTTCAAAGAACTGATCGCCAAATACGATTTGAATTGATCGCACGTTTATATAACAATGCGGCACGAAACGGGTTCCGCACCGTATTCGCACACTGAACCGCCGCACACAAAAGGCTATGAGAAAATTGCTTGTCCTGCTGCTGTTTCTGCCTCTGATGGCAACGGCCAAAATACCTGTCGAAGAGGATATTATCCGGCAGACGCTGGATTCCGAATCCCCCTACTACTACCCGAACCTGATGCTGCGGTATCAGTCGGGCGACGACTCGATGACCGAGGAGGACTACCACTACCTCTACTACGGATATGCCTATCAGGACGCCTACAAGCCTTTGAATGCCAATTCGGACATGGACAAAGCCATACTGATCGCCCAAACGGTCGATTTCGAGAATCCGACGCACGAAAGCCTCGAGAAACTGATCGCAGCGGTGAACGATGCCTTGGTGCAGGATCCGTTCAGCCCCAAACTGCTGAACCTGCTGGCATTCGCTTACGGAGCGCTCGGCGACTCGAAGAACGAACAGATCAACTACAACCGGATGAACTCCATCCTGGCGACGATCGAGGATTCCGGCAACGGCCTCAAGGAAGGGAGCGCCTGGCATATCCTGATGTTCGGACATGCTCTCGATCTGCTGGCCGCACACGACCGTCACTACGGCAAAGCACGCGTCGTCAGCCGCTCGGTGGAATACGTCCCCCTGCTCGAGCCGGTACGGACCGAAGAGGGGCGGATCAAGGGATATTACTTCGATTACAGCCGCATCTACCGGAACAAACCCGACGACTACGTATTCAAACGGCCCCGAACCTGGCAATTCAACAACCTGCGTCCGAGAGAATACAAATAACGAAAACCGCTCTTGAAGCCCCGGCATAATTCAACGGCCTAATTTATTATAAAAGTATAAGATGAAAACAACTCTTTTCTCCGAATCATCCTGCAAAGGCACCCTCCTCTCTACGCGGGGGGGGGAGTATTTCTAACCTTCACAAAACGGGCACGAAACACCCCGAACGAGATTCAAATGAAAAAATTACATCATATAGTGCTTGTCCTTGCACTCGCGGCGACCCTCTTCACGGGATGCACCAAGGACGAAGGGGTCACTCCCCGCCCGCCGGTCCCCGAAACGGCGGACCAGACCATTATGTTCTATCTGACGGGAACCAACCTGGGGTCTTACTTCAGGAAAAACGTCGATGACGCGATGAACGCCATCGACCGGAACATACTCCACAACAGTCGCGTACTGGTTTTCATCCAGCCCCAAAGAGGCCTTTCGATGGTATTGGAACTCTATTATACGCCCCGCAACGACGATTACGTACCCGGAGCACAGTTTTCGTACGAACACTGCAAGGTCGATACCCTGCGCCGCTGGGCGGACGCCGACTTCAACTCGATGGACGGAGGTACGATCACCGAAGTTATCTCCTACATGGCCGAACAGGCTCCGGCACGTCGATACGGTCTGATCCTCGGCGGACACGGGCTGGGTTGGGTCCCGGACGGTACGTCGGTCAATGCCATCCGGTTCTCCGCATTCCAGGATTTCTGGAGCCCGATGCCGGATGCCCTGCCGACCCGCTGGATGGGCGATTCCGGCAAGCGGGCTGAAATTCCGCAACTGGCAGCGGCCTTCGACAACACGGGGCTGCATTTCGACTACCTTCTCTTCGACGCCTGCTTCATGTCTTCGATCGAGGCATTGTACGATCTTCGCGGTTGTGCCGATCGCATCATCGCTTCACCGTGTGAAGTGATGGCCGCCGGTTTCAACTACACCGATATTCTGCCGCACCTGCTCGCCGATGCAGGCACAAGTTACGACCTGCCGGGAGTCTGCAGCGAATACCATGACTACTACATGAACCGCGCGACCACGAAATCGGGCTGCATCGCCCTGACGGTCACCGGCGAACTGGAGCCGCTGGCGGCTATCGTCAAGGAGATCGAAACGAAGTATCCGGGGCAAACGTACGACCGGGCATCGCTGCAAACCTACGAAGGGCTCGACGAGCATGTATTCTACGACTTGCAGGGATACATCGAGGCGATCTGCGACGAAAAGGATCCGCTGCTCGATAACTTCAGGGCGCAAATGGGAAAGACCTTCCCGACGGAAAGCCGGCTGCATACGCCTTCGTTCTACTCGGTATATGGATTGGGCGACGCTCCGAACGGGATGCATACGATCGAAAACGGAAAATATTCCGGCGTAACGACCAGCGCCCCGTGCGAACGATTCGCCCCGGAATGGGGACAGACCGCCTGGTACCGGGCGACCCACTGATCCGACGGATCAGAACGGAAATCCTCGATGAAACATCAGACAAGAAAGCCGAAATCTTTGGATTTCGGCTTTCTTTATACATCGCTTGGGCATCACTCCTATTCATACTGCCCCGACTTGAGGCGCTGCACCTCCTCGCGGGTCAGGAAGCGCCACTGTCCCCGCTTGAGATTTTTCTTCGAAAGCCCGGCGTAGTAAACACGGTCAAGTTTCTTGACCGCATAACCCAGATGCTCGAAAATACGGCGCACGATGCGGTTGCGGCCCGAATGGATCTCGATCCCCACCTCCGTCTTGTCCTCCTTGACATAGGCGATCTCATCGGCATAGATCTCGCCGTCCTCCAGCGTAATGCCTTGAGCGATCTGCTCCATATCCGCTTTGGTGAGGGGCTTGTCCAACGACACCTGGTAAATCTTCTTCTTCTGGAACGAAGGGTGCGTGAGTTGGCGGGTCAGATCGCCGTCGTTGGTGAAAAGCAACAGCCCGACACTATTCTTATCGAGGCGTCCCACAGGATAGATACGCTCCGTACAGGCGTCCTTCACCAGCTCCATGACCGTCTTGTCGGCGTGGGGATCGTCGAGCGAAGTCACGTAACCCTTGGGCTTGTTGAGCACCAGATAGACCTTCTTCTCGCCCTCGACACGGCTGTCGTTGAATTTCACCTCGTCCGTAGGCTGGACTTTCGTTCCCAGCGTCGTCACGACCACCCCATTGACGGTCACCAGCCCCGCCTGGATGAAATCGTCCGCTTCGCGGCGCGAACAGATCCCCGACTGGGCGATGAAACGGTTCAGGCGTATCTCGCCCGTTGGTTTGTTGGGATTGTATCTGGGATAACTTCGGAACTTATCGTCCCGGCGGCCGAACGAGCGGTCGCCGCCCCGGAACCCACCGGATTTCCGATCGTCGGAACGGCGTTCACCGTAAGGCTTATCGAATGTCTTGTAACCGTCCTGTTTGCGGTCGTCGTACCGACATTCGCCGTAAGGTTTGTCCGAACGGCTATAACCGCCGGATTTCCGATCGCCGAATGACCGGTCGCGCCCCTCCTTCTGCTCACCGTAAGGTTTGCCGAACTTCTTGAAACCGCCCGGTTTGTTATCCTCGTACGGGCGGGAAGCGTACCCGTCTTTCCGCTCCGAAAAACGAGGCTTGAACTCCCGATCTGCAGCATCGTTCCTACGTCGGTCGTCCGAACCGAACGACCGGTTCCCGAAACGACGGGAATCGTCACGGTGCGCACGGTCTTCCCGCACGGGACGGTTGTCGCTCGTAAAATTAGGGTTGTAAGATGCGCGCGGACGGCTGTCCGAAGAGTGCTCCGAATCGGCGGCATCACGCTGCAAACGCGGGCGACGCTCGATACGCTCCGCAGAGGAAATACGCGCCCGCTTATCGCGCCCGAAGCGGGCCAACGTCGTATCCGAGTCGTTTTTGAAATCTTTCATAATCGATTCTGTGAGTTTTGCGAATTTAATAAGTCGTATTCCCGGAAATCGCAATCGTCGATGGAACCCGCAAAACTCACGCTACGGCGTTTTACGACGCCAGGTCCCAAATCGGCAATTTCACTCGATTTCCCCTGCATAACAGGGAAAACCCCGGCATTCCGCACCGGCCGAAAATACCGGTGCAGGCAGCAAAGGTAATCGAATTTTCGGGATAACGGCACCGACAGCCGCTATTTTCCGGAAAAAGAGGATTATCCCTGCGGAAATCCGATCGAAATACCGTGCCAAAATATTTCCCCTTACCCGTAAAAGCCGTATATTTGCGCATCAAAACCCAGGACATGAACCGAGAAATCCTCCGATTAGCCGTTCCGAACATCATCTCCAACATCACGGTCCCCCTTATGGGTATCGTGAGTTCCGCCGTCGCAGGACACCTGGACAACTCCGCAGCGACGATCGGGGCACTCGCCATCGGCGTATCCATCTTCAACTTCATCTACTGGAACTGCAGCTTCGTGCGCATGGGTACCAGCGGACTCACGGCGCAGGCTTTCGGTGCAGGAAATTTCCACGAATGCACCAACATGCTCGTCCGGGGCATCCTGGTCGCAGCGATCCTCGGCCTGCTGGTTATTTGCTTCCAAAACCCTCTGGGGCGACTGGCACTATGGGCCATGAACGGCAACGAAATCGTACACGACTATTTCTACGCCCGCATCTGGGCGGTACCCGCCGGTATCATGCTCTTCGGATTCAACGGCTGGTACACAGGCATGCAGAATGCCGTGATCCCGATGTGTATCGCCGTCACGGTGAATATCGTACACGTTTCCACGAGCCTGTGGCTCGTATTCGGACACGGCATGGGCATCACGGGCATCGCCTATGGCTCGGTCGTGGCCCAAAATACGGGGGTCCTGCTGGCGGTCCTGCTGCTTATCCTGCGATACCGCAAAATTCTCACACGGTTTACGTGGCGTGAAGTGGTGGACTGGGAACCGGTGCGGAAATTTTTCCTCATCAACCGCGACATCATCGTCCGTACGCTCTGTATCGTAGCCGTATATACCTTCTTCACGGCGGCATCGGCCCGTATGGAGGACCCGATCCTGCTGACGGTCAATACGCTTCTGCTCCAGATATTCACCCTTTTCTCCTACATGAACGACGGCTTCGCCTATGCCGCCGAAGCCCTCACGGGACGCTTCATCGGAGCCCGGGACGAACAATCGCTGCGTCGCTGCCTGGGACGTTGTCTGGGCTGGGGCACACTGATCTCGGTGCTGTTCGTCGGCATATACCTCATCTGGTGGCGCGACCTGTTAGGCATTTTCATCAAGGCCGGAACTCCGGACGCAGCACAGGTCGTTTCGACGGCGGGTAATTACATCGTCTGGATCATCCTCATCCCGCTGGCCAGCGCCATGCCCTTCATCATGGACGGTATCATGGTGGGTGCGACCGAAACCAAAGTGATGCGCAATTCGATGCTGCTCTCGACCGTCGCCTATTTCGGTATCTTCTACTCGCTCTATCCCGTCATCGGAAACAACGCCCTTTGGCTGGCCTTCACGCTCTATATGTTCCTGCGCGGCACGCTGCAACTCCTGATGACCCGGCGCCTGCGGCTCATCTATCGAAAAGCTGCGGCATAAATTTCCCGACGTATCTTCGCCCTGCAAAGGACGGCCCTTCCTCTCCGCCGATCCAAATAACCGGGGTTCTTCGTCCGGCAGATCCCTTCCTCTTCAACTACTGCATACACCGTACTGCAATATATTTTTCAATAGTAACGAAAAGATTATACGGATCTTTCCTCTTTTGCACCGCTGCCGCCATTTCGGCACAGGGTACAAATGTGTCTGTAAACAAAGTGATCAGTTGAAAAACAAAAAGCCCGGAGCAAAACGCTCCGGGCTTTATTTGGAAACCAACGTTCGAATTACATCTGTTTGTAAAGCTCGTTGTATTTCTCGTATTTCTCCATCATGCCGGGTTCGTCGCGCAGACGATAGCAAAGAGTCTTGAGCAGCTGTACGGGATCGGGATTTTGCAGCATAATCTCATGGGCAACTTCCAGATAGGGAACAGCCTGCGAATAGATCGAAAGAATCTCCTTCTGGTCGGCTTCATACTCGCCCGCATTGGTATATTCTTTCTCATTGGCCTCCTGATTCAGTGCATCGGCCTTCATAATGATGTAGTAACCCGTAAAGAACTGCGCTTCATAAGACAGAGGATTCAGTTCGATCGCCTTCTCCAGGGAGGCAATCGCCTCATCGTAATCCTCCAACGAAACGAAGATCTGGGCACGGCTGAACCACAGTTCGATGTTCTGGGGATCACCGGCAATCGCATCGTCGAGCATCGTAACCAGTTCCGACGAATCGCCCAATCCCTCTTCCATCGAATACAACATAATCAAACTCTTGAGAATATCCTGATTCTTCGGGAATTTAGTAATACCGGTCATCAGGGCGTCTTTGGCTTTCAGGACATTGGCACGGTCCGCCTCACGCTGGCCATAATAATTATGGAACAGGTAGTAATAGATCATACCGTTGTCATCCGTATATCCCATTTCAAGCGCCTTATTCAACAATTCCACGCCGCGAGCATATTCAGCAGCGTCCTTCTCGCCGGCAGCAGCGGCCAGATAGCCCGCATAGTAAAGGCGCGAAGCGTCGGGAGTACCGCAAGCCGGACTCATCTCCGCACGGAAAGCGGTTTCGAAAGCCTCCGAACCGAGTTTGTATTCACCGATATTATTGCAGGCATCGCCCAATTGCGAACAGTAGTTGCTGATCGCCATAAGCTGCTCCTTGACTTTCGGACCCTGCTTGGAATCGAGTTCGTAAGCCTTGTTCAAAGCAGCGATCGCCTTATCGATAGCACCTTCCTTTACGGGTTCTATCTCCTTCCAGCCGATTACCTGGCCGTTCGAAACGTAAACCGTCATGTAATCATAGTTCTGTGCAGCTACCGACAGGCCGTTGATCGTAACCTCATCGATCGATTTCGGATCGCCCAGCGACAAACTCAACTGCAAACCGGGTTCTCCGACATAGAGGTCCTTGGTAGGAGCAAGTATAGCCTCGACATAGCTCTTACCCAAATTGAGCCAGGTAGCGGCTTTCGCTCCCTTCTTCGCATCGGCACTCGCCGTTTCGTTCTTTTCGATCTTCTGCAACAAGGCCTCCTTGTTGATTTTCTGTGCCTGGGCAGCAGTTCCCAACAAGGCAACGGCGGCCAGGGCCAAAATAAGTTTTTTCATAATGAACGGGGTTTTTAATTTATAGGTATTATCTTCTATTGTTCTTTACTAACGTTCTCTTCGGACTCGGATTCCGGAGCGCCCGCCCCATCGAGGACCGCCGGCTCCTCCTCTTCGTTGGCGGGAACGGCAATTACCGAAGCGATGGCATCTCCCTCACGCAGGTTGATGATACGCACGCCCTGCGTAGCACGTCCCGCCACACGGATCTGATCTACCGCCGTACGGATCGTCAGCCCCGAACGGTTAATAATCATCAGGTCGTTCTCGTCGGTCACAGCCTGGATCGAAATCAGCTTGCCGGTTTTTTCCGTAATGTTGATCGTCTTCACACCCTTGCCGCCGCGGTTGGTAATGCGGTATTCGTCCAGATCGGTACGCTTGCCGTAACCGTTCTCGCTGAGTACCAGCACGTCCTGCGAGCTATTGGGTTCGATGCAGATCATGCCGACCACCTCGTCGCCTTCGTCGAGCGAAATACCGCGCACACCGGCCCCGACACGTCCGATCGGACGCACCGTGTTCTCGTTGAAGCGGATCGCCTTGCCTTCCCGGGCCGCGATCATTACCTCGGCGCTGCCGCTGGTGAGTTTGGCCTCGATCAACTGGTCGCCCTCGCGGATCACGATGGCATTGACGCCGTTCTGACGGGGACGCGAGTACGCTTCCAGTTTGGTCTTCTTGATCGTGCCGTCCTTGGTACACATGATGATATAGTTGTTGTTCACGTATTCCGCATCGTCCAGACGCTTCACGTTGATATAGGCACGCACCTTGTCGTCCGGCTCGATCTGGATGACGTTCTGAATCGCCCGTCCTTTCGAGGAGCGCGTCCCTTCGGGAATCTCGTAAACCTTGAGCCAATAGCAACGGCCTTTCTCCGTGAAGAAGAGCATCGTATTGTGCATCGTGGCCATATAGATATGCTCGATGAAATCCTCGTCGCGCGTCGCGCTGCCCTTGGCGCCGACGCCGCCCCGGTTCTGGGTACGGTATTCGGCCAGCGGCGTACGTTTGATATAGCCCAGGTGCGAAATGGTGATGACCATCTCGTCGTCGGCGTAGAAATCCTCCGGGTTGAACTCTTCGGAAGCGTAAACGATCTCCGAGCGCCGTTCGTCGCCGTATTTGGCCTTCACCTCCAACAATTCGTCCTTAACGATCTTCATCTGCAATTCGCGGCTGCCCAGCACATCGTTGAAATAAGCGATCTGCGCCTCCAGCTCGTTGCGCTCGGCAACCAGCTTGTCGTGTTCGAGTCCCGTCAGAGCGCGTAGACGCATCTCGATAATGGCCGAAGCCTGTGCGTCGCTCAAGCTGAAGCGCTCCATCATGGCCTGCTTGGCCAAGTCGGGGTTCTTGGCTGCCCGGATGATGTGGATGATCTCGTCGATGTTGTCCTGCGCGATGAGCAGACCCAACACGATATGCAGCCTCTTCTCGGCCTTGGCCAAATCGAAGCGCGTGCGCCGCACGATCACGTCGTGGCGGTGCTCGACGAAATGCTGCACCAGATCCAGCAGATTGAGCATCATCGGACGACCGTTCACCAGCGCGATGTTGTTCACCGCGAACGAGGTTTGCAGCGGCGTATTCTTATACAGCGTATTGAGCACCACGCTCGCCACGGCATCGTGTTTCAGGATGACGATGATACGCATGCCGTTCCGGTCGGACTCGTCGTTGATATAGGAAATGCCCTCGATCTTCTTTTCGTTGATAAGGTCGGCGATCTTCTTGATCATCTCCGCCTTGTTGACCATATAGGGAATTTCGGTGATGACGATGCACTCGCGGCCGCTGGCCGTATGCTCGATCTCCGTGCGGGCACGCATGACCACACGGCCCCGGCCTGTCAGCAACGCTTCCCGAACCCCTTCGTAGCCGTAAATAATTCCTCCGGTCGGGAAATCGGGGCCCTTGACGTACTTGAGCAGTTCCTCACATGCTATCTCCGGATTGTCCACGAAAGCACAGCAGGCATCGATCACCTCGCCCAGATTGTGCGGCGCCATATTGGTCGCCATACCGACGGCGATACCGCTCGCGCCGTTCACCAGCAACAAGGGGATCTTCGTCGGAAGCACCGTAGGTTCGGGGATCGTATCGTCGAAGTTGAGCGTCCAATCGATCGTATCCTTGTCGATATCGGCCATCACCTCATCGGTGATCTTCTGCATGCGGGCCTCGGTATAACGCATCGCCGCAGGCGAATCGCCGTCCATCGAACCGAAGTTACCCTGACCGTCCACCAGCGGGTAGCGCATCGACCAATCCTGGGCCATACGCACCATCGCTTCATAGACCGAACTGTCGCCGTGCGGGTGGAACTTACCCAGCACGTCGCCGACGATACGGGCGGATTTACGCGTGGGTTTGTCGGAGTAGAGGTTCAGTTCCGCACTCATATCGTAAAGAATACGACGGTGTACGGGCTTCAAACCGTCCCGCACGTCCGGCAGCGCACGCGATACGATAACGGACATCGAATAGTCGATGTAAGCGGACTTCATCTGCTCTTCGATATTGATGGGAATGATTTTTCCCTCCAATCCGGCATTCTTTTCTTCTTCTGTCAGCATGTTATTCTTTGAGTTTCTCTCTTCGTTTTCTCTGCCCGGCATGGCCCGAACGCATCCCGCGCCGCCCTTCGCCGGTCGAAAACATCGAACTTTACCCCTTATTTTCTACATTCGGACTACTTCTTCGCCCGATCGAAAACAGCGGACTTACGTTCTTTGTTCTCTTCGCTCGGTCCGACGAGTCTATTCGTCGGTTCCCGCTTATCGAAAACATCCGAAAATACATTCTATAAACACACAAAAATAGCATTTATTCGTCGAATAAGCAACTTTGGACCCAATAAAATCACCCGTTTCCGCAAGTTTTTTCACCGCACACACCATTTTCAGCCCTTTTCAGCCGTTTTGACAACATCAAAAAAATCCCCCGGCAAAGTGTCGGGGAATTTCAAAGCCGTTCGGACAAATTTTATACATCACGCCCTATTTACGACCGCCAGCACGATCGGGAAAAATACACTACCGGAAATCGATCCACTCGTACCCGGCGTAATTCTCCGCATCGAAAGTGCGGGGCGACGCCTCGTGAACGGTGACGGAACGGATGTCGATCCGAACCCGGTCGCCGTCGATTTCGTAGATCACTGCCGTCGGCAGCGAACGGGCCGTGTCCACTTCGACGTCGATCTGCCCGACGGCCGACTGGATACGCAGCGGAGTAAGCCGGATTACGGCCGTGCTTCCCTTCTCGCTCAAAAGCGAGGCGGCATATTCGCCGTCGATGAAATCGAACGCCCGGGTGGGATTATTGAGCAGATTATGGGACGTGAGATCCACACGGTCGATAACCACCTCTTTACGATCGGGGTCGATTTCGTAACGGAACTCCGCATCGCCGTAAACCTCCTGCCCATTGACATGCATATAGTAGTTGTCGCCGCTCACCTCATAATAGCCCGGCACGACATCCCCGTCGGTATGCACCTCGAAGACTACGCTGTACCCCTCCAGCGCTCCGAGCGCAGCGGTCAGTTGCTTCAACACGGCCTGCGGCCGGTTATCGGCCTGGACAGAGAACACGGCAAACAGTGCCGCCAACAACAAAACAGATCGTTTCATAAGATATTTTTTCCGATTATACTCCGATAGACCGAACCGTCGTCATTCCGTCGATTTTCGCCCGAATACATCGGCCGAATCTGCAAATGTACTCCGAAACCGCTCCGACAACGGTCGAATTCAAAAATCCGAAAAACGACAATCGACATCACGAATGTTTCGACCATCCTTATTCAATATATTCAATGCGAAACCAATTTTAGTCCGACGATAGAACCGAACAAGGTAACGATAAAAAAAATCCGGGCGAAACCCGCCGATTCGCCGAAGACGAAAATCCCCAGCAACACCGTACCGAGAGCTCCCACGCCGGTCCAAATAGCGTACGCGGTACCGATCGGGAGCGTCTGCACGGCTTTGGCCAGCAAACCCATACTCAACACTGTCGCCAGGACGAACCCTCCGATCCAAAGATAAAGCTCCGTACCCTGGGCCCCCTTGGTCTTCCCTAAACAGAAAGTCATGGCCACCTCGAAAACTCCCGCGATAAACAATACGATCCAATTCATCGTTTTCTCCCTCGTTTTTATTCCGAATTACCAATCCGAAGAGTGTTCCGCACCCCGCTTTCGTACGACAAGACAACGGCAATCCCTATTTCATAATACCCAAACACATTCAAGCCTCGTCCGGAGCGATCATCGCATCAAAATACTCCCAACTCCTGCAGGCGGGCCTCCAGCGAAGGCAGGTCGTGGAAGAGAATATCGCGCGGCTTGGCTCCCTCCTGACGGCCGACGATGCCGGCCCGCTCGAGCTGCATCATGATCCGACCGGCACGGTTGAAGCCCACCTCGTAATTGCGCTGAATCGAAGAGGTCGAAATCTGTCCCTGCGACACGGCTGCACGGGCAATGTCGGCGAACAGCGTGTCGTAGCGCACCGGAGCCCCGCTCTCGCTGCCCAGCGACGAGGATTCTCCGCCACTCGATTCCGGCACGTAATCGGGCAGCCGGTAGGCTTCGGAATATCCCTGTTGGCGGCCGATGAAATCCACGATCCGCTCCACTTCGCGGGTTTCGACCAGCGCACACTGGATACGGATCAGCTCCCCGTCCTTCGAGAAGAGCATGTCGCCCCGGCCGATAAGCTGGTTGGCGCCCGGCTGATCGATGATCGTGCGCGAGTCGATCATCTGCATCACGCGGAAGGCGATACGGGCCGGGAAATTGGCCTTGATACCGCCCGTGATGACCTTCACGTCGGGGCGCTGCGTGGCGATAATCAGGTGAATACCGATGGCACGGGCTTTCTGCGCCAGACGCATCACGGGACCTTCGACCTCGCGGGCCGTCATAATCAGGTCGGCGAACTCATCGACCACAACTACGATATAGGGCAGGTAGCGGTGTCCCTTTTCGGGATTGAGCCGCCGCGCCGTGAATTTATCGTTGTATTCGGCGATGTTGCGGGCTCCCGCCATCTTGCAAAGTTCCAGCCGGTTGTCCATCTCCGTACAGAGGGAGTTGAGCGTATAGACCGCCTTGCGGGGGTCGGTGACGATCGCTTCGTCCTCGGACTCCATCTTGGCCAGGAAGTGCTTCTCGATCTTGGAATAGAGCGAGAACTCGACCATCTTGGGATCGATCATCACGAACTTGAGCTGCGAGGGGTGTTTCTTGTAAAGCAGCGAGGTGATGATGGCATTCAAACCGACCGACTTACCCTGCCCCGTAGCACCGGCCACGAGCAGGTGAGGCATCTTCGCCAGGTCGAAGACATAGTTCTCGTTCTGGATCGTGCGACCGATCACCACCGGAAGTTCGGCCTTCGACTCCTGGAACCGCAGCGAACGCACGGCCGAATACATCGACACGACCTGCTTGTCGCGGTTCGGCACCTCAATACCGATGGTACCCTTGCCCGGAATCGGAGCGATGATGCGGATACCGAGCGCCTTGAGGCTCTGGGCGATATCGTTCTCCAATCCCTGTATCTTGGAGATCTTGACGCCCTGGGCCTGCACGATCTCATAGAGCGTCACCGTAGGTCCCACCGTAGCTTTGATCCGCTGGATCGGAATCCCGAAATCCTTGAGCGTCTGTTCGATCTTGGACTTGTTCTCGTAAATCTCCTCGTCGCTCACCTGCGAATCGGACGTATAATCCTCGAGCAGCGTCACGGGCGGACGCTGGTAGTTGTTCAGATCCTTCAACGGGTCGTAGAGACTGCTCTCGATGCTTTTCTCGTCCACGACCTTGGCCTCGCGTGCTTCAACGGTCACCACGACGCCTTCGGCCGGAATTTCCGGCTCCGCCGTAAGCGTATATTCCGTAATTCCGTCCACGACCGGCGCGGGCTCCGACGCATACTGCGGTTGCTCGGGTTCCCGGGGTGCGGTAAAGGCAGCGTCGGCTTCGCCTCCCGAAAGATCGACCTCGGTAAATACATCGTCGCCCCCCACGATACGGGGTCCGGCAGAACGGGACGGAGCCGGCTCGGCAACCGTTGCAGGAACCTCTTCCGTAAGGGGAATTTCGAGGAAGGGACTCTCGTCCGGCTCATCGGGAACGGGAGCCGCAACCGGCGCAGGCCGCTGAATCGTCACCTCGGCCGCTCCATCCGCAGCGGAAGTGCGGGCCGACGCATCGACGGGAGCAGGCACGGGTTCGGGCTGGGGCCGTTCGGATTCGGGTTTAGAATCGGGTTCAGGCTCGGGATCGGTCTTCTCCTCCCCGGATTTCGAACGATGGTCGGCGACATTCACGACCGACTGTTTGACCAGATCGACGATCTTGCCGCCCTTGTCCACCATTGCATTGCCTGCCGTATTGACCGTATTGATGAAGTTGCGGTTGATGAACACGCCCGTCAGAATCCAGGCGCCCAGCAACAGGATGATATTTCCCAGCACGCCGATCACGCTCGTCAGCCTCCGGGCGACCTCGACCCCGAAGGCACCGCCCCACCCGCTGCCGAAAACGGCCCACTTCTCGCCGAAGGCGAAGCCCAACGTAAGGGAACCCAGAATCAGAATCAACAAAGCTCCGAGCACCGAATGGTTGAAAAGCAGCGGACGCTGGCGGATGATCCGCACTCCGACCATCGTGACGATCAGGGGCAAAATGATACCGAACAGGCCGAACGAACGCCCCACCAGACGCTCGGCCAACCAAGCCCCGGCGTAACCGCAGGGATTCTCGATCGCATCCGACAGGTCTGCCAGGCGGGGATCCTCCTGTTCGACACCGGACACAAGGCTCATGTCGGCCCGCCAGTCGAAATAGTAAAACAGCACCGAAGCCGTCAGGAAAAGCCCCGCGAAAAGCAGCAGCAAGCCCAGTATCCAACGCATGCTGTCACGGTTGGAACGGGAGGTAGCCTGCGGGCTTTTTGCCGAACTGTTTTTCTTGGTAGCCATATCGTATATTTATCGAGCGAAGGTAGGGATTTTTTTCGGAAAGTTCAAATGCAGGATCGGTTTCGAAAGGGCCGCCCCCCCCCGATTCCGTTTTCGGACCGCAGCCGGTGCGGAGCCGCTAACCGAAAGCCTTGCATTCCAGCCGCGACCGGTACGCTTCATCCGCAAAGGTAAGAAATCCGTAATTCGCGGTGGCGCCTTTTTCGGCCCGCAGGTCATACTGGTCGAGCAACTGCCCCACCCTGCGTCCTACGGCAGGCGAAGGATCGACCACGGCAACCCCGCGTTCACCGATCACCTGCCGGAAAACCGGGAGCAGGAACGGATAGTGCGTACAACCCAACACGATCTGGTCGGCACCCTCGCGGATCATCGGCTCCAGCACGCGGCGCACGGTCTCGACGGCTTCGGGCGACTGCTCGCGGTCTTCCTCGACCAGTTCGACGAACCCTTCGCCTACGGCGGTCAGCACCCGGATATTCTCCCCGTAACGGGCTGCCGTGCGGCGGAACAGGTCGCCGTCCAAACTCCGGGCCGTAGCCAGCACACCTACCACCCCGCTGCGGGTATTCAGGCAGGCGGGCTTCACGGCGGGTTCCATACCTACGATAGGCATCTGCCGGTATTTGCGGCGCAGAAAATCGATGGCCGCAGCCGTAGCCGTATTGCAGGCGACGACGACCATTTTGCAACCGGCACCGACCAGCCGTCCGACCGCCTCGTCCGCTAGACGGCAGATCTCATCGGCCGGACGCGCACCATAGGGACAATTCTTACCGTCGCCCAGATAGACGAGCGACTCCTCCGGCAACTGGCGGCGAATTTCGCGCCAGACCGTCAGGCCGCCCAACCCCGAATCATATACGCCGACAGGCCGGTTATCCATTTCGTTCCTTCAGTTTTTCAGTGATAAATTCGAGGATTTCGTCATCGTTCATCGCGCCGCCGTCGATCGTCAGCGCAGCCTGTCCGTAAAACGGCTCCCGCTCGGCCATGTTGCGCGACATGAATTCGACCAGCTCCCGGTCGTCGAGTCCCCTCAACTTGGGGCGCTTCCAACGTCCGTGAGGACTCAAACGCGCTGCGATCTGCTCCGCCGAACGGCGGATATAGACCGTCAGACCGGCTCCGTTCATACGAGCCATGTTGTCCGCCCAGACGGGAAGCCCGCCGCCCGTGGAAACCACCAGGTCGTCGCCCGAAGCGATCAGCTGTTCGAGCATCCCGCGCTCCGCCTTGCGGAAATACTCCTCACCGGCATAATGGAAGATGTCGCACACGTCGGCACCCTCCTGTTTCTCGATCCGGTCGTCGGTATCGGCGAAGTCGTAACCCAACCGCCGGGCGAGCCGACGGCCGATGGTGGTTTTTCCGCACCCCATGTATCCGACCAGAAAAACGATCATATCCTAACTCCTAAAATAAATTCAACTGCTCGGTATCGACGATCACCTCCTCCGTGTCGCCTTTCGGACGTTCGATTTCGAACTCGGCGTCCGTACCCTCGACGGTCATCGTTTCGGGCAGGTCGAAATCCCCCTCCGAACCATTCGGAGCATCCTCCCCGGACGGCTCCGGCTCCACGAAAGCGAGCGTCGCCACGTCGTAGGTCGTAAGGCGCTTGCCCTTGGCCCGGTGGCTCTTCACGCCGACGAAACCGTCCACGTCGATCTCCTCCGCCGGACGCGAAGCCTGCGCCCCCTGGAAGGTCAGCACCAGCGTAGCCCCCGGGCAGGACGTCACGGCCACCAGATCGGCATCCTCGTCCAGGAACGACTGCATCTTTTCGCCCTGTTCGGCCGTAAAGCGCTTCAGGTAGTAGTAATTCTGCGAGCGGTCGAAATAGGCCACCGCATAGACCGTATCGGGCGAATATTTCGACACGTGAACCGTATCGTCGGGAAAGTGCTGCGTAATGTCGAAATTCGTCGTGTAATAGACGTTCTTGGCCGTGCGGACAATGAGTTTGTCATCCCCCTGGAACTCGCCGAGCAATACGCCCCGGCCGTCCGTATTGAGCCGGTGCACGTCTTCGTCGTACCAGATCTGCTGTCCTCCGAGGGTCGAAGTACCCCGCTCCTTGAGGACGATCTTATGGATGCCGTAACGCGAGAAAAGGTTGCCCTGGCTCTGCCGCCCCTTGATCGCCACGGTCGAGAAATCGAGATCGACGATCACCTTCTTCAAACGCGGACGCGGCTTGAAGTAAATCTTCAACACTTCGGCCTCACCGTTCGGATTGACAGACATATAGAGGATTTCACTCTTCGGATCGCCTTTGGTGATGTTGTACTCCTTGTCGCGCGTGATGCCCTTGATGGCGCAGCGCTTCATCAGGATCGGGCCGTTCTTGCCGTCGCGGTAGAGGACGTTGTAGATCGTCCGCTCGTCGTTGCGCTTGAACACCCCGATATAATAGATATTCTTGTCGAAAAAGGCTTTGTCGCTTACCTTCGTAATCACATAGCGGCCGTCTTTGGTGAACACGATCACGTCGTCGATATCCGAACAGTCGCACACGAACTCGGAATCCTTCATCGACTTGCCGATACCGAAGAAGCCCTCCACACGATCGACGTACAGTTTGGCATTCGTGACAGCCACCTTCGTCGCTTCGATCGAGTCGAACTCACGCAACTCGGTACGCCGCTCGCGGCCCTTGCCGTATTTGTCGCGGATACGCTCGTAATAAGCAATCGTATAGTCGGTCAGATGCGCCAGATGGTGCTGCGTTTGGGCGATATCCTCCTCGATCTGCCGGATCTCGTTGTCGGCCTTGTCGCTGTCGTAACGCGAAATACGGATGAACTTCAGCTCCGTCAGACGCTGGATGTCCTCGGTCGTGACCGCACGGCGCAGCACCTTGGTAAACGGTTCCAACCCCTTGCCGACGGCTGCGTAAGCCTCCTCGCGGGTTTTGCAGCTCTCGATGAGCTGATACAATTTATTAACGATGAAAATCCGCTCCAGAGAAGCCGCATGCCATGCTTCGTTGAGTTCGTTCAGGCGGATTTCAAGCTCCATTTTCAGCAGCTCGCGGGTATGCTCCGCCGAACGGCGCAGGATCTCGCTCACCCCCAGGAAATGGGGTTTGTCATCGCAGATCACGCAGGCATTCGGGGCGATCGACACTTCGCAGTCCGTAAAAGCGTAGAGCGCGTCGATGGTCTTGTCCGACGACTCGTCGGGCGCGACCTGCACGATGATTTCGACCTTCTCGGCCGTATTGTCGTCCACCTTGCGGATCTTGATCTTTCCCTTCTCGTTGGCCTTGACGATCGAATCCTTGATAGACTCGGTGGTCGTGGTGTAGGGAATCTCGGTGATGGCCAGCGTCCGCTTGTCGATCTTCGAAATGCGGGCACGCACCTTGACCGTACCGCCCCGCAGTCCGTCGTTGTAGCGGCTCACGTCGATCATGCCGCCCGTCGGGAAATCGGGGTACAGCACGAAATCCCTCCCCTGCAAATGCGCGATCGCCGCATTGATCAGCTCGATGAAGTTGTGCGGCAGAATCTTCGACGCCAGACCGACCGCGATACCGTCGGCACCCTGCGCCAGCAGCAGCGGGAATTTCACGGGAAGCGTCACCGGCTCCTCGTTACGGCCGTCGTAGGAGCGCATCCACTCGGTCGTCTTCTTGTTGAAAACCACGTCGAGGGCGAATTTCGACAGGCGGGCTTCGATGTAACGGCCCGCAGCGGCTTCGTCGCCGGTGAGGATGTTGCCCCAGTTGCCCTGACAGTCTATCAGCAGGTCCTTCTGTCCCAACTGCACCAGCGCATCCTTGATCGAAGCATCGCCGTGCGGGTGATACTGCATGGTCTGGCCCACGATATTGGCCACCTTGTTGTAACGACCGTCATCGACGGCTTTCATGGCATGCAGAATACGCCGCTGCACCGGCTTGAGTCCGTCCTGCACGTGCGGAACGGCTCGTTCCAGGATGACATACGAAGCGTAATCGAGGAACCAGTTACGGTACATACCCGTCAGCTTGCGCACGCCGCCCTCCTCGGAGAGCAACTTGCCGTATTTGCCCGTCGGAGCGGCGGACTCTTCGGCCCCGACACTCCCCGCAGCGTCATCCGCCGCCGCAGGAACCTCGCCGGGCAGATCGTCCCGTTCCGTCATATCTTCTCTTTGTTCGCTCATAATCTATGTTCTGTTTTCGGTTTCGCACCGGCACCGCACAAGAAAACCGCACCGGTCGATAAGAAACGGCGGTTACCCGATCGCCAGGTCGCTCTCCACGATATCCTCCTCGATACGCAGGTTACCGATAATAAAGCCCTGCCGCTCATAGGTGTTCTTACCCATGTAGAACTCCAGCATATCGTGGATCGGGTCGTCCTTCGTAAGCCGCACCTTATCCAGGCGGATATCCTGGCCGATGAACCCCCGGAACTCGTCGGGAGAAATCTCACCCAGACCTTTGAAACGGGTGATTTCGGCGTTGGCGCCGCATCGTGCGACCGCCCGGTTTTTCTCCTCCTCGCTGTAACAGTAATGCGTCTCCTTCTTGTTACGCACGCGGAACAACGGTGTCTGCAACACGTACAAGTGTCCGCCGCGGATCACGTCGGGAAAGAATTGCAGGAAGAAGGTCATCAGCAGCAAGCGGATGTGCATGCCATCGACATCGGCATCGGTGGCGATCACGACCTTGTTGTACCGCAGGTTGTCCATATCCTCCTCGATGTTGAGCGCCGCCTGCAACAGGTTGAACTCCTCGTTCTCATATACGACCTTCTTCGTGAGGCCGAAGCAGTTGAGCGGCTTGCCCCGCAGCGAAAAAACCGCCTGCGTACGCACGTCGCGGCTCTTGGTGATCGAACCGGATGCCGAATTACCCTCCGTAATGAAGATCATCGACTCCTCGGCCAGCTCGTTCTTGTCCGTCAGATGTATCTTGCAGTCGCGCAGCTTCTTGTTGTTGAGCGACACCTTCTTGGCCGTTTCGCGGGCTTTCTTCTGAATACCGGAGATCGCCTTGCGCTCCTTCTCGTTCTCGACGATCTTCTTTTGCAGAATCTGGGCCGTCTCGGAGTGCTTGTGCAGGTAGTCGTCCAAGTGCTTGGCCAGAAAATCGACGATGAAGTTGCGCAGCGGAACCCCCGGTTCGATCTCCTTCGAGCCCAGTTTGATCTTGGTCTGCGACTCGAACACCGGATCGGTCACACGGACCGAAATGGCGGCGATGATCGACGTGCGGATGTCCGAAGGATCGTAATCCTTGTGATAAAACTCCTTGATGGTCTTGGCGATCGCTTCACGGAAAGCCGCCTGATGCGTACCGCCCTGCGAGGTGTATTGTCCATTGACGAACGAATAGTAACTCTCGCCGTAGCCCGTACCGTGTGCGATGGCCACTTCGATATCCTCGCCCGAAAGGTGGATCGGCGCATAAAGCGGCTCCTCGGTCATGTTCTCGCCCAGAAGGTCCAGCAAGCCGTTCTTCGAAACATAGCTCTGACCGTTGAAACGGAAGGTCAGCCCCAGATTGAGGTAAGTATAGTTGCGAATCATCTGCTCGACGTACTCCAGATTGTAGGAATAGTCGCCGAACACCTCCCGGTCCACACGGAAACTGATAAACGTACCGTTTTTCTCCTGCACGCCGCTCTCCCAGCGGTCGCTCTGCTCGAGCCCCTGCGCGAAAGTCACCGTGCGGGCCTCGCCGTCGCGCACCGAACGGGCGGTAAATTCGCTCGAAAGCATATTGACGGCCTTGACGCCGACACCGTTCAGTCCGACGGTCTTCTTGAAGGCCGAACCGCCGTACTTGCCGCCGGTATTCATCTCGCTGACGGCCGCAGCGAGGGACTTGAGCGGAATACCGCGCCCGTAGTCGCGGACAGTCACGATGTCGTCCTCGACCGTCACGTCGATCTGCTTGCCGGCGCCCATGATGAACTCATCGACAGAGTTGTCCACCACCTCCTTGATCAGGACGTAAATGCCGTCGTCGGCCTGCGAGCCGTCGCCCAGCTTGCCGATATACATACCCGGCCTCAACCGGATGTGCTCCCTCGGCGAGAGGGTCACAATGGCATCGTCGCCATAGCTGTTGCTGGTGTTATCTATCTTTTTATCGGACATAATCGTTTATTTCTGTTTCTTGATTTCGGCGAGCCTTACGCACATCGACGCCCGCACCTGCTCCATCAGCTCCTTCGGATCGGCAGCGGCGACCCGTTCGGCGCTCACTGGCGGCAGAATACTTACCGTCAATTTATTGCGCCAGTTGAACATCCCGTTGCGGCCGATCATTGTGGTCGTACCGTACAACACCACCGGCAGGATCTCGACGCCGGCCTCGCGGGCCAGCGTGAAAGCCCCCGCCTTGAAACGATGGATTGCGCCGTCGTGCGAACGCGTGCCCTCCGGAAAGATCGCCACCGAAGCGCCGCGCGAAAGCCACAGCTTTCCGTCGCGGATCACCTTCTCCATCGCGGCCGTGGCATGGCTCCGGTTGATGCAGATATCCCCGTGCAGCAAAAGGAACTGACCGAAAAACGGCACCTTGAAAACTTCCCGCTTGGAAACCCACCGAAAATTGAGCGGCACGAAATAGAGGGTCGGAATATCCAAACCGGCCTGGTGATTGACCACGATAACGTACGGTTTGCGACGGTCGATATACTCCCTGCCGGTAACCCGGAACTTCCACAGAGGCGGAACCGCATAGAAAATACGGACCAATATCCGGGACAGTTCGTGCACGATCCTCCGGGATTTGTCGAAAGGCCACGTCAAAAGCAACGCCACGGCGGACAATACCAGAAAAAAAGTGCAGATAACGAACAGGAAAAGGTAGAATAAAACGCTTAACATAAGGTATGGTCACAATTATCCACGATAATTCAAGGAACAAAAGTACAAAAATTTATCGGGTATTTTAACCGCGATCCCCGAAATTTTTATCAATACCTCCCTGCGGCAAAAAAGGGTTCGCACCACGGCCGAAGCCTTCGGAGGACCGGCGAAATCCCATTTACGACCTCGACACATAACGCGGTGCGGCGACCTTTCAGGATCGCCGCACCGCCGTTCACAGGCCGGAATCTCAAAACTTCACCTCCGGTACGGTCTGCGCACCTTCCTCGGCCGCAAAATAGGCTTTCTGATCGAAGCCGAACATGCCTGCGATCAGGTTGGCAGGGAAACGGCGAATCGTCACGTTATACTGCCGGGTCGCATCGTTGAAGCGCGTGCGAGCCACGGCGATCCGGTTTTCCGTTCCTTCCAGTTGGGCTTGCAGCTCCAGGAAATTCTGGTTGGCCTTCAAGTCGGGATATTGCTCCGCAACGGCGATCAGACGTCCCAGAGCCGATCCCACCTTCTGCTGCGCCTGCTGAAACTCGGCCAGCTTCTCGGGCGTCAGGTCCGCCGCATCCAGTTTGAACGACATGGCCTGGACTCGGGCCTCGACCACCTCGGTAAAAGTGGACTGCTCGTGCGCGGCATAGCCCTTGACGGTATTGACCAAATTGGGGATCAGGTCGGAACGACGCTGGTACTGCGCCTCGACATCGGCCCAGGTCGTATTGACGGACTCCTCGGCCGTAACCATTCTGTTATAGGCCGAACAGGAGCCAATAATGAACAGCACGACGAGCACGACCACTACAATTAAATTTACGTTCCAAACAACTTTCATTTTTTTCTATCGTTTTTTAGTGAATTTCCAAATTTACCAACGGGAACCGGCACCACCGCCGCCGAAGCTGCCGCCGCCGAAACCTCCACCGAAGCCGCCGCCCGAACCGTGTCCGCCGCCGAAACCTCCGATCCACGTGCCGCCACCCCTGCGGTGGTTGTTGTTATCGCTGCGCGCACTTCGGGACTGCCGCTTCACGACGAAACCGCATTTGCCGCAACGGTAAGTGTCTTCGAACAGATTATAATGCTCCGTCTGCCCGACAAGGTTCCGCGATTGCAGCACCAACGCGAAAGCACGACACCGGGGACAACGTCTGGAACGGTAGAATCCGACCAGCATGACGCCCAGCGGCACGAAGACGACCAGAAAGACGATCAGGAAAACCGCCCACGCCGGCAAATCGTCCGTTGCCCGGAAATCGTCGTTGCCGCCCAGATCGAGCTCACTGCCTTCGAGTACCGAAGCGACCGCCCGGACACCCGCCACCATGCCGGCGCTGTAATCCCCTTCTCGGAAATACGGCAGCATGTAACGCATCTGGATCCGCTTGCAAAGTGCATCGGGCAAGACGCCTTCCAGTCCCGGTCCGGTCACGAACCGCACTTCCCGGCGATCGACGACCAAGAGAATGCCCAGTCCGTTGTCCGAATCGGCGCGGCCGACACCCCATTGGGAAAAAAGCGTATGGGCGAAGGAGAAAAGATCATCTCCGCGAATATCCTCCACAGCGACCACGGCGACCTGGGCCAACGCCCGATGCCTGAGCGAATAGCAAAGCGAGTCGATCTCGGCGACTGCCGAAGGGGAAAGAACCCCGTCGGGATTCGACGTGAACCGATAACGGTTGCCGACCTGCACGTTGGGAATCTCCTCCACACCGTACGGCCGGGCAGCCGAACCCAGAAGCGGGAACAGCATTCCGAGGCAAAATATCGTCAGAATTATTTTTTTCATCGTCCTACTAAACCTACTAATGCAACTTATATTATATGCGCATTTCCGAAACCGGGAAGCCATTGCCGCTTCGCAAAACGGCCTCCCCGTCGCCGGCAAATGTACGAAAAAATCCGGCCTATCTACATCGGCCGTGTCAAAATCCGGAAGCTCCAGCCCGGCATCCGCTCATCGACATGCGAGCAGAGCTGTACGCGTTCGCCCGTCAGGGCGTCCGCATAGCCTCCGGCGTAGATTCCCGTATCGAAATCGGCATGGACTTCATAAGGCGACACGTTCAACAGGGCGACTACCCGATTTTCCGGAGTTTCCCTCACGAAAGTCAGCAGGCAATCCTCGGCATTGTTGCGGATTTCGACGAAGGAGCCGCCCCGCTCCCCGGAAGCGAGAGCCGGAGCATCGTGCCGCAAAGCGATCAGCCGCCGGTAGAACTCCGTCGTTTCGTTCGGCTCGCAAGCGGGCAGCGGGTCCCGGTCGAAAAAGGCGAAAGAGTGGTCGTAACCGAACTCCTGCCCCGTGTAAACCAACGGCAGCGACTGCGGCAGCAGAAACGTCAGGGCCGTCATGACCCGCACGGCAGGCCCCAGACGGGCGAATTCGCTCCCGCTCCAGGAGTTCTCGTCGTGATTCGAAGTGAACATCAGCCGCAAGGCCCAGGTCGGGACGTGCTCCCGATCGGCATAGAGATACTCCCGAATACGATCGACCCGGCACTTTTGCTGCGCCACGTCGTTCATCAGGTGATAAAGCCGCCAGGCATACGACGCGTCGAAAGCCCGGTCGAACAGGGAATCTTCCTCGGCTTCGGCCAGCAGGAACAGGTCGGGTTTCACCGCCCGCAACCGCCGTGCCGCCTCCTGCCAAAATTCGATGGGAACCAGCATCGCCATATCGCAGCGAAAACCGTCCACCCCGTGTTCCGCAAGCCAAAAACGCATGGCGTCGATCTGTCCCTGCCAGACGGCCCGATTGGTATAATCGAGCTTGGCCGTGTCGTCCCACCCGTTAGGAACGACGGGCCGGCCCGAAGCGTCCCGCTCGTACCAGTCGGACGGACATTCCGCGAGCCAGCGGGCATCGCGCGAAGTGTGATTGGCCACCCAGTCGATCAGGACCTTCATTCCCAAGGCGTGAGCCCTCTGAACGAAAACGTCGAAATCGGCCAGCGTCCCCAGTTCGGGATTGACAGCCCGGTAATCCCGAATCGAATAATAGGAACCCAGCGATCCCTTGCGACCGACCTCCCCGATGGGATAATGAGGCATCAGCCAAACGGCATCGATGCCCAAATCCCGCAAAAAACCGAGCCGTTCCGCAGCGGCGGCAAGCGTTCCTTCGGGCGTCGCCTGCCGCAGGTTCATCTCGTACAACACGGCATTCCGACTCCACACAGCATTCATCATATAATCAATCGTCTCTTTTAGCGTTATAAAATACAGTAATCGCAAATATAGCAAACAAAAACCTTTCCCATTCATATATTTTTTCTACCTTTGCATACCAAAATTACACGTGTACTACAAAACTATTTCGAAATGAAACGAATAAAGGCCTTCGCCCTCCTGCTCGGGGTCGTCGTTCTTGCGTCATGCGCCTCCCAGAAGCGCGTGATCTACCTGCAAGACACTCAAGCCGACGAGCAGATCAAAATCGCCCAGGATTATCAAATACGCATCAAGCCGCTGGACCGTCTGACCGTCGTGGTCAACAGCCGGGACCCGGAACTGGCTGCGCCGTTCAATACATCGACCTCTCTCAACTCCCTGACCGGAACGCCTCTTTCGACCTATTCGTCGAACAGTGCGTCGTTACAGATCAGGACCGTCGATGAAAACGGCGACCTCGATATGCCGATCATCGGCCCCATTCAATGCAAGGGCAAGACCCGCAGCGAACTGGCTCAGGAAATCGCGGACAAAATCCGGGAAGGCGGATACATCAGCGACCCGACGGTCAATATACAGTTCGCCGATATGAAAATCTCGGTCATCGGAGAAGTCGCCCGTCCCGGACAGTACGACATCACCAACGACCGCATCTCCCTGTTGGACGCCCTGTCGCTGGCAGGTGATCTGACCATCTACGGCGTGCGCTCCGACGTCAAGGTAATCCGGGAGGAAAACGGCGTCCGCACCACGGCATCTCTCGATCTGACTTCGCAGGACATTTACGATTCGCCCTATTTCTATCTCCAGCAGAACGACGTAATTTACGTGAAGCCGAACAAGTACCGGGCCCAGGCCGGCGAAATCAGCCAGAACCGCAGTTTCTATATCTCGCTGGTCAGCACCGCCGTGTCCGTAGCGACTCTGATCGTCACACTCACCCGTTAATTTTCACAACAAGGCATGACACCTAACAATATCAACCCGAACTCCGCGAACAGCGATACAAAGCAGGAGGAACACATTACTTTCTCGGTGCACGATCTGATCCAGACGGTAATCGCCAACTGGTATTGGTTCGTCATCTCGGTATTCGTTTGCGTCGGATGCGGTTACATCTACATTTTACGCACCCCGAAAATATACAGCCGCACGGCCAACATCCTCGTGAAAGACAGCCGCAAGGGAGGGGATACCGACCTGGCGACCCTGAGCGACCTGGCGGGCCTGTCACAGCGCCGCAATGTGGACAACGAAATTTATATTCTCCAATCGCGCCGCCTGATGACGGAAGTGGTCAAACAGCTGGGTTTGACCGTTCAATACGAAACGAAGGACGGATTACGTCCCCAGGATCTCTACGGGCAAAGTCCGATCGCAGTGGAGTTCATCAACGATAACGACCGGCAGGGATTCCGGTTCGAAGTTTCGCTGCGCCCCGACAGCATCGTAAAACTCAACTACTTCGAAATATTCGGTCCCGACAAACAGAAATTCAAGCAGGAAATTTCGGCCGTATTCGGCGATACGATCTCCACGCCTGTCGGCCAAATGATTATCCGGCCGACTCTCTATATGTCCCCCGATTACTACGAAAAGGCTCCGATCCGGGTCACCAAAGGCAACTTGGGCGTAGTAACGCAGTTCTACCAGCATGAAGTCAAAAGTTTCGTAGCCAACAAACAGGCCTCGATCATCACCATTTCTATGAAAAGCTCCGTTCCCAAAAAAGCGGAAGATGTCATCAATACGCTGATCGCGGTTTACGAAAAAGATGCGATCGACGATAAACGGGGGATCGCAGAAAGCACGGGACAATTCATCGACAATCGGTTGGAGATCATTTCCGAAGAACTGAGCGAAGTGGACCGCAACATCGAAAAATTCAAAAAAGACAACAAAATATACGATATCGTATCGGAAGCCGAGCAGACGATTACCGAAAGCGCCCAATATAAAACCGACGGCCTCTCGCTGGAAAACCAGATCCGAATGACGGAATTCCTCAAAGAATACCTGCTGGACCCGACCAAAACCAATGAACTGATTCCCGGAACGCTCTCGATCAACAGCCCGGCGATCAACTCCCAGATAGAGGGCTACAATACCGAGTTGCAACGCTATATGAAGCTCAACTCCGAGAGTTCGGAGAACAACCCGATCATTCAGAATCTCGGCAACGGACTGGCTTCCACACGCCGGTCGATCATCGCGACGCTCGACTCCTATATCTCCACGTTGCAGATCCAACTGGCCGCTTTACGAAAGGAAGAGGCGCTGACCAATCAACGAATATCCTCGGTACCGACGCAGGAAAAACAGATTCTGGACATCGTCCGTCAGCAGAAAATCAAGGAGGAACTTTACCTCTACCTGCTCAACAAGCGCGAGGAAAACGCCATCACGATGGTCATCACGGAAAGCAACTCGCGCACGATCGACAGTGCATACGGTTCCCCGCGCCCCGTGTCGCCCAATACCGTGCTGATTGCGGGAATCGCCTTCCTGTTCGGACTGGGCATCCCCTTCCTGATCATCTACCTGATCCAGATACTCGACACCACGATCCGGGGGAGGAAGGACATCGAGGACAACCTTGCGGTTCCGTTCCTGGGGGATATTCCGCAATATTCGGGAGAAAAACAACGGGGCAGCTTCGTCGTACGCGAAAACGGCCGCGATCCGGTGTCGGAAGCTTTCCGCATGATCCGCTCGAACATGAACTTCATGAACCTGGGCAAGGGCGAGATAAAAGTCATTATGGTCACCTCGTCGAATCCCCACGCCGGAAAGACGTTCGTTTCGACCAACCTGGCCATGACGTTCGCCACGACGGGCAAGAAGGTCGTCATCATGGATCTGGACCTGCGGCGCCGCACCTTCTCCAAACAGATGGGGCACGGCGGTAATACCAACGGGGTTTCGAGCTACCTGTCCGGAAGCACGGAGCTTCAGGCAATCATCCGCAAATCCAAACTGTCGGAAAAACTCGACATCATCTACGCCGGCATCCAGCCGCCCAACCCGAGCGAAATGCTGTTGAGCCAGCGGATGGAAGAGTTGATCGCGGAACTGAAACTCCACTACGACTACATAATTATCGATAGCACCCCGGCGATGGCCGTAGCGGACGCCATTATCACCGACCGTCTGGCAGATCTCAGCATTTATGTAGTACGGGAAGGCCTGCTCGACCGTCGTCAGTTACCGGATATCGAACGGCTGTACCGCGAAAAGAAATTCCACAACATGGCCATCATCCTCAACGGGGCCAGCTCGACAAAACGTCACGGGTACGGTTATGGTTATGGCTACGGCTATGGTTACAGGTACGGCCTCGACGAAGAGGAAACCGCAACAAAGAAGGGTTTCTGGGGCAAATTATGCGAATGGACACGTAATAAATTTCAAAAGAAATAACCGATATGGCCGTTAAAGGAGCAATCATAGCGATCGATTTCGACGGAACCGTCGTGACACACGCCTATCCGCATATGGGGATGGACGCAGGTGCGGTTCCCGTACTCAAGGAGCTCGTGGCGAACGACTGCAAACTCATCCTGTACACCATGCGCAGCGGACAACTACTCGAAAAAGCCGTCCAATGGTTCAAGGAACAGAAAATTCCGCTGTACGCCATCAACGAGAATCCCGGGCAGAAGTCCTGGACTTCGTCGCCGAAAGTCCACGCCGACCTTTATATCGACGACAGTGCACTGGGATGTCCGATCCGCTTTATGGACGGCGTAGCCCGTCCGGTAGCCGACTGGGTGAAAATCCGCCAACAACTGGTAGAAGCCGGTTACCTGGATTAAGCCCGGGTATTTCACCTGTCCCGGAATCACGAATACCTCCGAATCGGAGCCGGCGGACAGGTGGTCGAGAGCCTAAACTTCGTTTTAGAGAGGCTGACTGGTGGCTGGTAACAACAACGAGCGGCCTTTCAGGGGCATCGGGCACAGAAAGCGAAAGACGAACGGAATAGCCTGGTCTTTCGATCAAGACTTGGGACGACACCCAGACTTGTAAAAGCCCTCTACTCGCAAACCGACTTCGTCGAGTGCAGGAAAACCAATCAAAATCGCCGATCCAAACGGATCGGCGATTTTCCATTACCGGACCGACGACGATTTGTCTATCGCCACAAGTATTCGGGATAAATCCCCGCCCGGATCATCTTCTTCAAATTGGCGACCAGCAACGGTTTATCCTCCTTATAGGTCACGCCGAACCATTGCGCCGGAGAACGGAGGACCCGAACGGAAGCCGTGCCGTCGGCGATCAGCTTATTGACCATCGACGGGATATAGCACTCGGCTTTCAAATTCCCGGCACTCTCCTGCAGAAACGACCGAAAAAAAGCCTCGGAGTGGGCGAAGTAATCGGGAGTAAAGCCGAAAAGGTTCATCGACACGGGCGTATCTTCGGCCAACGGTTCATCCCCGTTCGCACCGTGATCGACGATCCCGGCCGCCGTGCGTTCGATCTGCGTATGCTCGACCATTCCCGTAAGGTCGCCGGCAGCGTTTACCGAACAGACGCCGCGCGACACCGTCCCGTTTTCGGAAAGCGTCCGGCTCAACTCGTACGCCACCATGCAATAGCGTCCCGACGCTCCATCCAATCCGCGAAGGTATTCGGCGATGGTACGGAACGCTTCCGCTCCATAAAAATCATCGGCATTGATTACGGCGAAAGGCTCGTGAACGACATCCCTCGCCACCAGAATCGCATGGTTCGTTCCCCAGGGTTTCACACGCCCTTCGGGTACGGTGAACCCCTCGGGCAGACAATCCAGCTCCTGATAGACATACTCCACGCGGATCCTGCCACCGAAACGCTCTTCGGTGAAAACCTCCTGGAAGTCGGAAGCGAAACTGTGGCGGATCACGAATACCACCTTGCCGAAGCCAGCACGAATGGCGTCATATACGGAATAGTCGATGATGGCTTCGTTGCCGGGACCTACCCCGTCCATCTGCTTGAGCGATCCGTAACGGGATCCCATGCCGGCAGCCAACACCAATAATGTCGGTTTTATCATACTATATTCAGTTTTTACTCGTTTCAAAGAAACGTACAAAGGTAAGGAAACCGGCATTAAATTCAAAGATTTATTGTTACCTTTGTACAATTCAACTTTCCGGCGCGAAAAGGCAGGAATACCATCGGCCCCGTTCGATATGCCGGACCGGAAAGACGAAACGGACAGCCCCGGCTTTTCGACCGGCAGAAACCCCTGCGGATTTCGGTCCAATCGCAAACAACGATCAAAAACAGAACCATGAACGCATTTCATTCCATATCCTCGTGGTGGAAACGCTTCTCCCGCAAACGCCGCCTGAGCATGCTCAATGCGACCGACAACGTCGAGGAATGGTACACCCACATCTCCCCGGCAGGTCTGCTCGCCGCGTTTCTGGCTTTCGCGCTGCTGCTTTTCATCCTCATTCTGTCGATCGTGGCCTATACGCCGGTGCTGGAACTCCTGCCCGGCTACCGCGTCGAAGCGGCCCGCTCGCGCGAAAATCTGATGCAAAGCGTCATCCGTCTGGATTCCATGGAGCGGATGATGAACGACATGATTACCTATAACAACAACATCGCCCTCATCATGGAGGGCAAGACTCCGGTGGTGCGAACCGTAGGCAAGGAAGACAGCATCCGCACGAACAAGACACTCGTGGTGCCCAGCCGCGAAGATTCGCTGCTGCGGGCCGAACTGGAGGGAGAAGGTCCTTACAGCCTCGGGCAGAGCACAGGCGGCGGTGCCGCACGCAAGCCCATCGAAATGGTCGCCCCGATCGAAGGCATCGTCATCGAGCGGTTCGACATCAAACGCGAGAATTTCGGCATCCGCATCGCCGCATCGCCCGACACCCAGATCGTCGCGGCGGACGACGGCGTGGTGGTGATGAATCTCTGGACCCCCGAAACGGGTTACCTGATCGAAATACAGCACTCCAACAACCTGATATCGATTTATAAAAACCTGTCCAAATCGTTAGTAGCCAAAGGACAGCGAATAAAACGGGGCGGTGTCATCGGATCCAATACGGAAGTGCTGGCCGACGGCGGCGACGCCAAAATTTTCGAATTCGAACTTTGGAGCAACGGCAAGCCCGTCGATCCGGAGAGTTATATCGTCTTCTGACCTTCGTTATGAAACAAAGAATCGCCTTGCTCGGATCGACCGGATCCATCGGAATACAGACCCTCGACATCGTTCGGGAAAATCCCGGACTGTTCGAGATCACGACCCTTACGGCCCATCGCAACTGGGAGCGGCTCGCCCGGCAGGCCGTGGAGTTCGACGCCGACAGCGTGGTGATCGCCGACGAACGGCAATACGACGCCCTGCGGCAGGCACTCGACGGCACGTCGATCAAGGTATATGCCGGCGAGGAAGCCCTGCGGCAAGTCGTACAGAGCGGGCAGGTCGATGTAGTCGTGAACGCCCTGGTGGGCTACGTCGGCCTAATGCCGACGATAGCGGCGGTCGAAGCGGGCAAAAAGGTGGCGCTGGCCAACAAAGAAACGCTGGTGGCGGGCGGCTGTTACGTGATGCCGCTGGCGGCCCGGCACAAAGCCCCGATCGTCCCGATCGACTCGGAACACTCGGCGATCTTCCAGTGCCTGGCGGGAGAAAAGTCGCCCGTGCGACGGCTGATCGTCACTTGCAGCGGCGGAGCTTTCCGCGACCGCAGCCGCGAGGAGCTGGCTCACGTAACGGTGGAACAGGCACTGAAGCATCCCCAATGGCGGATGGGCGACAAGATCACGATCGACAGCGCCACGCTGGTCAATAAAGGATTCGAGGTGATCGAGGCGCACTGGCTGTTCGGCGTACCGGCCGAACGGATATCGGTGCTGATACACCCCCAGTCGATCGTTCATTCGATGGTCGAATTCGGCGACGGAGCGATCAAGGCCCAGCTGGGATCGCCCGACATGCGGACACCGATCGCCTATGCGCTCAGTTTTCCGCAGCGCCTCGACCGTCCGGTGGCGCCTTTCAGCTTCGCAGAGCACCCCACCCTCACCTTCGCCGAGGTCGATCGGATCAAATACCCGGCCCTCGACCTCGCCTACGACTGTCTGCGGCGCGGCGGCACGGCCGGCTGTACGATGAACGGCGCCAACGAAGTGGCCGTGGCAGCCTTCCTCGCCCGCCGGTGCGGTTATCTGGAGATCGTGCGCAGCATCGAATACGCACTGGGCAAATCCTCGTTCGCAGCCGTGCCGTCCCTCGGGGACCTGGGCGAAACGAACGCCGAAGCCCGGTGTCTGGCCGCCGAATACCTGCGGCTCTGATTATCGGCAAAGAACATTCTTACAATAAATGTTTTCGACAGGTAAAGACAGAACGGGGTTACCGCCGTACCTGACATAGAAAACAAACTGAAAAACGAACGCTTAAGCAATGGATATTCTTATCAAAATCGCTCAACTTTTTCTCTGCTTCACGATCCTCGTGGGCATTCACGAACTCGGGCACTTCCTGATGGCCCGGGCTTTCAAGATCCGCGTCGAAAAATTCTACATCTTCTTCGACCCGTGGTTTTCGCTCTTCAAGTTCAAGCGGGGCGACACGGAGTACGGTCTGGGCTGGCTGCCGCTGGGCGGCTACGTCAAGATCGCCGGCATGATCGACGAATCGATGGACAAGGAACAGATGAAACAGCCGGTCAAACCCGACGAATTCCGGGCCAAACCCGCCTGGCAGCGGCTCCTGGTAATGGTGGCCGGCGTCATGATGAACGTCCTGCTGGCCATCGTCATCTACTGCGCCGTTTGCTACACCTGGGGCGACTCCTACTTTTCGAACCAGGACGCGAAATGGGGCTATAATTTCAACCCGACGGCTCACGAAATGGGCTTCCGGGACGGCGACCGTTTCGTGTCGATCGACGGCGAGGAGATCGACAACGTCATGCGGGTACAAAACGACCTGCTGATTACCGACGGCGGCCGCCGCGTGGTAGTCGAACGGGGCGGAGAGCCGGTAACGCTCGACATTCCCTTCGAATCCCTGCTCCGTATGCGGCAGGAGAAGGCTTACGAGGACCTCTTCACCCTGCGGCTCCCCTTCATCGTGGACAGCGTATCCTACACCTCGGCAGTCGAAGCGGGCCTCGAGTCCGGCGACGAAGTGGTAGCGATCGACGATCTGCGCGACGCGGACTACCCCCGATACCGCGACTACCTGCAAAAACACAAGAACGACAAGGTTCTGCTGACCGTCCGCCGCGACGGTGCGCTCATCGATTCGCTCGCACTGCCCGTCGATGCCGAAGGACGGATCGGTGTGACGGTCACGAATCCCTATTCGCTCCGAACACAATATTACACATTCTGGGAGTCCATCCCGGCAGGTATCCACAAGGCCGGAAAGACGATTTCGAGCTACTGGGACCAACTGAAGCTGATCGTGCAGCCCAAAACCAAAATGTACGAGGAACTGGGCGGATTCGTGGCTATCGGCAGCATCTTCCCCGGTAGCTGGGACTGGCATGACTTCTGGCTCAAGACCGCCTTCCTGTCCATCATCCTCGCGGTGATGAACCTGCTCCCGATCCCGGGACTGGACGGCGGACACGCCCTGTTCACCCTGTGGGAGATCATCACGCGCCGCAAGCCGAGCGAAAAGTTCCTCGAAGTGGCCCAATACGTCGGCCTGATGATTATTCTGGCACTGCTGGTCTATGCCAACGGAAACGACATTTACCGATTCTTCATCAAATAACGCCGCCATGAACGAAACATTGGAACGCTGCCGCCGGAATCTCGTCCGGCGCGGATTCGAAGCCCGGATCGCCGCAACGACCGAAGAGGCCCGGCAAATTCTGTGGGAAGAAATTCGGGCCGCCGCCCCGGAAACGATCTGTTTCGGGGATTCGATGACGATGAAAGCCACGGGTATTGTCGATGACCTGCATCGGGACGGCCACTACCGCCTGTTCGACGGTTTCGACCCTGCGATGCCTCGGCCGCAGAAGCTGGAAATCCGGCGCCAGGGCTTGCTGGCCGATCTCTTCATTACCGGTATAAACGCCGTCACGGAAGACGGTGCCCTGCTGTGGCTCGATATGATCGGCAACCGCATCGCCCCGATCGCCTTCGGGCCGCGCAAAGTACTGCTGGTCGTGGGACGCAACAAGATTACACCGACCCGCGAAGCGGCCGAAGAACGGATCCGCACCATCGCGGCCCCGCAGAACATAGCCCGGCATCCGGGATTCCGCACGCCCTGCGCCGTAACGGGTGTCTGCGCCGACTGCTATTCGGAAGACCGTATCTGCAACACGCACCTGCGGATGGAACGCTGTTTTCCCCGCAAGCGGATTACCGTGGTGTTGATCGACGAAGACCTCGGCTTGTAAAGGCCCCTGAAGAGAACGAAACCGAAGATTACGATTTTCTACTGACGATATGAACGAAACATTCGAACAGTGCCGCAAGAACCTCCTCCGCAGAGGATTCGAAGTCCGGATCGCCGCAACGACCGAAGAGGCCCGGCAGATCCTGCGGGAAGAGATCCGGGCCACCGCCCCGGAAACGATCTCTTTCGGAGGCTCCATGACGATGGAGGCGACGGGCATCGTCGATGAGCTTCGCCGGGAGGGGCGTTACCGCCTGTTCGACGGAGTGGATTACACCTTACCGCCCGAAGAACGGATCGAGATCCGGCGACAGGGTTTGCTGGCCGATCTGTACATTTCGGGAATCAATGCCATCACGGAAGAGGGGGCGCTCTATTGGCTCGACGGGATCGGCAACCGGGTAGCGGCGATCGCCTTCGGCCCCCGCAAGGTGCTGCTGGTCGCAGGGCGTAACAAGATCGTGGCGACACGCGCTGCGGCCGAGGCACGCATCCGCGACATCGCGGCACCCCGGAACGTCGCCCGGCTGGGACAGAAAACCCCTTGTGCAGCGACAGGCGTTTGCGCCGACTGCGACTCGGAAGGGCGCATCTGCAACACGCATCTGCGGATGGAGCGCTGCTTTCCCCGCAAGCGGATTACCGTGATTCTGATCGACGAGGAAATGGGATTATAACAAGGAATGCGGATGCCCGTCGCGGCAGCATCGGCACTCCCTGGAAAAAACGATACGATATGGCAAAGGTCAAGAAAGCATTCTTCTGCCGCAACTGCGGCTTCGAAGCCCCCAAATGGTTGGGACGCTGCCCCTCCTGCGGGGAATGGAACACTTTCACCGAGGAGGTGATCGCCCGTGAAAGCGGCGGCGGACCTGCGACTGTCGCCAACCTGCCCAAAGCCCGTCCGCAGCGAATCGCCGACATCCACGAAAGCGAACACCGCCGCATCGACCTGGGAAACCGGGAGGTGAACCGCGTGTTGGGCGGAGGGCTTGTGCCCGGCTCCCTCGTGCTGCTCGGCGGCGAGCCGGGTATCGGCAAATCGACCCTCAGCCTGCAAATCGCCCTGGCGGACAACGGCCTGAAAACCCTCTATGTTTCGGGCGAAGAGTCGGCCGAGCAGATCAAGATGCGGGCCCTGCGTCTGGGCATCGGCAACGAAGGGTGTCTGATCTATGCCGAAACTCTGTTGGAAAATATTCTGGCCCAGATCGAAGAGCAACGGCCCGACCTGGTGGTCATAGACTCTATCCAAACCATCTATACCGACATCATCGAATCGTCGGCCGGGAGCGTTTCGCAGATCCGCGAATGTGCGGCATCGCTGCTCAAATACGCCAAAGCGACCGGAACATCGATCTTCATCATCGGTCACATCACCAAGGACGGCACGATCGCCGGCCCGAAAATCCTGGAGCACATCGTCGATGTTGTACTTCAGTTCGAAGGGGACAACAACCTGATATACCGTATTCTGCGAGGAATCAAGAACCGTTTCGGAGCTACGTTCGAAATCGGCGTTTTCGAGATGCTCGACGCAGGGTTGCGCGAGGTGGACAATCCGTCGGAAATCCTGCTTTCGCACTACGAAACCCCGCTCAGCGGCATCGCCGTAGGAGCTTCGGTGGACGGCATCCGCCCCTACCTGATCGAAGTGCAGGCACTGGTAAGCAACGCGGCCTACGGTACTCCGCAGCGCACGGCGACCGGTTACGACAACAAACGTATGAACATGCTGCTCGCCGTGCTCGAAAAACGCGTGGGAATGAAGATGTTCTCGAAGGACGTATTCCTCAACTTCGCCGGCGGATTCAAGGTCGCCGATCCGGGACTGGACCTCGCGGTCACGGCAGCGGTGATCTCCTCCTACTACGATCGTCCGATCGGCGAAGGGATCTGCCTGGCGGGAGAAATCGGCTTGTCGGGCGAAGTGCGCCCCGCCCCCCGTACGGAACAGCGTATCAGCGAAGCTGCCCGGCTCGGGTTCAGACGGATCGTCGTGTCGGGCTACCTGGGCCGTTCGATCAAAAAACCCAAAGGTATCGAAATCGTCACGATCAACAGCATCGACCAACTGCCGCGTGCCCTGTTCGCGGAAGGATAGGCAGAATTCCCGGTATCTTTTGAAAACTTGCACGAGAAGCCCCGATGATAACTCATCGGGGCACTATTTTTGGTACTTCCCTCAAAAAGGAAGAGTTCTTCGAGAAACAGATACGGCACCTGTCATTCAGAAAAGGATTCGAAAATCGGCAAAAACAAAAAATACCGCTTAAATATGAAAGATTTCGATAAGATAATAGGTCGCAACGCGATCACGATGATCTATTTTTTCACCAGTCAATGCGTTCCGTGCGAAGCCATGGAGCCTGTGCTCGACCAATTCGAACGCCGCATGGCCGGACGCGTGGACATCTACCGGATCAACACCGACGCGGACGAGAATGCCTACCTGCTCTACCGTTATATGATCCGCACGACGCCGACACTGATCTACTTCCGCAAAGGGGATGAGATCCGACGCTGCGAAGGCCCGCTGACCTATCAGGAATTGCTGGCGCTCCAGGAACAGGTCGAAACAGTCGAACACGTCTGCCTGAATTAGTACTCCAGCCGCCAGGTCATCTCCTCCTCGATGTAACGGGCCGTTTTTCCCGGCCCGAGCGAAGAGAGGAATATTTCGATGTCCTGCCGTTGTACGGCGGGATTCGTCATGATCGCCGCCAGCAGCGCCACGACACCCTGCGCGACCAAATTCGATTCGGGATACGTCACGACCAGCCGCCGGAGCACCGGGACCAAGGAACTGAAATCGGGATGCGGAATACGGGAAAGAGCCAACAAGCCGGCATACCCGAGCAATTCGTTCCCCGTATCGCACCAGGCTCTGCCCCACTCGTCGCCGCGCGGCGACCGGGACATCAGCGCGAAGGCGCACTCTTCGGCCATCTCCGAATTGGCAATACCTTCGCCCCAGTCGGAAAATTCGACGGAAGTCACCTGCACGGGATCGGCGATCCAGAAAGCGGCCAATTTCAGCTCCCGCACATCCTGCCGGTAGAGGAAACGGGCAAAGTCGGAATCGGGGCGCTCGGCTCGCGCGACAGCACGGATCGTCGGCAGGCTCACACCGTAATTTAGTCCATACGCTTTCCCCCGATACTGCATCGTATCGGCCACCACGCCGTTCCGCTCCCGGCGAAAACGCCCCAGCAGGGCAGCCATCCGCGACGTATAGTCCATAGTTTAGCGGTTTCTGGGAACTTGAAGGGCGATCGTACGGCCGAACTGGAAAACGGGCAGCACCTGCGCGGCCTGCTCCTGCCCGGCAGCGATGAGCGAACAGCGCGTGAGAGCGGCAATACGGTACGGAATCGTAGAGGAAGTGGGACGCACGCCGGCTTCATCGACAGCCATACCCTGCGGCTCGTACTGCAACAGCACGATATCTCCCGTCAGGTCGTTGGCCGGCAACAACCCCGCATCGGGGCTGAAACGGCAGACGATCTGCTGCAATTTGCCCTCGGCGGGCGTCACGCGGAAACGGCGGGTTTCGGTCGTCACCACACGCCGGCCGAGGAAAAGTTCCAGATACTCCTGCTCCAGCCGGTCGAGACGCTCCAACGCCACAGGAAGTCCCGCGCCGAAGACATTCTCTCCAGCCTCGCCGCTAATCAGGTCGAGACGGTGTTTACGCAACGAAAAAATCGCGGCGGCGGCATTCCGGGCTGCGGTTTGCAGATCGGTTTCGGTCATGTCGAGACGATCGGTCTGCAACCGGGCGAAATCGGCTCCCTGAGCCTCGTAACTCTCCACCCGACAGGTCGAAGCGGGCAATTCCCCGGCGGTCACGTATCGCTCGCCCGGCATCAACGCAATGGCGGCATCGGCGACCGTATAGACGGTCTTATCGGTAAGCGGCGCACGCAGACCGAGGAACTTCTGGGCATAGCGGGCATAGGGACCGCAGACGATCTTCTCACAACGCACCGTAATATCGGCCGCAAGAACGGTTTCGGCCGTGCCGACCACGAACTCGCCGTTGTCCATATAGGTTCCCAATCGGGCCATATCCTGATTCTGGGCCGCAGCCGTCATCCCGGCGAAAAGCAGCGGAAGCATCCATAACATTCTCTTCATATTCACGGAAAATTTTAATTTATGCAAATTTATACGAATTGCCCGTATAATCAAAATTTAAGGTAGAAATCCCCCGTCAGACGGCGGTAATCCTCCGTATAGGAGTCCGGGCCGCCGAGTTCGATCACGAGCCGCGAAGGTTCCGGCGGCGGTACGGGCGTCGTGCAGAACTCCGCAAGGATACGCCGCACCCCGCGCCGGGGCGTAGAATAAACCTCCGTCCAGCGAACGGGATAGAGCCGCCCGAGAGCCGCCGAACGGAATCGCTGCATCTCGACGGGCGGCAACACCAATGCAAAGCGTCCGCCGGGCGCAAGCAGACGAACGACAGCCGCCGCAAGCTCCCCGAACGGCAATCCCGCCGCATGGCGGGCGGTGTTGCGCCCTTCATCGGGCGAAAGCAGCGAATCGACGTAATAAGGCGGATTTGACACGATCAGATCGAATCTTTCAACCGGATCGTATCGCTGCACCGCGACGGCTACTGCATCCAAACGGTCCGCCCAGGGCGACGCGGCAAAATTTTCAGCCGCCTGCGTCGCGCACTCCGCATCGACGTCCACCGCCGTAATCCGGGCTGCACTCCGCTGGGCCAGCATCAGGGCGATCAGGCCCGTGCCCGTACCTACGTCGAGCATCCGCCGGTCCCCGGGACGTACTTCGGCCCAGGCACCGAGCAGCACCCCGTCGGTTCCGACCTTCATCGGGCAGCGATCCTGCCGCACGGCAAACTGTTTGAACCGGAACATGGCTATCCTTTTAGAAAACCGTCCATACCGGCGCCGAACAGCGCGAAATCATAACGCACGGGATCCTCCGGGTCGAACGTGCGAAGCACGGCGGTAATCTCCTCGACGGCCCGCCAGTCGTTCTGCCGCCGGGCAAGCAATCCCAAAGCCCGTGCCACGTCGCCCGAATGAAGGTCGAGCGGCAGATAGAGCGCCGACATGGGGATCGAGCGCCAGAGCCCGAAATCCACGCCCCGATCATCGCGGCGCACCATCCAGCGCAGAAACATATTCAGCCGCTTGCAAGCCGAGCCTTTGTCGATCGACGAAAGGTGCTTCTCCGAACGGGGCGGGTGCGGCTCGGCGAAAAACTCGCGGCGAAAATCGGAGAGAACGGACGGGATCGAACCCGTGGCCGCATAACGCCCCTCGAAGAACTCGCCCAGACTGCCGTAACGACGGAAAAGCGAACGCAGCGCCCGTACATAAGCGATCAGATCCTCGCCGTTGAAGGTCCGATGCACGCAGACTGTCAGCTTGCGAAGCTCCTCCTCCGAAGCATTTTTCACGAAATCCGCAGGGGCGTTGTCCATATACGACATCATCCGGCAGGCATTGCCGACGATCGCACGACGGTTGCCCCAGGCGATAGTCGCCGAGAGAAAGCCCGCGATTTCACGGTCTTCACGCCCCTCGAAACGATGCGGCACGCTGATCGGATCGGGAGCGATGAACTCCGTCCGGTTGTAGCGGTCGTACAGGGTTTCGAGCAACTCGCGCAGCGATTCGAACTCCATAAGAATCGTGTAAATGGGATCTACTAATTTCAGAACAGTCACTCCCGTCACTCGGGAAGGATCAGACCGTCGCTCATTACGATCCGACGGTCGGCCCGGAGAGCCAGCGACTCGTCGTGAGTCACCAGCACGATCGTCTGCCCCAAACGTTCACGCAGGTCAAAAAACAGGCGGTGCACCTCCTCCTTGTTGCGGGTATCGAGGTTGCCCGAAGGTTCGTCGGCCAACAGCACGGCGGGAGAGTTCACCAGCGCCCGGGCAATAGCGACCCGCTGCTGCTCGCCGCCCGACAGCTCGCCGGGCTTATGATCGCGGCGTTCGGTCAGCCCCACGAGCGCCAGCAGCTCTCCGGCACGCCGCTCCACTTCGGCTTTCGGACGCCGTCCGATCAAGCCGGGGATACAGACATTCTCGAAAGCCGTAAATTCGGGCAGCAGGTGGTGGAACTGGAAAACGAATCCGATCTTCTCGTTACGGAACCGCGACAAAGCCCGATCACCGAGCGATGAAACATCCTGTCCGTCGATCTCGACGCTGCCGCGATCCGCTTTGGAAAGCGTACCCAGTATCTGAAGCAAGGTCGTCTTGCCGGCGCCGCTGGCACCGACGATCGAAACCACCTCGCCGCGCGACACCTCGAGCGATACTCCCCGGAGCACCTCCAGCGCACCGTAACTCTTATGGATATCCGTAGCTTTTATCATGGGCGGAATGCTTTGAAAATACGTACCGTATCGACCGCTTCCTGCACATCGTGCACCCGCAGGATCGCGGCACCCTGCCTCAAACACTCCCAGCCCAGAGCGATCGTCCCGGCGAGCGCCCGGTCGGGCGTCGTATCGAGCACTTTATAGATCATGGACTTGCGCGACACTCCGGCCAGTACGGGATAGCCCAGCGAGCAAAGGTTGTGCAGCCCCCGAAGCAGATCGTAGTTCTGTTCGAGGGTTTTGGCGAACCCGAAGCCAGGATCGAGAATCAACCGACGCACGCCGCAGCGACGCAACTGCTCGGCACGGAGCCGGAAATAGGAAACGACCTCCTCCACTACATCGCGGTAAGAGGTCATCCCCTGCATCGTCGCAGGAGTACCCCGCATGTGCATAGCGATATAGGGAACGTCGTACTCGGCGACCACATCGACGATGGCCGGATCCAACTCTCCGGCCGAGATGTCATTGACGATCACCGGGCCGAATGTTTCGAGCACCCGGCGCGCCACCTCGGCACGGAACGTATCGACCGAAACGGGCAGTGCGGGAGCGATCCGCCGCACGGCAGCCACCCCCGCTTCCACACGACGCCACTCCTCCTCGGGCGTCACCTCGGCGGCTCCGGGCCGGGAGGAGTAGCCCCCGACGTCGAACAGGTCGCAACCGGCATCGGCCGCTTCGCGGACACGCCGTTCGATAGCTTCGGCATCCGGTGTGCGGCTGCCGGCGAAAAAGGAATCGGGCGTAACATTGACGATCGCCATAACGCACGGCGTAGTCAATTCAGGCAGAATGTTTTCGGTTTTCATCGCGTAACAATTTATCCAGTCGGGCAACCTCGCATTCGAGCTTCCCGAGATTTATATTGACAAGGGTATAGTCGGCCCGCCGACGCAACTCCTCTTCGTCGAGCTGGACCGCGATACGGCGTCGCACCTCCTCGGCCGAAGCCCCGTCACGCAGGCAGGTGCGTGCGATACGCACGTCGATAGGAGCCGTGACCGCGATCGTACGGTCCACATACCCCTCCAATCCGGCCTCGAAAAGGATGGCGCTCTCCAGAACCACATAGTCGGCGCCGGACTGCCGCCCGCACCACCGTTCGAAATCCTCCATCACGGCGGGGTGCACCAGCGCATTAAGCGCCGAAAGCTCCGCAGGATCGGAAAAGACACGACCGGCCAGCAACTTGCGATTCAGACGTCCGCCCGCATAGATCTCCTCCCCGAAGCGTGCGGCGAGCCGCCTCCGTAACGGCCCATCCTCCTCCATAAGGCGTTTGGCCTGCGTATCGGAATCATAGACAGGGGCGCCGCAAGCGGCAAAAAGCCGGCAGACGGTCGATTTACCGCTGCCGATACCTCCTGTTATACCTACCTTAATCATTTTTCTTGCTGACGGGGAGCCGGAATTTCGGGAACCGATCCGACGGAGATGACCTTGATATCGCTCAACCGGACGGAAATGGCGTTGTGCAGAGAGAGAGAATCTATCTTCAGGAATTTCGCTCCGTCCTCGGCCTTCACGGAACGGAATTTCAACTCCGACAGGGGAATCCGCAACCGTTTGCTCATATAGACTCGATAGCCAAACAAGTTGGTACCGACTCCTTCCACCACACAGGAAACTTTGAAACGCTCGCCGTCCACATTCACGGTGAAGGGCTGCTCGGTCGTATAGGTATAGTTCAACTTGGCGATATACCACAGGATGAACGACGCGACGAGCAAAGCCAGAAAGACCGGAGATACATAACGACGCAGCCAACCGAAACGCTCCATGACAGACAATTTTTAAGTCAGGCAAAGTTAAAAATAAAATAGGCCGCAACAATACGTTGCAGCCTATTTTATTCAAAAAGCGGACCTTTATTTCTTGCCGAGGCCCTCGCGCTTCATCAGACCGTAAGCGATCGGAGTCGCCACGAACAGGGTCGAAAGCGTACCGACAACCACACCCAAAGCCAATGCGAAGATAAACCCGCGAATCGTCTCGCCGCCGAAGAAGAGGATGGCGAGCAGAGTAACCAATGTCGTACCCGACGTATTGATCGTACGCGACAGGGTCGCATTGAGCGCATTGTTCACGTTCTCGCGCAGATCGCGCTTGGGATAGAGCACCAGATATTCACGGATACGGTCGAAAACCACCACCGTATCGTTGATCGTATAACCGATGATCGTCAGGATCGCCGCGATGAAAGCCTGGTTCACCTCCAGGTTGAAGGGCAGCCAGCCGTAGCAGAGCGAGAAGACGCCGATCACCACCAGGGCATTGAATGCCAGCGCGGTCGTAGCGCCGGTTGCATACTGCCATTTCTTGAAGCGGAGCGAAATGTAGAGGCCGATGGCGATCAGCGAGAAGAGCACCGACCAAATAGCGCCCCAAGTCATATCCTTGGCGATCGAAGGACCAATCTTGTCTGCCGTAAGAATACCGTTGATATCGTTTTGCGTATTGCGGAAATTCTCGAAGGTGATGGGATAACCGTACAGACCGTGCAGTGCGTCGTACAGAATCCGATCCACTTCCGAAGTAGCCTCGTCCGAAGTGTCGTCGTACTTGTACTGCGTCACGATACGCATCTGGTTCTCATTGCCGTACTGCTTCACCTCGAAGCTGACATTAGCGGCATCCTCGTAACCGGAGAAGACATCCTGCAACTTCATACGTACCTCCTCTGCCTGTACCGGGCGGTCGAAACGAATCACGTATGCACGGCCGCCGGTGAACTCAGCACCCATGTTCAGACCGCGTACCGCGAACGAAATGCACGAAACGGCCAGAATGACGATCATGACCGTATAGGATATCTTGCTTTTGCTCAAGAAGTCGAAATGAGCATTGCCCATAAAGTTTTCCGACCACTTGCGCGAGAAAGAGATTTTGCCCCATTTATTGACCACCCCTTCGATCAACAGGCGAGTAATGAAGATCGAGCAGAAGAGCGAGGTCAGAATACCGATAATCAGCGTAGTGGCGAAACCCTGCACCGGACCGTTTCCGAAGATGAACAGAACGATACCGGTAATGATCGTAGTGAGGTTACCGTCGATGATCGCGGAATATGCTTTCGAGAAACCGTCCTTGATGGCCAGGCTCAAACCTTTACCTCCGCGAAGCTCCTCCTTGATACGTTCGTAAATAATCACGTTGGCATCCACGGCCATACCCATCGTCAGCACGATACCCGCGATACCGGGCAGCGTCAGCACGGCACCGAACGAAACCAGAACACCGAGCAGCAGGAATACGTTGCACAACAAGGCGATATCGGACAACCAGCCGGCTGTCTTATAGTAGAGGCCCATATAGAGAAGCACCAGCACGAACGCGAGTACAAACGAAAGAATACCCGCATTGATCGACTCCTGACCCAGCGACGGACCTACGACGGTATCCTGAATAATACGTGCCGGAGCGGGCACCTTACCCGACTTGAGCACGTTGGCGAGGTCTTTCGCCTCCTGAATGGTGAAGTTACCCGAGATTTCCGAACTTCCGCCTTCGATCTTCTGGCGAACGACCGGAGCGGAATAGACATAACCGTCGAGCACGATGGCGATGCAGCGGCCGATATTGTCGCCCGTCAGACGCGCCCAGTCCTGAATACCTTCCGAGTTCATCGACATCGAAACCTTGGCTTCGGCACCGCGCTCGGCATAGGTTTCACGCGCATCCACGATCACGCTGCCGTCCAGCGGAGCCTTGCCGTCGGGCGTGCTGACCTTGAGCGCATAAAGAGAGAAACGCCCGTTGTTCTGCGGTTCGCCCTTGATACCCCACTCGAAGCGAACGTCCGAAGGCAGCAACTCGCGCACGGCATCCATACGCAGGTAGCCGGCAACGGTCGCCGTATCGGCAACGGCTACGGAACCCACGACAGCGCCTCCGCCATCATAGGGATTGAGCAGCGAGAAGAGCGGATTTTCCTCGCGGGTATAGCGGGATGCTCCCGAAGTCGAGGCAGCCTCCTCCGCAGCCGGAGCATTGTTCTGCACCTCTGCGATCAGGCTTTCGGTCGTATCTTCGGTACCGGCAGCAGCCAGCTGCTCCTCAGTAAGCGTTTCCTCCACGGCCGCATCGGTCGCCCCGGCAGCCAATTCGTCGCGCAAAAGCTGATCGGCCTGCTCCAGGGCACGCACCAACTCGGTGTTATTATAAGTCGTCCAGAACTCGAGCGAAGCGGTACCCTGCAACAGCTTGCGTACGCGCTCCGGCTCCTTCACGCCCGGCAGCTCGACCAGAATACGGTGCGAATTGGGCAGGCGCTGGATGTTGGGCTGCGTAACGCCGAAATGGTCGATACGACTGCGCAGGATGTTGAACGAAGCGTCGATCGCAGCGTCGGTTTCCTCCTGCAAGATCTTCTCGACCTCGCTGTCCGAGCTGTTCGGCGTGATATCCTTACGATCCGGACTTACGAAAAGCGCAGCCAGCGGAGCACCGCCGGAAACCTCACGATAAGCCTTGGCGAACTCGCCGATGTAGTTGTTGGTACCCTCTTTAAGCGCCTTGTTGGCACGGGCGATGGCCTCCTCGAACATCGGATCGTGTGCGCTGTCACCTGCCAGGGCTTTCAGCACGTCCTCCACCTGCACCTCGAGCATGACATTCATACCGCCCTTCAGGTCGAGACCCAAGTTGATCTCCTTCTCCTTGACCTCCTTGTAGGTGAATGAAATGAATCCGAGATCATAAACGGGCCTGTTCTGCACGGAGTCCAGGTAATAGATCTCCGCCGCCTGACGGAGCGAATCCGACTCCGAAACTTTCGCGGCATACTCGGCCGCCTTTTTCTCCACGCTTCTCGCTTTCAGTGAGAAGGAGAGCTGGTAGATACAAGCAATCGCCAGCAGGATTGCAAGTAACTTGATTACGCCTTTACTTTGCATTGGGTATAAATTAGTTTGTTATAATTTGTTTGTTTCTTTTCCGTTACCCGAAACGGGATTTCAGAAATCCCAATAAACGCACAAAAATAGAAAAAATTGCGGGAAACAAAAAAGGAATAGACAAAAAAACGCTGGAAACCATCCGATTTCACCGTTGAAACCGAAAATCGAAGGAGTGCGATTTCATTTCCGGGCGGCACCCCGACAGCAAAGACCGCACACCGGACGCGCGGGAAAACACCGAAGGAGTCCGACCGTCCCGACCGGCAACAAGGGCGCTGAAAAGCGGTATCGAAGCACCTGTTCCCCGAAACCGCAGCCCGCAATCCGCCCTACAGACAAAAAAGCCAGGGCCGACATACTGCCGACCCTGGCTCTTCTACCGGAAAGTCCGCAAACCGAACCTTCCCTCCAACTTTTTATTTAACCTCTTCGAACTCTACATCTTCGGGCTGATTGGATCCACCCTGCTGCTGACCGTTCGTACCGGCTCCTGCATCGGCATGGGGAGCACCCTGCTGGGCACCGCCCTGCTGCTGTTGCGCGGCATAGATATCCTGCGAAGCAGCCTGCCATGCTGCATTGAGCTCGGCCAAAGCCGTATCGATAGCGGCTACGTCAGCGTTCTTATGCGCTTCCTTCAACTTGCCCAGCGCCGTTTCGATGGCAGCCTTCTTGTCGGCCGGCAACTTGTCGCCGTACTCTTTGAGCTGTTTCTCGGTAGCGAAGATGTTCGAATCGGCGGCGTTGATCTTGTCGATACGCTCCTTCTCCTCTTTGTCCTTCGCCTCGTTAGCTTTGGCTTCGTCGCGCATACGCTGGATCTCCTGCTCGGTAAGACCCGACGAAGCCTCGATGCGGATCTTCTGCTCCTTACCCGTACCCTTATCTTTAGCCGATACGTTCAGGATGCCGTTGGCGTCGATATCGAAGGCCACCTCGATCTGCGGCACACCGCGCGGAGCGGCCGGAATACCGTCCAGGTGGAAGCGGCCGATCGACTTGTTGTCGCGGGCCAGCGGACGCTCGCCCTGGCAGACGTTGATCTCCACCGAAGGCTGGTTGTCGGCCGCCGTCGAGAAGACCTCGCTCTTACGGGTCGGGATCGTCGTATTGGCCTCGATCAGCTTGGTCATCACACCGCCCAGGGTTTCGATACCCAGCGACAGCGGAGTGACATCCAGCAGCAGCACGTCCTTCACCTCACCGGTCAGGACACCGCCCTGGATCGCAGCGCCGATGGCAACGACCTCATCGGGGTTCACACCCTTGCTGGGCACCTTGCCGAAGAAATTCTCGACGACCTTCTGGATCGCGGGAATACGGGTCGAACCGCCCACGAGGATCACCTCGTCGATCTGCTTGGCATCGAGACCGGCATCGCGCAGGGCCACCTTGCAAGGCTCGATGGTCTTGTGGATCAAGTGATCGCACAACTGTTCGAATTTGGCACGCGTAAGCGTCATAACCAAGTGCTGAGGAATGCCGTCGATCGGCATGATGTACGGAAGGTTGATCTCCGTAGTAGTCGAGGACGACAGTTCGATCTTCGCCTTCTCGGCAGCTTCCTTCAGACGCTGCATGGCCATCGGGTCCTTGCGCAGATCCACGTTGTGTTCGGCTTTGAATGCCTCGGCCATATAGTCGATCAACACGTGGTCGAAATCGTCACCGCCCAGGTGCGTATCGCCATTGGTCGATTTCACTTCGAACACGCCGTCGCCCAGCTCCAGGATCGAAATATCGAACGTACCGCCGCCCAGGTCGAAGACAGCGACTTTCATGTCATTGCCTTTTTTATCCAAACCGTAAGCCAATGCAGCGGCCGTCGGCTCGTTGATGATACGACGCACTTTCAGTCCCGCAATCTCACCGGCCTCCTTCGTGGCCTGACGCTGCGAGTCGGAGAAATAGGCCGGAACGGTAATCACCGCTTCCGAAACCTCCTGCCCCAGGTAATCCTCGGCCGTCTTCTTCATTTTCTGCAAAATGATCGCCGAAATCTCCTGCGGCGAATACTGGCGGCCGTCGATATCCACACGCGGCGTATTGTTATCGCCGCGAACCACCTTATAAGGCGCACGCTCGACCTCCTGTGCCACCTGATCGTAAGTTTCGCCCATAAAACGTTTGATCGAGAAGATCGTACGCTTGGGGTTCGTAATCGCCTGACGTTTGGCCGGATCGCCGACCTTACGCTCGCCGTTGTCGGTGAACGCGACGATCGAAGGAGTAGTCCGGTGTCCTTCGGAATTGGGGATTACGATAGGTTCGTTACCCTCCATTACTGCGACGCAAGAGTTCGTCGTACCTAAATCAATACCAATAATCTTTGCCATAATATCGTTGCTTTATAGTTTAATAATTTCTTTTTCAGCTCCGCTTCCACAGCCCTGCCGCTGCCGTGCGGACGATCGTTTAGTGAACAAAGGTTGTACCAAATGTTCTTTTCGCACCATCCTGCTTTTCCGGAGCGTAAAATCTGACAAACCGCCGGAAGGACTGACATTCCGACTGTCACAATGGCAGCCCGAAACTCCCTTTCGGACATCGCTGTCATTCCGCAGCCTGCCTGCCCCCGATCCGCACGACGATACGGAATGCAACAGAAAACCCCGGCCTCTGGAGCCGGGGTGCCATAATCGGGGATTCCGATCCTATTTTTCATTCAGAATACGCATCGCCGCATCCAGGATCGTCGTATCGTCCAACGTCACAACGCCGCCGTCGGGCCCTTGTTCGATATGAATGCCTACGCCTTCCTTCGCCTCGGGGTGCCGTCCGCCGAAATAATTACGAACCGAATCGACCGAGATTCCCAATTCGTCTGCAATCCGTTGCGAGCTGCCGCTGGGCAGTCTGTCCTTGATACGACGCAACTCATTAAATGTGATAATCATACTGCTAATTATTTAGGTTGAATTTATTTTTCGTCTTCTCCGCTTCCGACAAAGTCCGACCCTGTTCGGCACCCATTTGTCGGCAGACCGGAGATGGCCTCTTTTTCTTTCCTCTAAATTAAATCCTTTTCCGATAATTTCAAAATTTTCCGGAACAAAAAGTTGAAAAAATCGTCAATTACACCCAATTTACCGACAGAATCCGTCTTACAATCGAAATATTCCAAATCCAATGCCGGGAATGAGTCGGGAATGAAAAGCCCCGCAGCCAAAGGAATAAAAACCGAAGCCGCCCGCAGGAATCCTGCAGACGGCCAGAAAACAAAACCGGCAACGGACTATTGAGCCGGCTCGATATAAAATTCGATCAACAGCGGCGTATAGGGCAAAACCTCGGTGATCGTCGTACTGGTCGATGTGGAGTTGTCCACGTAGTAAGGATTATAGACCGAACCGCCGTAAAGACCGTTCATATAGCTGCCATAATAATCGTCGTAATAGTTGCCCATGTAATTATTACCGTAGTAATTGTTCATCATGCCGTAATAATTCATCATAGCGTACGTAGCGGCGTAATTCGTAGAAGAACTGGTCTGGGTTGTCCCGGTAATGCCGACCACACCGTACGCATTGCTCGAAACGGTCAGCAAAGCGCCCCAGCTTCCGTAGCGGAAGTGCGGCAAGGCGTAATACCAGGCCAGAATCTGTTTGTCCTTATTCAGCGAAGGAGTGTAGCTCATGTACGTACCGGTGGATTCCACCTCGCCGTAAACGATTCGTTTCACCTCGTCGATATTGGTACTCTGTACGAACCCGTCCAGGAATCGGGCGATGTACCAGACCCGGACATTCTTCTCGGGATCGATCAGTTCGCCCGGTTCGTCCGTACCGAAGCGCTCGACCAAAGCTTTGTTAATCTTACGATCGATCTCGTCCGCCTTTTGCTGCGATCCCACATAAACATTCGAATAGGTGAAAAGTCCGGTCGCATCGTCCGCAGGATTGAAACTCTCGTTCACATAGATTTGAGGCGCCTCCGACGTGGCGATTTTCCAACGATACGACGGGGCCGGCTCTCCGGCTTTGACCGAAGCCGTTTCGGAATCGTCGTCCTGCGGAGGAACCGTCGGGTCCAGTCCGCCGTTCGCCGCCGCAAAATCATCGACCGCGACGCTCTCCGTTTCAATCGGCTGACTCGATCTTCCGACCAGCTTGATCCGGGCGATCATCGGGTGGTTGGCACTCAATGCATACTGCCCCTCGTAACCTCCGTCGCCATTGGCTTCGGTGGATATGATCGTCGCAGGCATATACAGCACGACCTCGGCCCCCACGCGCAATTCGACCTCACGGGGAAATCCCTTCTGCGCGGCATACGTTTCACCCAGCTTCAACGGGTTCCGCATAGCCAGATAAGTCCCCTCCTTAAAAGTTCCGCTCGCCAGCTCACCGTAGAACTGATAGTAAGGAACGTAATGTGTATAAGGAGTAAAAGTTCCCTGCTGAAGCGCATAAACGGAATCCCGGGCCACACTGATATTCCCCTGCAAATCCCGCCCCGTGATATCGTACCACACCCAGCTCTCCGTCTCCAGAATCGCACTGTCCGCCAGATCGCCCAGCGAAACGACATCCACGTAATACTCCCCTTCCTCCTGGTAATTCTCCAGCAGATCGGGACGATTCTGCGTCATCCAGGCTTTCAGAGCTTTGTTCTGGGTATTCCCCGGATAAGCATTGTCAGGCTCCTCAGCGCAGGAGCAGAGCGTCGTCAGACCGAAAAGGAGTATCGCAGGCAACCAACGTCCCATACTATTCATTGTTTTCTTATTTACGAACCGAATCAATCGTATAAAAAACGGCGATCGGACTCTGCTCCGGAATGAAATTGATCAGCGCATCGCCGTAAGCCATATTGTATGTCATATATACTTCGACCGTATCTTTCTCGCGGCAGCCCGGCAGCGACAATTCGACCCCTTCGACGAAAGAGCCGCCGCCGACACGGACGGGACGGGGTTCGAAACTCCAGTATTTCGTATCGAGTCCCTGCTCCTGAAGTTTTTCGGCCCACTTTCTGTCATTGGTGTAGATCGGCATCGTACTCGCAGTGATTGCCCGATTCTCGAACAGATAGACCCAGAAAACAAGATCCACCTCATCGCCGATCTCCGCTTCAGGACGCGTCTGACGTTCCGAATCGTAATAATGGTAAATATATCGATACGACCAGCGCCCGAACGTGGAGTAAAAATCGAGATCTTCATCCGAACTCATAGCCTCCTGCTCGGTCACCAGACGAGGCTGGTGGCTACCGGAAAGGAAACTCTCGAACTGCTGCTGCTGTTCGGGAAGAACCTTGTCATCCTCGCCGCAGCCGGTGACAACCAACAGCGCAGCAAGCAAAATATGGAAACGGATTTTCGACATACAATCGCGCAAATTTAACAAATCCTGCGGGACTTGCAAAATTTACCGGGCTTCATTCTTCGTTTTCCCGACCGACATCGCTCGGACAGTCCCGAAGTCCGGAAACCCGGAATCATTCGCATCGCGTCCCCGGCCCGGCAACTCCACACACCGAAGCCCGCCTCGCCCGCCAGTGCTCTTCTTAACAATACGGCAGACCGGGCGATTTTAGTATTCGTACAGGGATAAAAAACGACGATTACACCCCGAACGTATCGCGGCTCGGCTATACACTGCATCGCTTACGGCGGCGATACCACGCCCACACACCCCGCGAACCGTGATTGCAAATCCGCTGCAGCGACTGCGAGGCCGGATACTGCCAACGCAGACGCCGCAGTCAGGCCACCCCCCGAAAAACAATGTTTCCCTCTCTGGCAAAGAAACCCGACGGTCCGGCGGCCGGTTTTCCTGCGCTCCCGACACAGAACCGGAGTTGCACACGAAAGCCCGCGTCACGACAAAACGATATGGAGTCCGACCTTCCGAATGTTCGGACCATCCGAAACGTCCGGAAACGAACCGAACAAAAAAATCGACTGCCGGAGCGAAAGAATCGCTCCGGCAGCTCCAATAACTTTACAAAACAAAATCAGACTCTACGCTGTCCGTCCTGAAGCCACTCCCTGCGATGCCTCTTAACGGCACATACGACCAGGGTTATGATGACCGATAAAACAACAAGACCAAACATAAGGCCGACAAAGCCTGCAAATCCTTCCATTTTTACGATAAACATTTTGGGGGTTCGTTTACTCTTTTCGGCGCAAAACTAATATAAAAAAAATTTTCCCCCCCCCCAAATATTTTAAGAAAAATATAAAAAAAGTTTCAAAAATATTAAATCGACAAAAACAAGAAGGCCGTTACAAAAACGTAATAATTAATCGGGAACGTAGCGCCCCACGCCCCTTTCGAGAAGGATATTTAGGGAAAGGTCCGCGTTACAGACGCAGACACATACCGCGAATAAGCGACCCTCGGATTCGATGCTGCAACCGTCAAAAAAAGATACATCGAAAGATATGAGTAACCTGCGAAATAGAAATGTACGATTATATGCTACAATCGTTTAAGGGACATACGGACCAGATCCTCCACCGAAGCTCCGGGATTTTCCCGAGCAACGATTTTTACGACTTTATCCGCCGCCGCTTTCCCGAACCCGAGCATGACCAGCGCCGCAAGCGCCTCCTCGTAATCCCCGCCGGCGACAGGGGCTGTAACAGTATCCCCCGTCAGTCCCAGGCCGGCCATCTTGCCGCTCAACTCGACGATGATCTTCTGCGCCGTTTTCAGCCCCAATCCCTTGACATTTTTGAGAAGGACGGCGTTTTCGGTAGCGATGATCCCCTGCAACTCCCTCGGCGAATAGGTCGAGAGAATCATCCGGGCGGTATTGCCGCCTACGCCGGAGACACTTATCAGGTGGCGGAACAGTTCCCGTTCGGCCTTCGACGCGAAGCCGTAAAGCAACTGGGCGTCTTCCCGAACCACGTAATGAACGAACAGTTTCACTCGGTCGGAGTGCTCGATTTCGGAATATGTCTGCAACGATATCTGAAGAAAGTACCCCACTCCGCCGACATCCAACACGGCATGGGTGGGAGCGAGTTCGGAAATGGTACCGGAGAGATATTCGTACATGAGTTTCTAATTTTGAATGTGGCTTGACAAAAGTAAAGATTTTTTTCTACCTTTGCCTTTCAAAGCGATATTTTTAACCAAAACAACGGATAACACATGAAAAAACTCTTCTTCGCGGCATTGATCGCCCTGGCAGGATTTACCGCCTGCGGCACCAAAAACGTCGAAACGGCAGCTACCGAAGCAACCGAGCAACGGGAAGTAGGCGGCGGTGACATCGCATACGTGCAGGTCGAAGCCGTGCTCGCGCAGTCCGATCTTTACAATGCAGAAGGCATCGCCCTGAAAGACAAGACCGAAAAGGCACAGAAGAGCTGGGCACAGAAGGAGCAGAACTTCCAGTACGAAGTAGCCCAGCTCCAGGAGAAATACCAAAAGGGGCTTATCACCACCAACGACGCGCAATCCACACAGGAGAACATCGAGCGCCGCATAGCTTCGTACCAGGCTGCGGCACAGAAGGAAGCCAAAGCGCTCGACGAAGAGAATTTCGTCTTCTCGAACCGGGCTCAGGACCTGCTGCACCGCGCCATCGAGAACCTTAATGCCGATGGTCGTTACAAACTCATCGTCAATGCCAATGCCCTGCTCGACGCCGATTCGACGCTCGACATCACGCCCGCCGTGCTTCAGGAGGTGAATCGTCTCTATGCCCTGGAAAAGAAAGACAAGGACAAGAAATAGAAGAGCGCTCCGCTCACCCGGGGTCCGTATCTCGACAAAAAAGTAACGGCTTTGTTTCAGAGTCGTTACTTTTTTCCATATACTTGCAGTCAAATAAATCTCTCGGATGCTGCCGGCTTAGTGCAGCCGCCATCTTACCTCCGTATAGCAAGGAATAAGAAACAGTCCGGGCCTTACAAGCCATATTGAACTCCTTCTGCGCTTTATCACAAAGCATCATGTCGGCCGTTTCTCCTATCAAGCCCCTCTTGGTCCGTTCACTTCTATTTTTACAGTAGCCCCATCCAATTTACATTGTAATTTCCAGACATTATATTTGGGTACAATCCTGATTCCGGGTATGGATTTTTCAATGTACCCTTTCAGATCTTCAAAGTGCCTGTTTATTGCCCTCAGACTTTCTTCCCTATTCTGTATGGGAGGGGCAGATCGATATCAACCGAATACCGGGGCATATTCTTGTGAAAAAGGTTGATTGCAGTACCTCCATGCACGGCAAAATCCAAAGAGCGATATACCAATGGCATGATGCGTATAAGCAGAGCCACCTATTTTCTATATATGTCATTCATAATCGTTCAACTCTTTAGGTATGGTTATTTTATATTTACTGATATATATCCCGTTGTCTGCCAATTGTAATTTGGATGTTCCAGTGTTAATTCTTCCCATATCCAACATATCAAACCAATAATGCCCGGCTTTTTCTGCCATATAAAGAAACATCCGTTTAATCCGAATATTCTTTATCGTTTCGAGTAAAGACTGCACGGTCTCTGAACGGAGGGAAGTCGGTTGCTCCATGATATAGAACAAATCCATATAGCTACACCTTTCCGGAGCAAGCAGCAGGCATTCCATAAAAGCCTGTTCGGGCGAGGAGACCAAAAGTCTGTTCCGTCGACTGACACATTACTTATAAACTACGAATATTCTTGATAATGCTTAAGATGTTTAATTTACTCATATTCGGAGAATAAGACGTTCTTTTATAATTTATATTACTCATAAATATAATCATTTACAATTTCTTATTTTCTCGAAAGTCTAATTTTCTTCATCCTTCTCTCCAGCACTTTGCGGAACGAGTCGAACTCGGCGTAGCGGCGACGGCCGGTGACGCTGATATGGAAATCCTCCAGCCGCTCGTAGGCTTCCAGTTGCGACGGGTATAAATCCTGCATCTCGAAATAGTAGTCGGCGAAGCCTTCGGCCGAGAGCAATTTGCGCATGGCCGAAAACAGCGGCGCGATGGCCGCCAGCTCCGCTTCGATCTCCGCGCGGCGGGCTGGTTTGTACGGTGCATCACAGAGCCGCATCCGGTAATTGTTTTTTTGTTTCATAGCTTACAGAATCAGTAGTCCCCGTTCGTTATAAGGGTTGGTTTCGTCTTTGGCCTGCGCGGTCATCCATTCTCCCAGCGCCATAATCGAGGCGACGATGCCGTCGATCTTCTGTATGGATTTCCGTTTGTCGGGTTTGAGGTTGCCCGCCGGATCGGTCTGAACGACGGTCGAGGCGAGCATCCACCGCAGCACGGGATTGCCGAAGTGTTCCACCTCGCCCGTCAGCACCAGTGCCTCGAATTGCTTGGTCGGGGCCGACATCGAACCGAAGCCCTGTCCGAAGGGTGAAAACGCCATCCCCTCGTTCTGAAGGTCAATGATCGTCTGCGACGCGTTCCAGCGGTCGTAGGCTGTCGATTTAAGATTATAGTCGGCAGTGATACGCAGGATGTCGGCCTTGACAAAATCGTAGTCCACCACATTGCCCTGCGTGACGGTCACATATCTTTCGGCCACCCAACGATCGTAGTTGATGTTCTCCTTCTTGATCGTCTCCAGCATCTTTTCCTCCGGGATCCAAAAATGCGGCAAAAACTGGAACTTGTCGTTCTCATGGAAAAGCAGTACGAATGCCGTAATGTCACCGACATTCGACAGGTCGAGACCTCCCCAGCAGTCGCAACCTTTCAAGTCGGCAGGGTCGGTCGTACCGACACACTTCATCCATGCTTCGTCCAGAATCCAAGTCAGCTCGGCATCCACCCACAGATTGACATTTTTGGTCATCACGTTGCGCACGGCTTCCGGACGGTTCTTGACATCCATGACCTGCGAGGCGAGGTAATCGACCGAAAGCGATACGCCGAGGTTGGGATTGGCCTTGATCCACATCTTCGGGTTGTCCCACTCCTCTTTGTCGTCGAGCGTATAGACGATGCCGAAGAGCGAGTCGTCTCGATTCACACCTTGCAGCACCTTGATTACGTTGTCGCGGTAAGCGAAGCAGGCCCCGGCCTTATTGAAACCCGCTGTTGTGATGATAAACATCAGCGGTTGCCGACGCGCTCCGAAGGCCGACTTGATGACGTCGAACATTCCGCTGTCTTTATGGGCATGAAACTCATCGATGATGCCGCACGAAGGGTTCAGTCCGTCGTGCGTACCATAGTCCGAGGAGAGCGGCTTGAGCATCCCGCCCTTCGCCTCGTAGGTAATCGAATTTCGGAAGACCGAAAGGTACTTTTTCAGGTCAGTAGCCTTGACGATCTCGGCAGCATCCGAGAAGCATATCTTCGCCTGATCCTTGACCGTCGCCGCCGAATAGACCTCCGAGCGGCTTTCGCCATCGGCAAAGAGCATATAAGTCCGATGCCTGCCGAGAGCGCCGTCTTGCCGTTTTGCTGGAGGTAGCGTTTGTAGTCGATGATATGGCAGCGCTCGGCATAGCGGGGATCGCAACCTTCGGCCGAGAGCCAGCGAAACCACAATCCGATTTTACGGCGGTAGTCAGCTTTCGTCGCCGGAAGGATGTCAGTCTCGGCGAGCCATTCATCCACGATCTGCGTCAGTTTCAGTGTCGTTCCCATGTAAATTCCAAAGCATAAAAAACGTGCAAGCCATATCGGTTTGCACGTTCTGCCTGTGGAGAGAACCACTATGTAGTTATTTTATATCCCGCATCTTTTCAGAATTCTGACGACAATCGAAAACAAGAGAAATGACAACCTTTTCCGGTAGTGTATAATAGAGGATTTTATAGTTTCCCTCGACAAGATACCTGAATTCGACCGATAAGTCTTTCAGTAGTTCTTCCCGCTGTCCGACAAGGGAATTGTCCGAAAGAATTCGTGTGCGTTGCGTGATTTTCGTTGCGATCTTTCGCGCAACTCTTAACCCTCCACCTCTTTGTGGTAGCCAAAGATCTCTTCCAGACTCGAAGCAACCTGCTCCGACCATTCGACGATCATCGCCACGATGCAACGCGTTTTTCCATTTCGGACTGCGATATCGTACGGCCTGCCTCCGCATCAGCAATAGCTCTCTCTGCCATCGCACGATACTCTTTAATCGTCATACGGGGCAAAGGCTTCTCCTCTATGGACGTGGCCTTGATCTTCATCCGTTTGAGCATCTCCATTACAAACGAATGCTCCTGTTCGGATTTCGGGGTTATGATAATCTGGTTCATAGCTTCCTCCATTTCTCTTATCACAAAGATAACGCAAAATTTGTGCAAACCAATATGTCAAAGAACAGTTTATTCACTCTAATGGGCGCAGGCGGCTCCATTTTTTCGCTTGCAAACCACAACCGCGTGCGCCCATTTTCATCGGTTTATATCATAGGCAATCAGGTGTTGGTTATCTCGAGTGCGATTCGATGCCCGATTTGCGGTTATGGCACGGGTGGCAGAGGCTCTGAAGGTTGGCCATATCGAGCTTCGCGCCGCCTCGATTGATCGGAATGATATGATCGACGACCTGTGCGAGCGTGGTGATAACCCGTCGTTGGCTCTCCTCGCAGAACGGACACTGCTCCAGTTTCAGATTACGGAGCTTCCGCCATGCGGTCGATTGATAAAACTTCGTGTTCGGATACAAGCATCCCTCCTGCACCCCGCGCTCCGGTTGCCACAGGCGCTGTACGGTTTTCTTGAGTGTTGGCATAATTGTCAATACATTTCAGCGTTAGTTTTCGGTTAAGTTTCACAGTTTACCATCGGAGCAATCCGACGGTGTCGTACTATCCGGTGTCGCCGCAGCAACTCAGAATATTATATCGGTTCGTAAAGGCAGGTCGTGGTCCTCGGTCTCGAAGCCTACGACCGCAATGATTTTCGCGTTGGGATACCTCTGGCGCAGATCGGCAGCCACGACGCCGTAGCGGGAGAAGTCGGCGAGGTAGGCCGAGTCGCCGTAGCATTCCCGACAGCGACGCATCGCCTCGATGTCGCTCTCCTCCCATTTCTCGATCTCTCCGTGGTGGGTCGAATACTTCTTCCGGCCGTCCTTGAGGTGGTGGATGATTTATTGCAATTTTATATTGAGGTATTTAATCGGTTAGCGTAAGGAATCGCCGCGAAACTCGACCACACGGCACTGGTGTCGCAGCCGGTCGAACGTCCGCTCCCCGTAGCTGTTCAGCAGGTCCCTTTGGTAAGGTTCGTCGAGAGGAAGAGCGGACGGCAGTAACGTTCGGCCGCGTTGATGACCCGGTTGAAACCCTCGTACCGCTCCCCATAGTCGTTGATCATCGGTTCGACGCCCAGTTCGTCGATAATCGGACACGGGCATCGGGTGAGGTAGTCGAGACAGGTGGTCTTCGGCTCCATACCCATCGTTGAAGTTGCAAATGGATACGGTTTGTTCAACTCGTCGGCGTGCACGGCGTAGGCGGAGATCTCTTTCATACCGAGCAGTACCGGAATGAGTCCCGTCGTGATAATGCTTTTACCGCGTCCGCAGTCGCCGATGAGCAACAGCCCTACACCGCGCGTATCGTACATCCAGTCGATCACCTCGTCGTATTCCGGCAGATGGTGATAAGTGGCGATCGTCGCATCCAGCCTGCGAAAGAGCGTCCGAAAGAGTGCATCGCACATCTCGCGGTCGCCCCAAGAGAGACGTGTGGGACTACGGACGATCAGTTTACGGTCGGTGACCATCCGGTCAATAAGGGTTGCGATATTCTTCTCCATACGTTTATCTGTTTATCGATTCGTCATTCATTACCTCCGAGCGGCCGAAGTTTTCGAGCAGGCGTCGGCGTCGCTCCTCATCCACCGGTTGTTTGATCTGTCCGATCCGCTGTCCGGAGGCCGGATGGCTACGACTACTCCGAGATAGAGTGTTTGTCGTTTCTCTTCCGAAAGTCGCAGCGTCGGATTCTGGAAGTTCGAAAATGCCCGCCCAATTGTTGGCGATGCTCTTGTCGATGATTCGGGCCGCGATGTCGGGATCGCCGCGCGAGAGGTTACGGAGCATCGTGTGGAATTTCTTGATCGAAAGTTCGCTCTTATAGTTTTCGCCCCGGCTCCGCTTATAGTCGAGCCATGTCTTGACCAGCTCCAGCCAGCGAGGTTCGGCGATGAACGTAAAGTCAAAAGCATCCCGATGTTTTACAGAGGCTCTCTTCTTTCCCCCATACCCCCTTTTATCTCTGTATTTATTTTTAATAGAGATATAAGTCGAATCTTCAGTTTGTATACACGGTTGTGGCCATGTGGTGGACGTTTCGCCTGCTTTTATGCGTTCATCGCCTGTTTGTGTCCGTGACGTGGATACAACCGTAGACATTTCAGAGGTATCCTCTGCCGGAATGATGACACCAGTCTCCGTTTGTGTCCGTGTGGCGGACATTTCCGTAGCGACAAGACGTGCTTCGAAGCTGCGAATTCGGTAGCGGGTACTCCGACGTCCGGAGGCCGTATCGAAGTCGATAAGACCGTAATTACGCAGCACATTCCGCTCCTTATAGACGGCCGACCGGGAGAGTTTACTCCGCAGGCAGAGTGCCGAAACGGGTATGGTCACCTCCGTCGGCCAACCTGAGCAATAAGCCATGAACATAAACGCATACCAGAGGGCAATGCCCGATGCGGTGAGTCGTGTGTTTCCAACCACTCGTTGAACATCCTTATCTCGGTCTGATAATTCATCGACGGAAATGGAAACCTTGGGCCTGTTCGAACATAACATCCTGAAGCGTTCGATTCAGCGGTTGCGGGATAGACGGTTCTTCGGCACTCACCTCGACGACGAACCGATCCCGGATCGGTACACTTCGGTATAGGGAAAGAAGATACGGCCGCCGATACGGATGCATTTGATGTAACCACTGTTGTACCACCGCTCGACCGTCCGGTACGAAATGCCGAGTTCGGCAGCCATCTCTTTTTTGGTCTGCAGCTTCACAGTGTTATTCACCATGCCGAGGTCGTTGATGCAGGTATCCATGATTTCAGTATTTTTCTCGATGCAAGGATACGACGACACTGAAAATAAAAAAGCAGACGTCGAATAAGACGTCTGCTGATTTTGTCTGTAACACACTGATTCAGCGATGCAATTTTTCGGCCTCTTCCCGAAACACGACGCGCATTTTGTCGAAAAAAGGCGTATCGTTTTTCTTGCGAAAAAGCAACTTGGTCTTGCGGTCATAAGGTGAGGAAATCGTGATGCCGAAGATTTGTTCGACGAGTTTCACGGCATCCGTATAGCTCAACGGTTCACCGGAATTCGCCGACAACCGTCCTGCAATTTGAAGCGGAAAGTATATTCAAGCAACTCGGCAATCGTCCCATTCCAACGAGCCAATGGTCCGCTGCCATCTGAAAATGAAATGAAGCGCTCCGGGTGTTCCAACTCCATTGTGATAATGCGCATCTCGCATTCGATGAAATAAACCACACTACGAATAGTCTTCAAAATAGACTTTGTAGAATCAGACTCTGCGATATCGAGTTCGGCAACCAACAGCTCGCTTCGGGCATAATCCAGTGAGCGAGTTCGTTCCGCAATATTCTTTTCAGTACGACAGTAATTATGCAATTCAACGATAAATTCATCGAGATATTCGTCCAATTCTTTGGATGTACGCGGTAAATCACCAGACGATTTTAACACTTCCCATAATTTCGTATTACAGAATCGTCTCATGCTGCTTAAAATATGCAATCTTATATAAAAAGGATATCGTGATATTTCGATACCCTTTTCATTCATTTTGAGATTTATTTTGTCAACATTTATCTATCAAATAAGCAGAAAACATTGATACATACCAAAGGCATTTATTTGATTTGATTTCATTTACCGATCATCTCTTTCCGATAAGCGAATAATCCTCATGACTTCGTATGCAGCGTCGTAATCGGCCGCGAATTCGGCAGCGGTCCGATCCACAACTCTCAACTCCAATTCCGCATCGGCATTCCATTCCACAACACCGGATTGCCGATATTTTTCGTTCAGATAGCCGGATCTGTCGATTAACCAAAAGACTGTCGTGTCGCCATAGGGACGGAAAATTCGCACTTCGGGGGCGAAAGTCACGATCCCGCGCATGATTTCTCCAGAAGTAGCCGAAAATCCGCAATTTTCTACGGAACGACGATAGCCGACACGCCGATTCCCGCGCATTAGGATCAGGCCGTCGGCAGAAACCGTCTCGATCTTCAACGTATCTGTAAAGCGGCCTTTGGCCCCATTTCCGATACTTTCCCCCGTAAGGATCAACTCGTCTCCGGAACATTGCCAGCTCTCATACGCCAAGGTCGCCATGTTGATGGAATGCGCGGTACCGCCTTGTTCCAACGCAATGCCCTGCACTTTGCCCGGCATTCCGGGTATGGACTCTATCCACAAACCGATAAGTTCCTGTTCCGTATATTTCGTCGAGCAAGATACGCATGCCAAAAATGCAGCCAACAAACATAGTATGAATTTCATATTTTTCCGTACTATTAAAAATGGAATTTGACCACCAATCCGAAGTTCCAGAACCCCGGTTCGTAAAATCCGTCGTGCCCGCCTCCGATCACCGCTCCGACAATAGGCCGGTAATCCACTTCTAATGATACGGGAGCATTCTTGAAATGACATCCGAAAGCACAAGAACCCGCAATCCCCACGAGGAATCCCGAATCCTCGAAATCGTAGAGTCCCAACGCCCCGCCGACACCGGCATTCAGATACCAGTCACACGTTTGGGGTGTCCAATTCCATCGACAGCACTTCCAGTTGTAGATTCCCGTAGCCGAAAGACCGTCGAAATGCGGAAATGCCAACGAGAACTGCAAAAAATTCTTCGCATCCAAATCCCGTTGATAAAGCAACTCCACACCGTCTCCGAAACGCAGTCCGACTGCATTTTCCTCTTGTGCGTGAACGGTTGTAAATAAGCATAGGCACAATGCCACCACCAAAAACAGTTTTTTCATGACAAATTGTGTTTGAATATTAAGAAAAAAATGAAAATCAGTAATTCAGCCACGCCTTGAATGTCGACACTTTCTCTTCGCTGACCGTGATCTTCTCCTTATGCGGCGGGCGCACCGTCACCGATACCTTTCCGTTGAAATAAGGCTCGATGCGGTCGATGGCGCCGACCGAGAGCAACATCTGCCGGTTCGCCCGAAAAAAATGGTCAGGATCGAGTTGTTCTTCGAGGCGACTCAACGGAAAATCAACAACATGCGAAGCCCCGTCACAAGTGACGGCTGTCGTCACTTTGTTTTCGGAGTAAAAATAAGCCACGTCATTGACCTGCAAGGTGCGGAAACGATCGACGCCCACGATCAGGAAACGCGTGCGGTATTTTTTCTCGCGGCTCTGCAAGGCGTCGAGCAACATCGGCAAATAATCGTCCGGCCGTTGTATCCGAGTCAGATTTTCGTATTTTGTAATTGCATCGGCCAGCCGCTCCTTGTCCACGGGCTTGAGCAGATAATCAATGCTGTTCACGCTGAACGCCCGGATGGCGTATTCGTCGTAGGCGGTCGTAAAGATGACGGCGGAAGCGGGCCGCACCTTGGAGAGCAGATCGAACGACGTTCCGTCCGAAAGGCGGATGTCGAGAAACAGCAGGTCAGGATGATCGTTCACGGCAAACCATGCAGCGGCCTCATCGACACTGCCGGGCAGCACTTCGATCTCCCATTGCGGGCGCAGACCGGCCACGAGGGAACGGAGCAGACGGGCCGCAGGCACTTCGTCTTCGATAATGGCTACACGGAATCTATTCATTGCAAAGCGGAATTTTTACGATAAACCGAGTCTCGCTCCGCCGGATCTCAATCCCCCTGCCGAGCGCCATAAGACATCGGTTGTGGAGATTCTGCAATCCAACCCCTGTCGAATTTTCGTTATGGCGGGGATGGAGCGTATTGGCGACCGAGAAGATGCCATCGGCCACGGACAGCGAGATCAACATGGGATATGTTATGGAAACGACGTTGTGTTTGACGACGTTTTCCAGCAGGAGCTGCAATGTCAGCGGCGGCAGCTGCGCCTCCATATACTCTTCGGCGATGTGTGTTTCAAAACGGATGCAGTCGCCCAACCGGACCCGGTGCAGAAAAAGATAGGCCCTGGCGAAATGCAACTCGTCGGCGAGCGTCACCAGCCGCTTGTGCTGACTTTGCAACACGTACCGATAAACATCGGATAGGTTGCGAGTGAAGGTTACGGCCTGCACGGGATCGTATTCGATTTCGGCGATCAGCGCATTGAGGCTGTTGAATAGAAAATGCGGGTCGAGCTGCTGTTGCAGCGCCGTGTAACGGGCCACATCGGTCTCTTCCTGCAAGGCAGCCGAAAGGCGTTGCAACCGGAGCGTTTCGCGCATCGAGTAGTTGGCCGAAAGCAGCCCCAATACGACCAGTTCGACCAGCCACACCAGAATCAGAATCCGCACTCCTCCATTCGGGAACGTGAAGGGCGATGCGGCTCCGGCGAGCAATTTGGCCGAAACCAGCAACGCATAGTTGATTCCGAACATCAGCAACATGGCGATCGCATAAGAAAACACGAGACGCAACCGCCGCCGGCCGCCGAGCAGGTACTGGTTGTTCAGCCAGACGCTCATCCGCACGACCACCTCCCCCAGCAGGTTGAAGATGACGATGAAAAAGAGGTAGACCCACCATATCCCCAGACGCGCCACCGCCTCCGGAGGCAGATTGGTGTAGTTGCCCAGCAGCAGGCAGGCGAAAATGCCCAGCCCGGAGAAGAGCATCGTACGCAGCAGTCGGTTTTTTCGGGTATCGGTCATGGCGCAAAGATACGGAAATTATCGGACCGTATAGCCGTTCACCGCTTTGAGCAGTTCAGCCCAATGGAGCTGTACGGCTGCTTTGGCCGCGACATGGTTCGTTTGTGCCGTCTGGCGGTATACCTGTGCGTCGATAACATCGGCGATCGAAATCGCGCCCTCCTCGTATTTCTCCGTGGCCCGGCGTTCGTTCTCCTCGGCTTTCGAAAGCGACGAGTGCGCCAGTGCGACACGCCGTTCGGCCTCGGCAAACGAAGTGCGCGCTGTGGCGGTTTCGAGTTCGACGGCGAGCCGCTCCTTTTGAAGAAAGTCGGTCGCCATATCGACGCGGTAAGTATAGGCCCGTTTTTCGCGGCGTCGTTTGCCGCCGTGGAAAATCGGAACGGAGACCTGGGCATAAAGCGAATAGTTGGGCGAAAGGTCGGGACGGAAGTCGTAGCCCGGAGCATAGAAGCCGCCGTTGGCCCCGACATAAAGCTGCGGTTTGTACTGCGCGTCGTTCAGACGCATCGAACTCCGCGCCATGCCGATCCGCTCCTCAGCGATACGCAATTCGGGACGCAGGAGTGAATTGTCGGCGACAGCCGCTCCATCGACGGCCGCGACCTGTTCGCCGACGGGCGTGGCGTTGTCGAGCGGCAACCCGACCAGCGAATTGAGCGCCATCAGCCCTACCTTGAAATCGTTTTCGGCTTGCAGACAGCGGTATTCGGCCTCGTTGCGCTTCACCTCCACGGTCAGCAACTCCTGCCGGTCGGCTGCGCCGGCTTCGACGCGCTCACGGACAATGCGTTCCAAATCAGTAACCGAGCGCAGGAATTCATCGGCAACCGTCATCAGTTCGTAACGGGCTACGGCCGTCCAATACTGTACGTCGACCTGATAACATACGGATGAGTGCAATAGCTCCTGCTCGGCTTCGGCCACCAATGTCTGCGACTCGGCCAGCCGGATCGCCTCGATGATGCGCCCGCCCGTATAGACGGGTTGCAGGAGTGTCACCGAGGCGCCGTAATTCAGATCCTGCCCCTCGAAAGTCAGCGGTCCGACCCCCGGCAACTCGGCCGAAAGTTCCAACGGATTGCCCGTATATTTGAAATCCGCACCGGCCGAGAGGGTCGGCGTACGGTCCGCGCGGGCGGCGCGTTCCAGTTCCATACTCGCTTCGATATTGCGGACTGCCGCTTTCAAATCGTCATTATACTCCAATGCCATCTGCCGGTAGCGCATAAGCAGCGAATCCGTCGAAGCGGGCTGTGCGGCGAGTGTCACATAGCAGAGAAATGCACAACAGGTTATGATCGTTCGTTTCATTCGTTATCGGATTTTTACTTTGTAGAAAATAGCATACAGCGCCGGCGTGACGAAGAGCGTGAGGCCGGTGGCGAATGTCAGTCCGAAGACGATCGTCGCGGCCATGCCCCCGAACGCCACGTCGAACAGCAACGGAATCATACCTGCAATGGTCGTGATGGCTGCCATCAGTACGGGGCGCGTGCGCGATACGGTCGCTTCGACGATCGCCTGCTGTAAAGGTATGCTCGAACTGCGCTGGATATTGATCTCGTCGATCAGCACGATGACGTTCTTGATAATCATGCCCAACAGTCCCAGCCACCCGGCGATGGGGAAGAATCCGAAGTCGAAGCCTGTCAGCAGCATACCCACGGCAATGCCGATAAGAGAGAGCGGCAATACGCAGAGAATGATGACCGGCTGGCGGAAATTGCCGAACAGCGCCACGAGGATAATCACCAGAAACAGAAACGCCATCGGGAAGTATTTCATCAGTGCTTCCATCGCTTCGTGCTGATCCTTGAACTGTGAGTCCCAAAAGAAAGTGTAGCCCTCCGGCAGTTCGATCGCCTCGATTTCGTCTCGGATCTCGCCGTGAACTTCGGCCATCGTGCACCCCGGCTTCACGCCGCACATGGCGGCCATCGACAACTGACGGTTGTAGGTGCGGATCTGCGGATACTCCCATGTCGTTTCGATACGGCGCGTAAGCTGCGAGAGCGGCGCCGAGCGTTCGCCGTTCCAGACAGGTACGTCCCCGATGTCGGTCACGCCTTCGGCATCCGTTTTGAGCAGCACCGGCACCTGTTTCTCATTCTCGCGGTAGATGCCTACGGGCAGTCCGTCGCCGATGGATTTCACGGACTCCATCATCGCCGATTTGGTGATGCCCATGGCTCCGGCACGCACGGGATCGTAGTCCGGGCGGATCATCATCGCCATGTTGACCCATTCGTTGCGGGCGTCGGCGACTTTCGGGTTGCGGCGCATGATTTCGATGGCCGCACCCGTGAGCGAATCGAGCACAGCAGGGTCCGGACCGAGGAAACGGGCCTCGATCACAGCTTCCGTAAGCGGGCTCAACTCGAACTTGTTGACCTTGATAAGCGGTTCGGGGTAACGTTTGCGGATCGAGTCCTGCAACAGGGCGTGCAGCGTGCGCGACTCTTTCGAGGTACGGCACTTCACCAATACCTGCGCATAGTTCGACTGCGGACCAAAGGCGACGTTCGAAAGGTAGTAACGCGGCGGCGTACGGCCTATATAGGTCGAGATGGCCTCTGTCTCCTCGAAACCGCCGATCCAGTCGGCGATCTCCGATGCGACAGCATCGGTCTTCTCGATGCGCGTACCCTCGGGCAGCCACATGTCGAGCGTAAAATACTGCTTGTCGAGCGCCGGCACGAAGACTTTCGGAATGAATTTGAAGCTCCATGCCGATACGACCAGCAGGACGACCAGCGCGGCTACGGTGGCGTATTTGTGTTGGATTACCGCCCGAAGCATCGATCGGAAGCGGTCGTACATCTTTCCGGCGAAGAGCTCTCCCGTCAGTTCGTCGGGCCGCGGGCGACGGACGAACTCCTGCATGAAGAAAGGCGTCTGCGTCATGGCAAACACCCAGCTGAACATCAGCGAGACACCGATGACCACGACGAGCGAAGAGAGCAGCTCCCCGGTAATATGGGGCGAGTAATAGATAGGCAGAAAGGTCAGAATGGCGATGACCGTGGCGGCCAGCAGCGGCATGGCCGTCGAGGAGCAGGCACGCAGGATCGCCACGCGCTTGCGCATGCCCCGCTGCATGTTCACCAGTGCCGCGTCGGATACCACGATGGCATTGTCGACGAGCATGCCCATTGCAATGATGATCGCCGCGAGCGACATACGTTGCAGGGCGATACCCTGCATGTGCATCACCATCAGCGTGGCAAAAATGGAGAAGACCAGCCCGCTGCCGATCAGAATGCCGTTCTTCACGCCGATGAAGAAGAGCAGTACAGCAACGACGGTTACGACAGAGATAATCAGATTCAGGATAAACCCCCGGTTGGCCACGGCCGACTCGTATCCCTGGTCATAAATCGGTTTGACATCGAACCCGTCGGGCATCGTCTGCTTGAAACGCCCGATCTCGTCAGCCACCGCCTCGGCCATATCCACTACATTGCCCGTCGATACCGTAGCGACAGCTACTCCCAGTGCCGGCCGGCCGCCCATACGCATAAGGCTTCCCGTAGGTGTCTTGTAACTCTCTTCCACGCGGGCGATGTCCACCAACCGGAAATGCTCGCCCGTAGCGGAGGTGATCGTCATCTGCCGGATGTCGTCGAGCGAGTAGAAATTACCTGTCGATTCGATGCGGATGCGGTTCTCGTTCGTCTCGACCGCTCCGGCGTCGACGACCTTGTTCTGAGTGGCGAAAGCACACGCGATATCGGCTGTCGTCAGGCCGCTGCCGGCCATCACCGAAGGCTTGACCGTCACGTCGATCGTCGGCGTCTGCACGCCGTAGATCTCCACACGCGCCACATCCTTGACCTTGAGCAACTCGTTTTTAAGCCGTTTGGCTTCGTCTTCCATTTCGCGCCATGTGCGGCCGTCGCCCGTGATGCCGTAGAAGACGCCCAGCACGTCGCCGAAATCGTCGTTCACCACCGAAGGCCCCGCCCCGGCAGGCAGCTTCGACTGCACGTCGCCGACCTTACGGCGCAGTTTGTCCCACAGTTGCTGCATCTCGTCGGCCCGAATCTCTTTTTTGACATAGACCGTAATTTTCGATATGCCGGCACGGTTCTCGGTCTTCAGGTAGTAGAGTTCACCCAGAGACTGAATCGCCTCTTCCAGCACGTCGGTCACCTGGGTCTGCACCTCGGAGGGCGAAGCCCCGGGATAGGGGGTCAGCACGAGCGCCTGCTTGATGGTAAAGGGGGCATCCTCCAGCTTCCCCATCTTCGCATACGAGAATAATCCTCCGCCGATGACGAGGATGAGCAGCAGCCAGGTAACGGCCTTGTTTTTCAGAAAATATTTTACGAAAGAATTCATCTATGCAATCTCTTTGATTTTCCGTTCCAGATAATTGCGTCCCTTGGTCGTGCAAAGTCCCCGTGTAAAGACGACAATGATGTCGGGAAACAGCACGCGTCGTACATCCGCATATTCGTAGTCGGCATAAGCGAAGAATTGCATCAAACAGCTGGAAACAGCCGTACAAACCATTGCCGGTTGCACATCTCGACGGATATATCCTTCCTGAATACCCTCTTCGACATATTTACTATATGCCGATGCGTAATCGAGCAGTTGCTGCTGGAGGATATCATAAACGGGAACATAGAACTTACGCAGTTCCCGGCAAAAACGACGCGCCCTTCTCAGATCAAGCTCCCACATCCCCGTATAAAGTGCAATCAATTCATCAATAAGGCTTTTACCCGTCAGTACAAATAGCCGATGCTGGTCCAACCGAGAATGCATACACTCTTCGAGCAGTTGCTTTTTACATGTAAAATGTTCATAAAGAGTACGCTTGGAAATTCCCAACTCAGAGGCGATGGCGCCCATCGTCACCCCTTTGATACCATAGCGACCGAATAGTTCTATCGAGCAATTGATGATGCGTTCTTTCATCGGGACATGATTTCTACGGGTTGTACTTTCGGGGAGTCGTCGATCCGGATTTTCATGCCGTCTGAAAGAAAACGCAAACCGCTTACGGCAACTGTTTCACCGGCCGAAAGGCCCGATGTTACGGACATTGTACCGTCGGGAAGCAATTCTCCGGGCGTAATATGCTGACGGGTAACAGTCCCCGTCGCAGGGTCGATCTTCCATACGAAATCGCCTTCCGAAGGGCGGTGGCAAAGTGCCGATTGCGGCACGGCCACGGCTTGGGACGTTCTGCCGGACAGTTCGAAAAACACCTTGCCCGATATGCCCGACGGAAGTTTTCCATCCGGATTGGGCAGCAGAGCCGTAAGCAGGTAGGAGAGGTTGTTCGACGTCGTGCTGCGTGCGCATTCCACGACATCAGCACGGAACACTTGGTTGGGTTTGTGGTCGAATGCAAGGCTTACGCTTTTCAGCTCCCCAGCCCGCATGGCGATATCCTGCGTAACATAGACTTCGATACGCAACTTTGAAATATCTACCAGCGTTACCACCGGCTGTGCGGCACGCACGTCCTGGAACTTTTCGATGAAGACCTCGCCGACATAGCCGTCGAAGGGAGCGCGAAGCTGCGTATCGCCCAATTCGTTGAGAGCCGTATTGTAAGCGGTCTTCGCGGCGATCCATGCGGCACGCGCCTGTTCGTAGTTGGCAGCCGAAACGTTGTCTTTCTTATAAAGCGCCTCGATACGCTTGTAGTCGGCTTCCGCACGGCGGTAGACCGCTTCGGCATTTTCAACTCGCAGATGAAAATCGCGCGGATCGATTTCAGCGATGATATTGTCTCGCTTATAGTAATTTCCGGCATAGACCTCAAAGCGGTCGATAGGACCCGATACACGGAACGACAGTTCCGAAGTGCGGAACGGCCGGGCGATAAAGGGAAATTCCTTGCGCTCTCCGTTGGCAGCTGACGTTGCCCGGGCGACTTTCACGCGAAACGGATCTTCGTTTTGCGACTGCCGGTCAACGCAGGAGGTTGCAATCAGAAGTACGAGCAGTAAAAAGGTGATTTTTTGACTCATTGCGGTACAAACTTTTTATTCGACGGTAAAAATAGCCGGATATATCATCCCGGTCCGGATTTACTTGCCGAATGCCGGGAATCGGATTCTGAAACCGGAATTGGCTGTGCGATTATCGCATCGGCTCTATCAAAAAGCCCCTGTTTGCGACAAGGGCTTTGACAATGAAATCGGTCGCAATGTACTGCACCCCAAAAGTTGGACACTTTTGGGGTGTTTTTTATGAAATATAATT